>OLPO01000002.1_pt1 | contig 486947 bp, 519 predicted proteins | sample 1672831 | NCBI WGS metagenome assembly OLPO01 (sample SAMEA3136728, study PRJEB25190) | human gut metagenome | reverse complement strand
TAGAAGTATATATGAATTATATAGATAAACATATTAAAAGTATTAATCAAGATAAGACTATTGGTATTATTATATCTAGACGTGATAATCATTATTATATAGAATATTCTAGTGATAATAGGATATATACAATAAATTTTGCAGTTGGGTAGGAGGCTTTTATGAATTATTATAATGAAATTAAAAATAAGCTAATAGATAATGAAGTATATAAAAGAGTAAAAGATTATTCTAAAGAAAGAAACACTGTAATTACGTATTTTGAAATAGGTAGATTACTTGCTATAGTTGGGGGAAAATATGGAGATAATGTTATTGATGAGTATTCAAAAAAATTAACTAAAGAAGTAGGTAAAAAATATAATCGTAGAACATTATTTAGGATGAAGCAATTTTATAATGTGTTTAGTAATGAAAAAGTGTCCACAATGTGGACACAATTAACATGGAGTCATTTAAGATTATTATTTAATTTAGAAATTGATTCTATAAATTATTATATTCAAGTTATCATAAGTAAAAAATTATCGGTTAGAGAGCTAGAATTTAAGATTAAATCCAATGAATATGAAAGATTACCTATGAAACCAAAAATAAGATGAAGAGTGAAGATAGATTAGAAATGAAAGATTTAATACCGAATCCTATATTAATTAAAAATAAAAATAATATAGAAGTAGTAACTGAGAGGATATTACATAATTTAATTTTGGAGAATATAGAGAACTTTATGAAAGAACTAGGTAATGCATTTAGTTTTATAGGTAGTGAATATAAAATAAAAATTGGAGATAGTTATCATAAAATAGATTTACTATTATTTAATATAAAATATAATTCTTATGTAGTAGTTGAATTAAAAGTAACGGAGTTTAAGGCAGAATATATTTCTCAAGTACAAAAATATATGAATTATATAGATAAAAATGTAAAAGAAGTAAGCAATAATAGTACTATTGGAATATTGATTTGTAAGAAAGAAAATAGATTTGTTATTGAATATTGTTCTCTTGATAGTATTGTTATTAGAGAATATGAATTTATATAATTGTTTTTTAATTCTTTAAATAATTATTGATATTATTTAATGATAATAGAATATATACTAGGGATTATGTGCTTAGTAAAAATAATAACTTATGAAAAAATACTTGCAATTTATTTGGAAGATAGTATATAATGTTACAGAAAGGGATGATTAGATGGCAAAGAAGTTAGTTATCGTGGAGTCTCCACATAAGAGTAAAACTATTGAGAAATATTTAGGAAAAGATTATAAGGTAGTCTCTTCCTTAGGACATATAAGGGATTTATCTACTTCTGGTAAATTTGGTTTTGGGGTGGATATTGATAATGATTTTAAGCCTGATTATAAAATTATTAAAGGTAAGAATAAACTTGTTAAAGAACTTAAAAAGGATGTTAAAGATGCTTCTTTTGTTTATTTGGCTACCGACCCTGATAGGGAGGGGGAAGCTATTAGTTGGCATTTATATGATACTTTAGGTCTTGATGATAATAATTATGATAGAATTGTTTTTAATGAGATTACTAAGAATGCTGTTATTAATTCTTTTGATAAGGCAAGAAAGATTGATGATAATCTTGTTAAGTCACAAGAAGCTAGAAGAATACTAGATAGAATTATTGGTTTTAGACTTAGTAAGCTTATGCAATCTAAAACTGGTGGTAAGAGTGCTGGTAGAGTACAATCTGTTGCTCTTAAACTTATTGTGGATAGGGAAAGAGAAATAGAGGCTTTTGTAGCGGAAGATTATTATGAAATTGATGCTCATTTTAATGATTTTGATGCTAAACTTGATACTTATAATCATAAGAAGATTGAAATTAAAAATGAGAGTGAAGCTAAAGATATTTTGTGTAAGTTATCTAATGCTTTTAAAATTGAATTGGTTGATAAGAAAGAAAAGAATAAGAAAAGTAAGGCTCCTTTTACTACGAGTACACTTCAGCAGGAGGCTTCTTCGAAACTTGGATTTACTTCGAAAAAGACTATGATGATTGCTCAGAAGTTATATGAGGGTGTTTCTCTTAAGAATGAGGATGTTGGTCTTATTTCTTATATGAGAACTGATTCTATTAGATTATCTGATGAGTTTGTTAATTCTTGTTATGGATATATTAAGGATAATTATGGTAGTGAATATGTTGGTTATGTTAAGAAGAGTAATAAGACAGAGAATGTTCAAGATGCTCATGAGGCTATTAGACCTACTTCTATTAATAAGAATCCAGAGGATATTAAGGAATATCTTACTAATGATGAATATAAGTTATATAAGATGATTTATTATAGGGCTTTAGCATCACTTATGCGTGATGCTAAGACTTTGGCTACTAGTGTTATTTTGGATAATAATAATTATCAATTTAAGGCTACAGGGCAGGTACTTGTATTTGATGGTTATTTGAAGGTATATAGTATGTATGAGGATAATAAGGATAATGTTTTACCTGATTTTGCTTCTTATAATAGTAATGTTGTTATTGCTAATAATATTGAGTATAGTAAGCATACTACTAAACCTCCTAGTAGATATACTGAGAGTAAGCTTATTAAAGAAATGGAAGATGTTGGTATAGGTAGACCTTCTACTTATGCTAAGACTATTGATACTTTAAAAGAGAGAAGTTATGTTAGAGTAGAAGATAAGAAGTTTGTTCCTACTGATGTTGGTATAGAGACTACGGATAAACTTCAAGAGTTTTTTAAGGATATTATTAATGTTGAATATACTAAGATGATGGAAGATGATTTGGATAAGATAGCGGAAGGTAAGATGGAATGGGATAAGCTTATTAGTTTATTTTATAATGATTTTGAACCTAAAGTAGAAATTGCTTTTAAAGAAATGGAAAAGAAGGCTCCGGAATATACTGGTGAAAAATGTCCTAAATGCTCTAGTCCTTTGGTTATTAAGCAGAGTAGATATGGTAAGTTTGTGGCTTGCTCTAATTATCCTGAATGTAAATATATTAAAACTGAGAAGAAGGAAACTACGGAAATTATGGATTGTCCTTTATGTGATGGTAAGATAATAGAGAAAAAAACTAAGAGGGGTAAAGTCTTTTATGGTTGTAATAATTATCCTAAATGTAGTTTTGCTTCATGGGATAAGCCGATAGAGGATAAGTGTCCTAAGTGTAATGGTACTTTGGTTATAAAAAAGGATAAGGTTAAATGTATTAATTGTGATTATGAAGGGGAATATAAGGAAGAAGATAATTAGTACTTCTTTCTTTTTCTTTACTTATATTTGCTATCGTGATAAAATTATATTGGATGGTGATTAGGTGAATAGACAAGAGGATTTAACAAAGGTTTTCGATAAGAGATGGAAAGCTAATCATAATGATGATGTTAAAAAAGCTAGGGATAAAGAAAAAGATTTTATGAATAAGATGTTTAATACTAATATTAATACTATTTCTAATAATAGTGTTATTACACCGGGAGAAATGGTTAGCAATCTTCATAATAATATGGAGAGTGCTAATAGAGGTATTAATCAAAGTAAGATTAATAGAATTGTAGGGAAGTTTAAATAATGGTTGATTTATATAAGTATGAAAAAGAACTTTATAAGAGTGGATGTAAATATATTGGTGGTGTTGATGAAGTTGGACGTGGTCCTTTAATTGGTAGTGTGGTAGCAGCATGTGTTATTTTACCTCCTGATTTTGTATTAGAGGGACTTACTGATTCGAAGAAGTTATCTGAGAAAAAGAGAGATGAGTTTTATAAAATTATTTGGGATAAGGCTACTAGTATTGGTATTGGTATAGTTGATGAGAAGGTTATTGATGAAGTTAATATTTATGAGGCTACTAAAATTGCTATGAAGAAGGCTATTAGTGATACTAATATTAAACCTGATCATGTTCTTATTGATGCTATGCCTCTTGATATAGATGTTCCAACGACTAGTATTATTAAAGGGGATGCTAAATCTATTTCTATAGCGGCAGCTTCAGTTATTGCAAAGGTTACTAGGGATAGGATGATGTATGAACTTGATAAGATATATCCGATGTATGGTCTTGCTAATAATAAGGGATATGGTACTAAGAAACATATAGAGGCTATTAAGAAATATGGTATTACTAAATATCATAGGTTATCTTTTAAACCTGTTAGTGAATATAAGGATAAGATTATAGATTGATATAGTCTTTTTTTTACATATAAATGTGTAAAGTTGTGAAAAATATATTTACAAAGATATATTGTTATAGTAAAATATATACATAGAGTGGCACAAAGTGGAAGAAAGTGGGGGATAATATGCTTATTGGTGAATTTCATCATAATTTAGATGAAAAGGGTAGAATAATTATTCCTTCTAAGTTTAGGGATGATCTTGGTAGTAAGGTTGTTGTTACTAGAGGACTTGATGGATGTTTATTTGTATATAGTATGAATGAATGGAATAATATTGTTTCTAAACTTAAGAGTCTTTCTTTTACTAAAAAAGATGCTAGAATGTTTAATAGATTCTTTATGTCTTCTGCTACTGTATGTGATTTTGATCGTCAAGGTAGGATTAATATACCAGCTTCTCTTGTTTTATATGCAGATATTAAAAAGGAATGTACGATAATAGGGGTTAATGATCGCCTAGAGGTATGGGCTACTGATAAGTTTGATAGTCTAATCGAAGATAATCTTGATGTTATGAGTGATGTTGCTGAGAATTTGTTTGAGGGGTTTGATATTAATGCATAAGACTGTATTATTAAATGAAGCAATTGATAATCTTAATGTTAAAGAAGATGGTATTTATGTTGATGCTACGCTTGGTTTTGGGGGACATAGTGGTTTAATACTTAAAAGAATTAAAAGGGGCTTTCTTTTCGCCTTTGATCAGGATGATATGGCGATAGAATATAGTAAAAAAAAATTAGAAGAGATTGGTAGTAATTTTGAAATTATTAAGGCTAATTTTGTTAATTTGAAAGAGGAGCTTAATAAGAGAGGTATTACTAGGATAGATGGTATTGTGTTTGATTTGGGAGTGTCTTCTCCACAACTGGATATTCCGGAGAGGGGATTTAGTTATCATAATGATGCTCCACTTGATATGAGAATGGATACTGATAGTGATTTTTCTGCTTATAATGTTGTTAATGAGTATTCTTATGATGATTTGGTTAGGATACTTAGGGATTATGGTGAAGAAAAGTACGCCTGTAGTATTGCTAAAAATATTGTTAAAGAAAGAGAAAAGTGTAGTATTGATACTACGCTAGAGCTTGTAGATATTATTAAGAAGAGTATGCCTTATAAGGCTATGCGGGAAGGTCATCCTGCGAGACGTTCGTTTCAGGCTATTAGGATTGAGGTTAACCATGAACTTGATGTACTTAAGATTGCACTTGAATCTGCTATTAAGATGCTTAATGTTGGTGGTAGAATATCTGTTATTACTTTTCATTCTTTAGAGGATAGAATTGTTAAGGATATGTTTAATAAGTATTCTAAGGTTGATAGTAATCTTAGTAAACTTCCTTTTGTACCTAGTGAGTTTGAACCTAAATATAAGACTGTTCTTAATATTACTCCTAGTAAAGAGGAGATTAATGAAAATAGTAGGGCTAGATCTTCTAGACTTAGGGTTATTGAAAGAATAAAGGAATGATATAAATGAAGAAGAAGAAAAAGAAGGGTTTAACTAAAATAGAGAAGTTTTTATATAAAAGTTCTATGGCTATTATTTTGTTTCTTTTAGTGGGAATTGTATTTACTAGTGCTTCGGTATCTAAGATGAATATTGAACTTCAGGAAATGAATAAGACTGTAGAGAGTCAAGAGGATACTAATGAGAGTCTTGCTATGAAAATAAATGAAATGGCTTCTTTAGAGAATATTCAAACTATGAGTAGAAACTTGGGACTTGCTTATAATGATGAGAATATTAAGACGATAGAATAAGGTGATTATTATGAAAAAAGGTAAAGTTAATAATGATAGGTTTAAGGTTAGTAAGCATGTTATTATTGTTACCTTTTTTTTGTTTTTGGTACTTATTGTTAGGCTTTGTTATTTATGTGTAGTGGATTATAAGGTTGGTGATTCTACTATTAGTATGTTTATTAAGAATAGGAATACTAAAGAAGAGGTTCTTATGCCTAAGAGAGGTACTATATATGATACTAATGGTAATGCTTTGGCTAATGATGTTATTAGTTATACTTTAGTGGCTTATTTATCTGATAAAAGGGTTAATTCTAATGGGGATATTGATTATGTTAGTGATATTGATGATACTAGTGATAAGCTTGCTAGTGTACTTGGAGTAGAATCTTCTAGTATTAAAGAGATTCTTACTAATGGTAAGAATAATAATAAGTATCAGGTTGAATTTGGTAGTTTTGGTAAGGGACTTAGTGAACTTGCTAAAGAGGATATTGATAAGCTTAATCTTCCTGGTATTGGGTTTACTAAGGATATTAAGAGGTATTATCAGAATGGTAATTTTGCTTCTTATTTGATTGGATATACTGTTACTAAGGAAGATGATGATGGTAATAAGTGGATAACTGGTGAGATGGGACTTGAAGAGTATTATAATAAAGAATTATCTGGTAAGAGTGGTTATATTACTTATGAAAAGGATAAGTATGGGTATAAGATTGCTAATGGTCGTGAATATGTTGAACCTGCTACGGATGGTAATGATATTTATCTTACTATTGATAATAATATTCAGTTATTTGTAGAAAATGCTGTTCGTTCTTCTCAGGAAAGTAGTGAAGCTGAATGGACTTTGATGGTAGTAGCGGATGCTAAAAGTGGGGCTATTTTGGGTTATTCTTCTGCTCCTAGTTTTGATCCTAATATTAGGAATATTACTTCTTATTTGGATCCTATTGTTAATCAGGCTTATGAACCCGGATCGACGATGAAGATATTTAGTTATATGTGTGCTGTTGATTCTGGTAATTATGATGGTAATACTACTTATACTTCTGGTAGTAAGTCTTATACTAGTGAAGCTGATGGTAGTACTGTTACTATTTCTGACTGGAAGAAAGAGGGATGGGGGACTCTTACGTATGATCAGGGTTTTGCTTTATCTTCTAATATTGCTGTTGCTAATATTGTTGAGAGTGTTATTACTAAAGAGGATTTAAAGAGTTGTTATGCTAAATATGGTTTTGGGAAGACTACTGGTTTTTCTTTGAAAAGAGAAGACAAAGGTAATATTGATTATAAATATCAGATAGAGGCTGCTACGGCGGGATATGGTCAGGGTATTACTACTACTCCTATGCAACATATTCAGGCTCTTACGGCTATTGCTAATGATGGTGTTATGCTTAGACCTTATGTAGTTGATAAGATTACTCTTTCTAATAGTAAGAAGAGTGTTTATACTGGTAAGAGAACGGTAGTTGGTACTGTTGCTAGTAGTGATACTATATCGAAGATGAAAGAACTTATGAAAAGTGTTATTACTGGAGATGAGACTAATTCTACTGGTTATGCTTATTATATGGATGGTTATGATTTGATTGGTAAGACTGGTACTGCTCAAATATATGATTATACTAAGGGTAGTTATATGAAGGGTAGTAGTGATTATATTTATTCTTTCTCTGGTATGTTTCCTGGAGATAATCCGGAAATTATTATATATGCTGCTGTTAAACTTCCTAAGGATACTACTAATTATATTGCTCCTATGGTAAAGGAAGTAGAGAAGAATATTACTAAGTATTTGAATATTGAGAATTCTTCTAAGAAGAAGGATAGTTATGAAATTAAATCTTATTTGAATAAGAATACTAAGGAAGTTGAGAGTGAACTTAAGGCTAATAATCTTAGAGTATTGGTTTTAGGGGATGGGGATAAGATTATTGATGGGTATCCTAATAGTAATAGTAAGTTATATGATAATGATTTGGTTATTCTTAAGACTAATAGTTTTGATAATAAGAAGATGGTTGATTTGGTTGGTTATTCTTATAAAGAGGCTAATAATATTCTTAAACTTATGGATGTTAATTATTCTATTGAGGGTAATGGTTATGTTTATGAACAGAGTGTTAATGCTGGAGATGATATTGGCAATGATGAAATTATTGTTAAACTTAAAGAGAAATGGTGATGATATTTGTTATGGAAGATGATACTAATTTTATATCTAAAGTATTATATACAATACTTATTATTCTTATTTGTGTTATTCTTGGTATATATGTTGCTAAATGTATAATTGGATAATTTACTTGTTTTAATTTTATTTTTATGATAATATTTATATGTAAGATAAGAAGGGAGGCTCTCACTATGAAAAATATACTATTTAAAAGCGTTAACACATTGTTAATTGGGGGGGGGGCTTGTAAATTCTTATAATATAATAAAATATGTAAATAATAAAGACTATGAAATAACTAATAGAAATATTAGTAATTTTTCATAGTCTTTTTGGTGGTGATATAATGGATAAATATAAGAAATTTATGTATATAGGAATATTTATATTATTAATATCTTTAGTAAGTAGTGCTGGAACTTATGCTTGGTTTACTTGGATTAGTCCTAGTAATACTAGTGTTACTTTATCAATAGGTAATTTAGCAGATGTAACTTTTACTAGTGGCCCTGATATTAATATATCTAATTTAGCACCAGTATATAATTATACTGATGGAGTAAGTACTACTTTTACAGTAAGAAATGCTAATAGTACTGATTCACTATTATATAAAGTAAAATTAGAAATAACTAGTATTGCTAATGAATTAAAAAATGAATCATTTAAATATACTTTATTAAAAGATAATAAAGTAGTAAAAACTGGTAATCTTAAAGATGCCGTAAGTGGTAATACTTTAATATTAAATACTAGTTCATTAGATAAAGGTAGTACTTCTAGTCCTAAAATATCCACTTTTAAGTTATATTTTTGGTTAGATGGTAATATTGAAAATAATTTTAATATGATGAATAAATCTTTAGTAGGTAAAATAGATGTAGGAGTAGAAACTAATGTAATAACTAATACTGAATCAAATATAAGTTCTACATCTAAATTCTTAAATACCGAAGTACCAAGACAAAATATAACTACCCTAAAAGTAGTAGATAATCTAGATATACCAGAAGGAGCAACAGTAGTAGATGTATCTAAGAATAATGATAATACAATAAAGATGTGGTATAATGAAGCAGATGCAAATGGTAACTATGATATAACTATAGGTAGTAATAATACTATATATGCTAATCCATCGTCATTTGAATTATTTAGTAATCTAACTAATGTTACATCAATAGATCTATCTAATATGGATACCTCTGGAATGACTAATATGTTTAATATGTTCTCAGATAATACATCTTTAACTAATATTACTTTTGGTGATAATTTTAATACAGCTAATGTAACTAATATGGGTGGTATGTTTAAAAATTGTACCATTTTAAAAACAATAGATTTGAGCAGTTTTGACACAAGTAATGCAACAATAATGGCTAGTATGTTTATGAATTGTCAAGGCTTGCAGAACTTAGACTTAAAAAGTTTTAACACAAGTAATGTAACAAATATGTTGAGTATGTTTTATAATTGCAGCTCACTTACTAGTTTAGATTTATCGAGTTTTAATACAAGTAATGTGGAAAGAATGGAAGGAATGTTTTATAATTGCAGCTCACTTACTAGTTTAGATTTATCTAACTTTAATACCAGTAAAATAACAGACATGACTTATATGTTTAACAGATGTAAATCTCTTACAAATATTAATTTATCAAGTTTTGATACTAGCAACGTTTCTTCTTTATACGATACATTTGCTGGGTTAACTTCTCTTAAAGTATTAGATTTATCAAGCTTTGATACTTCGAAAGTTACTAATATGGGAAGAATGTTTTTAAATTCTAATAATTTAGTTACGATATATGTATCTGATTTATGGAATATAAGTAATGTAACATCCGCTTCACGTATGTTTGAAGGTTGTACTTCTTTAAAGGGAGCAGTACCATATGATAGTAGTAAGACTGATGCTAGCATGGCTAATTATACTAATGGGTATTTGACTAAGAAGTTATAAAAAAACACATGGGTATGTGTTTTAACCTAAGGCTATATCTAATATCATCATGATTGTGAAGCCTATTATTGTGAAGAGAGACATTAAGTCTTTCTTTTTGTTTGTTTGGGATTCTGGTATTAGTTCTTCTACTACGACATAGATCATTGCGCCTGCGGCGAATGATAGTAAAAATGGTAATAGGGTTCTTATTTTTAATACTAAGAGTGCTCCTAATACTCCTGATATTGGTTCTACTAAACCACTTAATTGTCCATAAAAGAAGGCTTTTTTTCTACTTATTCCTTCTCGTCTTAATGGAACTGATACTGCTGTTCCTTCTGGGAAGTTTTGGATTCCTATGCCTAATGCTATTAGCATGGCTGATGTTAATGTTGCACCTTCTAAGGAATATGCGATGGAACCAAAGGCTACGCCTACGGCTAAGCCTTCTGGGATATTATGTAATGTTATGGAAAATATTAGCATTAGACATCTTTTGAAACTATTTCTTTCTTTTTCTTCTTTTTTGTTTATTTTTTTATTGAAGTGATTAAATAGTTTATCTCCTATAAATAATAGTAATCCTCCTGCTATGAATCCTATAAAGGTTATTAACCATGGTATCATTTTTAGATTTATGGCCATTTCTGTAGCGGGATTTAAGAGAGAGAAGAATGATGCTGCTATCATTACTCCGGCAGCTATGGCCAACATGGCATCCATTATGTTTTTTTTGACGTTTTTGAAGAAGAAGACTAAAGAGGCTCCTAATAGGGTTACACTATAAGTAAATATTGTAGCTAATAGAGCTAATAATATTGGACTTAAGTCTTTTAAGTTATTTATCATGTTATCTACCTCATTATTAGGTTATGTTATTATTTATATGGTGTATAGGCTAATGACTAAAAGATATTTTTATAAAGTTATATTGATTAATATAGTTTTTATGATATAATATATTATGTAGGGTGATAAAATATGGAAGATGAAATGGTTATGATTACTAAGAAACCAGGAATAAAGAATTGTATTAGAATTAGTGATGTAAAGGATATTCCTGATTTTTTAAAAGATGTTGTTAGTGTTCAAGGAGAAGAATTGGTACTTGATTGTCTTGAGGGAAAAGAAAAATGTCCTCTTGGCTCAGTTATTGCTTTTGAAAAATTAGATAATGGTAAAATGAATGTATGGAATAAGGCTAATTGGAAGGAAACGACAAGGGAGGTCAATGGTGTTTTTTATGAATTATCTAAACCTAATATGGCAATAAGAGTTGGTGATACGATTCCTTTTGAGGTTACTAATGGTCTTGGAAATAGATTTAGTGTTTTACCTAATGGGGAATTTCAAATTGATGCTGGATGGGGCCTTGTCAAATGTGCTCCTAATAATGGATATATTGTTGTTTATGGTAAAAATGAGGATGGAAGTTTAGATGCTAATTTTTTGACAAAGGGTACTCCTTCTTTTGATCAGTATTATGTTTTGGATAAGAATGGTAATATTATTCAGTCTTTAGAAGAATATGATAATCAATTTAATCAGAGTAAACATTCTGGTAAAAGAATGTAAAAATAATAACCTCTAATAGTCTAGAGGTTATTATTATTTCAGAGATTATTTAGGTAATCTCTTTATGTAAACAGTAGTTTTATTGCTACTGTATTATTATTATATTTGTTTTTTTGTTTTTTATACTTTTTTTGATAAATATTGTTATGGATATTATGATATATATTATTAATTGTATTATTAGTATATATGGATATATGCTATCTAGATAGTGGTTGAAATTGGTATTGTTTTTAAATATTTTGGTTGATATTAATATTATGGTTATTATTAGTATTAGATTTAAAAGGGGATTGTTTTTTTTATTTATGTTTTCTTTTATGTTATAGATGTATATGGTTAATGATATAAATGAACTTAGTATCCATTGTAATGATAAGAAGTTTTCTATTCTATCTATGAAACTGAATATTGATATTTTTTTAAGGGTTATATATACTGGGTATTGATATATTTTTATTAGATATCTTCCTAGACATGAACTTGATATTATGCATATAAGGAATATTATTAGGCTTGTTATTATATATGTTATTAGGAGGTATTTTGTTGTTTTTTTGTTGTTTTCTATTATACTTTTGGGAATTATTAGGAAGCTATATGTTGGAGAGGTTAATAATAGGGTATATACTAAGGCTGCTAAAAAGGGGGGCTTGATGCCATTTTCTAATATTGGTTTTAGGTTATCGGGTTTTATTTCTGGGATTATTCCTATTATTCCTAGAATTAGTAAGGATAGTATTATTATTGTATATATTATACTTATTTTGGATATGGTTGTTATTCCTTTGTTTACTGTGTGATAGACTGTTATTCCTAATATTAGTGTTACTAAGGTTATTGATGTATTTGTTAGGTATTGGGATATGATGAAATTACTGGTATTGAATAGCATTGTTAGTGTTAATATTATATATATTATGGTTAGGATAATATTTATTATTGTTCCTAATGTTTTTCCGTATATTATTTTTGTTTTTATATGTATTGGTTTATCTATTTCGTAATTGAATATATATATTAGTATTAGTATAGGTATTATACCTATAATTGTACCTATTATTATACTTATATAGGCGTCTATGCCTGTTATTTTTATGGTTATATATGGGGCTATTCCTAAACTACAGGAGAATAATTGGAGGAATAGAATACTTGATATGTCTAGATTATTTATTTTTTCTTTCATATTCTATTCCTCCTAGGGTATTGCCTTTTTCATATAATTTTATATTTGATTTTACTTCTAGTTTTATATTTGGGTATATATCTTCATACCAGTTATTACATTTTTCTTTAAAATATTTATAGTCTGTATGATAGTATAATTGTCTGAAACCAAAGATATCGGTATTATAGTTTTCTTTGATGTTATTAAAGGTATTTATTATTTCTTTTTCTAATTCTTTATTGAAGTGTTGGTTTAGTTTTTCTACTTCTTTTTTATTTTTTATGTCTATATTTGTTTGTACTTCTTTTGTTTTGGAATATCCTGTTAATTCTAATTTTATTTTATTGTTTTTTATGTCTACTTCTTTTTTTGTTTTTATTTGATTTGGTTCGAATACGACATAGCCGTTTTTATATGGATATTTTAGGATTGTTTCTTTTATATTTCCATTTATTATATTTTGTATTTTTGATTCTTCTATGGACAGGTATCCTAGTATTTTATTATCTTTTGTAATAGCGGTTGTTCCTATTTTTACAGTGGCTTTGGGGGATGATGTGGTTATGTTTTCTTTTTCGTCTCCTATTTCTTCATTGCCATATAATGTCATTGATGGTAGTGTTACTTCTAAATAGGGATCTATATACATATTTAGTAATTCGTTTATTGTTACTTCGTATGTTAATCCTAGTACTTGGCTTTGTAATTCTAATGATTCTAGGATATTTGATGATGAGAAGTTTGTTAAGAGGGTTTGTAAGGATATTCCTTCGATACTTTTATCTGTTTTGGCTATTATTATTTTTATTTCGGTTCTTGTTTCAGGATCTCTTGTGAAGTATTCTAAGAATTCTTTTAGATGGTTATTTACTATTTCTTCACTTAATACGATTATTTCTAAATGTGCTGCGTATAGCTGTCTTGGTGATTCTAATACGATATTACGAAAGGCTTCTTGAAGAGATGGGGCGCTATTTTTGAAGGTGATGAATGGGGAGTTATTAGCGCTTGAGGCGTCTTGTTGTTTGATTGGATTTACTACTTCTGCTATTATGTTATAGTTGTTATTTTGATAGTCGATACTAACAGCGGTTGTTATTCCTAATTTGTTTAGTTCCCTATAGTTACAGCCGGTTAGTAGGGGGAGTAATATTATTAAATATTTAATTTTTTTCATTTTTGACCTCTCTTATGATATTTTTTGTTAGATATTTATCTCTTTTGTTTCTTTTTGATAATGGGAATTTTATGATACTGTTTTTTATTTCTTCGGATAATGGGGTGAATGGTAACATATATGATTTACCAAATGTATTTATGCTACATATATTTGTTGTAAATATTATGAATACCATAAATATTCCAAATATTCCTATGGTTGTACCTCCTATCATGAATAGTAATCGATACCATTTTATGGCGTTTGTTAATTCTGGTTCGGTTATGATTAATGCACTTATGGCGGTTATGGCTACTACTATTATCATAATTGGGGAGACTATTCCGGCATTTACGGCAGCTTCTCCTAATATTAATGCTCCTACTATGGATAGGGCTGAATTGGATATGTTTGGGATTCGGTAGTCACTTTCTCTTAGTATTTCAAATGATACGAACATTAATAGGGCTTCAAAAAAGGCGGGAAATGGTACGGTACTTCTTTGGGAGGCGAAACTTGTTAGTAGTTCTAATGGTATCATTTCTTGATTGAAGGTTGTTAGGGCTATATATATTCCTGGGGTTAGTATTGTTATAAAGAATGCTAGGTATCTTAGTATTCTTGTTAGGGTGTTATTTATGTATTTGGAATCTTTATCATCTTGTGATAGAAAGAAATCGTTTAGAAAAGCGGGCATTATTATGGCAAATGGGTTATTGTCTACTAGTAATACTGTTTTGCCTTTTAATAGGGAATTTACTACTTTGTCTGGTCTTTCTGTTGTTATGGTGGTTGGGAATATTGTTTTTGTTTCGTCTTCTATTAGATATTTTAGTGTTCCTGAATCTATTACACTATCTATTTCGATGTTATTTAATTTTTTTATTATGTTGTTTTTTATTGTTGTATCTGTTATACCATCTATGGTAAGGATACTTATTTTGTTTTTAGAATATTTTCCTAATTCTATATCATGATTCCATAATTTATTTGATTTTATTCTTCTTTTTATTAATCCCATATTGGTTTCTATGTTTTCGGTAAATGAATCCATTGGTCCACGGATTGTTGTTTCGGTCATTGGTTTTTCTATACTTCTGGTTAGATTTTTTTTAACTTCTAGGGCTAATGAATAATCATTTTCTATTAGTAATATGGCAAAGCCATTATTTAGATATTTATTTATATCTTTATAGTTTTTTATTTCTTTTATTTTGATGTTTGTTATGTTATTTTTTATTACATCATATAGTAAGTCTTGATTATTATATATTTTATCTATGTGATCTAGACTTCTGTAGATAAAATTGGACATTTTATCTTGATCGGTTAGGGATTCGTTATAGATTATATTTATTTTGGTGTTATTTATATATTTTTCTCTATATATTATATATGAACTATTATTAGTTTCTTCTTTTAATTTATTTATTATTTTATTATTCATATTAGCACCTCGTTATTATTATGATATTTATGATTGGTTTTAATACTATTTTTGGTAATAAAAATGGTAATCTAGTGTTAAATTACTTTATATTAATTGACAAAAAATATAAAAAAAATTATAATTATAATAGAGGTGGTTTGTGTGAACTATACAAATAGAGAAGTAGTTAAAAGATTAAAACAATATGATATGTTTTTGAGTAGTTTGAATTTGACTACTGATAGTCTACAGAAAGAAAGAATATGTGATCAATTAGATAAGATAGAGAAACAGATATTACTTGATACTAACACGGAGTATGAAGAGGAATATATTGCTTTATCTAGTAAGGAATCTAAATTATTAGATGAAGAGAAGGATAGGCTAAGAGATCTTATTTCTTTAATAGAAGGTAGACGTGAATATTTGAATCAAAGAAAAGAAAGACATAGGGATATAACTGGTTCTCTTGTTGAACTTACTACTTTTCTTGGTGAAGATAAACTTACCTTTTATAAAAGAAAATTAAAGATTATTGAAAAATATGAGGATAATAAGGCTTTAAAGGAGTCTCTTATTAGTGATATGAAGAGTCTTGATATTAAGATTAGTGAGGCTTCTCGTAATGTTAAGGCTAATATGCGTTTAAATGATATGCTTGAGAGTAAGATGATTGCATTGGTTAGTAAATCTCTTGATAAGCTTAATCTTTATACTTTGGTTGATAAGAAGGATGATATTTTTAATAAATATAGTTCGCTTTCTTATGCTAAGGATATGGCTAAAGATAATCTAGATAGTTCTATAGAACTAAAAGATGATGATATGAAGCTTGAATGTGAAAAGATGCTATCAGATATTACTAAAGAATATGATGTATATGATAAAGAAGTTAATATTATTAAATTGATTGAGATATATGATAAGCCTACTAGTGGATATGAAGAGTTACTTAAGAAGAGAGAAGAAATTAATGATATTCTTAGAAATATTTCTGGTACTGAGCTTTATAATCTTATTAATGATGAATTATCTAAGGGATATAATACTATTAAACTAGAAAAACAAGATATTAAGAATTATGATGATCTTAGAAGTGAGAGAGAAAAGAAGAATAAACGTCTTTATGAAATAGATGAAGAAAATAACTCTAAAGAATTTAAAGAATTACTTGAGGATTTGATTAAGAGTGAGAATAAGTTTAGAGAAGAAAGAATTAGACTTGCTAGAAACCAAGAGAGTAAGGAAAGAGAAAAGAAATTACAAGAGGAACAAAAGATAGAAGCTTCTAGGGTTAGAAGACAAAAGCTTATTGAAGAGGCTAGACTTAAAGAACAATTAGAGAGAACGGAAAAATTAAAGGAATTACAAAAGAAGACGGTTATTAATCCTAAGAAAGAGGAACTATTTGAAAAGGTACAAGAAGAACTTGAGGAGAAAGTAAAGAAAGAGCAGGCTAATTTTATTAAGGATGAAAAGATAAAGAATCCTTTAGAGAATAAATCTTTGGATGATATGCTTAAATATGAAGATACTTTTGATACTAATGAGTTATTTGAAAATACTAAGATTGTTCCTAATAAGGTTAATAATGATATGGAATCTTCTTTATTTAAAGTGGCTTCAGAAGCTCCTGTGAATGAGAAAGAAGATAAGAAAGAGGATACTCCTATATGGGAACCTATTGATATTCCTACTGATAATAGTAAAGCAGATGACTTGTTTAAAGATGTTAATGAGAATGTTTCTTTAGAGGTTCCTGCTGAAAAAGAAGAAGTAAAGAAAGAGATTCCAAAAGAAGAAATAGAAAAGAAAGATAATAGTACTTCTATATTTCCTGAATCTCCTATGAAAGATAAAACTAAAGATAATTCTATTTATGATATTTTAGAAAATAATCAAAATATTATTTGGAAGACTACAGAAAGTAAAAAGTCTTTGAATGAAATACCTGTTATTGAAAATAAGAATAAAAATAGTTCTGGATTTCCAGAATTAGGTAGTAAGGAAGGTGAGGTATTATGGAAGGAAACTCTTTAAATTCTTTTGAAAATCTTTGTAAGATTTTTGAAACTAGAATAAAACTTGATAAAGAGAAGAATATTGAAACACCACCTGATGTACTTATTAATTATGAAAAGTATTCTAAGAAGATAGATTCTATCTATAATAGTAAGTTTGAAAAAGAAATTAAACCTTTGATTGTTCCTGCTGTTACTATTGAGAAAGAAGAGGAAAGACTTGGTAAGCTTATTAGTTTACTTAAGAGTAGATTAGAGAAGAGAGAAGAGTTAGAAAATAGGTTTTATTTAACTACTGGTAGATATATTAAGGGATTACAACTTGTTGTATCTGAAAGTGAGTTTGAAGATAAGAAGAATAGATTGGAAACTATTACTAAATATTTAGATACTCGTAATGAGATTAATACGGTTAATGAATCTATTTCTGAACTTAAGGATAAACTTAGTGATGAAGTGACTAAACAAGATGAGTATATTAAAAAGAATAAGATCATGGAAGATGAACTATATAATACTTTTAAAGATGTTATTAGTAATGATGATTATTTGAGTAAATTAAATGAAGATGATATTGATACTGAGATTGCTATGGTTATTGATAAAGTAAAAGATAATAAGGAAACTTTAGATGTAACTAAAGATAGTGTTAATAGTTTGATGATAAGTGGAGATAATGATGATTATGCTTCTTATATTGAAGATGCTGAAAGAAGTTATTTTACTTGGAAAAATAGGGAGCTTTTGTTAAAGATATATTCTCTTGTTGTTAAATTTGAAGATAATTATAATGATTTATTTGAAAAAAGGGATAAGATAAATAAGATAATAAGAAATAGAAGAAGTATTAAAGATAATTTGACTATTGAAGTTACTGATAATTTTAGTTCTTTTGAAGATGTTTTAAAAGAACAATTAGATGTACTTAAGAATGAGAAAGAAGTTTTAGAGAATGTATCTAATTATACTAATAGAATTAGTTTTAAAGAGGAAAGGTTAAGTGAATTAGAAGAAGCTAATAATTCTGTAGAAATTCTTTCGATATTAAGAGAATATGGATTAATTGATACTTATGATAATAAAGAGGAATTAGAAGAAGTTCCATTGGAAACTCCTGAATTAGAAAAAGAAAATAATGGTGATGAAGAAGAAGAAATCTTTGTTAAAGAAATTAATCCTTATCGTATAGTTGATGTTATTGATTATCCTAAATCTTTAAATATTGGTTTAGCTAGACTTAAGGGTGAGAGTGTTAGAGAGAAGGTTAATAAGAAGTTAAATCCTACTATTAAGGCTCCTACTTTTGATGATATTACTAATGAAATAGATAATAGTAAAGAAGAAGATAAGGTTATTGATACTTCTAATAATGATTTAGTGGATGATAAGAAATTAGATAATGAAGGTGTTAAGGAAGATATTGTTACTCCCACTTGGGAGGCTCCTAAGAAGGAGGATATTATTAAAAAGGATGATACTGATATTAAGGTAATTAATGATGATAATATTCCTGTATGGGGTAGTAATATTAATACAAATATTAATACAGTAGAAGAAGTTAATACTTCTAATGGTAGTGTTCCTATATGGAATAATACTTTAGATAATAATAGTAATTCTACTGATACAAAGATTCTTGATAATAAGGAAGATAATGCTTTCTGGGTACCTGTATCTGATTCTAAATTGGATGCTAATGTTTTTCCTAGTATTGATATTCCTGTAAATAATGGATTTAATGGTACAAAGGATAATTTTGGGTTCCCGGATATTAATAATTAGAGGTGATATGATGAAGATTGATATTAACAAGGTAATTATACTTGAAAATAAGGAAGAGTATGTAGTACTTGATAAGGTTAATTGTGAAGATATAGATTATTATTATATAGCTAAAATTAATGATACTAAAACTGATATTGAAAATAATTATAAGCTTATTAGGGTTATTAAAGATGATAATGGTGATAGTATTATTAAGGAAGTTACTGGGGAAGATAGTTTAAGAAAGATATTGCCTTTATTTGAGAAAACTTATTAAATATTAAAGATGACTTTGGTCATCTTTTTCTATTTCCTTTGTTTATAATATATTGTCTTTAAAAAGGCGAACACTTAGTCGTTAACAAGCTGTTAAAAAAGTTAAAAAATTCAATTTAAGAAACATTGTAATTCTTTAAAATACTGAAAAAAGCAAAAATAATTTACATTTGTAATATACTTAAAATTTCTATAATCCCTTTAAATATAAGAAAATATTGGCTATAATATACAAAAGAATAAAATATAAAAAAACTATTTTTTTTAAAAAGTATATTTTTACTTTACTTAAAAATTGAAAAAATGTAAAAAAATAAAAAAGCAAACAGAAACTATTGACATGGGTGTGGTGATGCTATATAATTAGATTGTAAAATAAATGTTGGAGGAAGTAAAATGATTGAAACAGAAGAAAAATTAGAAAACCTTGAAGTGGTTAAAAGAAATGGTAGAAAGGTAGAATTTGATGGTACTAAAGTTGCTTTGGCCATTAAGAAAGGGTTTGATAGTGTAATAGCAGAAGATGCTGAAGAAAAGAAGTATACTTCTAAAGATATTCAAAAGGTATATCAGGCTGTTATTAAGAAAATAGCTAAGGAATATTTACCTAATGGTAAGATTAAGATTGAAGAAGTTCAAGATTTGATTGAAGATATGCTTAAGAAATATAGTTATGATGATGTATATGAGAATTTTTCTGAATATAGAAAGAGAAGAGCTGCTGCTAGAGAAGCTTTTAGAGATGATAAGAATATGGCTAAGCTTCAAAAGAAGATTGAGGGCTTAGGACTTAAATCTGCTAATGAAGAGGATTCTAAGAGGGAGAATGCTAATATTGATGGTAATTCTGCTATGGGAACTATGCTTCAGTTTGGTAGTACTATATCAAGAGCTTTTACTGAAACTTATTTGATGAAGAAGAAGTTTGCTGAGGCTCATGATAATGGTGATATTCATATTCATGATATGGATTTTGAGGCTATGGGTACTACTACTTGTATGCAGATTGATTTGAATAAGTTATTTAAAAATGGTTTTTCAACAGGACATGGTCATCTTAGGGAACCTAAAGATATTATGAGTTATAGTGCACTTGCTGCTATTGCTATTCAATCTGATCAGAATGATCAGCATGGTGGTCAATCTATACCGGCTTTTGATTTTTATATGGCTCCTGGTGTACTTAAGACTTTTAAAAGACAATATAAACAAGCTGTATATGAATTATTAGACTTTACTGATTTTATTAGCTTTGTTAATATGGATAAGGTTGAAAAAGAAATTGATAAATTAAATAGTATTAATGTTGATGTTAGTTGTTTTGAACCTATATATAAAGATAGTCATGAAGTTAAGAGAATTTTTGAGAAGGCTTATGAGACTGCTTATAAGAAGACTAATAGAATGACTTATCAGGCTATGGAAGCTTTTATTCATAATTTGAATACTATGCATTCTAGAGCGGGAGCTCAGGTACCGTTTTCTTCTATTAACTTTGGTACTGATACTTCTCCTGAAGGTAGAATGGTTATTAAGAATTTCTTATTATCGGTAGATGCTGGTCTTGGTAAAAATGAAACTCCAATATTTCCAATATCTATATTTAAGTTAAGAAAAGGTGTTAATTATGAAACTGATGATCCTAACTATGATTTATTTAAATTAGCATGTAAGGTATCTTCAAAGAGATTGTTCCCTAACTTCTCATTTATGGATTCTTCGTTTAATAAACCTTATTTTAAGGGTGATTATAATACTGAAGTTGGTTATATGGGATGTAGAACTAGGGTAATTGGTAATGTTGTAGATGAGGATAAGGCTGTTACTCCTGGTAGAGGTAATTTATCTTTTACTTCGATTAATTTGCCTAGACTTGGTATTAAGCATGGTATTGTTAGAAATGATGAAACTGATTTGGATGGCTTTTATAAGGAACTTGGAGAACTTATGGATTTGGTTAAAGATCAGTTACTTGAGAGATTTGAAATTCAATGTAATAAGAGACTTTATAATTTTCCATTCTTACTTGGTCAGGGTGTTTGGATTGATTCGGATAAACTTAAACCTAATGATAGGTTAAGAAAGGTATTGAAACATGGTACTTTATCTATTGGTTTTATTGGTCTTGCTGAATGTCTTAAGGCTTTGATTGGTAAACATCATGGTGAGAGTGATGATGCTCAAAAACTTGGACTTGAAATTATTGAGTTTATGAGAAAGAGATGCGATGAGTATTCTGCTGAATATCATTTAAACTTTACTTTACTTGCTACTCCTGCGGAAGGTTTATCTGGTAGATTTGTTAATATTGATAAGGCTATATATGGTAAGATTAAGGGCGTTACTGATAGAGAGTATTATACTAATTCTTTCCATGTTCCAGTATATTATAATATTTCAATAGTTAATAAGATTAAGAAGGAAGGCCCTTATCATAAATATACTAATGCTGGTCATATTAGTTATATTGAGTTAGATGGTGATACTACTAATAACTTAGAGGCTTTTGAAAAGATTATTAGATTAATGTATGAAAATGATATGGGTTATGCTGCTATTAATCATCCAGTAGATAGAGATCCTGTATGTGGTTATATTGGTGTTATTGGTGATGTTTGTCCTGGATGTGGTAGGAAGGCTTATGAAGGTGTTCCTATTGAAAAAGTAAATGAATTTAAAAATAGTTGTAATTGTTAGAAAGGAAGTAATTAAAATGAAAGAAGAAAAACAAGAAAAATTAGTTGGTGAGGGTGTAGGTTTTGATAGAATTAGAAGGATTACTGGTTATTTAGTTGGTACTGTAGATAGATTTAATAACGGTAAGAGAGCTGAAGAAAGAGATAGAGTAAAACATAGTACTGAAGGATTATTAGATAAAAAGGCTGCTTAGTGGAAATTAGACTTGCTTCGCCAGTATTACAATCTGACAGTATTGTAGATGGTGAAGGTATAAGAGCAGTATTATGGACCCAGGGTTGCTTACATAAGTGCCCTGGGTGTCATAATCCTCAAACGCATTCTTTTGATGATGGCTTTTTGGTAGATATCCGTGAAATAGAGGATCAAATAGATGAGCTTGAAGGGCAAGATGGTATTACTTTTTCTGGTGGAGATCCTTTATATCAGGTTGATGCTTGTTTAGAACTTGCTAAATATATTAAAGCTAAAAAAATGAATATTTGGTGCTATACTGGTTTTACTTTTGAGAGTCTTATGGCTTTGGCTAAGGATAATCCTAAAATAATTGAATTTTTAAAAACTATTGATGTATTAATAGATGGTCCTTTTGTTCTTGAAAAGAAGAGTTATGATTGTATTTTTAGGGGATCTACTAATCAGAGAATTATTGATAGTAAGAATAGTGTTAAGAATAAAAAGGTTGTTTTAGTAGACAAGTATTATAATACTAATAATAAAAAGAAAAATACTAGGGATCGTATATATGTATGATTCTTTTTATTTTTATATTTTATAGTAGATTTTATTTGAGAAATCTGATAAAATAGATAAGTAGGATGTGAATGTATGTATTTAAAGGAGTTAAGAGCATATGGTTTTAAATCATTTGCTGATAAAACAAGAGTTGAGTTTTGTAAAAATGTTAATGGTATTGTTGGACCTAATGGTTCTGGTAAATCTAATATTGTAGATGCTGTTAGATGGGTATTAGGAGAACAATCTATGAAGTCTTTAAGGGGTGATTCTTCACTTGATGTTATTTTTTCTGGTAGTGAGAGTAGAAAACCTCTTAATAGTGCTTCGGTATCTTTGATATTTGATAATACAGATAAGACATTGCCTATTGATTTTGATGAGGTTGCTATTAAGAGAATGGCTTTTCGTACAGGTGAAAATGAGTATTATATTAATAATGAAAGGGTAAGACTTAAGGATATTATTGAGTTATTATCTGATTCTGGTACTGCTAAAGAGAGTTTTAATATTATTAGTCAGGGTAAGATTGATGAAATACTTTCTAATAAACCTGAAGATAGAAGGATAATATTTGAAGAGGCTGCTGGGGTACTTAAGTATAAGAGAAGAAAAGAGGAAGCTTTAAGAAAACTTGATAGAACTAATCAAAATTTGAATCGTGTTAATGATATTATTTTAGAACTTGAAGGTAATGTAGTACCTTTAGAAGAAGCTTCAAAGAGAGCTATTAGATATAAAGATATTAAAGATAAGTTATCTAATATAGAGGTTGCTTCTATTGCTAAAATGATTAGTGATTTGAATTTTGAATATAAAGAGGATAAAGAAAAGATTGAGTTATTAGAAGATGAAATTGCTAAGGTTAGTACTAATAATAGTAATTATGATATTGATATTCTTAAATATAAAGATAAACTTAGAAATATAAGGGAAGATATTTCTTCTAAACAGAGTACTTTAATTGATCTTACTAAGAATGAAGAGAAGATTACTTCTTCTATTAAATTATTACAAGAGAGAAATAAGTATAAGGAAGAGTCTTCTAAAATTGCTAATAATATTATTTCTTTGAAAGAGGAGATTATTGATATTAATAATAATTTGAATAATTTTAATAGTGATATTTTGGTTATTAATAAGAAGATAGAGTTATTAAAAGGGGATATTGATAATATTAGTAGTAAGAGTAGTGATTTGTTATTTAAGAAGAATAATTATAATAATATGATTATTAAGAATAATAGGGATATTGATAGTTTGAAATATAGAATTCAATATTTGGAAGATAGTATTAATAATAATTCATTGGTTCCTAAACAGATTAAAATGATATTAGATAATCCTAAATTTAATGGTATTCATAATGTTATTGCTTCACTTATTGATACTGATAATAAATATAATACTGCTATTAGTACTGCTTTAGGGGGACAGGCTTCATATTTAGTAGTGGATACTCCTAATATTGCTAAAGAACTTATTAATTATCTTAAGAGTAATAATCTTGGTAGGGCTACTTTTTATCCGATATCTGTTATTAATGGTCGTTATATTGATAATGGTATTTTAGATAGTATTAGATATGAGGATGGATATATTGGTATTGCTAGTGAACTTGTTAAGTATGATAATAGATATAGTAATATTATTTCTAATGTACTTGGTAATACTATTATAGTGGATAATATTGATACTGCTAATAGATTTAGTGCTCTTATTAATAAAAAATATAAAATTGTTACTTTAGATGGTCAAGTCGTTAATGTTGGTGGTTCTTTAACTGGTGGTAGTAAGGATAAGTTTAATAATTCTTTATCTATTAGATATGAACTTGAAGAGAATAGGAAGAAATGTAATGTTCTTGAAGATAAGAATAAAGATATTGTTAAGGAACTTAGTGATATTGATAAAGAACTTAATGATATTAATAATAAGTTATATGAATATCAAAATAATAAGATTCAATATGAAACTAAGAAAGAAAATATTTATATAACTATTAATAAACTTAATAAGGATAAAGAAGAAAAAGAAAATGAACTTAGGGATTTGACTAATATTACTTCTAATAATAGTGAAGAAGATAATCTTATTAATGAACTTGCTAAAATTAGGGAGAATATTAGTAGTGTTAATAGTAGTCTTTCTTTATTAAAAGTGGATGAGGATAAGATTAATAATACTATTAATGAGCTTGAGGAAACTTCTAGAAGTAGTAATAGTTATATTGGTAAGAAGCAAAAGGAACTTAATAATTTGAATATTATTGTTAATAGAATTGATGTTAAGTTAGATAATTTGCTTAATGATTTGACTAATGATTATAATATGACTTATGAGTTTGCTATTAATAATTATAAATTAGATATGGATATAGATAGTGCTAATAAGGAGATTAGTAGGCTTAAGAATGATTTGCTTGCTATTGGAGATGTTAATTTGAATGCTCCTAGTGAATATGAAAGGGTTAAAGAGAGATATGATTTTTTGAAATCACAGAAAGAGGATTTAATTACTGCTGAAAATACTTTATATGATATTATTAAAGAGATGGATAGTATTATGAAGAATAAGCTTAGTACTACTTTTGAAGAAGTAAGACGTGAATTTAAGATTGTATATCGTGAGTTATTTAAGGGAGGAAGAGCAGAACTTTCTTTAACTGATCCGGATAATATATTGGAAACTGGGATTGATATTAAGGCGGAGCCTCCTGGAAAGAAACTTCAGAGTATTAGTTTGTTATCTGGTGGAGAGAAGACTTTTACGGCTATATCGTTATTATTTGCTATACTTAATGTCAGACCTGTACCTTTTTGTTTATTTGATGAGGTTGAGGCTGCTTTAGATGATGCTAATGTTGAGGCTTTTGGTAAGTATTTAGATAAGTATAGGGATAATACTCAGTTTATTATTATTACTCATAAAAAGAAGACTATGGAATATGCAGATGTTTTATATGGTATTACAATGCAAGAGTCTGGTGTTAGTAAGATTGTATCTGTAAAATTAGAGGATATAAAAAAGAAAGATTAGATTTGAATTTATAGAATAGAAGTGAATATAAAAATGTTCACTTTTTTCTATTTATATCATTTATTTTTTAGTAAAATGAATTAATGAAAGGAAAAATAATATAATTGACTTTGTTTGCTATTTGTGTTATATTATTTTCTAATTTTAGAGGGGGTATTTTATATGATATTTGAAAAGTATGGTATAATATATATAATAGGTGTGATAGGTGAGAAGTATGAATAATATATTAAATTTATATGAACATAATATTGAAGCATTTAATAGGGTACTTAATGCTTATAATTATGGTGAAGATAAAGTGGCTATATTACAGGCTACTGGTACTGGTAAAAGTTATGTAGCTTTAAGATTAGCTTATGAATATAAAGATAAAAAAGTATTATATATATCTCCTTCTGGAGCTATAATAGAGCATATTAAAAATATAATAAATAATAATGGTTTAGATATAAATAGGGATTTTCCTAATTTAAAATTTAGAACATATCAAAGTTTAATAAATTTATCAAGAGAAGAAATAGTTGATTTAGATGTTGATTTACTTATAACAGATGAACTTCATCATCTTGGTGCTCCTGTATGGGGAAATAGAATTAATACTATTGTAGATACTCATCCTAATATGTTATTGTTTGGTATGTCTGCCTATAATGTAAGAGATAGAGGTACTATATATGAAAGAGATATGACTAATCCAGATACTGATGAATTATTTTCTGGTAAGGTAGTAAACTATTATGATTTATGCGATGCTATGATAGATGGGGTACTACCTAAACCTATTTATCGAAGTGCTTATGTAAGATTATATGATTATGAGAAATATCTTGAAGATAAAATAGAAGAAGGAAATTTATCAACGAAAGATTATACGGAATATAAGAAGTTATTATTAGATGTTAAAAGGAAAATAACTAATGCTCCGAGTATACCTGATATGGTAAGAAAAAATATTAAAAATGATGGTAAATATATTTATTTTTGTCCTCCGATTACTGAGGAAGATACTAATGATATAGATACAATTATGAATGAAGTTAAACAATGGTTTGATGGGTATGATGTAGTATTTTATAAAACGACAAGTAAAGATAAAACAAGTGGTAAACTAAATAGAGAGGCTTTTTATAATGATAGAGATCTAGAAGGAAATAGTGTTAAAAAGAAACTTAGAATTATGTTTGCTATTAATCAATATAATGAAGGAGTACATGCTCCAGATGTTGATGGAGTAATACTTGGAAGAGGTACTACTTCAGATATTGTATATTTTGAGCAAATAGGTAGAGCTTTAGCGGTAAAGGGAAAGACAAAAGAAAAGTATGAAGAATATGATTCATTAACTAGAAATGAATTAATAGATATAGCTAAAGGTAATGGTATAGACGTATCTTTAGATATGACAAAAGAAGAAATAATTGATAAACTATTATCACCAGTAATTATAGATTTAACTAATAATATAGAGTTTATTGAAGAATTAGAAAATAATTTAAAGAATAAGGTAAAAGAAATTCAAAGGAAACAAGGTAAAAGTAATAGAAAGATTAAAATAAGAAATACTGATTTTGATATAAATATAGAAAACAAAGATTTATATGAAATATTAAGATATGTAAGAGATAGAATTAATCCTAATAGCTGGGATATGATGTATGAATTAGCAAAGAAATATTATGAACATTATAGTGACTTGAAAATACCATTTAGTTTTAAAACAATAAATGGCTATGAATCAGATGAAAATGGCTATAATTTAGGATTCTGGATTAGTACTCAAAGAGTAAAATATAAAAAAGGTACTCTTTCTGAAGATAGAATAAAAAAGCTTAAAGAAATAGATATGATATTTGGAATTGGAAGGCAAGACGCCTGGAATATGATGTACGAATTAACAAAGAAATATTATGAGCATTATGGGAATTTGAAAATACCACATAGTTTTAAAACAATAAATGGTTATGAAACTGATGAAAAAGGTTATAAATTAGGATTCTGGATTAGTAAGCAAAGAATCAACTACAAAAATGGTACTCTTTCTGAAGATAGAATAGAAAAGCTTGAAGAAATAGGTATGATATTTGAAAATGTATATAAAGATACTTGGAATATGATGTATAAATTAGCTAAGAAATACTATAAACATTATGATAATTTGAAAATACCTAAGATGTTTAAAACAATAAATGGCTATGAAATTGATGAAAAAGGTTATAATTTAGGTGTATGGATTGCTACTCAAAAAACGAATTATAATAAAAGTATTCTTTCTGAAGATAAAATAGAAAAACTTGAAGAAATAGGTATGATATTTAAAAAAGTAAATGATAATACATGGAATATGATGTATAAATTAGCAAAGAAATACTATGAACATTATGGTGATTTGAAAATATCACGTAGTTTTAAAACAATAAATGGATATGAAATTGATAAAAATGGCTATAATTTAGGATTCTGGATTAGTAATCAAAGGGTAAAATATAAAAATGATACTCTTTCTGAAGATAGAATAAAACAACTCGAAAAAATAGACATGATATTTGGAATTGGAAAACAAGATGCCTGGAATATAATGTACGACCTAGCAAAGAAATATTATGAACATTATGGCAATTTGAAAATACCACGTAGCTTTAAAACAGTAAATGGTTATGAAACCGATGAAAAAGGTTATAAATTAGGTGTGTGGATTACTACTCAAAAGACGAATTATAATAAAAGCATTCTTTCTGAAGATAGAATAAAAAAACTTGAAAAAATAGGTATGATGTTTGAAAATGTAAATGATGATACATGGAATAAAATGTATGAGCTAGCAAAGAAATATTATGAACATTATGATAATTTGAAAATACCTAAGATGTTTAAAACAATAAATGGCTATGAAATTGATGAAGAAGGTTATAATTTAGGAGCGTGGATTAGTACTCAAAGGTTTAGTTATAAAAAGGGTACTCTTTTTGAAGATAGAATAGAAAAACTTGAAGAAATAGGTATGATGTGGAATATAAGAAAAGATACTGATACAAAGAAAGTATTATGTGATAAGCATGGTATTGATAGTTCTTTGGTAGAGAATATATCTTATATGGAACTTTTTGCTAAAATTAATTATTTATTGGATAATAATATGGATATTATTATTGATGGTAAACTTAATCCTATATTTTTTATGAGTAATGAGAATATGATGATGAATTATGGTGTTTCTTTAAAAGATATGGTTAATATTTATACTAAGAATAAGAAGGCTAAATAGAGGTGAAATTATATGGAAAATATTGGTGTTGTTAGAGAGATTTTTATACCAAAATGTGATGATGAACTTAGTTCTGAATTGATTGGTTTTAAAGTATATGTATATGATTTGGATAAGGAGATTACTATTACTTTAAAACAAGATGAATATAATGTAGATATTTATAAAGATGATGAGGTTATTGTTATTAAAAATAATGATAGTTATGATATTATGTTATATGATGGTGATATAGATGTTTCTTAGAAGATATTTAGATGATTTTTACTTTGATATGGTTATGAATAATTATGATATTTCTTATTTGGAAAGTATTGATGAGGATAATTTTGAAAAGATATATTGTTTGTTGAAAATGTATAATTTTTATTATATTAATGATATTATTTTGAATTATATAGAGATATTTTCTTTGGATTTTGATGATGTTAAGAATGGTATTATTGAACTTAGGAATAAACTTGGTAGTAATTATGTATATATTATTGGTAATGATATGAGATATTTAGATTGTTTACTTAATAATTAATAGTAGTATTTTTTATGTTTTTATGATAAAATGGTTATTGATGAGGTGTTATGTATGAATGATAAACAAAATAAACAGATTATTAGTAGGGATGTAGATTTTGCTAAATGGTATACTGATGTTGTTAGAGCTGCTAAACTTGCATGTTATTCTAATACTAAGGGGTGTATTGTTATTGAACCTAATGGTTATGCTATATGGGAAAATATGCAGAGTATTATAGATAAGAAGTTTAAGGAAACTGGGCATGTTAATGTGTCTATGCCAATGCTTATTCCTGAATCTCTTCTTAATAAAGAAGGAGAATTAGTAGAGGGATTTGCTCCTGAAGTTGCTTGGGTTACTTATGGTGGTAATAAGAAATTAGATGAGAGGCTATGTATTAGACCTACTTCTGAAACGGTATTTAGTGATTATTATGCTAATAATATTTCTTCTTATCGTGATTTACCTAAATTATATAATCAATGGTGTAGTGTATTAAGATGGGAGAAGGAAACTAGACCTTTTCTTAGAAGTCGTGAGTTTTTATGGCAAGAGGGTCATACTATTCATGAAACTCGTGAAGAAGCTGAAGCTGAAACTTTACAAATGTTAAATATTTATAATGATTTCTTTCATGATTATTTAGCTATTCCTAGTATTGTAGGTAGAAAGACGGAAAAGGAAAAATTTGCTGGCGCTGAATATACTTATACAGTTGAAGCTCTTATGTATAATGGTATTACTTTGCAGTCCGCTACTAGTCATTTCTTTGGTCAGAAGTTTGCTCGTGCTTATGATATTAAATATACTTCTAGAGATAATAAGATTGATTACCCTTATCAGACTTCTTGGGGTTGTTCTACGAGAATGATAGGAGCTCTTATTATGGTACATTCTGATGATTATGGTCTTGTTTTACCTCCTAAAATTGCTCCTAAAAAGGTTGTTATTATACCTATTGGTAATGATTTGGAAGTTTTATCTTTAGCTAATGATTATTTTGATAAGTTGAAACAAGAGGGTATTGAGGTTTATATTGATAATAGTGAAAAGAGTCCGGGATATAAATTTGCTGAAGCTGAAGTTCAAGGTATTCCAGTACGTATTGAAATTGGTAAGAGGGATTTAGAGAATAATATGGTTACTTTGGTTAGAAGGGATACTAGAGAAAAATTACAAGTATTTACAAATACTGATATTATTCATGATGTTAAATTACTTCTTCTTGATATTCAAAGGGATATGTATGATAGGGCTTTAAGAAGAAGAGAAGAGATGACTTATACCGCTACGGATATGGAAGAGTTTGCTAGTATTATGAATGCTCATCCTGGTTTTGTTAAAGCTATGTGGTGTGGTGATCCTAAATGTGAAGAAAAGATTAAGGAAATAAGAGGTACGAAATCTAGATGTATTCCTTTTAGTGATGAAAAAGTATCAGATAAATGTGTTGTTTGTGGTAAAGAGGCTAAGGATTTAGTTATTTGGGGAATGCAATATTAAGAATATCATAGTTTATACTATGGTATTTTTTGTGTCAAATTTTGTTATATAATAGTTAAAAACTTGACTTAATTGTTAACTATTGGTATTATTTATTTAGTATTAATTTTGAAGGGAAGTTTATTATGAAGAAATTAAGTATTATTGTTCCTTGTTTTAATGAGGAAGAGAGTATACCTTATTTTTATGATGAAGTTAAAAAGGTTACTAAGAATATGGATATTAAGTTGGAACTTATTTTTGTTGATGATGGAAGTAGGGATAAGACTTTAGAGGTTATTAAGAGTAAGACTGATGATAAGGAAGTTAAGTATATTTCTTTTTCAAGAAATTTTGGGAAAGAGGCCGCTATGTATGCTGGTCTTAGTATGGCTAGTGGTGATTATGTGACTATTATGGATGTTGATTTACAGGATCCACCTAGTTTATTACCTGAAATGGTTAGATTGATTGAAGAAGAAGGATATGATTGTGTTGCTACTAAGAGTACTAGTAGAAATGGTTATTCTTTCTTAAGAAAGACATTTACTAAATGGTTTTATGATATTATTGGTAAAATGTCTAAAACAGAGATGGTACCTGGTGCTAGAGATTATAGACTTATGACTAGACAAATGGTAGAGGCTGTTTTAAGTATGAAGGAATATAATCGTTATTCGAAAGGTTTATTTAGTTTTGTTGGATTTAAGACTAAATGGATTGAATTTGAAAATAAGGAAAGAGTAGCAGGTACTACTAAATGGAATTTTTGGAAGTTATTTTCTTATGCTTTAGATGGTATTGTAGGATTTAGTACGGCTCCTCTTACTATGGCTGCTTTTATTGGCGTTTTATTCTGCTTGATAGCTTTTATTATGATTATTGTTATTATTGTTAAAACACTTGCTTTTGGTGATCCTACTAGTGGATGGCCTAGTCTTGCTTGTATTATTTTTATGGTAAGTGGTATTCAGCTTTTATGTTTAGGTGTTATTGGTGAATATTTGGCAAAGATGTATTTAGAGGTTAAGCAAAGACCTATATATATTATTAAAGAAAGTAATGTTGATAAGAAATGAAAAAGATAAAAGAATTATATTATAAATATGAAGAGATTATCTCCTATTTAATAGTGGGTGGTTTAACTACGGTAGTTAGTTTGGCTACATATTATTTACTTGTATATACTATTCTTAATCCAAAAGAAGCAGTAGAATTACAGATCGCAAATATTATATCTTGGATTGCTTCGGTTACTTTTGCATATTTTACTAATAGGAAATATGTATTTAAGACCAAGGATAAAATATCTTTTAAAGAGGGTATTAATTTCTATTTATCTAGAGTAAGTACACTTCTTTTGGATATGCTAATGATGTATGTATTTGTTAGTGTTTTGAAATTTGATGATAAGGTTATTAAACTTATTGTTCAGGTTATTGTTATAGTACTTAATTATGTATTAAGTAAGTTTATTGTTTTTAAAAAGAAATAGAGGTTTGGTATGAAAAAGAAAGATTATTACAATTATTTGATTTTAACTGGTATTGTCTTTGTTATTTATATGATTTTAACTCATTTTACTAATGTATTTGGGTCTGATACTGATTGGATAAATCAACATACTATAATTCCTGATTATTTTAGGCAATTATTTTATAAGACAGGTAATTTGATTCCTAGTTTTTCTTTTAACTATGGTGGTGGACAAAATATATTTAATTTATCTTATTATGGTTTTTTGAGTCCGATTATTTTACCTTCTTATTTATTGCCTTTTGTTAGTATGAAGATTTATATGACAGTAGTGGATTTTATTATTGTAGTATCCTCGGGAATATTATTTTATAAGTGGATTTTATCTAATAAGTATGATAGAAATATTTCTCTTGTTACTTCTGTTATATTTGTTTTATCTGAATCACTTATATTTCAGATGCATAGACATGTTATGTTTGTTAATTATATGCCTTTTTTAATAATGGGACTTATGGGTGTAGATAAGTTATTTAATAATAATAAGAAATCTTTACTTATTATATCGATATTTTTAATGATAATGACTAGTTATTATTATAGTGTTGGTGGTATTGTTGTTATTGGTATTTATTATTTATATAGGTATTTTAGTGATGATAGTAAACAGGGTATTAAATTATTTGCTAAGGATTTGGGTAAATTTATATTGTATATTTTAATACCTGTATTAATGGCGGGTGTATTACTTATTCCTACTATGAGTACTCTTTTAAGTGGTAGAGGTAGTAGTGAGAGTGCTATAAAATTAACTTCTTTATTGGTACCAAATTTTAATTTTCATAAGATTTTTTGTGGTAATTATACTATTGGTTTATCTATGTTAGGATTTATATCTTTATTATATTTGTTTTATAGTAGAAAGAAAAACAATGTTATTTTGGGTATATTATTAAGTATTGTTTTCTTTATTCCTTTATTTATGTATATATTAAATGGGGGATTATATTTGAGGGCTAAGTGTTTTATTCCTTTTGCTCCTTTAATTGGATATTTGATTGCTTTATTTATTAATAATATTATTAATAATAAGATTGATATTAAGAAATTTATTATTTATATATTATTTGTTTGTATATTATTATATTATTTTAATCAAAAACAATATTGTTATTTATACTTAATATTTATTTGTTTAATTCTTATATTATATAATAAGTTTAAATATAAGAATATTATTTATATTTCTTTATGTTTAGGTGCTTTTGGAATATGTTTATATACTAATTTTACTGAGGACTATGTAAGTAAGGATATGTATAATGAAATATTTAATGAAGATATAGAGAATAATATTAATAATGTTATTTTAAATGATAATGATTATTATAGATCTAATAGTTTGATGAATCCTACTAAAACTGTAAATAAGATGTATAATGATAGGTATTATACTACTAATATTTATTCTTCTACTTATAATTATGATTATTTATATTTTGTTAGGGATATATTTAAGAATAATAGGCTTGAATATAATTATTTTATGATTCCTTCTAGTGATAATATATTATTTGATACTTATATGGGTGTTAAGTATTTATATTCTGATTATGATCCTGGACTTGGTTATGAGTCTATTGGTAATAATATGTATATGAATGATGATGTGTTTCCTATGCTATATGCTAGTAATAATATTTTAAATGAAAAGGATTTTGATAGTTATGAATATCCTAATTATTTAGAACTTCTTCTTAATAATGTTATTACTAATAGTAGTAGTAATAATAGTATTATTAATAATAATACTGAGAAGGTTTCTTTGGAATATGATGTTATTAGTAATGATGGAGTAGATGTTACTAAGAATGATGATGGTTATGTTCTTAAAGTAAAAGATAGGGGGACTATTAATATTAGATTAAAGGATAAGTTAGAAAATAAATTATTATTTATTAATTTATATGGTCTTAAGGAAAATAGTTGTAAATATGATAATATTGTTATGTCTATTAATAATATGGATAATTTGTTAACTTGCAGAGGATGGACATATGCTAATAAGAATTATACTTTTAGATATTTGATATCGGATAAGGTAATTGAAGATATTGATATTAAGTTAACTAAGGGTACTTATAATATTAAGAATATTGAAACTTATGTATTAGATTATGATAATGTTACTGGTATTAAAGATAGGTTTGATAAATTTAATATTACTAATTTTGATAATGATACAATAGAGGGTAATATTAATGTTACTAGAGATAATTCTTATTTTGTTACTTCTATTCCATATGATAAAGGATTTACTATTAAGGTAGATAATAAGGTTATTTCTTATGAAAAGGTTGATAAGGCTTTTGTAGGTTTTCCTATTACTAAAGGTAAACATGATATATCTATTGTATATACTGCTCCAGGATTAAAATATGGTTTAATATTTAGTATTACTGGTTTTATTATTTATGGAATAGTTATTATAATGGAACATAAAAAGGGTAAGAAACTATAGATAAAACTATAGTTTTTTCTGTAATATGAAATAATGATTGTTTATATAGCGTAATAAATTGGCAAAAAAGTAAAAAATTACTCTGTAAAACAGCTTAATTTTTAAGCCGTTTTTCTACTAGAGACTTATAGGCTCTAGTAGACCACGGAAGACTTTGGGCTGAAGTGGCAAGATAAGAAAAATTTTTATTTACAAAGGAATAGTTATTTGTTATAATAGATATTGTATGAAAGGAAGATAATATGGAAATAGCAGTTATTATTATATCAATATTATTAATAGCTATAGTTTTGCTACAAAGTGGCAAAGCTGAAAGCGCTTCACAAATAATTCAAGGTGGATCTTCTGATTTATTTGCTGAAAGAAAAGAGAGAGGTTTTGAGTTATTTATTACTAGAGTTACTTATATTTTAGGGGTACTTTTCTTTGTACTTTGTTTAATAATATCTTTATAGTTAAGACTTAATATGTTTAAGTCTTTTTGTGTATAAAAAGAGGAGGGTTAGTATGAAAGAGATTATATTAGATAAGTTAAGAGATAATACTTCTCTTACTATTATGGAGTTAAATGATTTACTTGGTTTAACTACTATTGATGAATATAAAAGTTTACAAAATACACTTGATGAAATGGTAAGTGATGGTATTCTTTATTATAGTGATAAGAAAAAGAAATATTTACTTTTAGAAAATAGTCATTTGGTAAAGGGAACTTTATCATTAAATGAAAAGGGATTTGGTTTTATTATTATTAATAAGGATATTAAAGATGTTTATGTTAATGAAAAGAATATTAATGGAGCACAAGATGGTGACTTGGTTTTATTTGAATATTTAAATAAAGATAAAGAGAGACCTGAAGGTAGAATTATTAAAACTATTAAAAGGAATTATGAACCTTTGGTAGGAGAAGTTATATTAGTAGATGGTGAATACTTTGTTAAACCGGATAAAAAGGGCGCTAATATATATATTCCTAGAGATAATTTAAATGGTGCAGTAGAAGGTCATAAAGTAGTGGTTACTCCTTTAAAAGAGGGTAATAGAGTTGGTAAAATTACTAAGATTATTGGTCATAAGAATGATGTCGGTGTAGATATTTTATCTTTTGTTTATGAATATAATTTTAGTCCTTCTTTTCCAGATGAGGTAATAGAAGAATTAGATGATATTCCTTCTTATTTGACAGAAGAAGAAATTAATAAGGAATTATCTAGTGGTAGAAGAGATTTAAGAAGTGAAGAGATATTTACTATTGATGGTTCTGATACTAAGGATATAGATGATGCTATTTCTTTATCTAAATTAGATGATGGTAAATATAAGTTGGGAGTACATATAGCGGATGTTTCTTATTATGTTAAGGAAGGTACTAAATTAGATGATGAAGCGTATTTTAGAGGTACTAGTGTATATTTAGTTGATAGGGTATTACCTATGCTTCCACATAAATTATCTAATGGTATATGTTCTTTAAATGAAAATGAAGATAGGTTTGCGTTTTCTTGTGAGATGATTATTGATGATAAGGGAGATATTGGCCACTATGAAATATTTAAGTCTATTATTCGTAGTAGGAAAAAGATGACTTATGAAGAGGTTAATAAGATATTAGAGGAAAATACTACTAGTGAGGATTATAAACCATTTGAAAAGACTTTACTTTTAATGAATGAATTATCTAAGATATTAAGAAAAAAGATGATTCGTCGTGGGTATATTGAATTTGAAAGTACTGAGGCTAAGATTAAAGTTGATGAGAATTGTCATCCTACTCATATTGAATCTAGAGTACAAAGAAGTGGTGAGGAACTTATTGAGAACTTTATGATAGCCGCTAATGAAACAGTTGCTTCATCTATTTATTATAAGAATTTACCTGGTATATATCGTGTTCATGATAAACCTGATGAGAAGAGACTTGGTGAATTTATGAAGTTCTTATCTTTACATGGATATGTTGTTAATGGTAAAAGTAAAATAGATAATCCTAAAGACTTGCAACATATTCTTAGTCAATTAGAAGAGGTACCAGAGGTAAGAGTACTTCATGATATGGCTATTCGTAGTCAGGCTAAGGCTGTATATTCTGATATTAATATTGGACATTTTGGTCTTGGTAGTAAGTGTTATAGTCATTTTACTTCTCCTATTAGGAGATATCCAGATTTGATTTTACATAGGTTACTTAAGGATTATAATTATAATTATAGTGATAGAATAATAAGTGAAAGAAAAGAAGAGTTACCTATAGAATGTGAACATTGTTCAATTAGGGAACAAGAGGCTCAAAATTGTGAAAGAGATGTTGACAAGATGAAGAAGGCTGAATATATGATGGATCATATTGGTGAAGTGTATGATGGTATTATATCAGGAGTACAAGAGTTTGGTTTCTTTGTTGAACTTGAAAATACTATAGAGGGATTAGTTAAAGCTGAAAGTATTAAGGGGGATTATTATGTTTTTGATAATGATTTAATGGCTTTGATTGGTAAAAAGAGTAAGAAGAAATACTCTTTTGGAGATAAGGTTAAAGTAAAAGTTACAAGGGCTGATAAAGATAGATCAGAAATTGACTTTGAAATATATGATGATAAAATAACTAAGTAGGGGGATATTAATGGAAAATAGCATTATAGAATTATTAAGTAATAAAAGAAATAATAATTTAAAGGCTTTGGAAATAGCTAAAATATTAGGAAAAGATAAGGATGATGTATTAGATACTTTAAGAATATTGGGAAAAGAAGGTATTGTATATAAGAATAATGATAGATATATGTTAGTATCTAATACTTCACTTAGAAAGGGTATAATTAAAATTACTTCTAAAAGGGGTATAATTGTTGTATTAGAAGATGGTACAGAGTTAGATGTTGTATATAAAGATAAAGGGAAACTAAGGAATAATGATACTGTTTTAGTAGATTATGGTAGTCATAGGGGTGCTGCTAAGGTAGTTAAGATTATTGATAGAAAATACTATGATTATATAGCTGAAGTAGTAAAAGAAGGTAAGAAGTATATAGCTAGATGTGAAGATAAAGAAGATGTATATTTAAATGATATATATCCACTAGGAACTAAACTACTTATAAGTGGTGAAGATAATACTATTAAAGAGGTATTAGGTCATAAAGATGATACTGGTATGTTAGAAAAAGAAGTACTAGCACTTAATGGTTTTCCTACTAGTTTTAGTGATAAGTATTTAGAAGAAGTAAGTGAGAAAGAGAAAGTATTATCAGAAGATAATATAATGTATGAAAAAAGAAATGGTTTAAAGGATCAAAGAGATATTGTATCTGTTACAATAGATGGTGATGATACTAAGGATTTTGATGATGCTGTCTCCTATTATAATAATACTATTTATGTTCAAATAGCGGATCCTAATAGATATATTGAGGATAAGAGTGCTATGTGGGAAGAGACTTTAAAGAGAGCTATTTCGGTATATTTTCCTGGATGTTGTAATCCTATGATGCATGAGAGTTTATCTAATGGTATATGTTCTTTGGTACCAGGAGAGGATAGATATGCTCTATCTATGGGTATTAAAATAGATAATACTGGTAAAGTAATAAATTATAAGATAAATGAAGCTGTAATAAATAATAGAAAAAGAATGACTTATGGCGATGTTAATAAGTATCTAGAAGATAATATTGTTGTTTCTGGTTATCAGGAATATACTTCTTTATTAGATAATTTATATATGTCCGCTATGAAGGTAAAAAAGAGAATGTTAGAATATGGTTTCTTAGAGTTTTCTTCTGATGAGGTTAAGTTTTTAATTGAGAATAATACAATTATTAATATTAAGGAAAGAAGACAGGGTAAGGCTGAAGAATTAATTGAATTTTTAATGCTTCTTCATAATATGTGTTTAACTGATTATTTCTTAAAGAATAAGTTACCTTTTATATCTAGATTCCATGATAGTCCAGATACTGATAAGTTAAATAGTTGGATTGGTCTACTTAAAAAGAGAGGATATAAAATTAATTTGGGTAAGAAGAAAGATTTTACTACTAATGATATTAGAGAAGTACAAAAAACATATACTGGTTCTAGAGAACAAATAATATATGATAAGATGGCCATTATGAGTCAATCTAAAGCTAAGTATTCCGCTACTAATATTGGACATTATGCTTTAGGATTAGATGCTTATTCTACTGGTACTTCTCCTATAAGAAGATTATCTGATACTATAAATCAAAGAATATTAAAAGATTCTATTCATTATGGTATTAACTATACTAAAAGAAAATGGGAGAAGATTACTCCTTATATTGCTAGAATAGCTACTGATGGTGAACTTAGAGCTATTAAAGCTGAAAGAAAAGTAGATGATATTAGAAAAGCTGAATTTATGAAGCAATATGAGAAAGAGGAATTTGAAGTAATTGTAGCAAGTATTGGAGATAAATATTTAACAGTACTATATCCAGATAATATGATATATGGTAGATTATATTATAATGAAAGATATTTTCATCTTGGTAAAGATGGATATTCAATAGTAGGAGCTAATGGTGAAAAGATATTGATAGGTGATATGTTTACCGCTAAACTATCTAAGGTTAATACTGCTAATGGAGAAATAGTTTTTTCTAAGAAAACTAATGAAGTAAAAAATATGTATGAAGAAAGAAGTAAAAAGAAAGTTAGAAGAAGATAAACTTTCTTTTTGACTAATATAAGGAGAATATATGAGAAATAAAAGAAAAAAGGATAAGGTATTAAGAATATTTGTAGTTCTAATAATATCAATTATAGGAATATATTTTGGATATAATAAATTATTGAATAATCATAATAATATAAGTAGTGATAGTAAAGTAAATGTAGATGATAATAATCATAGTACTTCAATTAGTCTTATTATGGCAGGAGATAATCTTATTAATGATAAACTATATAATGCCGCTAAAAAGGATGATGGTAGTTATGATTTTAAGTCTATGTATAGTTATATTAAAGATATTGTTAAGAACTATGATTTAGCTTATTATAATCAGGAAACTATTTTAGGTGGTTCTGAAATAGGCGTATCTTCATATCCTGCTTTTAATTCTCCTTATGAAGTTGGTGATGCTACAATAGATACTGGTTTTAATTTGGTAAGTTTAGCTACTAATCATACTCTTGATAGAGGTGAGAAGGCTATTATTAATTCTCTTAATTATTGGAATAATAAGAGTAATGTATTAACGTCTGGTAGTTATTTATCTAATGATGATAGAAATAAAGTTAATATTAAAGAGGTTAATAATATTACTTATACTATGCTTAATTATACTTATGGTACTAATGGTATTAAAGTTCCTGAAGGTAAAGAATATTTAGTAAATATATGGCCTTGTACTGGTAATAATCCAGATAATGATACTAAGTATCAAGAATATAAAGAAGTGGTTAAGGAAGATATTTTAAGAGTTAGAGATAAAGTAGATCTACTTATTGTGGCAATGCATTTTGGAGTAGAATATACACATGTTCCTACTAATTATCAAATTGATATGGCAGAATTTTTATCTTCTTTAGGAGTAGATATAATTATAGGTACTCATCCTCATGTTATTATGCCTATAACATATATTAATGATACTTTAGTAATATATTCTTTAGGTAACTTTTTATCTGCTCAAGATACTAATAATGATTATAATACTACTGTGGGATTATTAAGTAGTATTAAAATTACTAAGAATATAGATAAAGATAATAATTCTAGTATTAAGTTAAGTGATTTAAATAATGAACTTATATATACTACTAATAAAGATGGATATAAAATTATTCCTTTTTCTAATCCCGATATTAAAGATTATCTTAATGACTATGAAAGAGTATATAATAAATATGCTAATATAGTTAGAAGTATAGATAGTAGTATTAATATTAATAGTTTAAGTTAAAAATGTGATAATAGTATAAATTATATATAAGTAGTTGAGTATATAATATTGTTAAAATATAGAAAATAATATATAATTATATATAGAAAAAGGTGATTACTATGGAAATATTAAATAGAAAAGCAAGATATGATTATGAAATAGAAGATACTTATGAAGCTGGTATTGTTCTTACTGGTACAGAGATTAAATCAATAAGAATGGGTAAAGTAAATATTAAAGATAGTTATGCTATTATTAGAAATAATGAAATTTATTTACTTAATACTCATATTTCTTTATATGAAGAAGGAAATAGATTTAATCATGATGAAGATAGAACTAGGAAACTACTATTACATAAAAAAGAAATACTTAAATTAAAAGATAAATTAGAAATAGAAGGATATACATTAGTACCACTTAAAATATATTTTGTTAAGAATAAGGCTAAGGTTTTAATTGGAGTAGCTAAAGGTAAGAAGAATTATAATAAAAAAGAGACAATTAAAGAGAGAGATATTCAAAGAGAAATGGAAAAGAGTTTGAAATATAGATAATGGATAGAGTAATAGATAAAACGAAACTACTTATTAAGGTTTTTGAAGATAGTGATATTATAAGAAATTTAGATCATTATAAAACTTTAGTAGTTAATAATAAGAAATTGTTAGAATTAATAGATAAGTATAATAATAGTACTGATGACTATGAAAAGATATCTCTTAAAAAGAAAATATATACATATCCAGAATATAAGGAATATATGAAATATTATAATGAACTTTTTTACTATGTTATGAATATAAATAATAAATTTAAAAAATATACTGATGTAAGAGGGTGCACTAAATGAGAGTAATAAGTGGTTATTTAAAAGGTAGAAATATTGATGGTTATGATACTATAGGTACTAGACCTACGATGAATAGGGTAAAAGAATCTATGTTTGCAAGTATTCAAGAATATATAAATGATAGCTTAGTACTTGATTTATTTTCTGGTAGTGGAAGCCTTGGAATTGAAGCTATATCTATGGGAGCTAAGAAGTGTTATTTTGTTGATAATGGTAGGGAGATATTAAATATATTAAGGAAAAATATTAATAATCTTAATATTGAAGAGAAATCCACTATTATTAATAGGGATTATAGAGAAGCTTTATTATATTTTAAAAATAATAATATTAAGTTTAATATTATTTTAGTGGATGCTCCTTATAAGATGGAAGCTATGAATGAAGTTATAGAATTAGTAAATAAATATAATCTACTAGAAGATGATGGAGTATTGGTATTAGAATATAGTACTGATATATTAAAAGATAATTATAGTAATCTTAGATTACTTAAAAGTAAAAAATATGGTGATAAATATGTAAATATTTATCTTGGTAACCAATAAATTATTAAAGTATTGATATAATTTATTTGTAATTTAAATTACATTAAGAAGGCATTCCCATTCCGTTTGAAGGCGGATGCCTTCTTATTTTCTTTAAAAAAAGTATAAATATTTATCTTGATATAATTGACTAATATTTTATTTTATGTTAATATTATCTTATAGGATAGAGGAGGATTAATATATATGAAAAAATTAAATAGAAAAGGATTTACTTTAATAGAACTACTAGCAGTTATCGTAATACTTGCTGTAGTATTAGTAGTAACTATACCATCAGTAATATCTTCAATGAATAAAGCAAAAGAAAGTCAACTTCAAAATGCTGCTGATACTGCAACAGAATGGTTTACTAAACAATATGAATTAGCTACTTTGGGTACTGTTGCTGGTGATCCAGCTCCTGCTTATAAAACTTTTGGTGGGGTAACTACTACTTCAAAACTTTTAACTGCTGATGTATTAAAAGCTGCTGGTATTACTAATACAGAAGGTTTAATAAATGATGGTTCTACAGTTATTTTAACTGCTGCTGGAAAAGTATGCGTTAAACTCAGAGCTGAATCTGGTCCATTTTTTGTTGATGGTGGTACTACTTCAGTTAGTGGCTCAGGATGCTAATAGCTAATTAAGAGGAGATATTCCTCTTTTTATTTTTGGTAAAATATAGTATAATATATTTGGGTGATAAGAATGGGTTTGATAATAGGAAGTCATGTTTCTTATAAGAGTAATAATCAATTAGTGGGAAGTGCTCGTGAGGCTATTGGGTATGGGGCTAATACGTTTATGTTTTATACTGGTGCTCCACAAAATACTAATAGGGGAGATATTAGGTCTGAATTTACGGATGAGGCTAAGAAGTTAATGGATGATAATGGGATTGATATTAATAATGTTATTGTTCATGCTCCTTATATAGTAAATTTAGCTAATATGAATAATTTTAATTTTTCTGTTTCTTTCTTAAAAGAAGAGGTAAAAAGATGTAGTACTTTGGGAATTAAATATATGGTTCTTCATCCTGGATCAGCGGTTAATGTATCTAGAATAGAGGCTATTGAAAATATATCTAAGGGTCTTAATTTGATACTTGATAATGATTATGATGTAAAAATATTACTTGAGACTATGGCGGGTAAAGGTAATGAAATTGGTAGATCTTTTGAGGAGATTAGGGATATTATTGATAAAATTAACTTTCCTGATAAAATAGGGGTATGTTTGGATACTTGTCATCTTAATGATGCGGGATATGATATTGGTAATTTTGATAATGTTCTTGATTTATTTGATAATATTGTTGGTATTGATAAAATATATTGTGTACATATTAATGATAGTATGAATGTTATTAATAGTCATAAGGATAGACATGCTAATATAGGCTTTGGTACTATTGGTTTTGATAATTTACTTAGTGTTATTTATAATAAGAGACTTAGTGATATACCTATGATATTAGAGACTCCTTATGTTACTAAGGACGATAATTCTAAAGAGAAGATATATCCTCCTTATAAATATGAAATTGAAATGATAAGAAATAAGAAATTTGATAGTGAAATGATAAATAAGATAAGAGAAGGTTAATCTTCTCTTATCTTATTTGTAAAATTATCTATTATGTTTTTATATTTTGTTATTAGTTCTTCTATTTTGCTATATGTTAATGGTTTTACTTTGTATTTTATTTCAGATAGTGTTTTCTCTATGGGGTAATAGATAATATTTTTATAGTTTGTTTTGATATAATTATATACTATGTCTAACTCTTCTTTATCTAATTTTATTCCTTGTTTTTGGGCATAGTTATTAATATCTTCTTTTTTTAATTTGTTTATGTATTCTGTTATCATATAAATATTCATTATTTCACCTAATTAACTATATGTATATTTTTACTTTTTATGATATAATAATAAATGGAGGCTTTGTATGGGTAGAAAGTTTGGAAAAAAGGTGTTTTCTTTAGGTGATATTTTTACATTTAGAAGTAAGAAAATTAATAAAACTAGTAAGAAAAGAAAGAAAAGTAAACTTGAAATTAAGAAAAAAACAGGACCTATTAATAAGAAACATAAGTGTAATGATAAACATCTTGATGAGATTATGAATAGGAGATTTGGTTTGATTATTGTGTTACTTATTTCTATATATTTAGTTATTGGATGTAGACTTTTTAATCTTCAGATACTTAAGAATAGTGAGTATAATGATAAACTTGCTATGGCTACTGAAAAGACGATTGAAAGCACTAGTGCTCCAAGGGGTAGAATTTATGATAGGAATCATAAGTTACTTGTAGATAATGAGGGTATTAAAACTATTTATTATAAGAAACAAAATGGTATTACTACTAAGGAAGAGATTGAACTTGCTTATGAGGTTTCTAATAATATTGATATTGATTATTCTAAAATAGATGATAATAAACTTAAAGATTTTTATTATAAGTCTCATTATAAGGAATGTAGAAAAAAGATTACTGATGAGGAATGGGATTTATATAATAAGAGAAAACTTAATGATAAGGATATTGATAAACTTATATATGAGAGACTTGATGATGAAATTAGTGAATATACTGATAGTGATAAGAAGGCTGCTTATATTTATTATTTGATGAATAAGGGGTATTCTTATGCAGAGAAGGTTATTAAGAATAGTGATGTTACTGATGCTGAGTATGCTTATATTAGTGAGAATATTGATAATTTAAAGGGATTTAATACTAAACTTGATTGGGAAAGGGTTTATTTGTATGGTGATACTTTTAAATCTATTCTTGGAAATGTTTCTTCTAATACGCAGGGTATTCCTTCGGAATTATCTGAGGAGTATTTGAAGAGGGGATATACTTTAGATGATAGGGTTGGTATTTCTTATCTTGAATATCAATATGAGGATTATTTGAGAGGAACTAAGGCTAAGTATAGGTTACTATCGGATAATAGTTATGAGCTTGTTAGTGAAGGTAAGAGGGGTAATGATATTGTTCTTACTATTGATATTGAACTTCAAAAGTACTTAGAAGAGGTTCTTAGTAATGAGGTATTAAATGCTAAGGGTGAACCTGGTACTCAGTATTATAATCGTTCTTTTGCTATTGTATCTGATCCTAATACTGGAGAGATATTAGCTATGGCAGGTAAACAAGCTGTTTTGAAAGATGGTTATTATCAAATTGTTGATTATACTCCGGGTATTGTTACACTTCCTGTTACTCCTGGTAGTGTTGTTAAGGGTGCTTCGATGATGGTAGGATATAAGTATGGGGCAATTGATATTGGTACTGTACTTAATGATGAATGTATTAAGATTAAGGATACGCCTCTTAAGTGTTCTTGGCAGACTATGGGACCTATTGATGATGTTTATGCATTGCAAAATTCTTCGAATGTATATCAATATAAGATTGCTATTAAGGTTGGTAATGGTAGTTATGAATATAATCAAGGATTAGTATTAGATGAGAGTGCATTTGACAAATATAGAGAAATGTATGCTGAGTTTGGTTTGGGAGAAAAAACGGGAATTGATCTTCCGGTAGAAAGTTTGGGATTCATGGGTAAGAGTAGACTTCCTGGTCATTTACTTGATTTCTCTATTGGACAGTATGATACTTATACTCCAATACAGTTATCGCAATATATTAATACTATTGCAAATAATGGTGTTAGACTTAAACCATATTTATTAAAAGAGGTATATAAACCTAGTGATAGTGGTGATACTTTTGGTTCTCTAATATATAAGGCTAATGTTACGGAACTTGGTAAATTATCTGTAGAGAAGAAATATATAGATAGGGTAAGAGAAGGATTTTCTGCGGTTGTTACTAAGGGACTTGGTTATGGTTATATGGGTAATTATACTAATTCTGCTGGTAAGACTGGTACTAGTCAAAGCTTTATTGATACTGATGGTGATGGTAAAGTAGATACTGAAACTATTACTTCTTCATTTGTCGGATATTCTCCTAGTGATAATCCTAAAATGAGTATAGTAGTGGTATCTCCTGATATTAGTGTTCCGGATTCTACTACTTATGGTGTTACTAGAAATATATCTGCACAGATTGTAAATAAATATTTTGAACTTAACGGTTAGAGAAGAGACTAGTAAATAGTCTTTTTTCTTTATATTTGCATATATTATGGTTGTATGTAAAGAAATGTTTAAAAAGTACTTGACTAATTTATATAAAAATGTTATTATTAATTCGTTCGTGAATTTAGGTTTTACTATGGGTAAAACTTATATTTAAGATTGAAAATGAAACACCAGGATATGTGTAAGAAAGGAGTGATATAATGCCTACAATTAATCAGTTAACTAGAAAACCTAGAACTAAGAAAGTAAGAAAGAGTAAATCTCCAGTATTATTAGTAGGAAAGAATAGTATCCAAAAGAAACAAACTGTACAAGTTTCACCTCAAAAGAGAGGAGTTTGTACTAGGGTTGGTACTACTACACCTAAGAAACCTAACTCAGCTTTAAGAAAATATGCGAGAGTAAGATTATCTAATGGTATGGAAGTTACTTGTTATATTCCAGGTATCGGACACAACTTACAAGAACATAGTGTTGTTCTTATAAGAGGCGGAAGAGTTAAAGACTTAATCGGTGTTAGATACCATATTATTAGAGGTACTTTAGATACTGCTGGAGTTCAAAACAGAAAGCAAGGTAGAAGTAAGTACGGTGCTAAAAAAGATAAGAAATAATAATTATTAATAATATTGGAAGGAGGATAAACTATGAGAAAGAGACAAGCTACTAAAAGAGATGTTTTAGCAGATCCTATTTATAATTCTAAGGTGGTTACTAAGTTAGTTAATCATATTATGAAAGATGGTAAAAAAGGTACTGCTCAAAAGATTATATATAATGCTTTTGATATAGTTAAAGAAAAAACTGGTGAAGATGCTATGGTAGTATTTAATAAAGCTATGGATAATATTAAGCCAGGACTTGAAGTTAAGTCTAGAAGAGTTGGCGGAGCTACATATCAGGTACCAGTTGAAGTTAAACCTGAAAGAGCTCAAGCTTTAGCTTTTAGATGGTTAGCTCAATATGCAAGATTAAGAGGAGGTCATTCAATGGCTGAAAATCTTGCTAATGAAATTATTGATGCATCTAATGGAACTGGTGCATCTGTTAAGAAGAAAGATGATACTCATAAGATGGCAGAAGCTAATAAGGCATTTGCTCATTATAGATGGTAATAGAAAGGAAAAAAGAATTATGGCTCGTGAAATAAGCTTAGATCATACAAGAAATATTGGAATTATGGCTCATATTGATGCTGGTAAGACTACTTGTACTGAGAGAATTTTGTTCCATACTCATAAGATTCATAAGATTGGTGAAACTCATGATGGTGAATCGCAAATGGACTGGATGGCTCAAGAGCAAGAGAGAGGTATTACTATTACTAGTGCCGCTACTACTGCATTTTGGAAGGGTTATAGATTTAATATTATTGATACTCCAGGACATGTTGACTTTACTATTGAAGTTCAAAGAAGTTTAAGAGTACTTGATGGTGCTGTTTTACTTATTGATGCTCAAGCTGGTGTTGAACCTCAAAGTGAAACTGTATGGAGACAAGCAAATGAATATGCTGTACCTAGAATTATCTTTGCTAATAAGATGGATAAAATGGGAGCTGACTTCTATTTTAGTTTAGGTACTATTAAAGATAGATTAGGGGCTAATAGTGCTGCTATACAATTGCCTATTGGTGCTGAATCTGATTTTAATGGTGTAATTGATCTTGTTACTATGAAAGCATACCATTTTGATGGTAAACAAGAAGAAAATTATACTGAAATTGATATTCCAGAGGATATGAAAGATAAGGCTTTGGAATATAGAAATATGTTAATTGAAGCTGCTGCTGATTTTGATGAAGGATTAATGATGAAATATCTTGATGGTGAGGAAATTGGCGTAGATGAACTTAAGAAAGCTATCAGAAAAGGTGTATTAAAAGCAGAATTCTTCCCTGTTATGTGTGGAACTGCTTTAGGTAATATGGGTGTTAAGTTATTACTTGATGCTGTTGTTGATTATTTACCTGCTCCTACAGATGTTGCTTCTATTGAATGTACTGATCCTAAGGGTAATGTTGTTCTTAGACATCCATCTGATTCTGAACCATTTACGGCTTTAGCATTTAAGATTGCTACTGATCCATTTGTAGGAAGACTTACTTTCTTTAGAGTATATTCTGGTACTTTAAAGAGTGGTTCTTATGTACTTAACTCTACTAAGAATGTTAAGGAAAGAATTGGTAGAATACTACTTATGCATGCTAATCACAGAGAAGAGATTCCTGAGATTTATGCTGGTGAAATTGGTGCTGCTGTAGGTCTTAAGAATACTACTACTGCTGATACTTTATGTGATGAAAAGAAACCTGTAATAATGAAAGGTATGGAATTTCCTGAACCTGTTATTACTCAGGCTGTTGAACCTAAGACTAAGGCTGACCAAGAAAAGATGGGTATTGCTCTTCAAAAGCTTGCTGAAGAGGATCCTACATTTAGAATGCATACTGATCCAGAAACTGGTCAAACTACTATCTCTGGTATGGGTGAATTACACCTTGATATCATTGTAGATAGAATGAGAAGAGAATTTAATGTTGAAGCTACTGTTGGTGCTCCAATGGTTGCTTATAGAGAAACTATTACTCAAATGGGTGAGTGTGAAGGTAAGCATATTAAACAATCTGGTGGACGTGGTCAATATGGTCATGTTTGGATTAGATTTGAACCAAATCCTGAAAAAGGTTATGAATTTGTTGATAATATTGTTGGTGGTGTTGTTCCTCGTGAATACATCTCTGTTATTGATAAAGGATTACAAGATGCTATGCAAACTGGTATTCTAGCTGGATATCCTATGGTAGACGTTAAGGCTACATTATTTGATGGTTCTTACCATGATGTAGACTCATCTGAAATGGCATTTAAGATTGCGGCTTCCCTTGCTTTAAAAGAAGCTAAAAATAAATGTAAACCAGTATTACTTGAACCAATAATGAAAGTAGTAGTTACTGCTCCTGATGAATATACTGGTGCGGTAATTGGTGACTTAACTGCTAGACGTGGTAAACCACAAGGACAAGAATCAAGAGGTAATGCTATTGCATTTACTGCGATGGTACCACTTGCTGAAATGTTTGGTTATGCTACTAGTTTAAGAAGCTCTACTCAAGGTAGAGGTAACTATGTAATGGAACTTGATCATTACGAAGAAGTTCCTAAATCAATTGCTGATGAAATCATCAAAAAAAATGGTGGAAATTAGTAAAAATACTTGAAAAAATATCATAATATGATAAAATAGAATATGTAATATTAAGAAAGAGAGGAAATTATAATGGCAAAAGAAAAATTTGATCGTTCAAAACCACACGTTAACATTGGTACTATTGGACATGTTGACCATGGTAAAACTACTTTAACAGCTGCTATTACTAAAGTATTAGCTGCTAAAGGTGGAGCTGAATTTATGGATTATGCTAATATCGATAAAGCTCCAGAAGAAAGAGAAAGAGGAATCACAATCAACACTGCACACGTTGAATATCAAACTGCAAAGAGACACTATGCTCACGTTGACTGTCCAGGACATGCTGACTATGTTAAAAACATGATTACTGGTGCTGCTCAAATGGATGGTGCTATCCTTGTTATTGCTGCAACTGATGGTCCTATGGCTCAAACTAGAGAGCACATCTTACTTGCTAGACAAGTTGGTGTACCTAGAATGGTTGTATTCTTAAACAAATGTGATATGGTTGATGATGAGGAATTATTAGACCTAGTTGAAATGGAAGTAAGAGAATTACTTACTGAATATGGATTTGATGGAGATAATACTCCAATTATTAGAGGTTCTGCTCTTAAAGCTCTTGAAGGAGATCCTAAGTATGTTAAGGCTATTGAAGACTTAATGGATGCTGTTGATGAATGGATTCCAACTCCAGAAAGAGATAATGATAAACCATTCTTAATGTCTATTGAAGACGTATTTACTATTACTGGTAGAGGAACAGTTGTTACTGGTAGAGTTGAAAGAGGACAATTAAAACTTAATGATGAAGTTGAAATCGTTGGATTAAAACCTACTAAAAAGACAGTTGTTACTGGTATTGAAATGTTTAGAAAACAACTTGATTTCGCTGAAGCTGGAGATAATGCTGGTGTATTATTAAGAGGTATTGATAGAAGTGAAGTTGAAAGAGGACAAGTTCTTGCTAAACCTGGATCAGTTCATCCACATAAGAAATTTAAAGCACAAGTTTATGTACTTTCTAAAGAAGAAGGTGGAAGACATACTCCATTCTTTACAAACTACAGACCTCAATTCTATTTCAGAACTACTGATGTTACTGGTGTAGTTACATTACCAGAAGGAACTGAAATGGTTATGCCTGGTGATAACGTTACTATGACAGTTGAATTAATTGCTCCAATCGCAGTTGAAAATGGTACTAAATTCTCTATTAGAGAAGGTGGACACACTGTTGGTGCTGGATCAGTTACTGAAATTATTGAATAATTGAATTAAGGATACTCAAATGAGTATCTTTTTTTTGACTTTATTTAGTTATTTTGTTATAATATTATGATGAAAAAGAGGAGGTATTGTATGAAAGTTAAATATACTTTGTTACATAATGATAAGAATACTAAAGCTAGATATGGAACTCTTGAGACTAATTATGGTAAGTTTGAAACTCCTATGTTTATGCCAGTTGGAACACAAGCTACTGTTAAAACTTTAGATACGTCAGAACTTAAGGAAATTGGATCTGCGGTAATTTTGTCTAATACTTATCATTTATGGCTTAGACCGGGTGCTGATATTGTTAAAAAGGCTGGAGGATTACATAAATTTATGAACTATGATGGGCCTATATTAACTGATAGTGGTGGCTTTCAAGTATTTAGTTTGGCTAAGAAGAAAGATATTAGTGAAGAGGGAGTTATTTTTAAGAGTCATTTGAATGGTGAAAAGTTATTTTTGACTCCGGAAAAAAGTATTGAAATTCAGAATAAATTAGATAGTGATATTGCTATGAGTTTTGATGAATGTCCTCCTTATCCTGCTACTTATGAATATATGAAGAATAGTGTTGAAAGAACTCTTAGATGGGCTAAGAGAGGTAAAGAAGTTTTTGATAATCCTAATCAGAGTTTATTTGGTATTGTTCAAGGTGGAGAATTTGAAGATTTAAGAGAATGGTCTTGTAAGGAGACGGTTAAGCTTGGTTTTGATGGTTATTCTATAGGTGGTACTTCAGTTGGTGAAGACAAGCCTACGATGTATAAGATGATTGAATATGGTATTAAGTATTTACCTGATAATAAACCTAGATATTTAATGGGTGTAGGAGAACCTACTGATTTGTTTGAAGGAGTAGAAAGAGGCGTTGATATGTTTGATTGTGTTCTTCCTACTAGACTTGCTAGACATGGCCATGCTTTTACTAAATATGGTAAGATTAATTTGAAAAATGCTAAATATAAAGAAGATTTTACACCAGTAGATAGTGATTGTGATTGCAAATGTTGTAAGAACTATACTAAAGCTTATATTAGACATTTATTAGTGGCTAATGAAACTTTAGGTCAAAGACTTTTATCTATTCATAATTTGAGATTTTTAATTAGAATAATGGAGAATATTAGAGAGGCTATTAAGGAAGATAGATTTTTAGAATTAAAAGGGGAGTTTTATAAGTGTTATAAGGGTGATAATAATGAAAAATAATGAATGCTTTGTTAAATTAATACCTATGGATAATATTAATTTTCTTGATTTAAGAAAATTTGCTAAGAATTATTATGAAAATGGTGATTTATTGACTTCTAGTAAAGATTTTTCAGTGCTTAATTTTTGCTTTTCTGATGGTATTAATGTATGTGCTATAGAGAAAGATGATAGATTGTATGAAAAGATGACTAATAGGGAAATATCTTTAAATGGTATTGATAGTATTAAAGATGGTTTTATTGCTATTAAAAGTAGTCCTTTAGCTGTCAGTAATGAAAAGAATGGTATTATTGCCTTCTTGGAAATGTGTAAAAATAGAAAAAATAATGTTGACCGTCAAGTTAAAGAATATACTTTTGATGTTATGAGCAATGATTCACTTGTTATTAAGTATATGAATGATATATTGGATAAAGATAAAGCTATTTCTTTTAGAAGAATATATATTTATAATAAGGAATTAAGGATATTTAAAAGTTATATTATGCCTTTAAAGAGAATTGATAATATAGATAAAACTATATATACTGATATTACTTTTGGTTATGAATTTGATAAGGATAATGAATATATATTTGTTTCTGATATGAATATTATACCTGATATTAATGATTTTGATATTATATCTGGTGTATATGATTTTATTAATGATAGGGATTGTGTTTGCAGAGAATTTGATGATGTTCTTGGCACTAAGAATAATAAGGTTAGAATATATAATAAGTAATATAAATATTTATTTTTGATGGATTTAGAGGTGGATATAGTGAAAAATAAGAAGATTAATGTTCAAAAAGCAATTAAAATGACTTATAAGGAAAATAAGAGAAGTTCTTTGGTTATTTATTTGATTTTGAGATTTTTGGTTATTATATGTATGATATTACAAATATTAAGAGGGGATTTGAATAATGCTTTATTATGTTTGTTGTCTCTTATATTATTATTTGCTCCTTTATTTATTCAAAATAAGTTTGAGATTACTTTGCCTAATGATTTAGAAATTGCTATTTATTTATTTATTTTTTCTGCTGAAATATTAGGGGAAATTGATAATTTTTTTGGTATAATTCCTTATTGGGATATTATATTACATACTATTAATGGTTTTTTAGCTACTGCAGTTGGTTTTTCTTTAGTTGATTTATTAAATAAAAATAGTAAGAATATTAATTTGTCACCATTTTATTTGTGTTTGGTTGCTTTTTGTTTTTCTATGACTATTGGTGTGTTATGGGAATTTTTTGAATATGGTTGTGATAAGTTTTTAAATGTTGATATGCAAAAGGATACGGTTATACAGAAGATTTCTTCGGTTGCTTTGAATCCTGATGGTGAGAATAAGGCTGTTGTGGTTGATGATATTGGTAAAACTATTATTTATGATACTAATGGTGATGTGCTTCAGGTAATTGATAATGGTTATTTAGATATTGGTTTAAATGATACGATTGAAGATTTATTTGTTAATTTTATTGGTGCTATTGTATTTAGTTGTTTTGCTTTTTTTGATTTGAAACATAATAGAAGTAATTCTTTTATTAATAGATTTGTTCCTACTAAGGGTAATAATAAGCTTATTAAATCTATTTAATTTGTTATATTATGGTGAATATGGTGAGTAGATAATTAACTTGTAGTAAATTTATTCTGTTTTATAACTGAAAAATGATGTACACAAATGGTACATTCTTTTTTGTTTATCTATATGCTATTATTTATGTATAGGAGGTTTATTATGAATAAAGAAATAACAATGGCATGTAGAGATGGACAACTTAGACCGGGATATGGAATAACAGAGGAATTAACAATGGCATGCAGAGATGGACAACTTAGACCAGGATATGGAATAACAGAGGAATTAACAATGGCATGCAGAGATGGACAACTTAGACCGGGATATGGAATAACAGAGGAATTAACAATGGCATGCAGAGATGGACAACTTAGACCGGGATATGGAATAACAGAGGAATTAACAATGGCATGCAGAGATGGACAACTTAGACCAGAATATGGAATAACAGAGTTGGAACGCAAAAATGAAAAACCAAAAATTTACAAGAAAGTTGCTTAATGCAACTTTTTTAGAGGTGTTGTTATGATTAATAGAAAAATTAATAATATTGACGTTATGATAGATGAACGTAATGCTGCATTATATATAGATACTCAAAATAAAGTTGATTTTAAATATGGAAATATAGATGAAATATTAAATTTTTTTTATAATAAAACTTATTCTCCATTGTCTGTTTATTTTGAATTAACTAATTGTTGTAATTTTAATTGTCCTTTTTGCTATATAAATATACCGAAAGAAAAGAAAGTTTTTCTTGATACAAAGTCTCTTTTGGAAAATATAGATTATTTAACTGATAATGGGATGTTATTTGCTACATTATCAGGTGGAGAATGTTTGCTACATAAGGATTTTAATATAATATATGAGTATTTGTGTAAAAAAGGAATTTTAGTTAATATTTTAACTAATGGTTCATTAATTGACAATGAAAAAATCAAATTATTTAAAAAATACAAACCGTTTAAAGTTGAAATTTCTATTTATGGAAAAGATAATGTTACGTACTATAATAATACTATACAAGATCATATTGGATTTGAAAATATTATTAATAATTGTAAAAAATTACAAGATAATAACATTAATGTGATTTGCAAAATGCCTATTAATAATATTACTTTTAATAGTTTTTTTGATGTATTATATTTTACAAAAAAAAATGATATACCATTTTACTATTCCGATGAATTGTTTAATAAATATTCAGGTGAAGATAACAAACAATATCTAATTAAGGGAAGTTCGAAAGTAAAAGACTTTATTAAAAATAATAATCTTTCATATATGAGTAATTTAGATTTGAATTATTGTGGTGAGAAAAAATGTTTTGATTGTAAGGCTGGTAAATATTCAATGATTATATCATATGATAATTATATTTATCCGTGCTTTGAATTTAGACAAATCAAAAATGCTAGATTTAAAATTGATGGAAATTTTAAACAGGCTTTAGCAAAAATGATAGAATATATTAATTTATATAAGAATAACATAATTTCAAAATGTGATAATTGTTTAAATTACTCAATATGTCAAGATTGTGTTATTAATTTTATTAAAAATGAATTTAATTGTGATATATATACCGAATTGAGAAATAATATTTTAGATTATAAAAAGGAGACTAAATTAAATATGAAAAATAAATACGATACTAAAGAATTAGAATGTGAAAGATTGGTTTTAAAAAAAGGTACTAGTGAAGATTGCATTAAAGTATATGAATATGATATGTTAAAGTGTAGGGGAGTAGGAGGTATTAATGTATTAGAAAAGTCTTTAAACAAAATAGATTTTATTGGTAGTGATAGTGAGAAATATTATGATGAATGTATTAAGAATAGGATGTATGATTGGTATGTTTATTTAAAAGACGGTACTCCTATTGGAAATGTAGTAGCGGACAGAGAAGATAATAGTATTAATTCAATAGAGTTATCTTTTAATATGCATCCTAACTATTGGAGAAAAGGGTATATGACTGAAGCGGTTAAGTGTATTATTAATTATTTATTAGATAATTATTATGATAATATTATTATTGGTTATGATACTGGTAATGTTAGGAGTAAGTCATTTATAGAAAAACTGGGTTTTAATTATTATAAAACTATTAAGAATGTTTATGAAAAAAATGGTATTATGATTGATACTACTTTGTTAATTATGAATAAAAATGATTGGAATTTATAATGTCTCAATACTTTTTATTTTGTAATATATTTTTAATAAGCTTATTAAATCTATTTAATTTGTTATTATGATAGACTTTTTTATATAAATTTGATACAATTATTATTGTAAGGAAAGTGATGGTATGTATTGTATTAATTGTGGTAATAAATTAGATGATGGGGCTATATTTTGTTCTAAATGTGGTATTTATACTGATGATTATATTAAAAATAAAGATGATAAACCTAGTTTTATATTAGAATTCTTTTCTTTCTTTGTTCCTTTATTTGGTCTTATTATGTATTTGTCTTTGAATAATAGTAAGCCTAATAGGGCATGTTTATGTGGTAAATTTGCTTTGTTTGGTTTTATTGTGAATATTCTTATATTTGTGATTACTTTTATAGGAATTGTTATTCATGGGGGTAGTATTCCTGGTGTTAATGTTTAAGTCTTGTATTTTTATTGATTTTATGTTAGAATATTAGTTGTAAAAAAAGGAGATTTTATGGAAGATATTATATTAAGTACTGAAGAGAAGATGATGTTATCGATTGAGGCATTAGAAAATAGATTTTTAAATGTTAGAGCGGGTAGAGCTAATCCTAGTATGCTTGATGGGGTTATGGTAGAGTATTATGGTACTCCTACTCCTATTAAGAGTTTAGCAAATATCTCTATACTGGAGGCTAGACAATTATCTATTAAACCTTTTGATAGATCTTGTTTGGGCGCTATTGAGAAGGCTATTTTTGAGGCTAATTTAGGTGTTACTCCTAATAATAATGGAGAGGTTATATTTATTGTTATTCCTCCTCTTACTGAGGATAGAAGACGTGAACTTGTTAAACAGGTTAAACAAATTGCTGAAGAGGGTAAGATTGCTCTTAGAAATATTAGGCAGGATGCTAATAAGGCACTTGAAAACTTAGAATTACCTGAAGATGAAGAAAAAAGGGGTAATGAAAAGGTACAAGAGTTGATTAATGAATATAATAAAATTATTGATGAGAAATTAAAGGAAAAAGAAAAAGATTTGATGACTATATAGTTATGTGGGGGTGTTTGGTTATGAAGAAGATTTTTATTCCTTCAATGGATGATTTATATAAAATGCAGGATATGCATATAAATATATTACCATATTTATATGCTAAGGCTATTGAAAGATTATGTATTGAGTATAATAATTATCCTAAGATGGGGAGTATACTAAGAAATGAATATAAATATTTACGTGAAGATCCAGTTATTGCTAAGGCTATATGTATGATGTATCCTAGTGAGATTATGTATTCTGATATTGTTAAATATGATGCTGGTTTAGCTATGAAATTAATTAGTGAACCTAAGAATAATGATATTTATAGATTGGATAATATTTCTTATTTTGGTAATAATTTGGATAGTAATTTATTAATTCAAAAAGAAGTTATAAGAATATTATATAATGAGATTTATAGTAATCCTAAGTATCGTTTTGAGTATAAGAATAGTAATATTTTAGATGATATTTTTATGGGAAGATTTAATACAACATTATTTTTAGATGATATTACTAAAAAGCAGCTTGGTTATATTGAACCATATTATGGTTTAGATAGTGATATGTTATCTAATATGATGGAACGTTATGTGAATAGATATGGTATTGATTATACGTCTAATAATAATGATATATTAACTAATCAAACTATAGAGGTTAAAAGATTATTCAGATGTATTGATAGAAAATAAGACGATGATAAGGAAATAGTAATATTAAAGATGCTTTATAGAGAGTTAAGAATGGTGGAAGCTTGACATGATATTTAATATGAATTCACCCTTTAGTTTTAACCGTTTATCTGGTTATAGATTTGAGTGTATAACAATTGTTATAAAGAAAGGTGGTACCACGGATATTATTCGCCCTTTTATGGTACTATCTTTTTATTTTTAGGAGGAATATGGGATATAATATTGATTATTTACTTAGATATGTATCTATGGATACATATAATAAAATTATAAATAGTAATAATGATTATGTATTAGGATTACTTAGTGATAATTATATTGATGTTAATCTTAATATTAAATATTTAATTAAATATGGGGTATCTAATATAGATAAGATTGTTTATAATAATATTAATGATTTTATTGTTAGTCATAGTGAATTTATTAATGTTATTAAGAATTATGAGAAGAGTTTATCTAAAGATGAAATTATAATGTTATATGAAAATAAATAGGAGGATATGATGAATAAGATTGATGATGTTAAAAAATTAATTGAAGAGAAGTTAATTGGTATTAATAATATGGAAGAATTAAATGCTATTAAGAGTGAGTTTTTGGGTAAGAAGGGATTTATTACTGAACTTCAGGGTTTGATTAAAGAAGTAGAAAATGATAAGAAAAAGGAATTTGGTATGAAATTAAATGAGGTTAAATCTTTATTTAATTCTAAGTATGAAGAAATTAAAAGTAAAATAGAAGAGGATATTATTAATAAGAGATTGGAAGAAGAGGCTATTGATGTTACTCTTCCTAGTGATGGTATTTGTACTGGTTCTTTACACCCTTTTAATAGAATTATTGAAGAAGTAGAGGATTTGTTTGTTTCTATGGGATATGATGTGGTTGATGGTCCTGAACTTGAGACTGATGAGTATTGTTTTAAGAGGCTTAATGTTCCGGAGGGACATCCCGCTAGGGATATGCAAGATACTTTTTATATTACTAATGAGTATTTACTTAGAACACAGACTAGTTCTAGTCAGGCTCATACTATGGAAGATAGTATTTCTAAAGAACATATTAGAATGATATGTCCTGGTAAGGTATATAGAAGAGATGATGATGCTACGCATTCTCATCAATTTGGACAGGTTGAAGGACTTGTAGTTGATAAGGATATTTCTCTTGCTGATCTTAAGGGAACACTTGAAATATTTGCTAAGAAATTAATAGGAGAGAGTACTAAAGTAAGATTTAGACCTAGTTATTTTCCTTTTACTGAGCCTAGTGTTGAGGTTGATTTATCATGCTTTAAATGTGGTGGTAAGGGATGTAATTTATGTAAGGGTACTGGCTTTATTGAGGTATTAGGAGCTGGTATGGTTCATCCTGATGTACTTAGAATGGGTGGTTATGATCCTAAGGTATATACTGGGTTTGCTTTTGGTACTGGTCTTGATAGGCTTGCTATGTTTAAATATAATATTCCTGATATTAGGTATTTATATACTAATGATATTAGAATGCTTAAACAATTTGATAGAAAGGATGAGGAATAATGTTATTAAGTAGAAAGTTTGTAAGTGATTATATTGATTTGCCTAAAGATGAGAATATTCATGATATTGCTGAAAAGATGACTAGTATAGGTAATGAATATGATTATGAAGGTAAGTTAATACCTTGTAGTGGTTTGGTTATTGGTAAGATTATTGAGTGTGAGATGCATCCTGATTCTACTAAATTACATATATGTAAGGTTGATGTTGGTAATAAGGTACTTCAGATTGTATGTGGAGCCCCTAATGCTAGATGTGGTATTAAGGTAATAGTAGCAATGGATGGGGCAACTCTTCCTGATAAAACTATTAGGAAATCTCTTTTAGCGGGATATGAGAGTAATGGTATGTTATGTTCTTTAGGAGAACTTGGACTTGATCATAAGTATTTAAAACAAAGTGATTTGGATGGTATTTGTGAACTTGATAATGATGCTCCTATTGGGGAGGATCCTATTAAGTATTTGAAACTTGATGATGAAGTTATTGATTTTGAACTTACTTCTAATAGGGGTGATTTACTTAGTATATTAGGTATGGCATATGAACTTGGCGCTATATATAATAATAAGGTTAAAGATATTGATTTATCTTATAAAGAGAATAATAATAATATTAAAGATTTATTATCTTTGAATGTTAAAACTAATGAATGCTCTTTATTCTTAGTTAAAAAGGCTATTAATGTTACTATTGGTGAGAGTCCTGATTTTATTAAGAATAGGCTTATTGCTTCTGGTATTAGACCTATTAATAATGTTGTAGATATTTCTAATTATGTAATGCTTGAAACTGGACAACCGCTTCATTTTTATGATGCTGATAAGCTTGGTAGTTCTATTGGGGTAAGAATGGCAAATAATGATGAGGAAATAACTACTTTAGATGGTGAAAAGAGAATTCTTAATGATAATGATTTGGTTATTATTAATGATATGAATACTCCTATTGGATTAGCGGGAGTTATGGGTGGTTTATCTACTGAAGTAGAGAGTGATACTAAGAATATAGTAATAGAGAGTGCTATATTTAATCCGACATTAATTAGAAAGACTTCGAAGAAGATACTTAGAAGTGAAGCTTCTAATAGATTTGAAAAGGGCCTTGATCCTAATAGAACTTATATGGCTATTGAAAGAAGTATGCATTTACTTGAGAAATATGCTGGCGCTACTATTATTGGAGGATTATTAGAATATAAGGATATAGATATTAATGATAAGGAAATAACTATTACTTATGATAAGATTAATAAAGTACTTGGTACTGATTTGGATAAAGATACAATACTTGATACTTTAGATAGATTAGAATTTACTTATATAACTAATAAAGAAGAAGTAACTATTAGAGTTCCTTCTAGAAGAATTGACGTTAATATCGAAGAGGATATTATTGAAGAAGTTGGAAGGATATATGGTATTGATAATATTCAAGGTAGAAACATGAATCTTTCGGTAAGAAGTGGTCATGTAGATAAAACTAATAGAAGTATTAGACATTTGCTTTGTGATTTAGGACTTAATGAGACTCTTACTTATACTCTTATTAAAGAAGATGATGTATATAAATATACTACTGATAGTTTTGATATGGTTAAAATATTGGATCCTATGACTTTAGATAGATGTACTTTAAGATATAGTCTTATTCCTTCACTTTTATCTGTATATGATTATAATATTAAAAGGGGTATTACTGATATTAATTTATTTGAAATAGGCAAGGGCTTTTATAATAAGAATAATATATATGGGGAAGAAGAGAGATTATCTATTCTTATGAGTGGTAATTATTATCATACTTTGGGTAATATTAGGAAAGTAGATTTTTATGTTATTAAGGGAATAGTAGAAAGATTACTTAATTATTTAGGCTATAATGGTAGATATTATTTTAAAGTAATGGATCTTCCTAGTGAATTACATCCTGGTGTTAGTGCTTCTATATATATTGATAATAAAAAAATAGGAATTATTGGTAAGATACATCCTAATGTGACTAAAGATAATATTTTTGTTAGTGAGATTAATTTATCATTACTTAAGAGTATTAGAACTTCTAAAATGAAATATAAAGAGATTAGTAAATATCCTTCTATATCTAAAGATGTTGCTTTCTTACTTAGAGATGATATTACTTCAGAAGAAGTAATTAAGGCTATTAAGAAAGCTGGAGGTAGATTACTTACTAAGATAGAGGTATTTGATTTATACAAAGGTATAGGTACTCCTGAAAATATGAAATCTTTAGCATTTAAGTTATATTTTGAAGATCCTAATAAGACTTTGACTTTAGATGAGGTTATGCCTATATTTGAAAAGATTATTACTGAGATTGAAAAGAAATATAATGCTAGTGTAAGAAGTAGTTAAGTCTGCTTCTTTTTATTGACACAGATAGTTATTAATGATAAAATTATAATGTAATATAAAGTAGGTGACATTATGAGTACTAAGAAAAATATTAAGGAAATAATGAGTAAAAGATATATTCAAATTGGTATATTGATTGTATTAATATCTCTAGTAGGTTTAATGGGTACTTATGCTTGGTTTACTTGGAAAAGTTCTAGTAATATTAATGTTACTTTATCGATAGGTAATTTAGCTGATGTAACTTTTACTAGTGGTCCAGATATTAATATATCTAATTTAGCTCCTGTATATAATTATACTGATGGAGTAAGTACTACTTTTGTTATGAAAAATAATAGTACTACTAATAATCTTAATTATGAAATAAAATTAGATGTAACTAGTATTTCTAATGAACTTAAGAGTGAATCATTTAAATATACTTTATTAAAAGATAATAAAGTAGTACAAACTGGTAATTTTAAGAATGCAGTAAATGGTAAAACTTTAATATTAAATACTGGCTTATTAGCTAAAGGTAGTATTTCTAATTATAAACTATATTTCTGGATAGATGGTAATATAGAAAATAGTTCTAGTATGATGAATAAGTCTTTAATTGGTAAAATAGATATAGGGGAAAAAACTACATATATAAATAATTTATATAATAATAGTACTAAGACACCAGTAGTAAATAATAGTATTACATATCAGTATGATACTACGAATAATTTAATGCAAGATACTGCAGGTAATATAAGATACTATGGAGCCTCTCCTAATAATTATATATACTTTAATTGTGATAGTTATCCATCTACTAACTGTGAACTATGGCGAATAATAGGAGTATTTGATGGTAAAATGAAACTAATAAGAAATGAAATAATAGATAATATGTCATATGATGATGATTATCAGGATACGTATCTTCAGCAACTTACTAGTAGTGATAGTAATTCAGTGATTAAGATGCTTCAATATGATAATGATAGTGAAGTTACTGCTAAACTATTAGCAGTACCTGATTCTGGTGATGGTCAAAACGATTATAGTAGTTCATCGCTTCAAAAAATCCTTAACAATTATTATTATAATAAATTAAATTATACTGGCACTATTACTTATGATTTTACTAATACAGGTATAAAAAATGATACAACAAGAAATATGATTGCAGAGACAACATGGAATCTTGGGGGATGGGATACATCTAATATATATTCTAATGTAATGTATGAAAAAGAAAGGGGAACAACAGTAATATCAAATCCTAGTGATGGTATAACTAGAACAACCACATGGACTGGTAAAATAGCTCTAGCATATCCATCAGATTATGGCTTTGCTACTGATTTAAGCAAATGTTCTCAAACTTTATCTAATTATGACAGTAGTACTGACAGTAGTACTGACTCATATGCATGTCGTAACAATGATTGGATGTATTCTATTATTACTAATTCTGGGAGCGGCTATGGATGGTTATTAACCCCTAGTTCCAGTGATGCGTACGTTGCGTTCAACGTGAACTCGGATGGCTATGTTGGCAGCCACAACGACGTCATCAACTACGTCTATATTGAGCATGGGGTCGCTCCAGTCCTTTATCTGGGTTATGATCAAGATATAGTGTCGGGGAATGGTTCGCAAAGTAATCCATATAGGTTAACTGGGAATTAATTTAATGTAATAAAAAAATAGGTTTTGATAACCTATTTTTTATATACATTCTACATATGTATCGTCTAGACATCTTAGTATGCAGCAGCAACCTAGATTTATTGTGAAGAAAGAATTGGTTGCTTCGTAAGGAAATACACTTGATACATCGGTATTTGGTGCTAGTACTCTACATGTAGCACAGCATCCGTCTAATTTTTCTAATCTAAATACTGTACTTGTAGTAGATACTGCTGGATCTTTACTTATTGGCATTGCTAATGGTGTTCCACCATTACCACAAGTATATAGAACGATTGGTCTAGTATTATAACACAAGCTACTATTTTGTCCTAAAAAGCCTCTATCACATGTTTCTAAACAGCAGTCATTTTGACATACGCTTTGTTGTAATATTAAAATAACTTTTAGGATATCTGCGATGCAATTCTCACAAGTGTTATTTTCATTGTTACACATATAATCCACCCCTTTTTTATATTCAATATAACTTATGTTAATTAATTATAAAAATGCACTACTAATACCTAGTATTTTATAATATTTTTATCTATTTGTCATATATAGTATTATGAGACTGGTTAGAATTTTGGATAATTATATTAATGATAAGAAGTTTAGTATGATATATACTAATGGTGGTATTGATATTGTTAATTATAGTGAAATACTTGATTTTTCTTCTAGTAAGATATCTATTAGATATAATAAATGTATTTATTATATATATGGGGATGATTTGGTTATATCTAAGATGATGGATGATGAGATATTTATATGTGGTAGTATTGGTAAGATTATTTTTGAATAGAAATGGGCTGATATTATGAAGAAGAAGTTATTATATATTTTTTCTAGTAATGTTAAGATTAGGGTTAGTGGTAGGAATATTAATTTGTTTATTAAGAGGCTTATTAAAAATAATATTAATGTTATTAGGGTAATACCTGTTAGTTATAAAGAGGTATTACTTATAGTGGATTATAATGATATAGAGAAGATTAATAGGATTAAGAGTATATATAAAGTTGATATTGTTAGGTATTATGGAAAACTTAGGTTACTTAGATTTATTAAGAAGAATATTTTTATTATTTCTTTTTTAATTATTGGTATTATTATGATATATGTACTATCTAATATTATATTTAGTATTGATATTATTCATTCGAATAGTAATATTATATCTTTAGTAGATGGGGAACTTAAGAGTCATGGTATAAAGAAATATGGTTTTGTTAAAAGTTATAAGGAAATTGAAAATATTAAAAAAGAAATATTAGAGGATAATAGGGATAGTTTGGAATGGCTTGAGATTATTAGAAGTGGTACTAAGTATATTGTTAGGGTAGAAGAGAGAATTATTAATAGTGATATTAATAGTGATAATAATTATAGTATAGTGGCTAAGAAGAATGCTGTTATTAAGAGTATTATTGCTTATAATGGAGAGAAAGTAAAAGAAGTTAATTCTTATGTTAAGAAAGGGGAAGAGATTATTTCTTCTTATGTTACTATGCCTAATAATGAGAAGGTTTTTAGTGGGGCTAATGGTAAGGTAATAGGAGAAGTTTGGTATGATGTTAGTATTGATTATCCTTATTATTATAATGAGGTATTATATACTGGTAAAAAGAGAAAGGTTATTTCTTTTAATATATTGAGTAAGAGTTATTCTTTATTTAATTTTAAGAAGTATAAGAGCTTTGATATTAATAGGAAATATATATTTAAGAATGGTATTATTCCTATTAGTCTTAGTATTGATTATGAGTATGAAACTAGAGTTATTAATGATATTTATACTTATGATACCGCTAAAGAGAAGGCTATTATGGTTGCTAAGAATAAGCTTATGGATAAATATAAGGATATTATTGATATAGATAAGGTTATTATTATTAATGAAAGTGAGGATTCTTCTAAAATTAGTTTAAATTTATTTGTTGCTTGTAATGAGGATATTACAGAATATAAGGAAGTTATAGAAGAAGATAAAAATGAAAGTGTAAAGAGTGAGTAAAATGTCAAATTATGCTTGAAAAAGAATAATATTTCTGATATACTTTAATCATAGGATAGAAGTTAGATCCGATTAAAAGAAAAAAGGAGAGAGAAAAAATGAAAAAGAAAATGTTATTCTTAATGGCTGCTATAGCATTATTTGTTCCAAGTGTTATGGCTGCTGAAGCTCCTACTTATGATGAGGAGAATAAAGCACTTTTTGCTAATGGTACACCTGTTACTGTTGAAGCTAGAACAGATGGCGTTGCTGGTGCTTTAGTAAAATGGAATGGTGGTGAAAAATTATTACCTGCTGATAATTCAGTATTTGGTGGAAGCCATGATAGTGCTGCTAAGATTGATAGTACTAGTGTTACTGTAAATGGTGGTACTTTACACAATGTATTTGGTGGTGGCCTTCATAAAAGCTATGTTGGTACTGCTGTTGTTACAATAAATGGTGGTAAATTTACTGGTAAGGTTCATGGTGGTGGCGCAAGTTCATATTCTGGATCTACATGTCATCAACCATGGCATGAAGGTAATAAGGAAAATGCTACTACTGTAGTAGATGTGGCTATTGTTACAATAAATGGTGGAACTTTAACTGATGTATTCGGTGGTGGTGAAGGAATTAGTTATACTAAAAAAGCTACATTGATCGTTAATAAGTCTTTTACAGGTAATATTGCTTATGCTACTGCTGGAGGTTCTAATGGTTATGCTGATGAAGCATATGTTGAACTTTATGGTGGTAATGTAAAAGTATTACAAGCTGTAAATAAAGGATTTATAAATAATTCTGATATGTTAGTAGATGGAGCTAATGTAGAAAATGCTTATGTATCTTCAGAAGGAGCTAATCAAAAATTAGGCGTTACTGAAAGTGCTTCACTTACTATTAAAAGTGGTAAAGTAAAAAATGTTGCACCTGGACAAAGTGGAAATCCTGGAGAAAAAGCTACTACTATATCTTCACTTCTTTATAAAGAAGGAACAGTAGAAAATATGTCAAATGATTTCGACGGTGATATGGTTAGTGAAGCAGTAATCTTAACATTTAATGCTAATGGTGAAACTGAAACAGTTGCTGTTCCTAAAGGTGGAAGCTTTACTGCAGATGAAGTAACAGAACTTACTTCTGAACTTGAAAATGCTTTAGTTGGAAGTGGTTATAAATTTGTTGGTTTCTTTAAAGATGACAAATTTACTACAGCATTTGATTTAACTAAACCAATGAATGAGGATACAACTGTATTTATGAAATTGGAAGAAGTTAAAAACAATACTGAAGTTAAAAATAATGATGGTAAAAAGGCAGAAGATAATCCTAAAACTTCAGATATTAATTTAGCTTTAATACTTGGTATGATTGCACTTGGTGGTGCTGGAGCATTTGTTTCTTATAAAAAGAAAAACTCTAAAGCTAATAATTAATAATTAAATCAAAAGAAGTCATACGACTTCTTTTTTGTATGATTAACTAGTTAAAGACTTTGGCTTTAACTAGCAATGAGAGACCTTAGACTCGAATTGAAATTAAGAGATAAATAACTATTGTAAATATTTTAAAAATTTAGTACAATTATATTATGGTGATGATATGAATAAAGACTATGACACTAATAATGATAATTATATTCCTAAGCATGCAAATGATGATAATAATCAATATAATAATTGGAATAATAATATAAATAATAATTATAATGATTTTTGGGGTAATGATAAGGTATATAATAATATTGTTAATAATTATAATAAGATTAATGATAATATGCATAATGATTCTAATAGTGATATTAATAGTAATGATATAAATAGTAATAAAATTAAACGTATTAAAAGAAAAAGAAAGAATAGTAAGGTTATATGGACTGTTATTATGTTTATATTTATATTTATTGCTTTGACTTGTGCAGTTAAACTTATATTTTGGAATAGGGATAATAAAAAGACTTCTTCTTTGATTGATAATATTTCTTCTGATACGATGATTAAAGAGGTTGATGATAGTGATAGTGAATTGGTATCAAAAGATGAAGATAAGAATAGTGATTATTGGTATTATATTACTTTTCCTTTAATTGATGTTGATATTAGTAAGCTTAAGAGTAAGAATAGTGATACTGTTGGTTGGATTAATGTTAATAATACAAATATTAATTATCCTTTTGTTCATTATAAAGATAATGATTTCTATTTAAATCATTCTTATGATAAGTCTTATAATGAGGCTGGATGGGTATTTATGGATTATCGTAATAATATTAATTTAGATAATAAGAATACTATTTTATATGCTCATAGTAGGCTTGATAAAACGATGTTTGGTTCTCTTAGTAAGACACTTCATTCTTCTTGGTTTACTAATCGTGATAATCATATTATTAGATTATCTATGGAAAAGGAGAATACGATGTGGCAAATATTTTCGGTATATAAAATACCTGAAGAAAGTTATTATATTACTACTAAATTTAATAGTGATACTGATTATACTAAGTTTTTAGATACTATTAAGAATAGAAGTATATACAATTTTAAGACTAAGGTTACCGCTGAAGATAAGATTCTTACGCTTAGTACTTGTTATTCTGATACGGAAAGAACTGTAGTTCATGCTAAACTTATTAAGAGGAGTAAAAACTAAAAAAATATAAAGAATATATTTAAAATATTCTTTTTTTATGGTATAATTTTCTTCGAGGTGTGTATTATGAAGGCAAATAGAACAATAACAAGAGAGAAAGCAATGACTGTATTGTATCAAATCTTTTTATATAATAAAAATAATATTAGTTATAAGATAGATGATGTTATTAATGAAATACTTGAATCTATGGATATAGAGGATAGAAAGAAGATTGATATTAATTTTTTAAATGATTTAGTTAATGGAGTAATTAATAATATGGATAATATTGATAAATATATTTCTAAGTATTTATCTAATTGGACTATTGATAGACTTGGTCTTACTGATCAAGCTATTATTAGAATATCTGTATATGAACTTATGTATACTTCTACTCCTAATCTAGTATGTATTAATGAAGCAATTGAACTTGCTAAGAGATATTCTGATGAAAAGGTTGCTAAAATGATTAATGGTGTATTAGATAAGATATATCATGAAATAGAGGATAATTGTGAATAATAGTTATAATATTATTAAATTTGATTCTAACTATGATGATTTAGTTAATAGTGGTGTGATATCACCACTTAATAGATATAAGTATTCTTTTTATATTAATAGTGATAAATTATTTTTTAAAGAGGATACTGATAGAATGTATTATGAACTTATTGGAACTGCTATAGGGGATTATTTAAATATTTTACATACTAGTTATAAGTTAACTATTATTGAGACTAGTGATACTAATATTAAGGGAGTAACTTCTAAGGACTATAGAGAAGATGGCTATAAACTTATTAAGTTTAATAATATTTTATTTGGAAAAGAAATGACTTTAGATAATATTAGTGAAAGACTTAATATTTATTTTAATGATTATAGGAATAAAGATATTATTGTAAATGATATTTATAATGATGTTATTACTTATTATATGTTAGATTTATTACTTGGTAATATTGATAATGGCAAATATAATTATGAGTTTATGGTTAGTGATACTAATGCTAAAATGTCTCCATATTCTGATTTTGGAATGATATTTAATTTTAGTAGTACTAAGTTAAGAGTTAATGAATATTGTAATTCATCTATATATGATAATTTAAATGTATTACTTAGTATGAATAAGGAATATTTAACTAGATTTTCTTCTATGTATGAAAAACTTACACCAAATAAACTTGAAGAAATTATTAATGATGTAGAAAAGAATAATAAAGTTGATTTTGGAAGTAATTTTAAGAATATAATTTTTCTTTCTTATAGTAGACATTATGTTATGTTAGGTAATATTATTAATGCTATTAAAAAGAATAGTTATTTGACTAAGAAATGAGGGGTATGCCTATGAATAATAACTATATTACTGTTACTGAGGTTAATAAATATATTAAAGAGATAGTTAACGAGGACTTACTTCTTAAGAAAGTATATTTAAAAGGGGAAATATCTAATTTTAAGGCTCATTCTAGAGGTCATTATTATTTTACTTTAAAGGATGAAAATTCTAGAATAGCTGCAGTTATGTTTTCTTTTAATAATCGTAATTTGAAGTTTGTACCATATGATGGTATGAAAGTTCTTGTTAGTGGTAAGATTGATGTATATGAGGCTTCAGGTAGTTATCAGATATATGTTGAAGAGATGGCTCCTGATGGTATTGGAGCTTTGTATGTGGCTTTTGAACAACTTAAAGAGAAGTTATCTAAAGAGGGATTATTTGATAAGGAGAAGAAGAAAAAGGTTAGAAGGGTACCTAATGTTGTTGGAATTGTTACTTCTCCTACTGGAGCTGCTATTAGGGATATTCTTACTACTATTAAAAGAAGATATCCTGTATGTAAGACTATTTTATTTCCGGCTTTAGTACAGGGAGATAATGCTGCTTTAGATATTGCTAAGAAAATTAAACTGGCTAATGAGGTAAAAGATATATATGGTATTGATACTTTGATTGTTGGTCGTGGTGGCGGTTCACTTGAGGATTTATGGCCTTTTAATGAAGAAATTGTAGCAAGAGCTATATATGATAGTAAGCTTCCTGTTATATCTGCTGTTGGGCATGAGGTCGATATTACTATTTCGGATTATGTAGCTGATCTTAGGGCTCCTACACCTACAGCAGCTGCTGAACTTGCTGTACCGGATATTAATACTATAATTACATATTTGGATACTGCTAGAAGTAGGGGATATACAGCACTTACTAATATCGTTAATATTAATTATAAAAAATTAGATGCAATAAAAAATAGTTATATTCTTAGTAAACCTATGAGTATGTATGAGATTAAGGAACAGAAGTTAGATATACTTATTGATAGTTTAAATAAAGCTATGAATAAGAAATTAGAGAATACTAAGGTTAAGTTATATACATTAGAGAATAGTTATATTCTTAATAATCCTAATATGTTATATAAATATAGTACTCAGAAATTAGAACATATTATATCTAAATTAGAAGTTCTTAATCCACTTAATACTTTAAGTAGAGGATATGCTATTATTAAAAAAGATGGTAAGGTATTACCTAGTGTTAAAAATATGAAAAAGGATGATGTAGTAACTATAACATTAAATGATGGTGAAGTTACTAGTAAAATAATTAAGGTAGGTGAAAAAAATGGCTAAAGAAAAGGAAATGACTTTTGAAGAAAAAATAAAGTTACTTGAAGAAATAGTTAAAGAACTTGAGGGTGGTGAGGTGCCACTAGATGAAGCAATAGAGAAGTATACTTCTGCGATGAAACTAGCTAAAGAGTGCTCTGATAAGTTAAATGAAGTTAGTGAAAAAGTTAATAAAATAATGCTTGAAAATGGTAAATTAGAAGACTTTACTGTAAGTGAGTAGTAATTAATGAAAAGTAAACAAAATATTTACTTTTCTTTTTCTTTATGAGATAATTAATATGGTGGTATAAAGATGGAATATATAGTATTAATACCTAATTCTATTAAAAAAAATATTATTAAGGAAGTTAGAAATAAATATTATAACTATAATATTAAGTTTTTATCTTTAGAAGAGTTTATAGAAAAATATACTTTTTCTTATAATAATAAAACAATATATTATTTAATGCGTGAATATAATCTTAATTTAAGTAGTGCTATGGTATATATTAAGAATTTATATTATATTGATATGAATATTCATAATAAAAAGATGGATACTCTTATTAATATGAAAAAGTTTTTAGATGATAATAATTTACTTATATATGATAAATATTTTAAAGAGTATGTTAAGAATAAAGAAATATATATATATGGTTATGATTATCTTAATAAATATTATCTTAAAGTTTTAGAAGGGCTTAATTATAAAGTTATTGATTATGTATATAATGATTATGAAGTTAAGAATATTTATGAATTTAATTATATTGATGAAGAAGTTATATTTGTTATTGATAAGATATTAGAATTAATTAGAAGTAATATAAAACCAGAGAATATTAAACTTATTATATCTAAAGAGTATGAAGAGGTTATAGATAGATTATTTAAAATATATAAAATTCCTATTAATGTAAAAAAAAGAAGTATTTATAGTGCTAGAAGTGTTAAAGAATTTTTGAATAATTTAGATGATATTAATAAGGGTTTAGATGATATTAATGATGATGAAATTAGGAATAAGGTTATTTCAGTTCTTAATAATTATGCTTTTATAGATAATAAAAAAGAGGCCCTAGAACTTATTATTAATGATTTAAAGAATACTTATTTTGAAGATGGTAATACTTCTGTTAAAATAGCTAGATTAGATGATTATTTTACAGATGATGATTATGTTTTCTTACTTGGATTTAATAAAGAGAATATACCTATATTATATAAAGATGATGAGTATTTTAGTGATAAAGAAAAAGAAGAAATGGGATATGATAGTAGTAATACTCTTAATATTAATAAGAAAATAGAAGTTATTAAGAAAATTAAGAATATTAAAAATATTATAATTAGTTATAAATTATATGATGCTAATAATATTTATACTAGGAGTGACTTATTTAGTGATGTTAATATTATTAAAGATTATAAGCATTTATATACTAATAATGATATGATGAATAAAATCTTTTTAGCAGGTATGTTAGATGATTTGGTTAAGTATGATGTTATGAATGATGATATTAATTTACTTATAAGTAATTATCATATTCCTTATATGGAATATGATAATAGTTATCATACTATTGATAAGGATAAATTATATAAATATTTGAATAATAAGCTACTATTATCTTATACTTCACTTAATAATTATTATAAATGTAAGTTTAAATATTATCTTAATCATGTTCTTAAGATTAATATTATTCGTGATGATTTTGCTATTTTAGTAGGAGAGGTATGTCATTATATTTTATCTTGTATGGATAATGATGATTTTGATATTGATACTTTATTTGATAATTATTTGAAAACTAAAAGAGAATTTTCTAAAAGAGAGATGTTCTTTCTTAATAATATTAAAGAAGAGATAGTATTTATAGTGGCTACTATTAGAAAACAAATGACTTATACTACTTTTGATAAAAGTATGAAAGAAAAAGAGGTATATGTAAATAAGGATAGGAATATTAAAGTTACTTTTAAAGGGGTTATAGATAAAGTTTTATATAAAGAAGAAGATGATATTACTTATTTAGTTGTTATTGATTATAAGACTGGTAACGCTGGAATTGATATTAAGAATATGGAGTATGGTCTTGGTATGCAACTTCCAATATATTTATATTTATCTAGTAAGATTGGTCTTAAAGATGTTAAAGTAGTTGGTTTTTATTTACAAAAACTTTTTAATACTAGTTTAGATAATAGTAAAGATTATTTAGAAGAGAAAGAAAGTAAGTTAAAATTAGATGGTTATTCTATAAATAATGAAAATATATTATCTAAATTTGATACTACTTATCATGATTCTAAACTTATTAAATCTATGAAAGCCACTAATAATGGCTTCTATAAATATAGTAAGGTATTAACAGGTGAGGAAATGGATGAAATGGCAATACTAGCGGATAATATGATTGATAAGGCTATTGATGGTATATTAGATTGTGATTTTGATATTAATCCTAAGGTAATAAATGGTAGTAATGAAAGTTGTAAGTTATGTGAATATAGAGATATCTGCTACCAAAGAGAAAAAGATATTGTTTATATCAATAAGGAGGTTAAAGATGATGGAGAAGTATAGTAGCGATTATAGTTATTATGGTAATGTATATAGAAAGAGTGCTGATGGTAATGATATTCTAGTAGAAGAGAATGCTATGCTAGAGTATTATGATGAGACTTTTAAATTTGCTTTTCTTTCTGATGCTATGGCTTATATTTTTTCACTTGCTTATGATAAAGAAGAGGATAATAAAGTAGCAGAAAATATTTTGAATAGTAAAATGTTTTCTTGTGATAGAAATACTACTAATAATGGAGAAATTTATGTTGCTCCTGAATCAATTAGGGTTAATATGAAATATCCTGAATTAAAAGTACTTATTGATAATCTTAATAATCCAAAAAAACGTAAAGGTAAGAAGTGATATTATGGCATGGACTAATGAGCAAAAGGAAGCTATTTATACTGAAGGAACTAATATTATAGTTTCTGCTGGAGCAGGAAGTGGTAAAACAGCTGTTCTAACTGAAAGAGTATTAGAAAAAGTAAAAAAGGGAATATCAGTAGATAATCTTCTTATTTTAACTTTTACTAAAATGGCCGCTAAAGAGATGAAGGAAAGAATAGGAGATAAGTTAAAAAAAGAAGGACTTACTAGTGAACTTGCTAAACTAGATACAGCGGATATTACAACATTTGATGCATATGCTTTATCAGTTGTAAAGAAATATCATTATTATTTAAATGTAAGCAAAGATATTAATATTATTGATGAATCAGTTATTACTTTATATAAAAGAAAGATACTTAAAGATATATTTGAAGAGTTATACGAAGAAAATAATCATGAATTTATTGATTTTATACAGGAATATTGTATTAAAGATGATAAAGATATATTTGAATTTATACTTAATATTAATAGTAAACTTGATTTAAAGACTAATAAAAGAGAATATTTAGATAATTATATTAATACAGTATATGATGAAGTAAAGATTGATAATGACATTGATAATTATATTAAAGTAATATTTAAACTTATTTCTAATATTAATGATTATCTAGAATATATAGATGATGATGATTATTTAGCAAAATTATATGATGTTTTATCTCCTTTATTAAGTGCTAAAAGCTATGATGATATTAAAAGTAATATTTCTATTAAACTACCTATTCTTAGAGGTGCTAGTGATATTACTCGTGAATATAGAGATAAAATTAAGAGTACTATAGATGAGATTAAAAAACTTACTACTTATGATAGTTATGATGATATTAAGAGGGGTATACTTAGTACTAAGGGAAATGCAAAAGTTATTATTGATATTATTAAGAAATTAGATGATATAACATATAATTATAAGGTTAAATATAATTCTTATGAATACTCAGATATTTCTGCTTTGGCTATTAAACTAGTAAGAGATAATAAGGAAATTAGAGAAGAAATTAAAAATAATTTAAATGAGATATTAATTGATGAATATCAAGATACTAATGATGTTCAAGAAGAGTTTATATCATATATATCTAATAATAATGTTTATATGGTTGGAGATATTAAGCAATCTATATATAGATTTAGGAATGCTAATCCATATATTTTTAAGAATAAGTATGATTCTTATAGTAATAATATTGGTGGCATAAAAATAGATTTAAATAAGAATTTTAGAAGTAGAGAAGAAGTTATTAATAATATTAATTTATTGTTTGATAGAATTATGGATAATGATATTGGTGGTGCTGATTATTCGTTATCACATAGAATGATATATGGTAATCTTATGTATAAGGGTGATGGTGATAACAAAGAAGATAATAACTTCTCAGTATATAATTATCTTAATGATACTACTTTTAAAAATAATGAAGTAGAGGCATTTATTATTGCTGATGATATTAAAAATAAAATTAATAGTGGTTATAGAGCTTTTGGTAAGGATACTAATGGTGTTAGAAAGATTAAGTATAGTGATTTTGCTATTTTACTTGATAGTAGTAAATCATTTGATTTATATAAAAAGATATTGGAATATAATGGTATTCCTACTTCTATTGTAAAATCTGTTAATTTAACTGATGGAGAGGTAGTACTGGTTATTAAAAATATTATTAGTTTTATTATTAAGATTAATGATAATAAAATAGATAGTGAATTTAAAAAGTTATTTATATCTATTGGTAGAAGTTTTTTATTTAATACTGATGATAATGTTTTATTTGATTATTTTTTGAATAATAATTTTAAAGATAGTGATATATATAAAATTAGTTATAATATTACTAAGAGGTTAGATACTATCAGTTTAGAAGAGATTATTGATCTTATTGTAGATAATTTTGATTTTTATAATAAGTTATTTCTACTAGGGGACTATAATGCTAATATTTTGAGAATACAGAAATTAAAAGAGATTACTAATAGTTTAATTAATCTTGATTATGATATTTATGATTATCAAAAATATTTAGATGATATTATTAGTAATAATTTAAAACTAGAATATAGTGTTAATGATAATAGCACTGATACTGTTAAAATTATGACTATTCATGCTTCTAAGGGACTTGAATTTGGAGTCTGCTACTACGGGGAATTATATAATAGATTTAATAATAGTGATGCTATAAGTAAGTATTCATATGATAATAAATATGGTATTATTCTTCCTTATAAAGATAAATTCTTATATAATACTATTTATCATAATCTTAGTTATAGGGATTATGTAATGGAAAATATTAGTGAAAGAATAAGACTTTTCTATGTAGCATTAACAAGAGCTAAAGAGAAGATGATATTTATTTTACCTAGTAATACTAAAGAGGATAATAAAAGTATTGGTGATATTATAGATAATAGTATTAGAGGTAAATATAATAGTTTTGCTAGTATTATGTATTCTTTAGAGAGTATTACTAAAGACTATTATAAAAATATTGATATTAATGATATTAATTTATCTAAAGATTATAATATGATTTCTAATAATAATTATAAAGAACATTTAAAATTAATAAATGATAAAATAGGAGTTAATACTACTTGTATTCCAAGTAGTATTAAAGAGAATAAAACTTTTTCAAAAAAGGATATTCATATTGTTACTAAAGAAGAAGAGAATAAACTTCTTTATGGTAGATTGGTGCATGAATTATTTGAATGTACTGACTTTAATGATTTAGATAATTTATCAGATAATAATAAAAAGATTATTGAGAGATTCTTAGAGAAAGTTGATATATCCCATGCAAATATATATAAGGAATATGAATTTATCTATGAAGAAGATAATACTACATATCATGGTATTATTGATTTAATGTTAGAATATCAAGATAATATTAAAATAATTGATTATAAACTTAAGAATATAAATGATGATGCTTATATTAAACAGCTTACTGGTTATAAAGATTATATTGAAAAATTATTTAATAAAAAAACTAGTATTTATTTATATTCTATAACTTTAAATACTTTAGAAGAGATTAAGTAAAAAAATTCTTTCTATATGATATAACTCGTGTTATAATTATATAGAAAGTTATGCCGAATTAGTTTAGTGGTAGAACAAGGCCCTCGTAATGCCTAGAGGTAAGTTCGATTCTTACATTCGGCACCACTTTTATTTTCAAAGATAATGGGCTTTGAAATTTTAGTTAAAGACTTATGGCTTTAACTAATAGTGAATAACGTTAGTGTGAACTGTAATTAAGGAGATAAATAATGAATAATATTAAAAAAATTTTATTAATAGGAATTATATTTTTTATATGTGGATGTTCTTTATTTACTAAAGAAGAAAAGAAAGAAATTACCACTAATAACGATAATGTTAAAATAGAGGATAAATATGTTGATGATAATCCTATTAAACTTGGTATATTTTTGGTAGATAATAATTATCATAATAAAAGTGTTATTAAAGATACTTATTATGCTAATTTTGTAAGTGGTAAGGATATTGCTTCATTCGAAGTTTTTTATACAGGAGATGAAGTTATTGATGGTACTAATTTTAAGAATACTTGGAATACTTATTATGATAAATATACTGATATTGATAACTATAAAATAGGGTATAATATTAAATTTATATTAAATGATGGTACTAGTTTGGATAATACTTTTTTAAAACCAGATATATTTTATTTTGCTAAATATTTTTATGTTTATTTTTATGATGATATTCATCAAAAAGATGGAACTATGTATAGTCATTTAGAAGAAGTTAATGATAATACTTTAATGACCTCTATTAAACTATATGCTGTAGATGGTATAGATAATGTTCAAAATATTATTTTAACTGCTTTTACATACGATGATGAAGATGATTTTGATGATAATGGTAATTATAGAGGTAGTTCTAGTTATACTATTGAAATTAAAAGAAAGTGAGTTATTTTTCACTTTCTTTTAGTTTATTTAGATATTCTTTACTTATTTGTATTAGAATGTCCTCTACTTCTTTTGGGTTATCAAGTCCTATATAATATTCTTTGTTATTTTCTTTTATTGTTTTTCTTAGACAAATGTCTTCTGGATTATTAATATTAGCGAATAGGGTATATTTATTATTGTTTATTATTAATTCTTTTATAATAATATATTCTATATTGTCATCTAAAATTATTGTTTTCATTTTCTTCCTCTTGTATTTTTACTTGTATCTTTTACAATGTTATCTATAGTTCCATTTTCATAGGCCTCTAATAATTCTTTTTTTCCATATGTTTCTAATATTTGAATACTTGGATTACCATTACTATCTACTAAACCATTTATTTTACAATAATCTGCCCAATCTTTATATCTTTTAGTACCATCGGAATATGTTATAGAACTTATTAAATTATAGTCCTGCAATAGGTTAGCACCTGCTTTTTCTAATACTTTTTTATATGCATAAGTTTCAGCGATGCTTGGATCTGTTATACCGATATTTTGATAAGCTTCATTTGAAATATAGTTATTCATCTTTATTGTACCGTTTTCTCTGATAGTAATTATACCTGCTGCTTCTAAATTTCTTTCGGCTTGTTTAATAACTATAGCAATAGCGGCATTTGATTTTCCTGTTTCTTTGATATCTTTTAAGGTGTATATAGCGGTTCCTAAAGAGATAGCTACCGCTAAAGAGAGTGGTACTATTTTACGATAGAAAAATGTGCTTTGATATTTTATATTGTCTTTTGCTTTTGTTGTTTCTACTTTGTTGGTAGTAATACTTTTACTTGATATTTCTTCTAATTTACTAGCTATATTTATTTGTTTTGGTTCTTCTAAAGAAAAATATTCTATCGGTATTCTTTTGCCATAGTTACCGATTACATATTCTTTTTTTTCTTGATTATTAAAGCCTTCTAATTCATTATTTATTTCTTTAATATCTTCTTGATTTGTTTTGCTATTTTTCATTGTTATTTAGTTATTATTTCCTTTTTTTATTATTTTTATTATTTATAGAATTAAAGTAAATTATTTTGCCTTCTTTTTGAGCATCACATCTTTGATGATTTTCATCAAGTTCGATATAATTACCGTTTTCATCAAATGTGAAGTATGTTGCGTATTTTTTAGGTGGTTCTTTGATATGATCTTTTATATTAACTATAGTTTTATCATTGTTATCTTTTTCTTCTAAATAACAATTTCCTTTTCTATCCTCAAAATACATATTATCATTGGCATCTTTAAAAATATATTCTAGTTTTGTTAAATTTCCTTCTTGATCTTGGAAAAAGCTACCGAAATTTTCAGTAATATGTAACCAGCCTTTTTTTGATCCGTCACTAGTTTTAAAATTTATGGTTTGTTTTTTTAATATTGGCATTCCAGCAGGATCAAGTAATGGTTCTCCATCAGGACCAATTATATATCTTTTTTTCTTTTCCTGGATATGCTTGCGTAATTCGGCAAGTTCTCTATCAATTTGCTTTAATTCTTCTTCGTTAAAATCATTTTTCATTTTTTATTCCTCCTTATGATAAATATATATTAAAAAAAGTAGAAAGTCAATTTACTAGACATTTTTTCTTTTTTTAGTGTAAAGAAGATTATTATTAATATTTTTCATTTCTAGATATAATTCACTTGAATATATTGCTTTTTCTTTAGTTTGATATTCTTCAGTAAAGTTTATCATTGATTCTAAATAATTTATATTTTTTTTCATTAATTTTGTTATAGGTATTTTATTATTTATATGTAATGTTAAATTACCTTCTTTAATAGTAGAGTATAAATAACCACTATTAATTAAATCTTTTATATTTTCAAATAATTTTTTCTTATTATAACCCATTAATAGCTCTTGATATTCTTTGCTTTTTATTTTTTGATAAATCAATTCATTTAATATTTCGGGATTAAAAGATTTTTGTTCTTTAATTTTTAATATTACTATGAACATTTCTAGTAAATCATTTAATTTGAAAACAGTAGATGTATCATCTCTATCATCAATTTTTTGTAATGAAATGCCAAATGTTTTTATGACTTCTGATTGGTTTGGCATACATTTTTTACAACAATAACATGGATCTATTTTGCTATCTAAATAGTTATAATAGGTTATTTCCCACATTTTACCCGCTGATATTTCTTTACCACATGAGTAACATATTGTAGGTGTTTCTATCTCTACATCTTTTATACTTTTTATTCTATTATTTATTTTCATATTTTTTTCCTTTCATAAATATATTATTTTCTTGGTGAATGTATTATATAATTTATTTTGTTATTTGTCAAATAAAAGACTATTGATGTTAGTCAATAGTCTTTAGTGTTAGTTGATTATTTATTAAATCAATAGTGATTGTACTTCCATATTTTATTTGATCATTTATTATAGCATTAGCTATTAATGTTTCAATATTTCTTTGTACATATCTTTTTATTGGTCTTGCACCATACTTTTCATCATATGATGAATTAATTATATATTCTTTGGCTTTATCTGTTATTACTAGATGTAATCTTTTATCTTGTAATCTTTTTTCAGTATCAGTAATTATTTTATCTAAGATGTCATTTACTACTTCTTTAGTTAATGAATTAAATATAATTATTTCATCTATACGATTAATAAATTCTGGTTTAAATGTGCTTTTTAGTTCATTCATTACTAATTCATTAGCATTGTTATTTCCTTCAAGAATATATTCACTTCCTAGATTAGATGTCATGATAATTATGGTATTTTTGAAATCTACTGTTCTTCCTTGACCATCAGTTATTCTACCATCATCTAGTATTTGAAGTAATACATTAAAGATATCACGATGTGCTTTTTCTATTTCATCAAATAGAATTATAGAGTAGGGGTTACGTCTTACTGCTTCAGTAAGTTGTCCTCCTTCATCATATCCAACATATCCTGGAGGGGCCCCTATTAACCTAGCTACTGAATGACTTTCCATATATTCAGACATATCTATTCTTATCATATGTCTTTCATCATCAAATAATTCATAGGCTAATGTCTTAGCAACTTCGGTTTTACCAACACCAGTAGGGCCTAAGAAGATAAATGAACCGATAGGTCTATTTGGATCTTTAATACCCGCTCTAGCACGAATTATTGCTTCGCTTACTAAATGTATTGCTTCATCTTGACCTTTAACTCTTTTTTTCATGTTTTCTTCTAGGTGAAGTAGTTTTTCTCTTTCACCACCAACTAATTTAGATATTGGAATATTAGTCCATTTAGATATAATAGCTGCTACTGATTCTTCATCTACGGTATCAGATAATATATCAGATTTATTTATTTTTTCTAATTCTGCTAATTCTTTTTCTAGTCTTGGAATTGTACCATGTCTTAATTTGGCTGCAGTTTCTAAATCGTAGTTATTTTCTGCTTTTTCTAAAGCAAAGTTAGCAGAATCTATTTCTTCTTTCTTTTTACTAATTTTAGTATTAACTGTTTTTTCTTCTTCCCATCTAGTTTTTAAATCTTTTTCTTTTTCTTTAAGACTTAATAATTCTTTATCTATAGATTCAATTCTATTTTTAGAAATATCATCTTTTTCTTTCTTTAGGGCTTGTTTTTCTATTTCAAGAGTCATAATATTTCTTTCTAAATTATCAAGTTCAGTAGGTACTGATTCCATTTGTACTTTAATTGTAGCTGCTGCTTCATCTATTAAATCGATTGCTTTGTCTGGTAAAAATCTATCAGTTATATATCGATCGGATAGGGTAGCCGCTGCTACTAGGGCTTTATCTTTAATATTTACACCATGGAATACTTCAAATTTTGGTTTTAGACCTCTTAATATTGTAATGGTATCTAATACATTAGGTTCTTTTACTAATACTTTTTGAAATCTTCTTTCAAGAGCAGCATCTTTTTCAATATATTTTCTATATTCATTTAAAGTAGTAGCACCGATACAATGTATTTCACCTCTGGCAAGCATAGGCTTAAGCATATTACCAGCATCCATAGCTCCTTCAATGGCTCCTGCTCCTACAATCATGTGTATTTCATCAATAAACATAATGATGTTACCATCTGATTCTTTTACTTCTTTAAGAACAGCTTTTAATCTTTCCTCAAATTCACCACGATATTTGGCTCCTGCTACTAGGGCTCCCATATCAAGTTCCCATACTGTTTTATCTTTTAAACTATTTGGAACATCACCTTTGATTATTCTTGTTGCAAGTCCTTCGACTATAGCGGTTTTACCAACACCTGGTTCACCAATTAATACAGGATTATTTTTTGTTTTTCTAGATAGTATTCTTGTAATACTTCTTATTTCATCATCACGACCAATTACTGGATCTATTTTTCCATCTTTAGCGGCCTGTGTTATATCACGACCATATTTTTCTAATGGCTTTTGTAAATTTTCTTCATATGGATTATTCATATTCATATTAATCATCCTCCTTTTTATATATATAATTATAGCACAATTTTAGCAATTGTCAATAGAGATTGCTAAAATAATATATATAAATATGATTAATTTATAATGTAAGTTTTAACTTTCTATATTAATTATTTTTTATTTATGTTATACTTATAATTGAAAGGAGTGATAAAAAGTGGAAAAACAAAAAAATAAAGTATTGATCGTTTTAGTAATTGTTTTATTATTTGTAATATTGGGATTGGGAGGCTATATTGTTTATGATAAGGTGTTGAATAAAAATCAAATTGAAAATAATAATTCTAACACCCAAAATTATAATGGTAATTCTGGTAATAAAAATAATTCAAACCTGGCATTAAAAATTGATAGCACTAAAGATTGGGTTTATAATGCCGATTATAATTTACCAACAAATGAAGATAGCTATTATGGTTTTAGTGATCATAGTAAATTGATTAAAGCTAGTGATTTAATTGTTCCTTATATAAATATTAATTCTTCTGATGCTAAAACAGCAAATCAAGAAATTTATAAATTATATGAGCTATTAATAAATAAGTTTAATGAAAATCTAAAAGAAAAAATTTGGTTTACTACTGTAGAATATTCTTCAAATATAAATAATGATATAATTTCTATAATGATTAAAACTACTTCTGCTGGTACATCTACACCATTATACGAATATTATACATACAATTTTGATGTTACTAATGGTAATATATTGTCATATCAAGATGCCTACAAATTAGTAAATATTAATGATTCTACTATTGAAAACGTAGTAGAGCAAAAAATAAAGAATGAATTAAAAGATTATCCACAATCTTCTTATGAAGAAGCCTTAAATGGCAGTATTGATAATTATAAAAAATCTGTTAATGATAAGTCAATAAAATATTATTTTGATTCTACTGGAAAACTTAACGTTATTGTTACTTTATATCCTATTGCTAGCGGGGATTCTAAAAAGATTATAGTTTTAGGATAAATTATGAGTTTATTAATTCATAGGTTAATTAGTATTATAATAATTGTGATAAAATCACTATTATTTGTTAGATGTAATATTAAAAGTAGGGGGTGATACATCCTCTACTTTTAATATGTAAACGATAATATAATTATTATCATTTAAAGATATAAAGAATATGCTATTTATTATATATCTATTAAAACAAAATAAATGTTTTATTTGTTGACTTTAGGCTACAAATTACCTAGAAGACATAGGGCTTTCTAGGATAAAAATGATAAATATATATTATATATAGTAATGAAAGGGGAGTTAATAAAATGAAATTTATATAAGAATAAAGAAAAATATTAAAAAAGTGCTAAAAAAGCCTTGATTTTCATAGATTTATTTAGTATAATTGTATCTGTGTGACTGGCTTAGATGTGCGAAGTTGCTGATACACCCGGTTAAGTTGTCAATAAATTCAAAGGGTTTATCAGGTAATTCGTTCGGAGCTATGTCTATACTAAGATATAGGCGAAGGGAGGACAACTTATGGCAAAGGAGACTGTGAGAATTAAACTTAAAGCTTACGACCACAGAATTCTTGATAGTGCTGCTGCTAAAATAGTAGCTACTGTTAAGAGAACTGGTGGGGAAGTATCTGGTCCTGTACCATTACCAACTGAAATTGAAAAAATTACAGTATTAAGAGCGGTACATAAATATAAGGATTCAAGAGAGCAATTTGAGAAAAGAACTCACAAGAGATTAATCGATATCATTAATCCTAGCAAGGAGACAATTGATGCACTTGCTCATTTAGATATACCTAGTGGTGTAGATATCAAAATTAAAAAATAAGTAGGAGGAAAAAATGAAAGGAATCTTAGGAAGAAAAAAAGGGATGACTGAAGTATTTACTACTGATGGTAAACTTATTCCTGTAACTGTTATTGAAGTTGAAGATAACGTTGTTTCTCAAGTTAAGACTAAAGAAAATGATGGTTATGAAGCAATTCAACTTGCAACAGTAGAGAAAAAAGAATCTAGAAGTAATAAACCAGAAACTGGTCATCTTAAAAAAGCAAACACTACCCCTAAGCGCTTCTTAAAAGAAATTAGAGGTGTAAGTGTTAGCGATTATGCTTTAGGTGATGTACTTAAGGCTGATGTATTTGCTGCAGGAGAAATGGTTGATGTAACCGGCACTTCTAAAGGTAAAGGATTTCAAGGTGTTATTAAAAGACACAATCAAAGTAGAGGACCTATGAGTCATGGTTCACAATACCATAGAGGTGTAGGTTCAATGGGTACTATGTTACCGATGAGGGTTTTACCAGGAAAGAAATTACCTGGACATATGGGTCACGTACAAGTTACTATTCAAAATCTTGAAGTAGTTAAAGTTGATCTAGAAAATAATGTTATCTTAATTAAAGGAAGTGTTCCTGGTCCTAAAAACTCTTTAGTACTTGTTAGAACTGCTGTTAAAGCTGGAGATAAAGCAAAAGAACCAGTAGAATTAATAGTATATGAAGATGGTACTTCTTCTGAAGAAGTTATTGAAGAAACTATCGAAACCATTAATGAAGAATTAGCAGAAACTAATGAAGAGACATCACAAGAAGCTAGCGAATAATTTGCTTAATGATTGTATTAAAATTATATTGTGATGATAAAGGAGGAAATTATGTCTAAGAAAATAGATGTTTTAAGTCTTAAAGGCGAAAAGGTAAAGGATATAAAATTAGAAGATAACGTATTTAATGTAAAACCAAATGATGCTGTAATTAAAGATGCAGTAGTTGCTGCTATGGCAGGAGCAAGACAAGGTACTTCTAAAGTTAAAACTAGAAGTGAAGTATCTGGTGGTGGAAGAAAACCATATAGACAAAAAGGTACTGGTAATGCAAGACAAGGAAGTATTAGAGCACCACATTATAGACATGGTGGTATTGTATTTGGACCAGTTCCAAGAGATTATTCAAAGAAAATGAATAAGAAAGAAAAGAGATTAGCTTTAAAGAGTGCTTTATCCTATAAAGTATTAGATAAGGAACTTGTAGTAATAGATAATATTAACTTTGAAACTAACAAAACAAAAGAAATGGTAAGTTTATTAGAAAGCTTAAAACTAACTAATAATAAGGTACTTGTTTGTGTAAACGAACTTACTGATAATATTTGTTTAGCTGCTAGAAACCTTGCTAATGTAAAAATTGTTTTACCTAGCGAAGTAAATACTTTTGATGTTGTTTCTTGTGATAATTTACTTATTACTGAAGAAGCTTTAAAATCATTAGAGGAGGTGCTTAAGTAATGGATAATTATTTGGATATAATTATAGCACCAATTATTACTGAAAAAACTGCTGGTATGGAAGCAGACGGTAAGTATGCTTTCAAAGTTTTAAATAAAGCAAATAAAACTGAAGTAAAGCAAGCTATTGAAAAGAAATTTAATGTTAAGGTTAAATCAGTTAATATTTCTAATTCTCATCCAAAGAAAAAGAGAGTTGGTAAATATACTGGTATGACTAATAAATATAAGAAAGCTATTGTAACACTTGAGAAAGGTAGTACTATTAGTTTTGACTAATGTAAGGAGGAAATATAATGGCAATAAGAGTTTATAAACCTATGACAAATGGTACAAGACAGAGATCTGTTTTGACTAGTGAAGAAATCACTAAAACAACTCCCGAAAAAAGTTTGACAGTTACTAAAACTAAGACTAATGGTAGAAATAATCAAGGTAGAATTACTGTTAGACATAGAGGCGGCGGAGCTAAAAGAAAATATAGAATTATTGACTTTAAGAGAAGAAAAGATAATGTTCCTGCTAGAGTTGTTTCTATTGAATATGATCCTAATAGAAGTGCTAATATTGCTTTAATATCTTATAAAGATGGTGAAAAAGCTTATATTATTGCTCCTAAAGGATTAACTGTAGGAACTATAGTTGAATCTGGTGAAAACGTTGATATTAAAGTTGGTAATACTCTTCCTATTATGAATATTCCAGTTGGTACTGTGATTCATAATATTGAGTTAAAGCCTGGAAAAGGAGCTAGCTTAGCAAGAAGTGCTGGTGCTAGTGCACAAATTCTTGGTAGAGAAGATAAATATGTATTAATAAGATTATCTAGTGGTGAAACAAGAAAGATTTTAGGTACTTGCAAGGCCACTATTGGAACAGTTGGTAATGAAGATTATGGACTAGTTAAAATCGGTAAAGCTGGTAGAACTAGACATAAAGGATTTAGACCTACAGTTCGTGGTTCTGTTATGAACCCTAATGATCACCCACATGGTGGTGGTGAAGGTAGAGCTCCAATTGGTAGAAGTGGACCTATGACACCTTGGGGTAAACCTGCTCTTGGATATAAAACAAGAAAAAATAAGAAAGCGTCTGATAAATATATCGTATCACGTCGTAAGAAATAGAGAAAGGAAGATTAAAAAATGGCTAGAAGTATTAAAAAAGGACCTTACGTTTTTGATAGATTATTAAAGAAGGTAAAGGTATTAAATGAATCTGGTAAAAAGGAAGTTATTAAGACTTGGTCACGTCGTTCAACAATCTATCCTGAATTTATTGGTCATACTTTCGCTGTACACAATGGTAAAGAGTTTATTCCTGTTTATGTAACTGAAGATATGGTTGGTCATAAACTTGGAGAATTCTCACTTACAAGAAAGTTTGGCGGACACGGATCAGACAAGAAATAATTTTCTTAAAGGAGGACAAAAATGGAAAGAACTGAAGCTAAGGCTGTAGCTAAAACTGTTAGAATTTCCCCTAGAAAAACTAGATTGGTTATTGATCTTATTAGAGGTAAAAATGTTAATGAAGCAAGAGCTATTCTTGCTAACCAACCTCAAAGAGCATCTAGAGTTATTTCTAAAGTATTAGAATCTGCTATAGCAAATGCTACTAATAATTTTGGCATGAAAGAAGAAAATCTTTATGTTAAAGAATGCTATGTTGATGAAGCATTAGTAATAAAAAGAATCAAATTTGATTCAAGAGGTCGTACTGGTAGAAACGATCATAAGACAAGTCACATCACAGTAATCGTGGCTGAAAAATAAAGAAGGAGGACACTTATGGGACAAAAGGTTAGTCCAACAGGACTTAGAATTGGTATCAATAAGGACTGGGAATCTAAGTGGTATGCTGAGAACGACTTTGCTAAATATTTAAATAATGATTATAAAATTCGTAAGTATTTAAATAAGAAGTTTAAAAATGCTGGTATTTCACAAATCGTAGTTGAAAGAAATCCTAAAAGATGTGAAATATTTATCTACGCTGCTAAACCTGGTTTGATTATTGGACAAAGTGGTGTTGAAATTGAAAAGATAAAAAAAGAAGTTGCAAAACTTGTTAATGAAGAAATTCAAATTTCTGTAGTTGAAATTAAGAACCCTGATATGGTTGCAGAATTAGTTGCACAAAATATTGCTCATAATATTGAGAATAGAGTATCATTTAGAGTTGCTCAAAAGAAAGCTATTAGAAATACTATGAAAGCTGGAGCTAAAGGTATTAAAACTTTAGTATCTGGAAGACTTGGCGGTGCTGATATCGCTAGAGGTGAAGGTTACTCAGAAGGAACTATTCCACTTCATACTTTAAGAGCAGACATTGATTATGCTACTGCTGAAGCTGATACTACTTATGGTAAGATTGGTGTTAAAGTATGGATTTATAAAGGAGAAATCCTAAAAGGTAAGGGAGGTAATTCTCATGTTGATGCCAAAAAGAACTAAACATAGAAAAACTTTCCGTATCAGATATGATGGAAAAGCAAAAGGAAATACTACTCTTCATTTTGGAAGTTATGGACTTATGGCAAAAGAGGGAGCATGGATTACTGCTAATCAAATAGAAGCTGCCAGAATAGCTATGACTAGATATATGAAGAGAGGTGGTAAGGTATGGATTAATATTTTCCCTAACTTATCATTAACTAAAAAACCTCTTGAAACTAGACAAGGTAAAGGTAAAGGTAATCCTGAAGTTTGGGTTGCTGTAGTAAAAGAAGGCAAAATTATGTTTGAAATTGATGGTGTAGATGAAGCTACTGCTAGAGAAGCTTTAAGACTTGCATCTCATAAATTACCTATCAAATGTAAATTTGTTAAAAAGGAAGAAAGTGGTGAAGTAAATGAAGACTAATGAACTTAGAAAATTAACCACAGAAGAATTAACTAAAAAGATTTCTGAATGTAAAGAAGAATTATTTAGTTTAAGAATGCAAAAGGCTACTGGAATGCTAGAAAAACCTTCTAGAATTCATGAACTTAGAAAAGAAGTAGCTAGAATTAATACTATTCTTAATGAGAGAAGAGAAGGGTAAGTGAGGTGTAAGAGATGAAAGAGAGAAAAGAACTAATTGGTGTAGTTGTTTCTGATAAAGCTGATAAAACTATTACAGTTAAGGTTGAAACTTACAGAAAACACCCATTATATGGTAAAAGAGTAAAATATTCTAAGAAATATGCTGCTCATGACGAAAATAACACTGCTCACGTTGGTGATAAAGTTCGCTTAGCCCAAACTAGACCATTATCTAAAACTAAGAGATATGAACTAGTAGAAGTAATAGAGAAAGCTGTTATTCTATAGTTTAGCTCGGAAGGAGGAAATAAATATGGTACAACAAGAAACTAGATTAAAAGTTGCTGATAACTGCGGTGCTAGAGAAGTGTTAGTTATTAGAGTTCTAGGTGGAAGTAAAGTTAAAACAGGTAATATTGGAGATATAGTTGTTGCTACAGTTAAGAAAGCTACTCCTAATGGTACTATAAAGAAAGGTAAAGTTGTTAAAGCTGTTATCGTAAGAACCAAAAAAGGAGTTAGAAGAGAAGATGGTAGTTATATCAGATTTGATGATAATGCATGCGTTATTATTAAAGATGATAAGAGTCCAGTAGGTACACGTATTTTAGGACCAGTAGCACGTGAACTTAGAGATAAAGATTTTACTAAGATTGTAAGTTTAGCTAAAGATGTGCTATAGGAATATTAGGAGGATTTAAAATGAAACTAAAAACAGGCGATAAAGTAGTAGTAGTTTCTGGCTCTAATAAGGGAAAAGAAGGAAAAATTACTAAGATATTAGATAATAAAGTTATTATTGAAGGTGTTAATATTGTTAAGAAACATTTAAAACCTAAAAATAATAATGGTACTGGAGAGATTATTGAAATGGAAGCTCCAATTCATGTATCTAACGTAATGCTTAGTGATCCTAAGACTAAGAAACCTACTAAAGTTAAAATTGAAAAAGATAGTAAAGGTAAAAAAATTAGAATATCAAAGAAATCTAATGAAAAGATTGACTAATTTGGAAGGAGGGCGAAGTATATGAACCGCCTAAAAGAAAAATATAATAAAGAAGTTGTTCCAAGTTTAATAGAAAAGCATGGTTATAAAACACCTATGTTAGTTCCAAAAATTGATAAAATAGTTGTTAATATGGGTGTTGGTGATGCTACTGTTAATTCTAAGAACTTAGAGAATGCTGTTCGTGAATTAGAAAAGATAACAGGTTTAAAAGCAGTTGAAACTACTGCTAAGAAATCAATAGCTACTTTTAAAATTAGAGAGGGCCATAAAATTGGTTGTAAGGTTACTTTAAGAGGAGATAGAATGTATAACTTCTTAGATAAGTTAATAAGCATTTCACTTCCTAGAGTTAGAGATTTTAGAGGTCTATCACCAAAGAGTTTTGATGGAAGAGGAAATTATACAATTGGTATTAAAGAACAAATTATCTTCCCTGAAATTAATTTTGATGAAGTTGAAAAGGTTAGAGGTATGGATATAGTTATCGTTACTACCGCTAAAACTAATGAAGAAGCTTATGATTTATTAAAAGAACTTGGAGTTCCTTTTAGGAAATAAGGAGAGGAATTAAGATGGCAAGAAAATCAATGGTTGTAAAATCAGAAAGAGAACCTAAATATAAGGTTAGAAAATACACTAGATGTAAAATTTGTGGAAGACCTCATGCTGTTCTTAAGAAATATGGTATTTGCCGTATTTGTTTCAGAGAACTTGCTTATAAAGGTCAAATACCTGGTGTAAAGAAATCAAGTTGGTAAGACTTGAAATAAAAGAAGGAGGGATTTAAAAATGACAGATCCAATCGCAGATATGCTTACAAGAATACGTAATGCTAATCAAAATAGAGCTTCAAAAGTAGAAATCCCAGCATCTAAAGTAAAATTAGAAATTGCTAAAATTTTAAAAGATGAAGGATTTATTGAAGATTATAGTGTGAACAATGAGAACGTTCAAGGTACAATAACATTAACTTTAAAATATAAAAATAAAGAAAGAGTAATTACTGGACTTAAGAGAATTTCAAAACCAGGACTTAGAGTTTATGCTAAAGCAGAAGAACTTCCTACAGTTTTAAATGGTTTAGGAATTGCTATTATATCTACATCTAAAGGTATTATGACTGATAAAGAAGCAAGAAAATTAGCTTTAGGTGGAGAAGTAATTGCTTATGTATGGTAAGGTGAAATAAATGAGCCGTATTGGTAAAAGAGTTTTATCTGTTCCTGAAAATGTTAATGTTAATGTAGAAAATAATGTTGTTACAGTAAAAGGACCTAAAGGAGAACTTACTTTAAATTTAGTTAAGAATATTGAAGTAAAAGTAAGTGAAGAAGGTGTTGCTGTAACTCCACTTAAAGATGATAAATTTACTCATGCTATGCATGGTACTACTAATGCTAATATTAAAAATATGATTATTGGCGTTAGTGAAGGATATACTAAGGGATTAGAAATTGTTGGTGTTGGTTATAAGTTTAATCCACAAGGAAATAAGCTTACTATTAATGCTGGTTACTCTCATCCTGTAGTTATGGAAGTTCCAGATGGAATTACTGTTAAAGGTATCAGTAATACTGAAATAGAATTATCTGGTATTGATAAAGAAAAAATCGGTGAATTTGCTGCTAATATAAGAAAAGTAAGAAAACCTGAACCTTATAAAGGAAAAGGTATTAAATATAAAGGTGAAGTAATTCGTCGTAAAGAAGGAAAGAAAGCTTCTAAATAATAAGTAAAGGAGATTCTATATGATAAAGAAAGTTTCAAAAAATGAAATGAGAAAAGTAAGACACGAGAGAATCAGAGAAAATTTATCTGGTACTAGTGAAAGACCTAGATTATGTGTCTTCAGATCTAATGCAAATATTGAAGCTCAAATCATCGATGATGTTAAAGGTGTTACTTTAGTTTCTGCTACTACTTTAGAAAAAGATTTAAAAATCAAAAATGGTGGTAATGTAGAAGCTGCTAAAGTAATCGGAGCTGAAATTGCAAAGAGAGCTAAGAAAGCTAAAATTAATACCGTTGTATTTGATAGAGGTGGATATCTTTATCATGGACGTGTTAAAGCTCTTGCAGAAGCTGCACGTGAAAACGGATTAGAATTCTAAGGCGCTAGGAGGAAAAAGAATGAACGAAGATAAGAAAAAGGTTGAAGTTAAAGAAAACAACCGTAAATTCGATAAAAAAAGACCTAGAAACAATAATAGACCTAATAAACCAAAATCTGATTTAGAAGATAAGGTTATTGAAATTAAAAGGGTAACTAAAGTTGTTAAAGGTGGACGCCAATTCAGATTTGCTGCTACTGTAGTAGTAGGAAATAGAAAAGGTATGGTTGGTCTTGGAACTGGTAAGGCTAAAGAAATGCCAGATGCAGTTAAAAAGGCTACACAAGCTGCAAGTAAAAATTTAATTAAAGTTAATCTAATTGATAATAGAACTATTTCACATGATATTCTTGTTAAAGAAGGAGCATGCAAAGTTATGCTTAAACCTGCTAAGGAAGGTACTGGAGTTAAAGCTGGAGGACCAGTTAGAGATGTACTAGAACTTGCTGGTGTTAAAGATGTTCTTTCTAAGAGCCAAGGATCAAGCACTAAAATTAATGCTGCTAGAGCTACTCTTAATGCTTTAAAAATGCAAAAGTCTCCAAGTCATGTTGCTTATTTAAGAGATAAGAAAGTTGAGGAGTTGAGATAATGAAATTACATGAATTAAATTCACTAGAAGGTTCTGTTAAAGCAAGAAAAAGAGTTGGTCGTGGACAAGGTTCTGGAACTGGTAAGACTAGTGGTAAAGGTGAAAAAGGACAAAATGCTAGAAGTGGTGGCGGAGTAAGACCTGGTTTTGAAGGAGGTCAATTACCACTATTTAGAAGATTATCAAAAAGAGGATTCAACAATTATAATTTTAGAACAGTATATAGTACTGTAAATGTTTCAGATTTAAATAGATTTGAAGATGGAACTGTAGTTGATATTAAACTACTTAAAGAAGTAGGACTTATCAAAAAGGAATTAGATGGCGTTAAAGTTTTAGGAAATGGTGAACTTACTAAGAAACTTACTGTAAGAGTTAATGCATTTACTAAAACTGCTAAAGAAAAGATAGAAAATATTGGTGGAAAAACTGAGGTGATTTAGATGTTTAAAAATCTAAAATTAATCTTTAGTCCTAAAAATAAAGATATTAGGAAGAGAATTAGTTTTACCTTAATAGGACTACTAATATTTGCGTTTGGTACTACTATTCCGGTACCAGGAACTGAAGGAGCTATATCTAGTTTAGGATTATGGGAACTTTATAATGCTATTGGTGGTGGAGCACTTAAGAACTTTTCAATATTTGCTCTAGGTGTTATGCCTTATATTTCCGCTAGTATTATAACTGGAATATTGCAAATGGACATTGTTCCTTACTTTACTGAACTTAAGGAAAGTGGAGAACAAGGAAGACAAAAAATTAATCAAATAAATAGATATCTTGGTATTGCAATTGCTTTTGTTCAAGGATTTGCTATGGCATTTACTTTTATAAAAGGTGCTTCTACTATTCAATACTTTGAAATTGCAATTATTTTAACTGGTGGTACTGCCTTATTATTATGGTTAGGAGACCAAATTACGCAAAAGGGTATTGGTAATGGTATTTCATTAATTATTATGGCTGGTATTATTTCTACTGTACCTAAAATGTTTATTGATACATTTAGTACATTAGTTACTAGTCGTACAGGATCTTTATTTATTGGTATAGTAGGATTTAGTTTATTTGTTCTATTATACTTACTTATTGTTGTAGGTGTTGTATTTGAAGAGTGTTCTGAAAGAAGAATACCTATTCAATATTCTAATAGAACAACTGCTAGTTATGGTCAAAAGCAAAATTATATTCCATTTAAAATTAATTCTGCTGGTGTAATGCCTGTTATATTTGCATCAGTATTACTTTCCATTCCTACTTTTATAGCTGGTATCTTAGGTAGTGATTCGGGATTTAGTTTATTTGTATCTAAATATATTGATTATTCAACTCCTGTAGGATTTGTGCTTTATATGATACTTATATTTGTATTTGGTTATTTCTATACAAATATGCAAATTAATCCAAAAGAACTTGCTAAGAATCTTAATAGGAATGGTGGTTATATTCCAGGTATTAGACCAGGAGTAGAAACTGAAAATTATATTAAAAAAATATTAAATAGAATTACTTTCTTAGGATCTACTTTTATTGCTATTATAGCAGGTCTTCCAATTGTATTTAGTAGTTTTATATCTACTGGTCTTCCAGCATCAGTAAGAATTGGTGGTACTGGAGTACTAATTGTTGTAGGTGTTGCTATTGAGACATGCAGACAACTTGAAAGTAGTCTAATAAATAGAAGTTATAAAGGAGCTAGATAAAATGAAGAATATTATATTTATTGCCCCTCCTGCAGCAGGAAAGGGAACAGCATCAGCTTTAGTATGTGAAAAATATAATATTCCTCATATATCAACTGGTGACTTATTAAGAGATGAGATTGCAAATCAAACTAAGCTAGGAGTAGAAATTAAAGATGCTATGGCTAGGGGAGAATTTGTAAGTGATGAAGTTATTACTAAATTATTAAAGAAAAGACTATCTGCTAAAGATGCTAAAAAAGGTTATATATTAGATGGTTATCCTAGAAATATTAAACAAGCAGAGATTTATGATGATTTATTAAAAGAATTATCATATGATATGGGAGTTGTTATATTTTTAGATATTGATAAAGATACTGCTATGAAAAGGGCGTTATCAAGAGTTGTTTGTTCTAAATGTGGTTTATCTTATAATCTAGATAATAAAGAACTTGCACCTATAAAAGAAGGCATATGTGATGCTTGTGGTGGAACACTTAAAACTAGGGGAGACGATAATAAGGAGACATTTATTACAAGATTTGATACTTATATGAAAGAAACTTATCCTTTGATAGAGTATTATGAAAAGAAAAATAATTTAGTTAAGATTGAAGTTAGTAATTTAACTGCTGACGAAGTATTTGAAGAAGTTAAGAAGGTAATTAAATAATGATTACAATTAAGAGTGAATATGAATTATCACTTATGAGAATAGCAGGTAGAATAGTTTATGATACTCATCAGTATTTGAAACCGTATATTAAACCTGGTATAACTACTGGTGAACTTGATAAGATGGCACATGATTATATTATTAGTAGAGGAGCTTATCCATCATGCTTAAATTATGAAGGGTATCCTAAGAGTATTTGTATATCGGTTAACGAAGAAGTAGTACATGGTATACCTGGAAAGAGAAAACTTAAGAATGGTGATATTGTTACTTTAGATATATGTGCCTGCTACAAAGGTTATCATGGTGATTCTGCTTGGAGCTATCCTGTTGGTGATATTTCAGAGGAAAAGAAGTATTTACTCGAACATACAGAGAAAGCTTTGTATGAAGGACTTAGCAAAGTAAAAGCTGGAGTTCATTTGGGAGATGTTTCTAATGCTATCTATGAATATGCAAGTAAGCATAGATTAGGTGTTGTAAGAGAATTAGTTGGTCATGGTATCGGTAGTAATCTTCATGAGGATCCGGAAGTACCTAACTATGGTAAAAAGGGCACTGGAATTATTCTTAAAGAGGGTATGACTATTGCCGTTGAGCCTATGCTTAACTTAGGAACTAGAGAGATATATCTACTTGATGATGACTGGACAATAGTAACAGGTGATAATAAACCATCAGCCCACTTTGAACATACAATTATAATAACTAGAGATGGTTATGAAATATTAACAGGAGATGATAATTATGAGTAGAGAAGACTTAATAGAAGTCCAAGGAAAAGTACTTGATAATTTACCACAAGGAAAATTCAAAGTTGAACTTGATGGGGGCCACATAGTAGTTGCCCATGTTTCTGGTAAAATGCGCATGAACAACATACGTATCTTACCAGGTGATACTGTGGTTATAGCAATGTCACCTTATGATTTAACACAAGGGCGTATTGTATATAATAAGAAATAGGAGTGATGATAAATGAAAGTTAGAGCATCAGTAAAGAAGATTTGCGATAAATGCAAAGTAATTAAAAGAAATGGCAAAGTAATGGTTATTTGTGAAAATCCAAAACACAAACAAAAACAAGGTTAATCTAAGGAGGAAATTAAAGTATGGCAAGAATTAAAGGTGTAGATATTCCTAATGATAAGAGAATTGAAATATCTCTTACTTATATCTACGGTATTGGAAGAAATTTATCAAAAACAATTCTAAATAATGCTAATGTTGACTTAAATAAAAAAGCTAAGGATTTAACTGAAGATGAACTTTCTAGAATCAGAAAAGAAATAGAAAATCATTTAGTTGAAGGTGATCTTAGAAGAGAAGTTAACATGAATATTAAAACAAAAATGGAAATTAATTCTTATCAAGGCACTAGACACAAAAAGAATTTACCAGTAAGAGGACAAAGAACTAGTAGAAATGCTAGAACTCGTAAGGGTAAAGGTAAAGTTGTAGCTAATAAGAAAAAATAATTAGGAGGAAAATATGGGAAAATATAATTCAAGAAAAAGAAAAACTAAGAAGAATATTCCTGCTGGTGTAGTTCATATCCATTCAACATTTAATAACACAATAGTAACTATTACTGATTTAGAAGGAAATGTAGTTAGTTGGGCTTCTGCTGGAACTCAAGGTGTTAAAGGTAGTAAGAAGTCTACTCCATTTGCTGCAGGTAATGCTGCTGAAGCAGCTGGTAGAGAAGCTGTAGTATCTGGTATGAAAAAAGTTAAAGTTGAAGTTAAAGGCTTAGGTGCTGGTAGAGAGGCTGCTATCAGAAGTTTACAAACTGCAGGATTAGAAGTAGAATCAATAACAGACGTAACCCCAATTCCACATAATGGTTGTCGTCCACCTAAAAGAAGACGTGGATAATTAAGAAAGGAAGCGCATACAATGTTAAAGTTTGAAAAACCTGATTATAAGGTTAAAGAATATATTAAAGATAATTTCTATGGTAAGTTTGAACTTGAACCATTAGAAAGAGGCTTTGGTACAACAATAGGCAATGCACTTAGAAGAGTTATGCTATCTTCATTACCTGGAGATGCTATTACTTCTGTAAAAATAGATGGTGTAGCTCATGAATTTCAAAAAATTGATGGAGTAGTAGAAGATGTTACTGCTATTGTATTAAATTTAAAAAGTATTGTAATAAAGAATCATGCTAGAGGAGAAGATAAAGTTCTTAGACTTACTAAGAAAACTCCTGGAGTAGTTACTGCTGGAGATATTGAAGCTGACGCTGATATTGAAATTTTAAATCCTGACCAAGTAATTTGTACTTTGGTTGAAGGTGGAAGCATCAATATGGAAATGACAGTAGGAACTGGTAGAGGTTATACTGTAGCGGATGAAAATAAGAAATTATTACAAGGCGATAAAAACAAAGTTAATACAATTGCTATTGATAGTCTTTATTCTCCAATTGAAAGAATTAATTATGAAGTAGAAACTGCTAGAGTAGGACAAAATAATAATTTTGATAAACTTATTTTAGAAGTTTGGACTAATGGTTCAATTTTACCTGAAGAAGCACTTGCACTTGCATCAAGAATTTTAATTGAACATTTTGAAGTTTTAACTGAACTTAATTCTATCGCAGATGAGACTGGTTTAATGATTTCTAAGAGTGAGGACCCTAATGTTAAAATACTTGAGACTTCTATTGATGATTTAGATTTCTCTGTAAGAGCTTATAATTGTTTAAAGAGAGCTAATATTTTAACGCTTAGAGATTTAACTGAAAAATCTGAAAATGAAATGATGAAAATTAGAAACTTAGGTAAAAAATCATTAAAAGAAGTTATGGATAAAGTAAAAGATATGGGATTATCTTTTAGAGATGACAACAATTAATATAAGGAGGTAATTATGGCTTATAGAAAGTTAGGAAGAGACAATAAACATAGAAGAAGTATGTTAGCTACTTTAACTAAACAACTTATTCTAAACGAAAGAATAGTTACTACAGAAACTAGAGCTAAAGAAGTAAGAAAAAGCTTTGATAAAATGGTAACTTATGGAAAAAAGGGTACTTTAGTATCAAGAAGATTAGCACTTGCATTTTTACATAATGATGAAAAATGTGTTAATAAAGTATTTAATGAATTAGCACCTAGATATAAAGATCGTAATGGTGGTTATACAAGAATTATTAAAATGACTGAAAGAAAAGGAGATAACGCTCTAGAAGTTATTTTAGAATTAGTATAATGTAAAAGAGAATGAGTAATATCATTCTTTTTTTCTTGACTTCTTATTTCATTTATATTATTATAGACGATAAGACTATGATAGAAAGGAGATAAATTGATGAATGACTTAATAATTAAAGATAATATAAAAATAGAAGAATTAATATATGAAGTAAGAGGTAAGCAAGTGATGTTAGATTCTGATTTAGCTATACTTTATGAAGTTGAAACGAAAAGAATAAATGAAGCTGTTAAAAATAATATAGAAAAGTTTCCTGAAAGGTATTCTTTTAGAATTAGTGAAGAGGAGTATAATTTTTTGAAGTCGAAAGTTTCGACTTCAAAAGGAGGGTCTAGAAAAGGACATAATGTCTTTACTGAACAAGGTGTATATATGTTAGCAACAATTTTAAAAAGTAAAGCAGCATCTGAAATGACAATAGCAATAATGGATGCTTTTGTATTGATGAGAAGATTTATTTCAAATGATTTATATAAAAATAATAATATTTTGATTAATCATGAAAATAGAATACTATTACTAGAAGAATCTTTTGATAAACTAAGTACTAAAAAGGATAATAACCATATCTTTTATGAAGGACAAATATATGATGCCTATTCTCTGCTTATAGATATATTAAGTAAAGCTAAAGAAGAAATAATTATTATAGATAATTATGCTGGTAAAGAGTTATTTGATATTACTAGAAATATTAATGTTAATATTAAAATATATACTAAGAATATAGATAATATATCTAAAAAGAAATATGAAAAAGAATACTCTAATATAGAAATAATTAGTACTGATATATTTCATGATAGGTTTATTATAATAGATAATAAAGAATTATATAATATTGGTAGTAGTCTTAAAGATATAGGTAAGAAGTGCAGTAGTGTAAATAAAATAGAAGATGCAGTTATAATAAGTGAATTGATTGATAGATTGAGGTTAATTTATGGATGAAATAGTATATTTACAATTGTTTATTTATCTGCTATAATTATGGTAAGTCTATAAGATAGGGGGAGGTATTATTTATAGATTAGCGCCTGAACTATAAATAGTTGACGAGGATGGTAGTTATCGAATTTTCGGCGGATGCTACTTTGGGTTATATGCTCATAGGTTATTATTAAAAAGCAAAATTAACATTGTAACAAAGTAATAACTAAATATAGAAATGAGGTAATTATGTGTGGCATAGCAAGTTATGCTGGTGATAAAAATGTTATAAAAACGATAATGACTGGTTTAAAGTCTTTAGAATATAGAGGTTATGATTCTTCAGGAATTGCTTATATGAAGAATGGTAAAATTAATATTATAAAAAAAGAAGGACCTATTAAAAATTTAGATAAAATATTAGATTATGATGATGAGGCTAATATTGGTATTTCTCATACTAGATGGGCTACGCATGGTGGTGCTACGGATATTAATGCTCATCCTCATAGACAAGGTAAAATTACACTAGTTCATAATGGTATTATAGAAAATTATAATGAACTTAGAGAAGAACTTATAGAAAAAGGATATGTATTTAATACTGAGACAGATACAGAAGTAGCCGCTGGAATTATAGATGATCTATATAATGAAGAAGGCGATATGCTTAAAGCATTAAATAAGGCTACTTATGTTCTTAAAGGTAGTTATGCTTTTAATATTATAAATGATGATTATCCTGATACTATTTTTGGTATAAGAAAAGATAGTCCCCTAATAGTAGGAACTAGTAATGAAGGAAATATTTTAGCTAGTGATATTCCTGCTATTATACATGTTACTAATAAATATATTATTCTTAATAATTATGATATCGTAGTTCTTACTAAAGATAATATTAAATATTATGATAGAGATTTAAACGAAATACATAAAGATATAAAAATATTTAATGGTGATAGTGAAGAAATTAGTAAAAATGGTTATGATCACTATATGTTAAAAGAAATTAATGAAGAGGGTGAAGTCGTTAAAAGGATATTATCTTTATATACTAAAGATAATAAAGTAGGAGATATATTTAATATAAAGAAATATAAAAGTATTGATATTGTAGCTTGTGGTAGTGCTGCTTTTGCGGGATATATAGGTAAATATTATATAGAGAAATATGCTAATATTAGAACTAATGTCCACTACGCATCAGAGTATAGATATCAAAAGAATTTCTTTGATAAAGATACTTTAGTAATATTAATATCTCAGTCTGGAGAAACTGCTGATACATTAGCTGCTATGAAATTAGCAAATGAGCATGATATAGATACATTATCTATAGTTAATAGACGAGATTCTTCTATTGCTAGAGAAAGCAAGTATGTAATATATACACCTGCTGGTATTGAAATAGCGGTAGCTACTACTAAGGCTTATTTAGCTCAAGTTATTATTCTAATATTACTTGCTATAAAGAATAGTAGTATGGAAGAAGAAGGAATAAGAGAGTTAAAACTTCTTCCTAATATTATTACTAAATATATTAATGATTTTAATTATAAAGAAATTGCTAAATTAGTAAGTGATAAGAAGAATGTATTTTATTTAGGAAGAGGTATTGACTATTACTTGGCTTTAGAAGGTAGTTTAAAATTAAAAGAGATATCTTATATTCATAGTGAGGCTTTTCCTGCAGGAGAACTTAAACATGGTAGTATATCACTAATAGATGAGAATTTTGGTGTTATTGCTATTGTACTTGATAAATCTATTAGTGATAAGACGATAAGTAACTTAAAAGAAGTATCTTCAAGAGGTGCTGAAGTTATTGCTATTACTAATATAGATAAAGATGATTTTTCAACACATAAGATATTACTTGATAATCATAGTGAATTTTTAACTCCTCTTACCGCTATTATACCAATGCAACTTCTTGCATATAATACTGCTTTAATTAAAGGCTATGATATAGATAAGCCTAGGAATTTAGCTAAATCTGTTACTGTAGAATAAGAGTATTTGACTACTCTTTTTCTTTATGCTATAATACTTTCCAAGAAATGGGGTGCTACATGCCAATAGTTAATGGAATGAATAGTGATTATATTAATTATTTCTCTTTATTTGATTATGTGAATAAAATTAAATTGTCTCCTGCAGTGTTAGAACATTTAGAGGCTACTAATAGGGAATTTGATAATTATATGCATACTTTATCTTGTTATGATGAAGAATATATTGTTAATTATTTTATTTATTCTTTATATAGTGAACTTATGTCCAGCACTAGAATTGAGAATGTTAATTTTGATGTTAAAGAATTAACAAATAAAGACTTGTTCTTTGATACTTTAACTATTAGTAATAGAAGAATACATCTTTTACATAATTTTATTACTGAAGGGGAAATGGAACCTAGTTTTGAATATAGAAAAAAAGAAGTTAATGTTAGCAAAATTAATAATGATGGTACTGAAGATATTTTTTGGCGTGGTGTTAGAGCTAAAGATGTTAATAAGTTTATGAATAATTTTATTAAGATTTTTAAACATAATGGTACTTCTCTTTTATATAGTAATCCATTTTTAGCTAGTAGTTTGATGCATCTTCTATTTATTAGGATACACCCTTATACTGATGGCAATGGTAGAACTTCAAGAATTATTCATAATATTAAATTTACTGAGATGGTAAATAAACTTTATGGTACTAATTTAAAACTTAGTCCACTTAATTTATCTGAAAGTATTTTACTTAATAAAGTGACTTATGTTAAGAGATTGGATAATATATATTTTGATATGAAACATGATACTAATGAAGATATTAATGCATGGTTTAACTTTATTTTGGATATGGCCGATGAACAATTATTTGTGGCAATTGGAAGAATACCCTCTATTGATAATAGATTTATTGTTAATGATAATGATATTAAAAAGATTAGATCTATGCGTTTATCTAAGATTAAATAATACTAAGAAATTGGTATTATTTTTTTGTAAACACTAAGTAAATTATATTGCTTTATTTTTTTCTCTATGATATCATTAAGTAGATGATAATAGAGGAGGTAAGTTTTTATGACTGAATTTGATAAAGAATATTTAAGATTACTTAGAGAAATTATTAATAATGGGGTAGAAGTTGAAAATAGAACAGGAATTAATACTTTGAAAATACCTGAATTTCATTTTTGTTTTGACGTAGAACGTGAGTTTCCTATTTTACAAACTAAGCAAATGTTTTATAGACAGGCTGTTACCGAGATGCTTTGGATATGGCAAATGGGCTCCAACGACGTAAGAGATTTACATGAAAGAAATGTACATATATGGGATGAATGGATGGTAGATGATGATGGTATTTATCGTATATATGAGCCTAGTGGTAATTATGATCCTGATAAAGAAGTTGTTGTTATGGATCCACTAAGCACAGGAGTAGATAATCCTTTTGGAGAGTTAAAACCTAAACTTGATAGCGATGGTAACGTTATGAAAGCTAAAAGTAGAATAGAAGGTAAGACTATTAAAAGTGCTAAATATTATGGTAAGGAATTTGCTTATACTATTGGTACTGCTTATGGATATATTACTAATAGATATAAACATGCTAGAAATTTAATTGACACTATAAAGAATAATCCTACTGATAGAAGAATGGTTAAAAGTTTATGGCAAGATGAATTTTTAAGAACTGCTGTACTTCCATCATGTGTATGGTCTACTGAATGGGATGTTACTGATGGAACGCTTAATTTGTTTGTTCATCAAAGAAGCTGTGATGTACCTTTAGGACTTCCATTTAATATTACACAATATTCTTGTTTCTTAGCAATGATAGCTCAAGTTACTGGTCTTAAAGTTGGAAAACTTAATTACTCTATTAAAGATGCACATATTTATGTTAATCAATTAGAAGGCGTTAAAGAACAAATAAGAAGAGAAGATAGATATAATGAATTATCTTTATTACCACATGATGAACTTATTAAAATGAAAAATGGATTAGAAGATAAACTTAGTTTAATTCAAGATATTAAGAGTGATGAATATAAGAAATTAGATACAGAAAATAGAATTATTGATTTGATATTAGAACCTACACATCCAAAACTTGAATTAAATAAAGATATTGATGACTTCTTTAAATTTGATAATTCTAAAGAACTTAAAGATGTTAAAGTTAAAAGTTATAAGCATATGGGAAAAATAACTTTTCCTATAGCACAATAGGGGGAATAATATGAAGAGTTTAAGTTTAATTGCCGCAATAGGATATAATAATGAACTTGGTATTGATAATCATTTACTTTGGAAGATACCGGAGGATTTATCCTTCTATAAAAGAATGACAATGGGTAAGAATATTATTATGGGAAGAAAGACATTTGAGTCAATGCCTCCGAAGGCTTTTATTGGTAGAAAACCTATTATACTTACTTCTCATGATATTGATAGTGTTTGTGATGTTTTATGCTTTGACAAATTTGATAATCTTCTTGAATATATTTATAATACTGATGAAGATTTTATGGTAGTTGGTGGGGCTATGGTATATGAACTTTTTATTCCTTATGTAGATGAAATGTATTTAACAGAAGTAGCAGGTGAGTATATCGCAGATACTTATTTTCCTTACTTCGATCCAAATGAATTTGATAAGGAAGAAATTGGTAATTTTATGGATAATGATATTCCTTATGTTAGAAACAAATATGTTAGAAAGAAGGTTAAATAATGGGAAAACTTATTGTAATTGAGGGATCTTGTGATGGAGTTGGTAAAAGCTTGCAATATAAATTATTAGTAGATAGACTTTTAAAGGATAAAGAAACAGTTGTTACTACACATCATTTTCCTAGTTATGGAACATATCAAGGTAGACCAGTAGAGGAATATTTAAAGGGTAATTATGGCAAAATATCTAGTTTATCTCCTTATTTTGTTAATAGTTTATATGCTCAAGATAGAGCTATTACTTGGATAACTGGTTTGAAACAAGAATATGATAAAGGTAATATTATAGTACTTGATAGATATACTACTTCTTCTTTAATATATCAATCTTCTGTTATTGACAATCCTAAGGAAAAGGAAGATTTTATTAATTATGTTTATGATTATGAATATAATAAAATTGGTATTCCTGAACCTGATTTAGTAATATTTTTACATGTTCCTTTTGAGCTTGCCAGAAGTTTAAAAAATAAAAGAACTAATAATGAGGGAGTTAAAAATGATATTCATGAGAGCGACTATGAATATTTAAAAAGAGCTTCTGATACTTCTATTGATATTGCTAAGAAATACAATTGGAGTTTTATTGAGTGTTCTTCAAATAATGAAATGAGATTACCAGAGGATATTCATGAAGATATATATAAATTAGTAAAAGAGAAATTCTATAATTAGAGTTTCTCTTTTAATTTTTGTCTTGATATAATACATATGTTTTCTATTATATTTTTATAGAAACGCTTATAAATAAAGGATTTATAAATTGATTATGGAAATATTTAATTTAATATTGACTTGAATATTTAATTTATATATAATTGTTAAGTGGTAATACTTATATGGGTGTTCTCTCCTTTTTTAAATTAATTAAGGAAGGAGTGATTTTATGTCTAAGAATAATTTCTTACCTTCAGGGGGAGGTTATTATTAGATGGAGTTAGTCTTGGCTTTTGCTTGGATTACTCTAATTACTATTGTCTATATAGTCAGTAGTAGTCGTAAGAAATAAAAAAAGGGCACCCTCAGGGGGTGCTCTATGTAAATAACATGGAGAGAACACCTTTCGAATGTAGGTGTTACCCATTTTTATTATGAGTAAATTTCTCTTTCCATATACATTATATAATATATTTTAAAAAAATACAAGTTTTAATGATTTTAAATATGGACTTTACTTTAATATTTTGTTAAAATATAGATAGTAAGAGAGAAAGGGATGATACTATAAATGAAAGATATTAAAGTTATATTTATGGGTACTCCAATATTTGCTTCTATTATATTAGATGAATTGATTAAGAAATATAATGTTATAATGGTTGTTTGCCAGCCAGATAGAGAGAAAGATAGAAAGGGTAATATTATATATTCTCCATGTAAAAAGCTTGCTATAGAAAATAATATCCAGGTATTTCAACCTTTAAAGATTAGGGATGAATATCAAAAGATATTAGATATGAATCCAGATATTATTATTACTGCTGCATATGGACAGATTATTCCTGATATTGTATTAAATTATCCTAAATATGGTGCTATAAATGTACATGGATCATTATTACCAAAATTAAGAGGTGGTGCTCCTATACATCATGCTATTATTAATGGCGATAAAGAAATAGGAGTTACTATTATGTATATGGATAAAAGAATGGATGCTGGGGATATCATTAGTCAAAGAGCTATTCCTTTAACTAATGATATGAATCTTGATATAGCATATGAAAAACTAGCTATAATAGGAAGAGATTTACTTATTGAGACAATCCCTAGTATTATTAATGGTACTAATAATAGAATTCATCAAGATGAGAATGAAGTTACTTTTGGTTATAATATTACTAAGGAAGAAGAAAAAATTAATTTTGATGATACTTCAATGAATGTATATAATAAGATACGAGGTTTATCTAGTGTTCCTGGTGCTTATGCAATTATTAATAACAAAAGAATGAAAGTATATTCTTCCACTATTAGCGATATTAAGTCTAAAAATTTACCTGGAGTAATTGAGGATATTAGGAATGATGGTATATATGTTAATACTAAGGATTATATAATTAAGCTTACTGATATTAAATTAGAAGGTAAAAAGAGATGTATGGTACATGAATTTATTAATGGTATTAAAAAAGAGGATTATATAGGAGTTGAATTTAAATGAAAGAAAATAAAAATATAGATAATAAAAAAATTAACTTAAAAGAAAAGTGGAATGATAAAAGAGAAAGAGCTAAAATAGAACTTATTTTATATGCTATATTTTTTATTGGTGTAATTATTTTTGTTAGAGTAGGTAATAATATTTCTAATAATAATATAAGTACTTCTGATAATTTGTTTATATCACAAATAAATGATAATTATAGTTATGATATTAAGATAAATATTAATGATAATAATTATGAATATATTGGTAAAGTACTTGGATATAATTCTACTATTGAAAAGAAAGAAAATAATAAAGATGAATATTTTTATAAAAAGAATGATAAGTATTATAAATTAGATCAAGATAATGGATATGTTTTATCTAATGAAAATGATATATATAATATTATTAGCTATGATTATATGGATATTAATAATATTAAAGAATATATTAAAATTTCTAATAATGATAATGGTATATATAAAGTTAAAATTAGTGATATTATTCTTAATAGTAGTAGTTCAGATTATATTACTATTAAATTAGATAACATTAATAATACTATAGAGATTGATTATACTAATTTATTAAGAATTAATGATAATAATATTACTAAAGCTATTGTTACTATTACTTATAGTAATATTAATAAACTTAATTCTTTGGAAGAATAGAATAGGAATATTTTTAGTAATATTCTTTTCTTTTTCTTTAATTTATATTATAATAAATATGAAGGAGAATATTATGATTATAACTTCAGTAAATAATGATAAAATTAAAGATATATGTAAATTAAATGAAAAGAAATATAGAGATAGTACTAATACTTTTTTGATAGAAGGAGAACATTTGGTACGTGAAGCTATGCGTAGTAATTTACTTAAAGAATTAATACTTTTAGAAGGTGTTAATATACCTTTTGATGGACCTATTTTATATGTTAATGATAAGGTAATGAAAAAGATATCTTGTATGGATAGTTATCCTAAAGTTATGGGAATCTGCTACAAAAAGAAAGAAGAGAATATAGGTAATAGAGTATTAATACTTGAAGATATTCAAGATCCTGGTAATCTTGGTACTATTATTAGATCTTCTGTGGCGTTTGATGTAGATACGATTATTTTAAGTAAGAAATGTGCTGATTTATATAGTTCTAAAGTTATTAGGTCTACGCAAGGGATGATATTTCATATTAATATTATTACTCGTGATATAGAAGATACTATTAAATATTTAAAAGATAATTGTTATACTATATATGGTACTAAAGTAGATGGTGGTGTAGATATTAGGGATATTGATATACCAGGGCGTTATGCTTTAATTATAGGAAATGAAGGAAGAGGTATGAGTGATAATATTAGTAAGTTATGTGATGAGTATTTATATATTAAAATGAATGAAATGGTAGAAAGTTTAAATGCAGGAGTAGCTACTTCGATACTTTTGTATGAGATATATAATAAGTAATATGGATTATATTAAAATTGGTAAGATTGTAAATACTCATGGTATAAAAGGGGAAGTTAGATTATTATCTAAATTTCCTTATAAGGATAAAGTCTTTGTAAAAGATATGAATATATATATAGATAAAAAATATAAAGAAGTTATTAGTTCTTATAGAAAACATAAGAATTTTGATATGATTACTTTAGTAGGATATGATAATATTAATGATGTGCTTAAGTATAAGGGATTAAATGTATATGTTAATAAAGATGATATTAGGTTAGATAGTAATAAATATTTAGATGATGATATTATTGGTAGTAATGTTATATATAAGGGTATAAATGTAGGTGTGATTAAAGATATAGAAAGATATGATAAGTATAGTTTACTTGTTATATTAGGTAAGAAGGAATATTTAATTCCTTATAATGATAATTTAATTGATAATATAGATATTAATAATAAGAATGTTTATATTAAAGATATAGATGGTTTATTTGATATTTAGAATTTACAATTGTTTGATATTATATTATAATATTTAGTAGGGTGGTAATGATATATGGTAATAGATGTTTTAACTTTATTTCCTAATATGTATGATAATTTTTTAACAGAGTCTATTATTAAGAGAGCAATAGATAATGGTAAAGTTAAAGTTAATATTCATAATATTAGGGATTATACTGTTTATAATAATAATCAGGTTGATGATTATCCTTTCGGAGGGGGAGGCGGAATGGTACTTATGTGTGATCCTATCTTTAGAGCTATTGATGCTCTTAAAGATGATGATGCATTTATTATTATGATGACTCCTGGAGGAATTGTTTATAAAGAAAAAGTAGCTTATGATTTATCACAAAAGAAACATTTAATAATACTATGTGGCCACTACGAAGGATTTGATGAGAGAATTAAAACAATAGTAGATATGGAAATTTCTATCGGTGATTTTGTTTTAACTGGTGGAGAAATTCCTTCAATGGTTGTTATGGATAGTGTTATTAGACTTATTCCAGGTGTTATTAATAGTAACTCTCTTACTAGTGAAAGTTTTAATGATAATTTACTTGATTATCCTAATTATACTAAGCCAGTGGAATATAGAGGTATGAAAGTACCAGATGTACTTCTTAGTGGTCATCATGAAAATATAAATAAATATAGGCACGAGAAGCAAATAGAACTTACTAAGAAGAATAGACCGGATTTATTAGGGGGAGAAGATGCGTAATTATTTTATTAATAAGGATAATAAAACAGGGGAAATTGTATATTTAGAATATGATAAGAATGGTTATAGTGTATCTCCTAAAGCTAAGAAGAAAGATGATATAGAAGTTAATAAGATTGTTTTTGTTTCACCTGAACTTACTAGTAAATTACTTAAGAAAAAAATAGATATAAAGATTAATAAACTTCTTAATGAGTATAATACTATAGATGATGATGAAGATGATGATAATGGTAGTAGACTTAGAGATAAACTTAAAGAAGCTGAAAGGCTTAAAATTACTATTTTAAATGAATATGGGAAGTATTTAACTGATGCTTATATTAAACTTACTTTGAAAAAGTTAGAACTTATTATTGATGGTTATCGTAGTAAGTTATATAGTTTAAGAACTAAGAAACAAAAAGAAGTATTTCTTCAAATGTTTAATCAAATAGAAGATAATGAAAAAAAGGGAAGAGGTAGATAAAATGGAATTATTAGATGGTAAAGTGGTAAAGGCTAAATTATTAGAGGATTTAAAAGAAAAAGTAGATAAACTTGATACTAAGCTTGGTCTTACTGTTATTCAAGTTGGAGATGATCCCGCTAGTAGTGTATATGTAAAACAAAAGAATAAGATGGCTGAAAGTTTAGGATTTAATTTTAATCATATTAAATTAGATGAAAATATTAAAGAAGATGAACTTTTAAATATAATAGATGAAATGAATAATGATAATAGTGTAGATGGTATTTTAGTACAAATGCCTATTCCTAATCATTTAAATGCTAAGAAGATACAAAATGCTATATTACCTAGTAAAGATGTAGATGGATTAACTGATATTAATATGGGAAGATTAAGTCATAATGTCGATTCTTTAGTTCCTTGTACTCCTATGGGAATTATAGATTTACTTAAATATTATAATATAGATATTAGTGGTAAGAATGTTGTCATAGTAGGAAGAAGTGATTTAGTTGGTAAACCTCTTGCTTCTCTTATGATTAATCATGATGCTACTGTTACTTTATGTCATTCTAAAACTGAAAATTTGAGTTTTTATACAAGGAATGCAGATATTTTAGTGGCTGCTATAGGAAAAGCTAATTTTATTAAAAAAGAAGATGTTAAAGATGGTGCTGTAGTAGTTGATGTTGGAATTAATAGATTAGAAGATGGTAAATTACATGGTGATGTCTTCTTTGATGATGTTAAGGATAAAGTTAGTTATATTACACCAGTGCCTGGTGGTGTTGGACAAATGACTGTAGCAGAACTTGGATATAATACATATAAGGCACATTTTATTAGGGCAAAAGAAGACTAAAAATATAGTCTTCTTTACTTTTTCCTTTTTTTGTGATATTATATAGGCATTCAAAAGGGGGAAATTATAATGATATTTTATAATGAAACTGGTGAAAGGATAGATTATCATTTACTTAAAAGGATTGGTGGTGGATCTTATAGTAGGGTATATATGCTACCAAATGATAATTGTATAAAAGTATTTAAAGAAATTGATAATGGTATTGATAAAAATAATTTAAGTTTTATTAATAATTTAAAACTAGATAATTTTTACCAGATAAATGATTTTCTTTTTGATGGTAATAATAATTTTGCTGCTTATACTATGAATTATTATAGACCTTCTAATAATTCTATACTTTTGATGCCTACTATGTATACTCTTGATAATTTGAATACTATTGGTAAATCGATTGGTGTTCTTACAGATAATCATATCTTTATCCCTGATTTACATAGTGATAATGTAATAATAGGGGATAATAATATTACAGTAATTGATACTGATATTTATGCTAAATCTTTATTCTTTGATAAAGATAAATTAGAAGTTAGAAATTATAGAGCTCTTTATTGTCTTTTTAAAATGTTATATAAAGAAGCTTTATATTGTGGTTTTAAATATTGTGATGATGATATTGATAATATTAATAATTTATTTGATTATAATAATGCTGATAATGTTAAAACACTTAGAAGATATAAGTATCCAATTGATTATATTAGAAGTACTAGGAGATAGTAAAAGACCTCAGATGAGGTCTTTTTTTAGTTTTCTCCTTCTTCTAACATCTTGGTAATTAGTATTCCATATCCTTTTTTAGGATCATCTACTACTACGTGAGTTACTGCTCCTATTATATAGTCGTTTTGAATAATAGGACTACCACTCATTCCTTGGATAATACCTCCTGTAGCTTTAAGTAGTTTTTCATCGGTTACTTCAAATAATATATTTTTACTGGCATTATTATTGATATTTAATTTGAGAATATTGATATCAAAGGCTTCGATAGTATTATCATTTATTACGGTTAATATGGTTGCTTTACCTGTAGTTATATTTTCTTCTTTACCTACAGCGTATAGTTTTTTCTTTGGTAATTCTTTGGTATATGTACCAAAGATACCACTGGTGGTATTTTCATTAATATTACCATATATTTCTTTATTATTGTATCTTGCATTTTTTTCTCCAGGACTACCAATACTACTTCTTGTGACACCGGTTACAGTGGAACTATATATTTTTCCATCTTTTATTTCTAATTTTTGACCAGTATTTTTTTCTATTATTTCATGACCTAAAGCACCAAATAACTTGGTATTTGGATCAATATAGGTTAATGTACCAACGCCGGTGATACTATCTTTTACATATAGTCCTGTTTTATATACGTTATTATCACTTTTTATTAATTTTAGTGTCGTAGTTAATTCTTTGTTTCCTCTTTGATAGGTTATATTTATGCTTTCTTTGTCATTAGATGTTTCTATTACATTTAACATATCTTCAATATTAGTAATGCTATTATCATTTATTTTGATAATTTTATCACCGTTTAATAATCCTGCTTCTTTAGCGGGATTTGTATTATTTACTTCATAGGAACCCACTATTATGACACCTTTGGAATTTAATTCAATACCGATATTTTCACCACCTGCTATTATATAATCTGAATAAGCTTTAACGTAATATGGAATAATAGTTAATGAAAGAAGAAGAATAAAGAAACTGTTTTTTATTTTTTTAAAAAACATAAAATAACATCTCCTTTAATTAATTTTCACAGACTACATTATTATTATTTACATTAATAATAAAAGTATATAAGTGAAATATTGGTAACTGCTAAAGCCTTGACAAATAAGGACTTTTGATGTATTATATTATAGCAAAAAGGAGATGATAGGATGAATAAAAGTTTTTTTGATAAACAAGTTAAATTAGCTTATGATAATTATAATTATTTCTTTATGAAAATGATTGTTAAAATTTTACAAATTTCTTTAAAGTTAGCTACTGTTTTATTAATAAGTGAAATATTTAATTATACTTTTGTTAATGTTATAGCTCTTATTTATACTATTATTTCTATTTATAGTATGTATGAAACTATTTGTAATTATAAGTATATTATTATGGATATTAAGAATACACTTGGATATGATAATATTTCTTTTGAAGTTGATTTGAATTTTATTAGTAATAATATTTTTAAGGGACTTGTAAATTATGGAAAATAATTTTTTTGTAGGAAATGTAGTTCATAAAAATAAAAAGGGGAATAATTTGTATAGTGAGAAGATAGTTTTATATACTTGTGATAATGTTTACTTTATTGATTTGCTTACGGATAATACTTATACTACTAATAGTGAAAATAGGGATTATGTTGTTTATGATTCTTTGGTTCTTACTAATAGTGAGGAATTTAGGATTGATTATGATTATTTGCTTATTAAACATAATGAAATTAAAGATAAAAAGGTTAGAAGAAAGAAATTTTTCTTTAAAAAATAAAAAAATTAATTACTAGATATTCTAGTAATTTTTTTCATATAGTTTAATAGGTGATATGATGAATAATATGATGTTTGCTTTTGTTTTAACTTTTTTGGCTGGTTTTTCTACTATGATTGGTACGATTATTATTTTTATTTCTAAGAGTAATCCTAAAAAGATAGTTTTAGCATCTTTATCTTTTGCTGCAGGAGTTATGATTACGGTTTCTATAACGGATTTAATACCTGAATCCTTATCCTTACTTAGAGATATGTTATCTGGTACTAAGGCTATGCTTTTGTGTTTTCTGGGAATTATTTTGGGGGTTATTATTTCTATGCTTATTGATTATTATTTACCTTCTAATAAGCTAGATGGGGCTAAGGATAAATCTTTGTATAAGGTTGGTATAATATCTATGCTTGCTATTATACTTCATAATATTCCTGAAGGTATTGCTACTTTTGTAGCTACTAGTAGTGATACTTTGCTTGGTGTATCTCTTGCTATTGCTATAGCTATGCATAATATTCCTGAAGGTATAAGTATATCTGTACCGATATATTATTCTACTAATAGTAAAAAGAAGGCTATTATATATACTTTGGTGTCAGCATTATCTGAACCATTTGGGGCTTTGATAGCTTTTATATTTTTGAGAAATATTATTAATGATATAATACTTGGTATATTATTTGCTATAATAGCAGGAATTATGTTACAAATTGCTTTTTGTGAACTTATTCCTACCGCTAGAAGATATAATAATAAAAAATATTTATTTATTTTCTTTTTAGTGGGAGTTATCTTTATGTTATTTAAATTTATTATTTAAAAATGATATAAAGTGTGTTATACTATTTACAGTGGTGATAGTTATGAACGTTTATAATGATTTTCCTAAGAATATGTTATTTGATAAGGAATTAAATGAAGAAGAATTGGAACTTATTAAAAGTGAATATAAAAAGTTACAATCTATTAATAAGATGAAATTAGATAGTAATAGTTATCAATTATATTTGGATAAGAATAATGATGTTTATTTTCCAAAAGGAACTTTAATTTATGGTACTAATGCTAATTTAGATAATATTAAATTTATAAGTAATAATGGTATTTTAGCTTCTGAATTTAATGGTACTACTAATAACTATGGTACTTATTATTCTTCTTTATTCTATAAAACTGATAGGGATATTTTGCTTAAGGAATATGTTAATGATATTGATGATGATAATATGCCTTTTAATAATTGTAATGAGAAGATTGCCTTTATTGTTAATCCTACTAGTAAGATTGGTGGACTTCTATATTATGATTTGCTTGATACTAAGTTTGATAATAATCCTATTGTAAGAAATATTATTGATCCTTTGGTTAAGAATGATTTGTGTAAGAAAAGAAATGAACTATCTTTAATATTGGTTGGTGTACCCGCTAATAGTATTAGTGGTATAGTACTTGGAGATAAACTAATTATAGATAAAGATATTGTAGATAAAATTAAGAGGTTATTTCCTAATGCTTATATTATTAATAGAAGAGGTATTATTATTAGGGATAGATCGAATATTATTAAGATAGATGATTTTGATGATATGGCTTATAACTATACTAAAACAATTGTTAGTAATGAACTTCTTGATATAGAAAATGTTAAATTGAAAAAAGAAATTAAAAATATTATTAGTATTCTTAAGAAAAATACTTCTTATTTTGAGCAAGCTAAAATATTTACTTCTTTAGGTTATAAATTGCCTAAAGGTCTTAGTAGTAAGCTTTCTATAGAAGAAGCTAAGGCGTTAAAAGAAATTAAACATTAATTTGGAGATTATAGCTCCAAATTTTTTTCTAATGACTATGGCATTAGAAAACGGCGAACAATGGAATGTGAGACGAATAATATATAATTATTTATAAAAAGGGATGACAAACTCTTTTTTTTCTGATATACTTAGATAGTAGAGTAGGAGGATAAGATGAAAGAAACTTTAATATGTAGTTTAGATAAACATAATATTTACTATTTAAGTGATGCTAATTGTAGTTTTTATATATTAACTCCTTATAAAGAATTTAATGAAACAAATATTTCTATTAGGTTAAAGAGTAATTATCAGAGTTATGATTTAAGTCGTAATTCTATAGATAATGTTACTAATGAACTTATTAATTATTATAAAAATATTGATAATTATAATATTACACTTATTTTACCTGTGTTTTATGATGATTTACTTCTTAGAATTAGAACAGTTGATGATATGGATATATATCATAAGATGGATAAATATTTGGGTTATATGTTTAATAATGCTTATAAGTTTTTGACTAGTAATAATATTAAGGTTAATAGTAATATATATGTTATTAATAATGATTCTTTTAAGAGATTTACTAATTGGTTTGTTTCTAGATATAATAATCGTATTGAGTATAAAACGATAGTTGATTTAGTAAGGCAAAGTGGTAATTATAGTAGTTATAATATGGTTGAAACACCAAGTATTAATTTTGTGGTAGGAAAGAATAGTGAGCCTAAAATTGAAAAGACAGTTGAAATAGAATCTGAAACTTTTGATAGTTATGCTAAAGATGTTCAGGAGAATGAACCAAAAAAAATTCCTATTGAAGCAAGAAAAGAAAGCTCGGGATTTGTATCTTATATTTTATTAGGAGCTATTACTTTTATTGTGTCAATGGCTATGTTATATTTATTTGTTAAATAAAAAAAGATATTAGTTGAAAAATACTAATATCTTTTTTAACGTAATATATAAGAAAGTATAGCGGTTATTGGAAAAGATAAGGCTACGAATAACATTACGTAAGCGAATATTTTTCTTCCATTAATTTTCTTTTTCTTTTTATTTTTGCTCATTATTACACCTCTATTAATATTATACTAAAAATATGGTATATTTTCAATACTTAATAAATATACTTAAGTGGTGATAATGAATGAATAAGAAAATTAATAATGGACTTGCTATTATACTTCCTAATAAAAGAATTAATTTATTTGCTATATTTATATTAATACTTGGTATTATTTCTGGCTCTATTTTTTTGATTGTACTTAAAGATAATGATAAGAATATGATTGTTGAACAATTTAATACTTTTATTAAAAATGTTAATGAGAATAATATTAATAATTCTTATGCTTTTAGAAATGCTTTATATGAAAATTATATATTTATTATTTTGGTATGGTTACTTGGTAGTTCTATTATTGGTATTATTGTTAATATATTTTTGGTATATTTTAAGGGATTTATATATGGCTTTAGTCTTAGTAGCTGCTACTGGGTATTTAAATATAAGGGATTAATACTTGGATTTATATATGCTTTTCCTACTATTATTATTAACTTGATAGTTGTTTTAATTCTTTTGGTATATTCTATATTGTTTACTAGTTATTTATGGAAGGTTATTTTTGCTAAGGATAGGAATACTGGTATTAAGAGGTTTTTGAAAAAGTATTTATTTGTTTTACTTATTTGTTTGGTATTGGGGCTTGTTTCTTCTTTCTTAGAAGCTTATCTTGTTCCTTCCATGATTAAACTAGTTATAAAACTATTTATTTAATGTTATTTTTATGGTATAATTAGCTAGAGATGAGGGATTTTATGAAAACTGTAGTAATTGGTATGTCTGGTGGTGTTGATAGTTCTGTAGCCGCTATTAAACTTAAAAATGATGGATATAATGTTATTGGTCTTTTTATGCGTAATTGGGATAGTACTATTAATAATGATTATTTGGGTAATCCTAACTTGGATAATAATATTTGTCCACAGGAGAAGGATTATAATGATGCTTTAGAGGTATGTAAAAAGATTGGTATTCCGTTAAAGAGAGTGGATTTTGTTCGTGAATATTGGGATTTTGTTTTTACTTATTTTTTAGATGAACTTAAGAAAGGTAGAACTCCTAATCCTGATGTTATGTGTAATAAATATATTAAATTTGATTTGTTTTATAAGAAAGCTAAAGAGTTAAATGCTGATTATATTGCTACTGGTCATTATGCTAGACTTATTGATGGTAAACTTGCTAAGGCAGTTGATACTAATAAGGATCAATCTTATTTTTTAGCATATGTTAATAGAGATGTATTTCGTGATGTTCTTTTTCCTTTAGGGGAAATAACTAAACCTGAGGTTAGAAAGATAGCTCATGAATATGGTCTTATTACCGCTGAAAAGAAAGATTCTACTGGTATTTGTTTTATTGGTGAAAGAAACTTTACAAAGTTTTTGGAGAATTATTTGCCTAATATACCTGGTGATATTGTAAATATTGATACTGGGGAGATTCTTGGCAAACATATTGGCCTTATGTATTATACAATTGGTCAAAGAAGAGGACTTAATATTGGTGGTACTAAAGATAGATGTTTTGTTGTTAAAAAGGATTTGGATAAGAATATTCTTTATGTAGCAATAGGGGATGAAAATAAGTATTTATATTCTACATCATGTATAATCGAAGATTTTAATTTTTTAACTGATGAAAGACCAAATAAATGTAAATGCAAATTTAGATATCGTCAACCTGATGTGAATACTAAAGTTGAATATTTGGATAATAATATGCTTAAGCTTGATTATGTTAGAACTAAGGCAGTTACTGAGGGACAAGTATGCGTTCTTTATGATGGCGTTATCTGCTTAGGAGGGGGAATTATTAAAGAAGTAAAGGAAAATAATTAACAATTTTTCTTTTTTTATTTTGAAAGTAAATTTTACTATTTACATTTTTACCTTGACATAAAATTAGTATACATGGTAAAATATATATAGGAGGTTAGCTAAAATGAATGTTGTTGAAAAAGTTAATCAAATATTAAAACAAGCAAATATTTCAAAAGTTAATTTAGCTAAGTATTTAGGTGTATCTAGACAAATGATTTACAATTATTTTGATGGAGATGATTTGTCAAAGCTTCCTAATGACAAGTGTCAATTACTATATGATTTACTTGATGTTAAGTCTAGTGAAGAGATATTAAATATAAAATTGGATAATGAATATTTACAAAAAGTTAGTAATAAAATGTTTAGTACCAAAAAAAATACATCTAAAAAAGAAGAAGTTATTGAACTTTCTGGTCTTGATAAAGAAGAGGTTAATTTAATAAGTGATATTAGTTTAATGCTTAAGAATATAATTTTAGATAATAAGAGTAGAGAAGGGGAGGCTATTGAAACTGTTAGATATGTATATAATTTTATTCAGAATCTAAGTACTAATAAAGAGCTTAAATATGTACTTGGATATTTCTCAAAAAATTTTGGTTATACTGATCCTAATAAATTTGTTTTTGATGAGAATAATCAATATGTATTTGAAAGTATTATGTATTCTGCGATGACTTTATATTCTAATGGTGGTGCTTCTAGAAGTAGACTTACTGAATCTCATAAAAAATGGGAAGCTATGCTTGCTTCTAAAAAAGAAGAAAAACTTAGTCGTACTCAGGAATTAAATACCGCTAAAATAAGAGCATTAAGAGAACTTGGTTATAATGAGATTGATAAGAATAATGCTAGTGAAGTTTTATCGAAAATAGCGGAAATTATGTCACAAAATTTTTAATACTATCCCCCTACTTTGATTTTTAAATTTAAATAGGGAAGATGATATATAATTTTATTAAATATATATAACTATATTATAGTGTATTTTATAATTATGATATAGTTATTTTAATTTATATAGTAAGAAGATATATAATATATTAAATTATTAATACGAAGTTAAATTAATTTATATTAATATTATTTACAAAATTAGTTATAATATTAATAAATTATAAAAATAATTAATATTAGTTATAAACCTATATAATATAAGGATTTGAGGTTAACAACTATCTTACTTTTTAAACAATATCTTACTTCCTATAATTAATATTATGTTAAGTTCTGTTTTGAAGGGAATAATTGACTATTATTTTTTATTTCCATATATTTACTCTACTTATATTGTATATATTATTATTAATAGTTAATACTACTAATGGAGGTAATTAAAATGAGTAAGAAAAATAAAACTTCAAAAAATGAAAATAATTTAAAGTCTAATAATTCTTTTGGATGTAATTGTCATGAAAATGGTTATGAATGTAACTGTCATGAGAATGAACATTCTTGTAAGAATTGTAATGATGATAATAAAGAAGAAGAATAGGGACTCCTACTCTTCTTTTAGTTTATTTAATAGGGAAGTAAATTCTTCTTCTATTTGTTTTAGTTTTTCTTTATCTTTGGATTCATATCTGGTTATTATGTTTGGACCGGTATTTGATTTTCTTATTAGGGCAAAGCCATCTGGGTAGATTACTTTGACTCCATCTATTGTATGATATGTATATCCTTTATTTTTTACATACTCCTCTACTCTATCTATTATATTGGCCTTTTTTGAGTCCTCTACGGTTAGTTTTACTTCTGGAGAGGAATAATATACTGATATGTCTTTTAACTCTTCTGAGACGGTTGTTTTCTTGTTTGAGAGTATTTCTACTAATCTTAATCCACCATATATTCCATCATCATTACCAATGAATTTATCTCTAAAGTATAAGTGTCCTGAATATTCTCCTCCAAATGGGTAATCGTTTTCATAAGATATTTTCTTGGTATATGAGTTTCCGGTTCTTGTTTCTATTGGTTCAATGCCTAATTTTATTAGTTCATCTTTTATTACGTTAGAACATTTTACGTCGTAGAAGCCTTTCTTATTTTTTACTTTATTGTAGATGTTACGCCATATTATTACCATATATTTATCTATTGGAATGTACTTTCCTTTTTCGGATACTACTCCTACTCTATCACCATCACCGTCAAAAGCTATACCACAGTCTGCATGTACTTCTAATACTTTTTTCTTTAAATCTTTAAGATTTTCTTCAACAGCAGGATCTGGTATATGGTTAGGGAAATTTCCATCAGAAGTATCATATAGTGGTATATATTCGATATTTTCATTTGATATGAATATATCTTTTGCTATTATACTAGTGGTTCCATTACCACAATCATATACTACTTTTATTTTATTTTCTCCTAAAGTAATGTGATTATTTATCATTTTTATATAGTCTTCTTTAATATTATAGTTTGATATAGTACCTTTTCCTTCGGTATATATTCCATTTATTATTACATAGTATAGATCTAATACTTCTTTACCAAAACAGTTATGTATACCATTATAACTCATTTTAAAGCCATTATATTCTTTTGGATTATGACTTGCTGTTACCATGATACCACACTTTATATTTAGTTTGTCCCATGCGTAATAATACATAGGAGTGGTAACTAGTCCTAATCTTACGACATTAACACCACTATCAGTAAGTCCTTTTACTAAGTTTTCTTCAATTGTTTTAGAACTTATTCTATTATCGTATCCTACAATCATTGTATCTTTTCCATAACTTAGTAATTTAGTAGCAAAGGCTCTTCCTATATGATATGATACTTCTTCATCAATATCTTTTTCCCATATTCCTCTTATATCGTATTCTCTAAATATTTCTTTATTTAATTTCATTTTAATCTCTCCTTTTATATAATTCGTAATTTTCTTTTATTATATCGTTTGATACATTTGTATATATTTGAGTAGTGGTTATACTACTATGACCTAACATTTCTTGAATAGTTCTTAGATTGGCTCCATTATTTAGTAAGTGAGTAGCAAAACTATGTCTTAACATATGTGGTGTTATATTTTTATCTATATTTTTTTCTTTAGCTATATTTTTTATTATTAGAAAGAAGCCTTGTCTTGTTATGTTTTTTCCATGATTATTTAAAAATACATTCTCAGTATAATAACCTTTTTTCATGCTATTTCTATATTCATTTATATATTTTTTTAGATATTCTATAGCTATTTTTCCTATTGGAATTATTCTTTCTTTTTTTCCTTTACCTAGACATCTTACATAACCATTATCTAAGTCTATATTATTTAGTTTTAAATCTACTAATTCACTGACTCTTAAGCCTGATGAATACATTAGTTCTAACATGGCTTTATTTCGATAATCGAATGGGGTATTTAGTTTTATGTCTAATAAGTTATCTACTTCTTCAATAGTTAATATATTGGGTAATTTTCTTCGTAATCTTGGATTTATTATTTTACTACTTACATCTTTTATTTTATATTCTTCACTTAAATATTTATGAAATAGTTTTATTGATACTATTTTTCTTATTATTGAAGATGTTTCATAGTTATTATTATCTAGATATTTTAGATAATTTGTTATGTTTTGATATTCTATATCTAGGGCAGTTTTTATTTTATTATTTTCCATATATTCTAGATATTTATAGATATCTTCTATATATGATGATACTGTTGTTTTTTCTTCTTTTTGTTTTACTGTAAGAAGATATATTTGATATTTTTCTAAGATATCTTTATTATTTTTATTTAATTTTAGATTATCTATTTTTATCATTTATTACTACCCTACTTTCATATTTATTATAACATTATTAGTATTTTTAGTAAACTTTATGACATTAATTTTACATTTTATATCCTCTTAAGTCTAAGGTCTTAAGAGGTAAATTATAGACTAGAGTCTATAATTTAAATATTTTGAGAAAATAAAACAGTTAGATTGATTGCCAAACTGTTTTATTTTCTTTATTTAATTCTTTTTCGATTCTATTTAATACATATTTTTTTTCATTTGGATATTTAGTATAAAAAGTCATTATGGATACTCCTATATCATTACATATTTTTTTTACTTTTAAATCTCTATCTTTTCTTTTACGCTGATTATGTGTTTCGTCATTTATTTCTATTAATAATAGTAATTTTTTATAATCTTTAGTGAAAATTGCAAAATCTATATTTCTAAATAATTCATTATAGTATTTGCTATTATTCATTTTTTTTACTATTGAAGCTAGATTTAATTGTGGTACTATTATATATTTGTCTTCTAAAGTCTTTAATATTTGATAAAATTTATACTCATAAGCAGTCATTAATGGTTTTAGCACGTATATGGTTTCTTCTTTTTGGTCTTTTGATTTTGTTTCTTTTATTATTCCTAAAAAAACTAATATTTTATATATTATATTCATTTTATTACTCCTATCACATTATATACAATTATAATATTTTTTAATTTTGTTTTCTTTTATATATAATATATATGTAATAATCTTTATGCTGAAACTATTTTTGTTAACTATTAGTTAATAAGTAACTAGATTATTTATTACTTGTACTATTGATTAAGTTTAATATAAACATAATGGGCCAAAACGTTATTTGAAATATTAGTTTGAAAGTATATTCTATTAGTTTAAATGGCCAGATTAATAATTTTATTAACATATATATCTTCCCTTCTTATATATTTATAATATCATACTTTGATTACTTTTACAAATGATTAAGATGTGTATTTTATATTTACTTTGTTATATAAATAAGTTATAATAAATTAAGAAAGAGAGTTGATATAAATGGATAAGTTAATAAGAGATGCTTTAAATAAGGAAATTAAAAGGCAAAATGATAATATTGAACTTATTGCTAGTGAGAATTATGTATCTAAAGATATTTTAGAACTTCAAGGTAGTGTTTTTACTAATAAGTATGCTGAAGGTTATCCTTCTAAAAGGTATTATGGTGGATGTGAAAATGTTGATGTTGTTGAGGAGTTAGCTATTTCATATGCGTGTGAATTATTTAATTGTAAATATGCTAATGTTCAACCTCATAGTGGTAGTTCTGCTAATATTGCTGTATATAGAGCACTTCTTAATAAGGGGGATAAAGTTATGGGGATGAATCTTTCTGATGGTGGTCATCTTACTCATGGTCATAGTCTTAATTTTAGTGGTATTGATTATGAAATTGTTGATTATAGGGTTGATTCTGATACAGGATATTTGGATTATGATAAGGTTAGAGAGATTGCTTTAAAAGAAAAACCTAAAATGATAATAGCGGGTGCAAGTGCTTATTCTAGAAGTATTGATTTTAAGAAATTTAGAAAAATTGCTGATAGTGTTGGTGCTTATTTATTTGTTGATATGGCTCATATTGCTGGACTTGTAGCGGCACATTTGCATATGAATCCTCTTGATTATGCTGATGTTGTTACTTCTACTACTCATAAAACTTTAAGAGGCCCTAGAGGTGGTATTATTCTTACTAATAATGAGGATATAATTAAAAAAATTAATAAGACTATTTTCCCAGGTATTCAAGGTGGCCCTCTTATGCATATTATTGCTGCTAAAGCTGAATGCTTTTATGAAGCATTACAACCTTCGTTTGTTACTTATCAAAAACAGGTGTTAAAAAATATTAAGGCTTTAAGTGATTATTTAATTAGTAAGGGCATGAAAGTTATATCTGGTGGTACGGATAATCATTTGATTTTACTTGATGTTTATAATTCTATTGGTATTACTGGTAAAGAGGCTGAAGCTATTTTGGATAGTGTTCATATTACGGTTAATAAGAATACGATTCCTAATGAAACACTTAGTCCTATGAAGGCTAGTGGTATACGTATTGGTAGTCCTGCTATGACTACTAGAGGCTTAAAAGAAGATGACTTTGTTTTAATTGGTGATATTATTTATAATGTTCTTAATAATTATAGTGACGATAGTGTTTTAGAAAAAGAAAAATGTAGAGTACTTAGTTTAACTAGTAAATATAAGATGTATGATTAGGTGATAATATGGAAGAATTATTAGCGGTTAAATTAAGACCTAAATCTTTAGAAGATATTATTGGTCAGGAACATTTAGTTGGTAAGGATAATGTTATATATAATTTGGTTAAGAATAAGAAGTTATTTTCAATGATTTTATATGGTCATCCTGGTATTGGTAAAACTAGTATTGCTACCGCTATTAGTAATGAACTTGATGTTAGATATAGGTGTCTTAATGCTGTTGTTAATAATAAAAAGGATTTTGATATTGTTATTGAAGAAGCTAAATTATATGGTAGTATGATTTTAATAGTGGATGAAATTCATAGACTTAATAAGGATAAACAGGATATATTACTTCCTTATTTGGAATCTGGTATTATTACTTTGATTGGGATGACTACTGCTAATCCTTATCATGCTATTAATCCTGCGATTAGAAGCAGATGCCAGTTATTTGAACTTAAGGATTTAACTACTAAAGATATTATGAAGGGTATTGATAAGGCTGTTTCTTCTAATTATTTAGAGGGATTGACTATAGATGATGATGCTAAAGAATATATTGCTATTTTAGCAGGCAGTGATCTTAGATTTGCTTATAATTTACTTGAGGTGGCTTATTATAGCACACATGATAGACATATTACTATTTCTGTAGTTAAGAAGATTAGAAATAGAGCTAATAGTTATAGTGATAAAAATGGTGATGGATACTATAATGTTATTTCAGCTTTTCAAAAGTCTATTAGAGGTAGCGATGTTAATGCTTCTCTTCATTATTTGGCTAGACTTATTGAGAGTGATGATTTGGATATTATTACTCGTAGATTATCAGTTATTGTATATGAAGATATTGGACTTGCTAATCCTAGTATGGGACCCAAAGTAGATGCAGCGATTAACTCGGCTTTAAGACTTGGGCTTCCTGAGGCTAGAATACCTCTTGCAGCGATTGTTATTGAACTTGCTTTATCTCCTAAAAGTAATTCAGCGAAAACGGCTATTGATCTTGCTTTAAATGATGTTCGAAGTGGTAATATATCTGATGTTCCTAATCATCTTAAGAATCCTTCTAGTGATTATAAATATCCTCACAATTATAAGAATGATTATGTAAAACAACAATATTTACCTGATAGTCTTATTGATAAAAAATATTATTATCCTAAAGAGAATAAGAATGAAAAAATACTTAAAGAAATTATGGATAAATTAAGTAAATTATAAAAGGAATACAATTATTGTATTCCTTGTTTGTTTTCTATTTCTTTATATAACTTATCTTTTAATTCTGGATATATTTGAAGAAATGATTCTACGGCTCTACTATTTTTATTATACCTAGCAAACTTAGGTATTAAATCACTATTATCTAGAGGAATATAATCAGGTCTATTAGGATACAAATACAAATTTACATCTCCCCTCTTCGCCACTTTTATTAATTCATCATATAAATTAGGAATAAATTCTTCTTTTAGCACTTCCTCATCATAATTACTTACTACTTCGGCACTCCAACCTGTTTGGCCCTCGGCAAAGTTTTTACTACTTAATGTATAAATAGAACCACTAGTATTAAATATCTTACGAAACATTCCTTTTTTTCTTTCTACTAATGTTATTTTAGTAGTTTTCCCATTTCCTGATAAAAAATAATATAAATCACTATGCATTGGCGAAGAAAATACTATTGCAACTACCTTTGAATATGTCCCGTATACCCATTCTTTCATATGTGTACTTTCATTTCTTTTAATTACTTTTAAATTAGGAATATGACTACCATGATACACGTATTTCATTTTACTTCCTTTTTGCTAAAATTCTACTATAAGTTGGGTTAACATCTTGTATATTATATTTTGCATTTAGTATATATTCTTTTAATTCTTTTAATATACCTTTTTGAATATAACATGATATATTTATTCCTTCTAATTCTGATAAGATACTATTGGCATTACAGCCTGAATAACAATTTTTATAATATTCACAGGTTTTAATACATTCATCTCTTCTTAAGATACTTTTCTCTAACAATTTTAAAAAATTATCATTCATAAAAACTTCGCTTATAGAAGTAATATCCTCAATATTACCAAGATTGTATTCATCTGTACATAGTCTATCGCATGGATATATTATTCCATCAGAATCTAAACATAACCATTTCCCTAAACATGAATTAAAAGTACATACTTTTGAATGTTCATTAAGAATTAGATTTACTAATTCTTCACAAGTCGTAACGTTAATATTACATGTTTTATCATTTATCCAGTATTTAAAGAAATTAGTAAAATATTTTATGTATTCATTCGGATCTAGAGATGGTAACCCCCCTTTTACGGCAGCTCCATCATTAAACATTGGATTAATTTTCATACTTAGATTCATTGATTTAAAACACTCATATTCATTTATTAAATTTTTTACATTATTTTGATTTATCACTATTATAGCGCCGGGATTGTAGTTATTTTTTTGCAGTAATTTTATACCTTCTAATGTTTCATAGGTATGTCTACGCATCAATTCATTATTTAAGCCATCAAAGGATAAACCTATATTAGTATTGGTCCTATTAAAGAAATCAACTATTTTTGGTGTTAAAAGAGTACCATTGGTTTGCACCGAAAACATAAACTTTGAATTTTTGCTATCACAATAGTTATATATCTCTTCATAATAGTCGAGAGACACAGTAAGTGCTTCTCCACCATGCCAAACTAAATTAATGTATTTATAATTTTCTGATAATAAATCAATATATTTTTTTAGCTTATTCATATCTAATAATTTCTTTTCATATCCATATTTTTCATGAAAACAATAATTACATCTTAAATTACAATTATGAGTTGGTTTTATTAAAGTATTAATTTGTGACATTATCTTTTACTTTTATTTTTACTTTTGAGTTTACGACGTAATTATCATGTGTATCGCAATGATAATCCGGATCTCCAGGACCGCTATCATCATGTAATGAATATATTGTTCTTTCATTTGAATTAGCCTGTTTTTGATAAGTTTGATAAAGTTCCATTAATCTTTTGAATTTTGTTAAATCTGCTTTTAACATAATTACCTCCTTTTTTTAATTTTACAATACTTTTAATTTTAATTATGTAAATTATTTGGTTACATAATATATATTATTTATTATTAATATAGTTAATTATAAGTTAACATAAAATAAAGGAATACTATTTTTGTATTCCTTTATTTCTTTATTATATCTTGTAATATATAATTAGCAGCATATATACCCGCTACTGAAGGTACAGGCATCATTGAGGCTATTACTTCTTTATTTGTGTTATTTGGTTTTTCTGAAGAGAATACACACATAACTTTTCCTCTTATTTTTTCATCTTTGATATATTTTCTTAGAGATTTAGCTATTGGATCATAACTTGTATCTTTTATATCACATATTTTTATTTTTGTTATATCTATTTTTTTACCCATACCACATACTGTTAAGAGATTTATATTTTTTTCTTTACATAATTTTATTAGTAATTTCTTTACGATAACAGTATCACAAGCATCTATTATATAATCATATTTTTCTTCAAATAATATATTTATATTATCTTTAGTTATTTTTTCATTTATTTTCTTTACTTTGATATCTTTATTTATTTCTTTGATTCTTTTTTCCCATTCATTTACTTTATAATTACCTATATTATTACTATTTGCTATAACTTGTCTATTTATATTAGAGTAGTCAATTTTATCATAGTCTACTATCGTTATATTTTGAATACCACTTCTTACAAGGGTTTCGATGGCATAGCCTCCTACTCCACCAGTCCCTAATACTAAGATGTTTTTTCTTTTTATTTTGTTTAGATTATCTTCTCCAATTAAGGCTAGTGTTCTTTCATACATTTTATTTCTCCTTATATATTGGTACTTTTTCTTTAAATTTATCATTTAAAATGGTTATATCTTCATCTTTTAGATTGTTTTTATCTACTATAAGAGCTCTATTTTTATTTATATATAGATAGAATGAGTCTTTTGTATTTATTACTTTATATAATTTGTCATAATCTATATATTCTTCTTTATCTGTTGTTATTTGGAAGTTGTTTTTTTTGAATATATATTTTATTTTGGTATTTATGATATTATCTTTTTTATTTTGAATTCTTTTATAGTTTATATTTGGTAGCATATTTGTATTTAATTCTAGTATACCAAATAAGGCAAAGATAAAGGCTATAAAGTCTAACCAAGTATTATATTTATAATTTATAAAAAAGTAAATTATTAGAATGGCTATTAGTATATTAATTAGTATTCTAGTAGTTTTTATTCTTTCAAAGTAATATATTTTTAAGAATGTTTTTATTTTTTCTTCACTATATGTAGTGGTCGTTTTTATTTCTTTCATTTTTACACCTCTCACATGTATTAGTATAACATAAAAATATAATAAAAAAAAGACCCAGATGGACCGACTCTGCAAGATAAAACCCGCGGCGTACTGTCACAGGTGGGTCAGCACAACAAAGTAATTAGGATCCTTACTTATAAGCAAGTATTCAACACATAAATTGTATTAGCTCCCCTATTAATATCTTTAGTCGGTTTTATACTAAAGATGTCGTATCCTCTAGGTAATTTAATTATATCATAGTTATATATTTTTCTCAATATTTTTTATATAACTTTACATTTATTTCTTTTTCTTTAAGATATATGTAGTATTATCTTTAATTGTTTCTGGAGTTATGATTAATTCGCTATAAACTTCTGGATTAGAAGCTATTTCAAATGAAGCATAAGATAAGGCTGCTTCTATTATTGAATCTAAACTACGAGCACCAAATCCTTTTTTCTCCGCTGATGAGGCTATTTCATTTATGGCTTCTTCAGTAATTGTTAATTCTATTCCTTGCTTTTGTAGGAACTTTTGATTTGTTTGTAGGGCACTATTTCCTGATTTTATAATTCTTATATAACTATCATGATTTAGTTCATTCATTTGTACTATAACTGGGAATCTTCCTATTAGTTCTGGTATCATACCATTTTTAATAAAATCATCAGTTGTTAAATCTTTGTATTGTTTTGGTTTACTCTTTTGCTCAAAACCTACTACTTTATCAGGAATTAGTTCTATACGAGACCAGCTTCCCATACCTACTATCATTAATTTACTTGTATCGAAAGTATATTTTCTGCTATGCCATATTATATCGTATTTTCCGTCTTCAACTATTTTTAATAATGCTTCTTGGACATCTTTTTGGTTTACTTGACTTTGTGTTTTGTTTGTTTCAGATAATTTATCTAATTCGTCAATTATTAATATTCCTTTTTCGGCTTTTTCTAAGTCACCATTTGTGATATCTAGTAGTGATTTTAACATTTCTGATACATCTCTACCTACATATCCTGATGCGGTATATTCTGTTGCATTGGCTATATAGCATGGTATGTTTACATTTTTTGTTAATTGTCTAAATATTTCTGTTTTACCAACACCAGTGCTACCATTTATTAAAATATTTCTTGATTTGTTAGTGGAAAAATTATTGTATTGTTTCCATATGGCAGTTAGTATTTTTTTGATAGGTTCATTTTGATCAATTACATTTTTAGTTATTTCAGTATATAACTTATTGACATTGATATCTATTTTGTTTTCTTTTTCTTTATTTGTTACTTGAAGTTTTGTTTGGTTTTCATTTTTTGGTTCTTCTATTTGTTTTTCATATGTTATTTTTATACCAAATTCTTCTTCTATTTCTGAAAATACTTCAGGATAATATGTTATATAGAAAACTAAAATATCTCTATCTAAAAAAATACTTTCTTTACTATATTTGTCTTTATCATAGAAGTTAATCATTGGTGTACATTCGTCACTAAATTGATTTAACTTATATTTGTATTTTTTTGCAAAATGTAATATTAATGCTTTTATAACTACTGGTGGTAACAATGGAAATTGCTTATTGTATTCTGCTAAGCTTTTTCTAGCGGCAAAACCGTAAGTGTTACCTTCGATTATATGATGATATGGTGTACCATGCTCATCAATTAATTCTTCTTCTTCGCCATCATATGTTCCTATTACCACTTTATATGGTACATATTCTAAAGTTCCATAATTTCTTTTTAATTTGTATATTATTGCTATATCTTTTACTTTTTCTGAATTATTCATAAATCCCCCTACTGAAATTAATCTCTAATTTTTATATGTGTTTCTCTTAGTTGTTTTTCAAATACTTCATTTGGACAGCCCATCATTTGGTCGGAACCATTAGCTCCTAATGGAAAGGCTACCATTTCCCTTATATTCTCTTCATCTTGTAAAAGCATTAGTATTCTATCTATACCAGGAGCCATTCCGGCATGAGGTGGTGCTCCATATTGAAATGCTGTATATAGACTTCTAAATTTGTTTTCTACGTCTTCTTCGGTATATCCTGCTAATTCAAATGCTTTTTTCATTATTTCAATATTATGGTTTCTTACGGCTCCTGAAGCCATTTCGTAACCGTTACATACAAAGTCAAATTGATGAGCTACAACATTTTCCATATTTTCTTTTGTTAAAGCTTCTATACCACCTTTTGGCATACTAAATGGATTGTGTCCGAAATCCCAAGTGTTTTCTTCTTCATTGTATTCATACATTGGAAAATCATTTATGATACAGAACTCAAATTTGTTTTTATTTATTAAGTCTAATTCGTTACCTAGTTTGGTACGTAATAGACCTGCTAATTTATCTATTTTATGTTTGTTATCTGCTAGAATAAATAGTGCACTACCTTTATTTAAATGACATTTTTCTATTAGTTCTTTTCTTAAATCATCAGTTAAAAATTTGTCAATTGATGACTTAAATGTCATATCTTCATTTACTTTTATATATGACATACCAGTAGCTCCTAATGACTTTATGTATTCTTCTATTTTTTTATACCATGAATTTGACTTATCAATATTATCTACTTTTATTCCTCTTATATTTAATGTTTTAAATGGTTCAAAAGTACTTTTTGATAATATTGTTGTTAAGTCTTCTATTAGCAACGGATTTCTTAAGTCTGGTTTGTCTGAGCCATATTTTAGCATTGCTTCTTTGTATGGTATTCTTTTAAATGGTATAGGAGATACTTCTTTATCACTGAAATGAGTAAATATATTATAGAAGATTTTTTGTCCTACTTCATATACATCTTCTTCATCAACGAAAGACATTTCTAAGTCTAATTGATAAAATTCACCATATAATCTATCACTACGTGGATCTTCATCTCTAAAACATGGGGCTATTTGGAAATATTTACTAAATCCTGAGCACATTAATAATTGTTTGAATATTTGAGGCGCTTGAGGTAAAGCATAAAATTTACCTTTATATTTTCTTGATGGTATTATGAAGTCTCTAGCACCTTCTGGAGATGATGCTGTTATGATAGGAGTTTGAATTTCAGTAAAATTCATATCTTTCATTATTTTACGCATGTAGTCTAATACTTTTGTTCTAAATAGTATTTTGTCATGTACTTCAGGATTTCTTAAGTCTAAATAACGATATTTTAGTCTTGTATCTTCAAAGGCTTCTTTGCTATGATTTATTTCAAATGGTAATACGTTATTTGCTGCTCCTAAAAGTTCATATGATGATATTAATACTTCTACTTCACCAGTTTTCATGTTTGGATTTGTCATACCATCGGCACGATGTCTTACTATTCCTGTTGCGGTAATGGTACTTTCTCTTGTTAAGGTACTAAATTTGTCTATTTCTTCGCTTATTAATTGAATAAGTCCTGTTTCGTCTCTTAGTGTTAAGAATACTAGACTTCCTAGATTTCTTATTTGTTCTACCCATCCTGCTACTTTTATTTCTTCACCGATGTTTTCTTTTGTTACTTCGCCACAATAAATTGTTCGATATTTATTTTTCATTTTATTCCTTCTTTCATAAATAAAAGCACATTAAATGAACCTATAGGGACGAATTATTATTCGCGGTGCCACCCTACTTCACTTAATGTGCGCTTTTGTTAGTTTTATATCGGAAACTATCCGTTCTATCTTTTTGTTACTACTTGTCACTAATAGTAATAGAAACTATAATTATTATATAATTATTACATTTGATTGTCAATTGGTTTAAATATTATTTTGATATTTATTTGATTTTTTTCTTACTTTTTGTGTCTTCTAAAGATTTAATATCATTTTCTAAAATACTAATATAACTTTTCATTATACTATTTGTATTTTCTTCTAAAGTTTTAGTTATAGCATTAGCGTTGTAATTATTATTTTCAAATGATGTTATTATGTTAATTGTATCATTTATATGTTTACTACTTTTAGATACATATGAATATATTTTTAATATTTCTTTTTCACTTAATGTATTTATTTCGTCATTACTTAATGTTCTTTGATATAGTTTTGTGAAATTATCTACTAGTTCTTTCTTTTCTGTATCTTTTACGATGTCTGAATTTAAGATATATACTAGATAGGTAATCATATGATATTCCGCTAATAATAATGTATCGTCTTTTTCTCTTTCCTCGATTACGATACTCATACTTTTATATAATTTGCATAGTTTTGCTGGTGATATATATTTTAAGGCATTCTTTAAGTATTTTATATTTTCTTTTGGAATGATATTTTTTATATCTTCTCCTTTTACTATTATATTAGAATTCATATTTATAAATAAGTCATTAAATAATTCATTATTATTTACTCTTTCCATAATTTCTCCTCACTGCTATATAATATCATAATTTTTTAATTATTTCAATAAGAATTGTTTTTTTCTAATGACCTTAGGCATTAGAAAACCTAGAGTGACTACAGGCACGAAAGGCAAAAAGAAAAAGAAACAGTTATTTTTCGAGCATTATTGTTATTGGGCCATCGTTTATAAGGGATACTTTCATATCTGCTCCAAAAATTCCCGTTTCTACTTTAATATTTTCTTCTTTTAATTTGTTATTAAATTTATCATATAGCAAGATTGCTTTATCACCACTTAAAGCTTTGATGTAAGATGGTCTTCTTCCTTTTCTGGTATCAGCATATAATGTAAATTGACTTATGGATAAAATACTACCATTTACATCTATAAGACTTTTATTCATGACACCATTTTCATCATCGAATATTCTTAGATTTATTATTTTATCTACCATATAATCTATTTCTTTGTCGGTATCACTATCTGTAAAACCCACTAATAACATTAAGCCTTTGTTTATTTGTCCTACTATTTTGTTATCTACTTCTACACTTGATGACAATACTCTTTGGACTAATACTTTCATTAGTTCATCTCTCTTTCTACTTTTTCAATGAAGTTTAAATTTAATAAGTCATTCATGAATTTTTCTAATTTTTCTTTGTTTTCTACTAATACTGTCATACTGTATACTTTAGCACTACTTTTGTTTATAGTAGATATGCTATCTATTATTATGTTATTGGCGGATGCCTTGGTTATTATGTCTAGTAGATTGTCATATGCACTAGTATATATTAAGATATCTGAACTATATTTCTTTGATATGTTATTATTCCATTTAACATTTATTAATCTTTCATCAATATCAATTATATTTTTGCAATTACTACGATGAACTGTAATTCCTGAACCTCTGGTAATATATCCTATTATGTTATCTCCAGGTATTGGTTTGCAGCAGCCACTTAGATTAGCTTTGATTTCAGCCATGCCTTCTACTAAAACATCGTTATTTTTTATACTTGTCTCTTTATGTGAATTGTTTTCATTTATTTTAGTGGCTAAATCTGGCTTTTCTTCATCTTTTTTGTTTATTATTTTTATTATTGATATTGGAGTATGTTTACCTAGACTAATATCTACATATAATTCATCTATATCTTTAAGCTTTAGCTCGTTTAGTATTATATCAATATTTTTATTAGATAAAAATTCATTTATACTTATATTTTCTTTTCTTAATTCTTTTTCTAATAATTCTGATCCTTTTTCGATATTTTCATCTTTTTCTAATTTACTATAATATGATTTAATTTTGTTTTTAGCTCCTGAAGTTACTACAAAGGATAACCAGTCTTTACTTGGCTTAGAAGCTTTGTTAGTATTAACTTTGATTATATCACCAGTGGATAGTTTGTAGTCTAATGGAACGATATTATCATTTACTATGGCTCCTATAATTCTATCCCCTACTTCACTGTGAACTTTATAGGCAAAGTCAACAGGAGTTGAACCAGTAGGTAATTCTATTACATCTCCTTTTGGTGTATATACATATATAACATCGTTTGATAGTATATCTTTTTTTACTGAAGAGACAAATTCTTCTGATGTATTGGAGTCTTCATTTAATTCTATTATGTTTCTAAATATTTGTAGTTTTTGTTCTGTGGCGTCTTTTATACTCTTTTCACCATTTTTATTTTCTTTATATGACCAATGGGATGCTATACCATACTCTGCTATTTTGTCCATTTCATATGTTCTTATTTGTATTTCGAAAAGTTGCCCATCAATACCAAAAACTGTTGTATGTAAGGATTGATATAAATTTGTTTTTGGCATAGCTATATAATCTTTAAATCTTTTTGGTACTGGTTTATATTTTGAATGTATTAAACCTAATGCTAAGTAACATTCTTGTTCAGTATCTACGAATACTCTAAGGGCTAATATATCATATATATCATCAAATTTTTTACCCTTACATAGTTTATTATATATACTATAAATACTTTTACTACGACCTTTCATTTCATGAGGAATGTTATGCTCAGTAAGTAAATCAGATACTTCATTCATCATTTTACTTACCGCTGCATCACGTTCAGTCTTTTTTAAGTTTAGTTTTTCTACTATATCAAAATATGCTTCTGGTTTTAGATAACGAAGCGATAGATCTTCAAGCTCACTTTTAATTTTATAGATACCAAGTCTATGGGCTACTGGAGTTAATATTTCTAATGTTTCTTTGGCCTTTCTTTTCTGTTTTTCTTCGGATAATACATCTATAGTACGCATATTATGTAGACGATCCGCTAATTTTATTATTATTACTCTTGGGTCTTCGGATAGTCCTACGAGAATTTTTCTTTGATAAGCTGCTGAAGCTTCGTAATCTGATGAAAAGTTTAGTCTGTTTATTTTGGTAACACCATTTACAAGTAAAGCTACTTCTTTACCGAAAAGGCTTTCTATTTCTTCATATGTAGCATCAGAATCTTCGATTGTATCATGAAGAAGAGCCGCTGCCATACATGGTGCATCAGCAGATATTTCGGTCAATATTAATGCAACATTAAGGGGATGTAATATATAGTCATCTCCAGATATTCTTTTTTGACCAAAATGTTTTTTCTCGGCATATTCATATGCAGACCTAATTAATTTTATATCTTCTTTGTTATTATTGTATTCTTTAAACTTATCAATAAGTTCATCAATGGTAATATATTTTGTCTTAGTACTCATTATTTCACCTTCTTATTTAACTATTATAAGAGGAAAAATACTTTCCTCTTATAATTAACAATTAACACCTTTAACTTTTAATTCTTCTACTTCATCTAATTTCTTTTTTTCTTTTTTAGGTTTAGTTATTCTTCTAGACTCTAGTATTAACCATAATTGGTTAGATACATATATTGAAGAGAAAACACCAGCTATAAATCCTACTAATAAAGCTAAATTGAAGTTTAATATTTCACTTGCTCCAAAAATTATTAAACAAATTATTGGAATTATAGTTGTTATAGTAGTCATGATTGATCTAAAGAAAGTTAATCTTACAGAATCGTTTACGATATCTTTTAGTTTTTCTTTATCAATATTTTTTCTGTTTTTATAATTTCTTCTTATCATATCGAATGTTACAATAGTATCATTTATAGAGTATCCTATAATGGTAAGAAGAGCCGCTATAAAGATGGAATCTATTTCTAATTTAAATACTCCAAAGAAAATAGTTGTTATTAATACGTCGTGAAGTAATGCTGCTATACCTGATATAGCATAATTAAATCTAAATCTAATACTTACATACGCTGTTATACCTAGAAAGGCTACTAATACTGCTATGATAGCATTTTTAATTAATTGTTTTTTTACTAAGTCTGATACTACATAGATATCTGCACTAGTATTATATTCTTCTTCTAGTTTTTCAGATAATTCTTTTACTTCATCTTTATTTAGTTTTTCTTTAATTGTTATAGTAGTTGAATCTTTAGTGCTATTAATTTTATCGATAGTATATCCTTCTAATGATACTTTATCAGTTGTATTTACTGTTATACTAGTACCTCCAGTAAAATCTACTGCAAAATTAAATCCTTTTATTAGAGAATATGTAAGTCCTCCTACTATGACTATTAAAATTATTGGAAGCATAATTTTTCTTGAATTTACAAAATCTAATTTTTTGAATGGTATTCTTACTTCTTTAGCAGGAATTATTTTCTTTTTAGGTAATCCTATAAATAAATTTATTTTATTATCAAATACTCCACTCTTAGCAAATAATAGTATGACATATTTTTCTAGGTATACTAGGATGGCTATTGTTAAAATAATATTTATTATTAACATTGTTGCGAATCCTTTTACTGAACTTTGTCCTAAAATAAATAGTATTACCGCTACTATAAATGTTGTAATATTAGCATCTAAGATACTTGAAAGGGATTCCTCATTACCTAACTTTACAGCTTTTTCTAATGGAACACCAATTTTTAATTGATCCTTTATTCTTTCAAAAGTTATAATTGATGCATCTACTGCCATACCAATTCCTAATAACATGGCTGCTATACCTGGTAATGTTAATGTTCCTTGTATTAGATAGAATACTAGGAATGATGCCATTGTATATAGCATAACAGCTACACCTGCTATAAAACCACTGAAATGGTATAAAAGTACAAGTGTTAGTATTACAAAGCATATACCAATAATACCGGCTATTAAAGTTTTGTTTAATGATGCTTCACCATATGTGGCTTCAACTGTTCTTGAAGATATTTCAGTTAATTTGGTTGGTAGAGATCCTGAATTTATTAATTCTACTAATGATTTGGCTTCTTCTTCAGTGAAATTACCTTGAATTATAACATCTGATGAAAAGGCTTGTGATACTCTAGCTGCACTTAAACATCTTGATGATGATAGTGATCCACATTTATCTTTTTCTTTGTAATATGAATCAGTATTTTCATCATAGTCTAACCAAATAACGATAATATTATTTGTCATGTCTTTTACACTGTTAGTTACATTATAAAATTTTTCATTATCTTTTATTGATAAACTTACAGCAGGATGTCCATACTGATCAGAAGTTACTTTTGCCGCTCCACCTAGAACATCAGCGGTCATTAGAAGATTATCAGAATAATCACGAAATGATAATACGGCTGTTGAAGATATTACTTCTCTTGCTTCATCTTTATTGGTGATACCCGCTAAGGCTATTCTGATACGATTACCATCTTCAATACTTATTTCTGGTTCATTTACTCCTAAAATATCTACTCTTTTTAAAATGGCTTTATATGTATTATATACCATATCTGAATCTAATTCTTTACCATCTAATGGTTCTATTTGATATAGTACCTCAAAACCTCCTTGAAGATCTAATCCATAATTAGTATGTTTAAATATTGGAATACATAAATATGCTGATATTAATAGTACACCAAATGATAATACTATTCCAGATATACACTTTATTTTTTTGTTTTTGTTTATTATTACTAGTAATAAAGCTATAAAACTTATTACACTTAATATAATTACTGCTATTTTCATAATATCGTCTCCTTCTTTATATTTAGTCTTCCTTTTTATTTTGGCTTTTTATGAATGTATCTACTTTGATAATATCCACGTCAATAATGTCGTTTACCATTTCTGATATAGTTAGATTTTGATCATAACGCCACTTATTTAATTTTAGATAGTTCCATATATCTAGCATACTAATATAGTCGTATTTTTCTTTAATCATTCTAAGCTTTACTTTTAAAGCTCCTTTTAGATCGTTAAAGAGTTCTTTTTCACTACTATAATCCATAACTAATCACCATAAGTTAATTATACTATATATTGGAAAAAAAGCAAAGAAAAAATAGCAACTTATGCTATTTTTCATCTTCATTTTTCCTTTTTTCAAATAATAATTCTATATCAATGTTTAAAGCATTGGCAATATTACTAACTGCATCGATTGAAAAGTTTTTCTTACTATTTGGAGCCTCTATTCGTCTGATAAATTCATGTGAATATTCAGTCTTTTCTGCTAATTCGGCTTGTGTCATTTTTCTCTCTTTTCGATAATGTTTAATATTCTTGGCAATTAGTTCATATATATCATAATGTTTTTCACGCTTTCTTTCCAACATGCATCACCTTAATGTTATTTTCTCACAAAATAACAGTTTTTTATGTAAACCATTTGGTTACATTATTAATATTTGTTGCTTATTTATGCTACATTTTGGTAATTACTTTTTATTTTTTTTAATGCCTTACCCTCCCCTCTTGATACCGCTACTTGATTCATTTTGAGAATACCTGCTATTTCTGTTTGTGTTTTATCTTCAAAATATCTTAAATAAATTATTTCTTTATCAGGACTTGGAAGTTTGTTAATCATATCATATAACATTATATTATCTATATTATAATAATCTTTTTGATCGCCAATTGTATCGGATAATGATAAATCTTTACTATCGGTATATATTATTCTATCTAAACTATCCACTGGATTCATAGCAAGCATGACTTCATCTATTATTTTTTTATCTATTTCGATAAACATAGCTATTTCTTCATTAGAGGGTTCTTTCATTAATTTTTGACTTAAAATTATCTTTGCTTCGTTTATCTTTTTATATAATTTATAGTAGTCTCTTACTAATTTAATATTTCTACTATTATATACATAAGAATATATTTCACCATATATGTATTTATAGGCATAAGTAGAAAATTTTGTATTTTTATTATCTTGATAATTATTATATGCTTTTATTACTCCTTTAACCCCTTCTTGGTATAAATCTTCTTTATCATAATTTTTAAAATATTTGTTTATTATGGCATAAATAAGACCATTACAAGAGGTAATTATATCTTCATATTTATTCATTAGATCATCCTTTCAAATAGTTTAAAAGCATCATACTCATTATCTATTTTAGGAATATCTTTAAATAGTCTTTTTGATATGTTAAATTTATCACAGATAATTATATTTCCTTTATTATTTTTAAAGTTTTTATATAATTTTTTTAAATATTTTATACTATAACTATCTATTGAATATATATCATCTATGTTAATTACAATGTATTTAAAGTCTTCATCTACTATTCCTTTAACGGTATTTTTGTTTAAATCTCCCTTCACTCTTATAAAAAGTATTCCTCTTCTAAACTCCATACTAGTTTTTAACACTTTTATTCACCTCTATTATAATTTAGCATATCTTTTATTTTTAATATACATATTCGACAAAACTAGACCTTTATTTTTTTCGACATCTTTCACCTCCTAGTAATCCCTCTATATATATAAACACTAAAAAGGTTAAAAAAATGTAACTTTTTGGATTTTATTTAAAATTATTTAAAGAAATAAAAAAAGACTTATATTTTTAAGTCTCCTTTTATTATTTCTTGTAGATTACGAATAAATATTGTAAATATATTAGCTTTATCTATATTTTCTGTTACTGTTGCATCAATATTAGATATTACTTTATTGTTTTCAATAATATCGATGGTACCGATAGTATCTCCTTTTTTTACTGGAGCTATTATAGTAGAAATGTTTGTTTTATATGTTATATTTCTATCTTCATCTGTTTTTTTGCTTAAAATGGTTATTGTTTCTTTAGATGTTATATTTGCTTTTGTTTTTTTACCTAATTCTACTTTTACTGACTTTAGTTTTGTATTATTATCAACTATATTTTTTACTGTATATATATTATATCCATAATCTAGCATTTTTGTTGTATCACTACTTCTCTTTGCCACTGTAGGTTCATTCATTACCACGGTTATTAGACGCATGTTATCTTTTTTAGCAGTGGCTGTTAGGCAATAGCCTGCTCCTTTAGTAAAACCTGTTTTTAAGCCATCGGCTCCAGAATAAAATTTTACTAGTTTATTTGTATTGACTAGCCAGAATGGACTCTTAGTATCTTTTCTTAAATAGTCTTCATAAGTTGAACTAAATTCCAATATTTTTTCATGCTTTATTAATTCTTTGGCTATTAGTGACATATCGTAAGCACTTGAATAGTGATTATCAGTATCAAGTCCAGTAGAATTAACAAAATTAGTATTTTTTAAACCGAGTTCTTTAGCTTTAGTATTCATTTTTTTAACAAAGTTTTCTTCACTTCCTGCTATACGCTCGGCCATGGCAACTGTAGCATCATTTCCCGAGGCTATAGTTATTCCTTTTAACATGTCAGTGACGGACATTTTTTCACCAGCTTTTAGGAATATTTGACTTCCGCCCATGGATGATGCTTTTTCAGAAGCTGTTATTTGTTCATCCCATTTTAAAGTGCCTTTATCTATTTCTTCCATTATTAGGAGCATACTCATCATTTTTGTCATTGATGCTGGTGGTAATTTTTCATAAGCATTTTTTTGAAATAGTATTTCTCCAGTAGAAGCTTCTATCATAATGGCACTTTTTGCATCAGGAGCTAAGTCTTCTTTTTCTTCTGCATTGACTATAGGAAACAAAAAAAGACAGAATATAAATATTAATATTTTTTTCATATTATCACCTAGTAAAAACTATGCTTTTATTAATATTTTATTCTATCTATTTATTTAATTTATTTTATTAAACTTTTGATTAAACGTTTTGAGTGTTCTTTTTGACTTCTTTTAAAATCGTTGTACGCATTATCAAATCTTGCAAATGATGCTGCTTCTACTTTTTTTAAGTAATTTTTATATGCTTCTTTGGTATTTTCATCATTAAATTTGCTTAAGTATGCTTTAGCATCTTCTTCACTTACAAATTTGCATTCTTTTTCACAAGTTAAGCCATAATTTGTAATACATGTTTCATGTGGACATTTTACACTTATAACTCTACCTGTTACTTTTTCTCTTATTCCTAATAGTGGTGTATAATTACATATAACTCTGAATTCTTTTAATTCATCGTTACATAGATTAACTTCAAAATAATTTTTTTTCATAATACTTCTCTCCTTGTGCTAATTATTATATGACATTTTATCTTATTTGTCAATATTGGAGATATTTTTCTATATATGGGTTTTTGTAGGTGTCATAAAATATGGTTTTGAGTAAACTATATTAGATATCACGTAAAGGAGGTATATATATGTATTATTACGGAGGATATTCTGGAGGTTATGGCAATAGTGGATGTGGTTGCGGAAGTAATATGAGCTATGCCTATCCTTCATACGGCTATGGCTATACAGGTGGTTATGGTTATGGTAGCAGTGCCGCTATTATATTAGTATTATTTATATTACTAGTAATTATAATAGGTTCAAGAGTAACTGCATAATATTTAGGGAAAATACTTCCCTTTTTTTTATTTTTATGTTAAAATATCTTCTGGAAGAAAGGAATGATTGTATGCTTAGAACAAAAGATATACTTGATGAAAAAGATCCACGTGTTAGAGCAGAAAATACAGATGTTGAATTTCCTTTAAGCTTAGAATATAAAAATATTATACCAGAAATGTTAAAACATTTAAGATACTCTCAGATTGAAAAATTATCAAAGAAGTATAACTTAAGACCTGGTATGGGGCTTGCTGCTCCACAATTGGGTATTAATAAAAACTTTTTTGTAGTTTGCTATGAAAGAAAAGAAGGAGTATTTGATGATTATGTGCTTATTAATCCTAAGGTTATTTCTTATTCTGAGGAAATGATTTATGCTGGTGAAGGAGAAGGATGTTTAAGCGTTAATCGTGAAGTTGATGGTATTGTACCAAGACATGCTAGAATTACTGTTGAAGGATATGATTTAGAAGGTAATTTAATAAAATATCGTGTTCGTGAGGATTTGGCTATTGCTTTTCAACATGAACTTGATCATTTAAAGGGAATTTTATTTGTAGATTATATTGATCCTAGTGATCCATATAAAAATGCTGATAATATGCGTGAAATATAAAAAACATGTGATTAACACATGCTTTTTTATTTTAATACTAAGATTAATATGGTTATTACTAATAATAGTAATACAGAACCTATAATTATTAAAATTTTGTTATTTAGAAAGCCATTTTTATTCATGCTATTTAAAAGATTTATTTTAAACATATCTCTCTCAGCATGAGATTTAGATATCATTACTCCTTTGTATGTTTGAAGTTCTTTCTGATGGCCTTCACTTAATATTTCTTCAGGAGTTATAGTATCTAACATTATTATTTTTTGGTTTTCATAAAGTGTATAGTGTAATACTACATCTCCATGTACTTGTGAGAACATTCTATCAGTAGGAAGCTTAAATTCATATTTAATTATTCCTTCTTTACTATTTTTGGATACAATCACTCCTTGCATGTTTCCATCACGTAATTTTGGTACACAGTCAAATATTAATTTTTTGTAAGCTAGCATATTATATTTTTTTAATGCTCTTGTTTTTTTGTTGAATTCGTTTTCATTTAAGTATTCTACTACATATGTATGCATTTTATCACCTATATACATTTTACTACATATTTGTTTTTTTTTAAATACTTTTTGATAAAATATTTGAAAAACGAAGAAAAATTAAATTTTCTTCGTTTTGATAAGCATTTTACTTTTACTTTTATTTAGTATTTGCCCAGCTTCTTTAATTCCTATTATTTTTTCATCTGAATTGTCTTGATGTTTCATTTTTTCTTCTTTATATCTTGAATATACTACTACATTTACAGCTGTATTAATGGTTGGATTACTTTTATAATATTCTTTTTCTTCATCATTCATTTTTTCTATGAATGATGTTGATTTTAGGCTATCTACTAAAAATGGTTTTATTTTATTATATTTTATTACTTTATCTGCTGCTACGAATATATTGATTACTGGTAATAATAATAATAATTTTTTGTAATTTGTTTTCTTTTTATTTGGTTTTATTTCATTAGTTATGTTTTTAATATTTATTTTATATCCTTTATCTGATACGTCTTTATACATTCTAAAATAATTATATTTTACTATCATTATACTTGCTATACTTGTTACTACATAAGCTCCTAATATTAACATAAGTTTCCTTCCTTTCAGAGCTGCTATTATATCATTACTAGACTTTATTGTCAAATATTATTTGCTATTTATTTAAAGTGCTATTTCCTGTTTTATAGTCTATAGTTATACCATCTTGAATATTGTAAACAAAGACATTGAATTTTATTCCTTTTCCGTTATCTTCTATTGAGTATGCTTCCATTTCTACTCCGGTTGCTAATAGGTTATTTCCTTCAAATATTGGTGTTACACGATATAAAACATGATTATTTGTTTCTTTTATGTATTTAGCCACCTTATTTTCAAATTCTAACATGCCTATTGTATTCATGCTTCTGGTGCAAGTAATTAAATTTTTTTCATTAGCGTTTTCTCCTGTTAGTTGATACCCTATTAAGTGGCATCTATTATATAGATATTTGCCTTCTACTATATCATACTTTACTGTATGCCAACCACTAGGCTTTATTCCACCTATACTACCTCTTTTTTCAGTGGGCATCAGGCTTTTATCAATATTGGCATAAGCTGTTGTACATCTTCCTAGGTTATCTAATTCACCATATTTTTCAAAAGTAGTTGTATTTTTTTCTTCTTCTTTGAAATATGGTTCATTATCGTTAATTATAACATATGATTTATTACTATATTCTGGTATTTCTTCTATAGATGATATTGTTGTCTTAGAAGTTGCTGTAGTATTACCTATGATATTGTTTATATCTATATTATAATATTCTATTACAAATATTATTAATATTGGTAGTAATGCTATACTATATTTTTTTAATTTATTTTTTTTCATATTTATACCTCTTGTAGTGATATTCTACTACTATTACATTATAACATAAATATTATGCTTTATGTTATTTATTTAAAAAAATCAACTAGAAATAGTTGATCTTTTAAGTTATACTCAAAGTAATTTGAGTTTTTATTAAATATGGTGCTGAATGTAAGAATTGAACTTACCCCTGAAGCTTACCATGCTTCTGTACTACCACTATACTAAATCAGCGGAAATTAATATTATTTGAATAATATTAATTTTGCAAATATGATTAATGCAAGTATTACTCTATAGAAAGCAAAGATTGAAAAATCATGTTTTTTGATATAGTTTAGTAGGAATTTTATTGTTAAAATACCCATTGCGAATGATGTTATTATTCCTACTATTACTTCTTTAGTAAATACTAGGTCACCAACTTTTAATACTGTGGCACCACATATTACTGGTACTGATAGTAGGAAGGTAAATTTTGTTATTGCTTCTTTTGATATTCCTTGTAATCTTCCTGCTAGAATTGTAGTACCACTTCTTGAAAAACCTGGTATTACTGCAAAAGCTTGAGAAATTCCTATTATTATTGCTTGCTTTAATGTTATATTTTCAAATTTTGTTTCTTTCTTATAATGCTTACTAGCCCATTTGTCTCCAACATATATTAGAACACCCATTACAGCTAGTGATAAAGCTATTAACCATATTTTGTTTCTTATTACATTTTCTATTATGTCATCTAGTAATAGTCCTACTAAAGCGGCAGGTATTGTTGCTACTACTAAATACCAAAACATTTTTCCGTTTGTTGTCTTCTTCTTTGTTTTTATATCTTTGATGGCTCCAATAAATAAGTCCCACCAATCTTTAAAGAAGAATACTAGTACTGCCATCATTGTACCAAAATGTAGTGCTACATCAAAAGCTAATGATGATTCTTCCCAACCAAATAGGTATGGGAATAGTATTAAATGAGCTGATGATGAGATTGGTAAAAATTCGGCTATCCCCTGAATAATTCCTAATATTATTGCTCTAAATACAGTCAAAATTATTCACCTTCTAATTATTTTCTTTTAATACTTCTACTGCTTTTTCCATGGCCATATTGTATTTTAATACTTCTTTTGAACCGAATTCTTTCATTATTTCTTCTTCAGTTACATTATAGTTTTTGGCTATTTTTGCTATTTCTTTATCAACATCTTTATCTTTAATTTCTATTTTTTCTTCTTTGATTATTGCTTCTAATAAATAACGATATTTTAATCTTGTTTCAGCTTCTTTTTTGATATCTTTCATGATATCTTCTTTTTTTACACCAGCATAAGCGTAGTATAATTCTTCATTTACGCCTTGCATTTCTAATTTTTTTACGAAGTCTTTATACATTTTATCTGCTTCTGCATCGATTATTTCTTCTGGAATTTCAATAGTCATATTTGATGATGCTTTAGCTAATAAATCTTCAACAAATTTGTTTTCTGTGTCATGTTCTTTTTGAGTCTTTATTTCTTCTTCGACAACTTTATTTAATTCTTCTTTATTTGTTACGCCTTCCATGTCTAAGTCTTTAAAGAATTCTTCATCTAAATCAGGAATTACTCTTTTTTTAATGTCATGTACTGTTACGTTGAAGACTACTTCTTTTCCTGCTAAATCCTTAGCCATATAATCTTCTGGGAAAGTTAGTTTTATATCTTTACTTTCTTCTTTTTTCATTCCTACTACGCCTTCTTCAAAGCCTGGTATAAATGAATGACTGCCTATTTCTAATGAATATCCTTCAGCTGATCCGCCTTCGAATTCTTCATTATCTTTAAATCCTTTGAAATCGATAATAGCAGTATCACCTTCTTCTACTGCACCATCTTTTGATACTAGTTCAGCAAATCTATCTAGGATATGTCCTACTTCGTGTTCAATTTCTTCTTTTGTTACTTCTACTTTATCTTTTTTTACTTTTAATTCTTTATATTTTCCTAATTTTACTTCTGGATCTGTAATTATTGTTATATTTACTTCAAAGCCATCATCATCAGCAGATACTATCTCTAGTTTTGGTTCTACTGCTGGTATTAGTTTTTCAGTAACTATTATTTCTCCATATTTAGCATCGATTAAGTCTTCCATTGCACTTCTTACGATATCTCCTGTACCATATTTCTTTTCAAAAACATTTCTTGGTACTTTTCCTTGTCTGAATCCATCTACTTTGGCATTCTTTGATACTTTTGCAAATGCTTTGTCTTTTGCTTTGCTCCATTCTTCTCCACTTACTTTATAGTTTATTTGTTTTTTCATATTTTTTACCTCCCTAACAAATTTCTACTATTTCTACTTCGTATTCACCATTAGGAGAGGCTACTTTTTTTACTTCTCCTACTTTTGCGTTCATTATTGCTTTAGCTATTGGGCTTTCGTTTGATATTTTATTGTTTGATGGATCTGCTTCTTTTGATCCTACAATACGATATTCTTCTATTTCGTCATCATCTACATATTTTATTTTTACTGTAGTTCCTAATCCTACTTTATCAGTAGATGCTTTCTTTATTATATGGGCATTTTCTATTATTTTTTCTAACTCTTGTATTCTTCCTTCTACTTGTGCTTGTTCTGTTCTAGCTGCATCATAATCAGCATTTTCAGATAAGTCTCCAAGAGCTCTTGCCTCTTTTAAAGCCTTGATAACAGCGGGCCTTTTAACATTCTTTAATTCATTTAATTCTTCTTCTAACTCTAGAAATCCTTCATCGGTTAGATATACTTTATTGTCAGTCATTTTTATTTCCTTCTTCCTCTTTCTATTTGAAATTATTTTTTCTTTTTTACAATTCAAAATTGTACTAAATTTTGATACTTTTGTCAAGTATAAATTTACTTTTATTATATTCTAAAATTTATTATTATTAACTTATTTTTATTCGAATCATATCATTTGGATAAACTTTCTTATCTAGCTTGAATTTTAATATTTCTTCTGGATGCCTACCGATATTTACTTTTTCACCATCTTTATTATATATATCAGGCATTTTGAAACTAAATGGTTTTATATTTGGACCAAATATTTCTACTTCATCACCGGTTTGAAAATAATTTCTTTCGGTTATGGTTACCATGCTGGTTGTCTCATCATAATCTTTAACTATTCCTAGGAAATCTTGATTTGACACTTCATTTCTTCCTAAATAATATTGTTCATTTACGGTTGGTAATTTGTCCCAGAATTGAATGGTTGCTTCTCTATTGGCTACTCTATCTAATATTTTTTGATAATATTCTACTTTTTCTTCGGTTAATTTATTTTCGTAATAATCATCAATTAGATTTCGATAGGTATTTATGACAGTGGCTACATAGTAATTACTGCGCATTCTTCCCTCTACTTTTAGAGAAACTATACCTATTTCTATCATTTCTTTTACTTTGGTTAACATCATTAAATCTTTTGATGAAGCAGTGAATTTTGTTTCTGATTCTATCATGTTGTTATTTTTATCATATAATGGGAATTCCCAGCGGCATATTTGAGCACAACCACCACGGTTGGCATCTCTTTTGGTAAAATAATTTGATAATACACATCTTCCGGAATATGATGAACACATTGCACCATGGACAAATGTTTCTATTTCCATACCTGTTTTGTCTATTATTTCTTTTATTTCATTTTTTGACATTTCTCTTGCCAATACGACCCTTTCTACACCTTGTGATTTCCAAAATGATACTGCTTCATAGTTTAATGTAGATGCTTGCGTAGATATATGTACTTTTAAATTTATATTATTATCATTTATTATATCTATTATTAATGGATCTGATACGATTATGGCATCTACTTTAGCTTCTGATAAAGCTATTAAATATTCTTTTATACCTTTTATATCTTCGTTGTGAAAAACGATATTTACTGTTACATAGACTTTTTTATTTAGATTGTGAGCATACTTTACGGCTTCTTGTATTTCTTCAATACTAAAGTTTTTAGCATTAGCACGAAGTGAATAATTTCTTCCTCCTATATAACAAGCGTCTGCTCCATAAAGAAAGGCAAATTTTAGTTTTTCTAGATTTCCAGCGGGTGCTAATAATTCTACTTTTTTATGCATCTTTATCACCTTTCAATCGATAAATTGTTTTTATATTATAGAAGCCTTCATAAGTATTTTCCATTTTTTCTTTACTTATATATTTATCTATTATATCAATATTATTTGTACTTGATAAATCTATTACTAAATTTATGTCTTTTAACTCCTCTATATGATTTATTAAATTTACTAGTGGACTATAAATGATAGTACCATATTTTTTTTCTATAATGGTATACTTATTATCATTATTATATATACAATATAGATTGTCTTTTTTTTCTTTATTTATGTATGTAAAATAACTAGTAAGTAATAATCTACGAGAATAAAAGATTGGTAATAATCCATATACTGTGTAATAGATGTTTAATTTTGTATTATTTTTTATATCTAATATTTCTTCTTTAGTTATATCTGATGTTATATAGGTACTATTTAAACCATGGTTATAATAAAAATTATTACTATTTATACTGGCATTTAGATGCTCCTGCGATAATATTAATTCTTTTTTAATATTCATATCTTTAGCTATTTTAAATATGCCAATATCATAAAATAATATGCCTTCTATATTGCTTGTGGCCACTTTATTTAATACTTCTTTTACAAGTGGTATATCTTTATTATGAATCATTTTATTCATTGCTATGATTATTTTTTTATCTACTGACTGTGCTAAAAGAATTATTTCTTCAATAGTTAATTCAAAATTATATATGGATAAATCTTTGACACCTATTATTATGCCTTTTATATTTTTATTTAGAATGATATCTATATCTTCTTTTTTATTTGGTACAACAATTATATTATTCATATTTTTTACTCCTTTTGGATATGGCTATTTTATCCCCTACTGGTATATAAATAGTAGAAAATTCTTTATTGTTATCTAAAAAGTTAATAAATAATTTTATTTTGTTTACGATGCCTTTTTGATTTTTAGTTTTTATTAGATTTGGGTTTTCTACTAAGCCATGGAAGGATAAGTTATCTGTAATAATTGTTCCATCTTCTTTTAAATTATCTTTATATTTTTCAAAGAAAAGGATATTCTTTCCTTTAGCGGCATCGATAAATATTAGATCATATTTTTCTTTTATATCTGTTAGTGTGGCGTCGTCATTAATGATATTTATTTGATTTTCTAAATTATATTTTTTAATATTTGATACTGCTATATTATATCTGTCTTTATCTTTCTCTATAGTAGTTACTTTGATGTTTTTATTTGCTTTAGCCATCATAATAGCGGAATATCCAATAGCACTACCTATTTCTAAAATATTTGTAATTTTATTTTCTTTAATGTAATTAACTAGATATAATATTCCATCTTTTTGCATGATAGGTATTCTATTTTCTTTTGCATATTTTTCTATTTCTTCCATATTTTTTCACCTTAACTTTTAAAAGAAAAGCAACTTTTTATTGCTCTTCTTTTAATCTTTCTTTTTTCTTAAATTTTAATTCTTCAGAAGCCGTTTCTTCATCTAAAAAATATTTATTAGCCATTTTAGTATCATATGTTAGTAAGTGCCCTTCAATATAGAAGCCAGGGAATTTCTTTTTTATCCACTCTTCTTCAATATTGACACTTGCTATATCTTTAATACTTTTTACATATATGTTACTATGATAATTGGTAATTAACTTTGAATCTTTAATATGAAGTGATGTTATTAATGATTCTCCTTCAGTTCGTAAGAAAAAACCTTTATCATTATAATATATAACGTTATATATTTTTTCTGTTCCATCTATAAATGTTATATTTATATTATCTAATAGCATTATACCACCATTCATAATAAAACTCCTCTCAATAGCATTATTTATTATATCAAAGCATTATTCTTATGTCAATAATATTATCTTATTAGTAATGTAGTAATAGTTATTAATGTTATTACTAATGCTATAGCTATGGCTATTATGTATATTTTTTCGTTTACTTTTATTTCAACGTAGCTATCACCATTTTCTTTATATTTTAGTTCTATTTTTCCACCTTTTCTTTTAACCATTTCTTTTAGTTTTTCTTCTATTTCTGGAATAGTTAAACTAGTTGTTAAAAACATATCTAAGATAGCTTTTTTGAATACTTCAGGACTTAAATACCTTAGTACTTCATAATTTTTGTAGTATTCTTCTGCTAAAGAAGCAATGTCTCTTTTTCTTTTCATAATACAACACCCTTTCTACTTTTATGAGTTTAGTATATCATAAAAGAGTGCTTATTTCAAGACTATACTCCAAAATTATGTTTTGTTTTCTTTGTTATTATTTTTCTTATTATATCTAATGGGATAATGCTAAATGATAGAACAATTGTAATTAATAATTCTTTTATATTTATTCTTGTAGTTTGAAAAATTGTTATACCGGAATATGTTATGGATATTTGTACTATGATGATAAATAGTATTATTAATAAAAAGATTTTGTTTTCTGATAAATGAGCAAATATATTTAGTCTGTGTGTTCTAGCATTAAATGCATTAAATGTTGCTAAAAAGATAAATAGACAGAAGAATGATGTCATAAAATGATTATTATCTACAAATAAACTTTTTACTATTGGAAGTTTTAGAAAGATAATGCATAGTACTAAAGAGTATAATCCAGAAGATAGTATTTCATTAATCATATATTTGTTTAAAATGTTTTCTTCTTTCTTTTTTGGTGGTTCTTTCATGTACTCTATTCGTGGTACTTCGTAGGAAAAGGCTAATCCTGCTAATGTATCCATGACCATATTTATCCATAACATCTGTACAACGGTTATTGGCGATGGTACTCCGATAAATGGCCCTATTAGGGCTAAAAGAATAGCGGATACATTTACGGATAATTGGAAAATAATGAATTTACGAATATTTTTAAATATTGTTCTACCGTATAATATTGCTTTAGATATTGATACTATATTGTCATCTAATATTACTATATCTGAAGCTTCTTTGGCTACTTCGGTACCACTACCCATGGCAAAAGATACATCGGCTTTTTTAAGAGCAATGCAATCATTTACTCCATCACCAGTCATTCCTGTTACTAAGCCTAATTCTTTTGTTAGTAATACTAGTCTTTTTTTGTCTTCTGGAAGAGCTCTTGATACTACTTTTAATCTTGGTATTATTTTTTTTAATTCTTCGTCATTTATTTTACTTAATTCATTACTAGAAAGTATTACATCAGCATTATTGCTTACTATACCTACTTCTTTGGCTATACTGGTAGCAGTTTCTTTGGAGTCTCCTGTTACCATAATGGTATTTATTCCTGCTGATTTTATTAAATTTAAACCATCTCTAGCCTCTTTTCTTATTTCGTCTTTAATAAATATTATACCTACTAATATATTTCTTCTTATATTATCTGTAGGATAGATACTTTGAGAAGTAGATATAGCTATTGCTCGAATTCCTTTATTTGTTTTTTCTTTTATAATGGACATTAATTTTTCTTTATCTAAATATTTGCTTTTTCCATTTTCATCTATATAATTAGTAGTATACTTTAATAATACATCAGGTGCTCCTTTTATTAGTTTAATTTTTTTATTGTTTTTTTCTATTATTGATATGGAATATTTATTTTGACTATTAAACATTATTTTATCAATTATCTTTATAGTGTCTTTTTTGCTTTGACCTGCGAAAGATAGTAAGGCTTTATCGGTTATATTTCCCCCTATTATTTTGTTAGTAGTACTATCATATTCTGAATCGTTGTTATAAATAATGCTATCTATTAGGATTTGTCTATAAGATGGTAATAATTCATTTATATTAGTATACTCATTTAAAGATCCATCTAATATTGATATTACTTCCATTTTACCATTGGTTATGGTTCCTGTTTTATCAGTAAATAATATATTTAATGATCCTGCAGTTTCTATTCCAACCATTTTTCTTACTAGGACTTTGTTTTTTAACATTTTCTTTGAATTAGTTGATAATACCAGTGTTATCATCATTGGTAGACCTTCAGGGACGGCCATTACTAATACTGATACTGCTAATGTCATTGCTTCTAGAATATAACCTATGATGGTATTTAATGGTATGGCTTTTATTATTGATAGATTGAAATTATTTAGAATAAATATTTTAGAAAATAAATAAGAAATGGCTATAAGGATAGCAGCTATGTAACCTATTTTGCTTATTATTTTGGCTAGATTGGTTAATCTTAGTTTTAATGGCGATATATCTTCTCCGGTTGTTAATTCTTTGGCCATTTTACCATATAATGTATCCATACCTACTTTAGTTATTAATACTTCAGCAGTTCCATCATAAATGGTTGTTCCTCTATAAACTTTATTCTTATCGGATATGATATTTATATCTTTTGTTAATTCTTTATATACTTCTTTTGATTCTCCATTTAGTGATGATTCATCTACTGATAATTTTCCTCTTATTAAAATACCATCTGCTGGTATTTTTTCGCCACTTGATAAAATTATTACATCATTTTTTACAATGTCATCTATTGATATTTCTATTATTTTTTTATTTCTTCTTACACGGACATTTATTTTTGATGATTCTTCTTGCATTCTTTCAAATGCTTTATTAGATCCATACTCACTAATAGCGGATATTAGAGATGCTACTAAGATGGCTATTACTATACCAATTGTTTCAAAGTAATCGAAGTCTTTAAATAAAAATATTGTTTTTACTGCTAAAGCTATTATTAATATTTTTATAATTGGATCTCCTAAAGTTTCAATAAATAAATTAAAGAATGTATTGGTATTTTTTCCACTAATGTTATTACTACCATATTTTTTTCTGTTTTCCTTTACTTCTTCATTATTTAAACCATTATTATTGTACATAAGAATCCTCCTATGGTACATAATATTTTATGTTTGATTTTTTTAGAAGTTTTATGAAATGACAAAAAATGACTATTTTATTTAATAGTCATGATTAATGTTCATACTTTTTAAATACAAATTTTTTATTTGTATAATAGTTATATATAAATGTAAGAAGCGAACTTATTATTTTAGACCAAAAGTTTGATATACTAACTTGTTCAATTAATATAACAAGTATAGTACTATCTATTAGAAAACCTATTAATCTAAAGATTATGAAATCTAGTATTTGGGTTATTTTGTTTCTTTTATTTGTAGGTATTGAGTTAAATAGTTTTTGATTTAAGTAAAATAATAAGCTAAATGATACTAAGTAAGCTATAAAGTTTGCTAATATGTATGCTTTTGGATTTATTTTTGTTATGAAAAAATATATTAAGTATAATATTATAGTACATATAATGGAAATACTACAATATTTTATAAATTTTTTATTTTTGTTATATATGTTAATTATATTATTCATTTTTACACCTTTATATTTTTATTATTGTTTTTATTTATTATAATACTAATTTTTTTTGATGTAAACTTGATTTTAAAATGTGTTGTTTATTTATTGTAATCTTCTAAAAAACTTTTATATACTCCATTCTTTTTTGTTCCTAATATGCAATTTAGATTTATGTTATCTAAGCTTTTAAAAATATTTCGATCGATATTTGGATTTGTTTTTTTTAGTTTTTTTATTAGTTCTTTCATTTCTTTTCTTTTACTTAGTCCTTCATTTGTTAGGGAACACATCTCTGTAAATTTACATGCACAATTTATAAAGGTTAACTTGGAATTGTTGCGCCATGATATAATACTTTCTTCTTCAACTAAATATAGTGGTCTTATTAATTCGATACCTTTAAAATTATCACTATGTAATTTTGGCATCATTGTTTTTATTTCAGAACCGTAAAACATGGATAGTAGTGTTGTTTCTATTACATCGTTAAAATGGTGTCCTAAGGCTATTTTGTTGCAGCCTAATTCTTTGGCTTTATTGTATAAATATCCTCTACGCATTTTAGCACACATGTAACATGGACTATCAGAACTTATTTTTGAGACTACATCAAATATATCACTTTTAAATACTTCTATTGGGACATTTAATGTTTTAGCGTTATCTATTATCATATTTAGGTTGTATTTATTATATCCTGGATCCATTACTACGTATTTGGCATTAAATGGGACATTACCATGTCTTTCTAGTTCTTGAATACATTTTGCCATTAAGAAAGAGTCTTTTCCTCCAGATATACATACCATGATATTATCATTTTCTTTTATTAATTCGTATTCTTTTACTGCTTTGACGAACTTACTCCATATATCTTTACGATATTTTTTTATTATACTTCTTTCTATCTCTTTATATTTTTCCATTTTTTCATACTCCTTATATATTAAATTGGTTTTTAATAAAAGTATATTTATTAACTAATATCTAAATATAAAACTTCTATAAATAAATACTACACAATTATATCATACTTTTATTAATTATTATATAATTTTTTTATTTTGTAAACTATTGAATATTAAGGAATTGAAAAAAATGTAAAATAAATTTTCTAAAATCTATTGCTTTTTATTGAAAAATGTATTATGATTAATATGTCATAAAAATATATGACCGCACTCTACGATTGTAAGTAGGTGTGATAACCAAAACCCCCTGAAGAGTCAGCTAAAGCTGGCTCGCTTTTATTTATATTATTAGAAGATGATTAAATATAATACTTGTTTTCTATATTTTTAACTATATATAAAAATTACGGATATTACTCCGTAATTTTTTTAGTCTAAATTTTCAGTAGATTTTAGTTCTTTAATTATTGGTTCATACTCTGGATTGGTATTGAATGTAAGTAATGTGCTGATGAATTCTTCAGCATCTTCTTTGGCCTTCAATAACATTTTAAAATCTTTTTTTATATTTGCCATTTTGAATGATAATTCTCCGCTTTGTTCAGTACCAAATAGGTTTCCTTCGCCTCTTGTCTGAAAGTCATATTCGCTTATAGCAAAGCCATCATTTGTTTTCTCTAGTAGCCTTAGTCTTTCTTGTGATTCGGGAGCTATTAAAATGCAATAACTTTGAATATCACCTCTTCCTACTCTACCACGTAATTGGTGAAGAGTGGAAAGTCCGAACATGTTAGCACTGAATATTACTATCATTGAAGCATTTGGAACATTTATTCCTACTTCTATTACTGTTGTTGATATTAATATATTTATTTTATTATTTTCAAAATTTGTCATTATTTTGTTTTTTTCTTTTGAATCTATTTTGCCATGTATAATACCTATTTTAGCTATTTTTCCAAAAGCTTTATTCATTTTTTCTTCTAGTTCTTTGACGCTTTCGGATTCTTTGTCTTCTTCTTCGTCAATCATAGGAGCCACTACATATATTTGATGATTTTTATCTAGTTCTTCTTTCATCATATTTAATACATCAGTTATTTCTTTGTCCTTTTTAAAAATAGTTATAACTGGTTTACGATTAGCAGGCTTGCTTTTAATTATTGATAAGTCGGTATCACCATATATAGTAAGTGCATATGTTCTTGGAATTGGAGTGGCACTCATTGATAATACATCAGGGCTTATTCCTTTACTTTTAAAAATGTTTCTTTGATTTACACCAAAGCGATGTTGCTCATCGGTTATTACTAATCCTAATTTTTTATAATTTATTTTCTCTTGGATTAATGATTGTGTGCCAATTATTAAATCTATTTTTCCATTGGATAAATTTTCATATATTTCTTTTTTGTCTTTAGCACTAGTACTAGATGTAAGAAGAGCTATATTCATTTTACATTTACTAAATATTTTTAATGCTTCTTCATAGTGCTGTGTTGCTAGTATTTCTGTTGGAGCCATCAATGCTGACTGATGTTTGGATAAATAGTTGGCATATATGCTTATAAATGCTACAATTGTTTTACCAGAGCCAACATCACCTTCTAGTAGCCTATTCATGCGTTTTTTATTTTCTAAATCTTTTAATATATCATTTACGGCTATTTGTTGATCTAGTGTTAGGGCAAATGGTAAAGAACTTATAAATTTATTTATTTTTTCTCTATCTAAATTTCTTGTAATGCAAGCTTCTTCACTAACTATTTTTTCTTTTAAATAATTTATTTTTAGCATATACATAAATAATTCTTCATATTTGATTCTTTGTCTTGCTTTTTTTAGCATTAATATATCAATTGGGTTATGTACATTATGTAGAGCTTCTTTTTTTGTTATTAAATTATATTTTTCTTCTAAATATTTTGGTAATAAATTATCTACTGAAAAATCTGTTTCTAAGGCACTAGATATTAATTTTGCTAATTGTTTTGATGTAAGCCCTGATGTTACACTATAAATAGGCTCTATTTTAGCACTTGGTGGTAATAATCCAAATCTTACGTCACTTGCTATAATGGTATTTTTTAATTTGTTATATTTACCTATAATTGTTACTTCTTTACCACTTTTTAATTCTTGATGTAAGTATATTTTATTATATATTGTTACATTTAATATAGATGTCTTAGTATTTATTCTAAATATTATTTTTTTTAGACTTTTATTTATATATATAATGGTTGGCTGTCCCTCTACGATGCCATCTATTACTATTCTATCTCCATCATTTACTACGGTTAAATCACTTCTTTTAATGATATCATAGCGGAATGGATAATGATTGATTAAGTCCTCAGCAGTATTAATTCCTAATTTATTTATTAGTTCTTTAGTCTTTGGACCTATTCCATCAATACTCTCTAATTCTATCATTTTTATATCACTCCTACCATAATTGTACTAAATTTCTAATGAAAAGTCTATTACTTTACACTAAATTGTCATAAAAGATATTAGTATATGTAGTAATTATAATAAAAGAGACTATTTTTAGTCTCTGTATCATTATGTATTTGTGCGCATACTTTTTCTTATATTTTTATAGTTTGGACAATACTTACTTACTAATAACCAAAATTCTTTAGAATGATTTGGGTGGATGAAATGTGATAGTTCATGGACAATAACGTAGTTTAGATAAACTTTAGGATATTTTGATAATTCTAAATTTAATGTTACGTTATGATTTTTGATATTGCATACACCCCATCTACTAGTCATTTTTCTTATTTTTAAGTTTGGAACAGGTATTTTTTCTTCAAATATGTTATAGTAATAATCTAATTGTGCTTGATAAATGTTTTGAATATATTTTGATAAGTATTTATTAAGTGTTTTTTCATCTTTGGTGTATATTTTACTTTCTTCTATTTCGGTGTCTTTAAAGCCATATACAATATCATAACTTTCTCCAAAAAGTTTGAATGATGTATCTTCTTTTTTTGTTTCGCTTTTTATGAGACATTTATTTATGAATTCTGTATTGTCTTTAATTAGTTTTTCTATCATTTTAGAAGGGGTAAGATAATTTGTTGTAACTACTACCTTCCCCTCTTTTACTCTGATATAAGTATTTTTATTATTTTTGCGGATTATCTCGATTGGATAACTTTTATTATTTAAAGTGTAGATATTAGCGGAAGCCACCGCCACCGCCTCCTCCTCCACCGAAGGATCCGCCTCCTCCTTCACCGGAAGAGAAGCCACCGCCACCAGATGAGTAGCTTTCTGCTCTAGATCTTGCTACAGATGCAGCATGAACGCTATTATATGACATGTGATCTATATACATTAAAGTGCTATAATCAAAGTTAACATTTGGATCATTAAGTACTTCTGGATATAAATCTTTTAGTTGTTTTGCTACTTTATTAGCCATGCCAAATATATAGGCAAACATTAAATATTCATCCCACAAATGAACTTCTATTACTTCTTTGGTATCTATTCTTGTGAATTCGTCAAAATACTTTTTTAAACCATATAATTTAACGCTATCTTCATAAATTATATCATCCATAACATTTTTATATTTACATTCTTCTTTGCTAGTTCTTGTATATATATGATTACTTGCTTTTAATTTTTCTATCTCTCTTTTGTTAATTCGTTTAAATAAATCAAAAAATTTAGTATAGTGATTATTACACCATTTTTCTAGTTCTTTTGGTTCTAATATTCCATCTTTAGAGGCAGAATACATTATATCAAATAATTCTTTTTCTATTGGGTCATCAAAAGTTGGATTTAAAGTTAAATCCATTATACCACTTTCTTTATTAAATATTCCCTTTGTTTCTGTTTTGAACGTTACTTTATTTTCTTTTACCCATTTTAAGATTATTGCTCCAAATATATTGGTCTCTTGATATCCTTTATATAATTTTTCATTTAAATTTACTAAACAGTTTGCATAATACATGTCTTTATTGCATGGTATCTCTCTAAATAAAGGGGTATTTGTTTTATCTATTATTTTGTTGTTTTTATATCCGTATTTCTTTTTTGAACATAATATTGTTCCTGATATTATGATAATAAACGGTATTCCTAAACTTAGTATGAACGGTAACGCTTCTGCTATTGCATTTAGTATTCCATTATTATTTTTATGTTTATATGGAGTTGCTCCTTCATTGGCCATATTTAGGTAGTAATTAAAATCGTTGTTAACGGTAGCACTAGTACTAAAACTATTTGCGGGGAATTTTACTAGGATTGTCATATATTCACTACTATAAACTGTTTCTTCAGAGTCCATTTCAATATAACCATCATATACATATGTTGGCACACCATATTTACCATAACCCCATACATCTAATGTATCACTATATCTGAAATCACTATGTATTTTTATATAAACTCTTTTGGGTGATGGATTATAATTATATGGAAATAAAGTCCAATATATCATTTGATAACCATCAGTAGTTGTTACTACAAAGTTGGTTATATCATAAGTTAGAGTATATGTATTTTTTCCATATTCTGTTATGCCAAAGCACAATTCGATACCATCATTAACGTAATGGAAACCATTTTTATATTTTTTTTCATTGAAACTATTATTAATATTATAATTGCTATCAAAAGTATATGGATTATTATTTAAACTGACTTTGAAGTTTTCTATTTTGCTTTCTCCTAAATTATAATATGGTTTGTATCCTTCAGTTCCTTCTGCTAAATTGGTATCCCATTTTTCCGTTACATGGGCTGTGCCATTGTTATCAACGTAAATATCCATGTCGATATTATTTATTTCGTTTGCTAAAATTATACTTGGTAATAAGAATAATACCAAAGTAAATATTATTTTTTTCATATAATTCTCCTATCAAAAAAGGACTATATAAGTCCTAAAATTTAACTTGTGGTGCTTCTTTATCTTTTTCATCAGTTTTAAGGAAGTCAATTTTTCCGAACTTAAACATATTAGCAATTATGTTAGATGGGAATTGTTCTCTTAAGTTATTATAAGTTAATACTGTATCATTATAAAATTGTCTTGCATAACTTACTTTATCTTCAGTTTCTTTTAAGTCTGCTTGTAATGATATAAAGTTTTCATTAGCTTTTAAATCAGGATATGCTTCAGATAAAGCAAATAATTTATTTAAAGCGGCAGTAACTTGATTAGAAGCTTCTAATTCTTCATTAATTCCACTAGCAGTAGCCATTTTGTTTCTAGCTTCGATTACTTCTGTTAATGTTTTTTCTTCGTGTTTTGCATACCCTTTTACTGTTTCAACTAAATTCGGTATTAAATCTACTCTTCTTTTTAGTTGGACATCTATTTGGGAAAATTGATCATTTACTTTATTTCTAGCATTTACTAGTTTGTTATATACACCTATGCCATAGAATACTAAAAGTAAGATAACTCCCACTACTATAATAATAACTATTGCGCCTGTATCCATTTTATCTATCTCCTTTCATATTATATATTAAGTTTATCATAAATATATTAGTTTGTAAATCTCTATTTGTTATTTGCTTCTTTTTTTATAATGCTATTAGCTGCTATAGTGGCATCCCCAACAGCAGTAGTTAATTGGTAAACGTCTTTTTTTATTACATCACCTATAGCATATACATAGTCTATATTTGTTTGATAATTATTATTTACTACTATGTAATTATCTTCTTTATCTATATCAAATATTTTTGTATTTGGTATACTTCCAATACTTAGAAAAACACCACTACAATTTATTTTTTTGTTATTGTCTAAAGATACTGATACTATTTTATCTTTCTTTATATTATATTTTTTTATATTTGCATTATACATTATTTTAATATTCTTGATTTTATTTATTTTAGATATTAAGTTTTGTTCGGCGGTAAATGTATTTCTCCTATGAACTATTGTTACTTTTTTACAAATGCTTGATAGGTATATTGCTTCAGTTAGTGCAGATGATCCTCCACCTACTACTATTACTTCTTCATCTTTGTAAAAAGTCCCATCACATAGTGCACATGTGCTTATTCCTTTTCCTAAGTATTCTTTTTCGTTTTCAAGATTTAGTAGTCTTGGACTTCTGCCAGTGGCTATTATTAAATAGTCAAATTTTATTTCATTATCAATTGTTTTTTCTTTTAGGCTTATGTTTTTTATATTCTTGTATAAGTATTTTATACCTAGTTCATTTACTTGATTATATATATTCATTGCTAAATCAGGACCTGCTATGCTTATATATCCAGGATAATTTTCAATGTTTGGAATTATATTTAGCATACCACCCGGAGCATTATTTTCTATTATTATTGGTTCTAGGCCACCTCTTTTTAGATATATTGCTGCTGTCATACCTGCTATGCCTGATCCTATTATTACTACTTTATTTTCTTTCATTTTTATTTCTCCTTATTATATATATTATTCCTATTATACCTAGTATAATTAGTATTATTGATACTATTTGACTTATTCTAAATATTCCTATATACAAACTGTCGGTACGCATACCTTCTATTATTAATCTGCCGATACCATACCATATACTATATATGGATATTAGTAGTCCTTTTGTGTTATATTTATTTTTGTTTCTTATGATTATTAATAATATAAAGCCAAGAAAACACCATAATGATTCATATAAAAATGTTGGAATATAGTAGTTACCATTTATATACATTCCTTCTATTATGAAATTAGGAAGATGCATACTTTTAAGATTGCTTAGACTAGTTGATATTCCATGAGCTTCTTTATTTATGAAATTACCCCATCTTCCTATTGCTTGACCTAAAATTAAATATGGTACTAATGTATCTACTACTAATAAGGTGTCTTTTTCTTTTTTTCTTGTATAATATATGATAAATATTATACAAGCAATTATGGCACCATAAATGGCTAAACCGCCTTCCCATATTTTAAATATACTTAGTGGTTCATCTTTAAACAAATCGAAATTAAATATTACATAATATATTCTTGCACCTATTACCCCTACTGGTACTAGATAACATATTAAATCGATTATAAATTCTTTGCCTAATTTATTTTTTTCAGCTTGTTTTGATGCAAAATACAAGCCTATTAATATGGCACTTATTATTAATACTGAATACCAATATATAGTTATTGGACCGAGTTTTAAGAATGTTCTATCCATTGTTTCTTCCTTTCTATTTTATGGTAAAAGAAAAGGATACTTTCTATATCCTTTTCTTTTTAAAGAGTTTTATTAATAATTATCTCTATCTCTTAAGAAAGGTGGGATATCTAGGTCGTTATCAATATCATCTGTTCCTTCTCTAAAGATTTCTTCTCTGTTTGTTGAGTTAAAGCTGTGATATAATGGTTCGCTTTGATTTTCAAAACCAGTAGCTATTACTGTAACTATTACTTCATCATTTAAGTTTTCATTAATTACTGCTCCAAATATTGTGTTTATATCAGTGTTAGCAGCAGTTCTAATAACTTCAGCAGCTTCCTCAACTTCGAATAATGTTAGTGAAGAACCACCTGTTACATTAATGATTGCATCAGTTGCACCATTTATAGATGTCTCTAATAGTGGTGATGATACAGCTTGTTTTGCTGCGTCGACAGCTCTATTTTCACCTGATCCAACGCCAATTCCAATAAGGGCATTTCCCCTATCTTTCATAACTGCTTTAACATCAGCAAAATCTAGATTTACTAATCCTGATACAGCTATTAAATCTGAGATTGATTGTACGCCTCTATGTAATACGTTATCTACTTCTCTAAACGCTTCTAGCATTGGAGTTGATTTATCAATTAATTCTCTTAATCTATCATTTGGTATAACTATTAATGTGTCTACATGTTTTTTTAATTCATCTAAGCCTGTTACTGCTTGACTCATTCTTTTTTTACCTTCAAAGCTAAATGGTTTAGTAACGATTCCTACTGTAAGAGCTCCTAAATCTTGCGATATTTCTGCTATTACTGGGGCAGCACCTGTACCAGTTCCACCACCCATTCCGCATGTTACAAATATCATGTCGGCACCTTTGATAGCTTCTTCTATTTCTGCTTTTGATTCTAGAGCGGCCTCTCTTCCTATTTCAGGATTAGCACCTGCACCTAGACCGTCAGTTAGTTCTCTTCCTATTTGTAATTTGATTGGAGCTAAAGAATTGTTTAATACTTGAAGATCTGTATTGGCAACGATAAACTCGACACCTTTTAGTCCAGATTCAATCATTCTATTTACAGCGTTGCAGCCGCCTCCCCCTACACCAATTACTTTAATTTTTGCTAATTGATCCATTTCTAAACCAAACATATTATTCATTTTTAATCCTCCTTAGTACCAATAAAATTTCCAAATATTTTGGTAATTGCTATTTTGTCCTTTTTATTCTTGTTATTTGGATTTATAAGCAGCTCCTCGTCTTCTTTATCTAGCATTGAATATTCTTTTCCCCTGGTTTCCATTTTATTTATAAAATATTTTATCATACCTATTGCGGTAATATACTTATTATCCCTGATACCTAATGTATCCTCGTTATATATTATAACATCTTTTCCTAAAATTTCATAGACTAAATTTTTAAAGGCCCTTATTTCGGTTAATCCTCCTGTTATTACTATATAAGAAATATTTTGTTTTGTCAATAGTAATATTTGTTTATTTGCTAGTTCTAGTATTTCTGCTAAGCGATCCATAACTATTTCTGTTACTTCAATTTGATTTAGTTTTATCGTTTCTTCGGCAGTATTTTTTACTTCATAGACATCATTTAAAGCGATAAATCTTTTATGACTTGAAGCAAACTTTTCTTTTATCTCTCTAGCATCGAAGATGTTTATGTTAAACATATAAGCAAGATCTTTATCAATATTTAAACCTCCTAATTGAATAGTCTCAGTATTCATAAGTTTTCCTTTATTGTACACTGAAACATTAGTTGTTTCATGGCCTAAATTAATGATTGCGCCAACTTTTTTATCTAAGTTTTTATTTCCAACTTCAGCATAGTCACATAGTCCAGATATAGTAATATCTATTACTTCTAAACCAGCGCCTTCCATGACAGATAAAACTGAATATATATTCTTTTTAGGGGCAGAAATCATAATTCCCTTCATTCCTAATTTTTTACCTGTTCTACCAACAGGGTTTTCAGTTTCTTCATCATCGATAGTAAATACTAATGGTACTACTGTAATTAATTCATAGTCCTCATATAATTTAGCATATACTGATTCTTTGATTACTTTATTTATATCATCAGTAGTAATTAATTCATCTTCGTCTATGATATTTACTTCACCGGTTACAAGCATGAACTTTGTATTGTAGTCTGGTACATTTACTATTACTTTTTTGATTTCTATACCAAGCATATTATTCATTTCTTTTATGCCATCTTTAATTGAATTAATGGCTAAATTAGGATCGACAATTAAACCTTTTCTTATTCCTTTTGCTTTTTGTTCATGTGAGGAAAGTACATTTACTTTTCCACCGAAGTATTCTCCTGTGACGAACTTAATTTTATCAGATCCAATATCAATTGCAGTGTATATTTTCTTCACGATATCGACTCTCCCTAAAATAATACAATATAATTATAACAAAAAATAAAGAAAATGTATATATTTTCTTTATAATTTATCTTATTTGTTTTTCTTTTACACTATTTGGTTTCAATTGAAACTCTTTGTACTAGACCTAAGACAGTCATTAAACATATTGCGTAACTGCCACCATAAGATAAGAATGGTAATGGAACACCGGTTAATGGTATTACACCCATAACTCCTAATAGATTAATCATTATATGACATAATAAGTAACAAAAAACTCCATAACATATTAGACTATTACGTAATGTCGTGGCTTTTCGGGCTATTTTAATTATCCTATATAACACAATCATATAAGCTATTAGAATAGCTATTCCTACTATTAAACCCCATTCTTCAACTATTATTGGAAAAATGAAGTCAGTATAGGATTCGGGTAAATATAAATATTTTTGAGTAGATGCCCCTAGTCCTTGTCCTTTTATACCACCATTTTTAAAGGCTATAAAACTATTACATAATTGATATCCTGATTTTTCTTGATATCTTTCACATGGTTTTGTAAAATTAAATCTTTCTAATTGATAATCTTTTAAGAAACTACCACCTGTAGTTATTAATACTAGAGCTACTACTATGATACCTCCGATAATTATTTTATTAAATATACTACGATATTTTTTATTAACTGGTACAGCATAGAACATTAACATGGCAATTACCATGATAATAAAAGCTGTTCCCATATCCGGTTGAATTAATACAAGAGAAGCTACGATAGTTACCAAAATTATTGGTTTTATAAATATCCATTCGTTATCTAATTTTTTGATATTTTTTTCATAATATACTGCTAAATATATTATGACTATTACTTTAGCAAATTCTGATGGCTGTAAAGTAAATGGTCCTATTTTATACCAACTAACTGCATTATTAGCGGCATGGCCATATACTAGGAGACCCAACAAGGCCATAAATACTAAAAATAATAGAAAACTATATACTTTTTTATAGTTTTTTGTAGGAAATATTATTGTGAATAGGAAAAAGACTGTTCCTATTGCTAGAAAAATTAATTCTCTAACAAAATAGTGATATGGACTATAGTTATAACGCATAAAAGATTCCATCGATGATGCACTTTGAATCATTATTGCACCAAATATAAAGAAAATTATGGTTGTTATTAATAATGGTTTATCTAAACGTGAAAATAGTTTCTTCATATTCTTATCTCCTTATTATTATCATAACATAAATATTTACTTTTGAAAATATTTTTTGCGTTAGTTTACATTTGAGTTTAAAAGAAAAATAAAGCAGAAAATTTTCTACTTTATTTCTTTACTATTACTGTGTTGGTATTTTTGATATCAAGTTCTTTAATTAATTCTTTTAACTCTTTATATGTTAATGATTTTATTATTTCAATTGGATTATCTTCTAATTTGTTATCATATATAATATTATCGATAATTATATCATTTACTGCTTCTACTGATTCGAAGGCTAATATTTCATTACTTATCAATACTTTTTTCTTACGGTTAAAGTCAGTTTCTTTTACTTCTAATGTCTCTAATTTTTCTTTTAATTTTGATAAAAATTCTTCATACTTTGGTGTTTCATTTATTAGAGATATTAATATATGTGTATTACAATTTAATAAACTTACATATGTTGTGCTGGTTATAATATTTTCTTCTTTTAATTTTTGATCAAAGTCACTTGTTTCATCAAATAGTGTTGTGAATAATATATATAGATATAGATGGAGTTTTCTTCTTGTAAGTTTGATATTATTTAGTGGTATCTTTATGGTATAAGCAGCTTTTGGTATGTTTGTTGAGCTTTTTATTATTTCTTTTTCTTTATATACTTTGTCTTTTTCTTCGAATTCTTTTATCTTGATTTTATCTAATTCTTTGAATTCTTTATTTCTTTGATTTTCTCTTATTGTCTCCATTATTTTTTCTACATTGAAATTACCGGATACTACTATAAACATATTAGATGGATGATAGAATGTGTGATAACATGTTTCTAGATCCTCTTTTGTTATGCTTTCAATATCTTTAACTGTACCTATAATGCTATCGCGGTAAGGATTGTTATTTAATGAATTCAATCTTGTTTTTTCAATTAATACTTCGTTTGGTCGATCTTCATACATATGTATTTCTTCTGCTATTATACCTTTTTCACTTTCTACTGATTCTGGTGTTAAGTAAATATTTTGAACATAATCTAGGAGATAATTTATATTCTCTTCTAGATTTTCTGTAGCATAAAAAAGATAAGTTGTATTTCTGAAAGTTGTATATGCATTACAAATTGAGCCTGATTTAGCAAAAAATTCCATTGGCTGTGGATCATCTTTTTGAACAAAAACTTTGTGTTCTAAGAAATGAGCAATTCCTTTAGGAAATGATGTCATTTTGTTTTCACCAATGGGAACGAACTCATTGTATATTGATCCATATTTTGTTGTAAATGTTACATAATTTGTATGAACATTGTCTTTATTATATAGATATACTTCTAAACCATTATTTAATTTTTCATAGTAAATGTCTTCATTTATGTCTTTTAATTTTATTTTTTCCATTATTCATCCTCCTTACTTTCTAATGTTAAGATAGTATGAAGGGTTACTTTTTTACTCACCTTTACAATATCTTCTTTTGTTATTTTGTTAAAGTTTGCTATACGTTCTTCTTCATTTGGAGTGCCCACTAAAACTTTAGAAAAATATGTATTGATTATGCCCATTGGTTCATCTGATGCTGATTTTATACCTGATATTATTGTGTTTTTAGCGGATATTATATTTTCTTCTTTTAATTTTCCTTCATTAATACTTTTTAATGTTTTTCTGACTAATTTAATTGTTTTGTCTATATTTTCTTGTTCCACTCCTGAATTTATAAGTAAAATATTATCGTAAGCTTTAACACTAGAGTTTACGTAATAACAATAGCTATGTTTTTCTCTTACATTTTTAAATAATATGGAATTGGCTGATCCACCTATTATTTCATTATATAATTTTATAGTATATCTTCTTTCAAACTCTGTAAGATTATTTAAACTGCATAATATTATCAATTGGGCTTGATTTACTTTATCATATTCATGATATCTTACTATTCTTTTTCTTGGAAGCAATTCTTTTATAAGAAGATCTTTATTATTTTTTTTGAAGGTTGTTACTTTGAAATATTCTTTAAATATTTCTTTAATTTGGCTTTCATCTATATCACCAAGAATGAAGACATCTATTTGATCTTCTTTTAATACTTTTTCATAGTAGGTATATAATTCTTCACCTGTTATATCTTCTAGATCTTCTAGATAGCCAAATGTGTTATATGAGTATTCTTTTTCTTTCATTTTCTCCATTAATTTTAATACTGAATATTTTACTTTATTATCTTTAATACTTATTATATCTTGTTTTAACTTACTTTTTTGTTTATCAATATTAAGAAAAGCGTTATTTTTTACATTTGGATTAAATATTAGGTCAAGAAAAAAGATGATAGATTCTTTATTCATTCCTTCTTCTGTGTATTTTTCGTTTAGGAATTTTGTCTGAAAAGATAAATTACTAAATTTACCAATACGAGAAATTGATGATGATACTTTTATATCATATAAGTTTTCGCTTTCTATTATTAGATCTTTTTCATTTTTATAATTTTTACTTGAGTCTAATAATATCATTTTTAGTAAATTTCTTTTGGTAATTTCATCTTTTTTGATTTCACGATAAAAATCTACATCTATTGTTATTGTTTTAAATTTTTTGGTTTTAATAAAGTGCAAATTGTATGCACCCATATTAATTGTTTCTATATTCATGCATATCACCTCTTGTTATATTATGTACGAGTTTTAAATTTTTAAACTGGCTTCTAGAGCTAAAATTATTAAATTATCAAGTCCTTGTTCTCTTTCTAAACTAGATAATTTGTCTGCAAAAATAAAACTATCGCTTACCATAAGTAATGTTGTTGCTTTTTTATTAAGTAGTTTAGCATTTAATAGTAGTGCAAATGATTCCATTTCTACTCCTAAAACTGAATACTTGGCAACTTTTTCTTGAAAATTATTATTTTGTTCATAGAAGACATCTGATGAATATATATTTCCTTTATTTATTTTTAAATTTAATTCTTGTGCTGATAATTCAATCTTGCTATTTAATTCGGCATTACTATTTATATTAATGTTTTGGTAGTTACATAGATATCTACCATAATTGGAATTGGTTATAGAATTTTCTACTAGAACGATATCTTTTAATTGTAAATTGGTATAACTACCCATGGTTCCTATACGTATTATGTTTTCAACATTGTATTCTTTAAATAATTCGTATGAATATATTCCCATGCTAGGAATGCCCATTCCTGATGGAAATACTGTTATTTGTTTGCTTTTATAGTAACCGGTATAGGCTGTCATACCTCTTACATTATTGATAATTTTAGCATTAGATAAAAACTTTTTGGCGATATATTCGCATCTTTTTGGATCCCCTGGCATTAGTACTGTTTTAGCAATATCATTAATATTGCTTTCTATATGTGTACTCATATTGCCTCCTTATTCTGTAATATTTATACTATACTTCTTTATATTATCTAGTTTTAATGTATCATCTAAATTGAAGCTTATTGTATCAATTTTTGGACTAGTTATATCTTCTTTAGTATATTCTTTGGTTTGCTCCTCTAACAAGGTATCATTGTCATCATACAATGCGATGTTTATACTGAAATTATTGGCTAAGTTTTGATCTTTGAATTCTACTTGATAATTTACATTAATAACATCAGTGCCACTAGTAATACTTACATTGTTTACTAAAATATTAGAAGTGTTTTCTTTACTAATATCTGCTAATGACAATGTATTTGTGCTATTTGTATTTGAATATTTTGATACATCAATACTTTTCATTATATTAATATAGACAATATTATTATTTTCATCATTTACGAATCTTATACCATCTTCTGTAGAATTTACTTCTTTAATTGCGGCAGTACAGCTATTTGCATCGTTACCATAATAAGTGCAGATGATATTCATTATTTCTTTATATATTTGTGTTATTAAATCTTTATTTTCTTCTTTAATATTTATTTCTAATTCATTATCTATTAATGGAATTGTTAAGTCTACCTTGGTATCTTCTTTACTATAATTTACTATTAAATTGTTTTCATTTACTGTACTTGTAAATGTAGCACCATCCGCTATTAATTTTGAAGATAAGTTAGAACTATTTAAACTATTTGATATTTTGTCTAATGTTATGTAATTTGATACATGTTCATTTGGAACTTTAGTATTATCTTGACTGCTTCCATACTTTAAATATAATACTATACCTATTCCTGCTAATAAGATAACTATTAATATATAAGCTAATATGATATCTGTTTTTTCTCTTTTTTCTATTTTTTGTCTTTGAATCATTTCTTGTTCATTCATAAAATTACACCTCTTTTTTCTCTTTCTATCTTAATTAAATATACTATAAATTGTATTTTTTTTCAAGTGATTTGAAACTTATTTTACTATTTCTATTTTTATTTTTTCATTTCTAGGACATTTTACTATAAAATGATGTTGACAATTGGGGCATTTTACTGTGTGTTTGCCTTTTTTTAATGGTAATCTTATTTTTTGTTTGCATTTTGGACATTTACGATAAATATGGGTGTTATGATCTTGGTATCTCTTTTTTTGATATTGATAATATTTTATAATTTTGTTTTTTATTTTGATATATATTTGGTTTTCTTTTTGCCTTTTGGATTTGTTTTTTGATAAAAATCTTATTGTTGATATTATTAATATTATTAGTTCTATGATATCTATTATTTTGCTTTTTATAATGGTATTTAATAGTATTAATATTGTACATATTATTAATAAGAATTTATATAATTCATCTATTCCATATCTTCCATCCATAAATTTATATATTTTATTCATATTCCTCCTAATAAAAGAGGGTATCTATTGATACCCAATTATTTTATTGTTTCTAATCCACCAATATATGGTCTTAATACTTCTGGCACTGTTATACTGCCATCTTCATTATAGTTATTTTCAATTAGGGCTATTAAAGCTCTAGTACTGGCTAATACAGTGTTATTTAATGTGTGAGGATAATAATTTCCTTTTTCACCTTTTATTCTTATACCTAGTCTTCTGGCTTGGGCATCTCCTAAAGTTGAACATGATCCTACTTCAAAGTATTTTTGTTGTCTTGGACTCCATGCTTCGACATCACATGATTTTACTTTTAGATCTGCTAAATCTCCAGAACAGCATTCTAATTGTCTTACTGGTATATTCATATTTCTAAATATCTCTACTGTATATTGCCACATTTTGTTATACCATTCCATTGATTCTTCTGGTTTACATAGTACTATCATTTCTTGTTTTTCAAATTGATGTACTCTATAAATACCTCTTTCTTCAATGCCATGTGCCCCTACTTCTTTTCTAAAGCAAGGAGAATATGAAGTCATGGTAATTGGTAAGTTTTCTTCTTTTATTATTTGTCCTTTGAATTTGCCTATCATTGAATGTTCACTAGTTCCAATTAGGTATAAGTCTTCTCCTTCTATTTTGTACATCATGGCATCCATTTCATCAAATGACATTACGCCTGTTACGACATCACTTCTTATCATAAATGGTGGAATGCAATAAATGAATTTTTTGTCTATCATATAATCTCTAGCATATGATAGCATTGCACTTGATAATCTGGCAATATCGCCCATTAGATAATAGAAACCGTTGCCACTAGTTCTACCTGCACTATCTTTGTCTAAACCACCGACTTTGATCATGATATCGGCATGATATGGTATTTCATAATTTGGAACTACTGGGTCACCAAACTTTTGAACTTCAACGTTTTCACTATCATCTTTTCCTATTGGTACTGATGGATCAATGATATTTGGTATTTTCATCATATCGTCTTTTAGTTTAATAGATAATTCTTCTTCTTCTTTTTCAATATCTATTAGCTTATTATTAATTTCAACTACTTTCTTCTTGTTTTCTTCGGCAACATCTTTTTTACCTTCACGCATAAGTGTTCCTATTTCACTACTTATGGTGTTTCTTTGTTGTCTTAATGTGTCTCCTTCTATTTTTAGTTTTCTTACCTTTTCATCTAATGATAATATTTCATCTACTAAAGGTAATTTTTTATCTTGAAACTTCTTTTTTATATTTTCTTTTACTAATTCTGGTGTTTTTCTTATTATTTCTATATCTATCATTGTTTTTCCTCCTACTTTATTGTTATTGGTTTCTTTATATAATATATAAATTCTTCTAATAATAGTTTTATTCTTTCTATAACATTTTTTCCTTTAAAACTTACTATTTTTTCTTTGCTTTTGTTATTTAATTGATTTATATAGGCAAAGACTGTTTGAAATTCAAAATATAATACTAACAATAATATTATTATATGTGGGTATATAATTTCTTTTATTTTTATTGATATTATTCCTAATATTAGATCTATTATTAAGAGTGTTGTTTTAAATTTTCCCACTCTCTCAGTAAATACTTTTTTGTTTTTCTTTAGTATTAGATAGTTTATGACTGATATTATTAATTCTATTATTAATGGTATTACTATTAAATAATATTTATATATTAATAATATAATTATTAATGATAAAAAATATAATTTATCACTTATGGCGTCTAAATATTGACCTAATTTACTATATGCAGATAGTTTTCGGGCAAAATAGCCATCTAAGGCATCCGAGACTGCTCCATATATGTAAAATATTAATGATAATATTATTTTATTTTTTATAAAGAAAACAAAACCTAATATTAAAGATACAATTCGTGATATTGTTATTATATTGGGAATATTCCTTTTTAATTTATATATCATATTTTTTTCCTTTCATTATTGATTATACAATAATATAGTCTAAAAATCAATTAAGTAATGTAAAATATACTAAATATAATTTACTTATTATTTTTATTTTGTTATAATTTATAAGTGGAGGATGAAATAGATGGAAAGTCTAGTTAACAGTCTGGTAGATTTATTTAGTGGTTTGAATAAAGATGTTGTTGTATTTATTATATCAATGTTACCTTTACTTGAACTAAGAGGTGGTCTTCTTGCTGCTTCAATACTTAATGTTAGTTTTTTGCCTGGTTATATTTTAAGTATATTAGGTAATGTTTTGCCTATACCATTTTTATTATTGTTTTTGGAAAAAATTTTAAATTGGTTAGGAAAATTTAAGTCTACTAAAAAAATTGTAAATAAGTTTGAAAAGAAAGTTTTATCGAAAAAAGATCAAATTGATAAATATGGTTATATTGGGCTTATGTTATTTGTAGGTATTCCACTTCCTGGTACTGGTGCTTGGACTGGTTCTGCTCTTGCAGTACTACTTGGAATGGATAGGAAGAAGTCTTTCTTCTATATATTACTTGGAGTAATTCTTGCTAGTATTATTATGAGTATTATATCTTATGGAATACTTGGTAATATTATAAGATAAAAGGTATAGTTTATGAACTATACCTTTATTTTATCAAAAGTTACTTTTCCTAAATAGCCATCTTGTAAATCTTTTATTACACGTTTATATACTCTATCATAATCTGTTTCGCTGTTTCTTAAGGCTCCTATTTTTTTACCTATTTCATCTAATATAATTATAATATCTTCTTTTTCGGTTATATTATATCTATTTATAATATTGTCAGGATATTCTTTTAACATCTTCTGTATGATATAGATAGCTATATCTTCGCTATCTAACACTTCTTCTTTTATAGCAGTCATAGCCGCTAAATTATGTGCAACTGTATCATCATCTAATTTTGGCCATAATATACCTGGTGTATCTAGTAATTCTAGTTTGTCATTTATTCTTATCCATTCTAGATTTTTAGTTACTCCTGGTTTGTTACCAACGTTTGTACTTTTCTTTCCTACTAATCTATTGATTAGGGTTGATTTTCCAACATTTGGTACTCCCATTACTAAGACTCTTGCTCTTCTGGCTTTTAATCCTTTGCTTATTCTCTTATTATTTATTTCATTGATAATTGGAGATATTTTATCGAATATTACTTTAGTATTTGGATTGTGGGCTAAATCCATCGGTACCACTATATATCCTTTATCTTCATAATATTTTATCCAACCATTTGTTTTATCCATATCACATAAATCTATTTTTGTCATGATAATAACTCTTGGTTTACTATCGGTCATTTCTTCAATATCTTTATTTTTTGATGAATATGGTATACGAGCATCTACTACCTCAAATACTATATCTATTAGATCTATTTTTTCTTTTATTTCTCTTTTTGTTTTAGCCATGTGGCCTGGATACCACGAAATGGAAACTTTTGAAAAACTTTCTTGACTATCATTATTTTTCTTTTCTTGTCTCATTTTTCTCTTTTGATGCATATCCATTTAAATCACTTCCTATCTTTTATATTTTTTATTTTCTATTTCTTTCAAAATAATTTTATTTTCATAATCAAAATATTCATATTCATAAGTACTATTTTTATAATAAACATACACATTGTGTAATCCATTTTTGTACCACACTGAATAATTAAAATTATCATCTTTAAATATTTGGTTTAATTGTGCCTCTATTTTAACATTTCTTTTATCGTATACGCTTCTTCTGACTTAGGATTGTAATCTGCTGCTGTTGTAATAAATAAATCAGTGATTTTTTTTTATTTTTACTTCCATTCTCTATCATTCTTGCTTCTCTTAAAAAACTATGAGAATCAGACTTATATAATTGTCTTTTTTAAATTTTAAATTTATCATATTCTTTATATTGAAAGCTTCTCAGTTTGAATTACAAGATAACTTTGCTTAAAGTATATCCTACTTGTTTAAATCAGCGTTTAGCGCCTCTAAATATTTTTTAAGAAATTCATCTTTATGCTTTGAATTGTACTGCATAATAAATCGTGGATGTTCTAATGGTATGATTTTTTTAAAGAAATGGTACTTATTATTTATTTTAGTCATAAAATCATAGTTTTTACCACTACCTATACAATAGCATACTGAGGTGTCAATTCCAAAATTGATTTGTGATTTTATTGAATTTATAATTAGTGAATATAATGTTTCTTGTAGTTTTTTATTATCGTAATAATTACAATTAACATTTTTTCCTTTAGAATTTGTTTTTACTATTCCAATTGGGCAAACAAAATTCATATAAAAATCTGAATAAAATTTTTCACAACCACCATATTTTTCAATTACTTCGTATAAAAATCCTGATGAAGACTTGTTTATATAAAATTTATCAATTATAATTCCTGTTTCTTTTTGAAGATGCAATGCATCTTCAAATGGCACTCCTGTAACAGCTGTTCCACGACGTGCTGGTGAACTTCCTAAGATTAGACGACGGTTATTTCTATCATTATAAAATCTTTTATAAAATGATGTTGAAATTTTATGAACAGTTTCTTTTTTATCTCCATTAAATGGATTTATAATTTTGAAGCCTTCTGGTAATTCTATTGATATATTTGATAGATTTTCGTCAAATTGTATCACTTTTTGAGCAAATGTTTTTTCTTCGTTCATTTATTACCTCCAAGTTTTATATCTTGTAATTTTTTTAATTATTTAGTTAGTTTTTTTATTTTAATTCCTAGGACACCATATTTTTCTTGTTCTTCTTTGGAATAATAGTTTTCCATGTCTTTAGGATTAGCTTCTTCATTAATAGAATAACCCATTTCTATTTTATTGAAGTGTTTATATAGTTCTTCGAAACTATTATATTTAAATAAATCTATTACTTCTACTAATAGTTTTTCATTAGTTACTTTGTTAGTAAATTCTATATAATCTCCTACTGTTAACAGCTTTCTTTTTTCATCATTTAATCTTAGTTCTATTGTTTTTGTTCCATTTTTGATACATTCAAACGGCTCGTTATTTAATTTCATTTCGTGTTTCATAATTGCCTCCTACATATAATTTTATCATATGTGGCTGATTTTGTCATTCTTTTTATGTATTTAAAAACATCTCATTAGAGATGTTTTACTGAAATTAATGATACATTAAATTAACTGCTTGGGCCTGTTGGTCCTTGCGGTATAGTTAAATTTAATACATAATTAGGAGCATCACCTGTTATTGTGGCTGCTGCCTGTGTTCCTGGTGCACCTGTTGAAATTGTTCCAATGGTTAAGACTGGTGTTGCACCTGTTGGACCAGTGGCTCCGGTTGGTCCCGTTAATCCTATTGGGCCTGTTGGGCCAGTCGCTCCAGTTGATCCTGTTAATCCTATTGGGCCTGTTGGACCAGTCGCTCCAGTTGGTCCTGTTAATCCTATTGGGCCTGTTGGACCAGTCGCTCCTGTTGGTCCCGTTAATCCTATTGGGCCTGTTGGACCAGTTGCTCCAGTTGGTCCTGTTAATCCTATTGGGCCTGTTGGACCAGTCGCTCCTGTTGGGCCTGTTAATCCTATTGGGCCTGTTGGACCAGTCGCTCCTGTTGGTCCTGTTGATCCTGTTGCACCTGTTGGACCAGTCGCTCCAGTTGGTCCTGTAGTTCCATCTTCACCTCTAGGAATAGTGAAATTTAAAATAACATTTTCGTTGGTACCAGAGTTGGTAACAGTTGCGTCAGTTCCTGGATCAGTTGTTGTCGTAGTTCCGACTGTAATTGTAGCTGCTCCAACAGGTCCGGTTGGGCCTGTTGGACCGACAATTATTGGAGTGCAATTACATTTTTTTCCTTCTTCTAAGATTTTTTTAATTTTATTATCATGACAATTATTATTCATTTTAATCTCCTTTCAATTTATTTTATGAAATTTAATTAAAATAATATATACGATTGACTATATAATAAAAAAGATGTAACTATTAATTACATCTAATTATTTAAACTACCAAACTTTGTTATTGGCCATATTCTATACACTGCTTTTCCTAGTATATCTTTTTCATCTACTAAACCTATTATTCTACTATCTTTAGATATTGGTCTATTATCCCCTAATACTAGATATTTTCCTTCAGGTATTGATGTGCAATTACATATTTCTTCTAAGTTGAAATCATTAGTAGTACGATATTCAAAATTTGATTCTACTAGTTTATCGTTTACATATAGTTTATTATTTTTGTATGATATATGTTCTCCTGGCATGCCAATAATTCTCTTTATTATTTCTTCGTTATCATTTTTTATAATAACAATATCGAATCTTTTTATAGTGCTACTGTTATATCCTATTTTTCTTTCTAGTAGTACTTCTTTATCATGTAAGTTTGGTTTCATTGAATCTCCTGATACTATTATAGGAGTAATTATAAAGCTTCTGATTAAAATAACTATAATTATAATAATGATATATGGTAATATTTCTTTAATTATTTTATTCATATATTCTCCTTTAGAAATAAAGATAATAGCTAAGCTATTATCTTCTTTCTTTAATATTATATTTGCTCTTTCTGTCTCTTAAGAAATATAATTTAGCTCTTCTAACTTTACCTGGTTTAGTAACTTTGATATAAGCTACTTTATTAGAATGTACATGGAATGTTTTTTCTACACCGATACCAGAATATTCTCCTCTTACAGTGAAAGTTTCAGATACTCCCTTACCTTTTCTTGCTATTACAGTTCCTTTAAAATCTTGGACTCTTTCTTTTGATTTACCATTCTTTGTTTCAGTAATAATGCATCCTACTGTTACTGAATCTCCTACTCTGAATTCTGGTAAATCTTTCTTCATTTGACTCATTGTAATCTTATCAATAATGTCCATCGTAATATACACTTCCTTTCTTTTTTTATAATCACTACTTTATATAAATAGGCGGATTATTTCTCAACGAATATAATTTTACCATATATTATATTAAATTTCAACTGTTTTTTGTTAATTTTTGCTTGTTTATATCATAGTATTTATTATGAAATATGTTATACATAGGGGCATCACTAATAAATACATTAAAGAGAACTCATATTGTGCTATTAAAAGAGCTTTGATGGATGTTAATTCTAGTGGTGTTGAATTTGATATTAGACTTACTAAAGATAATGTGATAGTATTATCGCATGATTCCATTGATATTGAAAGTAGTAATTATAGTGATATTATTAAGAAAAAGTATTTAAGTACATTAGATGTTATTCTTGGTATTAATACTAAGAAGATATTACTTATTGATATTAAGGTTAGAAATAATTATAAGAGATTTGCTAAAAGAATTATTAAATATTTAGATGATATTAATAATAAAAATATATATTTAGCTTCTTTTAATAAGAAGATTATTAAGTATTTAAAGAAAAAAACTAATTATAAACTTGGATATATTACTTTTAAGAATACTAAGAATAATAATTATTTTGAGGTAATAAATTTTATTACTTTAAGTAAAAATAATATTAATAAATATCCAAATAAAGAGATCTTTTTATGGACTATTCATAATAAGAGAGAAGAAAAATTAGTATTAGATAAGTTTTCTAATACTAATTATTATCTTATTAAAGATAGTTATTCTTCTTTTACTTCTATGTAATCTCCTGAATCTAGATATATTATACCTTTTTTATTATCCATACTGGAATATATTTCGTTATATTTATTTATTTTAGTAATCTTACTTAAAGTTATATATACTTCATTTCCATCATTCATTTTTAATAGAAATCTTTCGGTATCAACATCATTTGGAACATAACTTATTTCTGATATTTTTAATAATATATTATTATCTACTTTGGAGAATTTAGTAGTAAATCTATCTTTTATTGTATCGATATTATTAGTTATTATTGGTGCACTATTTATATTATAGTTATTATCTATAAGAGTAGCATCTTCTAGAAGTAATTTATCGTTATATACTCCTATTATTTTTTTCTCAGTTATATAAATATATACTTTATTTAATAGTTTCTTTTTTATATTTACTTCTTTAATATAATTATTTTTTAATAATTTCTTTTTTATAGTACTACTACTGGTAGCTAAAAATGAGGGATAATTACTTATGCCAGCTTCTTCTATTATTTCTTTATCACTTAGTATGTTGTTACCTACTATATATATATTTTTTATTGGTAATTTTTTTATATATAGAAATAGTAATACTAATGATATTAGTACTAATAAACATATAATTATTCTTTTTACTTTTAATTTTCTTTTCTTTCTTTTGACTTTTATTTTCTTTTTTTCGGGCATATTATCACCTTACTATTTCTTGTTCTAATATTAAATCAATGTTATATTTTTCTTTGACTTTTTCTTTGATATAATCTATTAATGATATGATATCTTCATATGTAGCGTTAGATGTATTTATAATGAAATTGGCATGTTTTTCACTTACTTGAGCCCCTCCGATGGTATATCCTTTTAATCCTATATCTTCGATTAATTTTCCTGCTGATAAGCCTTCAGGATTTCTAAATACTGATCCTGCTGATGGCATATTTACTGGTTGTGATGATATTCTTCTATCTCTTCTATCTAGCATACGATGTTTTATTATTTCTTTATCTTCATACTCTAGTGATAGAGTTACTTCAACACAAATAAAGTCTTTATTTCTTTTTAAGAAAGAATCTCTATAAGCATATTCTAACTCACTATTTTTCATAGTTTTTATTTCTAAATTAGGGGTTAGTACTTTTACCTCTTTTACTATAGAGGCCATATCTTCTTTATATGCTCCAGCATTCATAGCGGTACTTGCCCCTAATAAACCTGGTATTCCTCCAGCAAATGATAGGCCATTTAAGTTATTTTCCATACATATATTGGATAATTTGATTAAACTTACGCCTGCTCCTGCTATAACTATATTATCTTTTATTTCAATATTATTTATACGATCTAACTTTATTACTACATCAAAATTAGGCCTAGCTAATATGACGTTAGAACCATTACCTAATATTAAATAATGAATATTGTTATCTTTTAAATATTTTAATAATTCTTGTAATTCATGAATACTTTTGGGATAGACTAAATAATCACAGCTAACATCTATTTTATAGGTGTTGTATTTTTTTAATGATACGTTTTTATAGTATTCATATTTATTAATAAAACTTTCTATCATTCATTATCAATTCCTTTAGGGTATTATATATTCTAGTACTACTATCTTTTATACCTAGTTTACTAAGATTTTTTTTCATTTCTTCTAATTTATCTTTATCATTTAATGTTTTGTCAATAAGTTCAATTAATACTTTTCCATCTAAATCTTTTTCTTCTAACATAATACCTGCATTATGTTCTACTAAGTCCATGGCATTTTTGTATTGATGATTGTTTGCTACATATGGACTTGGCACGAATATAGCTGGTACTCCTAATGCTGTTATTTCACTCATTGTAGAGGCTCCTGCTCTAGTAACCATTAAATCAGTTATTTTCATTACTTTTGGCATTTCATAGATAAATGGTAATACTTTTACATTTTTTGGTACTCTTTTATCTTTTACTTTTTCGTAATAACTATTACCAGTAACTATTATTACTGAATAATTTTTATTTCTAAAATTATCTATAAAACTAAATATTTTATCGTTAACACTTCTACTACCTAATGAGCCCATAACTATAAGAACTAATTTTTTATCTTCATCTATTTCTAATTCTTTTTTTGTTGTTTTTTTAATACTAAGTGCCTTCTCACTACATGGATTACCAGTTAATACTGCTTTTCCTTTAGGAAAATCATTTATAGTACTTTCAAATGATACACCTACTTTATCAGTATATTTAGATAAGAATTTGTTAGCAAGACCTACAACACTATTTTGTTCGTGAATAAACGTTCTCTTACCTAACTTTTTAGCGGCATATATAACTGGAGCGGTAACATAACCACCACAACCTATAACTATATCAGGATTAAAATCTTTTATTATTACTTTAGCCTTTTTAATAGCTCCTAAAAAGTTAGTAATGGTTTTAATATTATCTAATGATAATTTTCTTTTAAATCCTGTTACTTCTAATCCTTCGTATCTATAACCCATACTAGGTATTAGATCCTTTTCCATTCTATCGGTTGTACCAATATATAAAAACTCGCTATCTGGTTCTTCTTCTTTTATTTTATTTATAATAGCAAGAGCTGGATATATATGTCCTCCTGTTCCTCCTGCTGAAATTATTACTCTCATGAAATCACTCTCCTATATAATTTTATCATAAATAAAGAAAAAAAGATATATTCCTATTAAAATATATACTTTTTTACACTTTTTATGTATTTATCTATTAACACTATTAAGCTTTTAATTGGTATGGATTACTCTGACTACCATCACCAGAATGCAATATTTGATCTTCCAGATATAAAGTTGGAATAATACCATATGCATAAGATGCTTTAGTTGCATTTATTAAATAGCCACTAACATAAGCCAAATTAACACCAGATTCATGATAATTGTTCGGAACTAATAACCAATAATCAGTAGTTCCACCCACACGTAGCATCCAATCGTTTGCACCACAATTATAAAATGTTTTATCAGTTTCATCAAAATCAAATATATTATCAGTACATTTTAAAAAATCAGTGGCATACCCATAATCAGATGGATGTGGTAAAGCAATTTTTCCATTCCAAGTAGATGTTCTTGTTATACCATCACTAGGGTTTGCAAATACATTTGTACCTCTTTCTTTAACATAAATTTGATTGGAATATAAATCTGAAGAATCGCTATACATACCAAAATTCCAAGTAAAATTAGCTATCATTTTTTTTGTTATTTCATTCTTTATTCCAGTAGATGTAAAGTCACATGAAATGGTTGCATTATTTTGACCATTATAGCAATTACCAGATTTGCTGTTATAATACAAGCTTCCTCCAACACTATCAGAATCGTAATTTGGATTTAGAACTTTCATAATATCTGCTTGAGACCATTCAGCGATACCAAAACCAGAATTTATTCTAGCAACTGATGTATCCCAAGAATATGAGCCAATAGATCCATTTCTTATCAATTTTATTTTTCCATCGAATACTCCGATGATACGCCATAGTTCACAGTTAGTACTTGGATATGTTTCACAGTTAAAATATACATAGTTTTTAGGAGATGCTCCATAATATCTTATATTACCTCCATCTAATGATGAAGTGGTTCCTCCTAATCTATCATTCATTAATGATTCGGATGTAGCATAATTATAAGTAATACTATTATTAGTTACTGTAGATTTACTTGCATTGGCATATAGATTAGTTATATATTTTGCAAGTGAAATTGGTGCTGTGTATGTTCCTGTTACCAAAGTAGAAGCTGATGGTACTATTAAGTCTCCTCCGTTTTCATAACCCATGACTGCGGTTATTTCTACAGTAGTATTAGAGGATGTTTTGTTTTTTAGATGTAGTTTTATATATTTGTTATCATTAGCTCCTATTGTTCCTGTTACTTTGTCTTTACTATCACTATATACTTTTACTTCTATATTGGAATTATTATAGGCTACACCATATGATACTGTACCATTATTGGTATTATTTATCTGACATATTACTGTTTTTTCTTCATTAGCTGCTAAAGATACTATATTACTATCTGTTAGATTTATTGTATAGTAGTCACCGTTATTAGTGGTTTTAGTAGTTAATGCATAAGTATTGTAAAGTAGATATATACCTGTTAATACTATTAATGATATTATTGTTATAATTACGATTTTTTTATTTTTATTCATATCTATCACCTATTTTTACTCAATATTAAGATATCATATTTTATATTTTTTTTCAATAGTTTATAGAAAAAAAATAAGACCTATTTATAGGTCATTATCTAGATATGTATATATCTCTTATTGTATTTATGGGAATATATTCATTATCCATAGTAATTAAATTTGTTTTTGTTTTCCCTACTATACGTTTATTTGTTTTACCTTTATCTGTGACTATTGTCACATCTATCTTATATATATAGTTTGGAGAGTTAAAGATATTGTATATTTTTTGTTCTACTGTATAGTTATTTTTATTATTGATAAAAATATTGTTATTAGATATTTTTCTATCGTTATTATATATAGTAGAATACATTTTTTCATTATTATTAATATCTTTATCTATTGTATTATGATACATTTTTGGTAGTTCTTTCAACTATTATCACCTCTAATAAATTATATGAAAATGGTTATATATATATTTATTATTTTTTTATTTTGTGGTATTATAATAACTAGAGTGTGATATGGATGAAAAAAGAATCTAAATTTAAAGTTGAAGGTAAAATATTAATTCCTATAATATTGTTTGCTATTATTAGTGTAATTACTATATATGCTACGAGAAGTTTACTTCCTAGCGACTATCAAAGTTTTTATTTAAAACAGATATTATGGTATGTACTTGGTTTTGGGCTTGCTTATATTATGATGATATTTGGTAATAAGTTTTTATATAATAATGCTTATATTTTATATTTTATTGGGGTTATTTTATTAATATTGGTACTACTATTTGGTAAACCTATTAATAATGCTAGATGTTGGTTTATTATTCCTTATATTGGTAGTTTTCAACCTTCGGAATTTATGAAAATATTTTTAATTATTATATTATCAAGATTAATTAATGATTTTAATGAAAGTAGAAATAATAATGATACAATGGAAGAATTTAAGTTTCTTTTAAAGGTATTGGTTATAGTTGGTATTCCTTCGGTTCTTACTTTTATTGAACCTGATACTGGGGCGGTACTTATATATTTTATTATTACTGTTGTTATGTTATTTGTTGGTGGTTTTAAAGCTAGATGGTTTGTTATTACTACTTGTATTATACTTATTTGTGGTGGTGTATTTTTAGGAATATATTTTATGAATCAGGATTTATTTATTGATATCTTTGGAACTAGTTTCTTTTATCGTATGGATAGAATTCTTAATTGGTCTAATAGTAATGGACTTCAACTTACTAATGGGCTTACTGCGATTGGATCTGGGGGAATGTTAGGACATGGATTTAATCATACACCAATATATTTTCCGGAAATGCAAACTGATTTTATCTTTGCGGTATTTGCTTCTAATTTTGGTTTTTTGGGTACTTTATTGTTACTTGGACTTATTGTATTCTTTGATTTAAATATTATTTCTTTGGCTAATAAATCACATAATGATAATGATAAATTATTAGTTGGTGGTATTATCGCAGTTCTTCTTTTTCAACAAATGCAAAATATTGGTATGACTTTAGGTTTATTACCTATTATGGGTATTACTTTACCTTTTATATCTTATGGTGGTTCTTCTTTATTATCTTATATGATACTTATTGGTATGTTATTTAATATTTCAAATGAAAATTTAAGATTTAAAAACTAAATCTTATTTTTTTATTTTAATACATCTAGAAATGTTTGAATCATGCTTATATTATTTAACATTTTATTAAATTTATCACTTGGATTCAATTTATATTTATTTTTCATATCCGCTATAAAGTCTTTATAGGAGTTTGGATTTCTATTTAATCTTTTATACCAGTATGGGTTTTCTCTAATAAATGATGTTTGCATGGGATCGCTTCCTATTTTTATTTGTAGTTCAGTAGTCATTAGTCATCAAACTTCTTATATATTGGTCTTGGGGTGTATGTGCTAGTAGAAGATGTATTGTTTTTGGTAATCATATCACCGAATAAACTTATGGCTTTTTGGATAGATGTTATACCATCTTGTAGTTTGTCTGGATCTATATTCTTAGCCATTTCCATTATATTAGATAGACTTGATGGTTTGGTATTATTTACTTTGGTTTGGGGTTCTTCTTTCTTTAGATATTCATTCCATATATTATTATCTTCACCATATAAATCATATAGTTCATAGAACTTTTGCCAGGTCATTTTGTTTTCTTTTACATATGTAACTAGTACTTGATTTTTTTTTACGAACTCTTTAAAGTTGTCTACTTTTGTCATAGTATCACCTACCATAAGTATATGCTTTTTATGATATAAAGTTACAGATATAAAAAAAATAATCAATTTGATTTTGATTATTTTTTAGTTATTAAATAATGACATCTGACCATCAACTGTATAGTCCTTAGTAAGTTTTCTTACTCTATAGCTGCCTAATGTTTCTTTTTGATTTTCTTTTATTAAATTTTCTTTTAGCAATGATAGTTTTTCTTGTCTTTCTTTATCAAGCATATCTTTGGTTATACCTAATGATCTATATGCTTTTGCAGCATTATAATTATATACAAACATAGCTAGATCATGTAATGATTTATAATTTAATTTACATTCATCAGTGGAGGGATTATATTTATATATTTCTCTTTGAAAAAAGTCACTTAGTATTTTACTATTTTCAAAATCATAATGGTGTTTTGCTATCAATGATAAGTTAGCTATATTTATGCTGTTGTTATAGCTATTACGATAATACGATGATAGTTTTTCTAAGAATGTGTAATCTCTTTGCTTGCTTATTAAGATACTTCTTAAATATAGTTGATCTAAATATTTACTTTCTTTTTGATATATTAATCCGTATTTTACTTTTATTAAATTATTATTTTGTTTACGTCTAATACTTAATTCTTTTGTTATTTCATCGATTGATATTATACCTGCTTGATATAGTTTCTTCTTGAATTCATATTCATCTTGATACTTTGAAGTTAAATCATCTAATTCATCTAGACTAAGTGCTTCTCCTTTAAACTTGGATGTTTTGATAAATCCTTCTAGTAATAATAGATTTAATTTCTTATATTCGCCTTTGTTTGCTATTGTTAAATAATATGCCATGTTATCGCCCTCTGTCCTCTCATCTTAATTATATATAATTTATATATAAATGTCAAAGAAAAAGACCTAAAAATAGGTCTTTGTGTTATTTTTCTGCTATGATGTCACATATTAAGTCACTAAATTCAGTAGGATTATCTATTGGTAAGCCTTCAATTAGTCTTGCTTCGTAGTAGATAACTTTGGTATATTTATTGAATTCTTCTTTATTGTTTTTATATAAATCTTTTAATTTTTTACTAATGTTATGATTTATATTTATTTCTAGTACTTCACTAGCGGTTATTTTTTCATCTGTTGGCATAGCATTTATTACTTTTTCCATTGAAGTAGATATTTCACCATTAGTGGTTAAACATACGGGATGTTTCTTTAACTTATTAGTGAATTTTACTTCTTCTACTTTACCATCCAATACTTCTTTCATGTCTTTTAATAAGTCTGTATTATCTTCGTTTTCTTTTTTTATTTGTTCTTTTTCTTCTTCTGTAGATAAATCTGTATTTTCTTTTGATACGTTAATGAATTTTCTTCCTTCGTATTCTCTTAAAGCCATTATAGCAAATTCATCTACGTATTCTGTTAGATATAATACATTATAATTTTTTTCTTTAAATACTTCTACTTGTGGTAACATATCTATTTTATCTATTGATTCACCACAAGCATAATAAATATTTTTATCTTCTTCTTTCATATTAGATATATATTCATCTAATGTTATTAGTTTCTTTTCTTTTGAAGAATAAAACATTAATAAATCTTTAAGTTTATCTTTATTTATACCATAATCATTATAAACACCAAATTTTAGTTGCATACCAAAACTTTTATAGAATTTTTCATAGTTTTCACGATCTTCTTTTAGCATTGATAATAATTCTTTTTTTATTTTACTTTCGATACTCTTAGCAATTAGTTTTATGTTTTTATCTTCTTGAAGAGTTTCTCTTGAAATGTTTAGTGGAATATCTTCTGTATCTACTACACCTCTTACAAAGCTATAATAATCTGGTAATAAATCACTACATTTATCCATAATTAGAACACCATTAGTATATAGCTGTAGTCCTTTTGTATATTCTTTGCTATAATAGTCATATGATGCATGACTTGGTATGAATAATAATGCTGTGTATGTTACATTTCCTTCTACTTTAAAATGAATTGTTTTTAATGGTTCATTATAGTCATAGAATTTATCACTATAGAAGTTATTATATTCTTCGTTTTTTATTTCTTCTTTGTTTTTCTTCCATAGTGGGATCATACTATTTAAAGTTGTTAGTTCTTTATATGTTTCATACTCATCACTATCTTCTTTTTTTCTTGTATTGGATACTTCCATTTTTATTGGATAGTTTATATAGTCAGAATATTTCTTTATTATTTCTCTAATTTTATATTCTGTAAGAAAATCACTATATTTATAATCTTCTGTATCTTCTTTAATATGAAGAGTTATCTTGGTTCCATTATCTTTTTTATCTGACTGAGATAATGTGTAACCATCTATACCATTACTTTCCCATATATATGATTTATCTTCTTTATATGATTTTGATTCTACTGTTACTTTGTCACTTACCATGAAGGCTGAGTAAAAGCCTACTCCAAATTGACCTATTATGTTAGCATCATTTTGACAAGAGTTTTCTTCTTTGAAGTGTAATGATCCTGATTCAGCAATTGTACCTAGATTGTTTTCTAATTCTTCTTCGGTCATACCTATTCCATTATCGGTAATTGTTAATGTTCTTGCTTTATCATCTACATCTATTTTTATATATAAGTCATCATTATTTACCTTTATACTTTTATCTGTTAATGATAGATAGTGTAACTTATCTAGAGCATCACTTGCATTGGAAATTAGCTCTCTTAAAAATATTTCTTTATTTGTATAAATTGAGTTTATCATTATGTCTAAGACTTTTTTACTTTCTGTTTTGAATTGTCTTTTTTTCATTTTATCATCTCCTACAAGTATAATTATAGCCACTTTGTTAGCAATTGTCAATATTAATTGCTAATATTTGATATTTTTAAAGAGGCTATTTAGCCTCTACTATTAACTTAATCGCTGTTCTTTCATCGCCATCAATATTAACATCGATAAAAGCGGGCGTACATACTAAATTTTTTCCTGATGGAGCTACGAATCCTCTAGCTATTGCTACTCCCTTTATAGCTTGATTTAGGGCTCCTGCTCCGATTGCTTGAACTTCTACAATGCCTTTTTCTCTGAATACATTAGCAAGTGCTCCTGCTACTGAATTTGGGTTAGACTTCGATGAAACTTTTATTGTTTCCATATTTGTTTTATCATTCCTTTCTTCTACAATAATATATATGAATGAAATATAATTATAGTACAAAAAAAGAAACTTAACGTTTCTCAATATGAATTAATCCATCGTATACTTCTTCTAAAGCTCTACCTATATTCTTTTCACTTTTATATTCTTTGATTGGTTTTTGATAATAACCTGTTTTGGCCATTTGTTTAGCTCTTTCGGAAACAACATAAACTAAAGCGTATTTGGAATCTACAATATTTAATATTTTATCTATTGATGGATAAATCACTATTATCACACTCCCTTATGATATAAGAATATAACATATTATAAATAATTGCAATAGTCTTTACAGTAATTTTACAAAACATTTTTCTTATTGTATCCAATACATTTATTTTTAATTTTAGGTCTTTCTATTGTTCCATTTTGATACATTAGTTTTTCTAATTTATATACTAAGGATTTTATTTCTCTAGATATATATGATTGTGATTTTTTTAGTATTTTGGCTATTTCTACTTGAGAATAGGCTTTTTCAAAATATAAATTATATAAGTATTTATCTTTTTCATTTAATAAATTAACTATACTTCTTATATTGTTTATATTTTCATTATTTATATAGTCTTCTTCTATGTTGACTGATGGATCGATAATTAAACCCATTAGTGTTAATTCGTCTTCTCCATTATCTTCTTCTAAATGGATATCTTTGGTTATTCCTTTTCTTATATACATTAATATCTCGTTGTCTATACATTTGCTTGCATAGGTGGTGAAAGAGTAATTCTTATCTAAGTTAAAAGTATCTACTGCTTTTATTAGTCCAATAATACCGTTAGAAATAATATCATCCATATCAATTTGAATACTAGAGAATCTTTTATAATATCTATGAAATACTAGTTTTAGATTATGTAATATTATTGTTTCTCTTGCTTCTGGAATGTTATTTTTCATTTGAATGAATTTTTTTTCTAATTCTTGTTTACTTAATGCTTTATAATTATATTTATTTTCCATATTACCTCCTAGAGAAAAAACAGTATTGTTTAAATACTGCTTTTTAATATTTTGCTAATTATTTAGAATATTATGACATCTATCACAAATATCGCCGTCTAAGTGATCAACATAATTCCAACATCTATTACATTTTTCGCCAGTACTCTTTGCTACTTCTACTTCTTCACCATCAGTAGTATATTCTACTTTTGATACGATTAATAGCTGATGTAAATATGAACCTAATTTTTCTTTTACTTCGTTATATTTTGGATCTAAGTTTATCTTTACTACAGCTTCAAGAGCGGAACCGATTAATTTTTCGTTTCTTGCTTCTTCTAATTTTTTATTTACTTTTTCTTTAAGTTCGAAGAATAGTTTAAATAATTCTAATACTTCGGTACTGTCTGAATAATTAACAACTTCAGGCATATCTGTTAAATGAACAGAAGCTTCAGTATGTGGTAACAAGTTATATACTTCTTCACTTGTATACGGAAGTATTGGAGCAAGCAATCTTACTTCATTACTTAAAATATTATAAAGTACTGTTTGAACACTTCTTCTTGCTTTAGAGTTTGCTTTTTCTATGTATAAGATATCTTTAGTGAAATCTAGATAGAAATTAGATAAAGTGAATGATACAAAGTTGTTAACTAATTTATATACATTTTGGAAATTATAGCCTTCGTATTCTTCTAGTACATTTTTAGTGAATATATTAAGTTCATTCATCATATATTTGTCATAATATGGCATATCTTCATATTTAATTCTATCTTTAGTTGGATCGAAATCTTTTAGATTACCAAGCATAAATTTATATGTGTTTCTTATCTTACGATAGCTTTCTTTTACTTGTTTAATTAGTTCATCACTAATTCTTACATCTTCAGTATAGTCAGTTGATGCTACCCATAATCTTAAGATATCTGCTCCATGTAATCTTATCATATCAGCAGGCACTATTACATTACCTAAACTTTTACTCATTTTATTGCCTTTACCATCTAATGTAAATCCATGAGATACTAATTCTTTATAAGGGGCTTTACCAGTAACTGCTACGCCACAAATTAGTGAGCTATTGAACCAACCACGATATTGGTCTGAGCCTTCTAAATATACATCAGCAGGATATGGTAAGCCTTGTTCTATTAATACTCCATTCCAAGTTGAACCAGAATCAAACCATACATCCATGATATCTTCTTCTTTGGTAAAGTTACCATTTGGACTAGCAGGATTTTTATAACCTTCAGGTAATAAATCTTTTGCTTCTCTTTCAAACCATACATTAGAACCATATTTTCTAAATAAATCTGCTACATGCATCATAACATCGTAATCTATGATTTCACTACCATCTTCGTTGTAGAAGATAGGAATTGGTACTCCCCATACTCTTTGTCTTGAAATACACCAGTCTCCTCTATCATGAATCATATTATATAATCTCTTTTTACCCCATTCAGTATGGAACTTAACATTATTTTCAAGTTCACTTAGAAGATCATCTCTAATTTTATCAATGCTACAGAACCATTGTTTAGTGGCTCTAAAGATAACTGGTTTCTTAGTCCTCCAATCATGCGGATATGAGTGTGTTATGAACTTAAGTTTAAGAAGTACTCCTAGTTCATCTAATTTTGTAGTTATTGCTTTGTTGGCATCTTCAAAGAATAAACCACTAAATTCACCTGATAAATCATTTAATACGCCTTGATCATCGATACCGTTTATCATTTCTAGGCCATTTTCTTTTCCTATGATAAAGTCATCTGCTCCATACATAGGTGCCATATGAACTAGTCCAGTACCAGCTTCTAATGTTACATGGAAACCATCTACTACTGGAGCTATTCTATCCATAAATACATGTTTATATTTGATACCAGTAATTTTATCACCAGAGAAAACGCTTTCTACTTCATAATTTTCCCAACCAAACTCTTTAGCTAGATTATCAAGTAATTCATTAGCAACAATATAATATTTATCATTTACTAATACTCTAGCATAATCAAATTTTTTACTAACAGCAATACCAGTATTACAAGGAAGGGTCCAAGGAGTAGTAGTCCATATTACTAAATTATCTCCTACTTGTGCAGTATTATTACCTTCTACTACTGGAAATGCTACATATATTGAAGGATCTTTTCGATCGTGATATTCTATCTCTGCCTCAGCAAGTGCTGATTCTGATGATGGACTCCAATATACTGGTTTTAGGCCTTTGAATATTAAGCCTTTTTTAGCCATTGTAGCGAATACTTCAATTTGTCTTGCTTCCATTTCTTTTTGTAGTGTAATGTATGGATGTTCCCAATCTGCTAAGACATTTAACTCTTTAAAACCTTTCATTTGTTTTGCAATTTGTTCATATGCATATTTTTCGCATAAGGCTCTAAAGTCGGCTTTACTCATACTTTTTCTATCAATACCACTATTGGTTACAGCTTGTTCTATTGGAAGACCATGAGTATCCCATCCTGGAATATATATCATATCGTAGCCACTCATCATTTTATATCTATTAATAAAGTCTTTTAGAATTTTATTCATAGCATGACCGATATGAATATCTCCATTAGCATATGGTGGTCCATCATGTAGAATGAATGGTGTCTTGCCTTTATTTTTTTCTCTTACTTTGTCATATAAATTTATTTCATTCCATTTTTCTCTTTGTAATTTTTCATTTTCTGGTAAATTACCTCTCATCTGAAAACTAGTTTCAGGCATCAATAGTGTTTCTTTATAATTCATTTTTTCTCCTCCTTTAAATTAAAAAGCACTTATATTTGTAAGGACGATATACATCGCGGTACCACCTTACTTCACATAAGTGCTCTCATTATTGATAACGGGATTATTCCCGGCTTTTCCTAAATATTCAGAAAAACACATCCAGAGTGATCTATATAGTAACCATCATACTAATTTCCACCAAACATTAGCTCTCTATAACTATTTTACTATATCGTCTCTTTCTTTTGTTTTAACACATAGATATTATATGCTATTTTTTTTTAGTTGTCAACCTCTATTTTTCTTTTTCTTATTTTTGCCTTTGGTACTTTTAAATATTCGTAAAGGTTATTTTCTAATTCTGAAGCAAAAATTGCAATAACTAATTCTTCTTTCCAGCTGGATAAATTCATTTTTTTCAGTTTGTTTCTTTGAATTTTTTGATATCTTTCTATTACAACTTCTATTAAATTTTCAATATCTACTTCTTTGATGATTCTATCTTTATATTCTGCTACTCTAGTATTATATAATATTTTTAAGAATTTTTCTTCTCTTAGGTGTCTTGTATCATACTTGGCTTTTATATTTGTATATATTTTTATAATATTATCTGTAAGACCATAAGCATATTCATCCGCTATTATAGTTAGAAGTGAATCGTCTATAAAGGCTATGGCATCATTTATTATATTGCTTTGTCTCATTTCTTCAACATTTAGATTATTTCTACTTTCAAGATAATCATATGGTTCAATAGTTAATGCTTTGTATAATTCGTCTTTGGCGGTTTCATTTGACACTGATAAAGGAATGGCAAAATAATTATATCTATTTATATATTCTTTATCTTCTTTATTCTTACGTCTATCCCAGGTTGGGTCAAAGACATATACACCATCGATATTATACTTTTCATCTTGAACATAGATAATACTTCTTTGATGTTTTGCTTCTTTACTTATTAGTGGTGCTGCTTTTATATTTAAGCACTTTAAAATTGCATTAAATACATTAGAATAACCTGCACATACAATAGAATCACCAGTTAGAACTGAAGATACATCGGAAGATTTATAATAATTTTCTTCATCTAGTTTATATAATCTTTTCTTTAATATATCATAAGCATACATTATGCTTTCTATATTAGATAGATTTGCTTCTTTTATTTTATTGGCAATTTCGCTTACTAAAGCTGATGTTTTATATAATTCACTTGCAGTAATTGAATTATTATTTTCTTGATAGTAAAAGGTTATATTAGCTTTATCTAGTTCTTCTCTTGAATATTCTTCTAATACTTTTTTATATTTATCTAGCGATATATTTGTGTTATCTAATATTACTTTCTTATTTAGATATTTGGCTAAGGCTATAGCGCTTTTTATATTTTCTTCTTTATATGATATTATTACTTCATCTGCCTTAGTAAGATTATTTAAATATTTGTATCTTCTTTTATGTATATCTATTATACCATATACAAAAGAGAAATATGGTACGTTATTTTCTACTAGAACATGATCTATTTCTTTTGAACTTTTATTTGCTATGACTATATCTGTTATAGCATTTAAAACATTATCATTTAATCTTAATTGTGATACTACTAAATTATCTTTTAGTAATTTTAACATAATATTATTAATGTTATTATCTATCAAGATATTAAAATCTTTGATTGGTATTACTGTTATATTATCAGATAGAAACCAAAAGTCGTTATCTTGGTTATCTGTTATTTTAAATGTCATAAAAATATCCCCCCTGGTATTTATTTTTTCTTACATAAGCTATATAGTATTTTAACTTCTTTAACAGTTAGTGGACGATACTCTCCAGGTAATAGTCCTTTTAAATCAAGATTAGCATATTTTTCTCTTCTTAATTTTGTTACTTTATAGCCTAAAGATTCAAACATTTTCTTTATTTGATGATTTTTTCCTTCATGGATAGTTATTTCCAATATTGAGGTTGATTTCTTTTTATCTACTGACTTAAGTTTTACTCTAGCTTTTTTTGTTTTAATACCATCTATAATAACACCATTTCTTAGTTGTTGAACATCTTTGATTGTTACTTCGCCATTTACTTTAACTATATATGTTTTATCTACTAAAGAGTCTGGACGCATAAGTAAATTAGCAAGTTTGCCATCATTTGTTAAAATTAGTATACCTGATGTATCATAATCTAATCTTCCTACTGGATATATTCTTGAAGTAGTATTTATGAAGTCCACTACTGTTTTTCTTCCTTTTTCATCATTAGTAGTGGTTACAACTCCTTTTGGTTTATTTAATAAATAATATTCAAATGATCTACTATTATCTAAGATATTTCCTTCTACGGATATGATATCACCTGGTTTTACTGTTGTTCCTAGTTTAGTTACTACTTCACCATTTACTTCTACTTTTCCATCTTTTATTAGTTCTTCAGCATGTCTTCTTGAGCAATAGCCGAGTGAAGATATTTTCTTTTGTAATCTTTCCATAATAATTCACCCCTTTTTTTAGGACAATCATATTATACTATAACTTTATAAATATTTCATCATTTTTTAACATTTTTTGTGTTTTTACATAAAATATATTGAAATAATAATTTATTTTTGATATAATTTAGTTACTGACGGACTCATAGCCAAGAGGTAAGGCACGGGACTGCAACTCCCTGAGCGTTGGTTCAAATCCGACTGGGTCCTCCAATATTAAATTAAATCGAACTAATATTAGTTCGATTTTTATTTATCTATAATGTGGTAAATGACCATAAACTTTTTATTTGATATTCAAGTGTTTCATAATCCCACAATTTGTTACTACGTTCTTTACTATTTGGATCGTTTACTGTTATTTTTCCATCTTTAATACCAGTTAGTAAAATGAAATGGCCAATGGTAGTGAAATCTCCTGGTCGCATGCTACATACTATTGGATGTCCTTTTTCTAATTCTGAAAAAACATTTTCTTTGCTAAGTTCTATATTGGCGCCTACTACTCCAAAGTTTTTTATACCTTCAGTCATGAGACTCCAGCTTGTCCCCCACTCGCTTTGATAATAACCATGGTCACTAGAATATTCGGCTATAGTATATGGTGTGATATCATTTTTTCCAGTTAATCCTGCTACTACCATAGATAATACTGTCGGACCGCATCCATTTATTGCTAGAACGTTATCACCATATATACCATAACCCCAATTTTTATCATATTGTAATAACAAAGGGAATTTGCCTTTTTGAACTTTACCAATATTATCTTTATATACATTTCCTTTCTTTTCAGGATAATCAAGCATATAACTAGTCATATCACTATTTCTTGTTAACATTTCTAATAATATTTCTGGATATTTATCATAATTATCTATTATTTTATTAATTCTTTTATCTTTAGTACTTAGATATTCTAATTTACCTAAGGTATCTAAACTATCATAATCTACTTCTTTTGTCTCTTCGTTTGATTTATCTTCTTTTATTTCTTTATTTTCTTTAATATCGTTATTTGAAGTGATATTATCAGTATCTTTGGTAGTATTATTTAAATATATTAGTCCTATAACAATTATACATAAAAATAGTAATAATTTTACTGATTTTTTTAATTTTCTTTTCTTTTTCTTTGCCATCACTTCACCACACTTTATTTAATATTACTTTATTATTATACTACATATTTGATGTTAATAAAAGAGAGATTATATATTTCCCTCTATTATTTTTTTATTTTCTTGTAATCTATTATCATTTGGATTCATTTCAATAGCTTTATTTATGTAATATAAACTTTCTTGATACCTTCCTGTATTATATAGACTTATTGATAATAAATCATAGATGGTATTATCCCAACTAAAGACCTCATTTATATAAGTCTTTTCATGAGTGGTTATTTGTAATGCTTTTAATAAATAGGTTTCTACTTCGGGATAATTTTTTAGTTCATATTCTAATATTGCTCTTTCAACATAAGCATCTCTTAAATATGGTGCTTCTTTTATTGCTTTATCTAACCACATACGTGATTCTTCTATTCTATTTAAATTTTTATATGCTCTTGCTATATATCTCATGGAGGCTGCTCGTTCGTCTTTCCAAATGGCACTTGGTAGTGATAGATGTTTTATTAGGGTATCTATGCATTCGTTCCATTTTTGATGGTACATATATTCTCTACCTAAGTAATGCATATTTCGATCATCACTAGGATCTTCTTTAACTGATAGTTCTAATAACGGCAAATAACTGCTTCTAGACTTTTTGGTATCGGGATAATGATTTAATGTTATGTTATCTATTGTGATTATATTTTCGGTGCCATCATACGATAGTACTTCATGAACTGGATGAGTCCATTTATAGCCATGTCTTTTGTGTATTTTATCGGTATAAAAATTTACTAATGGTTTATTATTTTTGTCTAAACTCCAATTATAATTATATCTACATCTAGTGGTAGTACTTTGCCATGATTCTTCTAATGACTTGCGCCATCCTTCTTCTAAAACTTCATCTAAGTCTGTACATACGCAAATATCATAATCTTCTGGTACTAGATCTAATGATTTATTTCTGGCTATATCGAAACGCCATGGTTTAATATTAGCTTCTTTGACAATGATATTTTTCTTTTTTAGAAGGCTTACTGTATTATCTGTTGAGCCGGTATCTAAAACATATATTGCATCTGCTTCTTTCATTGAATTATACCATCGTTCTACAAATTTTGCTTCGTTTTTACATATAGCATATACACATACTTTGTACTTACTCATAATGATATTCTCCTGAGTAATTTATGAAATTGTAAGTATGAATATTTTTTTGATAGTTAAACATTTTATCTCTCCTTCATAATAGAATATGAAAAAGAAATTTTATTTGTCATTTAATTTGATTGTTTTTTATATTTTTATATAATTATGGGAACAAGCTCTTATTAATCTATTCATTATTGCTAGTCCTAGTCCTTCTTCTTTGACGCCCTCTATTATTACTAATGATGCTTCTTTTTTATCTATTTCTCTTAATATTTTGAATATGTTATGGGATATTTCTTCTTCTGTATAGCCATAAGGAATGGCTTTTTTGTAATTAGATACATTACTACTATTACATATTACTATAGTATTTGTGTCTTCTAATGATTTTATCTTATTATACATTTTTTCTTTATTATCACTATATACTAATATACATTTTGTATTTGGGGCATAGTGTTTATACTTCATACCTGGAGATAATACTTTTTCGTTATTTTTTATATCTCCTAATACATGGGAGTCTATTTCTACTTTGGCATATTTTTCTAAGTCTTTTTTGGTTATCTTACCTGGTCTTAATATGTGAATAACATTATTTATTACTCTTATTACAGTTGATTCAAGTCCGATATCGGTATCACCACCATCGATAATATAGTCAACTTTATTATTTAATTCTTCAAATATATCATTTATATTAGTACCACTAGGACGTCCTGATATATTAGCACTAGGCGCGGCAATTGGAACGGATGCTAATTCTATTAAATCATGAGCTATTTTGTTTGATGGCATTCTTATACCTACTGTATCTAAAGATGCTGTTACTATATCTGGTACATTATCTTTTCTTTTTAGAATTATTGTTAGTGGGCCTGGAAAAAATGTTTCCATTAATTGTCTTTCTAATGGAGTTATGTCTTTAGCTATACTATCTACCATTTTTATACTTGAGACATGTAATATTAATGGGTTATCACTAGCTCTACCTTTGGCTATAAATATCTTTTTTACGGCATCTGAATTTAAACCATTTGCTCCTATACCATATACTGTTTCTGTAGGGAATAATACGAGATTTCCTTCTTTTATATTTTCTGCAGCAAGTGTTAAATCTTCTTTCTGATAGTCTTTTTTTAAATCTAAATATTTCGTCATATATATCACCAGTTATTAATTATACAACAAATCTGAAAAAAAAGATATAGCTAAATGCTATACCTTATTATTCAGATTCTTTGATGCTAATTGTTTTCTTTGTTTCAACTTGTTCTTTCTTAGGGCAAGTAAGTGATAAGATACCATTTTTAAAGTTAGCATCTATTTCATCTTCATTAACATCTCCTAAGAAGAAAGATCTTGTTACTTTACTGTAACTCTTTCTTTCACGGTGAAGATATTTTTTATTTTCTTCTTCCTCATCATTTTTTTCGAATGTTACAGTCAACTCTCCTTTATCTACTGAAATGGTTATATCGTCTTTTTTGTAGCCTGGTGCTTCCATTTCAACGCATACTTTTCCATCTTTTTCATATACATCACATTTGATATTTTCTTCTCCTTTAAAGAAACTATCATCAAAAAACAATCTACTTGGCAACATATAAACCACTATCCTTTCTTTATTTGCTTACCATAATTTATTGTTTATTTGTAAGTAAGATATCTTTTTTTACTTACAATATGAGTATATCACTTTAATTAGCAATTGTCAATATTAATTGCTAATTTTTTTAAATTATTGATAGTTGCTATCAATACCAAAGTATTCTTCTAAGGTTAGATAATCACCATTATTATATATTTCTTTAGCTAGGTTTTTTCCTACATATCTTATATGCCATGGTTCATATGTATAACCTGTAATATTTTCTTTTCCTTTTGGATATCTTATGATAAAGCCATACTTATAGGAATTATCTCTAAGCCAATTACTTTCGTTAGTGTTATCAAATGATATATCTACTGTATTTAAATCTAGTACTAGACCAGTTTGATGTTCAGAAAAGCCCGCTCGTGCTGAATATGTGTCAGCAGCTTCTTGCCCATCCATTCTTACATAGTTATTATATATGTATTCTTGATCTTGATATGATCTATAACCACTTGAGGCGTAGATATTTAAACCGGCAGCTTTAGCGTCGCTTTTTAATTCATCAAAAGCTTTTTTGGCAAAATCTACTATTTTGATATAGCCGTTTATACTTTCTAAGTTATTAGGGGCAAAACTACTAGGAAGACTATATGTTTTGTTTACTATTATGGTATCTCCTATATAGGTTACTCCTCTATCGTTTTTAATAGTATATCCCTTAGATGATTTACTAGTAGTTATATCTTTATTTTCTTTGACTATTAGCTTAAATTCTTTTGATGTTTCATTTCCGGAAGAATCTTTTGCTTTGTATGTAAGAGTATATTCTCCAGGTGATTCGATATCATATTTTCCTTCTAGGGATGGAGTTATTTCTTCTTTACTGTTATCTGATACTTCTATTTGAGTTAATAAATCGGGAACTTTGGTAAAGGCTAATACTTCAATATCTTTTACATTGTTTATACTTGGTGGTGTAGTGTCTTTTACTATTAATGTAACATGTCTTTCTTCGTTGTCATAGTTAAATTTTCCTTTATATGTTCCAGGTTTATATATTTTTTCTTCTTCTATTTCAATATTATCCCATACTATTTCTTTTTCTTCAGTAGTATTATGATACAAATAATCATTCATTGTAGGTATTTTACTACCTGCTTCAATAGTTAGTTTATCTTTATATTTAAATATATGGTTTATTGTTTCTTTATTTATTAATGTTATATATATTATAATACCTATTATTAATACTATGCTTGCTAATATTATTATTAATTTCTTTTTATTTTTCTTCTTTTTTGCCATATTCTTTCCTCAACTTTTTGTAGCAGCGACGACATACGGAATCGTATTCTGAGTCAATACCGTCAATAGCGATTTGTTCTCCTTCAAAAACTGGAATATATTCTTCATTAATTTTATTAAGTCTAAGATTGAATGTTGCTTTATTGCCACACTTGCATATGGCTTTCATTTCTTCTATTTTGTCCGCTATTTCAAATAGTCTTAAACTACCTGGGAATACATGTCCGAAAGCATCTGCTCTTAACCCATAACAAAGCACTGGTATATCGAAATTATCTACTACATCTGATAATTCATCTACTTGCTTTGGAGTTAAGAACTGAGCTTCATCTACTATTATAACATCGACGTTATTATTTAGTAGATGATAAGCTATTAGTCCATAGACGTCGACATTAGAAGGTACAACATAATCGGTATTTAATTCTGCTCCTGATCTACTTTGAATTTTTGCTCCAGCTTTTTTGTCATCTCCTGGTTTCATAATTAATACTTTTTTATTTCCTTTAAATGGATCTATATAATTGTAATATGTTTTTATTATTTCTGTTGTTTTTCCGCTTTTCATTGCTCCGTATTTGAAATATAATTTTGCCATAATTTACTCCCCTACTTCTTAGCTCTTGGATGTGCTAAGTTATATGTTTTTTTTATTTGTTCATTAGTAATATGTGTATAGATACTAGTAGTATTAAGTGATTCATGTCCTAATAATTCTTTTACTGTCATTAAATCTGCACCATTCTCTAGTATATCGGTAGCAAAGGTGTGTCTTAATGTATGAGGACTTATTTTTATATCTAAAGAGGCTTGAGATACTTTCTTATTTATTATTTCTCTAATATATCTTTCGGACAATTTATTACCGTTCTTATTTAGAATAAGATATTCACTACTTTTTTTATTAAAATAATTATAGCCATCTTTTAAATAGATATCTAAAGCTTTTTTTGTATGATTATTATATATTACCATTCTTTCTTTGTTACCTTTACCTAATACTTTTATTAGTTTTTCTTCCCTATTAATATCTTTAATTTTAATATTAACTAGTTCACTTACCCTTACTCCAGTAGCATAAAGAAGTTCGATAATTAGAGTATCTCTTTCTTCAGTTGGATTATTAGTATTACATACACTAAATATTTTATCTAACTCTTCATCTTTTAAAAATTTAGGAAGATATAATTCTCGTTTAGGATTTTGTATTTTATTAAAGTGATTTTCTTTAATTATGTCTTCTCTTACTAGATAGTTATATAATCCTCTTATACTACTTAGTTTTCTTGAAATTGAAGATTTGGTAATTTTTCTATCATATAAGTATTTCATATAATTGTTTACGATATTCATATCGATATTTAATATATTAGTAAAATTATTTCCTAAGAATTCATTATATTCTATTAAATCATCTTTATATGATAATATTGTTTTATTACTATATTTTCTTTCTACTTTTAAATATTCTAAGTACTTATCTATGTATTTCATCTATATCACATTATTATTATAACACTAAATACTAGGTTAAGTAAATTTTATTAACTATATGTTAATAAAAGAAAAAATGTATCTATTTTCTAGATACATATTTACCATCTTTAGTAGATACTATTATTTCTTCACCTTGTTCAATGAATAATGGTACTTTAACTAACATACCTGTTTCAATGATTGCATCTTTAGTAGCATTAGTAGCTGTATTACCTTTGATACCTGGTTCAGTTTTAGTAATTACAAAGTCTATTTTTTCTGGTAATTCAATACCAAGCATTTCTCCTTCAAAGAAGATAAGTATTACTTCTAAACCTTCTTTTAGATATTTTACTTCATTTTCTATTTGCTTTTTATTTAATTCAACTTGTTCATATGTTTCCATATTCATGAAACTATATGTATCACCATCGGCATAAAGGAATTGCATCTTTTGTTTTTCAACATGAGCAGTAGGCACTTTAATACCAGCATTAAATGTATATTCAGCAATGGAACCAGTTCTTAAGTTTTTAAGCTTTGCTTTTACAATAGCGGCGCCTTTTCCTGGTTTAACATGGTTAAAATCTAATACTTGATATAGGTTTCCATCATAATTGATTGTTTGACCATTTTTGAAGTCATTAACATTTATCATTAGTTACCTCCTATTTTTTTGTTTCTTTGTGTTTTGTAGTCTTACGACAATGTTTACAATATTTATTTAATTCTAATTTCTCTGGAGTGTTCTTTTTATTTTTTTCTTCAGTATAATTTATATTTTTACAATCTTGACACATCAAAGAAACTAATCCTCTATTTTCGTTTTTCTTTGCCATTATTACTCCTCCTCCCAAAGACATCTACCTAATTATATCATATTTTTGTTATTTTATACAACTATTTTTTTATTTTTTCTTTATTTACTGTAGTTTTATGGAATTTAATAATAGCTAGAAGAATTAAATCTCCTAGCTATTTTTTATTTTTTCAATATATTTATTAACTTTAGAGGACCATTCTGTATCTTCTGCATATTTAGGATTCATTGTTTCAGCGGTAGTTAAACCGTAATCAACATAGTTTACTTTTATGTTTGATATAAAACCATAAATACCTTCTTCAAGAGTATCATAAGCTTTGTAGGCTCCACAGCCATCACCTTTTTGCCCTCCTACGTTATTACATGACTTTGTTATATGTGAACAATTCCATGTACATCCTGTTTCGTGCATAGCTATCGCTACGGCTAAATATGGATCCACTCCTAAATCTATAGAGTATTTAGCAAAAGATTCACCTTTTCCTGATAGATCTGAAGATAATACTCTATTTAATTTATCAGATAACTCTTCAATTGTTAGGTTATCATATACTTCTATTCTTTCAGGTTCAGTTGGTTCTTCTACGGTTATTTCTTCTTGCTTTTGCGTATCTTCATTTGATATTAAATCAACACTTACTAATTCTTCTGTATATACAGCAGGATTATATAGTTCATCTGTATATACAATATTCTTTTTATCAAGTACTTTATTATAATAAATTATACTAGTACTTATTCCTAAAGTTAATAAAGAAGCCATCATAACTCTTATGAGCCCGCTTGGTTTCATTTCTTTCACTTCTTTCCGTCTTTCAAAAAAGACGAGTGTTATTATAGCAAATTTAGATTATTTTGTCAAATTTTGTTCCTAAAACGGATACTATTTAGTACCTTAGGCATGTACTTCCTAGTTCTTTGATAGTATTTCTTATCTTGTTTCCTACTTCATAATGGGTTTTATTTGCTTCACTTTCAGTACTTATATTTTCTCTTTTTAATTTTTGCTTTATTAATTACACCTTCAAATTTTCTCCATAAGTCATATATTAATTCTATAAAAAAGTAAAGATTTAATTATTAGTTTATAGACTTTGGCTATAAACTTTTTTCTAATGACCTTAGGCATTAGAAAACGGCGAACAATGAAATGTGAGACGAAAAAAAGAGTATTATACTACTCTTCTTACATCTATTATTGGCATTATATATAAACTTGTTACTACTATACCAACATTTGAATTAAGGGCATGGACTAGTTGTCCATTACCAATATATAATGCAGCATGACATACTACACCATCATAACCTGATACTACTATATCTCCTGGCATAATATTATCAAGGCCTACACTTCTACCAGCATAAGCTTGATCTGGAGCACTTCTTGGAAGACTAACACCAAAGTTAGCATATACAAGCATTGTAAATCCAGAGCAATCAGTTCCATTAGTTAATGAATTACCCCCATATACATATGGATTGCCAACAAAGTTTAAAGCATAATTAACTACTTGATTAGAAATTACTTCATTGTAAGGAATATTCTCTTGAGTGGCTGTTAATGTTGTACTATATGCTTCCATCTCTTCATTTAATGCTAAAGTAGTAGTTTCTTCTTCACTTTCTTTTTTAGCTTCCTCAGTAGTCTTTTTACTTTCTTCTTTGGCTTTTTCTTCTTCTCTAAGTTTAAGTAAGTCTTCAGTAGGGATTGCTAACATTTCTGTAGTTATATCTTCTTTGTTTTTTATCTCTCTCATTGAAAGAAGTTCGTTACTTAAAACTATTTCTTGTTCGTTATCTTTTATATTGCTATCGTAAAATGCATAACATAGAACTCCAAGTAATAGAGTTAATGCTGCTATTTCCATTTTATGTTTTTTCACTTCTACACCTCATTTTTTTGCGGACGTTTAATATCTTAGCATAAATAAGATGTATTTGTCAAACATAAATTTATAAACCCTTATATTATAAGGGCTTAATGGTTTTATAAATTACCATTTATTATTATAAATTATTAGATTATGTTGTGCTCTTGTACAAGCTACATAATATAGATATTTGTCTTTTTCAGTATATTTATTACTTATATCTGTATAGATTATTACGGAGTCAAACTCTAATCCTTTAGCTATATATGATGGTAATACTACTAAATCTCTTTTTATATGACTATATGGATCTATTAACATTATATCAGTATCATCTTTTAGTAGATTATATATTTTTTCTGCTTCCATATCGTCTTTAGTAATTATAGCTATTGATTTTGAAGTACTTTTTAGATTATTTATGTCTCTTAAAAAGTCTTCTTTTACGACATTGTCTCTAAAGACTATATCACTAGCTTTATTATTTCTAATAGCTACTGTATGTGTTAATCCTAGTATTTTATTGGTATATTCAATAATTTTCTCAGTAGAACGATATGTTTTTGTTAAGGTTATATACTTAGAAGATGGGAATATTTCTTTTAATTCTTCTAATGAATTATATTTATAGTATGGATTAATTGTTTGATTTGTGTCTCCTAAAATTGTATAATTAGCGGTTTTAAATGTCTTTTTTATTATTAAATATTGCAATTTATTATAGTCTTGAGCTTCATCTATTACTACCTCTTTAATAATATGATTGGTATTAAAGCCCATAAGTATACTTTTGATATATAGAAATATACAGGCATCTTCATAATATAGGTTATTTTCTTTTACTTCGGATTTATATTTTGAATATCTACTATTATAGAAATCGTTTATAATATATTTTAAGTCTAGCTTGGTATTTAGATTTTCTTTTAGTATTTTTTCGATAGAAGAGGTATTTTTGTTACTACCACTATAATTGTTTTCACTTATTTTAGTGGCTATTTCGTGTATTCTATCAAATAATGGGAATCTATCGTACTTATAAGTTAGCATATTATTTAATTCTTCGGTACTTATTTCGATGAAATCATCATATTCTAAATCTTTAGTAAATCTTACTTTCTTTAATAATTCTTCTATATAGTTATCAATATCTTTTATTATTTCGTCGGATTGTTTATACTTTACGATATCTATATCTTCTACTTGTCTCTTATAATATCTAGATATGAAATCGGTTAGATTTTCGATATTTTTGTATTCATTTATGTTTTGGCATAATAAGTCATAGAAGGTCATACTATATGTATTATCTTCTCCTAATTCTGGTAAGACATTAGATATATATTCTCTGAATACTTTATTAGGAGTGAATACGACTATATTATTAGAATTTAGATTGGGTATTCTGTATAATAGAAAGGCTATTCTATGAAGAGCTACACTTGTTTTACCAGAACCCGCTATACCTTCTACTATTAAGTTTTTATCTTCAGTATTTCTTATTACTTTATTTTGTTCTTCTTGAATTGTATTTACGATATTTTTCATTTTATCTGATGATTCTTCTGCTAGAACTTCTTGAAGTAAGCTATCACTTATATTTAAGTCGTTATCAAAAATGTTTTGAAGTTCTCCATTTTCTATTATATATTGTCTTTTTCTAGTTATATTTCCTTTTATTATACCTTTAGGTGCTTTATAACTAGCGGGGCCTGTCTCAAAATCATAGAACATACTACATATTGGGCTACGCCAATCATGAACATAGTAATTTAATTTATCTTCGATATGGGTAATACCTATATAGATATCCTCTTCTTCTTCATTTTCTTCTTTAAATCTTATCATACCAAAGTATGGTTTATTTTGAACTCTAAATAATTTCTGCAAATAATTACCTTTACTTTGCATAATGGATACTTGAAGGTCTGATTCTGCCATCATACTTCGCATTTCACTTGGATCCATTTCGGCATGACTATCCCAAATGAATTTTTTGAATTCTAATACTTTGGAGTCATCATCATATAATTGTTGTCCTAAAGATGATATTTTCTTTCTTACAAGACTTACTGTCTTATTTAAATAGTTTTTTTCTCTTTCAAATTCTTCTCTTTCAATCTTCATATATACCTCCCTATTACACGACAAAAAACTACATTTTATGTAGTCTTATCTAGATGAAATAAATTAACTTTCGCAAATGTCTATTTAATTGTATTATATTTTGATTACTTTGTCAAGGAGTTAATGTCTTGGTTTGAATATTAGCGATAGAATAAATGCTAAAAATACCGCTAGAGAGATACCTGCACTAGTTAGATCAAAGATACCTAAAGCTAGTCCTAATGGTCCTAGACTACTTACAGAGTCCATTGCTCCATGAATTAATAAGTGACCAAATGATGTAATAGGAATAAGGGCTCCTGCTCCGGCATATAATACGATTTTGTCATAAATTCCAAATACATCTAAGAAGGCTCCTATTACTACGAAGAGACTAGTTACATGACCAGGAGTAAGCTTTGTATTATCTAAAATGAGCTGAGCTATTAAGCAAACGAAACCACAAAATAAGAAAGCATATATATATGTCATTACTCTATTACCTCCAAACTTATTGCATTAGCTATACTAGGTATTGATTCTTTTTGAAAAACAAGTGTAGGAGAAAATATAGCTCCTGTTGGTATTATTAATACTTTTTTATATTTACCTTTAAGCATTTCTTTATATATATAACCGAATACTACTAAAAAGGAACACACTGGTCCTGAACCACCCGCTAATACGGGCTGATTATCCAAGTCATAAATCATAGTACCACAGTCATTATAGTTATCTTTTAACTTGATATTATATTTAGTCATCATATATTCTTTTAATATATTCTTTCCATATATGCCTAAATCTCCAGTTAATATTAAATCGTAGTAGTCTATATCTCTTTTTGTATCTTTTAGATGATTATATATAACATCTCCTGCTGCTGGAGCCATTACTGCTCCCATATGATTTACATCAGTAATTCCAAGATCTGCTACTCTACCAATGGTTGAACTTTCTATTTTTATTTTACTTTTTTTATTACTAAGTAATAGACTTCCTGCTCCAGTAGTTGTAAAGGTTGCTGTTTTTGGTTTTGGAGTACCATATTCAGTTGGATTTCTAAATTGTTTTTCACTTGCCATATTATGACTAGAGGTAGATACTATTACTCTTTTGGCCATCTTACTTTCTATAAAGGTACTTGCTAATATTATTCCTTCGCCACTAGTGGCACAAGCTTCATATATACCAATAAAAGGAATATCAAAATCTCTAGCCATATAATCAGAAGCTGCTATTTGATTTTGTAAGTCTCCTGATATTAAAAGATCAATGTCTTTATCTTTTAGTTTGTTTTTTTCTAAGATACTTTTACTTGCTTCTTTTAAAATATGAGTTTCTGCTTTTTCCCAAGATTTTTCTCCGAAATATAAATCTTTTTTATATTTCTTATCAAAGTATTTACTAAGTGGTCCATCATTTTCATAGTTACCACATATTGTATAAGTATCTTCTATGAATACATTATTATATTTTGTTGTCATTTTATCCTCCAATTATTATTAATCTTAATATTCCAAATATATATACTGATACTATTCCATAGAGTATTACTGTACCAGATAGTTTAAAAATGTTAGCTCCTATTCCTAATATTGGTCCTTCATTTTTATATTCAAGAGCTGCTGAAGTCATTGAATGAGCAAAGCCTGTTATTGGTATGATAAGGGATGCCTTTACTTTAGTTACTAGTGTATCAAATATTCCCATAGCGGTAAGAATAGAGGCAATAGCTATTAATGATAATGTTACAATGACTCCTGATTCTTTTCTAGGTAAATTAAACCAAATACTATAGCATCTTAAAAGGAGTTCTGATAATGCTCCTAAAGAACCTCCTACAAAAAAAGCTATAAGAGCATTCTTAATGTAATTTTCTTTAGGAGTATTTTTATCTACTAACTGTTTATATTTATTTTTATCCATCTTCATCACCAATAATAGTATTAATAAATAATGGTAAAATATGTAATATAAATTTAAAAAAGTTATTTTGCTCCTAACAAAATAACTTTTATTTGTTATTATTATGAGCAATAAAGTATTTTTAATTATTTTTTATATATGTTTTTCATATATATTATTATGAAAAATAAATTTATTAAATCTACTATTATCCTTATTATTGGAGGATTTATTACTAAAATACTCGGAATGATAATTAAAATAGTTTTAACTAGAACTGTATCTACTGAAGGTATAGGACTATATATGTTAGTTCTTCCTACTTTTAATCTTTTTATAACACTATGTAATTTAGGAGTACCTACCGCTATTACTAAATTGGTATCAGAAAAGAAAAATAATAGTAAAAGTATTATTATACCTACTACTATTATTATATTAATATATGATATCATTTTAATATTTATTATTTTATTTATCTCTCCATATTTAGCTAATAATTTACTTCATAATAGTAATACTTATTATCCTTTAATTGCAATTGGAACTACGTTACCATTTATTACTATATCTAGTATAATTAAGGGTTATTTTTTTGGTAAAGAAAAAGTTTTTCCTATAACACTTTCTAATATTATTGAACAATTAACTAGATTAATTCTTACTATGACATTAGTTTCATATATGCTTCGTTATTCTTTAGTAGTAGCTATTACTACAGTTGTACTTATTAATATTTTAAGTGAAGGTTTATCTATAGTAGTTCTTCTTTTATTTTTACCAAAAGAAAAGATTCATAGAGAAGATTTTCATAAAGATAATAAGATCTTGCAACAAGTATTTGATATATCTATTCCTAATACTGGAGCTAGACTTATTGGTTCTATTACTTATTTTTTTGAACCTATAATACTAACTAATATTCTTAAATTTATTGGTTATTCTGGTGATTTTATTACTCTTGAATATGGTATTATTAACGGTTATGTATATCCTCTATTACTACTACCATCTTTCTTTACTTTGGCTATTTCTTCTTCTATACTACCAGTAGTATCAAATAGTTATAGTAATAGAAATTATGATTATACAAAAAAGAAAATAAAACAAGCTATTTTATTTTCTTTATTAATAGGAATACCCGCTACTATGGTATTTATGTTTATTCCTCATATACCACTTAAATTAGTTTATAATACTACTCTTGGTTTGGAATATATTAAGGTTACCGCTCCATTCTTTCTTCTTCATTATATACAAGCTCCACTTACTAGTACTTTAAATGGTATGGGATATGCTAAAGTAGCTATGCGTGGTACTTTATATGGCGGAATAATAAAAATACTAAGCCTCATAATCTTTAGTTTAATGAAAATAGGATTATGGAGCTTAGTAATATCTACTATCATTAATATAGTAGTAGTAACTATTCATCATATATATTATGTTAGGAAGTATTTAATTAACAGATAGCATTAATAACTTTTAATAAAAGACAATGAAGAACTATATTACACTTTTATTTCTTCATTGTCTTTATTATTATATTTTGGCGTTATCATAATCATTTTAATTAATGGTATTTTATAACAATCTAATAATCTTGCTTTTCTAAGCACACCATTTATTTTCTTTTTTTAGTTTATTTATTGTATTATCATGTTCTGATTGTGTTTTAGTTAAATATAGTTTTCCATCACAATCATTTACAAAGTAATAGTATTTATGTTCTTCAGGATGTAATACTGCTTCAATGGATTCTATAGAGGGATTGCCAATTGGTCCTACAGGAAGACCTATATTTGAAGGACATCTAGTATTATATTTATTACTACAATCATTTAATTCTTTACTTGTTAATCTACCAGTAGTCCAATCATCTACTTTAGCACCATAATAAGATGTAGCATCACTTCCTAAGGTAGGAAAACTTTTAGAATTTAATCTGTTATAGAATACTTCCGCTACGGCTTTTCGATCTTCTTTATTTGCTACTTCTAATTCTACTATTGAAGCTAGTGTTATTATTTCATGAATACTTAATTTACTTTTTTCAATATCATCTTTATACTTTGATAATTGTTTATCTGTTTCATTAAGCATTGTATCTATTATCGTACTTATTTCAGTATCTTTAGAAATACTATAAGTATTAGGATATAAATATCCCTCTAATGGATAATATATATTAGAGTTCTTTATATCTTCTGTTAGAAACCAATATTTTGATATTAAGGTGTTTATATTATTACTATCAGTAATATAATTTAATATATCTTCATAACTATTATTTGTTTTTTCACTTATTAATGTTGCTACTTTACGTACGTTTATTCCTTCTTTAAAAGTTATTCCTTTATCCTGTGATGTATCACCTTTTTCTAGAACATCAACAATTTTTTTAACTCCCATATCTTCGGATAAATCATAAGTACCCGCTTTTAAATTTGTTTTACTAGTTAAATAAATATATACTTTAAATATTGTTTTATTTTTTATTAAGTGATTTTCTTTTAATGTTGTTGCAATACTATTTATACTACCTGCTTTTATAGTTACTTCTTTTGGTGTACTATCTTTAGATACTTTTCCCATGTTTATATTATAGTAGGTACATAATGTTAGTACTAAAGTAAATCCTATCACTACTAATCCAACCGCTGCATTTCTAAACTTCTTCATGTTCCCTCCAATTAGTTATTTGTCTCGTTATTCTTTTTGTTTTCTTCTTCAATTGATGTTATTATGGTTTCAATTACTTTCCATTCTCTTTCTGTTTCTACTGGCAATAATTCTAATGGTTCAGCATTAGGATTAAATACTGAGGCATAAACTTTTGTATTACCTTCTTCATCAGTTGTATTATCAGTATATACCATATAGTTTTTATTTGTTTCATCTGATTCGAAAGTAAATAGTATTTCAAATTCTATTTCTTTACCATCTTTATCTATTATTTTAAATGTATTTTCTTTATTCATTTTTATTTTTCTCCTTATTTAAGTAATCTTGTAATATAATTTGAGCGGCAATACTATCTACTTTCTTTTTTCTTTTTTTTCTAGATATATCTGCTTCTATTAATATAGAGTTTGAAATTACGGAAGTTAATCTTTCGTCTAATAATTCTACTGGTACAGATATATTTTCTTCTAATAATTCTTTGTATTTTAAAGTTATTTCAGCACGTTCTCCTAGTGTGTTATTCATATTTTTTGGTAGTCCTAATATTATTTTTTTGATATTATAATCAGTAACTATTTGTTTTATTTCTGGTATAGTGGATTTGTAATCTTCGTTACTGAAAAATATTGTTTTGAAGGAAGATGCTATAGTAGCGGTTGGATCAGACATAGCTAGTCCAACGGTTTTACTTCCTAGATCAATACCTAAATATCTCATTTGATATAATTCTTTAAAAGGACTTCTACTAGGAGTGATCTATCTATCTTAGCTATTCTATTTCTTGTTTCTTTGTATGATGATATATATCCTAAATCGCCTGATATTATATATCCTACTAATTGATTTATGGGATTATATCCTTTTTCTTCCAAGGCTATGATTGCACTATTTAGTGTATCTTTTATTAGTTTTTCATTAACTTCTGATACATCAAATAAAACTGTATCGCCATTCATTATATCACCTCAACTATACATTATCATTTTATCATATATTTATATTTTTAACAAGGTGTTTTATTTATGTTTACAATATTAGTACCAATTATTATTGATATTCATAAACTATTATAGGTGATTATTATGTTTAATAATTTTTTTAACTTTTTTCGTCTTTGTGCTGGTTTTAAGCTGTTTCTTTTTATTATGGTTAGTATGCTGATGATTATTACTTTTTATCAGTTATTAATTACTTTATTTGCTCCTTGTTTTGGTAATGTTTTTATACTATTATTAGAATATATAGCCCTTATTTGTCTTAGTTTTTGGCTTATATTTGGATGTTAAAAAGAGCTATTTACTCTCGATATCAAAGATGATATCTCTAAGAGACATAGCTCTTTCGAAGTCTAAATTTGCCGCTGCTAATTTCATTTCTTTAGTTAGATTATCTATTAAGTCTAGTTTTTCTTTTTTACTTAGTTTTTCTTCATGAATTACTTTTTCTTCTGCTTCATTTGATATTACTTCTGGTATTTCTTTTAATATTGTCTTTGGTACTATGTTATGCTTAATATTATATTCTTCTTGAATTTTTCTTCTTCTATTGGTTTCGGTAATGGCTTCATTCATACTATCTGATATGGTATCAGCATACATTATTACTCTACCAGATGCATTTCTAGCTGCTCTACCTATTGTTTGAATAAGACTTCTAGTACTTCTTAAAAAGCCTTGTTTATCAGCATCCATGATGGCTATTAGTGATACTTCTGGAATATCTATTCCTTCTCTTAATAGGTTTATTCCTACTACTACATCATATTTACCTAGTCTTAATTCTCTTATTATTTTAAGTCTTTCTAATGTCTTTATTTCATTATGTAAATAGGCTACTTTTATATCTAAGCTTTTTAAATAATTAGTTAATTCTTCAGCCATACGTATGGTAAGAGTTGTTATTAATGTTCTTTCATTCTTTTCATTTTGTTTTGTTATTTCTTCTATTAGATTATCTATTTGATTCTTTGTTGGTCTTACTTCTATTTTTGGATCTAATAATCCTGTAGGTCTTATTATTTGTTCTACTACTTTATCTTTAGCATGGGACATTTCATAGTCTCCAGGGGTTGCACTTACATATATTACTTTATTTATCTTTTTTTCAAACTCTTCAAACTTTAGTGGTCTATTATCTAAAGCACTTGGCAATCTAAATCCATAATCTACTAGATTCATTTTTCTTGCTCTATCACCATTATACATGGCTTTTATTTGTGGTATTGTTACATGTGATTCATCTATTAATAATAAGAAATCTTTAGGAAAGAAGTCAATTAATGTACATGGAGCTTCACCTTCTTCTTTTAAGGCTATATGTCTAGAATAATTTTCTATTCCTCTACAGAAACCTGTTTCTCTTAACATTTCCATGTCATAATTTACTCTCTCTTCGATACGCTGAGCTTCAATTAATTTATTATTTTCTTTAAAGTATTTTATTCTTTCTTCTTTTTCTTTTTCTATTCTTTCAATACTTACTTTTAGTTTTTCTTCATCTGTTACAAAGTGTGAAGCTGCGAAAATTGATATTGTTTTTTTATTTTTTATAACATGGCCTGTTATAGTATCTACTTCACTTATTCTATCTATTTCGTCACCAAACCACTCTATTAATATGGCATTATTTCTTTCACTAGATGGTACTATTTCTAGAGAATCTCCTCTTACTCTAAATGTACCTCTTTTTAAGTCCATATCATTTCGTTCATACAGCATGTCTACTAATTTTTTTAGTATTATATCTCTATCTATAGTATCTCCTACGTTTAGAGTTAGCATTTTCTTTTTATATTCTTCTATTTCACCTATACCATATATGCATGATACTGAAGCTACTACTATTACATCATCTCTAGATATTAAACTACTAGTGGCACTATGTCTTAGTTCATCTATTTCATCATTTATCATTGAATCTTTTTCTATATATGTATCTGTTGATGGTACATATGCTTCAGGTTGATAGTAATCATAATAAGATACAAAGTATTCTACTCTATTCTCTGGAAATAGTTCTTTGAATTCATTATATAATTGTCCTGCTAGGGTTTTATTATGTGCTATTACTAATGTAGGTTTATTAACTTTGTTAATTATATTAGCCATAGTAAAGGTTTTGCCTGTTCCTGTTGCTCCTAATAATATTTGTTCTTTATATCCTTTATTTAATCCATCGACTAATTTTTCAATGGCCTGTGGTTGATCTCCATTTGGTTTATATTTTGAGACTAATTTAAACATTTTTATCCTCCTTACTATTGGTATTTAGGATTGTAATTCCATAGAATATAATTTATAGTCTTCTTCTTCAAAACAAACGAAAATTACTTTTATATTGGGATTATTTATTTCTTTTACGGTATTTATAGCTATAAGTGAGGCTTCTTTTTTGGGAAAATGATATATTCCAGTACTTATACAAGGAAATGCTATAGTAATGTTATTTAAATTGTTTTCTTTACGATAGGCTTCCGCTAGGAAAAGAGAGTTTTGGTAACAATTCTTTAATAGTTCTCTTTCATTATGGTTACCTCCATAATATACCGGTCCTACTGTATGAATTATTTTCCTCGCTTTTAGGTTATATCCATTAGTTATTTTGGCTTCTCCTGTATTACAGCCATGTAGTTTTTTGCATTCTTCTAATAACTCTTTACCAGCTTTACGATGAATAGCTCCATCTACTCCACCGCCACCTAATAAGCTTTTATTAGCGGCATTTACTATTATATCTGCATCTAGATTAGTTATATCTCCTTTTATTACTTCTATATTATTCATTTTATTACCTGCTTTCTTTGATTAGTATTAATTCTTTTAATGCTTCATAGTATAATTTTTTAGTATCTTCATCGATGTCGTTTACTTCGTTAATTAGATTTACTATTTGATTCCATTTTAATTTTTTTAATTCCTTAAAACTTTTGATATTATTATTTTCTAATATTTTAAAGAATGTTGTAATCATTTCTTCTAATTCTTCATCGCTATATTTTTTATTCCATTCTTTTATTTTATTATTAATTTTAATACTTAATTTAGATTGTTTTCCTTCTTCTAAAAAAGTACCGAAGCATAACCATGTATTACAGTCATGCTGCATGATACCATTTGTATTTGATTTTACTACATTATAATTTTTGGTACTATATAGTAACATTCCTACAACACTATCTTCAGGAACATACATCTCTAGTTTTGGTAGTATTCTTTTTAATTCTTTGGAATGAGATTGATTTTCTTTAAAACCAGGACCGTCTAAATTATAGATATATTTTATTCTTGTAAAAATATCTTCTTTGGTGTACATAGCGGCTGTCATAGCTAGATTTCCTCCTTTGGAATGGCCACCAACATATATTTCTTTATCTTTATTTGTAATTACTTCATTTAAATAATTTATAGCATATTTTTGAGAAATAACAGGGAAATGGTAGCCTAATGTAAAGTCCTCTTTCCAACCTATTACTGTTCCATTTGTTCCCTCAAATGATATAAATACTTTTTCTTTAGCAAAATGAATACATAAGGCTCCAAATTGTTTTTCTGTATCAACGTATTCTCTAAAATTACTTAAATATATATTTTGGTATCTCTTACCAGTAAGCATATCTTTTAAATTAGAAATATTACTTTTCATAAAGTTACTTAAATATTTATTGTTTACTTCTAAATACTTCATACCAGCTTCTTTTAATGTTACTTTTTGAGGACCTTTTGAAACGATATTGTTCCAATCTATATAAGATAGTTCTGTAAAAAGTATTACATCGTTAATATTTATTGGGCATTCTTCAAAAGTTAAATTTTTATAATATTTTAAGTATTCTTTAATTGTATACATATATACACCTTCCTCTATTTATATTATACAATAAATTATAATTATTGTATATAAAAAGTAAAAGTTAATAACTTTTACTTGATAATATAATTAACTATAAAATCTATACAGAATAAGCCTCCTAAAAAAATTGTTATGTATTCTGTTTTTTTACTTTGATATTTATTTATTATTTTAGTTATTAATGGTAATACTATGTTCATTAGAAATACTCCTGACAAGCCAAAAAATAATACTGATCTTAGACATATATAACCACCAATATTACCATAATTTAATATTTCTGTATTATAATCCCATAGTCTTATATGACTTATATGTAGTAATAAATATCCCACTATGAATTCTAATAGGCCACACATTACGGCACTATTTATAAATATTTTTAATATATTATTTTTGTTTTTTATATTGCTTAAGTATATTAGTAGGCCCCCTGTAGCATATATTGGTAACCATGGCCCTATGGTATAACCTCTTTTAACAAAATATCCTAAATCTATACGATAAAATATTGTTTCATATATGAAGCCAAAAATGGCACTTATTAATATTATTTGGATAATTAAGACTATTTTTTCTTCCTTTTTATTCATTTCTTTATACATAAATACTCCTATAATATGTTGTTAAACATTTGAATAATTGTTTTAACTACTTTCTTTTTATTTGATTTTCTTGTTAATTTATCTGCTATTATTATTTTATTGTGATATGTATCATTATCTTTATTATATATACTTATATATATTTTATTATCTTCATTAGTTTTATTATTAGGATCTTTTCTTTTTAGTTGTCCTGTTACACCAATGCTATAATTAGCATTTGTATATTTACTTATTGTTTTGCTCATTTCATTAGCGGTTTCTATACTATATACGCTATATTTATTTATTACTTCTTTATTTACTCCCATTTTCATTTTATATTCATTAGAATATGTTACAGCGGAAAATTCAAAGACATTACTAGCTCCTTCAATATTGGTAATAGTACTTGCTATTTCACCACCTGTACATGATTCCATGGCACTTATTTTTTTATTGTTTTCGATTAAATATTTTACTAATGATTTCATTGTTTTTATCTTTTTCATATTACTCTTCCCTAAAATATATATTGTTTTCAATTTCGTGTTCAAGTGTTGTACTAATACCATGACCAGGATATATTTTAATGTCATGGGGATACTTTTTTATTTTATCTATACTTCTTTGCATATCTTCTATTGAACCTCCTGGTAAATCACATCTTCCTACTGTTTCATAAAAAAGAAAATCACCAGAAAAGAGCATTTTTTCTTTCTTAAAATAGAAGGATATAGCATCTTCCTTATGACCGGGAGTTTTTATTACGCTGAAATTAAATGGCCCTATACTATATTCTTGTTCCTTTAAATTTTCATTTGAATATTCTTTATATTCTTTAAAAAATGGTAAAGCTCCAACATGATCAAAGTGTTTATGAGTTATTAGTACTCCTAATATATTTCTATTTCCAATTGCTTCTTTTATTTTAGTTGGCTCATCGCCTGGATCAATAATTAGTACATCATTTTGATTACTTAGGATATAGCAATTTTCCTTAAAACTTCCAACTATTATTTTTTCTACTTTCATTTTTCTACTTTTGCCTCTTTACTTAATGCATCTTTTGCAGCTTCTTGTTCTGAAGCTTTCTTGCTGCCCGCTGTTCCTTTTCCCATAATGATACCATCTATTTTGACAATAGATGTAAATGTTTTATTATGAGCAGGTCCTTTTTCATCTATTACTTCATATATTATGGATTTTTTTACTGTTTGGACTAATTCTTGTAATTTTGATTTATAATCATGTAAGAATTCTATTTCATTTTCGATATATTTCACTATGATATCTAAAACAAATTTCTTAGTAAACTCAAAGCCTTGATCTAGATATACTGCTGCCACAAAGGCTTCAAAGACATCAGCCATAATAGTTGTATTTATTTCTTCACCTGTACCAACTCTTATATCTTCATCTAATCCTAATTCTTTAGCATAAGTAGCACATGCTTCTTCACATACATATGAAGCACGCATCTTGGTCATTATTCCTTCTTCTAATTTTCTTTCTTTGTATAAATAATCACTAATTATTATTTCTAATACAGCATCTCCTAAAAACTCTAATCTTTCATAATCTGGATAGCTAGGATTCTCATTAGTATATGATGAATGAGTTACAGCAGTGCTATATAAGTTCATATTAGTGGGATTTATATTAATATGTTTAAATACTTTCATGATTATCTCCTTTCTTACTAGCTTCTAAGTAATTTATCTTTAATCCTTGACTAGTAAATTTGTCTTCATATTCGGTAGTAATTATATTTTCTTTGGAATTATGTAAATCATTAGTTAAATAATTAATTGTATATCCATATTCTTTTAATGATTCTACTGAATAATCAAAAAGTGGCTTATCATCTGTCTTCATTATTATATTTTTATCTTTTTTAAATATTTTATCATATCTTGCTAAAAATCTTGGGCTTGTTAATCTTCTTTTAGCATGTCTATCTTTAGGCCATGGATCGGAAAAATTTAAATATATTAGATCTATCTCTTTATCAAATATATCTTCAATTAATCTTGCATCCATTCTTACTAGATATAGATTATTTAATTCTAATTCGTTTGTTTTTTGTATTGCTCTTAGTATAACTGAATCATACATTTCTATACCTATGTAATTGATATTGGGATTATTAATGGCATTTTGTATTATGAAATTTCCTTTTCCCATTCCTATTTCAATATATATGGGGTTATTATTATTAAATAGTTTATTCCATTTTCCTTTATATTCATTTGGATTAATAATAAAATATTTTCCTTCTTTTATTTTGTCACTTGCTCCTTTTATGTTTTTTAATCTCATCTTCTCACATCCATATAGTATTATAACATTATTTTTTATTTTTGCATATAATAAAGTAAAAGGAATGTGATAATATGAGCGAAAGAGATATGATGTATGGCGGTTATTATCAAAACATACCAGGTAATATCTCCTACGGTAACTTTGGTTATCAGGGAATGCCTGGTTCTCTTATGCCTATGCAAGGGATGATGCCAAATAATCAGTATATTATGAATAATGATAGTAATAATATTATTGCTAGGATAAATAGTCTTGAAAGTCGAGTTAAAGCTCTAGAGCAAAGGGTTAATGGTAATATTTCTTCTGATGATAATTCTCTTTATATGTTATAAAATAAGGCCACTACTTAATAATAGTGGTCTTATTTTAAATATTAATCTAATAAGAATTATTAATTATTAATAAATTAATATATTTATTTATTTTCTAAATCATCTAAATTATCTATTATAGAGTTTAATACTTTTTCTCTATCATACGAAGTATCAAAAGTTTTAATTTTATATTTCTTAAACATTTTATTAAAATATTTATTTCTATCAATAAAATATCTAACATTTCCTTTTAATTCTTCATCATTACACCAGTATGTCCAATCATCTTCTGTATCATACTTTTTGATATAATCATATAATTGTTGTTCTGTTATATCATTAAATGTTAATCCGATAATTTCATATTTTTCTTTATAATTATTGCTTTGTAAAAATGGCATTAATTGTTCAAAATCAATATGAGTTCCTTCGATTACTGACTTAATGCCATCATAAAAAGTTGAACCTTCTGATAATTCTGTCAAATATTTGATTAAAAATGGAGCTAATCGTTTTGCTGTGTCAACTGCATCTCCATCATGATGTATTTGTAACTCTGGGTATACTTCTAATCCACTAACAATATCGTCAACGCTAATTAAACTATAACCTTTTTCTTTTGCTATTTTTTTTGCAAGTGTTGTTTTACCACTTCTAGCAGCTCCAATTATTAGAATATTTTTATACATTTTGCTCACCAATACCATTATAAAGTAAAACTCGGATTTTGTCCATATTTGCTATAATTATTATAACTATTCAGAAGTTGCACTTGACTTTTAATTAATAAGTATTTATCCGAGTTTTACTTTTTTGATTAGTTTAATAAAGCATAAACAAACTCGAACTAAAATAAATAGTTCGAGTATCAAACAATTTGGTGCCCTTATGGTGGAAGTCCAATAACCCATAAAAACAAAAAGAATATAGGTAGTAATAACTACTAACTATATTCATTATATCACTTTTTTTACGAAATTATGAAGAATAAATGCATAATAATGTATATTTTTTTATATTTTTACTTGTCTCCATGAAATAATTTATCTAATTAGTTTTTTTTTATCTGGCGTAACTTCATCAAGTATTTCATCATAGTTTTTAACATTTAAGACATCTGACATAATTCTTAAATAACTTTCATATCTATCTACATTTATAAGCCCACCAGCAACACCTTGTTTAACAACACACGAATCATATGGTTCATTATAGTGTAAGCAATCATTGTACTTACATTTTCCCCTCCACATATCTAGTTCAGGAAAATAATCTTGTATTTCTATTGGACTAAATGACGATACATCTAATGCTCTAATACCTGGAGTATCAATAATAGATGAATTATCATCCCAAACATAATATTTTGAAGCAGTTGTTGTATGACGACCTCTTTTTGATTTATCACTTACATGACTTGTTTTAATTTCATCATCATCCATTATTGCATTAGTTAAACTACTTTTACCAACACCACTATTACCTACAAATATTGCTTGTTTTCCAGATAAATATTGTTTAATTTCTTCTACACCAATATTCTTATATGTTGAAGTTTCTACTATTGGAATACCAATTTTACGATAAACATCTAATGCTTCATCTTCATACTCAGTCTTTAAATCACATTTATTTAAACAAATGATTGCAGGTATATTACTATTTTGTAATATCATTAAATATCTATCAATAAATTTAGGATGTAAAGGCGGTTCTTTTGCTGCTACTACTATAACAGCTAAATCTACATTTGCTGCAATATTTTTTGTTAATCCAATATCATCTAATCTTGTACTGTCTTTTTTTACTCTTGATAAAATAGATGTTCTTTTTAATAAATTAGTTATTGTAAAATTATTTTCATTTTGTGATAAACAAACTTTATCACCAGGGAAAATAACTTGATTACAAACCATATTGATGTCTTTTCTTAATTTTGCTAATACAACATCATCATTATATAATATGTAAGCATCATCATATCTAACTTCTATAACAACACCATAGTCAGAAGATTGATCAATAACAAAATCTTCTACTTTTTCCTCTTTTTTTCCAAAAGCTCTTTCCTTAGCTCTTTGTTTTTTTTCCATGCTTTTTTTTGTTTTAAAACTATCATAAGCATTATAATGTGGCATTCAGCTCATCTCCTATCATTTAAAGTTCTTTTTCCATTCTAATTGAATATTCATTGAATCCATTAGAATTTGTTTCTTTTAATAATTCACTTTGTTCTGCAGTTATTTTATATTCTATAACACTGCAACCTAATTCTTTAATCTTATTTTCAATAATAAGATTAATTTTTGAAAACAATTCCTTTGATTTTAATACTATTGAATAAACTATGCCAGTTTCATTTAAAATGTTAATTGCAACTAATCCTAAAATTTCGTTGTTTTCTTTAAAAATCAAGTTCAAATGATTGTCATCATTGTTTTTCTCTAATAACAAAAAATATTCTTCCCATTTACTTAAATTTAAACATTCTAATAAATCTTTAGCACCATAATTCTTTGCAAATTCTAATATATCCCTATTATTTGTATAATTCTCAACTGTTATAGGCATCACCTCACTTATATTCAATATTATACCATTTTATTTATAAATTTGATACTATATTAAATTAATATTCCTTCCAAAGCAACTTTTTTAAATCTGATGGAACATCTATATTATCATCTAAATCAAAATACTTTACTTTTTTTCCATTTCTTGAAAATATTATACAATTATCATTCCACTCAATAATATTTTCCCTTCTAACTTTACCAATAGTTGTATCCATTACAAATCTTACTGAATTAATCCAAGATGGTGTTTTCCAATTAACATCGTTCATAATTTCAATTATTCTCTTATAACTTATTCTAAAAATTGCACTATATGATATTGGATCAGGAATAAAAATTGATAAAGGTCTTATATATAATTCATCCATTTTTGTTAATAATTTAATAAGCACTTCCGAATTATCATTTATTCCCCTTAATAAAGGAAATTGAGCATACATTTTAATATTATTTTGGTGTATTTCTTTTATTTTTTCTTCAACCATCTCACAAATTTCATAAGGATGATTTATATGAAATACTAGCCTTACATTATATTTAGATAATAATTCAATAATTTTATTATCAATAATACTAGGATCATAAACAATGCTTCTTGTATGTATTCTAATATTCCATTCCTTTAAATTTTCTAAAACATAAGATAAATTTTCATAACCTACACTTAAAGGATCTCCACCTGAAAGAATAACTTCTTTAACATTAGGTTTATCTTGCAAGTAGCTTCTTAATACATTTATTTTGTTTTGAATCGTTTCTTTTAAATTGCTTGTTTGAAATTTAGATAAATTATAAGTTCTAAAACAATATTGGCAATGAGCAAAACATACATCTGTTATTATAATCAATACTCTATCATCATATTTTTGAATAATATAGTCAACATTTTCAACTGGCATATGTTTTTCTTCTTCTACATAATCTCTTGTTTCAATGCTTGTCTTAAGAGTTAACTTTTCCATAGTTGGAATAACAGATTTATAAAGAGGACCTCCTATACCAATTTTTTCTACTTCTTCAATTACTTTCTTTTTATAAAAGTCAGTTAATTTAATAGGTAAGAGACTATCATTTTTTACTAAATCATTATATTTTTCCAATAAATTTTTATCAATCAAATTATTCATTTATATCACCTACAATTCCGACTGAATTAATTTTATTTTCGTGTTGTAAAGCATTTTTTACAATAAAGTTTATTATTTGTTCAAAAGAATAATTATCTTTTTTAGCACATGTAATAAATTCTCCTTCAGGATGAAAACTTACTTGTGCATTTACTTCTATTAAGTAAAACTTCCCATCAGAAATTCTAAAGTCTAATTTTGCATATCCCTTTATGTCTAACTTTCTTGCAATATTTTCTACTATCATTTTTAACTCATCAAAATTTCCATCTAATGTAGAAATATCAACTGTATCGTCTTTATCTGATTTCATTTCATAATCATAAAATTCAGAATCACAATTAACAATACAAGGCCCTAAAGCACCTAAACCTTCAACATAAATCATGCTAATATCTTGACCTTTAATATATTGTTCTACAAGCACTCCTCTATTATATGTATCAATAAATCTTGTAACTTCCTTATTTAATGAATCAAAATTATATACAACGGAATCTTTTGTCATACCCATACTAGATCCTTCAGAATTCAATTTAACTATTACTGGAAATTTGATATTACTAAGGAATTTTATTTCATCTTTATTTTTTATAACATATCCAAATGGTACTAATACATCATCTTTCAATAATTTTTTTGCTAAAAATTTATTATGACAAACTAACATATTTGTACTATCTGGGCCAGAGTAATTTAGTCCTAATTGTTCTAATATAGCAGCATAAACTGATTCTCTTGCTGGACCATGAAATCCTTCACAAATATTAAAAACTAAATTGGGATTATAAGTCTTTAATTTACTAATCCAGTTAAAATCTTTATCTGCCTCTATTTTTTCAACTAAATAATTTTTTGATAGTGTATTATAAATTGAATCTATAGTATATTCTGAATCAAACTCAGTTTCATATTCAAACTGATGTCTATTTAAATTAAATAACATTGCTATTTTTTTCATTCTATTCACTCACTTCCTATTTCTTATTAACTAATGTTTTAATATCTCGCTTATTAATTCTATATAAAATTTCTAACTCACGGTTATAATCAGTAATCATACTTGGATATTTTTTAATAATATTTAAAGCTTCTTTTAAAAACTTAAGTTTAATATATTCTTTTAATTTTTCTCTTGGTATTTGATTAAAAGTTGGACAATCTTGTGATACGGTAATTAGATATTCATCATTATTTTTCATTACATAAAATGGCCACGATTGACAATCAAATGGTTTTATATCAAAAGGTAAAATACAACCTCTATCACTCAATAATGGACATTTATGACCTTTATTATCAACTTCATTTAGAGCAATCTGATATATATCGTTTTTTTTTGTAAATTCTGCTTTTACTTTCATAATATTTAAAATAAAATCTTTTTGTTCTTTTGTAAAAGTTGGAGCATCAAACAATTCATCTTCTTGAAAATGACAACATATTTTACAATTAGCACAGTCTTCTAATGTTAATAATTCTTCTAACATTATTAATTACTCTTTCTATATCCAAATGCTAAAAAGTGGTATAAAAGTTCTTCTGCAGTAACAAATGAACTATGAGAGTCATCTAATTTTGGATTTAACTCCACTATATCAAATCCGCAAATATCTAATTCTTTCAAATTTCTTAATGCTTCATCTGCTTCATATGGTGTTAAACCATTACATTGTGGTGTCCCTGTGCCAAAAATATATGATGAATCAAGACAATCTATATCAAATGTAATATAAAATTTAATTTTCTTATTTTTATTTTTTTCAATAATTTCATGAATTACATTTAAAATACCTATTTCTTTTACTTTATTAGCAGTATATAAATTAATATTTTTTTCAGTTACATAATCAAACCATTCTCTACCAACTACTCCTCTTGGTCCAATAGTGTACATATTCTGTCCTTCTAAATAACCATCTTCAATTAGTTTTCTGAAAACATTGCCATGCCATACTTTGGGCATATTCAAATATTTATCTTCTACATCCATATGGGCATCAAAATGTATTATCCCAATTTCATAGTCTGGATATCTTTCCTTCATTGCTTTAGCAAAGCCTCTAAAACTACCATAAGTTATTGAATGATCCCCACCACAAACTAATGGAAAACTTTCTTTTGCTATTTTATAAGTTTTTTCTGAAATAGCATTTTGATTTTCAGCAGGATTAGTTGGATTTACATATACATCACCTAAATCTGCAATTTTTAAATCATTAGTTTTTAAATATTCATTATGATCTAAATCATATAATTCTTCACCATAAATTCTATCCCAAAAAGAATATTCTCTTAATTGTCTTGGAGCATACTTTGCACCTAATCTATATGACGCACCATAATCACATGGAACTCCTAAAAATACTACATCATATTTATTTATTTCATTTTCTCTAATAAATTCTCCACCCATATATGTTGGAATACCTGCATATATATATTCTTCTTTTCGTTCTTCTAATTCCATATTTTCCTCCTATACATATTGTGAAATATCCATACTTTGCTGTTCATTATGTTCTTGTAAAAATATTTCATCTAAAACTTTATCAGTATATTCACCAAATAATGGACCACATATTGTTTCAATAACATCTAATCCACTCATTGTTAAATTTGCTTCTATAATTACTGGATCATCATTTTCATCTATTGCTATATCCCATCCTATTAATCTAAAATGTGGAAATCTTTGAGCAGTTTCTTTTACCATTGAAACTACTTTATCCATAAAATCAAATTTAACTTGTGAAAAATCTCCACCATCAGGATGTTTATCAAACCTTTTTCCTAAGGCATCATAGGCAAAATTTGAAAGTGTTCCATCTGAATTGATTTTACAATATATTCCACCGAAACTTGCATTATCAACTTTTGATTTTCCTACACCCATTCTAAATGCAGATGGTAATATTTTTACATCATTATCTAAAATTAAAGTCATTATTCTAATTGTATTTAGTGATGATGGATGTAATTTGGCAGTTGTAGAAGATTGCTTAATTGTTTCCTGAAAAATTAAATTTTCTCCTATTTTATTTTCTAAAAATTTTTTAACTTCTTCCTCAGATGGATTATTTAAAAATTCAACATTTTTTCCACCATAAGATGCCATACTAGGTTTAACTGTAATATTGGATTTGTTTGAAAGTATTTTTATTGCATCTTCTTTACTAATAATTTTATAATTTTTATCTTCATATATACCATTAATCAAATGAACATAAGTTTCTGGCATTTTAAATCCATTTAAATACATATCAAAATAATTTTTATCTGCAATTCCAGGCTCAATAGCTCTATTATTTAAATACTTATCTATATAGCCAACAAATATATCGTCTGGAATAAATCTAACATCAAATGTACCTGTTCTATCTATATAGTATTTATGATAAGTTGTATCTATATCCTTACCCAAATATTTTTTCCAATATTCTATAATCTCTTTTTCCTGTTCTAAAGTTATCTCTTTTACATTTTCTGAAAACAATTCTTTAGCATCAATTTGAAAGCATTTCATGCTTTTTTCAGCAAGTTCTTTGAAAAAATTTGAATATAATTCAGAAAGGTAATCAAATGCTTCTTTTTCCCATTCTTCAAATCTCATATTATTTCACCAACCAATTATCTAATTTATCTTCAACGCCTAAATCTATTAACTCATTTTTTATCATAAAATCATCATTAAAAATGTTATTTAAGTATTTTTCACCACCATCACATAGTAATACTACTGCATTACCACTTCCAGTTTTTTTATTTATATCTTCAAGTGCTTTGAATAATACCCCACCAGCACTTCCTCCAATAAGTAATCCATATTTTTTTGCAAAAAATCTACAAGTATTAAATGCTTCTTTATCAGTTGCATAATAGTTATTATCAATTAAAGAATAGTCTATTATTTTAGGAATTGGTGCATCTTTAGGATTACCAGTTCCAGATTGATAATAAGGTTTACCTTCTCCACCAAATAAAATTGATCCATCAGGTTCTATTACATTAATTTTTGTATTTGAATTTCTCTTTTTTAATCCCATTGCAGTTCCACAAGCAGATCCACCTGTTCCTATTGCAGCATAGAATGAATTAATCGTTGTAATATCATTTATCAATTCATCAGCCAAAGTATCTATATATGCTGCTCTATTATTAAAATTATCTGCTTGATTTGGGAAGAAAGCATTTTCCATTTCTTCAGACATTCTTTTTGCAGTTTTTTCTCTTTCGATAACCGCTACTTCATTTGCCTTGTATCCATCTCCTACAACCACTATTTCAGCACCATATGCTTTAATCATATCTATTTTTTCTTTTGAGGCATGATGGTCAACTACCGCTATAAAATGATATCCTTTAATTGCAGATGCAATTGCTAAACCAATAGCAGTATTGCCACTAGAAGATTCTATGATAGTTCCTCCTGGTTTTAATTGACCAGATTTTTCTGCTTCTTCTATCATGTTTAAAGCCATTCTATCCTTCATACTTCCACCTGGATTGAATTTTTCTAACTTTAAGAAAACATTCCAATCATTATTTTTCATTTTCAATTTTAGCATTGGTGTATTACCAATTAAATCAGTTATTTTACTTGCAATCATATTCAACATCCTTTCTTATTACATACTCACCATGTTCTTTATCTACAACATATTTAGGTACTAATGGCAATTTATGAAATTCACTTTCGTTTGAATCCATTTGATATCCTGCTGTATTATAATATATTAAATAATCACCATGTTCTGGTAAGTAATTAAACTTTATTTTTCTCCATGTAATCATATCTTGTTCTAAACATAAATTACCTGCAATACTTGCATACATACTTGTTTTAAGTCTTGGAGAATTTTTATCTTTTTTTATTAACTTCGGTCTTATCAAATAATCAGTATTAAACCATTGTTCTGATAAACAATTAATATTACCATTTGTAATTATTAAATTACTTTTGTCAGAAATTTGTTTTAAGTATTCAACTTTATAGATACTTATTCCACAATTATTTAAAATACTTCTTCCTGGTTCTATAATTATTTGAATATCTTTAAGATCATCTATCGTATTTTCTAATATATACCTTAAACATTTTTCATTTGCTATATCACTATAATAGGTATAAAAATCATCAAATTTTTTATTTTTAAAATACATATCTGAATTATTTTCTTTTAAGAATTCTAAATAATTTTCTTTAGAACAATAATTTGAAGGAAAACCTCCGCCAATATCAATATATTTTATTGAAATATTTTTTTCTTTAGAAATTTTAATTAATTTTTTTATACCTGATATTCGATCATCAAGATTATAATTATTAATATGAAATGAAAAGCCTAAAAGATTTACTTTTGAATTTTCAATCAATTTAATACATTCATCAAGTTGATTTAGACATATTCCAAATCTACTTATAATTTTTTCATTAATGTTATTTATTCTAAGTAAAACATTCGTATTTACATTTTTTTCAATGATATTTTTTAACTCAAATATATCATCTACTGAAATAATAATGTTATTTTTGATTGCTAAGTTTAAATATTCTTTTTCTTTAATGCCTGATGCAATAATCTTTTTTGTATATTTTAGAGCATCCTTTAATTCATAATAACTAGAGACTTCTATCCCACAACCTTGTTCTGCCGCAGTTTTTAAGAAATAATATGACTTGTTTGATTTGCATGAAAAAAAGATATTTCTGTCCATGTTAAAGTCGACGAAAATATCTTTATAGTTCTCAATATTATTTTTAAAATTTTGGGCGAAAAGTACATTTGTTGGGACGTCAAAAACGGCAAATAAATTGCAGTCTTCTACGAAACAATCAATAGCATCATTATCAGTAGGTTCAATTTCCACATATTTCATAGTCACAATTCACCTCACATATTAGATACTATACTAGTACTTTTTAAAAATTAAATCAAGTGAAACTGTTAAAAAAATTAATTTTTTTGTTGTCTCTTAACTTTAAAACTAATGCACTCTAAAAAGTATTAAGTGTTGCATTTAATTGGTAAAATGATATAATGTGTCACTGATGGTGTTTATTTATATAAGAAGTTAAAAAATGAAAAATAAAGATTTATACAAAACCACTTTTTTCTAAAGTACCAATACCAATCAATATAATAATTAAACAAATTATCAAGAACAATTTTTAATAGTTGTTCTTTTTAAATTCTATACATAATATGATTTTTCATAAGCAATATTAGTATTCTTAATACTTTTAATATTTCCATTTGTAATAGAGTATTCCACATAAGCAAACCTACAAATCATTTCAACCTTTCTTTTTAATTCTTCACTTATTACAAGTTCTTTAGTTTCTATTGTCATAACTCATCACTCATCCTTTCTTAAATAACAAAAAAACTAACTATTTCTAGTTAGCATTTATTACTCTCGAATCAAAGTGTTCGAGTTTCCTATCAATCTGGTGCGGGTGAAGGGACTTGAACCCCCACGGATGAACCACTAGATCCTAAGTCTAGCGCGTCTGCCAATTTCGCCACACCCGCATAAATAATTAAGTGGTGGACCCTGTAGGACTCGAACCTACGACCGCCCGGTTATGAGCCGGATGCTCTAACCAACTGAGCTAAGGGTCCATCATAAATTAGTATTTTTTCCTTTAATCAGGAACAAATTAAGTATATCATTTTTAGTGTTCTCTGTCAATAAGATAATTTTATTTTTTAACTTATTTGGATTATTTTTTACTATTTTATGCTTTATGTGAATAAAATTTACTATGAATAATATTAATTTTGATGATAAGTCTCTTACTACACTTGCTTTTGTTATTGGTTTGGCACTAATTGATAATCTTTCTAGTACAGAGCAAAATGCCGTTGGTAATTGGATTATGTTAATTGCTCAAACTTTATGTACTAATGGTAGTTATACTTTTAATAAAGAATGGAAAAGTCATATTGGAGACGATAATGGTATAACTAAAGATACGCTTAGAAAAACTAGTGATATTATTAATAGAGAAATTAATAAGTTATAAATTTATTTTTATTTATTTAAAATTTTTAATATATCTTTGTATATTATTTCTTTTTCATTTTCATTTAGTATTTCATGTTTTAAATCTTTATATAACTTGCTTGTTACATTTTTATATCCTAATTCTTTTAAAAAGTCTACTAGTTCTAAAAACTTGTTTTCATTTTGAATAACTGGATCATCACTTCCCGCTATTAAAAAGATTGGAAGAGATTTATTTTGCATTTTATAATTTTCTTTTTGAAATGCGTTATCCATTAATTTATATAAATTTGTAAAACCATTACTAGTAAATATAAAGCCACATAATTCATCTTCGTTATAATTATTTACATTATCTATGTTTTTAGATAACCAACTATTATCTATACTTTTATCCTTACTATAATTACCAAATGTTAATTTGTTTAATAATTTATTTGGTTTATTTGTATGATTACTTAGTTTTGATAATTTTATGGCAAATTTTGTTAATTCGTTTTTAGTAGGAGGACCGCATAATATTAATTTTTCTATTTCATTATCATATTTTTGAATATAACCTCTAGCTACTAATGTTCCCATACTATGACTAAATAGATATATTTTCTTGTTTTTATATTTTTTCTTTATATATTTTGTTACATCATATAAGTCATTTATTATATAATCTATATTATCAGTATAAAAATAACCTAAATCTTCTTTGCTTTTAACACTTGCACCATGGCCTCGATGGTCATGAATTACTGCAGCATAGCCATTATCTTTTAAATATTCCATGAAATCATAATATCTTTCTTTATGTTCGGCCATTCCATGGGATATTTGTACTACTCCTTTTATTTCACTATTTGGTTCTATATGGGCTATTTCTAATTCTAGATTATCACTACTTGATTTTATTTTTTCTGTTTTCATTTTATCAACTCCTAATATGATTGTATCATAAAGTAAAAGAAAACTCCATCTTTTGATGAAGTTATTCTAAATTTTTAACTGGTATCATTTATTAGTCGTACTACTATATTTTTGCACTAATAAATGTAATATAAATATACTATATTTTTCTAAAAATTCTCTTAATTAATGTTTATTTGGAGACCCAGGCTCCAAATAACGCTAGCAAGACTACAGGCTTGCAGTGAAAAAAGAATTTTTAATGATTATATATTTTCTTTTAGTTTTGCTTGAGCAGCTGCTAATCTAGCAATAGGAACTCTATATGGAGAGCATGATACATAGTCTAATCCTACTTTGTGGAAGAATTCTATTGATGATGGTTCTCCTCCATGTTCTCCACAAATACCTAGTTTGATATCACTTCTAGTACTTTTTCCTTTTTCTACTGCCATTTCTACTAATTTTCCTACTCCTTTTTGATCTAATTTAGCAAATGGATCTATTTCATATATTTGGTTTTGATAGTAGGAATCTAAGAATTTACCGGCATCATCTCTTGAAAAGCCAAAAGTTAATTGTGTTAAATCATTAGTACCAAATGAGAAGAATTCTGCTTCTTTAGCTATTTCATCTGCTAAAAGGGCTGCTCTTGGTACTTCTATCATAGTACCAATATGATACTTTATATTAGAATTTTTTTCTTTTTTTACTTCTTCGGCTATTTCTACAACAATATCCTTAACAAACTTAAGTTCCTTCTCTTCACCTACTAATGGTATCATGATTTCTGGTGTAATATTATATCCTTCTTCTTCAGTTACTTCGATAGCGGCTTCCATTAAGGCTCTTGTTTGCATTTTTGCTATTTCTGGATATGTTACGTCTAGTCTACATCCACGATGTCCCATCATTGGATTGAATTCATGTAATTCTGCTATTTTATTTTTTAGATGTTCTACTGTTACATTCATTTCTTTTGCTAGTGATATTATTTCTTCATCTTCTGATGGTAAGAATTCATGAAGTGGTGGATCTAGATATCTTACTGTCATAGGCATGCCTTTTAGTTCTTTATACATAGCTTTGAAGTCACCTTTTTGGAATGGTATTAATTCGTTTAAAGCTTTTGTTCTTTCTTCTGATGTTTCTGAAAGAATCATTTTTCTTATTTTTGGTATTCTATCTTCTTCAAAGAACATGTGTTCTGTTCTGCATAATCCTATTCCTTCTGCTCCTAATTCTATGGCTTTTTTAGTGTCTTTTGGGTTATCGGCATTTGTTCTGATTCCTAGTGTTCTATATTTATCTGCTAAAGACATTATTCTTCCGAAGTCTCCACTTACAGTGGCTTCTTCTGTTTTTATATCCCCCTTATATATTTTTCCGGTATTTCCATCTATTGAAATATAGTCTCCTTCATGGAATGTATATCCACCTAAAGTGAAATATTTTTCTTCTTCATTGATACTCATTTGAGTACAACCAGCTACGCAACATGTTCCCATACCACGTGCTACAACAGCGGCATGTGATGTCCTACCACCTCTACCTGTTAAAATTCCTTGAGAAGCTGTCATTCCTTCAATATCTTCTGGAGTTGTTTCTAATCTTACTAATACAACTCTTTCACCTTTGCCACCTTTTCCTTGTTTTTTAGCATCTAATGCTGTAAATACTACTTTACCAGCAGCAGCTCCTGGAGAGGCTGGAAGGGCTTCTCCTATTTCTATTCCTTCTTTTAGTGCTTCATCATTAAAGGTTGGATGTAATAATTGATCTAAGCTTTTAGCATCTATTCTTAATAGTGCTTCTTTTTCTGTTATCATATTTTCATCTATTAAATCACATGCTATCTTTATGGCTGCTTTAGCAGTTCTTTTTCCATTTCTTGTTTGCAATATATATAATTTTCCTTCTTCAATAGTAAATTCCATATCTTGCATATCACGATAATGTTTTTCTAAACTATCTGCTATATGGATAAATTCATTATAACATTCTGGCATATCTTCTTGTAATTTAGTAATTGGCTCTGGAGTTCTTACTCCTGCTACTACATCCTCTCCTTGAGCGTTTATTAGATATTCTCCGTAAATACCTTTTTTACCTGTTGCGGGATCTCTAGTAAAGGCTACTCCTGTTCCTGAGTTTTCTCCCATGTTACCAAAAACCATTGATTGTACATTGACTGCTGTTCCCCAATCTCCTGGAATGTCATTCATTCTTCTATATACAATGGCTCTTTTATTATTCCATGATCTAAATACAGCTTCTACTGCTCCAATTAGTTGTTCTTTTGGATCTTGAGGAAATTCTTCTCCATGCATATGATTGCTATATACTTTTTTAAATCTTTTTACTAATTCTTTTAAGTCTTCTACTGTAAGTTCAGTATCATATGTTATATTTTTTTCTTTTTTTACTTCATCTATTATTTTTTCAAAAAAAGATTTATTTACTTCCATAACAACATCTGAATACATTTGAATAAATCTTCGATATGAGTCATAGGCAAATCTTTCGTTTTTTGTCTTCTTAGCAAGACCTTCGACACTTATATCATTTAATCCTAGATTTAGAATTGTATCCATCATACCAGGCATACTAGCTCTTGCTCCACTTCTTACAGATACTAATAATGGGTTATCATTAGAGCCAAATTCTTTACCTATTTGTTCTTCTAATAATTTTATATTAGAGAATATTTCTTCTTCAATATCTTTTGATATTTTTTTACTTTCTTTATAATAATTTATACAAGCTTCTGTAGTAATAGTAAATCCTTTAGGTATAGGAAGTCCTAAATTAGTCATTTCTGCTAGGTTAGCACCCTTACCTCCTAATAGATTACGCATATCTTTATTTCCTTCGGTGAAGGCATATACATACTTTGTCATATTATCAACTCTCCTTACTTTTTAATCATAGCAGAAACATAATTAAATGTAAAGAAAGTACTTATTTTTTTACTTATTTTTTGACACTTTTATATTAAAAAAGAAGTTACAATAAATGTAACTTACATAACTTTTGTAATTAAATACCTCTTCTATTGCTTTTTGTTTCTTCAAAATTAATAACCATATCGTAATCAGTAGGAACTTTAGAAATAAAATCAAATAATACTCCTGGTAAAGTGTTTATAGGTGTTTCTATAACGCCAGTAGCTCCAATACTATTTTTATTTACTTTATTAACACCAGGTAAATTATTAATCATTTCAATATTACAAAGTTTAGGAATAAAATATTCAATTCTAGCTATATTATTATTTAATGTAACTTCTATTGTCAAAGCATGTCCCCTATCTCTAACCATTATTATTAGTTTTTTATCATTTATTGCTACCATATCAGTCCATCCGCAATCTAAATCATTTGGAAACATTTTAAATATTTGTTCAAACATAGGATTTTTAATACCTCTTAAACTTATAGGGTAATTATAATTGTTATTTTTCTCATTTAATAATGGTAATGATTGTAATATTTTTTCATTATTAACGATATATGAATGAATGAAATGTAATATTTCATTTATTGATAATGCTGTTTCTATAGGACTAGTACTGCTAAAGGCATAACCAACACATTTATTTTTTACATTATCTATAAATGCTGGATCCATGTTACTTATATATTTTTGATAAAATGATTTTAATTTATTTATATCAAAACCACAGTTATAAAAACTTTCTTTTATAACTTCTTCTAAATAGCATACTCTATTAAATACATTTGAGTTTTTTCCAAAGATATCTAGGGTAACACATTTTAATTCATTAAATATATATGTAAGTGAATCATTTAACTTATCTGTATATTTACTAACTGATACTTCATCCATATACCCCTCTAGAGACTGTGGAGCAATGTCAAATAGTTCTTTTTTTATCTTAACATCTACTGAAAAAAAGTGTTGTAGTTTAATTATTCTTTCATTATTCATATAATCCCGTCCCACATTAATTATATCATATAAAACTAGATTTTAATATTATTTTAATTATAAAATATTAAATTATATCTTATATAAAAAAAGTTACAATAAATGTAACTTCTATTATATTATCTCTTAGAGAATTGTGGAGCTCTTCTAGCACCTTTAAGACCATATTTCTTTCTTTCTTTAACTCTTGGATCTCTAGTTATAAATCCATTTGCTTTAAGAGTCTTTCTATATGAATCTTCATTCATTTCATTACCTGCATCGTATTCTAGTAATGCTCTTGTAATACCAAGTCTGATTGCACCAGTTTGTCCTGAGAAACCTCCTCCTGATACACTAGCATTTACATCGAATGTAGTTTCATTTTTAGTTACTACTAATGGTTGCTTTAAGTCCATTACTAATACTTCATAAGGCATATATTCATGAACGTCTTTTCCATTTACAGTTATTTTACCAGTACCTGGAGTTAATGTAACTTTTGCTACTGAACCTTTTCTTCTACCAGTTCCATAGAAACTTCTTTTTTCTTTAGCCATTATTTATTACCTCCCATATCTACTACTTTTGGTTTTTGTGCTGTATGTGGATGTTCATTTCCAGCGTATACGAATAATTTCTTATACATTTGTCTTCCTAATCTATTATGAGGAAGCATTCCTTTTACTGCTCTTTCTACCATTTCTACTGGATAGTTTTCTTTCATTTCTTTAGCAGTTCTTTCTCTTAGGCCACCTACATATCTTGAATGGTCATAATACATCTTATTTTCTAATTTGTTACCTGTTAATGCTACTTTGTCTGCATTGATAATAATAATGTTATCGCCACAGTCAACATGTGGTGTATATGTAACTTTGTGTTTTCCTCTTAACATTGTAGCGGCTTTACTAGCTACTCTACCTAGAGGCATATCTGTTGCATCAATTACATACCAGTCTCTTACAACTGTTTCTTTTGATTGCATAAATGTGTTTTTCATTTTTTATTCTCCTTCTTTTATTTATAAGTTAGTTTTTGAATATCAAGTGGTCCCAATACCTAATATTCTCCAACAAAATGTACCGATTATGATTGTACTATTATTTTATGATTTTGTCAATATTTTAGGAGTTTTTTCCTTATTTTTTTAATAAATATTACTATTTTATTAAAAAATGGTATCTATTGACTGCTCTATTTATTTATCATATTCTTGTAAGAAGTCTTTAAATGAAACAGCTATATCTTTAGGTAATATTTCTTCTAATTCTTCTAAAGGGGCTTCTTTCATTTTTGATATTGTTTTATATTTCTTTAATAATTTGTTTTTTCTTACTTCCCCTATTCCTTCGATATTATCTAATACTGAAGATAGAGCTCCTTTACTACGAATGTTTTTATGATAACTAATTGTAAAATTATGAACTTCATCTTGCATCTTAGTAAGTAATAGAAATAAATCACTTTGTTTGTCTATTTTTATTTCTTCTAATGGGTCTTTACCTAGTAACATATTGGTACTATGGGTATCATCTTTTTTTAAGCCACATACTTCGATTTTTAATCCTAATGATGATATTACTTCTCTAGCTACATTTATTTGACCGATACCACCATCTACGATAATTAGATCTGGCATTTCTAAGTTTTCTTTTAATACTTTGAAATATCTTCGGTAAATTACTTCTTTCATTGTTCCATAATCGTCATTTACATCATTAGTTATTTTATACTTACGATAATCATTTTTTGATGGTTTTCCCATCTTGAAGACAACCATTCCTGAAACATTAAAACTACCAAATAGATTTGAGTTATCGAATAGTTCTATTCGATCAGCACTTGGGATATTTAATTTTTCTTTAAGTTCGTTTAGGGCATTAGTTATTTTATCTTCGTCTCTTTTGATATATGTCATTTGTTCTTCATAGTAAATTCTAGCATTATCTTCCGCTAAAGATAATATTCTTTTCTTTTCTCCTTTTATTGGAGTTATAAATTTTATATTAAATAACTCACTAAATGTAGAAGTATCAATGTTATCTGGCACTAATATTTCTTTGGGATTTGATACGTTTTTACTATAGAAATTTAATAAGTAATTAGATAGTTCTTCTTCTTCATCTCCTACCATAGGAAAGATATTTCTATTTCTATCTAATAGCTTTCCACCTCTTATAAAGATTATTTGGATACTTATATAATTATCTTTACTATAATAACCTACTACATCTATATTTACTCTATCATCTAAATCTACTTTTTGTTTTTCGGTAGTTATATTTATGTAATTTAATAGTTCTTTATATTCTAAGGCTTTTTCGTATTCCATATTATTGGAATATTTATTCATTTTTTCTTTTAATTTGTTAGTAAGTACTTTGGTATTTCCGTTAAGAAATGATATTATTTCTGTTTTCATTTCTTTTATTATTTCTTCATCTATGTTTTTGGTACAATAACCTAAACACTCCCCTATATGATAATAGAGACATTCTCTTTTTTCATAGGTATTACATTTTCTTAGAGGATAAACTCTATTTAGTATTTCTACTACACGACGAGCTGCTCCAACATTGGGATATGGTCCAAAAAGATTGTTTTTTATTTTTTTGACGTTTATTCTTCTTATTATTCTAAGTCTTGGTACTTTTTCATCAGTAAGTTCTATATATGGATAGCTTTTATCATCTCTATATAAAATATTATATTTGGGAGTGTATTTTTTTATTAGATTTATTTCTAATAATAGGCTTTCCATTTCTGTATTGGTAACTATGTATTCAAAATGATCTATTTCTCTTACTAGCATCATTGTTTTTCCTGTATGTTCTCTATTAAAATAAGAACTTAATCTGTTTTTTAAGTTTTTACTTTTGCCTACATATATTACGATGTTATCTTTATTTTTCATAAGATAACATCCTGGTAAATGTGGTACTAACGATAATTCTTCTTTAAACATAATATCACCTTCATATATAAGAAAAAACCCTTTCGGGTTTGATTTTCATTATGGCGGAGCAGGAGAGATTTGAACTCTCGCACCAGTTTCCCGGTCTACACCCTTAGCAGGGGCGCCTCTTCAGCCTCTTGAGTACTACTCCGTTGCTACATATATAATTCTATATTAAAAATTATAAATTGTCAACTAATTTTAATCATTTTTACGTCTTCTTTATCTTTATATACGTTTATCATTTTATTTATTACTTCTTTTATATCTTCATCTTTTTGGGCTTTAGTTAGTTCTAAATCATATGCTTCTAATTTATTGTTCATTTCTTCATCTTTTAGTATATATTCCATAATGGTTAATTCTTTATTATATGTTTTTTTTATTTTATCTATATTATCTTTATTTTTGGTTATGGCAATAATAGTATTATATTTTCCTTCGTCTTCATAGTATATATAGTTATTACTTAGACTACTTGCTTTCATACTATCGTAATCGCTATATGAATTATCTTTAAGTAAATATATGGTATTTAATTCTAGAATGTTTTTACCTTTTTCTTCATAAATGCTAAACATTAGTCTTCCACATATAAAACCACATAATACTGATAAAAAAATAGGTACTACTATTTGTTTGATTTTCTTTTTCATTTTATCACCAAAAATAGTATATACCTATATTTTTAATTATTTTGTCGAATTATATAATACTATTTCAATATCTCTATTATTAGTAGTAGTAAATATATCTTCGAAATTTATTTTTATAATTAAATAGTTATTTTCTAATGTACATGTTTTTATATTAATATCGCTATATTTTATATCTTTATTTATTGTTTTACTGTATCCTGGAGAATAAGCAATTGCATCTCTATTTTCTTCATCTTTTAATATATGTATCCACTTACCGGAATCGTTATTGTATTCTAAATAACAACTACCATTTTTAATATTAGCGGAGTTAAGTCCACTATTATTTTTCATATCTTGTTTAATTTCTTTACGAAGGTGATTGGTAATTAGTGCTTTGTCTGTAAGGAATAAGGTATTTGTATAGTTATCATTAGTTTTATTAACCATTTTTACTGTTAGATCTATTAGGAATACCGCTATAGAGACTGCTACTACGGAAGCTAATATTACTTCTACGGCTAAATATCCTTTTTTATTTAACTTAAACATTGTTATCACCTACTTTTAAGGCATAGTAACGACAATCATCATCAGTAGTACATAGTTCTGATACTATTATATATTTATAGTTATTATCATTACTTAATTTGCTTTTTAAGTAAGACATAAAATCTTTTAGGGTTTTTTTGACTTCAATAGTATTATTTAGTGTTGATGGTGTAATGTAATAGCCGTTTGCTTTATAGCCTAAGTTTTGATATGCAGTTGATAAGTCCCCTAATGATAGTTTGGAATCTGTTGGAGGTTCTTTATCTTTAATAAGATCATTTATTTCTTCTGCGAAGAATAAAGCATCTATATCATAATAGCTATTTCTTGTTTCATAAGCAGAAGATACTCTATTTATAGCTATATACATTGTTACTAATACTGTAGATATTACTGCGGATACTACTACTACTTCTGCTAACATAAATCCTTTTCTTCCTAATTTCGTCAATTTTATCACCTTTTTACTATTGCTATTTAATTAATTATATTATATAATATTTATAGAATAAAATCTAGTCTTTTGGAATAAAAAGAATGAAAAGAGGGATATTATGCAACAGAATAATCAAACGCAAATGATTAATCCTAATGCTAATAATATTAACAATAATAATATGATGCAACGTAGGAATATGGCTACTAATAATCAAAGTAGGAATATTGATTTTACTAAGATGCCTGTTGTTAATGCTGTTAATACTATTTTGCTTAATGGTGTTTCTTTGGGTGCTAGTGATATTCACTTTGATCCTACTGATGATGGTATTGTTGTTAGATATAGAATTGATGGTGTTTTAAATAATTTTTACTTTTTGCCTATGGAAATTAAACAAAATATTACTACTAGAATTAAGATAATGGCTGGTATGAATATTACTGAGACTAGACTTCCTCAAGATGGTGCTATTAAAGACAAAATGAATGGTAAAGATTTGGATATGCGTGTTTCTTCTTTACCTACTAAAAGAGGAGAAAAGATTGTTATAAGAATTATGGATTATTCTATGAGTCTTAAGGGTATTGAATATTTGTGTTTTAGTGAAACTAATTATAATAAGGTTCTTAAGATGCTTAATTTTCCTAATGGTATTATTTTAGTTACTGGTGCTACTGGTACTGGTAAATCTACTACCTTATATTCTTTTTTACAAAAGCTAAATACTGAAGGATCTAATTTGATTACTGTTGAAGATCCAATAGAAATGGATATTAAAGGAGTTAATCAGGTACAGGTTAATAGTGAAATTGGACTTGACTTTGCGACTGTATTAAGAAGTATTTTAAGACAAGATCCTAATATTATTATGATTGGTGAGATAAGGGATTCTGAAACTGCTAAAATTGCTGTTAGAGCTTCTATTACTGGTCATTTGGTATTATCTACTATACATACTAATAATTCTCTTAATACTATAGAAAGACTTCTTGATATGGATGTTGAGAGATATTTACTTGCTTCTGCTTTAACTGGTATTGTATCTCAGAAACTTGCTAGAAAGTTATGTGATAAATGTAAGATTAAAAGGGCTGTTACTGTTACTGAGAAGAATTTATTTAAAACTGTTTTGGGTATTGATGTAACTGAAGTATTTGAAGCTAATCCTTCAGGATGTCCTAATTGTAATCATGGTTATCATGGTAGAATTGCTATTCAAGAAGTTCTTTTGATTAATCAAGATATTAGGGATGCTATATCTGCTGGTATGAGAAAAGAAGAACTAAGAAAACTTGTATATAATAAAGATGTTATTACTATGCTTCAAGATGGTTTATTTAAGATATTAGCTGGTTTTACTACTACTGATGAAATATTAAAACTTATTGAAGTAGAAGATGAAGATTTTGGTGTTAAGTAAAAGAGTTATCAAATGATAACTCTTTTGTTATATCGTCTCACATATCACCTTTCGTCGTTTTATTTTAGATTGATACTTTTTCTTCTATGTATTCATCTAGTAGTGATGATGATGCTAGAAGAGTATTATTGAATGCTTTTAATTTTGATAAATATTCTTGGTACTCTTTGTTACTATTTAGTACTTTTGTTTTTTCTTCTATTTGTTTGTCTATTTCTATATATTCTTTATTCTTTTCATATTCTAGCTTAGTAGCTTTTTTTTCTAAAGATTTTATTTCTTCAATTAGATTATTTACTTCTTTATTTTCTTTTAATATATTTACTATATTTATATATTCTTTATATTCGTTAGAATTATTTATTTCAGTGAAAAGATTTTCAATACTACTTTCTATCACTTACTATTTCTCCTTCCATAGACCATGTTTTTACATCTGTTATTAGTACGTTTTTTATTTGTCCTATTAGTGATGGGTCTGCTGCTACATTTACTAATTTCATAGTATCAGTATAGCCCATTAATTTACCACCTTTATCTGAGTAGCCTTCTAGTAATACTGGTACTGTTTTTCCTAAGTATTTTTCGTTGGCTTCTTTTGCATATTTATTTACTATTTTATTTAGTCTTTGTAATCTTTCTTCTTTTTCTTCTAGTGGTACACTATCTTCCATTTTACTAGCGGGGGTTCCTTCTCTAGGTGAATAGATGAATGTATAGGCTAAATCATATTTTAGTTCATTATATATATCTAATGTTTTTTGAAAGTCTTCTTCTGTTTCATTAGGAAATCCTACGATGATGTCAGTAGTTATACTAACGTTTTTTATTTTACTTTTTAGTTCATAGAATAGTTTTTTGTATTCCTCAATGGTATATCTTCTATTCATTTTCTTTAGAATATTATCTGATCCTGATTGAATTGGTAAGTGAATATATGGCATTATATTGTCATATTTTGCTATTGTATCTATCATATCACTAGAGAAATCCCATGGGTGTGATGTTACGAATCTTATTCTATCTATTCCTGTTTTAGCGGTATCTTCTAATAGATTAGACATAGTATAATTTATATCTAGATCTTTTCCATAGGCATTTACGTTCTGACCTAGTAATGTTACTTCTTTATATCCTTTTTCTTTTAGACTGTTTATTTCTTTTAGAATATCTTTTGGTAATCTACTTCTTTGTTTTCCTCTTGTATATGGTACTATGCAGTAAGAGCAGAATTTATCACAGCCGTATTGGATGTTTACCCATGCTTTGTAGTTTGAATCTCTTTTTACTGGTAGATTTTCTATGATATCCCCTTCAATGGAATATACTTCTATATTTTGTTTCTTTTCTTTTGTAACATTGTCTAAGAGTGTTGGTATATCATAGATATTGTGAGTTCCTAGAACGATATCTACCCATTTGTATTTATCTTTTAGCATGTTTGATATACCTTCTTCTTGAGGCATACAACCCCCTATTATTGTTATAATATTGGGATTATCTTCTTTTAATTTTTTTATTCTTCCTAGAATACCTACTACTTTGTTATGTGCGTTTTCTCTTATGGCACAAGTATTTAGAATAATAACATCAGCTTTTTCATAATTTTCTTCTTCATTATAGCCTAAATCTTCCATGATTCCTTTGATATTTTCACTATCATGAACATTCATTTGACAACCATAGGTTAATATACTATAAGTCTTACCCTGCCCTATATGACATACTGATGATGGTACTTTATATTTGTCATATAGTACCTCTGTTTTGCTTTTAGTTCTTACTCTTGCTTCTTTTATATCTGGTAATTTCATATTACTTCCTTCTTTCTAGTATTTTTCCTTTACTATATAGGTAATTGTATTGCTGAGAAAAAGTTATATTATCACTTGTTTTGTTATTGGCATAATCACACCAATATTTTATTTCTCTTTCCCAATAATAATATTTAGCATCTAAATCATCCATTGCTCTATTTATATATAAATCATATAGAGCATATATGGCTAAGTCATCCATAGCACGTCTAGCAGCACTAGATATTTTTACGTATCCTTCTATACATAATCCCTCATGGCCTATATTTTCATATGAATATTTGCTTTTCATCATATAATCTTTAAGTAGATTTCTAAAACTTTTATTATTTGTGTCAAAATTTCCTTCTTCTAAGTATTCACTTATTATTTTACTATCTGCTTCTCGTTGTACACGCCACGGCATTATTAGGTCTAATTTATCTCTTTTATCAATAATATTTATAGTACTATTAGCAAAAACATTACATTGTTCAACCATCATGTGTGCTATTGGAGCTTCTGATTCAATATTATTTTTATTTCTTATTTTTTCTTTCATTCTATGATATGCTCTTACTTTTGGATTATCTATTGCTTGACGATCAAATATTTTTGATAATAGTATTAATTCATTATATAGTTCTCCTCCTGTAGTTATTGTTTGTTCTGCTTCTAGATATGTTAGTTTGTGCTTGCTTTCTACAATAGTTGGTACTATTTCTAATGAATTTATATCTAGGGAATAATCTGGAGCTACTTTTACTTTGATGGTTAATGCATTTGTTGATTTACCTGGTAATAGTGAAAGTATATTGTCAGATAAGTATCTGTTAAATATTGGAATATTTTCATTAGCTAAATAGATTGTATGATTTCTTTTTAATGCTTCTTTCATAGTGTTTGACATATATGGTATAATTGCCGCTGGATTTGCTAAATGAATAAATAATGTATAGGTACCATCGCTATTTCTTTTTATAGACATTGCATCATCTAAGCATAAATCATCTTTATTATCAATTGTAAAAACATTTTCACTAGTTAAATCAATATTTCCATCTTTTAAATACTTATATTCTTCATACGTTGGTATTATAAATGATACGTTATAATCTTTTTCTAATTCTTCTTTTGTTTGATATGCATCGTTTTCTATTTTATCTATTAAATTCCATACGAAATCTTTATTAGATGTTTTTAATATTTTTAGATATTCTTCTTTGGAATTAGATAATTTATCATATATTTTGCCTCTTAAAAATATATTTATTAATCGATTATAATATTTTATATCTATAACATTATCTTCATCTAGTTTTATATATTTTTCTAATATACTAATAAATATGGAAGGTAATATATTATTGTTTATTAATAATTCTTTCATATTTATATCTATATATCTTTCTAGTAATTCTATATCTCTTTTTTCAAACATTAAAAATAGTATGAAGTTATATTTATCACCTTTAGCTTTTTTCTGGTTATTTATTAGGCATTTATTTTGAATATCCACTAAAAATGAAATATATTTTTCTAATTTCATTAATTCTTCTAAATTAAAACTTTTGGATAGATTACCTAAAAATATTTCTATTTTGTTATATACTAATTCTAATGTTTTTTTGTTTTTATATTTCTTTATATAGTTATTTAAAATAGTATCTAAATCTTCTAATAAATCTTTATTGCTTATATTATCAATATTTCTAAATAAATATAAATATGAACTTAGAATACCTGATATTACTTCTTCTGGATTTACTACTAATAACTCACATATTACATCATAATCGCAATTGTTATTTAGTATATTTCTTTTTATTTGTTTAGTTAAGTTTTTGTTACTGCTCATAAAACCACCTCTAGTATATTATATTAGTTTTTCTTGTAATCGGTTAAAATGCTTAAAAATGCTTCACTTGGTATTTCTACTTTACCGATGGTTTTCATTTTTTTCTTACCTTCTTTTTGTTTATCTAGGAGTTTTCTCTTTCTTGTGATATCTCCTCCATAACATTTAGCTAAAACGTCTTTGCGCATAGCTTTAATATCACTTCTAGCAATTACTTTACTACCTATTACTGCTTGAACTGGTACTTCAAATAATTGCCTTGGGATGATATTTTTAAGGTTATCAACCATTTTTCTACCTCTTGCATAGGCAAAATCTTTATGGACAATCAATGATAAGGCATCTACTACTTCACCATTTAACATAACATCCATTTTTACTAATTCACTTTCTTTATAACCTATTACTTCATAATCAAATGAAGCAAAGCCTTTGGTAGATGATTTTAATCTATCGAAGAAATCATATACTATTTCTGATAGTGGTAATTCATAATGAATATTTACTCTTGTATTATCTAAATAATCGATACTTTTATAGATACCTCTTTTATCTTGACATAATTCCATTATTGGCCCTATATATTCTGTTGGTACTAAGATATTTGTAAAAATATATGGCTCTTTAATACTTTTTATTTTTACTTTATCTGGCATCATACTAGGATTATCAATATATATAATACTACTATCAGTAAGTTCTATTTCATAGTTTACTGAAGGAGTAGTGGCTATTATATCAATGCCAAATTCTCTTTCTATTCTCTCAGAAATTATTTCTAGATGCAATAGGCCTAAAAATCCCATACGAAAGCCAAATCCTAAAGTACTTGATGTTTCTGGCTCAAATGTTAATGAGGCATCGTTTAGTTTTAATTTTTCAATTGCTTCTTTTAAGTTAGGATATTTATTTGATTCTATTGGATAAATACCGCAATAAACCATTGGTTTCATTGGTTTGTAACCTGGCAATGCTTCTTTAGCTTCGTCAGTGGCATCTGTTATGGTATCGCCTACTTTAACTGATTCTAAACTTTTTATAGATGCGGTAATAAAGCCTACCTCTCCGGTATTTAAAGATTCTGTTTCGTGTTCGAATGGTGTATGGTAACCTAAAGATACGACATCGTATATGGCACCAGTAGTCATCATTTTTATTTTTGTATTTTTAGTTATTTTTCCTGATACTACTCTAACTAAAATCACCACTCCACGATAGGAATCAAAATAACTATCAAATATTAAACATTTTAATTTATCTTCTATTAACTTTGGAGATGGTACTCTATTTATAATTGCATCTACTAATAATGGGATTCCTTCTCCTGTTTTGGCAGATACTTTGATTATTTCTTCACTTTTAAAGCCAAAAGTATCAAATAGTTCTTTTTCTACTTTGGGTATGTCAGCACTAGGAAGATCTATTTTGTTAATTACAGGTATTATTTCTAAATTATTATCTAATGCTAAATATACATTAGCAAGTGTTTGAGCTTCAATACCTTGAGTAGCATCTACTACTAAAATAGCTCCCTCGCATGCTGCTAAAGATCTTGATACTTCATAACTAAAGTCAACATGACCTGGTGTATCTATCAAATTAAGCATATAACCATTATATGATAATCTTACAGCATTTAGTTTTATGGTTATACCTCTTTCTCTTTCAATATCCATATTATCTAATAATTGGTCTTTCATTTGTCTTTTATCTACTTCACCAGTATATTCTAAAATACGATCGGCAAGAGTACTCTTACCATGATCAATATGTGCTATAATACTAAAGTTTCTTATTTTTGATGTGTCCATTTTATCACTGCCCTCTTTAAAATTATACCAAAAAACTAAACAAAAAAAAAGAAGAAATATTACTTTTCTTCAGTTTTCTTTGTAGTATCTTTTTTTGCTGCTGGTTTCTTTGCAGTTGTTGTTGTTTTTTTAGTAGTAGTTGTCTTTTTTGTTTCTGTTTTAGTTGCTGTTTTAGCAGTAGTAGCCTTTTTAGCAGCAGGTTTCTTAGTTTCAGTTTTTACTTCTTTTACTTCTTCAGTCTTTACAGCTTTTGGAGTATAAGTTTTTCCTGCTAATGCATCTTTAGCGATTGTTACTAAATCAGCAAATGCTTCTTTATTATCAATTGCAAGTTCACTTAACATTTTTCTATTTACTGTAACACCAGCTTTATTTAATCCATCGATAAATCTTGAATAAGAAATTTCGTTTTCTCTACATCCAGCATTTATTCTTGTAATCCATAATTTTCTAAAGTTTCTCTTATTTTGTTTTCTATCTCTAAATGCATAGTTTCCTGAATGCATTACTTGCTCATGAGCAGTTTTATATAATCTATGTTTACTACCAAAATAACCTTTTGCTTCTTTTAATACTTTCTTTCTTCTAGCACGTGCAACTGTGCCACCTTTAACTCTTGTCATACTTTGCCTCCTATATTATATCTTTAATTCTCTTGTAATCAGCCTTACTTAAACTAGTTCCTTGTCTCTTACTACTAGCTCTAGCAGCGCTATTTTTTCCTGTATTATGTAAAACACCTTGTCTTGATTTGCTGATTGAACCGCTTTGTCTAATGTTTAATACTTTTTTAGTTCCTTTATGTGTTTTCATCTTATTCTTCTTAAGTTTAGTCATAATATCCTCCTTCTATTTTTTAGGCATTAATCCGACATGCATTACTCTACCTTCTATTTTAGGCTTGTATTCAATATCGGCAACATCACTAACTTTTTCACAAAATCTATCTAAAACATCTCTTGCAAGTTCTGGATGAGTAATTTCTCTACCCTTAAATCTAATACTAGCTTTTACTTTATTACCTTTTTCTAAAGCTTTTCTTGCATTAGTTACTCTTGTTTCAAAATCGTGAACATCAATCTTAACAGATAGTCTAAATTCTTTTGTTTCAATCATTGTTTCTCTTTGCTTTTTTTGAGCTTCTTTTGTTTTTTTCTTCTTTTCATACTTGAATTTGTTATAGTCCATAATTTTACATACTGGCATATTGCCGCTATCACTCATTAGAACTAAATCAAAACCAGCATAACCTGCTAAAGTAAGTGCATCTTGTTTAGACTTTACTCCTAATTGTTCACCGTTTGGTCCAATTACCATCATTTCCTTACATCTAATTTGTTCATTGATAGGATTATCCTTTAAAGTAGCTATAGCTAACACCTCCAAAAAAATGAATACTTAAAGAAGTATCCATTTATCTATAAAAAAGCTATTTAAAAACATCTGTATTTTCTAAGTTGGCTTTTTACCTATTACTTAAGTAATCAGGTGAGATAAATTAATCTTCTTTCCGTTTCCTTGTTAATTATATTATAATAATATGGAAAAGTCAACTAAAAAATACCTTTTTTCCTTATTTTATGGTAATTTATTAAGAAAATTATTAAATTAGAGACCTTAGGCTCTAATTTACCTCTTAAGACCTTAGGCTTAAGAGGATAATATATTATAACCATTCATGATTCTTTTTGATGTATATTCTTTTTACAATACTAACTATTAATACATATAAAATTACTAAAGATAATAAATATAGATAGAACTTAATACTCAATATTTCAAAATGGAATGATAAAATATTATGAAATAATATTGGAGTTACTATTGTTAATATACTAGATAGTAATGTTAATGATAATAATACTTTTGATGGCCTACTATTAAAAATATCTTTCGATGTACGAACATTATAGATGATCATAAGTTCTGTTATTAATGATGTTATGAACCAAGCAGTTTGAAAATAACTTTCTTTGTCTATACTGTTATAGCCTAATAGGTGCCAGAATGTAAGAAATGCTAGTACATCTATTATAGAGCTTGTTATTCCCATTACTATCATAAATTTAGCTATTCCTTTTGTATTCCATTTTTTAGGGAATGTTATAAATTCTTCATCTACATTATCATATGGTATGCCTATTTGGGAAAAATCATATATGAAATCTTGAAATAACATTTGTATTGGTAATAGTGGCAAGAATGGCAAGAAGATACTGGCTATCATTATACTAAATACATCTCCAAAATCTGCACTTAAAGCCATTTTCATATATTTTATGATATTACCATATACTTTTCTTCCTTCTATTATTCCATCTGCTATTACTTCTAAGTTTTTTTCTAGTAATATCATGTCACTTGTTTCTTTAGCAATATCTGTAGCGGTATTTACTGAGAGACCAACATCACTTTGACGTAATGATGGTGCATCATTAATTCCATCTCCCATATACCCTACTACATGGCCATTACTTTTTAGTATTCTTACTACTCTTTCTTTTTGGATGGGATTTAATCTGGCAAATACATCTATTTCTTCTACTTTTATTGATAGGGCTTTATCACTTAATTTATCTATTTCGGCACCAGTTAATATCTCATCACTATTAATACCCGCTAATGATGCTACCATCGTAGTTGAATATGGATTATCTCCGGTTAATATTTTTGTTTTTACACCATACTTTCTTAATTTATTTATAACTTTCTTAACATCTTTTTTAGGTGAATCTAAAAAGGCCACAAAACCAATAAATGTCATTTCTTTTTCACTGTTTTCATCAAAAGATAGAACACCCTTCTCTGTCTTTTTAGCTGCTAAAGCTAGAACTTGCATACCAGAAGTGGCCATTTCTTTAGCTTTATTGGTAACAATGTCTATTAATTCTTTAGTTAAATCTTCTTCTTTACCTTTTACTTTTACTTTGGTACATCTTTTTAATATTTCTTCCATGGCACCTTTAGTTATCATGCGATAGGTATTTTTATTTCTAACGATTATACTCATTACCTTCCTATTATAATCGAATGGTATTTCATCTATTTTTTCATATTTTGGTAATATATTATCTAAATTATGTTTACTACCATAAATCATTATTGCTCTATCAACGATATTCTTCATACCTGAAGAATAATAACTATTTATATAAGCATACTCTAAAATACTGTTATCTTCATTTCCTAATACATCAATATATTTTTGAAGTACTATTTTATTTTCTGTAAGTGTACCCGTTTTATCAGTACATAATGTATCAATAGCCCCTAGATTTTGAATGGATTCAATATGTTTTACTAAAACTTTCTTTTTAGCTAAGGCTTTAGTACCCTTGGTTAAATTTACATTAACTATCATTGGTAACATACTTGGAGTTATTCCTACCGCTACGGAAAAGGCAAAAAGAATAGCCTCAGTAAAATTACTTCTTATTATTCCATCCACTAAAAGAATAATAAGACATATTACTACCATGAACTTTATTAACATATTAGTAATATCTTTCATTCCTTTATCAAATGCAGTTATATTTTTTTTGGTATTTATTTCTTTACCAATTTTACCTAAATATGTATCAAAGCCTGTTTTTACCACTATGGCCTTCGCAGTACCACTTATGACGCTTGAGGACATATATAGGACATTTTTTATATCAAATAGGTTATCATATTCTTTCTTATTAGTTTCTTTCTTTTCTACGGGAATTGATTCTCCTGTAAAAACAGACTCATTAACAAATAAATCTTTACTATTTACAACAATACAATCCGCAGGTATTATACTTCCAGCATTCAAAGATATAATATCTCCTACTACTACATTTTCTACTTTTATTTCTAATTCTTTATTATCTCTTATTACTTTAGTAGTTGATACTATTTTACTTCTTAGTTTTTTATTAAATTTATATGCTGAATAATCTTCTAGTACTCTGATAAGCATACTAATTATAGCTATTAATACGATTACTAAAGAACCTAGTTTATCTCCTAAAGAGAAGTTTATTACTGCTAAAACTAATAGTATTATGATAAATTCTTCTTTTAACGAATTAAATATAAAGTAAAATATACTTCTATTTACTTCTTTTATAACGATATTTTTTCCATTGCTATTTAATCTTTTTTGGGCTTCTTTATTAGTTAATCCTTCTTCTTTAGTATGATATTTTGTTAATATTTCTTCAGTAGTTAACTTTGATATTTCATTATAGTCTTTTAATATTAATATATCATCTATTTTATTATCTTTCATAGTATCACCAATATTATTATACATCAAAAATAATATCTTGCGTATATATTTCGATAAAAAAAAGAAGAATTATTTCTCTTCTTTAAGATAATCAGGATCTACATTATCTTCTATGTCTTTAAGATCTTCTTCTGTTACTTCTTCTGGTATTTCATCCCACGGCTCTTCATCTTCTTCGATTGCTATTTTTACTTTGGTATCCCCTACAATTTCGACTCCTAGTTCTTTTTCGATATCTATTATTATACTATTATCTTTTTCTTTAGCAGAGATACAACTAGGTTGTTTTAAGCTTCTTACAATTATATCCTTATTACTTGAATCAGCTTCAGCTTTTTGTGATACTGTTACAACTTCTCTATATGGTATATTTTTGGTCATTACTGAAGTCTTAGTATCATTATCGTAGGAATACCATAAATTAACATCAAAGGAACCATCTATTTCAATTTTTCCATGTACTTCATGTCCTTCAAATTTATGATTTATTACCCAACATCCTAATACAGTATTAGGTGCAAACTCAGTATTTATTGTATAAGTATTACGATAATACTTTTTGCCTTTACCTACTACTGCTTTGGTTACTATTTCCTTATATGCTGACAAAGATATCACCCCTCACAATAATTTATGAAAGTATTAATAAAAAAGTACCATTTTTTTGTTTGGTACTTATATTTTACTAAATACATTGCTTAATTTATCGTTTATTATTAGTTTGGCTTTATCTTCATGGCCAATTGAACTACGATTTATTAAAACTAAATTTCCATGAAAATAGTCTACTAAATATGCTGCTGGATAAACTCTAAGAGATGTTCCTAAAACTATCATTAGATCTGATTTAGCTACCACTTTAATAGCCTCTTCCCATACATCTTCTGGAAGAGGTTCATTATATAATACGACATCTGGCTTGATAGTTCCTCCACAAGTACATCTTGGTATGCCACTACTATTAAAAACATAATTAGCATCATAATATTTATGACATTTAGTGCAATAGTTATTCATAATTGTTCCATGTAATTCTAATACTTTACTACTACCGGCTTTACTATGAAGACCATCTATATTTTGGGTTATTATTGTTACATCTTTACCTTTATCTTCTAATTCTTTTAGTTTTTTGTGTGTAATATTGGGTATGGCATTTAATGAATTTAATTTGTCTTTATAAAATTTATAGAATTCTTCTGGATCATTTATAAAGAAATCATGAGATAGTATTAATTCTGGTGGGTAGTCATATTTTTGATTATATAATCCATCTTTACTTCTAAAATCTGGTATACCACTTTCTGTTGATACTCCTGCTCCAGTGAAAACTACTATTTTTTTACTTTTATCGATGAGTTCTTTTAACTCTTTTATTTTTTCTTCCATATTATTACCTCTAATAATATTATAACACATCAAAAAAATGATGACTATAGTAAATCATCATTCTTAATGATAAATATATTTCGATCTTTGTAAAAGGCAAAGAATACATCTTCTAATTTTATATCTTTTTTATCTAAAAAATTATATACCCACTTTTTATCTTTCTTTAGATGTTTTATGGTATCTTCCTGTATATCTCCATCTAATATTAATGGTAATGGTAAAGGGCTTTTACCTGTTTCATATGGAAATACAGATAAGGTACCACTACTCTCTAAAATAGCATATTCTACTTCTTCAATACTTCTATAGCCTTTGTCTCTTAATTGAACTAATAAATCATCTAAGTTATATCTTTGCTTTAACATTTCATTATAATTTATTTTACCACCCTTTATTATTACTGATGGATTACCTTCTAAAAATATTCTAAATTTAGGCTTTTTTAAACTTAAATATGATAAGATACATTGAAGTAATACTAGTACTATTATAGGTATTAAAGAATATAACATGCTTTTTTCATAGTCTTCTATACTTATTACTGTTAGTTCCGCTATTAAAAGAGATACTACTAAATCAGTTATGCTTAGTTGTCCTACTTCTCTTTTACCCATTATTCTGTATATTAAAAATATAAATAAGTAAAAGAATATTGTTCTAATTATTACTATTATCATTTTTATCACCATTATAATTATGAGAAATAGTATATTTTTTTATACATATTCATATTATTTATTGGTGATATTATGTTTAAATATTTAAAAAGTTCTATATATACTTTATGTATATTAATAGGTTGTGCTATTATTATAACTATATTAAATTATTTTAATATTCTTATGGGGAATGTTCTTAAAATAACTGAGTTATTGATACCTATTATTTCTATTTTTATAGGTAGTTATATTTTAGGTAAGAGTTCTAATAATAAAGGCTATATTGAAGGATTAAAATATGGTATGGCATGGATAATATTATTTTTAATTATTAATCTTATTTCTAAAAATTTTACTTATCTTTCTTTAATTTATTATTTAATTCTTATTATAATAGCAATAGTATCCTCAATTATTGGTATTAATAGAAGAAAAAATTAGCAGGACTAGAGTCCTGCTAATTTATATATATAAGTGGAACAATAAACATATGGCAATGCTTTGTAATATTCCTTTAAATACATATGATAAAGTTGTAACTTTAAAAATGTTAAGGTTACTTATACATAGTTTAGTTAAAGATGATATTCACTAAATATATTGAGAGTTAAAACAAGCAAAAATAATTAAATTGGAGACAACTGGCTCCAATTTACCTCTTAAGACCTTAGGCTTAAGAGGATAACTATTCTTTAAGTAGATTACTTAATGGAACTATATTATATCCTTTACTATTTATATATTTTATTATTATATTTAAGTTATTGGTATTATTTATAAGTATTATACTACCATTTGATATATTATTTTTTATTTCAGTATAATCTCCTATTATATTAGGAACAATTGTATACATATTATTTTTATTACATACTTCTAATACTGTATTATCTTTATTTTTTGATAAGCAATATTTAGATTCATTATTAGATATTCTATTTATGATACTATTATCATTTGTTAATAATTCGTTAGTATATATACCATTATTGCCATAAGTATATATTTCTTTATTTTTTAACTTAGTTATATTTTTTATATTTATATCTTTATGATTTATAAATAATGTTATATTATTATCTTTAATATTATCTATATCTTTTATATTTAGTATTAGTATTAATGACACTTTATTTTCTTTATTATTTCCTTTTATTATATATTTATCTTTATTATTTGACAAGAGACTACTTGGATAGAGATCTTTATATACTAATAATTCTTCTCTAAAAATACCAGATGATTTCATTTCTTCATAGCTTTTTAATACATCTATTTGTCTACCATTTATACCTGGTATTATTGTATCATGATCTAGCATAGCATTTACTGGTTCTACTTCATATTCTTCTTTTAGGCTTTCTATTTTTATCATCAGGGGATCTTTTTGATTTATTATATTCATTACTTTATCAGTATAAAAAAAACTAAAACATACTAATACTAGTAAGGAAATTGTTTTAATTATATTTTTCACTTTACCACCTAGTATAATATATGTCTTAGTTTGTCTTTAATACTTTTATATTATTTCTTTGCTTGATTTAAAGCATTATTTATTGCACTATATAAAGCATCTATTTTAATAGTACAACCACTTACTGCATCTGTTTTTCCGTCTTCATTTAATGTTAATTTATCTATTCCTTGGTTGTCTACGACATATTTTTCTAATGCTTCTGCTTGTTGATACCATTCTCCTATGGTACTACCATATTCTACTCCATACATGCCATAATCACTACCTAATGCTTTTTTAGTAGTTTTTACTCCATCTTTAGTAGTATAAGTTGTATCTAATTTTACATCGGTAATTTTACCTGCTGAATCTATTGTTATAATAGCAGTAGCGGTATTTTCTCCTCCATATGTATCAACATCAGTACCTGTATATGTTCCTTCTTTATAACCTTTAGAACATCCTGTTAATAGTAATAGTCCTATTAACCCCATTAGATATATTTTTTTCTTCATATTTTGTATCCTCCTTATATATTATAAAATATTTTATATTTTTTTTCTAGTCCTAAATTATATTTTTTGTACTATTTATTAATTTCTTAGCTATTATTCCTATTAATATTCCTGTTGGTATTGAAAATAATAATAGATATGGTAAATAATAAATAATATTATGATTATTTAATATTAGTATTCCTATGAGTACTTGTCCTATACTATGTGATATGCTTCCTACTATGGAAACTCCTATTATTGATAGTTTTGTTTTCTTTACTAATGACATAGCTACGATACTTAGAAGAGCTCCTCCTAAAGAGAAAAGAAAATTGAAACCAAAGCCTGTTCTTATTAGGGCTACTATAAATACTCTAATTATTGATATCATTAGGGCTTGGTTAAAGTTATATTTATATAAAGCAAAGAGTATTATTACGTTGGCTAGTCCTAGTTTTAATCCTGGTATTATATCTCCTAAAAAGGTAAAATAACTTTCTATTATGCCTATTACTACACTCATAGCGGTTAATATACTTATTATGGTTATATCTTTTGTTTTCATTAGTAGATCACTCCATCTAGTTTATCATCTGTATTATCATTTGTTATTTTTATTATTATTTTGTTAGGTAGACATACTAATGTCCTAGAACTATCACTTATATATCCTTCTTTGCTACATATATGATTAGGAGAGTTTTCTTTTTTTACTCTTATTTTGTTTTCTTTTACTTCTATGACAACATCCCCTAATAAACCTTGTACAGTATATTCTTTATCTAAATTCATATCTATTTTTAGTATTTCTTTATTTTCATAATATACTATAGCGGTTGTTCCTTCTTTCTTTGTTTTATTTATTATTATAAGTGATAGTGATATTAGTAGTAATATTATTATTATTAGTTTTAAATCGTTTTTATTCATAATTAAAGCCTCTGCTTTTGACAATGTTGTTTTCATCTATATACCATATAGCCTCTATATCATCTGTATTATCCACTATTAGTTGGCCTTCTTCTACTGGTAATAGGAATAGATAAGTACTGTATATATCTGCTAAAGATGAGCTGGAACTTACTACTGATACTGAATGCATGTAATTGCTAGGGTATTTGGTATTTGGATTTATTATATGATTATAATTTATATTATCCATAGTGCAATATCTTTGATAGTCTCCTGATGTTACTACTGATTTGTTATTTATATTTAATTTTATAAATATATCACTAGGATTAAGGGGATCTGCTATTCCTACTTTATAGTATTCTTTTTTGTAGGCTTTGCCTACTTTAACATTACCACCAGCATTTATGATATATGAGTGAATGTTATTATCTTCTAAATATTTGCCTACTAGTTCTGTTGTATAGCCTTTAGCTATGGCACCTAAATCTAATTTGATATTATTTTGTTTTTTATAGATATTATTTTCTAAATTTATATCTTTAATATTTATATTTTTATTTAATTCTTCATTAGATGGTAGTTTTTCACATGTATTTATAAATTCTTTCCATACTTCGGTTAAATTTCCCGCTGCTATATTTAATAATCCGTTTGTTTTATCATAGTATTCTATTCCTAAATTTATAATGTCGGATAATCTTGGATCTATTTCTACTTCTTCATTATCTGGTAGTTTTTCATTTAGGTAATAAATATTTATGACATTGTTATAGCTATTATATCTATCTGTTAGTTCATGATAGGATTTATATAAATAGTCTATGTCTTCAAATATTTTATTCATTTCTTTTCTATTTTTGGTGGTATTTAACTTTATATCAATATAAGTATCCATGTAAAAATAGTTTTTATGATATGCTTTATAAGTACTTATGTTAACTAGGGTTAATGTAAGTGTTAGTAGTATTAGAATTAAAATTATTATTGCTATCTTTTTCTTCATATTTATCACATTTTAATTGTACTAAATATGAAGTTGTAAGTCAACTGTTAAATTAAAAGAAGAGTTATTTATACTCTTCTTCAATTCTTATTTTTTTGTTATCTTTAGTTATACCATATAATTCACTATTTTGGGTATGTTCTTTATTGTTTATTAATTCAAATCCTACTATGCTCGATGTTTTTAGTTTCCAGAAATAGAAATCTTTATTATAGTCAAAATCATAACTTGGATCTTTTTCTGATATATATACATTACCGTTGGTAGTAAGAATTAGTATTCTACTATCACCAGTAGAAGAAAATGTTCTCTTAGCTATTTTATCTACTTTTTCTTGATTAAATAATAATTTATCATCTTTGTTATTGCCTTTTACATATAGCACATTGTTTTTTACATAAAAGGTATAATATATTTCTTTATCAGATGTTGATTCTGGATGGTTATAATAATTTAATTCATCAGTTAACTCTATTGTTGTTATATCTCTATCTTCACTGCATATTTCTATATCAGATGGATATATTAATCTTTCTTTTCTTTTATTGGTATTTAAACATTTACCTACTATATCATATTCTTTGGTTATATATTTTTTGTTTGTTCTACCTCTAGATGTACACTTTGTTATCATGTCTTTAGTTATTTTAGTATCTTTATATGTATTATCTTTTAGGCATAAATACTCTACTTTATTTGAGTATTTATAGCCAAAGAATATTATTAATAAGCCAAATACTAATATGGTACTTAAGATGTTTGTTTTTTTGTTTTCTTTCACTAAATCACCTATCCTTATTATTAATGTATCATAAATATTTGTATAAAGCAATAGTGATTATTTTTTTAGTATTTTAGTTGACATTTGTCTTGTTTTAATTTATTATAGAAACTAAATTAAGAATGGAGGATAGATATGATTTGTGATGTAACATTAGAAAAATTAGTTGAATTAAAGAAAGAATTTTTAAAAATTTCAAAGAAAGGATATATAAAGGGAATTAATAATAATTATTCTTCTATTGGTAGAACATTTGAAAATGAGCTTAAATTATCTGAAAATGAGTTTTCTGTACCTGATTATTATGGTATTGAAATTAAAACTAGAAGAGCATATAGTAAAAGCGCAATTACGCTTTTTAATGCTACTCCTGATGGAGAAGATTTATTTGAAATAGAAAGATTAAAAAATAATTATGGCTATCCATGTAAGAGTGATAGAAATTATAAGGTAATATATATTGAGGCCTTTGGAGATAAGCTTAATTTTGCTGGGGTTAAATATCAATATCGTATTGATGTTGATAGAAAAGATAATAAAATATATTTATGTATCTATAATAAATATTCTAAACTTGTTGAGAGAAAAATATATTGGTCGTTTGACTATATAAGGGAAAGAGTTCTATTAAAGCTTAATTATTTAGCGATTGTTAATGCTTGGACAAATCAAATAAATGGCTGGAACTATTTTAAATATTATAAAATTGACTTTTTTAAACTAAAGAGTTTTGATGATTTTTTGAATTTATTAGAAAATGGAAAAATTAAAATAGTAATTAAAGTTGGTATTTATCTAGATGAAAAGAGATATGGGAAAACTAATGATCATGGCTGCGGTTTTGCTATTAAAAGTGAAGATTTATTATGTTTATATGATAAAATAAATATTAATTAAAAAATATTGACTTTAATAATTATAAAAGAATATTTAAGGGCTAGAGCATCTGCCTGCACGGCTTAGCTTGGAGTAAAAAAAATAAACATCATGAGATGTTTATTTTTAGTTTGTTCTAATGGTCGGGAAGACAGGATTTGAACCTGCGACCTCTACGTCCCAAGCGTAGCGCTCTACCAAGCTAAGCTACTTCCCGAATGGTGGAGAATGAGGGACTCGAACCCTTGACCCTCTGCGTGCAAGGCAGATGCTCTAGCCAACTGAGCTAATTCCCCAGGACAATATAAATTATATCAATAATTTATATTGTTGTCAATATTTTTTAGTTAAATTTATTTTGTTTCGTATACACTTACTTGTTTTCTATCTTTACCAAGTCTAGAGTATTTAACATATCCAGAAATCTTTGCATATAGGGTATCATCTGTTCCTCTACCTACATTTGTTCCAGGATGAATCTTAGTTCCTCTTTGACGATAAATTATAGAACCAGCACTTACATATTCGCCGTCAGAAGCTTTAGCTCCTAATCTTCTACCAGCTGAATCTCTTCCATTACTAGTAGATGATTGACCTTTTTTGTGGGCAAATAATTGTATATTAAATTGTATTAATCTCATTATTTTCCTCCTTGATTTTTATATTTTTAGGATACGCTTTTTCTAATTCATATAAATTATTTATCATGTTATTGATAATTTTTGTGGTTACAATGTCATTTTTCTTTACTTCTATATCTAAACCATTTTTGTCATCATATATTAATGATTCATTATCTATAGATAAAGAAGCGTTAATTGATGTTATAATGGTACTAGATACAGCTGCACAAACGATATCTTTGCCATAATCAGCATACATAGCATGTCCTTTTATAATAATCTTTTTAATATGATTATTATTTTTTATTAGTTTTACTTTAATCATAAAACCACCTTATTTGATCTTTTTAATCTCTACTTTAGTATATGGTTGTCTATGTCCTTTTTTAACTCTAGTAGACTTCTTATTTGGTTTGTATCTGAATACAGTTATTTTTCTTTGTTTTCCTTGTTTAATAATAACTCCTTCAACTTTAGCACCAACATAAGGATTACCTACTACACCGTTAGCCATTAAGACTTTATCAAAAACAACTTTGTCTCCTTCTTTTCCTTCTAGTTTTTCAACATAGATAGTTTCTCCTTCAGAAACATAGTATTGTTTTCCACCAGTTTCAATAATTGCTTTCATTTTCTTACCTCCTTACATTATATTTTAAGACTCACTCTTAAGGTGTCATTTATGAACTTTTACCTTTTCAATGTGGTTGAGTAATTTCAACTCGAGGTCTTTAAAACAATATTAATTTTATCATAAAAATATGTATTAGTCAAACAATTGTTGTGTTTTTTATTAAATTTATACTATCTTTTGCTATATATGCTTCTTAAATAGTCATCTTCTTTTAATAATTGATTGTTTATATAAAAGTAATGGGATTTGTTTTTATACATTTTTTTCTTGTTTTTTATTATTTTTTTCTTTGGATATGTTATTTTATATAAATATCTTTCTAAGAGAAATTTGTTATATATGTATTCTAAATTTTTATAGAAATCATAAATATTTTTCATTAGTAGTCCTAATATTATAATGAAACTATAGTTGTATTCGTATATTCTAGTTATTAAAATTATTATAATGGTTATAAACGATATGATGATTGTTAGTTTATTTGATAGGTTATAATATAGATATTTGGAGAGAATTAGGTTTATTATTTTGGAACCGTCTAGTGGAATAATTGGAAGTATATTAAATAAAAGAATGCTTTTGTTATATATTGTAAATAGATTATAAATATATTCTCTTATGTAACCTTTAGTATATAAAATTGTTATTAGGATAAAATAGATTGATTGTACTATTACACCTGATATGGCTACTAATATATCTTTATTGATATTGGTATTGATTATGGTATTGAATTTTGTCATACCTCCATAAGGATAGATAATTACTTTATCTAATTTATATTTGAAATGTAAGCCAGTAATAATATGTCCTAATTCATGAATAATGATAATGCTTGTAAATACTATTAGGTTGGAAAAATATCCTGCTAATACGAAACCTAGAGCTATTATTATGAATGTGTAATGGAATTCTATTTTACTTAATATAATCTTCATAATTTAGATATTTATCATCTTTACTGAAGACCATATATAGTGTTTTATCTGCTTCGCCAATAAATGAACCTTCTTCGACGTAATCATATAATTTTAGGGAAGTGGTACTTATATTACCATACCAATAATATATGCCATTTAAATCTTCTATTATTATTGTTTTGCCATAATTATCTTTATCGCCTATAAATAATACCATGCCTTCTTTTAATGCTGGTACTAAGTAGTTGTCTGATACTTCTAGTTTTATACCATCATGATATATGGATATGTTATTATATTTTAATTTTTCACTGAATACTTTTTCGGTATTTACTTCTTTTTTTAATGGTATTATTCCTCCTAGATATTTATTGTATATTTTTTTTATTTTAGTAAATGATATATCTTCAGTATACAAATATTTATGAATTTTATTTTTTAAATTATCATTGCTTTTACAGGCGATGGCTAAGGATAAAAATAATATTATAACTATAACTACTCTAACTAGTAATCCTCTTAGATATTTTTTTAATTTGTTGTCTTCTTTGCTTTGTTTTGAAATTAAATATTTTCTATATTTATCTGGATCGATATTATTCATGTTTATCACCATTAAAATATATGTACAGGCATAAAGAAAAGAACTAATTGTTTTCTTTCTTAGTTCTTTTCTTTACTTTTTTTGTTCTTTCTTTATCATATATGCCCACCACTTTAGGAATTGTAACATTAATTATAGTGGTTCTTTCTAGATATTTTTGTTTTTCTTCTTCGGTTAGTTCGTTGTAAATATAGAAAAGTTTATCATTTACACTACTACCACGATAAGTAAGAGGCATTTCTGCAAAATAAATTTTATCTCCAAAGTCCCATAACATTCTTGGCTCGCAAGACATGTTTTTTGTCTCATCGCTAGTAAGATTATCCACTAATAGGCTTGTTTTTCCTTTTCTCTTCACTTCTTTAACTAGTGGGAGTACTCTAACTTCATACATTTGCTTTTCATTCATACCAATCACCTCCTTATAATTGTTATTTTAAATATCTTATTTTTATATCGGTATCGAACTTATTATCAAAGAATAAGTCGTTTAGTTCTTTTTTATCATAAACTATTGTTAAATAGTTATTCTCTATATACACTTTAATTATATTATTGAATTCAGAAGTTATTCTTTCTACATACTCTTCTTTTCTTCTTTCTATATCTTGTTTAGTTAAAGATATATTAGTATTTTTGTCTGTAACTACTTCACCATTGCCTATAAGTACGTCTTCTTCAAATATTTTCTCGGCAATATATTTTTTCGTATAATTATATTTAGTTAATAGATCTTCAGTAGTTAGTGTTCTACCTGTACCTAGATCTATATTGGTAGTAATATTATAACTTTTTATATTATCATCAAATAAGTTTTCATCTAAGTTTATATTCATTTGGTAAAATACTGATAAGATAGCACCATTTATTTGAGTTTTAATATTGCTAGTAGCGGTATTAATTGGAACATAATCTGCTTTTGGCATTATTTCGTTATAATAGCCTGAAATATAATTTATTATTTCTTTTTCTTCGTCTATAAAATCCTTTGTAATGCTACTATCAATGTTTTTTATTTCTACTTTTGATACATTTATACTACTATAAAAGTCATTATAATCACTAAATATTATTGGTGTTGTTACTATATAATCATTTACGTTATAATTTATATAATTACTTGTTCCTTTATTGTCATATCCTTGTTTTTCGAAAATATAATATAATACAGCCCCTGATAGTACTAAGAATATAGCAGATATTACTACTAATTTATTTGCTTTTTTATCGTTCATATTATCCTTCTTTCTGTTATATATATTATAATACATTTTTTTTATTTTGAAAAGTGAAATTGAAAAAATGTGTATTGAGAGGATATTGTTTTATATTTGGATATAATAAAAAGCACTATCTAAGTACTTCACTATGGTATATTAGTTGCCTGTGAGATAGACATAACGATTCTCCATGTTAAGATTTTGTTGATTTCTTTGTACTACTATTAATGTCACTACTACTAATAGTAGATAAAATACTAATACTCCTTTGTTTTTCTTTAGAATTTCCATATCTATCATCCCTTTCTTACAATAACAGTATAACACATACTAATGTTCGTGTCAATATATGTTTTTGTAAAAAGCGAATATTTGTTTGACATTTTACATTTTGTGTGTTAACATTATATATGAAAGGAGCATTTTATGGTAAAAGAAAAAAATGAATCTAAATTAACTAAAAGACAAAGAGATATACTTGACTATATAAAGAAGTTTTCAGCAGATAAAAAATATCCTCCTTCTATTAGAGAGATATCAGCTCATTTTAGTTTGAGCTCACCTGCTACTGCTCATGTACATGTACAAAAGCTTATTGAAAAAGGATATTTAAAGAGAGGAAAAGGAAGTAATCATCTTCTTGAACTTCAAGTACCTAATGAATATGAGGTTAAAGAAGAAAATGTTATAACTGTACCACTTCTTGGTAAAGTTACAGCGGGTAATCCTATTGAGGCTATCGAGGTTCCTGACGAAGTTATTAGTCTTCCTGCTTACTTGCTTCCTAAGAGAAAAGAGGTATTTACTATCAGAGTATCTGGTGATTCTATGATTAATGCAGGTATATATGATAAGGATATTGTAATTGTAGAAAGATGTAATACTGCTAAAAATGGTGATATTGTTGTGGCGATGGATGAGGAAAATCAAGTTACTATTAAGAGATTTTTTAAAGAAAAGGATTATATTAGATTGCAACCTGAAAATGATTATATGTTACCTATTATTTTAAAAGAAGCTACTATTCTTGGTAAAGCTGTTGGATTATATAGAAAATTTTAAATAAAAAAGTGTCAGAAATTTCTGACATTTTTTTATTTAGTCTTCTTTTTTATATAATGTTATGGTCTCTACGTTTATAGTAGTTATATTGCTTCCATTAAAACCTGTTTGTGGTGGTAATTCTTCGATATTACCTGTTCCAATGTTTTTATCATAATAGTATGTTACATTTATTGTTTCTTCGGTATATATTCCTTCTGGTTCTCCTTCTACTGTAATAAATGTATATCCTTCAAAATCTTTCTTTTCAGTAGTATATTTTTCTCCTACTTTTCCTTCAGTAATTATTTCTTCTGTAAGTTTATTACCATCGCTATCTACATAGTTTATTATTAATGTGCCTTTGTCGTCATGAGCTGCTTTAATAGAGAAAGTCCCTTCGTAGATACCTTTGTTTACTTGATTTATATAGTTATCAGATGGATCTTCTGCATGTGCTTCCCATCTTGCCTCTTCATTATCATCATACCAACCATTGATAGTATGATTACAATCATTTAATTCTTTTTCATCTTCTCTAACTTCGATTAGTTTTCTATCTTTAATTACTTCAGGTAGGTTTATTACTCCCTCACTATAAATATCATCACCAGATATTTCAGCACTATTATTATTTATTTCTACACCTTCGCTAATATTTATTGTTCCGTGATTATTAATGCCACCGCCTTGACCTAATATTGCTGCAATATTCTTTGTAATTAAGCCTGTTTCTAGAGTTAGTTCTGCTCTTTCTTTTATATAAATACCTGAGCCATTATTGTTGTTAATTGTTAAATTAGTAGTATTATCAATGATTCCATTTCCACCAATATATAGTGCTCCTGGAATAGTCGATTCACTCGAAATATGACAATCGTTGTTAGCAATTGTTACTGTTGAATTATTTGTTACTTCTAATTTTCCAGTTACATGGATTCCGTTTCCACCATTACTATTTGCAGTAACTGTTGAATTATTAATTGTTAAATTACCTGCTGATAGGCCGTGACTTCCATTACTAGAGAAATCTACTAATGAGTTTATTAATTCAAAATGTGAACCATTTGAACCATTACCAATATTATTTATAACGTTTATGTTTGAATTTTCAGCTTTTACTACAAATGTTCCAGTAAAGCCTGAACGATTGTGATCTGAAGTGAATGTTGAATCTATTAAATTAATATTATATCCACCATCGCCTCCGTCCCATTCTAAGGCATCTTGGTTATAATTTTTAATGCTTAATGTTGAATTTGTTAAATTTAATTTATCATTACCTGTAAAATAGATTGCATGAGCATTAGCATTACCGGCATTTGTTCCATCCATAGTCATATTTGAATTTATTAAATTTAATTCTGAGTTTTTGGAAGCGCAAATTGCTTGCCAGTTCCATTCTGCAGTATATGGGGTAGAATCTACTCCTGTCATTGTTATAATTGTATTTTTAAATGTTAACTTCTTTCCCCATAGGGCTATTCCTTTATCATTAAAAGTGATGGTTTTATTATTTCCTTCAATAATGATATTTTTGTTAAGATTCATACCTGCTGTTTCAGCATCATTAAGTAATTCAATTGTTGTTTCATCAGAAGCGGCATTTATTGCTTCATCTAAACTTGTATAATCTGTGTCATTTATTCTAGCAACTTTTATTTCATCTGCTTTAATATTTGCTAAATTAATAGTAAACAGTGTTAATACTGCTAATAATATCTTATTTATTTTTTTCATTATAGTTTCCCCCCTGAATTATATTAATTCCCTTTCTTCATTTTTATATATCTCTTTAGCTGCTTTTTCAAATACATCAGGAGCTATTACAACTGTTTTTTCAGCGTAATTTTCAGGAATTTCTAAATTTACGGTAACAATATATTTGTCGTTTTCCTTTTTTTCTACTTCCATTGATTTTAATTCTACACTAGTTGTTAATCTTTCAGGATTTTCTACATCCCATTTTGATTCTGCTAAAACAGTAGTGCTTGTTATAAAGACTAGTGTTAGAGCAAATAAGAATAATTTTAATTTTTTCATTCTATCTCACCTTTCCATTATAATTATGCAAAAGACTATAACTTCTTAAACATGATTTTTGTCTTTTGTTTATTTTTTTGATTAAAAATTAGTGATCTAGAATATTAATTATATAATCAAAACCCCCTAAACAAAAGAATATATCATATAACGTCCTTTGTTAGTCGTATATGATATACTCTTTTTATTGTTTTGTCAATCTTTTTTTATTTTTTATCTTCTGAAGTATCCTTTTAGTACTTCTGGATAAGTATTTATATTTCTTGGGTTTAATGTATATATACTAAAATCGTTTATATGATAGCCTTCTACTACTGTATAATGAAGATGAGCCCCATCAGTACAACTATCGTATCCTCCATTTATGGTGGCGGTTGATTCTCCCCCTACTAAACCTATGATGGTGTTTTCGTCTACTATTTCTCCTAATGATACTTTTACTTCTAATAAATGGCCATATATGGTTGTATATGGTTTGCCATTAATATTATGATATATATATACTACATTGCCACCACATGATGATTTATATGTTATTGATGATATTATTCCATTTGCGGTAGAATATACTTCTGTTCCTTCTTTATTGCATGCTAGGTCTATTCCTTTATGACTTGATATGTCATAATCTTTACTTACACAACCTTTATTTAATGGATAGTTTAGCTTATTACTTTTTCTTATGTTTAGGCATGTATTTAAATTCATATATCTAGTACAGCCTAGATTTTGATAGGTAGTTATTTCTTTTTTTATTCTTTCTATATCATCATCGATAGTACTAGTTATACTATCTTTGCTATATGTTCCGATACTTTTTAGCATTAATTCTAATTCTTTATATTTTTCTCTTTGGCTATTTAGTTTAATTACTTTGGTATTTAGTTTTTCTTTCTTTGTATTTAATTCTTTTATTTCTTTATTTAACTTTTCTATTAAATTATTATTATAATTTGTTAGCCTCTCTACTACCATATATCTATATATCATATCGGTATAGTCTTCTGATGAAAAAATATATTCTAAGTATATATTTTCTCCTCCTGTTATTTGGTTAAATACTAAGTAATTATTTACTTCTTCATTTAGTTTGTCTATGTTTTTTTCTTTTGCTTCTATATTTTTGTTTATATTATTTATTTCATCATTTAAGGTATCTATAACGATTTCTATATCTAGACTTGCACTTAGTATATTATTTATTTCGTCACTTGTTAGATAGTTATATAGATTTTTTTTAGTTTCTAGAGAGTTTAGTTCATTATATAAATCATTAATACTTTTAGCGGATACTACGCTTATACTTGATATTATTATTAAAATAAATGATATTATTTTTTTCATAAACTAAACCTCCTGTTAAATTATCATATATTCTACTTCAATTATTTATGTTTGTCAATTTACATTTGGTATATTTAATATATTTCTTTATGTAGACACTTTACATTTTACTAATTTTACTTTACAAAATATAGAAAAAACACTTCATATTATTTGAAGTGCTATTTTAATAATAATTTTAAGGCTTCTTTTATTTGCTCTTCTACTGGAAGAGAAGAATTTACCTTTGAAACTATCTTTTTAACATCGGCTTGTTTATAGCCTAATCCTAATAATGCCTCTGTTAATTCTTTTGAATGATCTTCTCTGGCAAATAAACCTGTATTTATTACATTTAATTTTCCTTTTAAATCTAATATTACTTGTCTTGCTACTTTATCTCCTATTTTAGGGAATTTTTTTAGATAGTTTATATTTTCTGTTTCGATTGCTTCTTCAATTAAAGAAGTTGATCCAGTTGCAAGCATTGGAAGAGCCATCTTTGGGCCTAGTCCTTTTACGGATATTAGTTTTAAGAATAGTTCTTTTTCCTCTCTAGTTTTAAAGCCATATAATGTATATTCGTCTTCTCTAATATTGGAATATGTATATACAGTATATTCTTTACCAATGATAAAAACGTAAGGATTTGGTACATAAATTAGATATCCTATACCATTATTATCGATAATTATATAGTTTGAATCTATTTCTTTTACTGTACCACTAATATAACCATACATTATTTCATATTCCTTATATCTTTACTTGTTACATTTTTAAACATTTTATCATTTATTGTTTTTATCATGGTATCTTTTTTATTTACTTTGTCTATTGCCTCTTTAATCATAATACCTAATAATTCTCTATAGTCAATATTTTTGTCATCAAATAAGTGATGTGAAAAGAAATTAGGTATGGTGTTTATTTCATTTATATATAGTTTCTTTTCTTTTTGATCATATATGTAGTCTATTTTTGCTACTCCGGATAAAGCTAATGCCTTGTAAGCTTTCTTACTAGTTTTCTCTATCTCTTCCGCTAGTGATTTTGATATATTAGCGGGATATGTTCTTTTGAATGAGTCTTCTTCTTTAGAGTCGTCTTCATCTTTATGATATTTATCATAATAAGAGCATGGTTCTTTTTTCTCTATTTCTTCAATAACAGAACCTATTAGTTTACCTTTACTTAATAATACAGACATATTGAATTCTCTTCTATTGGCTACATATTCTTCTACTAGTACTCGCTCATCGTTTAGAAGTACTTTGTCTATTGATGATTCTAACTCTTCTTTACGATTAACTACTTCGATACCAATGCTACTTCCTAATCTAGCGGGTTTTATTATAAGTGGATATGTTAATTTATCTATTTGTTTAAATATATCTTCTTTATCCATTTTATAGTCTATATCAGTAAAATCGACATAGTCTATAGTTGGAAGATTATTAGCTCTTAGTATTTCTTTTGTAAATACTTTATCTTGGCAAGCTGCTGATGAATATATATCGCTACCGATTACAGGAATACCTAAGGTCTCTAAATATCCTACAATGGCACCATCTTCGGTATTTTTACCATGAACCATTGGGAAAGCTAAATGTATTTCTTTATATTCTCTCCTAATAAGGCCTGTTGTTTCTAATATAAACTTTCCTTTTTTATTTACGATATTTACTTTTGTAGCATATTTGTTTATTAGGCGAAAATCTTTAAAACTATCTATATATCTTAACATGCCTCCGGCATATATAGTTAAATCTTTAGCTATATATATAGGTACTACTTCATATCTTTCTTTATCGATATTATCCATTGCCTGAACTGCTGTTAAAATAGATAATTCATGTTCTAAACTATTTCCTCCAAATATTACTCCAATATTTAATTTCATATTTACACCTCTATATTCATTATATAATATATTTTGTTTTTTTTAAAGGAAGAATTGGTAATTTTACAAAAAAAATAAGAAGACGTATCTTCTTATTTGAATAAATCTTTTACTTTTGTCCAAAATGTTACTTTTGAATCTTTAGTTTTTGTATTTTTTACTTCTTCTTTGGCTTTTTCGCCATCTACTATTAAGATAAATTTTGTATTACCTTTAACACTATCTTCTTTCATAGTAAATGTTTGATATTCTTCACCTAATTTTACTAATGATTTTAGTTTTGATTCCATGCTTTCTACTTGTTTTGAATAGTTATATAATACTGCAATACCTTCGTTGTTATATTTTTCAATGCCTTCTTTTAACATTCTACTACCATCATTTAAGGCAGTGACACCATTATATAATTCGTTTTCTTTACTCATAAGAATATTATAGTTTTCTTTAATGTGATTTGATGCATCTTCCATTGTTACTACATGGAAGCCTAATTCTGTTAGTTTTTGATTGATTATATCTACCATTGCATCTATCTTTTTATTTATTTCTTCTAGTTTTGCTAGATATTCTTCTAATTTTTCGCTATTGTTACCTATTATATTAGATATATTTACGTTATCATTATATGCTGATTCATATGCATACTTTGTATTTACTAGTTTAATGTTCATATCGAATACTTCATCTTCGGTTAATGTTAAACCATAATTTTTGTAGAAGTCTTCGGTTAAATTCATGATAGTTCTATTATCCATGTTTGCTAAGTTATAGTTATCATATAATTCTTTGATATCTTTGATGTTTCCTAGTAATTTACCTAATGCTTCATGGTTTTGTGATATGATGGCTTTTATTTCTTCACTATCATCTGTACCTAACATTTTTCTTAATTCTGTTAGTGATTCTAGTAGTGATTCTAGTCCTTCCTTAGTATCTACATTGCCATTTTCGATATCCATAATGGTATTATTTATTGACTGTATATTAGTATGTATCTTTGTAGTAGCACTGCTTAAAGTACTTGTTCCTTCGTATAATTTTTTTGCACCTTCTTCAATAGTATCCATTGAACTCTTTAATAAATCCATGCTACTATATAAAGAGTCTAATTTGTTAAATACTTCTAAGTCACTACTTTCTATTACTTTTGGTGTTATTACTGAGTAGATACTTGGTAATTCGAATTTTGTCGTTTCCATATTTATGGCTACATCGTTCATAGTATTTAATGAAGCTATTCCTAGATTATCTGATAATCCTGGAGCTGCTAAAGCTACGGCGATAGCATTAACACCATTATTTACTACTTTTCCGTTTGATACAGTGATATTTTTATTATTATCGGTATCTATTATAGTACCTACTACGGCAACGAATGGTGTATATAATCTATTTCCATTTACGTAATGGCTATCTTTGTTTTCATAGCTTAGTTTAATAGTTACGTTTCCTTTTTTACCTAGAATATCTTCTAATTTTTTCTCTTTACCATCTAGGTAATAAGTTATTTTTACTGATATTGGTAATTCTTTATTTATTGTACCGCTATAAGATATATCATTTCCATTAGCTTTCCAAGTTAATGTATTTTCTTCTTTGGTATATTTTTCATCACCACTTATATTTAATATATCTTCTAAGTTAGATAAGTCTTTAATATCTTCATCGGTAGTACATGATAATCTTTCAACGGCAGAAGTGTTTTTTACTTTACCGGTATTATCTAATTTTGTATATACTGTCTCATCTTTTTCTAATGCATATACTGGTACTGCATTAAAGATCATTACTGCTAGCATTAAAAATGCTGGTACTTTTTTTATATTCTTTTTTGTTATGTTTTTCATTTTTGGTTTCTCCTTTCTTTCCTTCATAGTTGTCTTTATTATTAATTTATCGAATATTAATAATACTGATGGTAATATTAATATTACGAAAGCCATACTTATTAAGGCTCCTCTTGATATTAGAGTACATAATGAACCTATCATCTCTAATTTTGAATATACTCCTACTCCGAATGTTGCTCCGAAGAAGCATAATCCACTTACTATGATTGATGGTACTACTGATGCCATGGTAATTCTTATGGCATCTTCTTTTTCTTTACCACTTCTTCTATTTGTTAAATATGTTGTTGTCATAAGTATTGCATAGTCAATAGTGGCTCCTAATTGTATTGTTCCTAATACTATTGGGGCTACGAATGGTAAGAGTTCGCCACTAAAATATGGTACTGCCATATTGGTAAATATTGCGAATTCTATTACAGATATTAGTAATAATGGCAATGTATATGATTTTAGTACAAATAGCATTATTAGTAATATACAGATTATAGATGAATTGTTTACATTATTGAAGTCAGTATCACTTATTTTTACTAAGTCTTTCATAAGTGGTCCTTCTCCTGCTAAAATACCATCTTTGTCATACTTTGTTATAATACTTTGAATTTTATTTACTTGATCATTTAGTTCATTACTTGCTATATCGTAAGTTGAATTTAGAAATAACATTTCATATTTATCACTTTCGATAATACTTAACATATCATCACTTAATAAGTTTTTATCTATTCCTAATGAGCTGAACGATAGTACGAAATCTACGCCCGGTGTTTTTTCTATTTCTTTTACCATGCTATTTATATCATTTGTTTTCATATCTTTATCTATTAATATTATTTCTGGTGAAACGATATTAAACTTTTGTTTTAACTCGTTATTAGCACTTACACTTTCTAAAGTACTTGGAAGAGTTTCATCTAGTTTATAGTATACTTCTACTTTAGAGTTTGCTAGGTACATTGGTACTAATAATATTATAAATAAAGTAAATATTATCTTATGATTTTTTATTACAAAATTATTTAAATGAGTGAACTTTGGTAATAGGCTTTTGTGTTTTGTTTTTTCAATAGCATTATCAAAATATAATAATAATACTGGAAATACTGTTAATGTTGTTATTACTCCTAATAATACTCCTTTAGCCATTACTAAGCCTAAATCTTTTCCTAATGTTAACTTCATTGTACATAATACTATGAAGCCTGCTATTGTTGTTAGTGAACTTCCTAATACTGATATGAATGTTTCGGATATTGCTTCGGTCATTGCTTCTTCTTTAGTTTTATATTTATCTTTCTTGCTTTCATAAGAGTGATATAGGAATATTGAGAAGTCTGTTGTTACTCCAAGCTGAAGTACTGCTACTAGAGCTTTTGTTATATATGATATTTCGCCAAATACTAGATTGGTTCCTAAATTATATAGTATTGCCATACCAATATTTAACATTAATAATATTGGTACCAAATATGAATTTAGGGATAATTCTAGTACTAGAATACATAGTACTACTGCTATTACTATATATATGGTTATCTCTCTTTGGGCTAAGTCCATGGTATCTAGTAGCATGGCACTCATGCCGCCAACTTTACAGGCGTCTTTAGTTATTTCTCTAACTTTTGTTACGGCATTTAATGTTGTATCGGCAGATGTTGCATCATTATATGTTATTAACATTATATCGTTATTATCTTTGCTTAATTTACTACGAATATCTGTCGGTAAGATACTGGCTGGAATTTCTGTTCCTAGAACATCATATCCAGTTATAACTTTGGCTACACCATCAATATCTCTTATTTTGTCTTCTAGTTTTAAAATATCTTTAGCATTCATGTTTTCTAATACGGTAACTGAGAAAGCTCCCATGTTGAAATCATCCGCTAGAATATTTTGGCCTTTCATTGTTTCAATATCGTCTGGTAAATATACTAAAATATTATAATTTATCTTTGTTAGTTTCATATTGATAAATGATGGAACTATTAGTATTAATGAAATTAATAATATAATTGTTTTATACTTACAGATGAATTTGCCTATTTTCTTCATTTTTATATCCTCTCCCCTCAACACACAAAACATTATATTCCATTTTTTTATATATTTCACTAACAAAATTTTAATTGTTGTATGTTATCCTACATATGTAGGAAAATGTCTATTATAATCGACGTCGTGATGTTTATCTTTACAATTGTACGAAAAAGAGTTATAATATTGGTGGTGATGAAAAATGGATGAAAAAAAGAAAGATTTAAGAATAATTAAGACAAGGAAAGCTTTATATAATGCTTTTGAAGAACTTATGAAAAGTAAACCATTTGAACAAATAAAGGTATCTGATATATGTAATGAAGCGCTTATTAATCGCTCTACCTTCTATGATCATTATGCTGATAAATATGATCTTTTAGAAGAATATATTAATAGTTTGAAAGATTCTCTTACTGAGGAAATTACTAAAGAAAATAATATTGAAAAAAATACTAAAGAGTATTATATTGAAATTATTAAGCTTCTTCTCCTTCATATTCAGAAAAAAAGAGATACTTATATAGCTATAATGATTAATAATAGAAATAGTATTACTAATGATATTTTATATGATATTTTGAGTAGAGCTATTATTAATCAAATTAATGACAAAAAAATATCTAAAAATATTCCTAATGAAATTATTATTAGATTTTATATTGGTGGTGTTACTAATATTTGTTTTGAATGGTTAATGTATGGTAATAAATATACTAAAGAAGATATTATTAATTATATTGATTTATTAATACCTGATAATTTTGTAAATGAATAGATGCCTATTCATTTTTTAATTTAGAGACCTTGGACTCTAAATTACTGCAGAAAGACCTTAGGCTTTCTGCATGGGTGAGAAACCACCTATTTTATTTATTATAAAAATATATAATAAAACTCAAACACTAAGTTTGAGTTTATAATCTATATGGTAGCGAGAGGGGGATTCGAACCCTCGACCCTTCGGGTATGAACCGAATGCTCTAGCCAACTGAGCTATCTCGCCGTAAATGCAATATAATTATATTACATTTTTTTTACTTTGACAAGTCTTTTTTAAAATTTATTTATATAATTCTTTATTTAATAGTTCTAAATTGTTGTTCATCACTGTTACATAGTTTTCATTGGAATTGGTTATCCCCCCATCTACTGTTTCCATTGTATTAAAGGTTACTAACTCTACTCCATAGTCTTCTATTAACTTTTTACAAGTATTATTTGTTTCTGTTTTTGATGAATATATATATTTTATCTTGCCTTCATTTATTAGTTTTTTTACTTCATTTATTTTTATATCTGTTAGTTTGTCATCTTCTTCTAATGATATAACATTTAAATTGTATTTAGATAAAAAGTTAAATACATCATTGTCTACTACTATTGTATCATATGAGGATAATGATATTGTTTCCTTAATATCTGCATCTAAACGTGATAAATCATATTTTAATGCCTCATATTTATCTTCTACACCTGTTCCTTCATCATTTGTAATTAGATATGGATTTGATATATATTCTAATAATCCATTCTTGGTGTTTTGAGCCATCATTAAATAGTTATATGGGTTTAACCATAATTCTGCAACGTCATTATCATATGTCATTCCCATTGATACATCTATTATTTTTAATTTCTTATTTTTATTTATCATTTTTACAGCGTAATCTCTTTCTTTATCTAAACTATTAAAGACAAATAGATCTGCTTGGGAGTATTCTTCTAGTTTTTTATCTGATATTTGAAAGTCTTTTGGTTCTACTCCGGATGGATATATACTATATATGGTACTATTTGTTCCATATAGACTATCTATCAAATATCTTATTGGATATATTGTAGTATATACTTTTATGTCTTTCATTGAATCGGTATCTATATTTAACTTACATCCTGATAATAATGTAAGAGTCATTATTAGTATTAATATTATTCTTTTTTTCACTTTATTCCTTCTTTCTTCCTACTATAATAATATTACTATATTTTTGTGATTTTGTAAATATGATAATGTTTTATTTTTATAATTGCTATAATGTTATTTTTGTTATATAATACTTAAGGAAAGAAGGAAAGATATATGAAAACTGATGATTTTGACTATTACTTACCTAATGAGCTTATTGCACAGGTTCCTTTAGAGGATAGAGCGGAATCTAGAATGTTGGTTTTAGATAGGGATACTGGTGATAAGATTGATGATAAATTTTACAACATTATTAATTATTTAAATAAGGGTGATGTTTTGGTTCTTAATGATACTAAGGTTTTGCCTGCGAGAATTATTGGTGTTAAAGATGATACGGGAGCAATTATTGAACTATTACTACTTAAGAATATTTGTGATGATAGATGGGAATGTTTAGTTAAACCCGCTAAAAGGGTTAAAACTGGTACTGTTATTTCTTTTGGGGAAGGGAAACTTAAAGCTAAATGCACGGAAGTTCATGATGAAGGTATTAGAGTATTTGATTTTATTTATGATGGTATTTTCTATGAAATTCTTGATGAACTTGGTAGTATGCCTCTTCCGCCTTATATTAAGACTAAACTTGAAGATAATGATATGTATCAAACTGTATATGCTAAAAATATTGGTAGTGCTGCTGCTCCAACGGCTGGTCTTCATTTTACGAAGGAACTTTTAGATAAAATTGAAAAGAAAGGTGTTATTATATGTTATATTACGTTACATGTAGGACTTGGTACTTTTAGGCCTGTTAATGTTGAGGATGTAACTAAACATAAGATGCATTCGGAATTTTATAGTATGAGTAAGAATAGTGCTAAAATTCTTAGTGATGCTAAGAAGGATAAAAGAAATATTATTTCTGTTGGTACTACTACTACTAGAACACTTGAAACTATTATGAGTAAATATGGTGAATTTAAGGAATGTTCTGGATGGACAGATATTTTTATTTATCCTGGATATGAATTCAAGGGTATAGATGGACTTATTACTAATTTTCATTTGCCTAAGTCTACTTTAATTATGCTTGTATCAGCTTTTTCTAGTAAAGATATTATTCTTGATGCCTACAAGTATGCAGTAGATAATAAATATCGTTTCTTTTCGTTTGGAGATGCAATGTTTATTAAGAAAAATGTAAAATAATATTTACTTTCTACTAAATTTATTATATAATTTAGTAGTAATGCCAGCCTGGCGGAATGGTAGACGCGGTAGACTCAAAATCTACTATCAGTGATGGTGTGAGGGTTCAAGTCCCTTGGCTGGTACCAATTAAAATTTAAAGTAGGAAGTGATTCCTACTTTTTATTATATTTTTAATTAAAATACATTGATACTATTAATAGTGATAAGATGACGCTTATTAAATCCGCTAAAAGGCCTACGATAAGGGAGTATCTTATTTTCTTTATACCGATACTGGAGAAGTATAAACTTATTATATAAATTGTTGTATCTGTTGAACCTTGCATTACTGATGCTACTCTTCCTATGAAACTATCTGGTCCATATCTTGCTAGAATATCGTTTAGAATTACTAATGAACTTGATCCAGATATTGGTTTTAGAAGGGCTAATGGTAATACTTCTTTAGGAAATTTTATCTTATTTAATACTCCTCCTAATATGTTACTTATATCTAATATTAAATTGCTATTTGTTAGCATTGTTATAGCTATTACCATGGCAAATATCGTTGGGAATAGATTTATTGATACTTTTAATCCTTCTTTTACTCCTAATAGAAATGTATCAAAGATATCTACTTTTTTATAAATACCATAAATTATTATTATTACTACTAATAAAGGAACTATTATATTTATCATGTCTTCCTCCATACTAAGTAGAATATTCTATCTAATATTAGGGCTATAAATGTTGATATAAATGTTGTTAGAATAGTTACTGGTATTATTTCTGAGGCATCTATTGATCCATGTAATAATCTTAGACTTATTACAGTAGTGGGAATTATGGTTACAGAAGATGTATTTATTACTAAGAATGTTATCATACTACGTGAAGCTACATCTTTGTTTTGATTTAGTTCTTTTAATTTTTCCATGGCTTTTATACCAAATGGTGTGGCAGCATTACCTAGGCCTAACATATTCATAACGATATTTGAGGATATATATCCGATGGCGGGATGATCTTTGGGAATCTCAGGGAATATTATTCTTACTACTTTTGATAGTTTTTTGCTTACTAGAGTTAATAGAGATGAAGCCTGTGCTATTTTGGTGATTCCCAGCCAAAGACACATAAGTGGAAGAATTGTTAATATCATATCTATAGAATTCTTTCCGCTAGTAAGGAGATTATTTGTTAGATTGGGATCTTTATTTATTATACTGTATGTTATTCCTAATATTATAAATACTCCCCATATATAATTAATCATTAAACCACGCTTTTATTTTATTTCTTTTTTTCTTTTTTTCTTTTGATATGTAGATATCTTCTTCATGTAGTAATTTTTCTTTTAGATATATTTCTATTACTCCTACTTTGTCCCCACTATTATATTTTTTCTTTTTTTCTAATTTTATATGGCTTATTAGAGATTTTTTTTCACTTTTTAATAGTGGTATATAGACATCGTTTTTTATATAAAAGGTATTTCTTTTATAGTAGGTATCCCCTATTAGGTTGAATTTATTTTTATTTAATACTTTATATGATATATAGTTATCTTTAGCATAATTATATAATTCTAAATGAGTATTCCAGTCATCACTATCTCTTATTGTTACTACTATTAAATTCATGTTATCTATATTAGCAGTACTTACTAGTGTTCTTCCTGATTCTTCGGTATATCCGGTCTTTCCACCTGTTATATAATCGTATTTTAATAATTTATTTTTATTGTGCCATATATAGTTTTTTTTATTTGTTGCTGTTTTATATTTTTTAGTACTTACTATTTCTCTATACTCTTTGTTTTGCATGGCGTATCTGGTAAGAATGGCCATATCATATACTGATGATAAATTACCATGTGGTGTTGGAAGTCCACTAGGGGTATAAAAGATGGTATTTTTCATACCTAGTTCTTTAGCTTTGTTATTCATTAATTTTACAAATTCTTCTATACTTCCCGATACATAAGCTGCTATCATAGAGGCAGCATCGTTACCACTTCTTAGCATTAAACCATATAATAAATCTTTTAGTTTTATTTCTTCCCCTACTTCTATATAAATACCTGAACCATATGCAGAAGTAGCATTATCATCTACTATTACTACATCTTCTGACTTACCACTTTCTAAGGCTAGTATACAAGTCATAATCTTAGTTATTGATGCTATTAGTCTTTGACTATCTTTATCTTTAGATAATAATACTCTACCGGTATTTTGATCCATTAGTATATATGATGATGCACTAGTGGTACTTGATTTTACTTCTGGCATAAGAATTAAAATGCTTATAAATACTACTAATATTTTTTTCATACTATCACCTATAAAATAGTATGAAAATAAGGACTGGTTTAGTCCTTATTATTAATTCTTTCTACTATTGTTTTTTCATCTTTTACAATAGTATTTGCTGCTATTACTCCTCTTACTCTTGTAAGTGGATATATACTTACATTTGAATAAATTATAGTTCCTGGATAAATAACGCTATTGCATCCTACTTCGACATGGTCATGAATTATGGCCCCTAATTTACGAAGAGAAATTTCGATATTATTTATTTTGATATTTGTACCATCGTTTTTTAAATTACTTATTATTACTCCTGCTGCTAAATGGCTATTGTTTCCAATGATGGAATCTCCTACATAATTAAAATGGGATATTTGACAATTATTAAATATTATACTGTTTTTGATTTCTACAGCGTGCCCAATATGACAATTTTGTCCTATTATGGTATTTTCTCTTAAATAAGCATATGGTCCTATTATAGTATTATCATCTATGATACATGGTCCTTTGATAATACTTGTTTCATCTATACTTACATTTTTACCTATCCATATATTTTCTTTTATTTCTGTATAATGTTTTTCATCTATATTTTGCTTTAATAGCTGAAAAAAATCTTTTATTTTTGGTATTACTTCCCAATAAGAATCTATATTGGTAAATAGGTCTTTTGCTAATGTTTCTTTTAAATTCATATTATCACCTAAGTTAATTATACATAAGTTTTTATAATAAAGCAATCATATTTTTTATTCTTTGGCATAATATACTTTAGGACTTGATTTTATTTTTATTTTGTGATAAAGTTAATAAATGTGGCAAAAGAAAGGATAATGTATATGAAAGATATTAAGTTATTAAAAAATAGTTTTTTAAATAGTTATTTATCTGTTATGGAATATTTAATGTTTATTTCTAATAGTAGTGATGATTATAGAATTATTGTTACTAAAGATACTTTAAATAACTATTTAGATGGTATAAATATAATTATTGAAAAGAATTATTTTAAAGGAGAAAATAATTCTATATGTTATAAAAATGGTATAGTACTTGCTTCTGATGATGCTTCTGAACTTATTGATACTATTAGAAATGATTTTAAAGATAAACATGATATTATGTATGCTTCAATCAATAATGGTGTTCAGGTTATTAAAAATAATAATTTTTCTCTTTTTGTTAATTTAAATAATGATAAAGATATTGAAAAAGCACGTATATTTAATAGTATTGTTAATACTAAGAATAAAAAACTTACACTTACAAAAGTTATTTAGGCTTTTTTTATTTTAAGTTATATTATATAATATTATCAGGAGGAAGTATGAAGTATTTTGTTAATGGGAATTATTTATTATTTGATTATTTAAGAAATAATATTGATGGTAAATCTAAAAATAATATTAAATCTCTTTTAAAAAATGAAGTTGTTTTTGTTAATGGTAAAATAGTTACTAAATATAATTATGTATTGTGTGATGGTGATGTTGTAGAGATTAATAAAAAGAAAGCTAATAATAATATTAATATTATATATGAGGATAATGATATTATAGTTATTGATAAGCCTAGTAAAATTCTTACTATATCTAATAAGAATGAAAAAGTTAATACTTTATATAGAATGGTGTCTGATTATTTGAAGAAAGAGCATAAAAAAGTATTTATTATCCACAGATTGGATTTTGATACTTCTGGTATTATTATGTTTGCTAAAAGTCAAAGGGTACAGAAGTTATATCAGGATAATTGGAATGATTTGGCTAAAATAAGAGAATATACCGCTATTGTGGATGGAATAACTGCTAATAAAGGACATATTGAATCTTATTTGAAACAAACTAAAACTTTACTTGTTTATTCTTCTAAAAATAAAGATGGTCTATTTGCTATAACGGATTATGAGAAAATTGGTGGTAATAGTAAATATAGTATGCTTAAAATTCTTATATCTACTGGCAGGAGAAATCAGATTAGGTGTCATATGGCAGATATTGGGCATCCTATTTTAGGGGATTATAGATATAAATGTAAAATTAATCCTATTGATAGGCTTTGTCTTCATGCTAATAGATTAGAAATTATTAATCCTATTACTAAAGAATTAATGGTATTTAATAGTAATATTCCTAAGGAATTTAATAGTATAATAAAATAAGTGACAATGTCACTTATTTTATTTGTTCTATTATTTCTTTTACTACTTTATCTATTTCTTCTTTTTCTTTTGAATCATTTATATCTTTGAATATTGGATAGTTATTACTATCTTTTTCTAATAATGATACACATATATCTGCATTTTCTTCCTCTTTATTTATTGCATATATAACATATTCTTTTTCTTTATAGTCAAATACAGTTATTATTTCTGCTTCTAGTTCGTTATTATTTTCATCTATTACTTTAAATTTATTATCCATTATTTATCACTTCCATTATATCTTTTACTGCTAGCATTGCTTTCTTCAATATTTTATCATCATTTATTTCTTCTATATAATCATAGCCATTGCTATCTGTATTAATATATGCAACTTGAAGGTTTGACTCATCATTATCTTCAAATCCTTCTAATGAAAATAAAACTATTTCTTTTTCACTTTCAGGAATTTTAAATACTGATAAGATATTTCCTAATTTAAATTTACTTTCTTCGTTTATAATATTAAATTCCATATTTTTCTCCTAATGATTTAATAATCTTCCAATTATAGTAAATATTGTTCCTGATAATATTAGTATCCCTATAATTGTTATAATACTGGTAGCTACATAGCCTCCACGACTATTTTGTTCTAATACTTTTATTCTTGCCTTGTATAGATTTATTTCTCTTTTTTTAAGTCTATTTTCTTCTTGTAAGTTTGCTATTATTTCAAATAAATCATCTTTGGTATATTTTCTTTTTTCTTGTCGTTTTTGCATTTCTTCTTTTATTTCAGCAAAAGCAAATTGGAGATTTCTAGCATTTTCTTTAGATATATCGCATATCTTATTTTTAGTTTCATTTACTTTTTGACAAGTATTTTCTTTAAATCTAATGGTTCTGTTTATAACTTCATATTTTATATCACTTGCTTGTTCTTTTATTTTTTCACTCTTATTTTTTATATTTAGTCCTATACTTTTTACTTTATCTACTAATTTTTTTGATACTGTAGTAATATACGATTTTGCTATAGTTACTGTTTGTCTAAATGTTGGTTCGAGTTCTATTTGTTTAGTTAAACTACTTACTAGTTGATTTCTTCTAGCAATAGCTTCTTTAGAAAATAATTTATCATATATTTCTTCTTTTTTATCTTCAGGACATTTTTTAAATAATTCTTCAAATAATTTTTGGTCTTCTGAAGAGGCAAACTCTTTTGGAGTGTATTTTTTGTAATTAAATATATCTTGATATATATTTTCATTTCCAACTGCTCCTGTTAGTGGTTGTGGTGAAGAAGTAATACCGGATGATAATGTTTTTGGATCTACTGTATATTGTATAATTGGTTTTGCCACTAGTTGTGGTTCATTTGTTTGACTTGGTGATGTTAATTTGTCTGTTTTATTTCTTTCTAATAGTCTTAATTCTTTCATTGTTTCATTAAAGTATCCTTGATACTTTCTTGGTATTGTTTTTTTATCACCATTATAAGTTACAATTATTTTTTTACCTTGATTTGGTAGTAGACTTGTAGCGAATATTCTCTCTAATCTATCTTTTGTTTCTTTTATTTTTTCATCAATTGTTAAATCTTCATATCCTTTTATCTTTGGCAGTACATACTCTACTTGTGCTTGGACAGGTGATATTTTTTCTTTTGTTTGAGTATTATTTACTACTGTTGTTATATTTTTTATATCATTATAGTATTTACTGAAGTTTGATTGTAGTTTTTTCTTATATTCCACTAATGATTTATACTCTTCTGATAATTCTTTATCTATTTTTTTATTTCTTCCTTCAGCAGAAGGAATTATTTCTTTTTCTTTTGTTGATTCTTTTGATAGTTCTTCTATTGCTTTTATGTCTTTGCATACTTTATCAAAAGAATCTTTACAACTAAAGTAACTACTTATTTTTGTTAGTGAATCGATATTATATTGGGCTATTTTTTCATTTACTTGGCTTAATTCTTTAGCAATTGTATTTATTTGTTTTATACTTGTTTCATCTCTTGTACCACTTAACTTTAATAATTCTTTATTTAGTTTTTCTTTCATACTTATTAATTCTTTATAAGTATTATATTCTTCAAACAACTGGTTCATTTCTTACCTCACTCCCATTTAAAATTCCTTATTTCTTCTGTATCTATACCATATTCTCTTATATATTTATCATGATATTTTAATTTTTCTTCCATTAATTTTATTATTTTTTTGCCTTCATGTGTTTTAGATATGTCTAGATGTTTTATTATATCTATAACAATATTATATCTATCTATTTTGTTTTTTACTCGCATATCAAAGGCAGTCGTTATTGTTCCTTCTTCTAAGTAACCATGAACTGAAATATTTTTATTTTCTCTTTCATAAGTAAATTCATGTATTAATGTTGGATATCCATGATAATTGAATATTATTGGTTTATCTTTAGTAAATAGTTTATTGTATTCGGCATTTGTTAAGCCATGTGGATGCATGGTATTTGGCTGTAGTTTCATTAAATCTACGACATTTATAAATCTTATTTTGATATCTGGTAAATATTCTCTTATTATTTTTACCGCTGCCATATTTTCTAATGTTGGGGCATCACCTATTGAGGCTAATACAATGTCTACTCCTTTTTTATCATTACTAGCAAATTCCCATTTTGATATTCCTTTAGCACAATGTTCTTTGGCTTCTTCCATAGATAACCATTGAGGACGCATATGTTTTGATGCTACAATTACGTTTATATAATTTTTTGTTTTAATAACATGGTCAAAGCAAGATAATAAGCAATTGGCATCAGGAGGTAAATATACTCTTACTATGTCGGCTTTTTTGTTGGCTAAATGGTCTATAAAACCAGGATCTTGATGAGTATATCCATTGTGATCTTGCTGCCAAACATTTGATGTTAATATATAATTTAGTGATGCTATGTCTTTACGCCATGGTAGTTCTTTGGATACTTTAAGCCATTTGGCATGTTGACTAGCCATAGAATCTACTATACGAATGAAGGCTTCATATGAAGCGAAGAAGCCATGTCTACCGGTTAATATATATCCTTCAAGCCATCCTTCACATGTATGTTCACTTAAATATGAATCCATTACTCGACCATCTGGTGATAAGTATTCATCATCTTTCTTTCTATTTAAATACCATACTCTAGATGTTGTATCAAATAGATGTGATAATCTATTGCTCATTGTTTCGTCTGGTCCAAAAGCTCTAAAGTTATTTGGATTTTCTTTAATGATATCACGAATAAATTCTCCTAGAACACGCATATCTTCTTTTTCAATGCATCCTGGATGTGTTACATCTACTTTATATTTTTCAATACTTGGAACTTTTAATTCTTTTAGTAATTTTCCGCCATTGGCATATGGGCTTGCTCCCATTCTGTTATATGGTACAATAGATTTAATATATGGTTTAATTTTTCCATTTTCATCAAATAATTCTTCAGGATGATAGCTTTTTAGCCATTTTTCTAGTTGTCTTAGTTCTTCATCATTTTCTAGTGGTATTGGTACTTGATGACTTCTGAAAGTTCCTTCTATTTTTTTGCCTTCAACATACTTAGGTCCAGTCCATCCTTTAGGTGTTTTTAAAATTATCATTGGCCATCTTACACGTTCTACTTTGTTGTTATATCTAGCATTATATTGGATTTTTTTTATATCTTTAATTATTTTATCTAATGTACTTGCCATTTTTTTATGTAGTTCAATAGTGGTTGGAGCTTCTACTAAATATGGATTCCAGCCATAACCCCAAAATAGTGATAATAATTCATCTTCACTTATTCTGGATAATATTGTTGGATTGCTTATTTTATATCCATTTAAATGTAATATTGGAAGTACTGCGCCATCTACTTTTGGGTTTAAAAATTTATTAGAATGCCAACTTGTTGCAAGTGGTCCTGTTTCTGCTTCGCCATCCCCTACTACACAGGCTGCTATTAAATCTGGATTATCAAAAACGGCACCGAAGGCATGTGATAAGCTATAACCTAGTTCACCACCTTCATTGATACTTCCTGGTACTTCTGGTGCTGCGTGAGATGATGTTCCTCCTGGAAAAGAGAATTGTTTGAATAGTTTTTTTAATCCTTCTTTGTCTTCGGTTATATCTTTATATATATCAGAATATGTACCTTCAATATATGTATTAGCTATTGGGCTATTGCCTCCATGACCTGGTCCTGAAATATATATCATATTTAAATCATTATTTTTTATTATTCTATTTAAATGGGCATAGATAAAATTCTGACCTGGAACTGTGCCCCAATGACCTACTATTTTTTTCTTGACATCCTTCCACTCAAGTGGTTTAGTTAGCAAGGGATTATCAACTAGATACAATTGTCCAACGGCTAAGTAGTTAGCACATCTAAAATAACCATCTAATGCTTTTAATTCTTTTTTTGATAGTTTCATAACGTTCACCTTCTATTTTATCTATGTTTAGTATATCATAATTTATAAAATATTAATAGTGTTTTATTGTTTTTTTGATGTTTTATATGATATAATGTTTATTGGAGTGATTTTATGAAAATTATTGAATTAACAGAAACACAATTTAAGAATTATTCTAAGTTACATAGTTCTAGAAATTATTTTCAAACTATAGAGTATGCTAATATTATGAATAACTATAATAGATTATTTTTAGGGTTTATTAACGAAAATGATAATACTATTATGGGAGCTGTTTTATTACTTGAAAGAAGTGTTCTTAAATTTAAAGTGGGATATGTTCCTGGAGGTTTTCTTATTGATTATGATAACGATAATTTATTCAGAGATTTTATTACTAGTCTTAAAAATTATTTAAAAGAAAAGAAATTTGTTTATTTAACTACTGATAATAAAACTACATATAAAATGTTTGATAAAAAAGGACAAGTTATTTATTTTGATACTAATATTATTAAATTGCTAGATGAGCTTTCTTTTGTTAAAACTAATAGAGTAAGTGAAAGAAAAGTTGTTTTAGAAACTGAAAAGACTCCTGATGAAACTTATAAAATGTTTAATTCTAATACTAAAAGGAATATTAAATTAGCTCTTCAAAGATCTATTACCATATATAAAGATGATAATAATAGTATTGATACATTGCTTAATCTTAATAATAAATTAAACAATGAAGAAATTAAGAAAATTATTGATAACTTTAATGGTGATGTTAATTCATCTGAAATTTATTTTGCTAAGATTAATCCTGAACAATATATTAATAATTATCGTTTTCTTTTGAAGAAAGAGGAAGAAAGAAATTATAATTTGAGTCAAATTATGCAAAATGCTAGGGCTAAAAAGAGTGATGCTTTGGTAAATAAGAAAATGGAATCTGATAGACTTATTTCTAAATATAATAATGAAATTATTAAGGCCACTAATATTTATACTAAATATCCAGAAAGTGTAATAATTGGTGCTATATTAATTATTAAAAATAATCGTGAGATATATTTTATGAATGAGGCTTTTAATGAAGAACTTAAAGGTTTTTACTCTTCTCATTTAATTAAATGGGAAATTATTAAGAAATATCTTACTTTGGGATATAAAATATTTAACTTTGGTAATATTAAAAGTATGGATAAAAAAGATGGCGACTATTTATTTAAAATGGGATTTGGTGGCAAGGTATATGAATGTCTTGGTAATTATGATCTTATTATTAATAAATGGTTATATCATATTATTAAAATTATTAATAATTTAAAAAAATAGTAGGTATATTTTTACCTACTATTTAATTTTGTTTAATAATATAGATAATACTATACCAAATAGTACACCTATTAATGTTTCTATTGGTTTGTGGCCTAATGGTTCTTTTAAATTGGTTCCTAGGGTATTATTTATTACTTCTGCTTGTTTTCCACTTTCATATCTTATTCCCATAGAATCATAGATTACTATTAGTGAAAATATTAAGGAAATACTAAATAATGATGATGTTATACCATAATTTAAATATATTAATGTAGTAATACTTGCTACTAAAGATGAATGGGTGCTTGGCATACCACCCATACCATCAAATAGTCTTGATATGTTTATTTTTTTATATTTGATTGTTTCTATAATTGTTTTAACTATTTGAGAAAGAATGGCAATAAAAAAAGGAATTATTATATATTTTAATGAATTCATAGATTCACCTCTAATATATTTTATTTAATTCCTTCTAATAATATTTTACTTTTTAAATATATTCCTGAATAACGATCATAGTAATCGTTAGTGAAATCATCGATCTCTTTTTTTATTTTTTCTGATATTTCTAATTTGGTTATTTTTGATACATCGACATAATATAGCATTCTTATTAAACTTATTGTTTTGGGAGATACTATTTTTTCGTTTTTATAGCAATTAGAACATACATAACCTCCTAAATAGCTTGATATAGTTATTATATCAGTGGTATTACCGCATTCTACACATCTATCGATTACTGGTTTTATTCCAAGATAATCTAATAGTTTTAATTTTAGAATATTACTTATTACTAATGCATCATAACCTTCTTCTATTTTATTTAAACATGATATATATAATTCTAATATGTCTTTTCTGTTCTCATGTTTATATACTTGAGTAGCTAGTTCTGTTATATATGTTGCATATGATATTTTTTTTATATCTTTCTTTATGTTTCGATAATCATTACTTATACTGGCTTCTTTTAGCCTTGATAGTCCATTTTCTTTATATACAATATCAAATATTCCATAACATAATTTGTTTGTAGTGGCAAAGAATGGACTTTTAATTTTTTTTGCTCCTTTTGCTACTACTCCTACTATTCCATCAGTAGTAAATATATTTATTATTTTACTTGATTCTTCAATAGGATATTCACTTATTATAATGCCTTCTATTTTTTTGTACATATTATCCCTCTTTTTTACAAAGACTTTTATATTTTAAATAGTATTCTATTTTTCCTGTTTTTTTAAATAATAGCCAAAGATCTTCTTTATTCATTTTATCACCCTAATTATATATTGGGATTATCTACTATTATTTATTCAAAAAATCTTTGTATCCTATCATATTTAGAAATTTTTCTTTATCTCGCCACTTTGGTACTACTTTAACAAATAAATCTAAATATACTTTTTTATTGAAATAGGCTTCTATGTCTTTTCTGGCTCTAGTACCTATTTCTTTTATTTTACTACCATTTTTTCCTATTATTATTTTTTTCAGATTTTCTCTATCAACGATAATTGTGGCACCGATGGTCATCATTTTGTTATCTTCTGATAGTTCTTCTACTATACAAGTTACTGAATGTGGTATTTCTTCTTCAGTTAGGTCTAATACTTTTTCTCTTATGAATTCTGATATGATAAATGATGGTGAACTACTAGTAACAGTAGTATCATCAAAGTACTTTATATTATCTGGTAAATATTTTTTTAATACTTCAATTAGTCTATCTACGTTGTCTTTTTTTCTAGCAGATACAGGAATTATTTCTGTAAAGTTAAATAATTTTTGATATTCATCTATCTTTTTTAATATCTCTTCTCGCGGTAATTTATCTATCTTATTTATTACTAAGAATACTGGTTTATCTTCATCTAAGTTCTTTAAAATATCTATAACGAAGTTGTCTCCCTTACCTATTTTTTCTGTAATATCCACTACCATTACTACTATATCCACATCATTGATTGTAAAATAAGCTTGCTTGTTTAATACTTTTCCTAATTTATTCTGTGGTTTATGAATACCAGGTGTGTCTACAAAAACAATTTGAGTATCTTCATCATTATATATACCTTGAATCATGTTTCTTGTTGTCTGTGGTTTTTCTGAAGTGATAGCCACTTTTTTACCTAATACACTATTTAATAATGTACTTTTTCCAACGTTTGGTCTTCCTATAAAACTTACGAATCCACTTTTCATATTTGTTTCCTTCTTTCTTTTTTATTGTATCATATTAGAAATAAATAAACAAGAAAAAAGCATCTATTATTAGATGTTTTGAATTTAATTATTTAATTTAAATCAGAGCTTCCAAATGGATATGGGCATAGTTCTCTTACTGTATATATTTCTTTTTCGCCATCGTTACTGTATAATATTATCTCACAGTCTTTATCAAAAAATTCATTTATTACTTGCCTGCAGATAAAGCAACTTGAAGCTATTCTACTACTGTCACACATAACATATAATTTGCTAAAATCTCCTTTTGTATATCCACTGGCAATAGCGGATGTAATGGCTACTCTTTCGGCACATATTGTTGCTCCATAAGAGGCATTTTCTACATTTACGCCACCAAAGCTTTTTCCATCTTTCATTAAGCATATTGATGCTACTCTAAATCCTGAATAAGGACTATAGCTATTTTTTAATAATCTTTTTAAACTTTCCTCCATATTATCCTCCTATGATATTTATTATTTTACTGCCAAATATTATAATGCCTATTATTAATGCAAATATGGACATTAGAAGTACTGCAAATGCAGATACATCTTTAGCTATCTTTGCTGTTTCATTATATTTATTGGTATATAAATCAACAGTTTTTTCAATTGCGGTATTTATTACTTCACTAGTTAATACTAATGCTATCATGATTAGAACTATAATATATTCTGTTTGAGATATTTTTAATATATATGATAAAATTAGAGTTATGATACCAATAATTATTTCACGCCTAAAATTTTTCTCATTTGTAATGACAAATTCTAAACCATTAATACAATCCATGAAACTAGTTAAAAAACTTCTTTTATCTTTTGATCTCGTAGGCATTTAATAGTTCCTCCTGTTTTCCAAACATTATTTTTTCATCACTTTCTTTCATGTGATCATATCCTAATAAATGCAGAAGGCCATGAGTTGCTAGAAAACATACTTCTCTTTCTTCTGAGTGATTATATTCTTTTGCCTGCTCATAAGCTACATCAATGGCTATGTATATGTCACCTAGTAATCTAAAATTATCATAAGTTATATCTTTATTGTCTTCTAGAGCAAATGATATAACATCTGTGACTCTATCAACGTTTCTATATTCTTTATTAATATTGTGTATCTCTTCATTACTCACAAATATTATATTAAATGAAGCATTGGATAAATCCATTTTCTTCACGACAAATTCCATATATTCTTGTAATTTGTTTATTTCTTTTATTTCTTTATTTGTCTCATTAAATATTTCAAACATGATTATTACCCCCATATACTAAATATATTAATATTAAATGAATATACTATTATTAATACTAAAAAGATTATTATTAGTATATCTAATACTGTATCATTTCTAAAGATTTTTATTTTACTTCTTATAGCGTCTAGACCTATAAATATTAGAAACCCTACTATTCCTCCTATAACATTAAGAATAATATCATCTATATCAAAAACTCTTCCTATATAATATTGAACAGTTTCAATAGTCAATGAAGCTATTACTGTAAGTATTGTTATTACACTAAATTTTTTATTGTTAAGTAGATATGATGCTAAAAAACCATATGGAATAAATAATATTATATTTCCCATGACGTTACGCATAAATTTATGTGAACCTATGTCATATCTAAATATTTCTTTAAATGGTGTGAAATTAGATGTTCCATAATTACTATCTTGAAAGGTTACTACATGGAACAAACATAATAAATATATTATTGCTAAGAGATAAATTATCTCCTTATGTAATTGAAATTTTTTATGTTTTGTTATTAAATATGTTAATCTAAGACTAACTATTATTACTAGGATAATTATAAGCATTGGCCATACGTCTGGTAATACTTCCATAAATACATTTTTTATCACCACTAGTACCTCCTTTTCACCATATATTAATTATAACTTTTTTTTATTATTTTTTCAATATCATTAAAGAAAAAAATACCAGTATTGGTACTTAATTATCTAAATCATATTTATCTAAATCTTCTGCTATTTCTAGTTGAGATTTTATTATATTTTTTACTCTATTTTTATATACAGTAATATTTTTTCTTAGAATCATAGCTTCATGTTCGGTCTTTTCAGCTGTTAGAAGTGCCTCATGGACAATAGCATTAGCATTATTTCGTGCTTCTTCCACTATCATATTTGATTCTTCGCGAGCTAAAGATTTTATTCTATCTGCTGTTTTTTGAGCGGCTACAATAGCCTCTCCTAAATTAACTTCTTCTTTTTTGCTCTTCTGCAGTTGTTCTTCTAATGAAGAGATTTTCATCTGCATAAGAGCGTTATCACTATTTAATTTTTCTAATCTCTTAATAACGACGTCAATAAATCTATTTACTTCATCGACATTATATCCGTTATTAACGATAGTAAACCTCTTCATAAAAAGTCACCTTTCGCCTTCTACCATTCTAAGTCAATATCGTTTTTCTTTTTTCCTTTTTCTTCTTCTTCTGAAATAGTTCCTTCAACATTTACATTTTTAGGTGTGCATAAAAATATTCCTCCACCTATTTTTTGAAGGTCTCCACCTATTGCATATACAGTGCCACTTAAAAAATCTACTATTCTTTTAGCTTGATCGGGTGTTACTCTTTTCATGTTAACAACAACAGTATTTCTTTTCTTTAAATGGTCCGCTATTTGCTGACTTTCAGAATAAGCACGAGGTTCTAAAAGAATCATTTTACCACTATTAGGAACAGTAACATTCTCAGCATCGTAGTATTCATCTTCTGCTAGTTCGTCACTCATTACTTCCTCGCTTACGAATTTTTTTAGTTTGTTTAGTGCCATATATATCTCTCCTATTCTCTATAATTTTATCATACTTTTTTTTAAAATACAATATGTTTTTATTATTTTTTATAGATATTATATTTACATGTTAAATGCTAAATTTGTAAATATAATTGACTTATTTTATATTTAAATATATACTTAAATTAGAGGTGAGTGTATGGAAAGAAATGATTCTGATTTAGATAATGTATTTATTAATTTCGTTAATGAAAATGCTAGAACTAAAAGAATGGAAAATCAAGAATATTATGATCGAGCATGGAATAGTAGTAGTAAAGATACTACAAGTGTTCATGAATATGGTCATAGTAAAAAGAAGAAAAAAAATAGTGAATTTAAAAGAGCAATTGTAACACTACTTGTTGTTACTAATGTTCTTACTGCTGGAATAGCTACTATTGCTACTAAAGTTGTTACTAATAGTAATAATGTTGTAATAGATGTATCTAAGGATACAAAGATGGATATTAAAAAAGAAATTAAATATTATGAAGATTTAATGGGATTAAATGGGGATGAAGCTAATAAAATAATTGAAACTTATGGTAATAATCCTGATGCTGAAGAAAAATATGTTAATTTTAATTATGCTAATTTAACAAGACATATTACTGAGGCTGCTAAAAAGTCAGAAACTGATATGCGTTGTGCTATTTTAGCGGCTACTAATATAGTTAATGCTCCATATAGGAAAGAAGTTTTTGATAAGGCATTTAGTTATATTGTTAAAAATGATCCTACTTTTGAATATTCTGATTTATTAAAGGATGGTTTTAAAGGTTATCTTAAGGAGTTAGGATATGATATTGCTAATGATGATATGGTTAAAATGATTGAAGATTATCAGAAGGATGAAACAGATAACATTATTGATATGGCTGCAATATTGAAAAGTGTTGATGGTAGAGGTATTAGAAAATGAATGAAGAAAAAGAATATAATGTAATTACTTTAGAAAATGGTATTGAGTATACTGAAATTGATAGAATTAATTTTAATAATAATTGCTATGTTGTTTTATCTAATCTTGATGATCCTAGTGACTTTTGTATTAGAAGGCTCGTTAATGATAATAATCAAGAATATATAGTTGGGCTTGAAAATAGAGAAGAATTTAATAATGTTTTGAAATTATTTAATGATAAGTATAATAGTTAAGTTTAATACTTGACTATTTTTTTATTATATAAAAAAAGAAGTATTTTTACTTCTTTAATAGTTCTTTTCTAGATAGATTTAGTTTGCCTTTTTTGTCATATCCTGTAGCTATTGCTATTACTTCATCTCCTACTTTGAACATATCGCTTGGTTTTTCTACTCTCTTTGTATCTAATTGTGATACATGAATAAGTCCTTCACAACCAGGCCATAATTCTACGAAGATACCGAAGTCTTCTACATCTACTACTTTTGTTGTATACACCTTTCCTATTTCTACTTCTCTAGCTATATTTTTTATTCTTTCAGTTGTTTTATTTATTATATCTCTATCTGTATGATATATAATTACTCTTCCATCATCTTCTAAATCTACTTTAACAGCGTTTATGTCATTTACTGTGTTTACACCACTACACTCTAATATTATCTTAGTAATCATTTCTCCGCCACGACCGATAACATCTTTAATCTTATCTGGATTTATCATAAATGTTTCTGTCTTAGGAGCATACTTAGATACATCCTCTCTTGGTTTTTCTATTTGTTTTGTAATTACATCTAATATTTCTAGTCTAGCTTTTTTTGCTTGAGCTAAAGCTTCTTTTAATATATCTCTATTTATTCCATCTATTTTGATATCCATTTGAAGAGCAGTAATACCATCTTTTGTTCCCGCTACTTTGAAATCCATATCTCCTAGATGATCTTCCATTCCTTGAATATCAGTAAGTATTGTATATTCATCTTCATGTGTTATTAATCCCATAGCTATTCCTGCTACTGGTTTTTTTATTGGTACACCAGCGGCCATTAGAGCCATTGTTCCAGCACATATTGTGGCTTGAGATGATGAACCATTACTTTCTAGAATTTCACTTACTACTCTTATGGTATATGGAAATTCTTCTTCAGAAGGTATTACATAAGATAAAGCTCTTTCTCCTAAGGCACCATGGCCTATTTCTCTTCTACCAGGAGCGCCATATCTTCCTGTTTCCCCTACTGAAAACGCTGGGAAATTATAGTGTAACATAAATCTTTTAGCATCTTCAATACCTAGACCATCTAATATTTGATGTTCTCCTAAAGCTCCTAATGTTACTGTAGCCAAAGACTGAGTTTCTCCTCTTGTAAATAAAGCACTACCATGACACCTTGGAAGAAGATCTATATCGGTAGATAATGGTCTTATTTCATCCATGGCACGTCCATCGGCTCTTTTCTTTTCTTTTACGACAATATTTCTAAATAATTCATATTCTATACCATGGAATATTAATGCTACTTTTGTTAGTAGTTCTTTTAACTGTTCTGGTTTCATATTATCTTCGTTTTCAGTTTTATATTTCTCTACTACTTCTTCCTCTAGGCTATCAATAGTATTATATTTTTCTAGTTTATCTTTAATTCTTAAAGCTTTATCTAATCTTTCTCTAACAATATTATCTACTTCGTTTCTTAACTTTTCAGTAATTTCTAATTTGTCATATTCCATCTTTTCTTCGCCAATAGATGCGATTACTTCTTCTTCGAAAGCAATTAATTTTTTTATAGCTTCGTGACCAAATAATAGAGCCTCTAACATATCATCTTCACTTGCTTCTCTCGCACCAGCTTCAACCATGTTAATAGCATCTTTTGTTCCTGCTACGGTAAGATCAATATCTGACACTTCGGCTTCAGCAACTGTTGGGTTTATAATAAATTTACCACCCACTCTACCTACTTTAACTGCTGCTACTGGGCCATTAAATGGTATCTTACTAATACAAGTAGCAAGTGAAGACCCAAATAATGCCGTAAGTTCAGGTGAATTATCTTGATCTACTGATAACACCGTATTAACAATCTGTACTTCATTCTTAAAATCCTCAGGAAACAAAGGTCTAAGAGGTCTATCAATCATACGAGCCGCAAGTGTCGCAGCATCAGTAGGTCTACCTTCTCTCTTAATAAATCCTCCAGGTATCTTACCTACAGAATATAACTTTTCTTGGTATAAAACCATAAGTGGAAAGAAATCAGACAATAGATTAGCACTCTTACTAACAACAGCGGTACTAAGTACTACAGTATCTCCATATCTAACAAGAACAGCCCCATCAGCTTGTTTAGCAACTTGTCCATGTTCTACTACTATCTTTCTTCCATAAAAATCTAACTCAAATACTTTCTTATCCATATCTCTACTCCTTTTCTTTTACTTGATTCTTATAATCATTAATTTTTTTAAGTATTCTTCTTTTACTCATATTTTGTTTTTCAACAGATATAATATCACTAAAAGGTATAAATGGACCATTAATAAATAGACATCCTATTTCATTTTCACAACTTGTTAAAGCACCAAAAACTTTATATTTTTTCCCAGTCAATAAATCAATATACCTATTATTTTTTGTAGGTTTAACTATCGTTTGTCTAATAGCCTCATGATAGTAAGCAGTTTCTCCATTTCTTCTATACTCTTTTTTAGTTATCATACTTATATTAGCAAAATACAAATCATTTATATTCATAAAAACCTCCTATAAATATAAAGACACTCAAAAAAGAGTGCCTACTTTTAATTATTATTACTTTCTTAAACCTAGTTTTGCAACTACGTCTCTATATCTCTTAACATCTGTTTTTAATAAATAGTTAAGTAAACTTCTTCTTTTACCAACTTTCATTAAAAGTCCTCTTTTAGAAGCTTTATCTTGTTTGTTGTTTTTTAGATGTTCTGTAAGAGCATTAATTTCTTTTGTAAGAATTGCTATTTGTACTTCGGGAGATCCTGTATCTTTTGCATCTCTAGCAAATTCTTTAATTAACTTAGCTTTTTCATTTTTATTTAATGCCATTTTTTATTTCCTCCTTATCTTATTTTCACCTTTAACCTAGTTATGGTAAGAGGTACCGATAACAAAGTTCAAGGAACATATTAATAATACACTATATTTTACTTTTTGTAAAGTGTTTTATAACTTTTACTTTAAATATTTATTTATTTTATTCTTTATTAATTCTTTTTTAGAACTTTTTATTAGATAATCTGCAAAGCCTTCTTCTATATATTCATCATCATAGTCATATTTATTTGTTTTGGTAAGTAATATTACTTTAGTATCAAATCCCGCTATTTGTTTTAGTTTTCTCATTACTTCATGGCCATCTAATGGTGACATTTCTTCATCTAATAATATTAAATCATACTTTTCTTTATTTCTGATTTTGTCTAGTCCTTCTTTGCCTAATTTAACACTAACTATTTCTATATTAGTATTATTAAGAATCTTTTTGAATAGTTTTTCACTATTTTCATTATCATCTATTAGTAATATTTTTTTCTTATCTATCATATCTTCATATTTATCTAAATCATCTTGTTCTTCTACATATTTTTGGTCTAATACTATTTTCATAGTGGTACCATTATTATAAATACTATTTGGTATGATAGCTCCATTCATTAAGGTTATTAATCTTTTAGCATTATATAAGTTATTACTTATATTATCACTTTCATCTTTTTGATTGGTTTTTATAAATGATTTATTTAACTCTTCCGCTGTCATACCTTTTCCTGAGTCTTCAATAGTTATTATTAATCTTACGATATTATTTTTTATTATTGTATTAACATCAAATTCAATATAACCTTTTTCTGTATATTTAATACTATTATCTAATAATATAGTTAATACTTTTTTTAAGCTTACGCTATCACCGTATAGGTATTCTGGTAGGTCGCTTGCTATATTAGTTATGAATTTTAAGTCTTTAGCATTGGCTTTGTTTTTATATCTTTGATTTATTTCTTTTAGTAATATTTTTATATTGTATTTACTATTATATACTTTTATACCTGCACTATCGATATTTGATATATCAAATACTTCATTAGTCATAGTAGTAAATTTAGCAGCATTTCCTTTTATATCTCTTGCGGAGTCATTTATGACTTCCATATTTACTTTTTTATTATCTGTTTCATCTAATATATTATCTGCTGAAGTATTTATATCTTTTGCTATACTTCTTATATTACTTGTCATGTTGTATAAGAACATAGTTTTTTCTTCATTGGCATTGTCACTGATTTCTTTGGCTCTGTGTATTTCTTCGATTGTTTTTATATCAGGGTTTTCTATGGTAAAGTACATTACTGAAACTACTATGGCTAATGAGAAATTTATCAGGAAGGAATCTGGAAAAAACTTTTGAACTAATGTAGCGGAAGCAAGCATTGTTATAACTAAGAAAATTGGTATATACTTTTTCTTGTTTTTTTCTTTTATGTTTTCAAAGCTTAAAATCAGTGATACCAATAGGAGAAGACCAACTAAAAAATATGTAACATTTACTCCAATTCCACTAGGATAGATTGCTGAAGGGGTTTTCTTGAATTTTATTGGTATTAAAATTACTAGTATAGAAGATAAAGCAAAAACAATTTTATATAGTTTAATGTTAAATCTTAAAATACTTTTATTTGATATTTCATATATATATTCTGTAAAAATAAAAATCCAAGCAATAAAATAGACTAACATTCCTTTGGCAAAAAATTTATATAAAAATGAATTGACATCAAACTCAAGTTTGAATAGTATGAAACTAAATATATCAATAAATGTTCCAAAGAAAGTTATTAGAAGAAGAATACCATAAAGTCTTGTTTCTTTGGTTTTTATATTGCTCTTTGAAAAAAATGTAATCATAAAAATTGTTACAAATATTATACCACTTATTGAAAAACAAGCTCCTAGCATAAAATATCACTCCCCATTTTTTATAAGTATAACACAAAAAATAAGATAAGTCTATATTATGACTTACCTTATTTTTTTATTTTTTTCTTGTTAATATTTTATGTTTTTCATTATCTTCTTTTTGATATGGCTTAGGATCTAGTTTACCATTTGCTGTTCTTAATAATGGTTCATAATAGAAGTCATAAAAACGTGGTAAATTGTTTTCTCCTAAAGTAGATTTTATTAATAATTCTATTTTTTCTTGTAATTTTTCTATATCACAATTTTGATCATATATACTAATATGATATTTTGGTACATATTGTAAATCATTATCTTTTACTTTGGTAACTATGCTTTCTCTTATTTCTGGTATTTGACTTAATAAATTTTCAATACGCTGAGGGTATATATTCTCAATACCACAAACAAAGCTTCTTTTTGCCCTATCTATATACTCTATTTCTCCTGTTGGTAATATTTTAGCTATATCACCTGTTAATAACCATTTTTCACCATCTTTTTCAATAAAAGAGTTTTTTGTTTCTTCAGGGTTATTATAATATCCAATCATCATTCCAGGACCATTTACACAAAGTAATCCTTCTTTATTAATTCCTAATTCTTCTTTGGTTATTGGATCTATGATCATTTGATTATTATATGGAATTACTGCCCCTACTGTTCCGTTTGTGTTTTTCTTACCCATTTTTACTGCTACTGGAGCCCACATTTCTGTCATACCAAGACCATTCCATAAAACATCTGGTGCTCCTAATTCTTCAAATACTGTAGAACATAGTAGTTCAGTAAACATTTTTAATTGTTCTCCTCCTGATACTCCCATTTTTAGCCAAGATAGATCTAGCTTTGATGTATCGGCTTTTCTTAACATTGCTTTTAGGCTTTCTAGATATTTTATATAGTCAGTGTTTTGATTTAATGAAAAGTCTATTTTTTCATCTTTATTACTTATTTCTCCAAAAATACTATTTAGGAAACATTCCCACTGAATTGGTCCTGCAAAAACTCCTGCTGGTTTTATTCTATATAACTCTTCTTTAAAATCTTTTGGTAATGCTTTTAGGGTTAAATTTACATTAAGACTTTTACATAATGCATAATGCATTGCTAATTTACCGAAGGCCATAAAAGTTGGAAGGTTACCCATAAATATTTCTCCTGGTTCTAACTCGGTTACATAATCTAATGACTTTGTGACACAATTTAGACCATTTTCACTTAACATAACTCCTTTATGTGTACCGCTACTACCACCAGTGAACATTATATCACCAATTTTTTCATCTTTATGAATTGGATAAATTGCATCTTCAAAACTTTTTCCTTTTTTTAAAACGTAATCTAATTTACTATCTAGCGATAACAAGACATTTCCACTTATTATTTGCTTTGCTCCATATAGTGTTTTTATTATGTTATTGTCAAGTGATCTAACTGCTGGAAAAAGAATTACGTCTATATCCATATCTTTACTAGCGTTTTTAAATTTCTTATATGAATCATTTATTCCAATGAACATTTTTGGTCTTACTACTTTTAAATCTTGCATTATTTTATAATCCATATCTAAAGGATTTATTGGGCATATTATTGCTCCTAATTTATTTAATGCATAAGATATATATATTGCTTCTGGTGTATTGGCTACTGATAGTGCTATTATATCATTTTCTCTTACTCCTCTTTTATATAGTGCTTTGGCGTATTCATCTATTTTTGTGTGTAACTCTTCGTATGTTACTTTTAATCCACCGAATGTAATAGCTATATTGTTCATATACTTTTTATTTCTTTCATATAAGAATCCATATTCGGTATCGTTTGGTTTTGCAGTTGTTTTTGCCTCTTCACTATAAAAGTTCATATTTAGTCCCATCTTTGATGGCTTTTCTATTTCTATCATATTATTCCTCCAAAATACATTTAAAACTACATTTTGTTATTATACTACATTTTTGTTAAAGTGACAATTTTTATTTGTTTTTTATTCTTGTTTTTGATTTTTTGGTGTCTTTATATATTTCAATGTGATCGACGGTTAAGTTAGTTTCACTTACATCAACATTAATTTCACTACCATCTAGTGGTTCATTTTTTAATGCATTAAAGTCTACTTTACTATTTTTAGTAAGTGGCATGCTTTCTCTTATTTTAAACTTAGCTGGTATTTGTCTTGATGACATAGTTGAGTCCCCAATGATATTATTATAAACAATATCTTTTATTACTTCTATTTTTTCTGCTTCACTTATATCATTATTTTTTAGGACTAAATGACACATAGGCATAATTCCTCTTTGCCTGTCATCAAAATATTCTACTAGTTTTGCATATTTTACTTTGTCATTTTTTTCAATTATGCTTTCTATTTCATAAGGTTTTATTTTATAACCATCGAATCTAGTAAATGATCTGTCTTTTCTGGCTTCGTGATAGAACACTCCATTTTTGTCCATTTGTACTAGGTCTCTAGTTCTTATATAGCTTCTACCATCCATTTCATATCTAGGAACAATGATATCACCATGAAGTATTCCTCTTGTTACTGCATCTGAAGAAACTACAAGTTCTCCTTCTAAACGTTCTTTTCCTTCTTCAAATTTTAATGGTACTAATTTATCTTCAACATTTGGATCTACTATTGAATAAATTGTATTAGGTAGTGGTATTCCTATTGAACCAAGCTGATTATATTCATCTTGGGCATATGAGCCACATCCAAGAAATTCACTCATACCATGTCCTTTTTCTACTTTGGCACTACTTCCATGTTGTTTAAGCCATTTATTTACTCTTTCTTCATCTTGTGGTGAAAGTGAATCACCGCCATAAATTATAGTATGAATGCATGATAAATCTTCATTAGTCAAATAACTATAATCAGGAAGAGCCGCTAACCATGCTGGTGTTCCCATAATTATATTTGGATGATATTTTTTTATTAAATATCCAAATTCATTTATTTCAAATTCTGGTACATCAATATTGTTTGCACAACTAGCTATATTAAGCAAGTAATTATCATAGGCTCCAAAAGGAGCAAAGTATGGAAGCACATGAAGTGCATTATCTCCTTTAGTGAAACTTACATTACCTTTGATTAATTGTTGTAATGTTGATATGCCATTTTTATTACTGGCAGTTATTGGTTTTGGTCTTGCACCACTAGTACCTGAAGTATGGCCTATATATGTGATTGTTTCAGCATCTGTATCAGTTATATAACTAGTATATCTACATTCTTTTATTAAATCACTATATCTTGATACTTTTAAAATTGAACTTGCAATTGCTTCTTTAAGTAATTTTCCTTCTTTTTGCATATTGCTCATTCTAGCATATAGAACTTCATATGATTTTAGTTTTTTTATACTTAAATTATTATTTCTAATATTTTTTAATTCATTATATTTAAGTGCATCTTTTAAATAATCTATCTTTCCTGATAAGTTCATTGAATCACTTGCGGATATTATCACTATGTTTTCTATACCTAATTCTTTTAACTCTTTCTCTATTGGTTTTAACATAGCAAGATAGCATTTATCTAGAGCTACTATATACTTTGCTCTTTCGTATTTTATAACTTCTAGTACTTTTTGAGCATTTGCCATTATATCCATACTATCTGGTCTTGGATCTATGAAATCCGCTACAGCACCTATATTGGCACAACCTAACCATATTTGAGCAGATTCTGGTATATTTGGCAGCATATTCATTACTATTTCGCCTTTCTTTACACCTAATGATGTTAGAACTTTTGAGGCTGTAGATGCCTTATCAAATAGTTCATCCAATGTCATATTTTTTCCATAATAACTATGAGCAAGTAATGATTCATTTCCTTTTGTTTTCATTTTTAAATACTCAGTTATATTAGTTTTTGGATCCTCGATATTAGCAATTTTTTCATCATAATACTTCATCCATGGTTTATCTATGTGTGGATATCCAGTTTCTTTATTCATATTTGATTCCCCCAAGTCGATTTTATTTTACCATAAAAAGATTTATTTTTCAACAATAGTGATTAAAAATAAGATAAGTCTATATTATGGCTTACCTTATTTTTTTCTTGTTAATATTTTGTGTTCTTTATTATTGGTATAGTATTCATTAAATTCTAATGTAACTAATTACTATTAAAGTGTTTTCTACTATCATTATCTGAGAATAGTACATCTAGTGAACTATCTTTTCTAAGATTATTCATAGACTATCCTATTAGTAGCTATCTTACATCATCTACTTTATTAGATTTACCTGATTTATTGAGGCCTACTATACCATTTATATTCTTACTAAATTTAATCAATAGGCTTTTATTTCTTTTAAACGCATATATTTCACATCATGTTTCTTTATTTTATCGAATTTTATAATAAAAAATAGTTAATTTATGTGATTTATATATTTATTGTAGTAAACATAATAAAAAGCACTCTATGTGTTAGAGTACAAATTTTAATAACATTAATACTACTACTAAAATGATGTATTGACAAATATTAATTTTTTATATGCCATATAAATATAATTTATACATAAAAAGATATAGTAAATTATTCACTATACCTTATCGCCTTTTTTTAATCTTGTTAACTTTTATTTACTACCCAAATTCAAATATTCTTCTCTCGTTATCTCGTAGCAGTAACAATCTACTTCTTCAGTTAAAATAGTATACTTAACTTTTTTAATTTTACCAGTTCTATGAAAGCCTAATTTTTCTATTACCTTCCAGGATGCTATGTTATCAGTAGCAACACAAGTTTCTATTTTATCAATTTGTACTTCTTTAAACATATAATCAAGTACTGCTTTAGCAACCTCACTACCATATCCCATACCATGATAATTAGAATCTAAAAACCAACCAACATCTCTTATATTATCACTATTTTCATTACCAAATTCATCATGACTTTTTTGACAACTAGCCTGACCAATACATTTATTTTCTGATTTTAATATTATCGACCATTGAAATACATCTTCATTATTTGCTTTTTCTAATTTTTTATATTGCCATACTTTTTCCTTTTCCAAATCATAATTAAATTTTCCTACAAGATAATGCTCTGCTACTCTCTCATCACATAGAATAGTCCAAATAATTTTTAAATCTTCTTCTTTAGTAGGTCTTAAAATTAACCTATCTGTTTCTAACACTCTTGATCCTAAATATTTCATTTTTATTACCTCTTTTCTTTATTTATTAATTTTTTATTTTTTAATAATATACATACAAAAAAATAATTGTTATTTCAAAGACCTTAAACTTTGAAATACCCCTTAAGACTTTAGGCTTAAGGGGATATATTTTATTTTTCTATTTTTAAATAGTCATATGTTTTATCTGTTACTACTCTACCTCTAGGAGTTCTCTTTATATAACCTTCTTTTAATAAATATGGTTCATAGACATCTTCTATAGTAGATGATTCTTCCCCAATAGAAGAAGCTAAGGCTTCTAAACCTACTGGTCCACCATTAAATCTTTCAATAATAGCGGTTAGTAGTATTCTATCTGTTTCATCTAAACCACTTTTATCTACTTTTAATCTATCTAATGAACTATTTAGAATTTCTTCATTAATAATACCACCTGAATATACTAAAGCAAAGTCTCTTACTCTTTTAAATAATCTATTGGCTATTCTTGGAGTACCTCTGCTTCTACTAGCAAGCTCACGAGCGGCATCATCAGTAATTGGAGTATCTAATACTTTTGATGTTCTTTTTATTATCTGATATAGTTCTTCTTCAGTATAGTAATTTAATTTTGCAATTATTCCGAATCTATCTCTTAAAGGACTTGATAAATCACCCGCTCTAGTAGTTGCTCCTACTAAAGTAAAATGGGGAAGATTTATCTTGATATTTCTTGATGAGCCTTCAGTTCCGACGATAATGTCTAGATAGTAATCTTCCATAGCTGGATATAATACTTCTTCGATATATCTTGGTATTCTATGTATTTCATCTATGAATAAAACATCTCCTTCTTCTAAAGTTGATAATATTGCTGCTAAATCACCTGTTTTTTCTATAGAAGGACCACTAGCGGTCTTGATATTACTTCCTAACTCATTAGCTATTATATATGCTAGAGTTGTTTTTCCTAATCCTGGAGGACCATATAGTAATATATGATCTAGACTTTCTTCTCTCATAAGAGCAGATTTTATAAATACTCTTAGATTTTCTTTTATTTCACTTTGACCAACATATTCATCAAGAGACTCTGGTCTTATGGATAATTCTCTATCTTCATCTAATAAATTACTAGTTATTATTCTCTCTTCCATCATTATCTCCTTCCTTATATATAGAAGTATATAAGTCTTTAGGACTATTATCTTCTTCTAATAACTCGATATTAGGTAAATCTTTTATAGAAGCAAGTCCAAAATAATCTAAAAAATCATCAGTAGTTTTATATAATATTGGTCTTCCTGGTAGATCTGATTTTCCACATTCTTTTATTAGTCCTTTAGCTAATAGTCTTCTTAATACATAGGTTGAATCTACCCCTCTTAATTTTTCTAAGTCACCTCTAGTAATTGGTTCATTGTAGGCTATGATAGCTAATACTTCTAAAGCAGACTCTGATAGATTATTAGAAGATGGACTTTCTAGTAATTTTTGATAATATTTTTGATGTTCTTCCTTAGTAGTTAATTTAATGGTATTGCCTAGATAATTTATTCTTAATCCTCTATTATTTTCTTCATAATAGTTTTTTAAGTTTAGTACTAGGCTTTTTGCTTCTTCTTCAGGTATTTCTAGTATATCTTCTATTTGATTTATGGTTAATCCTAGATCTCCTTGGACATATAATAATCCTTCAATTATTCCTTCCATATTAATTCCTCAATTCTATTAGTATTTTTTCAAAGTTATTTTCTTGATTTATTATTACTTCTTTTTCTTTTACCATTTCTAAAACGGATAAAAACGTAACGACGATATATGGTTTATTATACTCTTCTAATAAATCTTCTAAAGTAGCTTTTTTCTTTTCTTTTAGAATACTTTTTATATTTCTTTTTCTTTCTTTGACAGAGTATTCTTTTGTGGTAATAGTGGTTTCCATTGGTTTTTCTAGTTCTTTTCTTTCTAAGAATTTTTTAAATGCTTCCATTAGGTCCTCAACGGTTCCTTCACCACTAACGGTATTTTCTATATAGTTACTTACTTTTTCAGGACTCTTAATATATATTTTTTTTCTTTCTTCTTCTAAGTGTTTAAATGTTGGTGTTAATTCTTTGTATCTTTTATATTCTAATAATTTATTGATTAAATTTTCTCTTGTTATTTCTTCATCGTCATCTTCTTCATTGTTTTTATTTTGTGGTAATAATGATTTAGACTTTAGATACATAAGTTCTGCCGCTAAAACTAGATATGATGATGATATATTAATATTTAAATCTTTTTGTGTTTCGATATATGTTAGGTATTTATCAGTTATTTCTTCTATTTTAATATCTAATATATCTATATTAGACTCTTTTACTAAATGTAGTAATAAATCTAAAGGTCCTTCAAAATTATCTATCGTTATGTAGTCCATCTTAGTCACCATCCTTGTTAATTATATCAAATAAAAAGAAATAAGTAAATATTTGTATTTAACTATTTATTGTATCTATGATAGTATTTGTAACCTATTTAGTTACATTAAATAATTAGTTTTTATATTATAATTAATGAAAGGAGATTATTGTATGAATAAAAATATTAATCTAGTGGTGAATACTTTGATAAAATATGATAATAAAGATAATTTATCTTGGATGATGGTATATAAGTCAATATTAAAAGAGCTTAATCTTGATAATATGATTAGTAACTCTATATTTCTTAGGGATGTTGTAAAAAAGATTAGTAGAGATGGTTATGATATTTATGATAATCCTTTTAAGCTTGTAAGATATAAGTAATTAAAAAGAGAACTTCTCTTTTTAGAATGTTAGAAAAGTTTAATACTCTGAGTAGACTATGTCTACTTTCTTTATTATATATTAAAACGGAGACCTTAGGCTCCGTTTTTCCTCTTAAGATATTCTTATCTTGTCCATTCAAATTCAAAATCTAATATTCTTACAGTATCTCCTTCTTTAATACCTAAGCTTTCTAGTTCTTCATCGACACCCATTCTTCTTAATTTATTTGAGAATCTTTCATAAGCTTCTTCAGTATTAAAGTTTGTCATTCTAAATAGTTTTTCGACTATATCTCCTTTTATTGTATAAGTATCATTATCTTTTACAATAGTAAATGGTTTTTCTTCTTTAAATTTATATAATACATGACTCTCTTGTACGGAATCTGCAAATAACTCTTCTCTTTCTATTGTTTTAGTTAAACTAGATAACTTATCTATTACTTTATCTAATCCTTCATTTCTTATGGCACTTATTTCATATATTTCTTTATTTTTTATTTTTTCTTTAAACTTCTTTAGGTTTTCTTTGGCATTTGTTCCATCCATTTTGTTAGCAACGATTATTTCTGGTTTTGTTAATAATTTAGGAGAGAATGCTTCTAATTCTTTTCTTATAGCTACATAGTCTTCATATGGATCTCTACCCTCTTCACTAGCCATATCAATGACATGAGCTATTATTTTAGTTCTCTCAATATGTTTTAGGAACTTATGACCTAAACCTGCTCCAGAAGAAGCTCCTTCGATTAATCCTGGAAGATCCGCTACGACAAAGGAATTATCGTTTGTTTTTACTACTCCTAAGTTAGGAGATAATGTTGTAAAGTGATAGCTAGCTATTTTAGGATTGGCATTAGATATCATTGATAGTATTGTTGATTTTCCAACACTTGGCATACCTACTAAACCAACATCCGCTATCATACGAAGTTCTACTAGTACTCTTCTTTCTTCTCCTGGCTCACCTTTTTCGGCATATGATGGACAGGGATTACTTCTAGTGGAAAGACTTACATTTCCTCTTCCACCACGGCCACCATAAGCTACTATTGCCTGTTCATTATTTTTAGTTAGATCGGCTATGACTACTCCAGTAGTGGCATCTTTAATGGTAGTTCCGACTGGTACTTTTACAATGACATCTTCACTGTCTTTGCCGTTTTTGTTTTTTCCTTCACCATTATTTCCGTTATTTCCTTTTACTTTCTTTTGATAACGAAGATCTATTAAGGTTTTTAATCCTTCATCGGCTTTAAATATTATATCTGATCCTTTACCACCATTACCGCCATAAGGTCCTCCCATAGGGATATATTTTTCTCTTCGATAAGCCATACAACCATTACCGCCAGTACCCGCTAGAAGGTCTATTAATACTTCATCGACAAACATTTTATCACTACCTTTCGTATTTTACTTTATAGATAACTACAAGTACAAGTATTATTATTAATATTAGATATATACCTGTTACCCATATTATTCTAGGAATGTTTTTTTCTTTCTTTTCTTTCTTTGATTTCATTTTTTATACTCCTTACTTTTATTAATACTTTGTCATATATCTCCTGCAAAAAGTCTATTATATAAGTATCTATAAAGGCAAGAACTGAAATAAAGATGATACTTACTATACCAAATTTTGAAACTAAAAACAAGTCTGGAAGTAAAATTAATAGTTCTAAGAATGATATTATACAAAATATTAATAGTATTTTTCGCCATAGGTTTAATGGTTTACATATTGTATATAGTTGTCTTAGAGTAATAAATCCAGTTAAGGCTACCACTACTAAACGATAATTTTCGAAATCTTTATGAAAAACAGTACAAAACATTATTATTATAAAGATGTTTATTACTACTGTCATTCCATTTGGAAGGGCATTTCTAAATACTTTAGATAGGAAGCCTTTAGTTACTTTGTTATAATTTGGTTCTAGGGCTAAGAAGAATGATGGAATACCTACACATACTGAGCTTATTAATGATAATTGAATTGGATAAAATGGATATTCATATGTCAATACTATTGATAATAGGGATAATAGAAATGAATATGTTGTCTTTATTAGGTACATAGCCGCTACACGTTCAATATTATTTACTACTCTTCTTCCTTCATTTACGATATCTGGTAATACTGAGAAATCACTTGTTGTTAATACTACTTCAGATACACTTCTAGCGGCATTGACACCACTTTGAAGTGCTATTCCACAGTCAGCTTCTTTTAAGCCTAATACATCGTTGACACCATCCCCTATCATGGATACGGTATTGTCTTCTTTTAAAGCTTTAATAACCATTTGTTTTTGACTTGGAGTCATTCGGCCAAAGATTACTTTTTCATGGGCCACTTTGACTAATTCTTCATAATCTTTTGGTAGGTCTGGTCCTGCTATAAATTTGTCATAGCCTTCAAAATCTAATTGCTTTAAGATATTGGATACGGAAATAGGATTATCTCCAGATATTATTTTTATTTCTACACCCTGCTCTTTGAAATATTTTAGTGTATCTCCTGCTGAAGGTCTTATATTATCTTTTATAATTATGAAGGCTAGTACTTCTATTTTATCTTTTTCTCTAGCTAAAGTAATTATTCTATATCCTTTTTGGATATATTTATCAAGTTCTTCATAATCGGTTATTTGTTTATCGGTTATATATTCTAGGGCTCCTAAATAGTATTTTGTGTTATCAATAGTGGTTATACTACATTTTTTAGCGGAACTAAATGGTACTCTATCAGTAACGTTTAAATCATTTTTTATACCATATTTATTTTTAAGTGCTATATCGGTTGAGTTATTTCCTTCTTCGGTATTAATGTTAGCTATAATATTAGCTATATTTACTCTTTTATCTAATACGATGGTATCAACGACAGTCATAGTTCCATCGGTTATGGTTCCGGTTTTATCTAGGCATAATACATCAGTACATGATAATACTTCAATACCGTGTAGTTTTTGAATGATGACATTTTTCTTGGCCATCTTTATTACTCCGGCGGTTAAGGCAATTGATGTTAATAGTACTAGTCCTTCTGGTATCATACCAATAATACCCGCGACGGTAGATAGTATGGCTTCGCTATAGGTTTGATTACTATGAAAGTATTGACTTATAAATAATAAGATTCCTACAGGAATAATTAATACGGTTACTATTTTTAGGATAGTATTAATAGTTCTTTGAAGGTATGATGAGTTATCACTTACTTCAGAGGCTTCTTTTATTAGATTGCTAGCATAACTATTTTTACCAACACTTATTACTTTGGCATAACCACTACCACTAGTAACTATGGAACCGGACATTATTTTATCATCTTTCCTTTTGATTATAGCATCTGATTCACCAGTTATTATACTTTCATCTACTTCTAGACTACTTGACTTTAGGACTTCTAAATCAGTTAGTATAGAATCACCAGATGATATATAAACAACATCATCAAGTACTATTTCTTCTTTTTTAATGGTTTGTTTTTCACCATCTCTTATTACTACGACAGTATCACTATCAGTTACTTTTATATTATCTAATATTTTTTTGGCTTTCAATTCTTGATATATAGCTATTATAGTATTAAATAAAATAGTTCCAATAAACAAAGTATTTTGAATAGAACCTGTTGTTAATACTAAGATAAATAATGATATATTTAAAATGTTAAATAGAGTTATACAGTTTGATAATATTATTTCTTTTGTAGTTCTTGTATACTTTATTTTATCTTCATTTGATAAGCCATTATTTTTTCTATATTCTACTTCATATTTTGTTAAACCTTTCATAACATCCTCCTAGTTAAAAAGGGCTTATAATGCCCTTTATTTTCTATAAAAATATGCTCCATACTCGCCAGGTGAAAAATATAAAACTTCTTTTGAATTTGGATTTATTGAATTATCATTAAAATCCCAACCAGGAAGACGCCATCCTCGCGCAACACCGAAATGTAAGTGAGCTCCATAATTTCCACCAGTATTTCCGGCATAGCCGATAATTGTATCATTAGTAACTTTGGTTCCCTGTCCTATACCATTCGCTATTTTGGATAAATGCATATATACGCTTGTATATTGTCGTCCATTTACATTATGATATATATAGACAGCATTACCTCCACCGCTTATCCATCTTGCTGCACTAACTTCACCGGCAGCAGCAGCATAAACAGGCATTCCATATACTTCACCATTCCATAAGTCAATACCGTGATGTTCTCCACTCCAATCTTTTCTTGGTGTTTTACCAGTATATACTGATGATACGGTACCATAAGCAATTGGATATCTCCAACCACTGGCATATACTACATTAACACATGAATCAAGAGATTGATCTAGTGAACAGCCTATACTTTTATAATAGTTAATTACTTTCCTACTATCACGAATATCTTCTTCAATAGTAGCTCCATCTTTGTCAAGAGTGTTTAGATTAGCTCTTAATTTTACTAGTTTAGAGTTATATTCATTATTTTGATTTTCTAACTGGACTTGTTTTTCTGCTAGTTCTTTCTTTTTTTGTTCTAATTCATTATTTAATCTTTCTAATTCGTCCATCAATTCATTATTATGACCGGTAAGCTGTGATACTACTGAATATCTATATATAAAATCAGTATAAGAATCTGCTTCAAATAAATATTCTAGATAAACATTTTCTCCACTTGATATTTGAAGAAATTTTAATAGTTCATCAGTCTCTTTACTTTTAGCTTCGATTTCATTTTGATTATTAATTATTTCTTGTTCAGATGTCGCTATTTCTTTTTTTGTATTAATAATATTAGCGTTAATAGTATTTATTTGAGAATTTAGTGTATTTATCTCAGACTGAGTAAGGCTTTTTTTATTTTTATTTTCATTATAGTCTTTTTCTAATTTATCAAGTTCTTCTTGTAATTGTCTTAATGTTTTAGCCTCTACTTGATAACTAGGAATAAGTATCATACTCATTATTATAAATATAAATATTAACTTTCTTTTCATATAATCACATCTTTCTAGAATAATTATATATTAAATGTTGATTTTAGTCAATATTTAGGTTTTATTTTACATTTTTTAGCAATCTTTATTTATATCTCTTTTAACAAATCCAACTAAAAAGATAAGTACTATTGTTAAATATAGTATTATTTTTATATTATTTATTAAATATCCTATTAGACACATAATGCTTCTTGTTATACAGAATATTAATTCCACTAATAAAAGATATCCTCCTATATTAGTATCTTTTTTGATATTATATATATTTTCAGATGATACTATTTCAAACATTTTAATACCTAGTCCTTCAAATAGTCCTATTATTAAGATTAGATATTTATTATATATATTTAATTTTAATAATAGGAATAGACAAAATATTATATTTAGATATTTAAAATATTTTTTATCATTTACTTTTCTAGTAAAAAAATAGATAAATATACATGATGAAATACCAAGAATGACGTTATATATTCCTACATATGTTATTTTACTATTTACAAATAAATATAGATATAATGGCTGCAGAGAAAGATTTATTACTTTTGCTTGTTCCAAAATAAAGAATTTTAATTTATTTTTTTCTATCTTTTGATATTTTATTTTTTCTTTACCTATACTTGCTTCAAATTTGAATAATGGTATAAATGATACTATAGATAATATTACTACAAAAAGGGCTAAGGCAAATGTGGATAATTTACTTTGAATATATCCTCCTATTAAAGATGATAATATTATAGCTATATTAGTAAATATTAATATATTACCAATATTTTCTTTTTTATTATCTTCTAATGCCTTTATAGCATAATAATGTCTTAGAGTATGATATGTATAAGATCCTATAGAATAAATAATACTAAATATTAGAAGGCTTTTTGTTGTTTTTGGCATAATAGACATATAATAAAAACTTAGGCTAAATATTATACTAGATAGTATTAAGATATATTTTGATTTTATTTTATTTAAGATGTATATAGTTATAACACTAGTTAATGCTCCTAGTAAATAGAGTACTGTAAAAAATAAGAGAATATCTTTTAAAGAATAATCCATCTTATATAATAATACAGCACTATATACTTCAGGAATATTTCTAGATAATGTTGATAGTAATATAAATATATTATATCTTTTTATATTATTCATGTTATCACCATTTATTAGTATGTATTTTATTTATTTTATGATACAATATTGATTGGGTGATTTGATGTTTAAATATACTTTGGATAATAAAAGATATCATACTCTTAATTATTACTTAAGAAATAAATTTAATTCTAAGGTATGTAAGATTAGTTTGAATGCTGGTTTTACTTGTCCTAATATTGATGGTACAAAAGGATATGGTGGATGTATATACTGCTCAAAGAGTGGTTCGGGAGAATTTGGTGGTAATCCTAGTAAGAGTTTAGTAGAACAATTTAATGATGTTAAAGAAGTATTAGCTAAAAAATGGCCTAATGCTAAGTATATTGCTTATTTTCAAGCAAGAACTAATACTTATGCTCCTCTTCTTGTATTAAAGGAGAAATATGAGAGTGTTTTGGGTATAGATAATGTTATTGGTCTTGATATTGCTACTAGATGCGATGCTATTAGTGATGATACTTTAGATTACTTAGAAGAATTATCTAAAAGAACTTTTTTAACTATTGAACTTGGACTACAAACTACTAAAGAAGAGACTTCTATCCTTATTAATAGAGGACATACTTTAAAAGAATTTGATGATATGGTTAAAAAACTTAGGGATAGAAATATTAATGTAGTAGTGCATATTATTAATGGTCTTCCTTATGAGAACGAAGATGATATGTTAAATACTGTAAGGCATCTTAATAAACTTGATATTCAAGGTATTAAGATTCATATGCTTAATATTGTTAAAGATACTCCTTTGGAAGTTTTATATAATAAAGAGAAATTTCATATTTTGACTAAAGATGAATATATTGATATTGTTATTAAGCAATTAGAGTTATTGAATGAAAAAATAGTAATACATAGAATTACTGCTGATCCAGATATTAAATCTTTAGTGGAACCTAAATGGCTTGTTAAGAAATTTTGTATTCTAAATGACATTGATAAAGAAATGGTAAGAAGAGATACTTATCAGGGTAAATATTTTAATAGTTAATATTAAGTACCATCTGGTACTTTTTTATATGTATAAAAGAAAAAGAACTTTAGTAGTTCTTTAGAATAATCTTAATATATCATTAAATGTTACATATATCATTAGAAGCATTAATAGACCAAATACGATAGTATTTACCATTCCTTCTACTTCTCTTTTTATTGGTTTTCTTCTTATTTTTTCTATTATTAGGAATAATACTCTTCCTCCATCAAAGGCTGGGAATGGTAATAGATTTATTACTCCTACATTCATTGATAAATAAGCTGTTAGATATATTATACTTTGGATTCCTTGTTTTGCTTGAGAGTCCACTACGATATAGATACCTACTGGTCCTGATAAGTCTTTTACCGATACTCCTCCTACGAAAAGTTGTTTTAATGTGGTTAGCATTAATTTATATAATCCTATGGTAGTATTTCCAGCATAAGATAAAGCATTTGTAAAGCCATGTTTTACGGTATTATCTAAGCTTATACCTACTACGTAACTTTTATTTCCTTCTTCATTAGTAATGGTCTCTGGAGTTACTTTTACTTCTCTTATTTTATTATTAGTATCTTTTAAGGTGAATGTCATTTCTTTTCCTTCACTTATTCCTATATATAGTTGTACTTCACTCCAACTTGATATTTTGTGATTATCTATTTTTAGAATGGTATCACCTTTTTCTATACCAGCAGCAAAAGCTGGATATTCTGGATTTACATTGGCTACGATAGGTTTAGTTGATACACTTCCCCATATTAGACCTATTAGAAATAATAATACAAAAGCTGTTATGAAGTTGTTCATTACTCCTGCAATCATAATAAGAAATCTTTGCCATACTGGTTTGCTATACAGCATTCTTTCTTTTGGTATTTTGCTGTTATCATCGGCATCTTCACCTGCTAAAGATACGAAACCTCCTATTGGAATTAGTCTTAGGCAATATTCTGTTTCGCCACCTTTCTTTTTATAGTGAAGTAGTTTTGGTCCCATTCCTATTGAAAATTCATATACATATACTCCGAACATTTTTGAAAAGATAAAATGTCCAAATTCATGTACTAATACTATTCCCCCTAAAATTACTATAAACCATATTATTCCCATTATTTTTTTCCTCCTTATAAAATACTAAGTAATAGTGCCATACCTAAACTTACGAATATTACACTATCGAATCTATCTAATATTCCACCATGACCTGGTATTAGATTTGAATAATCTTTCTTACCGAAATATCTTTTTATACTACTAAAGACTAAATCTCCTAATTCACTAAGAATAGTTAATATTATACTTAATATAATTATCTTTATAATAGATAGGTCATTTATAAACATTATATAATACATACTTCCAATAAATAAACCTGTTAAGGCTCCTATTAAAGAACCTTCGATTGTTTTTTTAGGTGATATAGTGGTAAAATGTTTTCTTCCTATTAACATACCACCTATATAAGCATACGTATCTGTAATAAAAGATATTATAAATATATATATACACTTATGAATACTTAACTCTCGCATAGTAATTATATTGCTAAAGGCAAATGATAAAAAGTATGTTATTCCTAAGAAATAAAAGGCATCATTTATATTATACTTTTCTTTATTATTATAAAATACTATTGGTAGTATTAGTATTAATATTGGCAGATATATTAATACTTTTATATCTAGAGTATACAATGTATTATTTAGTAATATTAATAACATAGAAATTGATGATAATATTTTTATTGCTTTGATATCTTTATTTTTATATTTTATATCTATAAGTTCTTTTAATCCTAATAATGCCACTAATGATATTGTTATAGCAAATGGAATATCTCCTAAAAGGATAGATGTTATTAGAACTATTAGAACTATAGCTCCTCCCAGAATTCTTTTTTTCATATTTCCTCCTTAAGTTATTTTTCTAGTTCTTTAGTCATACAATACTTATCTATTTGTGCAACCAATAATTTTTGATTATCTAATTTTGTTATTCCTATAACATTGTTATCATTCGCTAAAATAGTTATCATTTTTAAACTCGCGGGATTCCGCTATTTTATTAATAACAATATCACTAGGATTGTCAAGATTTTTATATTGCCTTTTTGACTTTTGTATAGTTTATAAAACTTTAAGCTATTTTGTAATCATCTTCTAATGAGAAAACGACATTTTCTTCTATCCATGTTTTTCTTGGTGATACTGAATCTCCCATTAAAACGGATACTCTTTTTTCTGCTAGAGCAGCATCTGTTATATTTACTTTGATTAGTTTTCTTTCTTCTGGATTCATAGTTGTTTCCCAAAGTTGACTAGCATTCATTTCACCTAGTCCTTTATATCTTTGAACTCTATAGTTTGTTTTGCCTTTTGTTTCTTCTTTTAATTCTTCATTAGTCCAAGCATAGACATGTTTACTACCATGACTTACTTTATATAATGGAGGCATGGCTATATATAGATGTCCATCTTCTATTAAAGGTCGCATATATCTATAGAAGAATGTAAGAAGTAAGCACTGGATATGAGCTCCATCATCATCAGCATCGGTCATAATTATTACTTTACCATAGTTTATATCTTTGACATTAAAATCTGCTCCGACACCTGCTCCAATAGTATATATTAGAGTATTTATTTCTTCATTTTTGAATATTTCTTCCATTCTTGTTTTTTCGGTATTTAATACTTTACCACGAAGTGGTAAGATAGCTTGAGTTTTTCTATCTCTTCCTTGTTTAGCAGAGCCACCAGCAGAATCTCCTTCTACGATGAATAGTTCTTTTTCACTTGCTTTTCTACTTTGAGCTGGAGTTAATTTACCTGATAATAGTTTTTCTGTTTTCTTGGTATCTTTGCCTTTTCTTGTTTCTTCTCTGGCACGTCTTGCGGCTTCTCTAGCTTCTTTACCTTTTAATGCTTTGTTTATTATTCCGGTAGCTACTGTTTTGTTTTCTTCTAGGAAGTATTTTAACTTTTCTGATGTTATAGATTCTACGATCGTTCTAGCTACAGGAGTTCCTAATTTGGCTTTAGTTTGTCCTTCAAATTGTAATAGGTCTTCGGGAATTTGAACGGATATGATAGCGGTTAATCCTTCTCTTACATCTGAGCCATCAAAGCTTTTATCTTTACCTTTTAAATAGCCATTAGCTTTTGCATAATCATTTAATACTTTTGTAATAGCAGTCTTGAAGCCTACTTCATGAGTACCTCCATCACTTGTTTTTACATCATTAACAAATGATACAATGTTTTCAGAATAGCCATCAGTATATTGCATAGCTACTGAAACGTTTATTTTATCTTTACTAGAAGTAAAACATAATGGTTTATGTAGAGTGTTTTTTTCTTCATTTAGATATTCGCAGAAGGCTTCTAAACCATTTTCATATAAGAATTTTTCACTTCTTCCTTCTATTTCATCTACTACTTCTATTGTAAGTCCACTAATAAGGAAGGCACTCTCTTGCATTCTTTCACATATAGTAGAAAAACTAAATGTTGTTACTGGAAAGATAGCAGGATCTGGTTTGAATTTTACAGTGGTTCCAGTTCTATTTGTTGTTCCTACTTTTTTTAATGGTACTACTACTTTACCACCGTTTTCAAATTTGATATAGTATTCTCCACCATCTCTTCTGGTTACTACTTCCATAACACTACTTAAAGCGTTTACTACTGATCCACCTACTCCATGAAGTCCTCCAGATACTTTATAACCACCTTCAGTAAATTTACCACCAGCATGTAATACTGTATATATTACTTCGGGAGTTGATTTTCCAGATGAATGCATACCTACTGGCAAACCTCTTCCTTTATCAGTTACACTTACTGAACCATCTTTATGTAATACTATTTTTAAATGGTTACCATAGCCATTTAATGCTTCATCTATTGAGTTATCAACTATTTCCCATACAAGATGATGTAATCCTCTTTTATCAGTAGATCCAATATACATACCTGGTCTTTTTCTTACTGCTTCTAAACCTTCTAGTATTTTTATTGAACTTTCATCATATTTTGCTGCCATACTATCACTCTTTCTATTAAATTCATATTAATTATACTATAAATACTAGTTTCAATCAAGATACTTGTCATTTTTATTTACATTTATTAAATAAAAAAAGAAGAGTGATTAATCTTCTTTATGCTATAATTTTAGAGATTATAAGCTCTAAAATTCTTTTTGAAGACTATAGGCTTCAAAAAACCTCTCACAACAAAGTGTGAGAGGAATTATTTAATTTAAATTTCCTTCTAGCATTTCTTTAAATTTTAAACAATCATCAATACTATAATTACTGATTAAACTTATATTAATAGCATCATCAACACTAATATTTGAACTATTAGTAAATTGTTTTAATTCTTTTAACATAGCAATCATCTTTTTATAATCCTCTAAAGTATATGTAGACTTACTAGTATGTTTTTCTTCTATTAAAGTATTATCTTCTTTTTCAGTATCCACTATTGATATAGGTTCTTCTACTAATTCAGATGGTTCTACTAAACTATCTAATGATATAGTATTATTTGATAATCTTTCTTTAATATTTTTAGCTTTTTCTCTCTTAGTTATTTCTTCTACTGTTACTTTAGGTTCTTCTATTATAACTTTATTGGGTTTAATAGTAGGTAATACTCGATTTTCATCTATAACATCTTGGAAAGATATATTCTCTGATTTTTTATCTTTATATTTCTTTTCATATTCTTCTTGTGGATTTGTTATATTATATTCGATATTTTTATTAGAATTATTATCATAATATATTGCTTTAACTGTTCCATTTAATATATCATTAAATGTTACTTTAGATTCTTTTATAATATTATCTTCTTTTTCTTTTGCATTAGCACTAGAAGTAACTATAATTTTATCTTTAACCAATACTGGTTCTTCTACTACTTTATTATTAGATGACTCCTCTAAAGGAATATTATCAATAACTATTTCGTTAGTAGTAGGTACTTTAGTTTTCTTCTTAAGAGTAATTCTATCACAAATTATATTTGTTAAATATACTACGATTAATGATAATAACCAAATTATTATCATACTCATATTTAATTCTAATATTACTACTAAATTAGTATTAGTGTATAGAGAGTTTACTGAGAAAATGTCTATCTTATTCTTAGCTATGATATTTAGTATTATGGCTAAGAATATATTATTTATAATAAATGCAGTAGTATTAATTACTTTATAGGTTTTTGGTAATTTTATACTTAGTATGCTCATTATAAATACTACCAATAACAATATTAATGTAGTTATATATAAATATATTGATGGGAAATAAATTCCTCTAAAAAATATTGTTGTAAAGTTATCAAAAGTAGTAGATAATATTTTATAATTACTAATAATACTGATACTAAATACTACTATAAATGATAATATCATTGATAATATATATTTTTTCTTATTTAATATTTTTACTAAATATAATAATGTAAGTATTATAAGTAATATAGTAAAAATTAGAATTATTTTATAATCTAGTAATATATCAAGTAATATTTTTAATTTTTCAAGTATTGTTAAATAGGTCATTTTCTCACCCCCCTTTTTATATTATTTTTTATTCTTGACTTATTAGCTCCGCTATATAGATTGTTTGATGAGTATCATCATCTTTAGTACAGGTAATTAATGTAAGAGTTGTTTTATTTTTATTTCTAAATATTCTTACTCGTCCTGTTTTTTCTTCATTATATATATTTGTTATTTTATATATGTATTTGCTATTATTATAATGAATAGTAATTGTATCCTCTTTTTCTAATTTGTATAAATTAGAAAAATAACTATTATTATAGTTACCAGAATGTCCCGCTATTATAAGGTTACCATTTGTAACATCAGGATAGCTTGATTCTGGAAGTACATATAAATTAAATTTAACATTATTTAGATTTGATGTTTTATCATAAAATCCTTTATATAAACTAATTTTTGGAATATCTATTATTCCTAAATATTCTTCATAAGTGTAATCATTATTTTCTTCTTTTTGATTTTCATTTGTAACTTCTTCATCAGTAGTAGTTGTTGCTTGACTTTCTGTAGTATCTACATTTGATAAAGCTAAATTCATTTCACTAAATACAACATCCCTTTTATCTTTTATATAATCAGATAGTAAAACGAGAGTACCACTTATAACAAGTATTACTCCCGCTGCAATCTGGTATTTTAAATTATATTTCCCCATTATTCTTTTTATAGTTTCTGTATATTAATGCAGAACCTAGTCCTATAATAAGTAAACCTATTAAGGATGTTGTAATTGTTTTAAATGTTCCTGTACTTGGAACTTCAACAGTTTCAGGCTTGTTATACATAATTATATCACCATCTACTGTTCCATCTTCATTTACTGTAAATGTTATTGCTTCTTTAGATAATTCATAACCTTCTGGAGCTAAAACCTCAGTTAATGTATATTTACCAGGTTCAAGTCCTTCGATAACATGTGGTTCATTAGTAGAAACCCAAGCTTCTATTAACTCGCCTTTCTCATTTCTAAGCTCTAGTTTTGCTCCTGGAAGTTCTTCACCAGTAGTAAAATCTTTTTTACTAATTAATACTGACTTCTTAGGTGAGTTATACATAACTACTTTTCCATCTACTGTTCCGTCTTCTTTAACAACGAAAGTAACAGTCTCAGTACTTAATTTATAACCTTCTGGAGCCATTTCTTCAGTTAATGTATATTTACCAGGTTTTAATCCTTCAATAATATGTGATTCTTCAGTAGATGTCCAAGAATCAACAACATTTCCGTTTTCATCTTTTACAGTAAGTTTTGCTCCTGGTAACTCTTCACCTGTAGTTGCATCTTGCTTACTGATAACTACTTTTGATATTTTTTCAATATTTAATTTTACTGAATCATTAACATATTTTGTTTCTGGATATATTGTAGCAGTTGTTTGGAATCTTGAATGAGTTGGTGTATATAAATATGCTTTATTAATTGTTCCTGAACCACTTACTACTACAGAAAATTCTGTTGATAATTTGTTAATGCTTTCCACTGGAACTTGTACATAGAAAGTTAATCCTTTAGTGAATTCACTACCATCTTTGTTGACAATAGTTGTTCCTTTAGGAGCATTTGATGGTTTAATACTATAATATCCTGTTGTTCCTGATGCTGATATTGTAATAGCATCACTTCTATAATATTTTCCATCTTCTGTTAGATGTAATGTATTGCTTTCAGCACTTAATTTTAGAGTTGGTTCAGTATAAGAGTAAGATGCTGCTCCTGATACTAATTTGTTTATCCATTGTACTGCGGTATTACTTTGACCACGATATGTACCATTTGCTATATCAAAATTAGCAAAAATACTATCACTTGGATTAATTAGGTACCAAATAGCTAAACCAGTAATATAATAATCTTCATCATTATTACCAGTTAAACTCTTATTTGGATAACCGTTTTCCATTACGTATGCATATTTTGCATCTAGTTCTTCACTTAAATAATATGTTTCTGTTCCATCTACAACGTCATTTTTTCTTTGCATACAATAAATAACTTTACCATCTGAATTAACCTTATAATAGAAGTGATAATTCATTCCGTTGAAGTAATTGGCTCCTGATAATCTATGTAAGTCTCTAAATCTAACTGTATAACTACCAGGGGCAGTTGATTCGGCATTAACTGTTACTCCTAAAACAGCTACTAGTGCCACTAATAATGTAAATAAAATATTTTTGAATTTCATAATATAAAACCTCCCTTTGAAATTGTTTAATATATTATCACTTTTTCTGCGTTTTGTCAATATTTTGATACCTATTACGATAATATTCTTTCATTTATATTTTATTCTTTTTCAATATATTTTTATGCCTTCTTCGCCTTGTGCTGAATATAATAGCAATTTTTTACTAAAAAGTCAAGTTTATATAAAAAACGGATGCTATTTACATCCATTTGAATTTTATTTTTTCTTATCAATCATTTCATTTATTACTGTGCCAAAAGTAGCTATGTTTTGCATATCTGATGGTACTATTATCTTTGTTGATTGACCTTCTGCTAATTTTTCTAAGGCTTCATAACTTTTTAAGGTTAAAACTGATGTATCTGCTTTAGCTTCTCTTAATAGTTTTATACCATCAGCTTCAGCCTTCTTTATTTTTAATAATGCTTCTGCTTCTCCTTCGGCCATTTTTATTTGGGCTTCTTTTTGTGCTTCAGCCTTTAATATAGCTGATTCTTTTTCACCTTCGGCAATTAAGATACTAGATTTCTTTTCACCTTCAGCTTGAAGTATTTTTTCTCTTCTTTCTCTTTCTGCTCGCATTTGTTTTTCCATTGCTTCTTGAATATCCCTTGGTGGTAAAATATTTTTTACTTCTACTCTGTTTACTTTTATGCCCCATGGATCGGTAGCTTCATCTAAAATACTTCTCATTTTAGAATTTATAATATCTCTTGAAGTTAGAGTTTGGTCAAGTTCTAATTCTCCAATGATATTTCTAAGTGTTGTAGCGGTCAAATTTTCTATAGCACTTATTGGTGACTCTATTCCATAAGTATATAGTTTTGGATCTGTAATTTGAAAATATACTACAGTATCTATTTGCATTGTAACATTATCTTTAGTTATTACTGGTTGTGGAGCAAAATCTTTTACTATTTCTTTTAAAGTAACTTTGTTAGATATTCTATCTATAAATGGTATTTTGAAATGTAGTCCATTTTGCCATGTAGTTAAATAACTTCCTAATCTTTCTATTACATATTCTCTTGCTTGTGGTACGATAATAACGTTTGGTATAACGAATAATACCACTAAAATTAAAATAATAATTAATACATTCATATTTAATCCTCCCATTTTTCTACTTTTAGTTTTACACTATCTATAGATAATACTTTTATGTATTCTCCTTTAGAAATATTACTACTACTATAAGCTGACCAAAGCTTACCATCTACTTTTACTTCTCCAATATCATTTTTGGTGATATCAGAAGTAACTACTCCTTTCATACCAATAATTCGATCTAGATTAGTGCAAACTTTTTTAGTATTAATTTTTTTATATATACTCTTACTAATAGGCATTAATATAACACCCACTATTACAAATACCCCTATTTGAATATATAGATTATCTGTAAAAAGAGATATAATCATTGTTAATATTCCACTTATAACAAACCAGATACTTATTAGATTTGTTGTTATAACTTCTAATATTCCTAATAGTACTACTATTAAAAGCCATATATATAACATATTTACCACCTACCTATTTATATGTTAATTATATGTATTTATTTCCTTTCTTTTATTATAACAGAATATTATTATTTATTCTATATTTATTTACAATATTTTTAATCTTTGTTATAATTGTTATGGAGGATGAATATGGGGACAGATTATATTAGTTTTTTATTTCAAATTATGGCTTGTTTTTTACTTAGTGCATGTATTGGTGTTGAAAGACAATATAGAAGAAGAAATGTTGGTCTTAGAACTATTATTTTAGTAAGTTTAGGTTCTTTTCTATTTGTTAGGTTTTCTTTTGCTTTTCCAAAGTCAGATATGACGAGAGTGGCCGCTCAAGTAGTAGCTGGTATTGGTTTTTTGGGAGCTGGAGTAATCATAAAGGATGATAAATCTGTTAAGGGACTTACTACTGCTGCTACGCTATGGTGTAGTGCTGCTATTGGTATTCTTTGCTCAGCTAACTTAATTTTTGAGGCTGCTATTGGTACAGTACTTATACTATTTACTAATATTATCTTAAGAAGCGTCAATAGTAAAATTAATTTTTTAAGTGGTAATGTTAATTATAATTTATATCATTATACTATTGTTTGTGAGGAAAAAAACGATAGTAGTTTACTTAAAATTATTAAAGAAATAGTACGAAAATATAAAATTTCTATTAAAAGTTTAGAAACCAATGATTTAGAAAATGGTAATGTAAAAATATCGCTTTGTATATTAAGTAATTGTGCTAATGATAGTTTTAGTAGTGAAATTATGCAGAAGTTATCTGAAAGACGTGATGTTATTTCTATATCACTTAATAAGGAAGATGGAAAGTTTTTATACGAAGAAGAGGAATTATAAAAATATCTAGTATTTATAATTTAATAATACTAGATATTTTTTTTATTACTTTTTTTTCTATTCTGGATATGTATGATTGTGATATTCCTAGCATATTTGCTACTTCTTTTTGGGTCATTTCTTTTTTTCCATTTAAACCATATCTTAATTCTATTATTTCTCTATCGCGGTCTTCTAATTTTGATACTTCTTGATACATCATATACTTATCTAATTCTTCTTCAATAGGTTTAGTAACAATATCATCGTCTGTACCTAGGACGTCCTCTAAATGTAATTCATTTCCTTCTGAATCAAAGGATAATGAATCTTCAAATGATACTTCTGTTCTTTTTCTTTTAGTTTTTCTTAAATACATTAGTATTTCATTATCTATGCATCTAGAAGCATAAGTTGCTAGTTTAATATTTTTATCATTTTGATAGGTGTTTACTCCTTTTATTAAACCAATCGTACCAATAGATACTAAGTCTTCTAAATCTATTTTTGTATTTTCATATTTTTTTGCTAAAAAAACTACTAATCTTAGGTTATGTTCTATGAGTTTATCACGTGCTTTCATATCACCATTTAAAAAGAGATTTATATATTTTTCTTCTTCTTCTTTTTCTAGTGGTTCTGGTAAAATATCTGTGCTTCCAACATAGAATAAGTAATTTAATTTACTAAATATTTTTTTTAATAGTTTTAACATGTTATCACCCTTTCATTAAGTCTTTATGTAACAATACTTCGACACCATTTATTGTACTAGGACTAGAAGAGAATGCCACTAGTAAATTGTTTTTATACCCTATTTTTTCAATATATACTTTTTCAGGCTTTATACATTTTAGTAGTCCTTCTCCATTAATTGTATGATATGGTACTAGAATAAATTTATCTTCTTTTTGATATTTTTTATCTACGAGAATTATTGGTCTTTTTTTATAAGGATCATATAAATTGTTTCCGGTATCTAGAAATCCTATTAATGATATTTTTTCTTTATCTTTAAAATATATGTCTACTTTATAATAATTATTATAAGTGTTTTTTATTTTCTTATTTTCTTTTATATATAGTGTCATTACTTCAATAGATAGTATTATTATTACTAAGTAGTTTAAATAGATATTTAATGTTACCTTGGAATTAAATAAATATATTAGTCCTCCTAATAAGATGCTTAGTATGTATGTATATAGTATATTGGTTAAGAAGTATCTTATATTTTTATACTTAAAAGCTATTGTTATCATTAGTATTATGGTTATTAGTTCTAATAATAATCTATTTATACTTGTAAATAACATAAGAGATGATATTCCTCCTAATAAAGATGATATTAGTATTCGTTTATAGGTAGTATTTCTTTTTAATAATATACTTACAGAGGTTATGATTATTATATCCATAATGGTATTAAATAAAAAAAATAAATCAATATATATTCTCATATATTGATTATAAAAAAAAGAATATAAATATTTTGTCGATTTATATTCTATTCAAATACTTTATTTTCGTCTCCAGCGCAATATCCCTCTCCGATTTTTTTGCCTTCAACATATTCTTTGCCAGAAATATTACAGCCCATTTTAGTAACGGCATCTTGAAGATATCCTCCAAATGCCTTTACTGCTCCTATTGCTATTACAGTAATTAAGGATATAATAAGTACATACTCTACAAGGGTTTGTCCTTTTCTATTTAACTTCATATTTCCACCTCACGTATTATTAAATATATCTAAGATAATTGTACTATATTTTTTTTAATATTGCAAGTACTATTCGCATTTATAATTAAAGTCATATGTAAATTGTTTAGTTTGACAATTAAATGTTACAGACACTTCTTTGTTTGTTAAATCATCATTATTTATTGAATTTTTTATATCACCATCTATTTTTCCAGTCTCTATTAGTTTAGATATAGGAATTTTTTTGGTATTATCACAAGTGAAACCTAAATCATATTTATTTTCATTTACATAGAGCTTAGTGGCACTAATGATATTCTTTTTTAAACTTTCACATGATTTTTGTTTATTTATAGATATCATATTGATTACATTAGGAATTAAAATCATGGATATTATTGCAATTATGGCTATTACCATTAATAACTCTATTAAAGTAAATCCTTTTTTATTCATAAATACTCCTATTCTTAACCATTGGAACTATTAGAAGTAAAATAGTCTTCTTCTAAGTCTTCAGTTATTTTATCTATATTATTTTTTTTAGAGGATAATATTGCTAAATATGTACTTGTAAGTACAACGAATAGTATTAGTAATCCATATAAAACGCTAGTTATAGCAAATCCTTTATTATTTAATTTCATTAGTACCTCCTTAGTAAGTGATTATTTTTTTATCTGTATTAACTAATTTATCTTTATCTGTTTCTTTTATTACAATTGTATCTGGATTTCCATCAGATATATATTTGGTACTTTTTAACATATTAAATACCATGGCTATGTCAAATTCTTTACCATTATTGTCATAGGCACGACATCTTTTTAGAAAGGTTTTATCAAAGTTTTTATCAAAGCATGATACTTCTGGTTCCCATCCTACTCTTAAAGCGGCTTCTGTAATATAATTTTTATCGTTGTAATTTGTTGATAATACGTATTTAAAATTAGCGTTATCTTTGCTATATGGACTACCAAATGGAAGTGCTATTATTTTTACATATTTATTAGGAATTGTTTTTTCTAATTCGTCATATACATAAGCTATTTCTTTTTGTACTCTTTCAGGAGTTGATTTTTTGATATCTAAGTGAGTTTGTGTATGGTTGCCAATGTCATAGCCATTTTCTACCATCCATTTTAATATTTTTTCGTTATATTCGCTCTGATTGAATATACCTCCATTAACAAAGAATGTAGCGGTTACTGTAACATCTTTGTGATTTTTTTTGAATTCTTCAAGTATACCGACTGCACTGTCTTTGTCAATAATTATATTGCCATTATCATCTAAGCCTGTTACTTTTATATTATCTTCGTTTCCATCATCAAAAGTGATAATGATTGGGCTTTTACCATATGATGCTGTTACTTTACCATTTATGTAGTCCTCTAAACGGATCATTTCATATCCATTCTCGTAATAATATTCTAAATCTTTTCTGAATGCTTCGGGAGTTCTATTGTAACCGTCTTTGTCAACGTTACCTCCTACTGTTCCTGTACTATTTGCGGTTTTTTCTCTAATACCATGATACATCATTATTGGTACTTTACCTAATTCGTTAATATTGTCACTAGCTAGTTTTTCTTTATCTAATTTTCCTAAAGAGATTACTACATCTAATTTCATACATTTATCTATTTTAGTATTTTCTTTTATACTTTGTGATATTACTTTATCTTTGGGAATATCATCACTATAGTCATATGTTATATTGGCTTCTAGTGAATACTTTGATACTAGTGTATTTACTTCGGTAATATCGTTTAATTTTGGCATTAATTCTTCTTGATGCTTATTGTTTTTTGGTATTACTTTAAATACTACTATTAATGCTAATACTATTATTATAAATAGTATCAATGCTATTTTACCTACATTGGAATTTTTTTTATGTCTACTCATATATATCCTCCTATTCATAAGTTAATTATAATATATTTTTGATGATTTTGGAAGATATAATATAAAAATATAGTACAAATATATATGTACTATATTTAATTATTTCTTAAATAGTCTACTGCTTCATTAAAATTATCAACTTTAATTATATTTAATTTATAATTATATTTTTCTTTTGTTTCTATGGCTTCTTTATAATTAGCGGATGGTACGAAAACGATATCCATTTTATCCTTGGCTGCACCCATTATTTTATATTTTATACCATCTATTTCTCCTACTGAACCATCAGCGGAAATGGTACCTGTACCTGCTATATTTCTTCCTTTTATGATATCTTCATCGCTTATAGCGTTATATACTGTTAATGTTAGCATTAATCCACCTGAGGCTCCGGCTTCGCTACTTTTGAATTTTATATCTACTTTTGGATCAAGGTCATATTCATATTCTGTTATTATTATTACGCCTACTGCTTTAGTATTGCTTTCATTAGATATTTTACTTGTTACTTTCATTTCTTTATTATTTCTTAAAATGGTAAACTCTACAGTATCATCTATATTTTTAGATGATATTATTTGTTTTATTTCTTTAATATCTTCGCATTCTATATTGTCTGCTTTTAAAATTATGTCACCAACTTTAAGTCCGTTTTCCTTAGTAGTGGCTATTACAATATTTGTTTTTTTCTTTATATCTATCTTTTTGTTGGCACTTGTATATGCTACCATAGTGGCTATATCTAAAGAATTATCACGCATTATTTTGTTTCTTTCTTTTACTTCTTCTGTTGATTCGTTAGATATTCTTCTTGTAGATTCTTTTTCGATATCCCAATGTTTTAATTTGGCTACTATATATGTTCCAGGAGTTAATTCATATTCACTTACATATAGCATATTTAAACTACCATCTTTATTTTTATCATAGTTCTGCATTACTACCCTGTCGGTTATATTTATTGTTCCTCCAGGAGCCATGGCATAATATGGTAATTTTATATATAAACAAATTACTAGAATTAATAGTGTTATTAAAAATTTGTAATTTTCTTTTATAAAATTTTTTATTTTCATTATATCACCCTTATTATTTTTTTCTATGTTATATCATATAATTGATTATGAAAAAATATTCTAACCAAATTATAGTGATTGTTACTTTTATTATTTTAATACTTATTTTTTTTAATAAGTCACTTGTATCCGATACTATTATTTCTTCTTTTTATATTTGGTTTAATACTCTTGTACCATCAATGTTTCCTATGTTTGTTACTTCTAATATATTAATTAGTTATAATTTTATTATGTATATACCAAGAGTCATTACTTTTTTCTTTAGTAAGTTATTTAATATTAGTAAAGAAGCTGTACTAGTTCTATTTATTTCTTTAATAGCGGGATTTCCGAATAATGCAATGGCAATTAGATCTTCTTATGATATGAAACTTATTTCTAAATTAGAAGCTGAACATCTTCTATTAATATGTCATTTTGCTAATCCTTTATTTGTATTAGAAACAATAGGTGTCTTCTATTTAAAGAATAATATGTATGGAATTATTATTCTTATTTCACATATATTATCTAATATAATAATTGGTATTATCTTTAGAAATAAGAATATTCCTACTAGTGATAATTATATATCGAAAAAGACTAATTGTCAAAGTTTTGGTGCTTTATTTTCTCTTAGTATTAAAAAAAGTGTAAACACACTTTTTATGATATCTGGGATTGTTACTTCTTTTTTAATTGTTAGTACTTTAATATGTCATATTTTTGCTTTGGATGATTATTTATCAGTACTTGTTAAGGCAGTCTTAGAAATGACTATGGGGTTATCTTCTTTATCGTTACTTAATATTAGTGACATTTATAAAGTTATAATTTCTTCGATGATTATTTCTTTTGGAGGACTGTCTATTCATATGCAGGTTATTAGTATTTTAGATGATAAAATTAGATATCGTAATTATTTTATTGGGAGATTATATCAAGTTTTTTTATCTATAATATTTTCGGCTATGTTTTTTAAGTTACTTGGTTAGTTTTTTTATTTTTTGTTTATATACTTCGGTATTGTCTTTAATATCATAGTTTAATTCATCACTAACATAGGAAAATATATCGGGTATAAGATTAATTGCTTTGGTAAATATATGATATCCTTCATTTATTTCGTTTATGGTATATGTTTTTTTTTGGTATGAATCTATTAGCCAATTGGTAAACACTTCATATAGAAATAAGTTTATTTCTAGAAGAGGAGGAATTATTTCTTCTTTGGTTGTAATATCTTTTTTACTTTGTAATACTAAATCCATATTATATAAAAATCTACCAATGGCAGTATAAGTTGCATATTCTTTTAATCTTGTTACTAAATGATATAAGTCTGCGGTAAAGTATAGATTTTGCATTTCTTTCTTTCCTATTACTTTTTCTATAATAATGGATAATATTGCTTCATATTTGTATCCTGATGAAGCTATACTGGCCCCAAAAAAGTGATTGTTTATTGCTTCGGTATATCCTTCGTTTAATGCATAACTAATATTAGCTTTATTGGTTATTTGGTAAAAGCCTATATGATATTCTTCATTACTATGACTACTACTAGCCATATGTAATAGTTCATGGTTAAAGGTATTATATGGATTTAAATCATTGGCTGGAAATATTTCTATAGTATTTTTATCTGGTAAATAATGTCCTGCATCTTTATTTAGTTTAAGTTTAGTTAATATATCATCTTTATATTTTATTGTCAGAGTTGATATGTTATTATAAAAGTTGGTTAATTCGTTTTCTGTTAAATTCTTTTTTAGGACATTATAAAAAGAAGATACAAAAGGACGATGAATGGCTTTTATATTATCAAATACTTCTATTTTTTGCGGGTTGTTTGTTATAATTGCTTTAGCTATTTTAACTGTTTTTGTTTCACTATTCATATGCACACTCTTTTCTTGGTAAATTTATTATATTATTATATTATTAAAAAAGCAAGATAAAAGACTTCAGAAATGAAGTCTTTGAATTGTTAATATATGGTGACCTGTATGGAATTCGAATCCATGAATGTTGCCTTGAGAGGGCAATGTGTTAAGCCACTTCACCAACAGGCCATAATGTCTTTTTTGAGACATTATTATTTTAACATAGATAAAAACTTTTTTCAAGTGTTTTTACATACTAATGTTAGTTTTGAGATATTAGCTCAAAACTATTTTCTAATGACCTTAGGCATTAGAAAACGGCGAGCAACAGAGTGTGAGACGAAAAGAAAAAGAAAATTACTTTTCTTTTATTAGTTCAAGGAACTTATCTTCATCTATAATATTGATTCCTAGTTCTTTTGCTTTATTATTCTTAGTACTTGTACTGGTAATATCGTTATTTATCAAATAGTTAACTTTACTGGATATTGAGGTAACTACTTTGCCACCATGCTCCTCAATGAATTCAATCATTGTATCTCTATTAGTGAATTTGTTTAGGCTACCAGTTATTACGAAGGTTAAACCATCTAGATCTTTATTGCTATTAGTGGATGCTTTTGGTATATCTATTTCTTCTTTTAATTCTTTTAATTCCTCTATAAAGTCGGGATTGGAAAATGTGTCAATCCACTCTTTGGCAATAACATCTCCTACTCCGGATATATTACTTAATTCTTCGTATGTAAGATTACTTATTTTGTTAAAATCGTTGTTAAAGTGATTGCATATAAGTTTTGCTCTGGAAAAGCCTATATCAGGTATGCCTAAAGCGTATATAAAATTGGCTAATTTTACATGTCGTGACTTTTCTATAGAGTTTATCATATTATTGTAGGATTTTTCTCCGAAACCATCGAAAGCTATTATTTTATCTTTATATCTATCTAAATGGTATAGGTCTTTATAATTATTTACTATTTTCTCAGTAATTAGTTTGTTTAGGATCATGTCGGAAATACCGTCAATATTCATGGCGTTTCTACTTACAAAGAGACTTAAGCGTTTTATTAGTTTGGCTTTGCAGAAATCATTCATGCAGTATAAATATTTTACATCGGAATTGGATATGATACTAGCTTTGCTGCCACATACAGGGCATCTATCTGGTATTTCTAAATTACCACTTTGAGTGGAATTACTAGCTATTTGAGGAATGATCATATTGGCTTTATAAACCATGATGGTATCCCCTATTCCTAATTTTAATCCTTCTAATATAGAAACGTTATGAACTGAGGCTCTGGATACTATGGTTCCTTCTAGTTCTACTGGGTCGAATACTGCTACGGGATTGATAAGGCCGGTTCTTGATACGAGCCAATCTACTTTTCTTAACGTGGTGGCTACGGTTTCATCTTTCCATTTGAATGCTAATGAGTGTTTAGGAAATTTGGCGGTAGTTCCAAGGCTATTACCGTATGCTATGTCGTCATAAGTGATAACTAAACCATCGGATGGTATATCGTATTCTTTGACTTTTTCTTTGAACATAAGTACTTGTTCTTTGACTGTGTTTTTTGTTACTTTATAATGTTCTACTACTTCAAAGCCTTGGTTTTTTAGCCAATCGAAACATTCGCTTTTTAAATTGGATATTTTAGTAGATGATTCGATTAGGGCAAAGATTATGCAATTAACGCATCTTTTAGCGGTAATACTACTATCAAGTTGTCTTACGGAACCGGAACATAGATTTCTTGGGTTTTTGTATTGGCTGGAGCCATCTCCTAATTCTTCATTCATTCTGTTAAAATCGGAATATTTAATTATAGCTTCTCCTCTTAATACTAGTCTTCCTTTATATGGAATTGTGAGAGGAACGTTTTTGAATTGTTTGACATTTTCTGTTACTAGCTCTCCTATTATTCCTGTTCCTCTGGTAACGCCACTGATAAGTTTGCCGTCTTCATAAGTAAGTACTATTGTTAGGCCGTCTAGTTTCCATGATAATAGGCCTTCTTTGTTCCCTAGGAAGTTTTCTAATTCGCTTACTTTCTTGGTTTTAGCTAATGATAACATTGGGCTAGGATGTTCTACTTGCTTTAAGGAACTGGATATTTCTGGTTCGACATTTATTGTTGGGCTGTTGGATAGTGTCATGTTGGTTTCTTTTTCTAATTCTACTAATTCATCATAAAGATGGTCGTATTCGTAGTCGGTCATCATGATTGTATTTTTTTGATAATATAATTCTGAGGCTTTATTTAGGATGCTTATTAGTTCTTTCATTCTTGTTATTTTATCTTCCATTTGCATTCTCCTTTATGTATATTTATATTATAGCATAATTAAAAGAACTATAAAAGTTCTTATTTGATTTTTTTGTTATAAGATATTATAATTTGTCTTTGGCAATAATAATTGTTAGTCATACTAAATGTTATCGATGTTTATTAATTCATAGTCTTTGGTGCCGAATTTTAAATTTGCTGCTGCCTCTATGATATGATTGCCATGTCTTGATTCTATACGTTCTATTAGGTGGTCTTTGCCTTTGTCACTACTGGATGCTACTCCTATGGATAATTGTTTTAGGGCTCCACCAAAGCCTCCCATTGGATGTCCCTTGAAATGCGATAATACTAACATGCTTTTATAGTTATTTAAGTGGGTGCCGACATAATCTTTTTTTATTATTTTGCCATTTGGTATTTCTAATGTGATGTCGTCTTTGCTATCCATTATATCTACTTGATAATATTTATTCCAACCATGTTCCTGCATTAATTTTTGATGTTTGGAGGTAGTATTTCTGGATCCTTCATATGCTGTATTGCACTCTACTACTACGCCATCCACTTCTTCTATTATGTCTTTCATGAATTCTGGTTTTAGATAGTTTTGATTTTCTTCTTCTCCGGAATGTAATTTAACAGCGGTTGGTTTTGTTAATTCTATATTTAATTTCTTATATAATTTTACTAGTGCTTCGCTAGTTATTTCTTTTGTAAAATATACTTTTGTTTTTTTCATTATATCTTTCTTTCTATTTATATATTATATTGTACCATAAAAATTAGATAATTGTTATAAAAAAAGAGGGGCTTTTGTTAAAGCTGCTCTATTTTTGTTATTCTTTCTTTTATTCTATCTTTGCCTAGTAATCTCATTATTTCATATAAGTCAGGAGTCATACTTCTACTGGTAAGTGCTACTCTTATTACTGTTGATATGTCTGCTACGCTTCCTTTATACTTATCTGGATTTTCTTTGTATTCTTTCATATTACTGCAATAGCCAAGTTCATCTGTTAAGGTTTTAATATTGTTAAACCATGCTTCTTTGTCGGTAATATTGAAATATTTTTCCATATATGTTTTTAGTATCTTAATGATTTCATTTTTATCGTCAATTTTTCCCCATTCATATGAGGTTGAATTATATAATTCGTCATACATATAGAATATTTGATTTTTTATATCACTATAGCAGGAATAGTCTTTTCTAGGCTTTTTCTGTTCTCTTTCTATGTTTAGTACGTTTTTTGTGTAATCTTCATATTTTACTAATAGATTATTAAATTCTTTATCATATTCTTTGCTCCAATTTACTAAATTAGTATATACTTCGTCCTTAGTCATTTTACTAATGTAATTTTTAGATATGTTATTTAATTTTTCTAAATCATATAAAGCTCCTGATGGAGACATTTTTTTGGGAGAAAAATTAAAATCTAAGAAATTTTTGTCTGGATTAGCGGCATGCCATTCTTCGTAATTGGAATTAATTATTGTCATCAATGATTCTATTACTGCAATTGTAGGATATCCTTTTTCTTTATAATAACTCATACTTGCTTCTGGGTCTTTTCTTTTGCTTATTTTTCTTTTGATTTCACCATCTTGCTTTAATATCAGTGGGGTGTGGATGTATTTAGGTGGTTTTAAGCCTAATGCTTTAAACATTTCTAGATGTTTAGTTACACTTGGTAGCCATTCCTCTCCTCTTACTACATGCGTAGTGTGCATTAGATGGTCATCTACTACATGGGCAAAATGATAAGTTGGAAGCATGGTATCGCTTTTCATAATTACATCATCTATGTCATTTTCACTTAAACTTAGTTTTCCTTTTGATAGGTCTTCAAAAATTATTTTATTGTTAAAATCGCCTTCTGATTTGAATCTAATGACATAGCTTTCGCCATTTTTTATTCTTGTAATTGCTTCCTCTATGCTAATACTTCTACATTTAGCAAATCTACCATAGTATCCTGTTCTCATTTTTTTTTCTTCTTGATTTTTTCTCAATTCTTCTAGTGTTTCTTTTTTACAAAAGCATGGATATGCTCTACCTATTTCAATTAATCTTTTTATGTAAGCGTGATATATTTCTATTCTTTCACTTTGAATATATGGTCCATAATTGCCTACTATTTTATCCTTATACTCATATTCATCGGGCATAAGATTATATTCTTTCAATGTTTTTATTATTAATTCAATGGCAGAATCTACTTCTCTTGTTTTGTCGGTGTCTTCATTTCTTAAATAAAATACTCCATTTGTATTTTTTGCAATAATATAATCTGTAAGTGCTTGATAAAATCCTCCTATATGCATAAATCCTGTTGGACTAGGAGCAAATCTTGTTACTTTTGCGCCTTCCTTTAAATTTCTTTCTGGATACATTTTTTCATAGTCTTCTATTGTTTTAGTAACATTAGGAAATATTAAATTTGCTAAATCTTTATTTGTCATTTTTTCACCTCGTTTTTTATTTTATTAGGTATACACTATATTCATTATTATTATAGTTAAATATAATATATTGAAAGGAGAACAGATTAACATGTATGGTTGTGGATACCCTTCTTATGGATATAGCTATGGTGCTAATGGTTTTTGGATAATCATCGTCGTACTTATAATATTCTTCATATTATTCTGGAACAATGGTTCTTGTGGCTGCGGCTGTGGTCAAAGATGTTGCAAATAATAACTATATCAAAATAAAGCCCTTTTGAAGGGCTATTTTTATTTAGTGGTTGCCCTGGTTAGATTCGAACTAACGCGTGCTAGAGTCAGAGTCTAGAGCCTTACCACTTGGCTACAGGGCAGTTACTGATATAATTATAGCATCTAATTTTTAATTATTCAAGTTTTTTTCATTTATCTGCTTATTTTTCTAGTTGTCTACACTTGTTCTTACTATAATTATATCAGTAACTCTCCCCGAATAAAGTGCAAATTGTTTGCACCATCACTTCACAGTGATGAATTTCTGTTTCTTGGAAACTACACTTAGCTTCGTCCACAGACTTAAATTCCGATAAGTGCTACCGTACTTTATTTTTACTTTAAAGAAATTTTGTTCGTTATTGACATTTATTATTGATACTTGGAATATACTTTCTTCATATATAATTTTAGCCCTTCAAACATGATATTTATACTTGCATTTAAATCTCTATCTAATGTGTTTTTGCAACATTGGCATACATAGTTTCTCTCATTTAAGTTCTTGTATTTTTTATCTATATTATCACAAACACTACAGGTTTGACTTGATGGATAGTAGGTATTTATTTTGAAAAAGTATTTACCTTTTTCTTTAGACTTGTATTCTAGTTGTTTTAGTATTTCTCTAAATGTTGCATCATTTATTTTTTTTGATAGATTTATGTTTTTGTCCATAATCATTTTTTTAATATTTAATGATTCGGTAATTATTATATCATAATTATCGGTTATTTCTTTTGTTATTTTATGAATGTAGTATTTTCTGGCATTGGATAATTTGCTATAGAGTTTATTTAATCTTTTTAAATTTTTGTAATAGTTTTGACTTCCTTTATTCTTTTTGGATAATTTATAGTGTTCTCTTCTTATTTGTTCTTCGTATTTATTTATATATTTGTTATTATCATACGATGTATTATCTGACATTGTTATTAGTTTCTTTATTCCTAAATCTATTCCTACTACTGTATTTGGTTTTCTTTTTGATTGTTCTGGCAATTCATATAATATACTCACATAATATTTGCTATTTTTATCTTTCGATATTGTTACGTTTGTTATTTTGCCATTTATTTTGGTGATATTTCTATAGCCTCTTATTTTTAATTCTTCTAATTCTGGTAATTTTATTGTTCTACTAATTAAATCTAATTCTATATTACAGTATTTATTGTAAATAGCTTTAATTGTATAACTATTTTTACCATATTTGCTTCGATATTTTGGATTACTAATTCCACTGTTGAGATGTCTTTTATAATTATCTTGGAGATTGAATATTGTTTTCTTGATAAGCAATGAATTAGCTTCTTGTAAGAAAGGATATTCATATTTTAATTTATTTGTATAATCTTTAATACAAGAATAGGCATTTATATATTCTTCGCTAATTATTTTTCTAAGATAATAATTATATACAAATCTATTACATCCAAAAGTTTTATTTAGTTTTTGTTTTTGCTGGTTATTTGGATATAATCTAAATTTATATGCTTTATACATTATTTCACCGCCTTATATTTGCTTGTTTATTAAATTAATTAGATTTTTTCTCTCTTCAGGAGTTAATAATTCTAACATTTTGTCATAATTATCTAATACATTTACATTGATAATATTTAAAGGACTTTTTAGTACTATTCCTTCTTTGTTCTTTAATATTAATTTTGCTACTTCTTTTGTGTTAAATATATCTAGGTTTATGATTGCATGTGTACTTGAGAATAATTCTTCGTTTTCTAATTTTAGTTTGGTTATTTCTTCAAATAGATCATAGTATGTTCTAAGTACATAATCTATTTTATCAAAGTTTTCATTTATTCCTAAACTGAAGAATTGATTTTTATTTACTCTTATTAGGTAATTATTATTTATGGTGTTGTCTACTATATGGCTTCTTATTTCTTTTATATAGATGTCTCCTTCTACTAAAATGATATTGTGTTTGGATAAAATGTTGTTTAGGAATTTATATATGATTTTTCTATCTAGTTCTTTGCTTGTTATGACTTTATTAAATATTTGTATTATTTTAATAGTATCCATTTTTTCCTCCTTGCAATGATAATAGCAGATTTGATTTAATTATGCAAATGGGGTAAAAAGGTATTTTGTGAATGTTTTTTCTGGTATAAAGTTATTTTTAATGTGTTAAAAATATATTTTGGCTGTTATTAATGGTATAAAAAGTTATTTTGATTAAATTTTATTTTTTTAAAAAATGAATCTCATATATTTGAGATTCATTGTGTTTATTTTATAACAATATTTACTATTCTTCCTGGTACTACGATAACCTTTACTACTTCTTTGTTTTCAATCCACTTTTTTATGTTTTCTCTTGATAGTGCTGTTTTTTCTAATTCTTCTTTTGAAGTATTTATGTTTATTTTGATGGTATCTCTTACTTTACCATTTACTTGAATAGCTATTTCTTTTTCTTGATCTTCTGTTTTGGCTTCATCATATTTTGGCCATGGTCTATTGCAAATTGGTTCGTATCCTATAGTTTCATTTAATTCTTCTGTTATATGTGGAGCAATTGGATTTAGTAGTTCTAGTAATATTCTATAATCGCCTTTGGTAATATGCTCTTTTTCGTCATAAGTATTTAATAGAATCATTAGTGTTGATACTGCTGTATTGTAGGCCATGTGAGTTAGGTCGTGTTCGACTTTTTTGATACTTTTGTTGATAATCACTTCTAGGTCTTTAGAATATTCATCATTATCTGTGACTTTATCTTTTAGTCTTACTATTCTATCAACAAATCTTTTGCATCCTTTAAGTGAGTCTGTGCTCCATGGTGCATCTTGTGTATAGTCACCCATAAACATTTCGTATATTCTTAAGGCATCTGCTCCATATCCGTTTACTATTTCGTCTGGATTTATTACATTGCCTTTACTTTTACTCATTTTTTCGTTATTAGAGCCTAATATCATTCCGTGGCTTACTCTGGTCCAAATCATTTCTTTATGTGGTACTAAGCCAAAGTTGTATAGCATCTGTACCCAGAATCTAGCATATAATAGATGTCTAGCTGTATGTTCCATACCACCGTTATACCAATCTACTCTGTTCCAATATTTCATTACATCCATATTGGCAAATTCTTTGTTATTGTGTGGATCCATAAATCTTAGGAAATACCATGAAGAACCAGCCCAGTTAGGCATTGTATCGGTTTCTCTTCTGGCAGGGCCTCCGCAACGAGGACAAGTTGTATTTACCCATTCATCGATCTTTGCTAATGGGCTTTCACCGTTTTCAGTTGGTTCGTATTCTGCAACATTTGGAAGAAGTAGTGGTAAATCTTTTTCTTCCATAGGTTGCCAGCCACATTTTTCGCAATAAATCATTGGAATTGGTTCCCCCCAGAATCTTTGTCTTGAGAAAATCCAATCTCTCATTTTATAGTTATTTACTCTTCTTCCAATACCTAGTTTTTCTAGTTTTTTAGTAATGGCTTCTTTGGCTTCTTCCACTGTCATACCGGTGAATTCTTCGGAATTTATAAGTTTGCAATTTTTTCCTAAATAATCATATTTTTCAAAAGCTTTAGTTGAGATGTCTCCTCCGGATATTACTTCTATCATATCTAAGTTATGGGCTTTCATGTATTCATAATCTCTTTGGTCATGAGCTGGAACGGCCATTACTGCACCGGTACCATAGTCGCCCAAAACGAAGTCTCCTATAAATACTGGTACTTCTTTACCATTTACTGGATTAATTGCTTTAATTCCTTTTAATTCTACACCTGTTTTTCCTTTATTTAATTCTGTTCTATCCATATTAGATTTATGTGATGTTGCTTCTATATAAGATAAAACTTCATCTTTATTTTCTACTCTTGGTAATAGTTCTTTCATTAGTTTTCCGTCTGGAGCTATTACAAAGAATGTTATACCATATACTGTTTCAATACATGTGGTAAATACTGAGAAGGATCCTCCTCCTACAACATTTACATCCAACTCAACACCGGTTGATTTGCCTATCCAATTGATTTGTCCTAATTTTACTCTTTCAGCAAAATTTGTGTCATCAAGTCCTTTTAATAAATCTTCAGCATAATCGGACATTCTAAGCATCCATTGGGATTTTTCTTTTTGAACAACGCTACTGCCGCATCTTTCACACACGCCACCAGCGGCATCTTCGTTGGAAAGTACGGTTTTACATGTTGGGCACCAATTTACTGGTATTGTTGCTTTATAGGCCATATTGTGTTTGTAAAATTGCAAGAATTGCCATTGTGTCCATTTATAATATTCTGGATCGGTAGTAGAAAATTCTCTACTCCAATCAAATGAAAATCCAAGTCTTTTCATTTGGCCTTTAAATGTTTTTATATTTTCTTTTACGGCGTCTTTGGGATGAATATGATTTTTTATGGCATATTGTTCTGCTGGTGCTCCGAATGCATCCCATCCCATTGGATATAAAACGTTATATCCTTGTCTTCTTTTCATTCTAGCTATAGCGTCTTGTGCTGTATAGCCTCTAACGTGGCCTACATGTAGTCCGCTTCCTGATGGATATGGAAATTCTACTAGAATGTAATATGGTTTTTTGTTGCTCTCGTTTTGTGCTTCAAAAACATGATTATTTTCCCAGTACTCTTGCCATTTTTTTTCTATTTTTTTGAAATTATACATTTTTTTTACCTCTTTTCTGATAATGTCTTCCTAGTATTCCATACATAATTATTATTAATAGGATTATGAGTATTATGCTACATAGCAATTGCCATAGCCAATTGTCTAATAAGTGAAAAACAATTACATAAGTCAAAGCAATTATAAAAGTATTTATAATTGCGGAAGTGTATAAAAATTTTTTGTAATTTATTTTTTTTTCATCTAATCCATATACTCTTACTAAATAATAGTATTCCACTGGTACTTTCTTTTTATTATATTTTGTCTTTTTAAAGACAAAAAAGAAATAATATAATATAAATATTAATGTATATGATATTATAAAGTCTAATAGTATATTTAATATTTCTTTCATTATATTACCTCCATATAAGTCTGTATTATACTATATTTTTTGGATGTATTCAAGTAAATTGATGAATATTTTTATATATTTACTATCTAATCCTTTTTTCTTTAATTTTCTTATTTTTATTCTTTTTTTCTTAACATCTAAATCACTAAATAATATTTCATCTAATTTGTCTTTTAGACTTGTATTTATTGCTAAGTCATATAATATTTCTTTAATGTCTTCATTGATAAGCCTAATAGAACTTACTAAAACATTTTCACCTTTTATATTTACTTCTAAGTCTCTGCCTACGATAAGGTTATTTATTTGAATAATGAAATCGTTCTTATCATAGTAGCAATTATAAGTAATGCTTTTATCTTCTATGTATACTGCTTTAATATTTTTGGTGTTTTTGAATCTTAATAAATAGTTTCTTTTGCTTAGAAGATTTTTACCTTCTGATTTTGATATTTTTAAGGTGTAATTATCTTTTTCATAATGATAACTAAAGTTTGTTATCATATACATACCTTTTTTATAGTTATTTGTTATGCCATCATCTTCGTATAAATTGTATGTTCCATCGTTAAGTGGATATATATTTAATTCTAGAGTACTTGGTATATCTTCTTTAATATTATAGCTCATTGGTATTATTGATCCGGCTTTTACGAATACGGGGTAATCTTCATCGCGATAGAAATTGGTATAATATTTAGTGCCGTTATATTGTTTTCCATCTAATAAATTGAACCAAATGCCATCTGGAACAAATACTTTTTTCATTACTCTATCGATAACTATATTTTTTTTGTTAGTTATTGGTGATACGAAAAGGTTTTGACCGAAAAAGTATTGATTTTTGTATTGAACATCATCTAATATTTTTGGGTAATCGTAATAGAATGGTTTTACTATTCCTTTTCCTGTTTTATGATAGTTATAGCTTTCGGTATAGATGTATGGTATTAATTTGTATCTTAAATTCATAAAATTAATTATATCGTTTTCGATAATTGGATTCCATTTCCATGGTTCTCTTTTGTAATACTTGCCTCCTTCGCTGGCAAGTAAAAAGATTGGTGAGAAGCAGGCAAATTGTATGTATCTTAAATATAATTCTGCCTCTTCAATACCGTTGTGATAACCGCCGATAGAATGGGCTATGAAAGATACTCCGACGTTATATCCTTGGAGATTATATCTTGGTAATAGATTTAGGGTTGTCCAATTTACTAATGTTTTACCACTCCAAATGATTGGATAGCGATGTACCGCTATTCCGTGATTTCTGGTTAGTGATAATCCTCTTTTTCCTCTTGTTTCTATTTTTCCATGATGATAATGGGCAAATTTCCACAAATCTATTTTGTCATTTGGATTGTTATAATCAATACTATATAGTTCTACGCCTTGCATTTCTAGATTATTTATAAACATGTTTAGGTATATGCCTAGTTTTTCGTTGCTAAGGGGAATAAATTTGAATTTTTCTTCATTAGTATAATTGCTTATTAGGTTGTATTCATTTGTTCCTTTGGTTATTTCTAAATTTGGATTAATTGTTACTCCTAATTTTATGTTTTTTTGTGTTAAATAATTGCTTACGTTTTTTAGGTCAATACTTGGTATGTAATTGTTGTTTCCACGCCATGAGTCTCCTAATAGAAATATTGATATTGGGATATTGTCTTTGTTAAATCTATCTACTAATGATATTATATCTTTACTGGTGTAATTATCGTTTTTATACCACCATGCCCCTAAGGCATATCTTGGTATTAGGTTTGGATAGCCGGTTAAAGTGAAATAGTCGTTTAAGCATCCGTCAAAATCTTTATTGTACATAAAGAGATATATGTCTTTTGATCCTTCTTCTCTTGGGATGAAAATGTCGTTTTCTGTTAATACTGGGGTATTGTCTTTTACTACTGCATAGCCATCTAAAGAATATAATCCTGTATCTAGAATTATTTTATCCTTAATGCTGTCAATTGAATAATTTATACCTCTTAAATTTTTTACTTGTGGGCTATTCATTTGCCACTCTATTGTAGTATTATTTATGACAGCTTTTAGATTACTGCCGAGGTTTCCAGCTTTGAAATCTTTATCTTTTACGTATGTGATTGTGAAAATGCCGGTATCTATTTGGATTAGTGTTTCACTTTCGGTGATGCCATATGGTGTTTTGGGAAAGGTTCTATTAATGACTAAGGCTGTTGGGTCATCGATAAATTTACCACTTGGTGTATACTCTAATCTGGCTAATCTTGGTGTTAATATGGTTATTCTGTACTTGTTACCTATAATGCATGATTCTTTATTACTAATTAGTTTGGTTCTGGATTCTATGTAGTAATTTGACACATTAGCCATTTTTTCACCTTCTTTTTATTCTTTTTTTTGTTTTTTTATTCTTGCTTCATACTAGCTGTACAGCGTACAGTAGCTTTTATTGTTTCCCCTTGTACTTCATAATCGTTTATATTGTTTTCATCGAACCATAAGTATACTTTGTAAGTGGTGCTTGTGGTGCTAAGCGGTATGTTTGTTGCTATTAGTTTTGATGTTCCTGCTGAAGTTCCTTTCATACTGCCTGAGGATATTATGGTGTTGCCACTTACAACGGTATATTTTAATGCATCGCTGTTCTTTAATTTATCCCCTATTGAGGTAACATCCATATATATGTGTCCATATATATCATATGTGTTATCTTTTTTATATAATGTTATGGTAATGCTATTTCCTCCTGTATATGTAGATGATGGATTTATGGTGCCACGCGTTATATCAGTACCTTTATTATATGTTATATAATAATCTAATCCTTTAGTGGTTGTGTTTACATTTAAATCTTCGAATAGTATACTTGTGAAATAAGCTATACTTCCCCCTAGTAGTCCTAAACATAGGATGGTTAGTCCTGATATTATTAATATTTTTTTCTTCTTATCGTATTCCATGTTATTCCTCACTATCTTACTGATATAATAATATCATAATTAACTAAAAAGTGCAATATTACTGGTTATTTTTTGGTATTATTATTCTTTTGATTATATAATAGATTATAGTTATAAATATGTAAAAAATTATGACTAAAATGCTACTGATGATGTTTTTTGTATCTACTTTTATTATTAATGTAAATAATGTTAATATTAAACATAATATTATGTTTTCATAGATAATATTTAATATGCTATTAAAGTTATCTAATAAATTTATTTTTAGTTTTCTAGTTAAAAGTATTATTCCAATAATAATACTGATTATTAGTCCTAATATTGTACTGGCTATGCTTCCGAAATATGCTGTATATCCCATTCTATATGCTGAATTTATTAGTGGTACTTCAAAAATTATCTTAGTTATTAAGCTTATTAAAAGAAATATTATAATATTTTTTTCTTTGTTACATATTATATTTATATTTACAATACTATCGTATATTGTATAAAAGAATATTAATGGTACTAATCCGAAAATAAAGTTATAATCATTATTAAATAATGTAATATTGATTGGTCCTGATATAATCATTAATATTATAGTTATCGTTAGGCTGGTATTGATTATTTTATTTAATTTTTTATGAAATAAGTCTTTATAGTTATTATCTTTGTTTATTATAGATGTTTTTAATTTATTTATATCTGTATTATATATTTTTTTGATTATTAAATGTATAATATATATAATTATTATTCCATAAAAGTATGTATTGGTAATATAATTTGATACATCATCATAACTATATTTATATCTATTTAGTAATATATAATATAATACTATAATGGATATGTATATATATGATGCGTTTATTATATTATATATTATTATGCATCTATTATCTATTAATGATTTTTTTATTTGTATAATATAATTTATTTTTGTTTCTTCTCTCTTTTTTGTATATTTATTGTTTTTCTTTACTACTAATATATAAGATAATATTATTAGTATTATGCCTAATATTATTGGTACTAAATATATTATTATTATTTTTAAATAATCTTCTAATAAAAAAACTTTATATAGTAAGAAGATATTGATTATATTAAATAATATACTACTTAATTTATATATATTTAATAATATATTTTTTTTATATCCAAATATATTTAAATAGTTATTTATTAGTTTTATAATAAGTGATATGGATAAGAATATTGTCATGGTTATATTAACTAGATATAATTTTTCTATATTTATTAGTGTTGATATAATGTAAGATATTACTCCTAAAAGCATGGTTAAAATAATGATAAGTAATATACTACATTTAAATACTTTATTCATTGTATATAGATATTTTTTATCATAATAATCATTTAATAATTTTTTTATTTTATTTGAACTAAATATACTATAATATATTAAAAACAAGCTAAAACTAAAGGTAAGTAAGAAAGTATTACTATTTTTAGTAAGATGATATAATACTATTATAAATATAAATGTTAAGATATTTATTATTTTCTTCATAAGCTACTCCTAAGAAAATTATATAGGAAAATATTGTTTTTGTAAACTTTTTTTGCAAAAGTAGTTGATTTTTTAATAATATTGTGGTATCATTTATATCAGCTGATGTCTTGGTAGCTCAGCTGGATAGAGCAATCGCCTTCTAAGCGATCGGTCTGGAGTTCGAATCTCCACCAGGACACCACTTAGATATTAACTTCTTACTTAGTAAGAAGTTTTTTTATTTTTCTCTTAATTCTCTTACACTCAAGTTATAACTTTCTATTATAGATATATAATAATTAATTTCATTAATATCATTAAGTGATAATAATTCTGAGTAATAACTCCAAGATAATTGTTGCGACAATGTCGCAACTTTTTCAGACAATACATAAAATTGTCGCATTCTGGACAATGCAATGAAGGTATAGCCTTTTCCTAGTTCACTGGTTAACCTTTTGGAATACTCTTTTATATACTTCATTATCTATTAGTTTATTTTTAATTTCATTATAATAATTCATATTGTCCTCCTAACTTATTACATAATCTCTTGTATATATCCTATTATCACTTGAATATTCTATATAATAATGATTATCACGTCTAGATATAATAATACCTATTGTTTTATCTTGATTAATACTTTTAATATGTTTATCTATATAATTCATATATACTTCTATTTGACCTATATGTTCTTTCTTTAATTCACATACTTTTAATTCTATTACTACATAACAATTGAATTTAATATTAAATAATAGTAGATCTATATAATTATAAGTACTTCCTATTTTTATTTTGTATTCACTGCCAATAAAACAAAAACCATCTCCAAGTTCCTTCATGAAACCTTCTATATCTTCGATAATTAATCTTTGTAATATCTTTTCGCTAATATTTTCTTTATCTATTCCTAACCTATCTTTAATAATAATAGGATTCTTAATAAAATCATTTACATTAACTTCTTCTTTATTAATTAGTTTCAATTTAGTATTATCGTCTAATCTTTGATATTCTTTATTTTTAATTCTTTCTCTCAGCTTTCTTTTACTTAAACATTGCTCTGATGTAATTTTAATATAGTAATTTATTTCGTTTATATTCTTAAGCGATAATAGTTCACAATAATGGGACCAGGTTAATTGGTCAGCCGGTGGCTGACTTTTTTCAACAAATAAATAAAACATTCTCATATATTTAAGTGAAGTTATAGAATATTTTTTTCCTAAATCTTTAGTTAATTTCTCTGAATATTCTTTAATTAGGCCATCACCATACTTAGCTCTTTCTTCTCCTCCTTGTGCTTCAATTAATAACTTTCCAACTTCATAATAAGTACTAAGATCATTTCTATTCTTAGAATAATCTTTTACCCTTTTATATACTTCATTGTCTATTAATTTATTTTTTATTTCATTATAATAGTTCATAAAAGTCTCCTAACTTATTATATATTCTCTAGTTAATATTCTCTTATCACTAGAGTATTCGATATAGTAATGATTGTCTCTTCTAGATATAATAATACCTATTGTTTTATCTTGGTTAATACTTTTAATATGTTTATCTATATAATTCATATATACTTCTATTTGTCCTATATGTTCTTTCTTAAGCTTACATACTTTTAGTTCTATTACTACATAACAATTATATTTAATATTAAATAATAATAAATCTATATAATTATAAGTACTTCCTATCTTTATTTTGTATTAATTTTCTATAAAACTAAAACCTGTCCCTAGTTCTTTTAAAAATGATGGTATATCCTCAAGTATTAATCTTTGTAATACTTTTTCACTTATATTTTCTTTATCAAGATTATTTTTATTATGTATAACTATATGGTTCTTAATATTATCTTTAATATCTAACTTTTCTTTATTAATAAGTTTTAACTTAGTATTATTATCTAATCTTTGATATTCTTTAGTTTTTAGTTTTTCTCTTAACTGTCTATATGATAAATTTTGTTCTATTGTGATTTCCACATAATAATTTAGTTCATTTATATTATCCAAAGTAAGTGATTCTCTATAATGAGTCCAGCTTAATTGGTGCCGCAATGCGGCACCTTTTTCTATCTTAAGATAAAATTGGCGGTATCTTTTTAATGTTGTAATATCATATTTTTTACCAAGTTCATTATATAGTCTTTCAGAATATTCTTTAATAAGTCTATCACCATACTTAGCTCTTTCTTCTCCTCCTTGAGCTTCGATTAATAACTTACCTACTTCATAATAAGTATTAAGATCATTTCTATTTTTAGAATAATCTTTTACTCTTTTATATACTTCATTATCTATTAATTTATTTTTTATTTCATTATAATAGTTCATATTGTCCTCCTAAGTTAGTATATATTCTCTAGTTAATGTTCTCTTATCACTAGAGTATTCTATATAATAATGATTATCTCTTCTAGATATAATAATTCCTATAGTTTTATCTTGATTAATAGTTTTAATATTCTTATCTATATAATTCATATATACTTCTATTTGTCCTATATGTTCTTTCTTGAGCTTACATACTTTTAGTTCTATTACTACATAACAATTATATTTAATATTAAATAATAATAAATCTATATAATTATAAGTACTTTCTATCTTTATTTTGTATTCGTTTTCTATGTAACAGAAACCACTACCCAATTCTTTTAGAAAATTATCTAAGTCTTCAAGTATTAAATTTTTTAATACTTTTTCACTTATATTATTTTTATCAAGATTATTTTTATTATATATAACTATAGGATTTTTAACATTATCATTAATTTCTAACTCTTCATTATTAATTAATTTTAGCTTAGTATTATCATCTAATCTTTGATATTCTTTAGTTTTTATTCTTTCTCTTAACTGTCTTTTACTTAAACATTGTTCTATTGTCATCTGAATATAATAATTTATTTCATTAATATCTTTTAGTGGTAATAACTCACAGTAGTGACTCCAAGTCAATTGGTGCGCCAGTGGTGCACCTTTTTCTACCACAAGATAAAATTGTCTTATTCTCTTTAATGTAGTAATGTTATATTTCCTACCAATATCATTAAAAAGTCTTTTAGAATATTCTTTAATAAGATTATCTCCATACTTGGCTCTATTTTCACCACCTTGTGCTTCAATTAATAACTTACCTACTTCATAATAAGTATTAAGATCATTTCTATTCTTAGAATAATCTTTTACTCTTTTATATACTTCATTATCTATTAATTTATTTTTTATTTCATTATAATAGTTCATATTGTCCTCCTTCAAGATATACAATAGCAGATATTAATATTGCTTGCAAATGAGTAAAAATTAGTTTTGAATACAAAAAGACAGTGAAAAAATATTTTCACTGTCATTAAAATTATATTTTGGCTGATTTCTATTTGTTAAAATATATTTTTAATATAAATTATATATTTTTGTATTATTATAGCAATTAATACTATTAAGGTATTAATTATTACCTATATTATAGTTTTGTCTACTTAATGATAAGTTCTGCTTGCCGGGCCTTTAGGAGACTTCGCCTCCTTAGGGCCATTTTTGCCACGTTTTTCCTACCATTGTTTGCCCAGTTAGCTATTAGCTAACTGGTATGGATTACTTTGTGAACCATCCCCTGCCACTATATCTTGATCAGAACCCAGATAAAGGACTGGAGCGACCCCATTCGCACGATAGACGTTGCTGTTGCTGCTAACGTAGCCCGTCGAGTACACGTTGAACGCATTGCCCGCATTGCCTGAGTAAGGGGTTAATAACCATCCAGTGTTTCTCCCAGAATTAGTAATAATAGAATACATCCAATCATTACTACGACATGCATATGAGTCAGTACTACTGTCATAATTATATAATATTTGGGAACATTTGCTTAAATCAGTAGCATATCCATAATCAGATGGATATGCTAGAGCAATTTTACCAGTCCATGTGGTTGCTCTAGTTATGCCATCACTAGGATTTGATACTGTAGTTGTACCTCTTTCTTTTTCATACATTACATTAGAAAATAAGTTTGATACGTTCCACCCTCCAAGATTCCATGTTGTCTCTGCTATCATATTTCTTGTTGTATCATTTTTTATACCTTTACTAGTAAAGTTACATGAAATGGTTGCATTACTTCGACCAGAATAGCATGTTCCCCCCGACTTACTATTATAATAGAGACTTCCTCCTACTGATTCCGATTCGTGGCCTGGATTTAATAGTTTCATTAAATCAGCCTGTGACCATTCATTTACACCATTTCCAGAGTTTACTGATGATGCGAATGTATCCCATGAATATACTCCTATTTGTTCATTTCTTATTAATTTTAATTTATCATCAAATACTCCTATTATTCTCCACTTCTCACATGTAGTATTACTTTGATTAGAATAATCAGAACAATTAAAGTATATATAATTATTAGGAGAGGCCCCATAATATCTTATATTACCTGCAGTATCTTGCATTAAGTTATGTGTGGTATCATACTGATATGTAATACTATTATTTGTTACTGGTGTCTTGGTACTATTATTATATAGGTTAGTTATTAGTGCAGAAGCTTTTTCTGGAGCGTTACCTTGACTTGCTTTTGCAGTTATAGTGGCACTGAATGAGGTATTGCCAGCATCGTTAAAGGCTTTATCTCCATCGATATAGAATATTATTAGATAACCATCTTTGGTACTATGTGGTAATTGTTTTGTTAATATTGTTTGTTCTCCAGTAGATGTTATGCTGGCTGTTTTTATTATTTCAAATGATTTGTTTTTTAATGTTGATATACTAGGAGATGTATAGGTTGTTGGTGAATATTTGGCTATAGCGTATTTGAATGCTCCTTTACTTTCTCCAGTTATAAAGGCTGAATTTAATGTTTTGACATTCATTTTCATAATCATATATCCGTCAATAGTACATGCGTTATTTATACCTGCGGTTACATATGTTAGTTGCATTCCGTCTTTAACTGTTATGTTGTTATTTGTTATTATTTTACTTTCATCAAATAATATTACGTTTCCTGTTACATTATTACCTTTTACATGATCTACTACAAAACATCCAGCGGTACCTTTTACACTGGATGTATCTGTTGCTACAGAACTATAATAAGCGTAACTAAATCCTGATATTAATACGATAAATAATATTATTCCTATTATTAAACCAGATATTTTTATTTTTCTATTTATATCCATCTTTATCACCTATACTCTATATATAGAGTATAACATTAGATAATAAATTAGTCAATTATTTTATGTCATTTATGTTTACTGTATATACTTCTTCATTATTTATATAAAATGATACTGTTTCTAGGTTATTATAATAGTTATCCATAGATAAACTTATGGTATATATTACTTCTTCTAGAAGGTTTTTTTTGTTTATATCGTTTAATAATAATTCGTTGAAATTTAGTTTTAGATTGTTATCTAATAATTCGTAATCTTCTAATACTGCTCCAGCATTTAAATAACTCATTAGATTTGTTTCATATATGGGTGAACTACTTAGTTCTTTTATTATTATTTTTATGATATCGTTATCTTTATTATTTATATATTTGGTTACTGGTACATAGTATTCGTTATTATTATATTTGTTTACGTAATATGTTGTATATGATATTATGTTATTAGTGGTTACTAGGTCATATGTTTTGTTTATACCATAATTTTTATCTAATTCTTCTGGTAATTGTTCTTTACTATTTGGTAGTTTTGTTAATGGAGAAGAATCTACTTGTATTTTTATTTTATCTATTCCTTTTATACTAGTAAGGGTATATACTATTGATTCTATCATTTTTCTTTCTTCATTAGGGGATACTTCTAATAATTCTTTAGAGAAGTTTATGGTTAGTGTTTTATCTTTTAATTCTAGATTTAATATACTTGTTCCTGATGGTAATATACTTCTAAAACCATTGGGTATTATATCTGATTTGTTTCCATCTATTATTAATCCTTCTAGTAGATCTTTGGCTATATCTACTCCTTCACATTTACACGTTGGTATACTTGTTCTGGCTACGTAATTATTACTATCAACTAAATATATTGTTCCTACTATATCGTTACTTATATATTCTATTTTATTGTTTTTTAGTTTTATTTCTCTACTATTATCTGGTAAAATATAAATTATTAATAAAACTATAATGGCACATGTTGATACCATTATTTTTTTTATAGACATTCTTTTTAACATAAAATCACCTAGTTATATATATGTATTGTTATTTGTTTTTAGAATATTTCTATATATATTAATTTATATTTTATTTATTTGTTTTAAATAAGTAACAATCTTTATCATGAGAATAGATAATACCTATTGCTTGGAGATAGGAATATATTGTAATACTTCCTATAAATGTCATTCCTCTTCTTTTTAAATCTTTAGATATTTTATCTGATAAGGATGATGTTGTTTTATTATATTCATATATTATTTTGTTATTAGTAAATGTTTTTAAATAATTGTAAAAACTATGATATTCTTCTTTGATACTTTTAAATATTTTAGCGTTATTAATACTAGCTTTTATTTTTGATTTGTTTCTAATAATATTGGGATTGTTTTCTAGTTCTTTGATTTTGTCATTGTTATAATTGCATACTTTATCTAAATCAAAATTATCATAGGCTTTTTTAAATGCTTCTCTTTTATTAAGTACACATTCCCAGGATAATCCTATTTGAAATGTTTCTAATATAAGCATTTCAAATAGATAGTTATCATCTGTTTTTAATATTCCCCATTCGTTATCGTGATAATCTATATACTTAGGATTATTTATATTGCACCATTTACATCTATTCATATTTCTTCTCCTTTTATGGTTTATATTTTTATAGCTACTTAGTAAAATTTTATCATAAATTAAAAGAAAACTCTACATTAAAGTAAGAGTTTTCAAACATTTTCGTTCGGGATAACTTATTTTCATTTCTATTTTGTCATTTTCTAGTTGTAATTGTATTTCATCTTCCATAATTAAGCTTTTTTTTAAATTAAATCTTTTTAAATCATTCCATGATATAAATGACTTTCCTATAATATTATACTTATTATTCATATCTAATGGAAAGAAGCTTATTCCTTCTTTGTCAAAATATATAAAAAATGGCTGAAATTGTTCAAAAGAATATACTGTTACACCAAGTAATGGTAAAATCCATTTTGTTTTCATTTTAGGATGACCAAAAGTAATAGCCTTTTCATTCTCTAATCCAAATCTTTTAATTACTTCTTTTACTTTTTTCTTCTAATATTTATTTTCTCCTCGCCATTTCTAACTATAAAAAGAAATATCGGTCTTAATAAACCAAAAGATAAGATATTAAATATAGTTAATATATCTCCATATTTATTTGTATGACTAATATATATTTTATGTGATATTATTGTATCTAATATAAAAGTAATTATTAAACTAATTATTAATATAATAAATAAAACTATTTCTAATTCTTTATGAATATAAAAATAAATACCTAAACAAATTGATATAAATGATAAAGTTCCTGATATAATACCCATTATTTTATTTCCCGCTATTGAACCTAATAAATATTTATTATAAAAAGGTATCCAAGCAGTAAAAGTATTTTTATATCCCATATTTTTACTCATACACATAATTGAAATACCTTCAAAGGTATAACTTATTACTATATATAATATAATAGCTACAAAAATAGTAATAAAGAGTATATACAAAAATAATAATATATTCATAAGAACTATAACGCTAAGTCCTCCCATAATATTCACTCCTCTACTAATTCTTTTCTACTTTATCTTTATTATTCTTTTCCATATAATTAACTTCCCTACAAATTACTATTTATCTAACTAATTCTATAATGACCAACTATATCATCACGATATTCTAAAATATCTTCTTCATAATATCTTTGATAAGGATTAGCATGATGAATAATAAAAGTTATTCCTTTTTTATTTCTGTTATCTGATACTATTCCAATATGTTTTTTAAATACAATAATGTCTCCACCTTGCCACTTATCTATTTTATTTATATCAGTAGTAAGACTTATAGCATTATTATCTAAATATATTTTTAAATTTTGAACTCTTCTAAAATCTATCTTTTTATCAATATTATCTATATTATATAAATCTTTATTGGCTTTAATATCTTCATTTACTAATACCATTAAATCATAGCCTGCATCTTTTAGGGCAAAGGCTACTACATCAGTGCAAACTCCGTATTCATCATTAGGATAGCCTGTAGTATAATATTTACTCTTATATTTAGGTTTTGTTTTTATATAAGCTCTTGCATTATTTAATATATCTGTTTGATCATCTATACCATCTTTATCTTTATCTATCTTACTCTTATAAGTCATTATATTGAAATCTTTATTTGTATATTTCTTATGCTCTATATAATTAAAATAATATAATGCATATAAAACTATAATTATTAATATTACTATTATCAATGTAGTAATAATTGTTATTTTCTTTTTCATTTTTCTTCTTTTTTATTAAGCCAACTTATAGTATCTTTTATAGTTTCTTTTATATCTCTATTTTTATATCCTAACTCTTCTTTAGCTTTTTTATTACTAAAATTAGAATTAGAGGATAATGTGTATAATGAATACTTTGTAAAGAGAGGTGTTTGCTTTTTTAAATTATAATATGCTTCAAAAAAAGGTGCTATTATTTTTGCTAAACAAATTGGTAATACTATTTTTATTTTTTTTATGCCTTGTACATCACATATTAAATCTGATAGTTCTTTGATTGTTATATATTTATTTGATAAGATATAGCATTCTCCTTTATTATCTTTTTTAGAGGCTGTAATAATAGCGTCTGCTACATCTCTAACGTCAACAAAATCATATCCTCCTTTTACTGTGGCAAATAGTTTTCCATTTGATACCTCTCTTACTAGCTCAGTTAAATGGCTATTACCATAATCATATGGTCCTATAATTCCCGATGGATGAATAATACAAGCATTTAAGTTTTTATTTTTAACTGCATTCATAACATATTTTGCTGCTTCAGCTTTTGTTTTGGCATATAATCCATGAACTTCATCAGGATTGAAATCAGTTATCTCTTCTATTAAATCATTATTTTCTTTCTCTGGAATGGCATGTACACTACTAATATAAATAAGTTTGGATTTTGTTTCTAGTACTTTATCTACTATATTTTTAGTACCATTAACATTTACATTATAAACAAGTGGATTATATTTAGTCTTTATGTATACAACTGCTGCACAGTGAATTACAAATACTTCTTTACCATCTGTGTTTTCAAAAAGAGGTAATAAGGTTTCTTTCTTTGTAACATCTCCATAATATATTTTACACTTTAATTTTTCTAATGATTTTATTGATTCGCCATTTAAAATGAAAGCTCTTATTTCATTATTATCATCTTGTTCTAACTTTCTTATAATATTATTTCCTAAAAAGCCATTTGCTCCTGTTACGATATAGATTCTTTTCATATTTTACCCTCCTATCTAATATATTAGTTAATCTCTATATATAATTATATCATTAATTAGATAAATTAAAAAGAGCTAGAATGTATCTAACTCAATTATTTTACTCTATACATCTTCTTCTCTCATCATTCTTCATATCTAACTTCACTCATATAGTTAAATCCACTTAAGAAATAATCGTATTGATATTCTCTTACTCTATTTTCCATGGTGTAATTTATAGGTATAAGAGTTAAATCTTTTAATACTACATATTTATAGGTAAATGTTAATACTTCATCATAATATTTAGTTAACATATTAATTTTTACTGTAGTAGTAACTGTTTTATTTAAATCAGGATCAAAATAATTCATTAGTTCATAAAAGGTTTTATCTGTTTTTACTATTCTTTCATTATATATTCTAATTACTTTTTCACCTTCATAATTACCACTTACTTTTTCAGTAGTAGGATACTTCTCATTACCATAATTCTTACTATATAAAATATTATCTTTTACATAAACATAATTAGACATGAAATCATAATCTATTTTTTTACCAAGAAATTCTGTTGAATATTCCCATTTTAGATAATCACTTAAACTATAATTAGCTTTTAAATACATATCATAACTATCATTTATTTTATTATCTGTATTATTATCATGTAATGTATATATAGTATCATTATAATCATAAAACTTTATATCTGGTCCAGAATCAGGAGTAATATTCATAACTTTGATATTTTTATCTATATCATATACTTTTTTATAAGTAAATTCTCCACTATCTAATTTTTCCGGTAAACTATGTATCAGCAGCAGCTTTATCTGGAGAATGTATAAATGGTTTTCATAATAAGGGGATGTATTATTTAACTACTAATAAAAATGAAATTGAATACTATAAAGAAAAAAGTGATTTACTTCTTAAAAAAGCTAAACCACTTATGGAAATTTATAGAGAAAGCAATATAAAGGAATACCATTTATTTTTAAAGAAAGATGAAAATATAGAATGTGATAGAACAAGATATATTTCTTCATTACCTTTATTTACAATTAGTGATGAATTATTAATTAAATATTCATATTTTTTTTACACTTTTTATATTTTGTAATTCGAATCTATATTTTTGTTTTATTTCTGGATATTTATGATGATCTACTTCTGATATAAACATATTATATGGTCTTATATATAGTTTATTATCTCCGTATAAGGCTCTATATATAACATATTCCTCTTCTGTTTCACTATTTATTGCTATGTCTTCAACTAGATATAGGTCTCCTTTAAAATGTTTATATATTCCTTTTATTTTTATTTTATTCATATGTATTTTTCACCTCTTAATATTTTTTATATTTAACTAAATAATATTGGTATATTACCATATAGTATTATTCTTAATATTCCTATTAATACTAAATGTAATGGATAATATAGATAGAAGAACCATTTTAACCATTTTATTTTTCCTCTTTCGCCATTATATTCTTTTAAAAGAGGATATACTAGTACTGCAAATAAAGATATTATTCCATATATTTTATTTACAAAGATAAATGATATTAAAGCATATAATGATAACCATAACATCATTGCTTTCATTTGTTTATTTAAATTACCTCTAGCAGAATACATAGATAGTATACTCATTACCGCTATTGAACTAAAGTCAGCAGGAAAAGCTATTATATTTATTAGTATTACTAATATCCATTTCTGATATTCTTTTAATTTATTATTACTATTGGCTATATATAATGCTACTACTGCCCAAGCTAGTGACCACATAATACTAGTTTGATTAAAGACACTACCTGTAGTAAATGGTATATAATTTATACCGAAGGCAAAACAATAAGCAAAGTGTGATATTATAGCAAAGATAAATAATCTTGTTATATATTTTTTTAGATTCTTAGTATAATGATAGCCTTCACATATAAAGAAAAACATTATAGGAGCAGTCACTCTACCAATAACATGTAATATTATTGGTATAATATTATTTTGCATATTAGGGTATAAAAGATCCGCTAGATGATCTATTGTCATAGCTATTATTGCTATTATTTTTAAATGATTTGAATTTAATTTTTTCATATTTATTCCTCTATAATCATTATATCAAAAAAAGTAGAATATTTCATCTACTTTAGATTAATTTTATTTATTTCCTAATGAGCTTATAATCTCATTAGGTGATAAGAAGCCTATGGTCTTCTTATCAAATATTTATTTTATCTAAGTTGTTTTTTATTTAGTATACTAATTCCTATTAAATTGCAAATTAATGTAAATATAATCATATAATACATGACATTATTTCTATCTATAACACTTAAGTCAGATATTCTCCATGCAATAGATGAAGGTAATATATCATTAGTCACTTCGTATACTTTTCTTTTAGTTCCAGTGAGATATTTAGGATTTTTTGTGATTTCTAGTACTGGTCCATTATCTGAGATTACATTTTGATTTATATATTCTGGTTCTTTTAAGTGTTCTAACATTAGAAATGATAAAACTGATAAACCAAATACTATAATTGTAGATATTACTACAGTTAATGTTTTATCGGCAAATAAGACTGCTAATAAAGTGAATAATGAAGTAAATGATATTGTAAGAAGAATAACTTCGATAGATATTTTTAATATTTCTATAGTACTTAAACTACTTGGTTCTAAGAAGAACAAACCAAATATAAGTATAATAAACATATAGGTAAATAAACACATTAATCCTTCTATTATACAAGTAATTAGGTATGATAAATATATTTTTGTTCTTCTATAACCTGATATTATTTTATAATTGATTGTTCTATCTGAAAAATCACTACCTACATGTAGGCTAGTAAAAATTGCTATAAAGAATCCTATAAAGGCACTGAAAAACCAAATTATATCATAGCTTACTTTAGCACTACCTGTTTTAATATAATTATACTGGGTTATACAAAGAAAGATAGTTATTATAAATATTATTATTATTGAACTAAGAAGAATATTACTGTTTTTTATTCTAAATAATTCTGATTTTATTAACTTACTCATTTTCTCCTCCTAGTAACTTTAAGAAATAATTTTCTAATGTATCTTTTTCTTTTTTGATATCTTCTATTTCTATTTTATTATTATTTAGTTCTGTTATAAATTTAGGTATATTTATTTTATTATATATAGTTATTTCTTCTTTACCTGTTTTTTCATAATTTATATTATTATCATCTAAGTATTCTGCTAATTTATCAGTGTCTTTTATTTTTACTGTTGTTTTCTCTCTTATTTTACTATTTAACTCTTCATAACTTATTTCTTCTACTATATGACCTTTATCTATAAATCCATAATTAGTAGCAATTTTTGATAATTCATCCAAATAATGACTTGATATTAGTATTGTTATATTACTTTTTTTATTTAAATTTAATACTAATTTTCTTATTTCTATTATACCTTCTGGGTCTAATCCATTTATTGGTTCATCTAATATTAATAAGTCTGGATTGCCTACTAGGGCACAAGCTATCATTAATCTTTGTTTCATTCCTAATGAGAATGTTCTAACTTTTTTATTTTTTTCTTTTAATAAGCCTACTTTATCTAATAAGCTATCTATTTCTTCATATGAAGTTATTCCTTTTATTTTATATACTTCTTTTATATTATCATAAGCATTCATATTATAGTATAAATATGGATACTCAATAATTGCTCCTATTTTCTGTCTCTCTTTATTTATATTTTTATCTTTATTTGATATTCTATAGATAGAATATGTACCACTAGTAGGTTCTTCTAATCCACAAAGTAATCTAATTAACGTTGTTTTACCTGCTCCATTTTTACCTACTAGTCCGTATATGCTTCCTTTTTCAATATGTATATTTAAATTATTTAATGCTTTAAAATTACCATATTTCTTTTCTAAATTTTTTACTTCAATTATATATTCCATGATTAGCCTCCCTCTATAATCTATAATCATTATATCAAAAAAAGTAGAATATTTCATCTACTTTAATTTTTTTATCAAATATTTTTTTAAAATTTGGCTTAAATTTGGCTTAAATTTGGCTTAAATTTGGCTTAAATTTGGCTTATTTTATTTTTTCTTGATATTTCTTAGTTAAAATATAATCAACATTTCTAATTTGCTTATCATTTTCTCTCACTAGAAAACCATTTTCGAGCCACTCTTTAATCCAGTTATTCGCTGTATTCAGGCTTATCTTAAAATGACTTGCTATATCTTTAGCCTTAATTTTACCATTATTTAATATATAATTTGCTATCCATCTTTCTCTTTTATCTAGTGTATCTAAGATATTTACCTCTTCTTTACTATTCAAATATATTTCTTTTACTCTATTTCCAACTGCTTCAAAAGTATTTGCCATAGTAGAAATAAAATATTCTAACCATTCTGTTATATCAGCATCTTTTCTTCCAAAATAAAAATTATGATGTAATCCCATTTGTAGAGAATTATAATAATCATTTATGTTCTTATCATAAAACTCTTCCATTACATAAAATCCTTTTAAGTCATATCCATATGCTTTTAATATATAATTGGCAAGTAATCTAGATGTTCTACCATTGCCATCCCAAAAAGGATGAATAGTAACAAACTCATATTCTATGATACCAGCTTTTATAGGGATAGGAATATCTTTAGATGTTTTATTATCAAACTCTTTTATCATTTGATTAATTAATGCTTTTATATCTTTTGCTTCTGGTGGCATATACACTATTTGCTTAGTTAATGAATCTTCCACTATATTTTGACCATCACGATATGTTGCTTTAGCATTTAAGTTCTTTCCAATTACTAAGTTATGTACTTTGAATATTAAGTCCTCAGTTATACTATTATTAGTATCTGCTTCTTTATTTAAATACATTAAAGCATTATAGTAATTTCTTACTTCTAAAGCATTTCTTTCATGTGAATTATTAGTATTTTCGATTATTTTTTTTACAGTATTTAAATCCAAACTATTTCCTTCTATTTTAGTAGAATAATGAACCCTTTTAGCAATAGTTTCTTTTTTTATTTCTTCTTCAACTGATACTGGTATTTCTAATAAATCTACAATTTCTCTTGCTCTATTTATTTTTAATAAATCATTTACTATTTTATTAGTGTAATTCCATTTTATATTCATTTTTTCCATGGTATTTCCCCCTCTAATTTTATATATAATATTATATCAAAAAAAGTAGAATATTTCATCTACTTTAGATTAATTTTATTTATTTCCTAATGAGCTTATAATCTCATTAGGTGATAAGAAGCCTATGGTCTTCTTATCAAATATTTTTATTATTTGGTTTATTTTATTTTTTCTAACGTATCTTCACTTATACTATATCTTATTTTTAACTCTAACATAATTATCTATACTATATAAATTATAATTTTAATACATTATTTATATCTTCTTTTAATAATATCATTATCTTCTACATTACCTATTAGTAATGGAGAATTAACATTATGATTATAATAATTTTCTATTACTTTATTCTCATCATAATTAGCATAGCAATATTTGCAAAAGTGTCTACAACTATTATATACACCTATATCTACCATATTAACACATCTGCAATATTTATTACCTCTTGAAGTCCAATTCTTATAAGATTTACCAGTTAACTTATAGGCAAGTGTATGAGATAAACATTCTTCTTTTATAAAGCCATATTCTTCTAACGTTTCTTCTTCAGCACAAGTTTGTACTGTCATATTATTTTCCTTTGCTATTTTAGAAAAAGATTCTCCTAATAACTTATAATCTTCTTTAGTAAAAGATTTAATTTTTAAAATATTATTATTCTTTCTTACATTCTTATAGTCATCTATAAATGATACTATAATATGTTTTACATAACTATTTAACATACTACATAGTTTATTAAAAGCCTTTATATGATATTCTATATTATATTTATCACTTAAAAATATTGGATCATATCTAATATATATATTATCTATTCCTATTATATTTGATAACTCTTTTACTCCTTCAATTATATCCCTCTTATCTATAACATTAGGTTCAATATCTTTATTATAGGGAGTTATTGTTATATGAAAAAGAATTGGTTTATCTATTTCTTTTATTCTATCTATTATTGGAAGAGGATTCTTAGTGCAAAAAACTATTAAATCAACATCTTCAAAATATATTTCACTTACTAAGTGATAATTAAAAGGATTTCTTACCATTACATATCCTTCTTTATATCTGCTCATAAACCACTTGGTATAAAAAGCTACTATATCACATCTTCCACTTACATTTAATATCATAATTACATCACATCTAATATTATAGCAAAAAATACATAAGTTTTAAACCTATGTATTTTTAATTAATATTTTTTATTTTCTGATGGTCTTAGGACTCTGGACTTTTGTTTTTCTTTTAGTTGTTTTCCAACCGATTCTTCTTTATATATACTATCATATAACTCTTCTGTTCCTGCATATAGGTCTTTGACTACTTCTCCTCTTAAAATGCTATCAAGTTTTTCTTTATGTTTTGGATCTGCAATTCCTACTGGATTTGCCATATAATAACTGATTCTTGACACTGTATTGAAGTCAACAGAGTCAAAATTTAGTTTAGAGATATATTCCATATCATATTCACGAATATCATCATTGTCATATGGCCCTATAAAATCATCAAATCTTAATCTTCCTACAATCCATCTGCGTTTTCTCTTGTCTGTAGTTTTACTTACTAGAAATACTTCTTTTTTATGATTCGTACTATTTAATGATGCTTTTGAAGACATTAAAGCATATACATCTGAAAAAATGTCTTCATCTATAATATTTTGTAAAAAGTTTAAATCAAAATCTTTATATGGACTTTTTATAAAATATGGATTCATTAAAAGTGAAGTATAATACAATACTATTTTTTTATCAACATTATTTATTTTTTTTAAGTTATTTACATATTCAGGGTCATTACTACCCGCAACAAGAATTTTATCATTTATGTTAAGAGAAAGCATTAGCATAGTATTCATAGGGCTGTTACACCCAACGCCCACATAACCCAATTTAAAATCTTCATCATCATAAAATTTATTTGTTGGGTTTACTATATAATAGTGTAGTGCTTTGGCAGTCAACCTATTATCGGCCATTTGAAGTGCTTCAATCTCTTTGCGATAGTTTTTGCCTTCGACAAATTTACTATTAGTCATAATTTCGAATAAATATTTATCGGTTAAATGTTCAAATCCGTTTATTGATTGGGATAAAATCTGCATATTTTCTAAATGATATTTATCATTTAGTGAAACTTTATTAGTAGCTAAATCAGATAAATATTCTTTGTGACGATTGGTTTTTGATATTAATTCCATATCTGCACGATGATAAGGACTACATATTGAGTCTTGATTTTTCGCTACTTTAGAAAGTGACCAGCCGCCAACCTTTGATTCACTAATTAATTTTAAATCCTCTCTGTGATATGGACTATCCATAAAGTTTTTGTCTCCTATTATCGTCAAGCCACATTTTATATTATTTGCTTTACTTAGCATTTCCATATCCTCATAAAAGCTTTTACTATTCAAAAAGCTTAGCTTTAGTAAATTTTTGTTTAATAAATCTAAACATTCTTCATCATAACAGTGATCTATTAAATTTTCAATAACACTAACTTTTTTTCTATCGCTTAAGCATTTTAACATTTTTATTGACAATTCTATTTGTTTTAATTTTTTGCTTTTTTTGTTTTTCATAACAAAACCTCCTATGTCTTAATTATATCATTTATATTCTATTATATCAAGGATATTTTTATTTTAAGACTTGAAATAAGGCTTAAAATAACACTGTAAGATTATAAGTTTACAGTGAAAATAATAAATTATACATTAATACTTTTATATTCTTTAATACCTTTATTCATAAGTATAATATATAATATTATAGTGATAAATAATAGTATTAATATATGAATAATAAGTAATATGTAAGTATTTATTTTATTATATAATAACGTTCCTAGTATTAAGGATATGATAATAATACCCATGTTAATAAATAATGATATCATACTACTCATACTTTGTTTAACTACCTCAGTATCATTAGAGGCATTCATTTTAGGATATTTTAAATTAATAATTATACCAATTATACTAGATAAAGTAACTATAATAATACTCATACTAAATATTAATAATATATATGCTATATTTACTTTAAATACTATAAAGAATAATAATTCTGATACTAATATTAAAGGTAATTCTATAATATATGGATAAATTATCTTAGATTTTAAAATATCTTTTTCACTAATAGGAAGACTCTTAGTAATATTAATAGTCTTGCCTTCTAGTGATATAGAGGAAGATGTAATAGATGTCATTAAACATGAAAATAACACTAAGATATAATATAAAAGTGGTAATGATATATTTATACATCCTACTTCTTCTGTGCTAAGTAATGTATCTATTATACTATTTCCTTTTATACATAAAAGTACTGTTATAACAAGTATTAATAATAGGCCAAATATAGTATTAAACATATATACTGGAGAAGAGAAATATCTCTTTAATTCTTTTATTGTTAATGCTTTTATAGGAGTATTCTTTTTAAATAATTCTTTTTTATTCTTATTCTTTTTAGAAGTATTATTATTACTAGTAGATATTATTTTGAAATAGTATTTACCTCCTAGTAAGATAAATAATATAAATGGAATAATATTTATTAGTAATAATTTTATAAATACTATGATATCAAATTTATTTATTAGTGTAATGTAAGCCCCTACAGGATAATATATTTTAGTTAATATATCGTTGATACTATTAGCACGCAGTGCTATCTCATTAACAAAATTATTTAGATTAAAACTTAAGAAAAATATTCCCATAAATATAATACTAGATAGTATCGTTTGGATTATCTTCTTTGATTTTGATTTACTTGATATAAGTTTTATGATATATCCAATTATACTAGATATAACTGTAGGTATTATTGGTATTAGTATTGTCATAATAAAGGATAATAGATAGAAATTAATACTAGGATGTTCAAAGTAGATATAGATAACAAAAGTTGGTAATAAGAACATTAAATTATATATATACTGAAATAATATTAATTTAAATATTCTAACAAATAGTATTTGACTTCTTTTTATTGGTAGAGAAAATAATAAGTCATTATCTTTACATTCAAATAATATTCCTTGGGACTTATATATTCCTTCTATTAAGGTTATTATGGTAACTATAAAAATAAATAAACTAAGCATTACATAAGTAAGATTAACTTCATATAGAGGTTTTGCTATTATATATCCGTAGTAGCCTATTGAGTAACATACGATTAGGAAAAGAAGTACTGGTAATAGTATTTTCTTTTTAGTACTAGCATTCTTACCTGCTGAATATTTAAACATATTCATATCTTCGGTAAGAACTGCTTTTAATAAAGATAATGTTTTCACGCTTTTTCACCTAGTTCTAAAAAGACTTCTTCTAATGATTCATTTCCTTTAATGTCTTTCATCTTACCTATCGTAGTAATACTGCCATCTTTAATTATTGCTACTCTATCACATAGTTTTTCTGCTACATCTAATATATGAGTAGAAAAGAATATTGTTTTGCCACTTTTGGCCATATTTCGCATTACCTCTTTCATATCGTATACGGCTTTAGGATCTAATCCTACGAATGGTTCATCCATGATAAGTATTTCTGGATTATGACTGAGAGCAGCTATTAAAGCAATTTTTTGTTTCATACCATGGGAAAAACTTGATATATCATCATTTAATTTGTCTTCTATTTCAAACATTTTTGCATACTTTAAGGTGTTTTCTTTTCTTATTTCTAGAGATGTATCATACATATCACAAACAAAATTAATATAATCTATTGCTTTCATATTCTCATATAAATCGGGATTATCTGGTACATAGGCCATTATTTTTTTACATTCTATGGGCTCTTCTTTAATACTCCTGCCATTAATTAGAATATCTCCTTCTTCAAAGTCTAATATCCCCATAATACTTTTAATCATTGTAGTTTTACCTGCTCCATTATGACCAATAAAAGCAAATATTTCTCCTGATTCTATTTTAAAACTAATATTCTTAAGTACCATCTTTTTTCCATTATAACTTTTACTTACACTTTTTATTTCTATCATAATTTCTCTCTCCTTATAAAAAATAAATATAGATATAATACTCTATATTTATTTAAATCTTATTTATTAATTTCAAATGATTCTAAATATAAATTATTATTACTTCTTGTATACTTAATAATACCATTACTACTATCAATCTTCATTAGTTTGCTTGCTCTATCACTATAATTAATTTTTACAAATGAAGTATATGTTTTAGTATTAGAATCATAACTTACAGAAGTAATATCCATACTAGTAACATTTATTCCATTAAGACCTATTTTTTTATTTCCATAATTTTTATTGACGTTTTTACATATAAGTAATTCTTCCATTAATCTTCCTCCTTTAAATATTTAATTACTTCTTTTTTACTAAGACCTAGTTCATTCATACATGATAAATAAAAGTCGGTCTCTTTTTTTATTAAATCATTTTTATACTTGGCTATAATTTCTTTATCGCAAGTAACAAATTTACCATTAGTTCTTTCGGTATATATAAGTGAAGCATCTTTAAGTTCACTTAATGCTCTTTGAATTGTATTAGGGTTTACTTTAATCATTAATGCTAAATCTCTTACTGAAGGTAATCTATCTCCTGGCTTTATTTTACCAGATATAATATATTTTTTCAGGCTATCGACAAGTTGTATATATATTGTTCTATCATTATCAAAATTAAATTCTATTATTCACCTCACTGTATTAATTACTTAATACAATAATACGTCATTATTATATTAAGTGTCAATAGATTTATGTAAAATACTTAGCATATTTTATTTTACAAAGCATAATTTTTGATATATAATTAATATGGTGATGATATGAAAAGAAAAAGAAAAAAGAATAATAAAAAGATGATATTAATATTAATAATAGTTATTATTTTAATACTATCTTTAGTATATATATTGATGCCTAAAAATTATGGATATAATAAAAAAGCAATAGAAGTATTTAAAGAAAATGATTTATATGAACAAATTAAAGATAAAAAGATATATTCTAAAACTCTTGAAGAGGCTATAAATCAAAATAGTTTTAATAAAGAATATTTTTTAGAATATTTGGATATTAAATATATAGATGATAAGGATTTTATTAGTAATATTAATAAATTGTTAAATTTAGGTTATAGTAGTAAAGATATTAATGCTATATATGAGAAGATTCCTAATAGTGTATCTATTATTAGTACTAGTAAATATAATAAAGATATAATTAATATTATGAATTTATCTTATTTTAGAATAGATAATTTAAAAAGATATTTGGATTATGATATTATGGAGGTTAAATCTATATATGATATATCTAATATTAAAAAGGATTTTAACTATGAAGATGTTGTTACTTATGTTAATGCTAATTTGGATAAAGAATATTATTCTTCTGATAATTTGATAAGCAATGAGGATGCAAGTAAAATAGATGTATTAGTTAATAAATATCATAAATTAGATGAAAATTATGAACCTAGTGATTTAACTATAATAGATAGTAAATATGCTAGTGGTACGCAGAAATTAAGAAAAGAAGCTCAAATTAAATTTGAGGAGATGGCTAGTGATATGGCCAAAGAGAATCTAAAGATATATGCTGGTTCGACATATCGTTCTTATACATATCAAAAGGGATTATATGATAGGTATGTTAAGAAAGATGGTTTTGCCGCTGCGGAAACTTATTCTGCTAGAAGTGGATATTCAGAACATCAACTTGGTTTAGCGGTAGATATTGTAAATGATAAATGGGATTATTTAAGTGAAAATGATAAGGAATATGATTATTTAGTTAAGAATTCATATAAATATGGTTTTATATTAAGATATCCAAGAGGTAGTGAATATGTAACTGGTTATATGTTTGAGGATTGGCACTTTAGATATTTAGGAATAGAACTTGCTACTAAAGTGTTTAATAGTGGTTTAACATATGATGAATATATAGCTAGGGGTATGTAAAAAAAGATGCTAAATGCATCTTTTTATTTATTAAGTAAATATTCTATTGCTCTCTCTACTATTATTTTACCATACTTATAACTTATAGATCCTTGTTGATAAGCAATATATGGACTTCTTAGAGGGCCATCACAGGAAAGTTCTATTGAACTACCTTGAGTAAAACTACCGCTAGCCATTATTATTTTATCATCATAGCCTGGCATTTCACTTGGCATAGCTATTGCATTAGAGTCTATTTTGGAATTGGCTTGAATTGCTTTGACATAAGTAATTAAATCTTCTTCATTATTAAATATTATATTTTCTACTATGTCTACTCTTTCTTCATTATACTTAGGGCTTACATTATAGCCTAATTTTTCAAATAAATATGCTGTATATATAGCTGTTTTAATTGCGTTATTAACAATCATAGGAGCCATATATAATCCTTCTAATATTGGTTTATTTTGTCCCATTGATGGGCCTACTTCTTTGGCTTGTCCTGGTACGTTAAGTCTTTCAGCACATAGATTAATTAGATCTTTTCTTCCAACGATATATCCACCATTAGAAGCAATAGCACCGCCTAAGTTTTTTATAAGTGAACCTACGCATATATCTGCTCCTACTTCGATTGGTTCTTTTTTATTAACTAACTCACAGTAGCAATTATCTATCATAATTATTACTTCTTTATCTATACTTCTAATAAATTTTATTACTTCTTCTATTTTATCTATACTAATACTTTCTCTAGTGCTATATCCTTTACTTCTTTGTATTTCAATAAGTTTTATTTTGTTATTACTAAGAATATCTTTTATATTGTTGTAATCAAAGTTATTATCTATTAAATCTATTTGTTTATAATCTATATTAAATGCTTTAAGAGAAGATGGATTATCATTAAAGCCAATAATTGTATCTAATGTATCATATGGTTTTCCACTTATAGATAACATAATATCTCCTGGTCTTAGAAGAGCAAATAAGCATGTACTTATAGCATGTGTTCCAGATATAAATTGACTTCTAACAAGAGCATCTTCTGCTTTAAATATACTAGCATATACATCCTCTATTTTATCTCTACCTATATCGTTATAACCATAACCAGTTGATGAATTAAAATCACTCTCACTAATATTATTTTCTATAAAAGCATCTAATATTTTTCTACTATTATATTCTTCTATTTCATCATGTATTTCAAATATATCTTTTAAATCTTTTTTAGCATCATTTTTTATCTTTTCTAACATTTTTTACCACCATCCACTCTAATTATACTATTGTTAATATAACTTGCTTCATCACTAATTAAGAATTTAACTACACTTGCTACTTCTATTGGATTACCAAATCTACCTAATAGTATTTTATCTTCTTCATTACATTTAAATTCATTATCTAATTCTTTATTCATAGAAGTATTAATCCATCCTGGACATATTGTATTTACTCTTACATAGGGGGCTAAATAGTTTGCTAAATTATTTGATAATGATATAAGTCCTGCTTTAGAAGCATCATAGTCTATACTTTCTATATAAGGGGTATCTATGCCATTAGTAGAACTAATATTAATTATAATACCATTTTTATTATCTTTCATTTTAAGACCAATCTTCTTACTTAAAAGAAATGGAGCTACTAAATTTGTATCTAATACTTTAATAAAATTCTCTTTTGTTTTATCTTCAAATAGGCTATCTATAGCTATTCCAGCATTATTTATAAGTATATCTATATTATTATATCTATCATATATCACTTTAAGCATATTATCTATTTCTTCTTCATTATTTAGATTGCTTTTTACCATTAAAAAGTCTTTATTATATTTATTATCTATTTCTTTTTTTAATTCTAGTGCTGATTCATAGTTATTATTATAATGAATTATGACATCATAAGAAGAAGCAAGTATTCTTACTATTTCTCTTCCTATGCCACTACTGGCACCTGTTATTAATACACTTTTTCTCATACTATCCCTCTTTTCTCACTTGATATTGTACCATGTATTAAAAAAAAAGTCATTAATTATTAATCATTTGTTTTTAACATTTGAATGAATTTTTAATTTTTTTAGTAAAATACTTGTCAAATATGAAATTATATGATATCATTAGTATTGTCTTATGGCGGAATTGGTGAAGTGGTTAACACGGTGGATTGTGGTTCCATTATGCGTGGGTTCGATTCCCACATTCCGTCCCATTAAGTTAATAAAACACACTAACATAGTGTGTTTTTTTTATTCTCTCTAAGTCTAAGGTCTTAGAGAGTTATTTTTAGCCTGTAGTCTAAAAATAATATATTTTATATTAAAAGAAAGATTATGATAATCTTTCTTTAATTAATTTATTAACATCTGACATATCGGCCTTACCTTTTACTAGAGGAGAAATAGCTTTCATAATATTTCCCATATCTTTCATACTAGTAGGCTTAACTTCTAAAAATACCTTATCAATTATTTTATTTAATTCTTCTTCTGATAATTGTTCTGGCATATATTCTTCTAAAATAGCAATTTCTTTTTTGTTTTGTTCTACTAAATCATTTCTATTAGCAGCTTCAAATTGAGCAATAGATTCTTTCCTCATTTTAATTTGTTTAGATATTACTTTGATAACATCATCATCTGTAAGTTCTTCACGAGGATTAGGTTTTTCTAGTTGCATAGCACCTTTAACCATTCTAATAACGCCAAGTTTAAAACTATCTTTATTCTTCATTGCTTCTTTTAAATCATTATTTATTTTTTCAGCTAATGTCATAATATCGCTCCTTAGTAATTTCTTCTATTTTTCTTTCTAGAATTAATTATATTTTGTTTTTTTTCTTCTTTTAATCTTACTCCTGGCTTCTTATATCCTTCTGCTCTTTCTTTAGCTTTAGAGAGATTACCGTTACGTGCTACTTGATTCTTAAATTTTCTTAATGCAAATTCAACATCATTGTCTTTAACACTAACAGTTACTTTAGTTCCTGCTGACATTCTATCCCTCCTTCCGCTTTTTCATTAAAGATTATAACATTATTTAAAATAATTTACAATATTAATAGAGTATTTTTTCAGAAAAACAGCCATTTTATTACATTTTCTGACAATAAAAGAAAAAAAACTATCTATGATAGCTTTTTATAAACAATAAATAAATGGCGTCCTCGAACAGAATCGAACTGTTGACCTATTGCTTAGGAGGCAATCGCTCTATCCTACTGAGCTACGAGGACATAATTACTAACAAATAAATTATATCACATATGTATATAAAAAACAACGAAAAAATAACTAAAGAAAAACTTTAGTTATTATAATACATATCTAGTAATAATTAAATATATAGCCGCCGCTAGTACTAGAAGACCAAATATTAAGAAGAATACTTTTACTCCAGTATGATTACTCTTTTCAAAGAAGGCATCATCTTCTTCGGCTTCATCAAAATCTTTCTTGGTAAAGTTAAAGGAGCCACTATAAAATGTTTCACCATCTTTAATTTGTTTAATTTGGGTAACTTCTTCTTTTACTATAGGATCGGTAACTATAGTATTATCATTACCTTTTAAATCAGCTAGTATATCTAGTGGTAATGAATCGGTGTTACTTTTTTGTTTTTCTTCTTTAACTTCTTGACTAGCAATTTCCATAGCATCATCATGATAAGGAATATTAGCATCCTCTAAATTAGTTAGGAAATTGGTATTAATTTTCTTATCATTGGTTATTTCAGCACTCTTGTTAATTTCATTTTTAGCATTTTCTAGTAATACATTGATATCATATACTCTATTTTCATCTCTAATTTTCTTTTTTTCTTCTACTAGAGGTCTATCTGATACAAAAGTTCTTCCCATAGCTTTTGCTTTGTGATACTCATCTCTACTAGAAATAATACTTTTGAGATTACTAACATCTATTTCATTAACATTATCATCAATTGGTAAATTCTCTAATCCATCAATTTGACCAGAAATATCGTTATAAAGTTTTTGATTTCTTTTAGTTCTTTCAAAGGTACTTAAATCATCTCTATAATATTTTTCCATTCTACTTTCCATATCTTCTACCTCTACTATATATATAATAACATATTTTGTGTTAAAATAAAAGAATTTACTATATTTTTTTTTACATTTTTGATATAATTAATTAGAAGGAAGGTAATAGAATGAAATTAAAAGTAAATAAAGAAAAATGTATTGGTTGTGGACAATGTGTAAGTATGACAGACCAAAAAGTATTTGACTTTGATGATGATAATTTAGCTAAGGTAGTTGAAGCACCAGTTAGTAATGAAAACGAAGAAGCCGCTACTGAAGCAATGGAAAATTGTCCTACTGGAGCAATTGAAGAAGAGTAATCTTCTTTTTTTTATAACAAAAAAGAGCCTTTCGGCTCTTTAACTGATTATAAATTTGACACCATTCTTTTCGTTTACAATATTAATATCATAATCAAGAAAAGCAAGTGTTTTTTTAACTATTGATAACCCAAGACCAAAGACACCTTTAACACCTTTTTCGTAGGGAGTGAAAATATTGGTTAAAACTTCTTTATCAATATTTGGGCCATCATTATATAAAATTATTTTATTATTCTTAACTGTAATTTTTACTTTTTTCTTTGCATAACGCATGAAGTTATTAAGAATATTATCAATAATAGCTTCCCACATCTCATTGCTTCCTCTAAAAATGGTATTCTTTTTATCAATATCTAAAACAAATTCAACATCATTTCTAGAAGGCTTAAATTTATCTACTGCTGCAAAAACAACTTTACTAACATCACATTTTTCATTGATTTGATCTTTTTGTTTCTGAAAATAATTTAATTTGTTAAGGTAAAGCAAGGAGTGCACTTTGACCTCTAATTTGTTAAGTTGTTCTTTACAAACCTCTAAAGTTTTTTCTTTACTTTCAATACCATCTTCAGAAGCTTCAATATAGGATTTCATAACAGTGATAGGAGTTTTAAAATCATGAGATATATTTTGGTACATTTGGTTTTTATATTCTTCTTGTTCCTTCAAATATACCCGCATATTCTCTATAGCTACCTCTAAGGTATATAATTCATCGTCATAATCATATATCATATTATGATTATAATCATCATTATTTATATTATCAATTTTATCTTTTAATTTTTTAATTCTATTAACTAAGTGATTTGACCATATTAGTATAACTAATGAAATGATAATAAAAGTAATACCTACTACTAAAAGAATAATTTTAAGTATTTGGGCTTTCATAAAATTAATATATGAATCACCAGTAATAGCTATTTTAGTAATGCTACTACCGCTATTTAAAGTGTAATAATATATTTTATTTTTATAAGTAAACTTACCTTTACTATTTGTTATAAGTTTCATTATATCATCAACATCATCACTTTTTATAACATCTTCTATGTTGCTAGATACAAATGTATTATTATCACTATCTATATAAATATAAGCAATTTCACTATTGATTTTTCTTTTAGTAAGTGTATCAATAATATTTAGCGATTCATTCAAATGATTATATAAATTTTCTTCATAGACAGGAAGTAGTGTTCTAGGAAGAATTACACCCAGAGATATAATTACTATAAAAACTATTAGAATACATATTAACAATAATTGTTCTGTTAAGGTTGGCTTTTTCATAATAATCTATAACCATATCCATATATTGTGTTAATATCTAAAAGAGGCATTTTTTTTCTTAATCTACGTATCAAATCATCTACTACTCTATCTGTTCCAAAATAGTTTTCTCCCCATATGTTGTTTAAAATGTCATCCCTTGAGAAAGATTTTTGTCTATTCGTAAGAAACATATATAATAAATCAAATTCTAAAGTTGTAAGATTTATATTTTGATTATTAAGTAATACCATTCTTTTATCTACATCTACCATATAATCTTTATAGGTAATATTTTGCTTATCTTTTGTATACACTCTTCGCATAATGTTATTGACTCTAAGGACTAATTCTTTTGGCGAATATGGTTTAGTGACATAATCATCACTACCAAGTTCTAAACCTATAATCTTATCAAGTTCTTTATCTCTAGCTGAAGTAAATATAACAGGCATATCTGCATTATATTCTCGTACTTTCTTTATAATATCATATCCACTTATGTCATCTCCAAGCATAATATCTAGTATCCATAAATGGTATTCTTTATTAACATTATCTATAGCATCTTTCCCATTATAATAACTTGTAACTTCATAACCTTCTTTCTCTAAATAGGCTCTAATAAGATCATTTAAGTCCTTTTCATCTTCTACTAAGGCTATTTTTTGCATATTATCACTTCCTATACATTATATAGTATATCACATAATTAACATTTTGTCTTTACCATATATCACCTCTTTTCTGTTATAATTATATTATTTATAAATGGATTAATTATCAAATAATTGTGGTAAATTATGGGATATATAAATATACTAGTAATGGTGATATATATGCAATATGAAAGAATTAAATTAGATTATACCAGCTTAGAACCTTATATAGATAATAAAACATTAGATTTACATTATAATGCCCACTACAAAGGATATACTGATAATTTAAATAAATATTTAAAAAAACATAATTATAATTATGAATACGATCCTATATACTTAGCTAAAAATATAGACATACTTCCTATGGAAGATAGAGATGAGATTTTATTTAATTTAGGTGGTTATTTAAACCATAGTTTATATTTTTATATTTTAACAGATAAAAAAAAGAGTATTCCTACTCCTTTTATTGAAATAATTAATAAACACTTTGTATCTTTTGATAATTTTAAAAATGAATTTATTAATATGGCTACTGAATTAAAAGGCAGTGGTTATACTTTCTTAGTACTTGATAAAAATAATAAGCTTAGAATAATTAATACTTCTAATCAAGATACACCATATTATTATGGATTTATCCCTATTATGACAATAGATGTTTGGGAACATGCCTACTATTTAAAGCATTATAATAAAAGAAAAGATTATCTAGAAGCAATATTTAATATCATAGATTGGGATAAAGTATATAAACTATATTTATTAAATACTAGTAATAAATAAAAAAAACAGATAGTTCAAACTATCTATTTTTTATCCATTAAATTTAGCAGTAATACCATTTGATTCAGTACCATCGGCATTAACACCATTAAATGTTACAGTTCCAGTAAATGTTTTTCCTGCGTCATCTTTATCTTGTGCTTCGTTAGTTTCTTCAAGCCATACTACTAAGTAGAAGTCTTGAGAACCTGATTTTGCTAAAGCTTGATTAGCAACGATTACACCATCTGTACCTTGAGCAACTACAGCACCATCTGCTTTAACTGTTGTTGCGTCAGTAAGTACTTCCCATTTCATATTTGTAGCACTACTTGCTAAATTCATAGTTCCTTTAACGTTGATACCAATATCTTTACTACCATTGGTTACAGTAATCTTATAAACTTGACATACAGTATTACCATTGGCATCAATACAAGATTTTGAACTTGTACCAGTTACACCTTTTTGTAAATCAGCTGTAAGCATTGGTATCATATTAGCAGCAGTTCCTGCATCTGAAACTCTAGTTATTGCCATTGACAATGATGCTCCACTTGCAGTACTACCTGTAACATCAGTTTTATTAGTAGTGCTTGCACTGAAGTATGCAAATGTAGCACCAATTATAGCAACTACTAATGTTGCGACACCTACAACGGCATAAAATACGCCAGGGCCTTTTCTATTTTCTTCCATTTTTTCTTATCCTCCTTACATTAATAATTGTATCAAATAAATTATATTTTTGCAATATCTTTACATTATTTTTTTAATATTCTATTATGGAGCAACTGAAGTTGTAAAGTTAGCTACTACTTTACCGCCTGCAGCATCTAATGTAATAACTCCTGTGTATGTACCAGTACCACTTTTTTCATTAGTAGGATCCTCTGGATTTTGAGTATCATCAACATTTGATAGATATACTAATAAATAATAGTATTCAGGTGTTGCTGCTGTTAATGCCGCATCACTATGCATATCAAATCCTGATGGAGTTGCTTCGCTATAAGTATATTTTCTATCTGCTCCTGCTTTTTCGCTATAAGCGGCAAAACTACGATCTGCATTATTAGCATCTTCAATAATAGAAGTTACAGTATTGGCATTACCATCTGCACTTTTATATAAAACATATTTCCAATTTTTATAATCAGTAGCAGTAGTTTGTAAATCTGCAAGTCTAACACTAGCATGAGCAACATTCTGGCTAGATGTTGCTGTTATTTTATATAGATGACATCCTGTATAACCACCTGCCATACATTTATTATCTACTACTTTTTTAATACCATCTGTAGTAACATCAATAACAGCTGGTACTAAATTATTATAGCTTTCGCTTTCTGCTTCTCCAAATAATTGTCTATCAACATTTAAGGTTAAGGCAGTTGATAATTCTGTGTTAGTTCCACCTTGAACTTTATCTGCTGAAGTAGCTTGAGCACTAAAGTATGCAAATGTAGCACCAATTATGGCAACTACTAATGTAGCAATACCTATTACTAAATATAATGTTCCTTGTCCTTTCTTTTCTTCCATTTTTCTTATCCTCCTTTACATTAATAATTGTATCAAACATTGCATAAAAATGCAATATGATTTTGTTATTTTATACACTATTTTCTATGAAAGTGTTTTTCCTAAATATGTTATAACTATTGAGCCACCAGAACTACTTGTATTGTTATTTGTAAGCTTGCTGGTTACATTTGATGATAGTCCACTAAAGGTTACATTGGTTGCTATAAATGATGATCCTCCACCAGCTCCGCCTGGTTGGTTTGATGATAAGGTACCGGCTCCGCCTGAGCCACCACCGCCATAGTAGCCACTGCCGCCACCGCCACCATTTCCGTTTCCGTCACCGCCAGCTAATGGTTTACCGATTCCTCCTCCGTTTTGCTGAGGACGACTAACTGCTGTTCCACCTAGACCATTACGTCCTGCTTTAGCACCATTTAAAGTACCATCTTTTCCATGAAAAACTGTTCCAATATCAAGAATTGTTGTCTCACTACTTAATGTGCCACCATCGCCACCATCTCCTGGCTTTCCGGCAACTAGTGATGAACCGCCACCGCCACCGCCACCAGCGGCAATCATAAGTACTTTTCCTGAATTGATATTTGCTACGTCGATTGTAGTGGTACCAACTGCAAAGGCTGAATATCCACCACCTCCGCCAGCATATGTTGCTCCACCATAGCCGCCACCATTGGCTCCTCCTCTTGATGCTCCACCTGATTCTCCATCACGGGAATTGCCTCCAAGAGTAAAGTATATTTTAGAATTATATTCTAGATTGACTACTCCATATATGTATCCTGCAGCTCCACGATATCCAGCATTTTTACTAGAAGCACGTAAATATTCTCCTCCTTTACCTCCCCAAAGTTCTATTAAATAGTATCCTGGATGGTAATTGGTATCTTCTTTTGTTGTGGCTTCTTTTCTATTTGTATTGACAAATGTTCCTGTAATCCAAGGTAATTCTTCCAATGTTACATTAACTGTATAATCTTCTCCATTAAGTGTATAACTGCCTGAGGCATCTTTATATTCTAATTTGGATACGGTATAGGTTAAAGCTGATAAATCATCAACTATAACTGTTTGCTCTCCTATATCGCTTATTAATACTTCTGTTCCTTTTTTTATGGTTACTAATGAATCACTAGGGGTAGGAACTATTGTAAACTTTTTTTCTTCCGTCCGCGATAAAGTTATATCTTTGGTAGTATTATCCAAAACTACTTCTGTTCCGCTTTGCGGATAATAGCCATTTCTAGTAACTTTCCAAGTTATGTTGGTATTTTCATCAATTAGTTCACTTACACTACCAGTTCCACTGGCTATAGTTTTGCCATCTACTTCTAATGCTACTAATGAATCTTCTGGCGTAGCATTAACTGTATATGTATATTGTGGTACTTTATAGAAGGTAAATTGCATTGATGTTTTTAAATGTGATGTTTCTGGATTAGCCCATTGCTGCATGATTTCAAAACTACCTGCTACATATTTATCCATAAAATCTCCTTTATATTGGAAACATAGTGTTATTTTAGTTTCAGAAGCAGGTGGTATTTTTGTTTTATTGATTTCAAAGTCCCCTGTTGTATATTCCATATGTGAATTAAGTTCAGATAATTCTTTAATACTTGTTACTAATACGGGACTAGATGAAAGATTTGTAACAGTTACCTCAAAGTATACCTTTGACCATATGGTAGTAAGTTTACAATCTAATGAAAAAGTACCGTTTGCATCTAAAGTTAAGGTTTTTAATGTAACATCGCTGCTTGCTTGTACTCTTTGTACGTTAGTGATACGAACATCGGCACTTGATCTAACTAGTGCGGCACCATTAATAGCAAAGGTTCTTGAAGATGTGGAATATCCTACTGTTAGTGAAGTAATAATAAATGAAATAATTAAAAAAAGAAATAATGGCAAATTATTTTTCTTTTTTTTACTTAATTTCTTCATTTTTGCCTCCATTTCTCTTTCAAGTTCTTGGCATCAAGTGTATATTTATATAATAAATTATCATCTATAATACTAAAACAACTAAGTTTTCCTGGTATTAATTCATTATAAATAATTGGACTTCCTAAATTATCATGAGCATCTCTTAGTTCATCAAATGAACTAAGATTAAGTACTTTATAATCACTTTCATCAAGAATATTTTCTGCATTGGTAATTATACTATCATACTCTTTAAGAATCTTTCTTAATGTTTTATCGTAATTACTACGGCTTTTATATATCTTGATAATTAATCTAATTAGTTTATATATAACATATAGATCTCCTATTAAAGATATAACTAGGCAGCTAAAATAAATATAGTTAATATTATTCCATATATTATCATCAATAACACTACCTGAATTATTGATGTTCTTACTATCAATAGTAATATTAATAGTTTGTTCAGTTAGAGGTATAACTACTAAAGATAATCCCTCTGAATCAATATCATCTTTAAATGATGAACTAGTTCCATGTGAATTTACATGTAATACAATTGTTACATCACTATCATAGTTTAAGGAATATGATGCTTTAAATGCTTTGACAAAGGCATTAAAATGTTCGTAATTTACATTTACTTCCTTAAAGAAATTGTTAGCCATGATATTTTTTTTAGATATTTTTTCTTCAGGAACTAATATTTCTGATTTTTCATATAAAATATTCTTATTATCTTTACCATATACTCTAGTAATTGCTTCTATATAATAAGAAGCATTGTAATCGATATTACTATTGGTAGTAAAAGTATAATTAAATCTTAAATCAATAGAATCAATTAAACTGGCAATATAAACCATTCCAGATGGTAAATTGTCTGTTTCGTAATATTCGTTTGGTTTAAGTTTAACGCGATAATCTACGTCACTACTTTCTTTATATTTAAGTGCATTTACTTCTCTATTAACGAAGGTTTTTACTGAAAACAATAATAGTAAACATGAGAAAATCCCTATTAAACATAAATAATATACTATTTGCATAGATTTCTTTGAAGAAATAGATTTATTATATTTATCATATTTTTCTCTACTAAAATGTTTCATATCACACCTCCTAGCTATTAATCTTTTCATTTAATGCTACTGTTGGGTAGCCAATATATCTAATTTTAAATTTGACTGTGCCTATTACCTCTGAAGTTTCAATCAAATAACCATCAGGGCTTTCATTATGGTCCCCTTTTGTTTTGAAGAAAGTTTCATAGCCTGAGGAATACACTTCATATATACGATGAACTACTATCTTGTCTTCTCTATGAAAAACGAGTATTTCACCTTTTTTTAAATTTAAAATTTCCTTTTCATTCAATTTTTCTACAATAACAATATCACCTTTATTAATATTTGGGGTCATTGAACCAGTGGCAATTACAATTGCTTGATATTTGAAATATCCAGAGGTTAATCCTACCATTATTACTATTAATAATATGGCTATTGTATATATTATTTTTGACCGTTTGTTCTTCTTTGAAGATATAATAACTTTTTCTCTTTTTTTAAAATTATTATATATCATGATAAAAACTAATATTGGAAAAGTAAAATATATTACTGATTCAATATAAGCACCAAAATTTGGAATAATTGGTAATATATATTTTGGTATTTCTATTAAATATCTATATATTATATTAGGCTTATAACTAACTTTAAATGATATATATGTTAACATAAAATTTTTAGCTATACTTGGTAATATAAATAAACCAAATGTTTTTAATATTGAATAAAAGTCATTAAAGTTGATAGCACTTAAAGTAAATGTTACATCTATCATACTAAATGCTAAAACTGATAAACCTAATAGCCAATAATTATTCTTTATCTTATTGTTAATTATGTATCTATATATTTCTACTATAGGAATTAATATGATTAATGGAACAATATTATTAATAAGATTGGTCATATTAATACTATATATATTTCTACTAAAACCGATAAATAGTCCAAGTAAATATGTAGTAATATAGTATATGGCTATATATATTAATATTGATAAAATAATATCTTTATTATATCTTGATTTTTCCTTTTGGTATCCAAGTATAAAATAAGATATAATACCCATTGATAATATAAAAGCACATATACTATATTGACTAAAAATCTTTGTGATAAAACTATTAAAGAGTAATATAGATAGCATAAAAGCTAGTATTATGAAAGCTTTTATTTGACTCTTTTTCATATTTTATCACCCTTCTTCTTTTAAGCTTGTTCGTATACAAATGTTGTTGCGCCAATTGTTACTTTTACATCATCAGTTATAGATAATGTACTAGTAGATGGCCATTCTAATTTTAATTCTAATTCTTTAGAATCATTAGCATTTAATGTTTCACCAGTAGTAATAGTACTACCATCAGCATATGCTAAAGTATACTTAAGTTCGCCACATAATTTAGTTGCATCTTCTTGTGAAATGCTACTACCTGTATTAGGGGCACAAGTTAAAGTACCCATAGTGAAATTAGCTAATTTAGCATTTAATGTTCCACTATTTTTAATTAGGAAGTTATAAGTAACTGAATCTCCAGGTGCTTTTAATGTAACATCAAATCCTGAAATAGTAGTATCTGCAAGTGTTGGAGCAGTATTTTCAGCTGCATGACCATTTGCCTTTCCAGTCAAACTAGTTCCAGTTTTGTAATCAAAATTTACTTTCCAACTTGCAGGATCTACATTAGCAGTACCATTAATAGTAAGTGTACTAGAATATGCAGCATAACCAACGGTTAAACCAACAACAGCAATTAAAAGTGCAACGATAGCTATTACTTTAGCGCCTCTTTCTTTTTCCATAATTACATTCTCCTTTCTCTATTGTTCCATATCTATTATACATTTACAATTTAGTTGTCAATAAATTTTTTATCATTTTGGCAAAAGAAAAAAGCCATATTTGACTAGGTGTTGTGAGATTTAAACAACACTAATTAAATGTGGCTGTAATCTTATCACCGCTAGTAGCGGTTACAGTAATAATTCCTGAAAAACCATCTTTATCTTGTTCAGTTTGATCTTTACCAGTATTGTTTACATAAACCATAAAATATAGTTTTGTATTATTACTTTTACCATTAATTATGGTATTGGAGGCTATGGTGTCAGGAACATTATTAGTAATAGCATGTCTATTATTACTAATAACTGTATTGGCATCTGACATACCTGCCCATTTTAAATTATTAACATTATTTTTGTTAAAAGTTATCGTTGTATTGGTACTAATACTATTTGCTCCGGTATTTGAAATGGTTATTTCATATATTTGACAAACAGTATAATCATTTTTATCAATACAATTATATTTACTTTGAGCTGCTGTTTCAAGTTGGCTGGCATATCCTGATATAGTTCCATCGTAAATAGGAATTAAATTCTCTGATTTGCTACCAGTAGCACTTATTTTTTTTACTGAAAGTCCAAGACTTACATCTAGAGTGCCACCCTTAATGTCGTTATCACTTTTGGCAGTAGCGCTAAAATAGGCATATGTGGCTCCTACTACTATAATTATTAATAGAAGAACTAAGGCAATGGTATAACCTATTTTTTTCTTTTCGTCCATTTACAACCTCCTCTACATCAGATTTTATTAATTAGAATTGGGCTTTAACTTCAGCACCATTTGATCCAACTGCTGTTACAGTACCTGTGAATGCACCACTATCAGTTTGGGCACTATTTAAGTTAGTAATAAATACCATGAAATAGCACGCTGTAGAAGTACCTCCACCTGCTACACTAGTTGTTGTACAAATGCCTTTATTAACTCCTTTAATTGAAGTTACACTGGTAACACTAATATTAGAAGCCATTTTAACGGCATCAAGATTTGGTGTTTTTGCTCCAGATAAGGCAGTTAGACTTATGTCATATATAACTGATGTATTACTATTATTTTTTACAGTAACTGAATATACTTGGCATACAGTATTTCCATTTTTATCAGTACATGATTGTGCTGCATTCCATGCAGTGTTTACTGCATTAGAAGCTGTATTCCAACCTTTAGCACCTTTGGTAAGAGTTTCCACTGTTTTATCTATTGGTACTAAGTTACCACTAGCATTACTTTCCTTTTTTACTGTTAGTGTAGGTGCTGCACCTCCACCAGCAGTACCTTTAACGGTAGATGTATCAGTGGCTGTTGCACTATAATAAGCGTATGCTGAACCTGCTACTGCTACAATTAGAACTGCTACACCTACTATGGCATATATTAGTCCATTTTTATTAGTATTATTCTTTTGTCCTTCTTCAAACATTATATTTTACCTCCTATCATTAATACAATATAAGTATAACAAATCAAAAATTATTTTTCAATACTAATTGTCACTTTTTATATAATCTTTGCCATTTATATTAACTAGATTATCTTCGTTAATACCTGGTAGATTTAAATTAGAAATAGTTTCTATATTACTTTTAGTTTCTTGTATTTTAGTACTTGCTTCTTTTTTTGAAGTATTATCTTCTTTATCAATATTATTTTTTAATGTAATAAAATTTTTGTTATCAATAAATATTTTTGTTTTATCTACTTTTTTAGGATCATAAGAATTAGTTATCCAAAATTCATATAATATTTTAAGAATTGGTACTACCATAGCTTCATCTTCTATTTTTGATATTTTATCCTCTTCTATTTTGATATTGTTCTCTAGTATAAAGATATCATCTAGAATTGAATGTTGTTTGTCTATTAATGCATCTTGACTTATTAGTGTGTTATATGTTTTTGGATATGTATTTTGGTTAATTAGTTTTAATAATTTAGTTCTTTTAGTAACTAAATTATTATAATCACTTTCTTTTTCAAATAGTAAATATAAAATATCTCTTATACTAGGGTCTTCTTTCTTTATGTCTTCATATAAGATATTACGATACTTACCCATGGTATCACTATTGAAATTAGATAATAAAGTATCTTCAAGTAATATATTATCTACTTCATATTCATCTTTTGTTTCATTTAATTCTTCTAATTTTCCTTTGAAACTATCTATTCTTTTTCTTATGTTAAGATATTTTCCTTTTAGAGTTAGATATCTGCATACATTGTTATATCTTTCTTTATATTCAAGTAAGTCATCATTATTAATATTATTATCTTCAAAGTACTCGATAATTTTTTCTAATCTTACTTTTTCTTCTTCGATAGTGGCGGTAATATAATCAAACTTATCCATCTTCTTCCTCCCTACCTGCTAATTTTTTGTAATTTTCTACTGTTTTTCTAACTAGTTTATCCTTTTTTTCTTTTCTTTCTATATTAGCTCTTTCTATTTCTATTTCTTCTATTTTATCTAGGGCTTCACTAGTGATTTGATTTCTAATAACATTTTCTGCTGCTCTACTAATGCATTCGCACATTCTAAGCTGATATAATACATAAAATGATAATAAACTATGAAGCATACTAGTGATATCTGTTTCAATAACAAAGTCATGCTTAGTATCATATTCTCCATCAAATTCAACTGGAAATAAGGTTAGTTTTTTAAATACGAATGAAGTACTAGAATTATAATGATTATAGTATAGATTTATTTCACTATATGTTCCATTATCAATAGCATCATTTACGGCTTTTTCTATTTTGTTAAATTCTTTATAAAATTTGTCTTTTTCTATTTTTAGTATTGTTTTATCATCATGGTATATTATTTTTTTTCCAATAATTATTTTGTAATCATTTTTATCTTGTTTTATTTGCCTAGCTACTTGGGAATTGAAATTACCACAGAAGCCATAATCGTTAGCTATATATATGTTTAATTTGTCCATTTTTGGATCTGGAGTAATGACTTTCTTATCAAGAACTAAATTTTTATTATATACGATATTCTTTATTATTTTTGTTATTTCTTCTCCAACGTTACGATAAGCTTCTGCTTCTCTTTTTGAAGCATCTACACGAAGTAAAGAGTGGAAATTCATGACTTTAACTACGTTTTTTATTCTCATCATTACCACCCTTTCTTATGTATTTATTAGCTATTACTACTGTTTTTAAACTGCTAAGAAGGTTATATGTTAAATATAAGAATAGGAATATCATAACAAATACTAAGAGTAATAGCATCCACATATCCATATATTCATTTACGATATATTCGTGAATTAGATATATTATTTTTATTCCTCCTAGAGCTATTAAAGATAGAAGTGTATGAATGATAAATTTTTTATCTTTAATTAATAAGAAACTTAATAAGTTTAAAAATAGTACTATTATAATTATATATATATCAACATCGATAAAGGATACCATTAAATATACCATGAAAATGTAATTAATTATTGATGATGATACACTGATTACTTCTTTATTACTCATACCACCAAGTATACCATATAATTTAACTCTAGTTTTTTCTGGATCAAACTTTTTTATTAGTATTTTTAGAATAGCATATAAAGAAATGATAACAATTAAACCTACAAAAGCAAAATAAAATACATTTTCCATAACTATCCCTCTTTTATCATTAAATTAAATACATTTTCACTATTCATATAGAAGGCTTTGATATTTTTGAACGATTCGTTTATGATATCGTTTTTAATATCTACTGAACCTTCTATTTCTCCAATTATTGGAAGATAATCTTTCATGATTAGTAGATTATAATCTTTACTGATTATTCTGATTATTGTAATATTTTCGTATTCTCTAAGACCATGAGCCATATCAAAAACTCGAACTTTTATTCCGTTATTCATGATATTTTACCTATATACCTAAACTTACTTTCATCCATATCATCATATTTACCATTTAGAATATTTTCTACATCATTAAGAACATCTTTTATATCTACAAATTCACCTTTAATATTAGTAAATGACTCCGCTACAAACATAGGTTGAGAAAAGTAATTTCTAAGTTTTCTACTTCGATAGAATATAAGTTTATCTTCTTCACTTAATTCTTCTATACCAAGTACTGCTATTATTTCTTGTAAATCCTCATATCTAGTTAGATAAGCAAGTACTTTTCCTACTAGATTGAAATGTCTTTCACCAACTTTTTCTGCATCTAATCTTTTTGATGTTGATTTAAATACATTGATAGCTGGATACAATCCTAATTCTGCTACTTTTCTATCTAAAACTATTTGTCCATCCATATAACTCATTACTGTTTGTACAGCATCATCGGTTAGATCATCTGCTGGTATATATATGGCTTGGAATGAAGTAATAGAACCATTGTTATTAGAATTTATTCTTTCTTCAATGCTACTAACTTCACTAGCCATATTAGCGGGATATCCATTTTCTATAAGTAGTTCTTTTAAATCTGTAGATATTTCTGCTTTTGCTTGAATAAAACGATAAATATTATCAATAAAGATAAGTACATCCTGTTTTTTTTCGTCCCTTAAATATTCTGCCATTCTAAGTCCAGTACCAACACTCTTACTTCTAGATATTGGATTATCTCCCATTTGACCAAATACCATGGCCATTTTATCTAAAAGATTGCTTTTTTGCATATCATCATATAATTCTCTTCCTTCACGGCTTCTTTCTCCTGCTCCTACAAAGACAGCATTAGAATTGGAACTGGCATAGATATTATGAATAAGTTCTTTGATAAGTACGGTTTTACCTACTCCTGCTCCTCCTAATAGTCCCATTTTAAAGCCTTTTTCTAATGGAGCAAAGAAGTCAATAACTTTAATACCGGTCCATAGTGGTTCATTATCTACTTTGACGTCTTTTAGGGTAACAGTTGGATTATTAACTGAAACTTTCTTTTCACTTTCAAATGGTAGTCCATCAATAACATTTCCGTATGAATCAAATATTCTACCTAATATTTTATCAGAATATTCTACTTCTAAGCCATCTGATTTTTTTACTACTATTGCTCCTTTTTCTAATCCTCTTGTACTATATAAACTTAGACATGTAGCGGATATATTGTTTATTTCTACTACTTCAAAAACATATTTAGAATTTCCTTCTATTTCTAAAATATCACCTATTTTTATAGAGGTATTTGATAATATTATTTCTATTGAAATATCATTTATAGTAATAATTTTACCTATTTTCATTATTATCACCTACTTCTAAAAATTTATATAAATCTAACATTTCTTCTTTACTTTTAGGAGAAAATTTATATTGTCCTAATTTATCTAAAATTACTTTTCCTTCTTTTAGTCTATTTTGAAGTTCTTCACTCATTTCATCAATATTAGCAAGTTCGTATATATCTCTTACTTCTAGATATTCTAGTAATTTGTTTCTAACTAAACTACCAGTCTTTTTCATATCTGGTGCTTGAACATTACCGCCTAGGCGGGATACTGATAGTCCATAATCTAAAGCTGGTTTTTCTCCTTTTGTAAAGTTTTTACTTGATAATACTAATTGTCCATCACAAATCGATATAATATTAGTGGATATGTAATCAGTAATATCCGAACTTTTTGTTTCTACAATTGGAAGAATTGTAATAGAACCACCATTTTTATGTTGACATCCTTTTTCAAGTAATTTACTATGTGCATAGAAGATATCAGATGGATAAGCATCTCTACCTGGTGTCTTTTTACTTGCTAGAGATATTTGTCTATATACATCAGCATGTTTTTTTAGATCGTCTATTACTACTAAAACATCGTATGAATCCATCATCATAGATTCTGCTATTGATAAAGCTACATATGGTGTTAAATATGTTCTATTAGGAAGTTCATCATTAAATGAAGCAATTATTATTGTATAAGAAGCAGCTCCTCTCTTTGTTAATTCGTAATAAATATCTTTAACTTCTTTTTTTGTTTTACCTAGTGCAACATATATACATACCATATTTTTATCTTTTTGATTAACTATAGCATCAAGTGCAATTTGTGTTTTACCGGTTTTTTTATCACCTATTATAAGTTGTCTCTGCCCTCTTCCTATTGGATATAACATATCTATACCTGTAATACCAGTTAAAAATTCTCTTTCTACTAATCCCCTATCCATTATAGGAATAGGATCATTTTCTATTGGAACTTCTACTAAATTATCAAATCTTTTACCTGCTATTAAATCATTACCAAAGATATCTATTACTTTTCCCATAGAATCCATGCTAAATAGACATTTAAATTGTTTTTTTAATGAATATACTTCGTCTCCAGGATTAATTTTATCATTAACTTCTACTAAAGATATTGTAATATTATTTTTTCCTACAGCAAAAACAAATCCTTTTGCTTTATCTGCAATATTAACTTCTTCATAATAAGTAATATCGTTAAGTCCAGATACTATTACTGTGTAAGGATTAACTTTAATTACTTTGCCAACAGAAAAGATGTTATTATTACTTTTAATCTCTTCTACTTTTTTATCAACTTTATTAAGTTCCATATTACGCATTCCCTTCATTCAAACTAAAATCATATATTTTATTACGATATAATATTTTAATACCTTTATAAATACTATCTGATACTTTAGTTTTTATTCTTTTATCTATATAATCATAATTAATATTCTTATTAGGCACTAATACGGTGATTGTTGGATCATTTAATTCTATTAATCTATTTAGGTAATCAATAAAATCTTCCATGTTGAAATTGTTACTAGATAGAAATATTTCATACACTTTATGTTCTTCTTTAGTAAGAAGCTTATTTAAATATTCTTCTCTTTCATCAGGTAACATTATTTCTATTTTATATATTTCTTGTGGTGTAAATTTATTTCTTAGATTAATACAAAAATCATACTTATTATCACTCTTAATATTAGCTAAAAAGTCTTTAATTAAATCTTCATAATTAATAATAAATTTTTCTTCTATTTTCTTATTAATAGCAAAAATATTTTTATCAAGATAATTAGTTTCGGTAAGTAAATCAATAATACTATTATCAAAATCATATGTAGGTTTACCTTCTCTAGTTTTATTTTCTTCTAACCCATTTTTCCTTTTTTCTAATTCTTCTTCTATTTCGGATAATTTTTTTTCTTTTTCATCTATTAGATAATCATATTGTTTTAATTTATCTACAAAATATGATTTTGATTTATCATCTATTGTTTTAACTGTATTTTTAAGTATTAAACTCATAGCTAAAACAAGTAGGATAATAACGACAAAAGAGATAATAAATGTTTCCATATTATCCCACTAATGGATTAAAGAAAAGTAATAAGAAGCAAAAGGCAAATAAGAACAATAAGAAAATTGCAAATATTATTAATATTGTCATAATTGAATGAACTACGTCATTTTTTGTTTCAGGGTTTCTTCCAACAGCCTCTGCGACTCTTCCTCCAAGCAATCCTATTCCTAAACCTAATCCTAAAAAAGCAAGTCCAACCATAACTCCTATTGCAATTGCTGTTGCAGATAAAATACTTTCCATAAATAACTTCCTCCTTTTATAACTCTGCTATTTCTTTAGTTATATTATTCATATTAATATCAGTATGTGTATAATAGCATACTTTATTAATTTCATTCATTCTAACTACATAATATATTTTATTATCTTTGATATATAATTTCATAATATCAGGTAGTTTTTCTCTAATTCTAATAATATATTTTTCACTATTATTATTAAATTCTGCTACTGTCATCTCTTCATCTGTGATAGAATCTGTAACTTTATATTTAAAATCTGTAGGAAGAGCAATGTATTCATTATAAATGCTTGTTGCTATTTCTTTATAACTAGTGTTAGCCATATTTAATAATTCTTCATTTGTTACAATTGTATCAGTTTTTAGGTTAACATTAATGGTAAGAACTTCTTCATAATTAGCTAAATCTGCCGCTATAACATAACTTATTGCAATAGATAGAATATTATTATAAATACCACTATCCATTCTAATATCAATAATATCATTATTTTTTATAATATCTAATTGCTTATCTTTGAAGTCATTAGCAATTTTATTATCAATATTTTTTAAATAGATAATATTCCCATCTACATAAGCATAATCACTAACTTTATAGCTAATAATCTTATCATTTATATGTAAATATCCATATTTATTTTTATAAGCAAATATCCAATAAGTACTCATAGATATGATAATACATATCATCATAGTACCCACTAAAATTATTCGTTTACTACTACTATTTTTCCCTTTTTTCTTCTTCATAAAGTTCCTACTTTCCTACTATATCAAGTATATCATTTTACGTTTTATAAGTCAATTATTATTTAAATAAAGGCAAGAAAAAAAGTACATAATTATGTACTTAACTATTATTACTTAAGCGATCGATGGTTTCTTTATTAGCGTTTTTCCAACATTCAGTAAAGTTTGTTGGTCCTGATAAATCCCCCAAAACATCCATTAGTATGGTAACTATCCAATAAACAGCATAAACCATCATAGCAGATATAATTCTTTTGATAAATATTCTAACATTGGTTTTACTATCTTTTTCATTACTAGTAGTAGCAGATTTAGCAAAGTCGATAGTACCTATTATGATTAGCCAAATTGGTAAAATGGTCATTATGACTTTGATGAGTAATTTTATAAAATATATAACTCTAAGAAAATCTGGATTAGTACATGCTTCCATATTATCAACTCCAATCTAATTTGATATAACATAAATATATATTTAGACAATATTTATTTGATTGTTTCTGGTTTTAATTTTATATATCTATTATTTTCTAAATAACGTAATCTAAAGTTAGAATCTTTATCTATATTATCAATATTGTATATAAGTATATATTCTTCATAGTCTTTGGTATTTAATATATTATTATAATAACCATTACCTAAGTCAGTAAAATAATAATAGTATTTTAAACTAGGAATATATTCGTTGTTTTTTCCTTCAAGTATGAAATTATCAAGATTTAATTTGTAATTATTATTTTTTCCTTTTAAGGATATATCAATAATTAAATAACTATTATTTTTACTAGTTTGTTTTCTTTCACTTATATAACTATCATTTACTTTTATATTAAAATTTTTAGTACTTAGTGTATTACCTTCGGTTAATGTTTTATTGATAACATATTTGTTGAAAGGGAATATGATAATAAGAATAAGAAGAATAATTCCAAATATTATATTAAGCATAAATTTATTTTCAATATAATAGTATTTTAATTCCCTCCTTAGTTTATGGCCTCCTCTTTTAATACCATCACTTGATAGATCAATATTTACTTCTACTTCTTCATTATCTTTTGTATCTAGTTTTAAGTCTTTTAGGTCTTTAGAAAAGTTAAATTTCTTTATATCAAAGCCTAATCCTCTTATAAGTAGAGGAATGCATAAAATGAATAATCCCCAATAATTAAATCTACTAATATCACGTAATAATCTAATATTTCTAGCTGACATAGCACTAGTTTCTAATACTTTAATATTACTATATAAATATACAAATAATATAGCTGATATTATTGATACTAGAATAATAAGAATATATAATAGCCTTGGTTTCTTCTTAAAACGCATAAGTAAGTATACTACTATAGATAATATTATAATAAGAATGATACTTATGATTATAAATGAATTAATATAATTAACCGCTATTACCTCTATATTACCATTATTAGCTATATATTCGGTAAAAAATTTAAGAATATTATTAGCCATTACTGTTATATATACCATAAGACTAAATAATATTAAATGAATAAATCTAAAATGCTTAATCAAAAAAGCATAAGGTCTTCTTAGTATCATATTTTATCTCCTCTATTATAATTAAATTATACAATAAACAAATATATTTATCAAGTATAAATATTTAAATTAAAGACAAAGAATTTTGGCTTTAATTTACCTCTTAAGACTACAGGCTTAAGAGGATAAAAAGAAAAAGACACTTAGTCTTTATAAACTATTAGTTGTCCCTCGGATAAATATATATTATTATTTTCTCTTAACAATTTATTTATATTAGCATTTAATAATTTATTTACAGAAGCTATAGTATCATCTTTCTTAGTAAAATAATATTTTACATCTTTTTTAGGTACCAAAATAGTATTATTAGGATAAATATAATCATTAACATTAAGACCATTTAATAATGCTAATAGATTATAATCAGTATTATATCTTCTAGCTATATTATATAAATTATCCCCTTTTTCAATAGTATAAACTTCAAAATATTCTTTAGTAGTAGGAACTATTATATTACTTCCTACACCAAAACTACTATTAGGATTTAATCTTCTTAACTCTTCTATAGTAGTACCATATCTATTTGCTAAAGACTCAATAGTATCATTTAATTTAATTTGATAAATATCATACATATTATTACCTCCATGATATAATATATGATATTTATACCTATTTGTGAACTAATTCTCCTTTAGAACATTTATTTCCCCAAGCATCTATTACTTGTTTATCTTTGATAACTTTTATTATTTCACAATTATTAGAGCATCCACGACATTCAATACCTTTAGTTTCATATACAATATCTTCTATATCAAAAGAAAACTCTGACTCTTTACCTTTCTTAGATAATATAGCTACTCCTAAAGCTCCCATTAAATGAGAATTTTCATCTACTGTAACATCACATTTAGTTATATCTTCAAAGGCTTTAACAACTCCAATATTTTTAGATACTCCTCCTTGAAATACTATTGGGGGTTTTATCTTCTTACCTTTACCAACATTATTTAAATAATTATTCACAATAGCATAGCATAGTCCCGCGATAATATCTTCTTTTTTATGACCTATTTGTGATTTATGTACTAGATCTGATTCAGCAAAAACAGTACAACGTGCCGCTATTTTAGTAGGATTTTTGCTAGTTAAAGCAATTTTTCCAAACTCCTCTATAGGAATACCTAGCCTTTTTGCCTGACTAGAAAGAAATGAACCTGTACCTGCTGCACAAAGTGTATTCATAGCATAGTCACTAACAATACCATTATCTAATAGTATTATCTTAGAATCTTGTCCTCCTATTTCAAAAATAGTATGAACATCTTTATAAATACTAGTTGTTCCAATTGCATGAGCTGTTATTTCGTTTTTAATAGTATTAGCCCCTAATAAAGTTCCTATTAATTTTCTAGCAGACCCTGTTGTTCCTACTCCTACTACTTTGTATATACTTGTATCTGTTTTATTTTTTAATTCTTTAACTACTTTTTTACTAGCTACTATTGGATTTCCCTCTGTATATAAATAACTACTAGCAATAATATTATTATCTTCATCTATTACCACTCCCTTAGTAGAAATACTACCTATATCTATTCCTAAATATGCTTTTTTCATTTTTCACCTCATCTTAATTATATGAGATAAAAATTAAAAAAGATGTCGAACTTAGACATCTTTTTTCTTTTTTAAACATTTATATTTAACACCACAGGCATCAAATAATCTTTTTGATGCTATAACACCATTGGTATTAGCATACTTATCTTCTAAATAATAAACTTCTTTAATACCACTTTGAATTATTTCTTTAGCACATTCATTACATGGAAATAAATCAACATATATTTTAGCACCTTCTAAATCTTTATTACTTCCACGATAATTTAAAATAGCATTTCTCTCAGCATGAACTACATATAAATATTTTGTTTCTAACTCATCGCCTTCACGATCCCAAGGAAAATATTTATCGTCATAGCCATTAGGAGTTCCATTATATCCCACTGATAATATTCTGTTATCATTACTAACAATACATGCTCCTACTTGAGTATTGGGATCTTTACTTCTTTTAGCCGCTAATTGAGCTACTCCGATAAAAAATTCATCCCAAGTTAAATAATCTTTTCTTTGTTTATTTCTTTCTTCCATTTTTATACCTCCAATTGCTTATCAACTTCTTCAAGAAGTGATTTCATTTCTTTTAATTTCATCTCCAATATTTTCTTGTCTATTAATTTTAATCTATACTCAGAAATCATAGTTTGTGACATATTTTTACTGAGTGAATATTCAACTACTTCTTTGTCTTTTGAACTACATAAAATAATGCCAACACTAGGATTTTCATAATCTTTTTTTACATTTCTGTCTAACGCTTCTAAATATAAATTCATTTTTCCTAAATACTCTGCCTTAAATTCTCCTAGTTTTAATTCAAATGCTACTAAGCATGATAATTCACGATTATAAAATAATAAATCAATAAAGAAATCATGATTGCCGATTTGCACTTTATATTCATCCCCGATATAAGTAAAATCATTTCCTATTTCTAGAATAAAATCTTTTAAATTTCTAATTATAGATTTTTTTAAATCCATTTCATTATATTCATTCGGTAAGTCTAAAAACTCTAAACTATATGTATCTAACAATCTAGTATTTGGATAATCGTCTTCATCAACTGTTTTCTTAATCGTTGGTAATTGCTTACCTTCAGACAATATAAATCTTTCATAATAGGATGATGTTATTTGACGATCCAATTCTCTTTTTGAATAATTATTTTTAATAGCTAGTTTTAAATAAAAATATCTTTCTTCTTTAGTCTTTGCACCACTTAAAATAAGCAAATTATTAGTCCATGATAATTGCGTCACCAGTGGTGTCGCAATCTCGTCTTCTTTATATGTACTATAAAATTGTATCATCCGCTCGAGATTTCGTTTTGTAAAGCCTCTCAGTTGTGGATAGTTACTTTTCATAAATTCAGCGGCTTTTGCAACAATTTTATCACCATAACCACTATTTGATTTCAAATCGTACAAAAACTTTCCAATGTCTAAATATAATAAAACCATTTCTTCATTAACTTTTTTATATGCTTTACTTCTTCTATTTTCAATCATATTGACTATTTGATTAAAGTCAATATCTAACACATATATCACCTCCACAATATATTTCTTTGTAAATTAATTATATCATTTTATAAATAATTTTACTAGTACTTACATTTATTTTACATCTTTTAAATCTTTATTATAGATTAATTTATAATTTATTGGTATAATATAAGAGGATGTGATAAAATGAAAAATAAAATATTAAACAAAATATTAATGATATTTAAAAGTATTGGTATGATGCTTCTATTAATATTGTTTTCAACTATTTTCTTCTCTATATTAAATATTAATCCTAATAATATTAGTGATAAGATGTATGTAGTTTATCTTACAACATCAGAACTAATATTAACGGTTATATATTTTGCTATATATAGAAAGACTTTAGTAAATGACTTTAAGGAGTTTAAAAAAGATATTAATTGTAATTTAGAACTTGCTTTTAGATATTGGGCCGCTGGATTTGCAATTATGATTGTAAGTAATTTATTTATTACTGTGATACTTGGAAAAGCTATTGCCGGCAATGAAGAAACTGTTAGAAATTATATTGTAGCTGCTCCTATATTAATGGCTATTAGTACTGTTTTATTTGCTCCTATTAATGAGGAATTAACTTTTAGAAAAAGTATTCGTGATGCAATTAATAATAAATGGGCTTATGTATTATTAAGTGGAATTATCTTTGGAGGATTACATGTAATTAGTTATGTTAGTTCACCTCTTGACTTAGTGTATTTAATTCCATATTGTTCTTTAGGAATAGCATTTGCCTTGTTGTACTATAAAACTAATAATATATTTTCTTCAATATCTATGCATATGATGCATAACTTGCTTTCAATCATTGTATATCTTTTAGGAGCATCTCTTATATGAAGAAATTTATAAGATTTCTTTTTATTCTATTATTAGTGATATTACTTATTCTTATCTATGGTAGATATGAAGGTACTAGCGGACTTATTACTAAGGAATATAAGATAGATACTAGTGATATTGATAATTCTTTTGATGGTCTTAAAATAGTTCAATTTAGTGATCTTCATTATTTAAGAGTAGTAAATAAAGACATGGTCAAAAAAATTGTCAATGAAATTAATTTGATTAATCCTGATATTGTTATTTTTACTGGTGATTTAATTGATAAGGATTTTAATCCTACGGATAGTGAAGAAAATGATTTAATTACTCTTCTTAGTAGTATTAATAGTAAGTATGGTAAATATGCTATTATTGGTAATCATGATTATGTAAAAAAAGAAGGTATTATTGAAGATATATATAAACAAAGTGATTTTATATTACTACAAAATAGTTATGATATTATATATGGTAATGATAATGATAAATTATTTATAGGTGGACTTGATACTTATAGTTATGATAAAGCTGATATTGATAAAGTTATGAATTACTTTAATGATAATGATGATATTAATTATAAGATAATTTTAGTACATGAACCTGATTATATTGATACTATTACTAGTAAATATAATGTTAATTTAGTATTAGCGGGTCATTCACATAATGGTCAGGTTAATATACCTTTTATCAAGAATTTCTTCTTACCTTATGGTAGTAAAAAATATTATGATAATTATTATATGGTTGATGATACACCTATGTATGTATCTAGCGGTATAGGAGAATCTAGAGTTAATTTAAGATTGTTTAATAGACCCTCTATTAACTTTTATAGAATAAATAAAATATAGAACTGTTATGGTTCTATATTTTTCTTAAAATAAATATATTTCATAGCATAGACTTTCGGCTATGCTATGCCTCTTAAGGCCTTAGGCTTAAGAGGATGCTATTTAAATAAACTTTTATATATATCTTCATAGTCCTCTACTAAAATAATATTTAATCTATCTTTTACTTCACTAGGAAGAGAAGATAATTCTTTAGATGATTCAAGTGGTAAATATACTGTATCTATACCATTAGTAACAGCAGATATCAATTTTTCTTTTAAGCCCCCTACGGGAAGTACTTTACCACGAAGAGTTATTTCTCCAGTCATTGATACTTTATTACTAATTATCTTATTTTTTAGTAGGCTTAATATTGATGTAACTATAGTAATACCTGCAGAAGGGCCATCTTTTGGTATGCCACCTTCTTCTAAATGAAAATGAAAATCTACTTCTTCAAATATTTTATAATCTATTTTAAACATAACACTATTTGCTTTTATATAACTAAGAGCTATATATATGCTTTCTTTAATTACATCTCCTAAGGCACCAGTCAAAGTAATATTTCCTTTACCTGGATATAAAGTACAGGTAACTTTAAGAATTGTACCTCCATAAGGTGTATAAGCAAGACCATTTACTATACCAGTCTTATTATTTTCATCATTCATAGAATTATTATATTTATATGGTCCTAAGTATGCTTCTATATCTCCTGTATCAACAATAACTTTAGTACTCTTTTCTTTAGCTATTATTACTTTTCTAATTACAGCATCTATTTGTCTATATAAATCACGAGCACCTGCTTCTTTAGTATAAGAAGTTATTATTTTTTCAATAGCATTATCAGTAAACTTAATATTTTTTACTTTATAATCTTCTAGAAGATTAGGAATTAAATGATATTTAGCTATATTTATTTTTTCATATATGGTATAACTTGATAATTCTATTATTTCTAATCTATCTAATAATGGTGCTGGTATAGCACTAATGTTATTTGCTGTTAAAATGAATAATACTTTAGATAAATCAAATTCTTCTTCAATATAGTTATCACAAAATTTTGAATTTTGTTCTTTATCTAATATTTCTAATAAAGCAGAAGCTGGATCTCCTTTATAATCTTTAGTAAGTTTATCTACTTCATCTATTAGAAATAATGGATTATTGGATTTTGATTTTTTCATTTGTTGTATTATTTTACCAGGAGAAGCTCCAATATAAGTCCTTCTATGACCTAATATTTCTGCTTCGTCATTTATACCTCCTAATGATACTTTGACAAAGTCTTTATTAAGAGCTTTAGCTATAGAACTAGCAAGAGATGTTTTACCTACTCCAGGAGGACCTACTAAACAAAGAATTGGACTATTAGAGGTATTGGTTTTTTTCTTTACTGCTATATACTCTACTATTCTTTTTTTTACAGAATCTAATCCAAAGTGAGTAGCATCTAGTACTTCTACTATTTTTTTGATATCGGTATTGTCTTTTGATTCTTTATTCCATGGAAGAGATAGAAGCCAATCTATATATGTTCTAATTGTTGTTACTTCAGGGGATGATGGACTTGTTAAGGAATATCTTTCTATTTCTTCATTTAATCTTTTTACTATATTATCAGGAAGAGACATGGTATTCATTTTAGCTCTTATTTTATTTATATCTTCTTCTTTTAAATCAACTTCTCCTAATTCTTCTTTTATTAGTCTTATTTTTTCTTTGAGCATATACTCTTTTTGTTCTTCTTCCATACGTATTTTTAAATTATCTTCGATTTGATTTTCTAGTCTTACAGTCTCTATTTCTTTGGATAAGTCTTCTATTATATTTCTTATTCTAAACATTGGATTAGTAATACTAATATATTTAAGCATATCAGTGTATTCTAACGGTAATTCCGCTACGATGATATCAGATAACTTACTTATGTTTTTTACATCATTTATACGACCTAAAACGGTATTAGACATATATGGGGATACATCTATATATTCATCTAATTTTCTATATAATATTCTTTTTAAAGCACTTGCTTCTATTTCATTATAATCATATTCTTTAGTAGGTACTACAAAGGCTGACAATGTATTTTCTATCTTAGCATAACTGGATATTGATACTCTATCAATACCTATTAATACTACTCTAGTTATTCCATTAGGAAGATCTATCTTAGATTTTATTTTACTTAAGATACCAATTTCAGGGAGTTCATTTATATCTGGTTCTTCTTCAAGAGGGTCTAAAAGATTTACTAATAATAGATGACTGTCATGTTGTTTTTCTGCTAAAGAAAGAACTTTTTTATCTTCATCATTAGTAAATTCTAATCTTATTTCATTGTAAGGTAATAAGACCATTTCGCGTAAATATAATATAGGTAAATTTGTCTCAACCATACCAAATACCTCCATGTATAATAAAAATGCATCCTTATTTATATGAGATTAAATAAAGATACATCACTTCCTTTTCTTGATTAAATATAATATCATAAATAAAAAATATATCAAGAGTTTTTGACATATTTTTTACATTTTATTTATAATTATTTTTATTCATGAAAATCCATCTTATTGATAATATATTTATCTTCTTTTTTATTAATAACTATTTTTCCTAATTTGTATTCAAAGTCAGAATTTTTACATGATGATAGATTATCAGTAGTACATTTATTATTCTCTTTTTGATCTGTCTTTTCCGTAATATATTCATATGCTATATTAACATCTATCCTACTATCAGTTATATTGGCTATTTCTAAATTATAATTACCTGTATATAATGTTCTATAGCCTTTACCAGAATAACCTCTACAATAAAGATTACCATCTATTTCATAATAATTATCATACATTTTAGGATTATTATAATCTGATAATTTTAAGTTTGTATCAATAAGACTATTATCCATAAAATCAAGTAAATAATTTTTTAGTTCTTCTAAACTTTTAAATTCTGATTTCCAATATTCTCCTTCAAAAGTACCATTGCCTTCAGTAAATTTTATTTTCTTTTCTTCAGTAGTTTTACCACAATAAGGCATAAGTCTAGTTTTATCATAGTAGTCATTAGCTTTACTAATTAGTTCTGTTACTTTCTTATAAGTACTTTCATCAACATTTATTTTATTTATATATGTAGAGCATACATACCCAGTATAATTATTATCATGCTTTTTATAAGTTACTTTATACCATTTATCACAGTTGTCTGTTTTATCTAGTTCTTCTTCAATAGTTATTTTTTGATAGCATGAAAGTCCATCAATAATATCCCCAGTAGTAGAGTTTCTAACATTAAGAAGTGATGTATTATCATCACATGATACATAGCCTATATTTTCTTCTTTTTGGTTTTCTTTATCTTTTTCTTCTTTATTTTCAATAGGCTTATTATCCTCTACGGGATTGTTTCTTTTATTTATCATTAAATAGACAATAAGAGAAATTATAATAATTATGGCTAAAAATAATAAAATATATATTATTTTTTTATTCTTATCTTTATTTCCCCTATGATTTATTCGATTATTAATATTATCATCCTCCTTTTTTAAACTGTCATCTTTAAAACTATCTTCTATTTGTTTTTCTATATCATTCATATAAGCCTCCTACTAAATATAATATACCATAAGTTTTCTAAAAAGAATAGTATTTTTATTTTTTTTGAAAATAAAAGATACCAGTGGTATCTTATGCATATTGTTTTACATACTCTAATCTTAATTTATCCGCTACTGTGACGATAAATTCTGAATTGGTTGGTTTAGCTTTATCTATATCGACGCTGTGGCCAAATATTTCTTCCATAAGGTCCCAATCACCTCTATTCCAAGATACTTCTATGGCATGTCTTATAGCTCTTTCTACTCGTGATACAGTTGTGTCAAATTTTGTAGCTAGTTCAGGATATAATTCTTTAGTTATTCCTCCTACTATATCAGGATTATCATATACCATAGATATAGCCTCTCTAATATATTGATATCCTTTTATATGTGATGGCATACCTAGTTCATGAAGCATTTTGCTAATAGATATTTGTAAGTTATTACTTAATATATTTATGCTTTTCTTACTACTAGTAGTGAATGTATCTAATATTTTATCTTCTAAATCTGGTAAATCAAATGGTTTTAGAATATAATATGTAACACCATATTCACTTACTTTTCTAATAGTATCAGGAGCATTATATGAAGTTGCTACGATTATATTTCTATTTATATTGTTTTCTTTTAAATCTCTAAGAACCGCTATTCCATCTTTTTTAGGCATTATTAAATCAAGTACTATAAGATCATATTCTAATTTTCCTTCTTTGATTATTTTTAATCCTTCATCCCCATTATAAGCACTACCGACAATATCAATTCTTGGATTATCTTCAAAGTAATCATTAACCATTTCTACTAAATTAACATTATCATCAATCATTAAAACTTTAATCTTTTCCATATTTCTCTTCCTTCTTTCTTACTTTTTTATTATATTACTTCTAATAATCAAAACGTGTCGAATGATGTCACATAAGAACTAAAAATAGAGAAATATTTAATACTTCTCTATTCTATATTATTAATCATTCTTTCTACTTCTTTTACGTTAGATGACCTATTACCTATAAGCACTCCATCAACATTATCTATATTTAATATTTCTTTGATATTACTACTATCAACGGAACCACCATATACTATTGTTGGTTTTTTATTATATTTGTCTTGTAAATACTTAGATGTAAAACTTATTACTTCTTTTATTTTATCGATTCGTGGTAGTGTTCCAGTTCCAATTGCATAAATTGGTTCATAGGCAAATATTATAAAATCAATATTCATAATATTTTTTAAGTAAGAATTAAGTAAGTTTGGTATTACCTCTTTATAATCTTCATCAATATCTTCACCAAAACATAAAATAGGAATAATATTGGCATCTAGAGCCGCTATTAATTTTTCATTGATGATATTTTTATTTTCATTAAACTCTCTTACTCTTTCGTAATGTCCTATCAAAGAATATAAAATATCTAATGATTTTAATTGATCGGTAGATATTTCTCCTGTATGTTTTTCATCAAGACTATAATGCATATTTTGTGCACCAATAGGCCATACTGAATTATTAATAAAGGCCTCTAAGTAAATATTAGAGGGGCAAATAATAATATCGTTATCTGTCTCAATATTATTAGTCCTATCTATATAGTTATATAAGTCATCATATAAAAGACTCATCTTGTGATTAAGTATAATTAGTTTTTTCATTTCTCTCTCCTATTCTTAATATAACTATTTATAGGAACATAAATAATTATATCTTAATTATTATTTTATTAATTTATCTTGGTATTAAATTTGATGTTATTCATATAAAATATTACATTATTTACTCTTCGTTAACATCATCAATGGCTTCAATACCCACTAAAAGGCCATCTTCCATATATTTAAGAGTAGCTCCCCCACCAGTAGATACATGATAGAAGCTATCTTGATATCCTAATTTATTAACTGATGAAGCAGTATCTCCTCCCCCTACAAGGGTTTTAATTTTATTTTTATCTAGATATTTTAGTAATTTATTTGTACCATTTGTGAAGCGAGTATCTTCAAACATTCCCATAGGTCCATTTATTATTACTCTTTTTGCACCACTAAGATCTTTATAAAAATTTCTTAGTGTTTTATTTCCAATATCGTAACCGATATCTTTGTTATTAAATTCTTCAATATCTTTTATTATTACTTTATCATCTTCTAAAACTGCAAAGTCACTTGGTAAGTTTATTTTATTTGGATATTTTTCTAACATTCTCTTAGCAAATTCTACTTTATCCTCACTTACGATAGAGCTTCCAGTATTGTATCCTTTAGCTTTTAAGAAGGTAAAAGACATTGCTCCCCCTATTAGAAGTTTATCACATTTTTCTAATAATCTTTCTATCAAAACTATTTTATCATCTACTTTTTTGCCACCCATAATAACTATAAATGGATGAGTACTACTATTTAAGATATTATCTAATTTTTTAATTTCTTTTTCTACTAAAAATCCCACACCACTTGGTAAATATTTTGGTATTCCAGTCACAGAAGCATGATTTCTGTGACAACTACCATAGGCATCATTAATAAATATATCTCCTAGACTAGCCCAATACTTTGCTAAGTTAAGATTACAGTTTGATTCTTTTTTTCCTTCTATGTCTTCAAAGCGGGTATTTTCTACTAGTAATACTTCACCAGCTTTTAAATTGTTAACCATTTCGGTAAGCTCTTTACCTTTAGTATCAAAAGAAAATTTCACTTCACATTTTAGATAATTTGATAAGGCAAAAGCTACTGGATATAAACTATTATCTTTTTTATCTTCTAGAGTTTTTACTTTACCAAGATGAGACATTAGTATGACTTTAGCTTCATGACTTATGGCATACTTAATGGTTCTAACACTGGCCTTAATTCTTGTATCATCAAGTATTACTCCATCTTTCATTGGAACATTTAAATCACATCTAATAATTACTCTTTTATTTTCTAAATCAAAATCTTTTATTGTTTTTTTCATAATATTACCTCTATATAATTTTATCACAAAATGATATTTAATAATAGATATAAATAGAAAATTGACTACTTAATAGTCAATTTTTTTACTTTTGTATTTTCTATTTCTTCCATATAATCATCATCAATAACATCATATTTGTTATTTATAGGATACATAGTTAAAATATTTTTGGTATTTGGCAGTGTTACCACTCTTAAATATTCTTGATTATTAATACCAATATTTGGATAATGAATTATATATATATCATTAAATATTAATTTATTAACTTTATTTTTAGGAGTTAATTTGTTTTGTATATCATTAAATAATTTATATATATCTATATTAGGATTAAATATTGTTCCATCGGAGTCTAAATCATGACCTTCTAAAACATGCTCTATAGCAGAATATTCGTCATAATCTAATATTTGATTCATTGTATAACCATATTCTATTTCTTCATATGGAATATTAAAATATGTATTAGTTAATTTACTAATATATAGTAATATATAGCTTTTTACTTTTACACTGCTTTTATTAACAAGATCCGCTAAAGACTGATATTCTCCTGTCTTAAATAGTAACGTAACAAGTAATCTTTCTGCATACCATGAAGTATTTTTTTCAGTTTGATCTTTACTATTTTTATTTATACTTATTAGACGATTAAAGCATTTTTTTGCTTCTTCAATATTGCCTGACTCTGCCTCTAATCTTCCTAATTCTAGTAAGGCATGATTTTTATCATTACGATCATCAGTATTACGTAATATTTCAACGAAATTCTTTCTTGCTTTATTTTTATTTCCGTATTTTGACTCTATTATACCTAATTCTAATAAAGCATAGTTTCTATCTTTATCGTTATAACTATATGCAATTATTTCGTTGAAGCATTTCTTAGCAATATTTATATTTTTTTCTTGAACTGCTAATTTACCTAGTTCTAATAGAGCATAGTTTCTATTTCTTGTATCTAATAATTCAAGGAGCATTTTTTTACCTTGATTTACATCTCCTGTATCTATTAGTAATCTTGCATATTCAAATTTTATTTCATAATCATTGGGGTTTCCATTATATAGTGCTTTAACAGTATCTACATTACCATTTTTTATGGCTTCATGTAACATAGAACGCATATAACTTTTCATAATTAATTCCTCTTTCTTCTTATACCTTTTCGGTTTCCATGTATTTTAGCACAAAATTATGTTTTTGGCAAATATTTCTTAATTTTTATTAATAATATATAGTGAGGGATAATATGAAGAATATGATAGAATACTACTATAATATAAGAATAGATGAATTGTATAATAAGAAAGATTATTATTTTTTTGATATAAGTGGTAACTATTATATATTTAAACCTTATAGTAATTCTTTAGATAGAAGTAATGATATTTATAATATTAATATGTTTTTAAATAATATGATTAGGATGGATAATATTATACTAAATCGATATAATGAACCCACTACTAATATTAATAATGTTAATTATATATTGATTAGAAAAAATGATGAATATTCTTTATCGTTAGTAAATATAGCTAATATGGCTAATATGAATAATATGTATTTATTAAATATGCATAATTTAGAGAGAAATAATTGGGAAATGCTATGGAGTAATATGATTGATTATTATGAGGAACAGATTGGTGAAAATACTAAGAAATACCCTTTGATTAGGGAATCAATTGATTATTATATTGGGCTTACAGAAAATGCTATTTCATATATTGTGAATACTAAAAATAATATTCATAAAGAAATCAGTGATACAATGGTTTTATCACATAATACTTTAGAAAAAGGTTTGAATGATCCTGAGAATATTATATTAGATCATAAGGCTAGAGATGTAGCTGAATATATTAAATGGTCTTTTTTTAATAATAACAAAAACATTTTTAACGAGCTTGATGAATATTTTAAATATAATTATTATTCTTTTTATGGAATACAAATTCTTTTTGGTAGAGTACTTTATCCTAGTTTTTATTTTAATATTTATGATAAAATTATAAGTAATAAGATAGATGAAAAGGAACTTAATATAATTATAAGTAAGAATAAGGAATATGAAAGGTATTTATATGATATTTATTTATATTTAAGTAGATATTATGCTTTAGCAGTGCCAGAGTGGATAAAAAAACAAGGAACTAATCCTCGTTAATTACTTTTATTACTTCTGGTATTTCATTGATAAGAGCGGTTTCTATGCCGTCCCCTAAAGTTGAATCTGCAAGTGGACATCCACGACATGCCCCTACTAAAGTTACATAAACTACGCCATTTTCAAAACGGTTAAATTTAACTGAACCACCATCATTTTCTAAATATGGTCTTATTTTATCTAATACTTCATTTATTTTTTTTACTATTTTTTCATCTTCCATTTCTCATCACCTATAGTTATTATATATTTTTTTTATTAAAAGTACAATAAATATGTACTAAAAAAAATAAAAAAGTGGTATAATATCACCAGTGAGGAAAATAGTATGGAAAAAGTAAAAAAGGATGATATTATCAAAGTAACCGTTACAGGTGTGCAAAAGTATGGTGCTTTCGCGCAATCAGAAAATTATGATGGACTTATTCATATTTCGGAAATATCGTATGGATATGTAAAAAGTGTAAATGATTATTTAAAAGTTGGAGATAAAATATATGCTGAAGTTGTTGATGTTGATGATAATGATAATCATTTGAAACTTAGTATTAAAGATATAGATTATAAAAAAGATGGTCAAAGGCTTAAAAGAATGGCAGAAACTAAGAGTGGCTTTAAGCCTCTTAAGGATAATCTTGATATGTGGATAAATGAAAAAATTAAAGAAATAACTGATAAGATGTAAAAAATTAAAAAAATATTAACTAAATCTCTTGACAAAATATACTAATAAATGGTATATTATTGAGTGTCCAGAGATGATATGGGCGATTAGCTCAGTTGGTTAGAGCACTTGCCTTACAAGCAAGGGGTCATAGGTTCGAGTCCTATATCGCCCACCATTTTTTTGCCGAAATAGCTCAATTGGTAGAGCAACTGACTTGTAATCAGTAGGTTACGGGTTCAATTCCTGTTTTCGGCACCATTTTTTTGGAGGGATAGCGAAGTGGTCAAACGCGGCAGACTGTAAATCTGTTCCTTCGGGTTCCATGGTTCAAATCCATGTCCCTCCACCACTTTTTGGTTATTGCCTCGTAGCCAAGCGGTAAGGCACCACACTTTGACTGTGGCATTCGTAAGTTCGAATCTTGCCGAGGCAACCATTCTATTTTGCTTCGTTAGCTCAGTTGGTAGAGCATTTGACTTTTAATCAAAGGGTCTGGAGTTCGAATCTCCAACGAGGCACCATATTTAAAAACTACTAGTTATATTTTATAACTAGTTTTTTATATTATACTTTCTTTTAGTTTATGATATTCTACTAAAAACTTTATATTTTTAATGTAGTTTGATATTAGTATTTCAAAATGATCTAATAATATTTTATTATTTATTTTATTAATATTATTAAATAATGACAATAGCATATATTCTCTATCAGTATTGACGAAACAAATATCCCCTAATATCCTGGTTATTTTTTTTACATCTTTTGAATTGTTGATATTGAATTTATTTAAATCAATATCAATTGTATCTAACTCATATGTTAATTCATTTTTTAATATTAATAAATTATTATAGAAGTTATTTATAATCATTAAATTGAATTTGTTATAAAAGTAATTAATATTGTCATTATCAAATATATATTTTTTAGATAATAGTACTTTACCATGTTCGTTATTAACACACATACTAAATATTTTTTCTAATAGCGTTATATTATTAAGTATGTTTGATAAATATGTTATAAAACTATCTAATATACTAAGAAATTGTTCCTCACTTGTAAAATATCCTTTTTTTATAACTGTATTTATCTTTATATTTACTTTATTATCATCTAAACTATTTATATAATTATCTAAAGTATCCCCTAATAAAAAGGTAAAAATTAGGTTCTTATTTTGGATGTATTCTGAATTTAATACTATTCTTAGTATTTTTTTCTTTTTTAATTGATATTCATTATCTGTTTTTTTATCTTCTAAATCAATTATATTTAACATTATACTCCCCCTTTCTTATAGCATTATCTACGATAACATAAAATTTTATTTTTTTATTATAGTATTAATTTAAAAGGTACTTTTATACTTTGTATATGAATATAATTAATTAGTAGTTAACTATAAATAAATAAAAAAGCCAGATAGATAAACTGGCTAATTTGATATTTATTTAATTTTTTTTAAGATATAATATCTACAATCTACAGCACAATATTCTTTTAGATAGTTATCTAAGTTTTTGTAGTTGTTTATATCTTTTACTTTTTTATTATTTGACTCATAAAAACCTTTTAATCTTAGCTTATTATAAGCTATATCTCCCACTATATAGTCATAATCTTCATAAAAGTCCGTATAATGACTAATGAAATCATCTAGATCAAAACCATTTTTATAATCTTTTAGTATTTCATATTTATTTTTTTCTACTTCTATTGTTTTCATTTTATCACCCTATTCGTAATTTTTGGCAAATGCTGATTTTATTTGTTCATACTTTGCAAGACTCGAAGATGAATTCCATGTTATGAATCCTCCATCTAAGCCATTATCATACAATGCTCTTACTTGATCTTCTATTTTTGAGGCATTATATATTACTGTTGGTTTCCAATATGGAGTATCATAAGCTGTTATCCATGTTCTTGCTACCGCTGGAGTTGGTATTTCTTTTTGTCTTGCTGCTGCACCTTTAGCCCAGTTATTCATTGTTTGATATGGATTACTCCAAGTATCTACACTTCTTCCAAAGTGGTCTGTATATGGCATAGAACTTATGGCATCTACTATATTAGATATAGCAGGCCAATATTGACCATATGCTGTAACGTATTCTCCTGAACATTCGCCGAAGACGTCTACTGATAAGTATACTCCTTCTTTATGCAACTGATCAGCGGCATAAAATAGAAAGTTTTGTACGGCTTCTGCTTTTTCTTCATCATACTTGTTTTTGAAGTCTGAGTTACCACTAACAGACATGTTATAAGCATCTTCTGGAAATCTTACATAGTCAAATTGAATTTCATTGAATCCCATTTCATGAACAGCTTCTTTAGCTAATTCAACATTATATTGCCATGCTCCCCTACTATAGGCAGATGGCCATAATCTATTGGAAGCTTTTGATGAAATGCAATCTTCTGGATGATCTTTGCCGTAATGGACATCATTAAAGACAACTATTCTACCAATGGCATATATACCTGCTTCTTTTATTTTATCAATAGCACTTTTATAAGCACTATTATCATTCATAGCAGTAGCATATGCTGTTGGAGACATTTCTTTGGCAACTTCGGAAGAGTATGCTAAGGCACCATCCTTGATATCCACTACTATTGCATTGACTCCATTTTCTTTTGCTATCTTTAGATAACTATCAATACTTGATATAGTGGCAGCATTTAAATACATAGCTTTAGCATTTTTCATAAGTGGATTGTCTTTAAACTGTGGCTTTTCATATGGGTAATAATCTAAGGTAGAAGCTTTTCCACCATGTAATTCTCTACCTGGATATTTTCGATCTTTATGGGTATCATAAACTGAATTTTCATTATAATTAGCGGTGGCTTCTTCCATGGTATCCACCAAATATTTACTATATACATATCCTGTTATATCATCTTTACTTATCTTATACATATTAACAGTTCCATCTTCATTAAGTGTGTCATAACCTGTTATACTTATTTCATTTCCTTTTTTTATAAATGAACTTATTTTTGAATCTTTTTCATTTTCATATACTGTTACTGATGTTCTTACATATTTTGTTTTTTCTAATACACTATCTTTGATGTCACTTACTAGATTTCTATTATTAACATAATAATTGGTGTTGTTATACTCTATTTGAGTATACTTAGTATTATTTTCTTCAATTGTTTTATCGAAACTAGTAACTTTTGTTCCACGTGTTTGTTTTTTATCTTCTTTAAAATTATTATTTTCGTCATAGTTATATAAAGTTACCTCACTTTTATCTGAAGCTAAATACATAGTTTTCTTATCTATAACTACTTTTTTTACGCCTTTTAATAGAAATAATACTGCTAATACCGCTATGACGATGATACTTAAAAGAAGTATTAGTCTCCCTACTTTTATTTTCCTTTTTCTTCTTTTTTTTGTCATTTTTACCACCTATGTATAGTATACCATATTTAGACATTTTTTACTATTTTTTTAAGAGAAAAAAATAGAAGCTGATTGTTTCTATTTATCTAACATATTTAGTAAATTTATTTTGAACATATCTCTTTCGGCATGAGATTTTGATACCATTACGCCTTTATAAGTTGATAATTCCTTTTGATGTCCTTCGCTTAGTATTTCTTCTGGAGTTAATGTATCTAACATTACTAATTTTTGATTTTCATATACTGTATAATATAGTTTTACGTCTCCATGTACTTTAGCAAACATTCTATCTGTTGGTAACTTTAACTCATATTTTGTAATACCATCTTTAGTATTTTTTGATACTACTACACCTTTAAATTCACCATCTCTAAATGATGGATAAAAATCAAAAACTAATTTTTTATATGCTAACATATTATATTTCTTTATAGCACGTTCTTTTTTTCTAAATTCATTTTCATTTAGATATTCTATAACAAAACTATTTTTCATTCCAAATCCCCCCAGATTCAAAGCAAAATGTATTAAAATAATATCATAATTTGATTGAAAAGTCAAGAAAAATCGTTTTTATATGATGGTATCTCCTTTGAAATTTGGTATAAAACTGTCACTTTGGCTTTCTTCTTCTTGAGTAAAACAGTTTCTCACTCCTAAATCATAAGCATAATCTATTAGTTCATTATATTCTTGCACGGTTACTCTTCTATTTAATTCTTTATATTTTAATTCTTTGATTGGCGTATATTGATTCATTATACTTAGTATTATGTTGTCATGGTACTTTGTATATAAATATTTGATTATTTTTTTAGAATCTTCAATATGACCTGGTAAAACTAGGTGTCTAACTATTAATCCTTTTATTAATAATTCATTATTATATTTTGGTTTTCCTACTTGTCTATACATTTCTTCAATAGCTTTAGTAGCTATATCGTAATAGTTTGATACATTGGAATATTTTCCTAGATTGTTATCATAGTATTTGAAATCTGGTAAATATATATCTATAAGTCCCTCTAATGATTTTAGAGATGATACTTTTTCATAACCTGATGTATTATATACTATTGGTATAGTTAATCCTTGCTTTTTTGCTAGAATTAAGCCTTCTTTGATAAGTGGAATGTAATGTGTAGGAGTAACTAGATTAATGTTATTAGCACCCATGTTTTGAAGTTCTAAACAAATATTACTGAAACGTTCGACACTTATTTCTTCGCCTTTACATATATGGCTTATTTGATAATTTTGACAATATATACAACCTAAGTTACAGTAAGAAAAGAAAATGGTACCTGAACCTTTATCTGATGATAGTATTGGTTCTTCCCACATATGCAAGTGGTAACCACCTATTTTTATTTTATTAGAAGCCCTACAAAAACCTAATTCTTTATTATTTCTATTTACTTTACATTCTCTCGGACATAATGTGCAACTATTTAATTCTTCTTTCATATAAATCACAAGATATATTTTATAACAAAAAATAGACTTTTTCAAGTCTATCTAGTTCCAAGTATAAAACAAACTATCATTCCTATTAATAACATGATTGTAGCTATGTTGATAAAACCTTTGCTACCATTTTTTTTAGGAATATCTAATTTAATGCTAGGCATAGTGGAAGTGAATTCTAAATTATCCCCTATTAATCTATTTTCTTTTACTACTGGAAGTGGTAATCTTTTTATTTTATCTTCACTTATACCATTACATTCTTTTATTTTCTCGATATCTTTTCTGTCTCTTTCTCTATTTAATAATAATTTATCTCCTATAATGCATTCTAATGATTCAGTCATATATTTTTTATTATCTGAAGATACATATGGTACAATGTAATCACTTAGTTTGACATTGATATTTTTTATTCTTCCTATTCTTCTTTTACAGTCGAAATTATATTCTATAATGCCATTATCTTTTTCTTCAAAAGCAAATATATTCACTTTTACACCATCAATAACCACTTGAAAGCCATAGTCGATATTATTAACGGTATAAGTTAAGCTATCTCTTTTTGGGTCATATAAGTCTTTTTTTCTGAATACTTCTCGCATCATTGCTATATCTTTTTTATTGCATAGTAAATCTAGGCTTAGGTGTTTTCTTCCTGAATCTTCATTTAGTAATATATATGGTACTAATCCTCCGCATAAATATGTTTTAGCGGTTGTTTTGTTTAATTTTTCTACTTTATTATATGTATCTAATAACTGAGTATAAGTAAATCCTATTTTATCTAGGTAAGCATTATATGATTCTATACTATTATTAAACACGGTATCTATTTTTGTTTTGATAATATTTATATCTTCTACTCTATTTAGAAAAACACTATATAATTTATTAACATTATTTTCTGGGACATCCATACCCATTCGATCTAGCTCTTGTAATCTATTTTCTATATATGATATTATTATTTTATTTTTTTCTTCCATGACGCTCACCTACTATATTATAAATTAATTATAACATATCAAAAGTTATGATGTAAATATAAATAGATTAATTTCCTTAATTTTCTTATGATTATGCTAGAGTTTTTATTTATTTTTTATATTCATGCTTACTTCTTCTTTATCTATTAGATAAAAGTTACCTTTTATAATTTTATAATTATTATTAGTTATTCTAATACCAGCATCATTAGGAAGTGCATATATTTTTATGGTATTAGATACTGGATATAATTCATTATTTAATAATTCTAGATTATTTATATCAAAATGTGGTTCTATTGTATATGGTATTCTACCTATTCCTTTATATAGTATTGTTTTTTCAACACCATCATCTAAGTCTTTTGAGCAAAGAGAATCTATTCCTAGATTAATAGCTCCTGCACTGATACCGATAACTATACCTTTGGATGTTTTTATTGTTTCTTTTAAGTTATATTTTTCTAAGAATGTATTTTGTTTTTGAGTATCTCCTCCCATAATGAATATTATATCTGCTTTTGTTAGTTCTTTTTTCATAATATCTTCTTGCATATTGTTATCTAAAATATTAATATCTTCCAAGGTAATATCTATTTCTTTAAACCATTCTATATCTGTCAAAGCATATCTTTTTACTTTATCTGGACTATCAAAGTTTCCTGGTATGAATACTATGCTTTTGCTGTTTTTCATATCTTCTTTAAAAAAAGTACTAACTTCTTTTCCAAAATGTTCTTTTGGATTGAATCCACTAAAAATATATGTAATCATATTCTCCCTCCTATGATAATATCATTATATAATCAATTATTAAAAAAGGAAAGATTATTTTTCTTTCTTTTTTGATAATACTTTTGTTATTTTTTTGTTTGATTCTTTTTCTAATTTTTTATAATCTATTTTACCTACTGAAGTTAACGGAAAACTATCTTCAAATATATAGTTTTTTGGTATAGCATAAGATGGTAATTTTTTTGTACATTCTGTATATATTGCCTTTTTTATTTCTTCCTCATATTGTTTATATTCTTCTTTTAAAATTACATGAGCTTCTGGAATACTACCATAGGTATCATCATCTATGGCTATTATACAGCAGTTTTCTACAGCTTTATTTTCGAATATTACTTTTTCAATTTCTGATGGGTATATTTTGAAGCCTCCACTTATAATCATTCTTTTGATTCTCCCTGTTACATAAATGAAACCATCTTCATCCATATATCCTAAGTCGCCAGTGTGAATCCATTTAGTATTATCTTTATGTACTTTTAATACCTTTCTTTCTTCTTCAATATTATTTAGATATCCTAACATTGTTGTAGGTGACTCTATATATATTTCACCTTCTTCATAATATTTTAATTCATCTTCTGTTCCTGGCTCAAATATGCCTACGTTGTTTTTGACTAATGGTATTCCAACGCTTCCTAATTTATTTATGTTACCAACGCAAGCTACTGCTGCTGATCCAACTTCGGTTAGACCATAGCCTAATTCTATTACAGCGTTTGAATTATGTTCTTTAAAGAATTTGTTATGTTCTTCTTCTGTTTTTATATTCATACTGTCTCCACCGGAACCTGGGTGTTTTAAAAAACTTAAGTTGCTTTTCTTTACTCGCTCATCATTTTTGTAATCTTCCCAATATGTTGGAACCGCTAAAACATTATTTGGTTTATATTTAATCATAAAGTCAGTAAATTCTTTTGGTGATAATATTGGTGCAATTATATTAGTCATACCTAAACACATTGGCATGTGAATAGTAACAACAATACCATATGCTACAAATGGAACTATACCATTTAAGAAAGTATCACCTTTATTATAATTGGCATTTAATGATTTATATTGGATGGCCATACCATTAAAGTTTTCGTTAGATAATTTTACTGTCTTAGGTACTCCAGTTGTTCCTCCAGTATGTACTAAAGCAGCAATAGTATTCTTTTTATATCTAGGATATGTTGGATAACGATACTTTGGTGTATTCATCATATTATTCCATGATATATATTTTTCTTTTTGTTTTATTTCCTCTATTTTGGTATATAATTCTATGTTTTCTTCTTTTGCCTTTTTGCAAGATATTATATTAAATGGAAATAATAATGAATTATATGGGCTTAATGTGATGATATTTTCTACTATGGCATTAACATCTTCGTCTTCCATACATTTATCAAATTCAGGCAAGAAATTATCCATAACTACTACTGTACTTGATTTTACTTCCATAAGATATTTTTTTATTTGTTTATAATCGCTTCTTACGTCTATTGGATTTATTATTGCTCCTAGTTTATTTAAGGCGTAAAATAATATTTCAAATTCGGGATTAGCAACTGATATAACTGTTACTACCTCTCCTTCGATTATACCAAGATTGTATAATCTTCTTGCGGTTTCGTCTATTTTTTCAATGAAGTCTTTGAAATTTACTTTTTTTCCATAGTAGTTTATTGCTTTTGTTTTTAAGTTATCTTGGTTTTGACTTACCATGTATTGATAAGCGGTTAACTCTGGAATACTAGCAGTTATGGCTTCTTTACTATAATATTTCTGCCATGGTTTATCAATTGTGGCATATCCTGTTATTTTATTTTCTTTGTCTAATTTATAGTTTTTATTCATTTCACTATAAATATCAATATTCTTTATCATTTGGTATTCCCCCTTTAAATAATTGATATACGTATTATATTATTCTATTTCTGATTAGTCAATCATTTTAATAATTCTTTATATTATTAATTAATTTAATTACTTCATCATAATTTTCATCTAATAATTCTAAACGATATGATCTTATTCCTATTTTTTTATAATAGTTTATTTTATCTAAATAATTAAGATTTTTGTGGTGCATAATATGAGTTATACAATTATCATGTAATATTCTATATTTATTTTGATGAATATCTTCTAGATGATATATATCTTCTTTAGTACATGGACAAGATGACATTTCTTTTATAGGACATGATTTTGTTATCATTAATTCTGGTTTACCATAGACTATTATTTCTACTTTATCTTTTATATAGTCTTCTAGAAGATTATAATTTATTTCAGGAGATAGTGTTACTCTTTTGACATTATTATCTAATAGATATTTTATACTATAATTATTTACAACATTTAAATAATAATCTGAAATAATATTTCTATCTTTATATTTATATACTCCTCCTAATTCGGTAACTAATATATTTTTAGCATTATAATTATAGTTATTTACTACTCTTGGTAATCTTAAATACACTTTATTGTTATCCTTGTATTTGTTATATAACTCTATGGAAGGAGTATATATTCTATCTACATTTTGAGATATTGATGCTTCTAGTTGTTCTTTTGTTCTTACTAATACTGATACTTCATAATTATAATTTTTTTCTTCGTTATAATTTAGTTTTACATCATTTACTATTATCTTTCTTTTTACTTTTGTTCTTGCCTCTACTAACTTACCTGTTAATTCTCTTCTTATATTGTTTATTTCTTTCATATTTACAAATATGTTCTTTTTTATATCTATATTTATGGTATCTATAATAAATGGTGTATTTCCTAGTTTTGATATTTTTTCTTTTATTTCTTCTTTAGTAGTATTTCTAGTAAGTGGTACTTCTACTGGTAGTACTGATGATACTTTATTATTATCTTTATCTTGGAATGTTATAGATAAGTTATTGTCTTTTTCTTCTATGTTTATATCTATTTTTATTTTCTTTTCACTAATAGATAGTATTTCTTTATCTAGATATGGACTTGATGTTTTTACTAATATATCTTTATCTTTTAGATTTATTTTGTTATCTAGATAAATTATATCTCCTTTACTGGCTTTATTTATAAGAAGATTTTTATCATTATAAATAAAATTGGCAATCATACCTTTATTTGACTGTTTGAATCTTAAACCATCTTCTTGATATAGATTATCAGATAGTTTTATTTTTATTTTCTTTGGTGTTATATTTATAACTTTTCCTATTTCTAATCCTTGATGATTTGATGATGATATATTCATTACTTTATCACTGAATAAATAACCATTTGTAAAGCTTCTATTAAATAGTATTTTTAAATTGTTTTCTTCTTCTTTGGTTATTACCTCTTTGTTATTTTTCTGATAATTATCTATTATTTTTCTATATATTCTTGTTATATATCCTACATATGAAGGGGACTTCATTCTACCTTCTATTTTGAAACATGTTATATCTGAATTCATTAATTTATCGAAATTATGGATGGTATTTAATTCTCTAGTACTTAAAAGATATTTATCTTCATTACTTATATATTTACCATTCTTTATTAATTTATATGGTAATCTACAAGGCTGAGTACATTCTCCTCTATTTCCACTTCTACCACCATTTAGACTACTAAAAAGACAACAACCACTATAGGAATTACATAGGGCTCCATGAATAAATACTTCTTTTTCGATATCGACGTTAATATTTTCTATTTGTTCTAAAGTCATTTCTCTATCTAATACTATTCTTGTTACTCCTAAATCTTTTAAGGCTTTTATACCTTCATTATTATGGTTATGTAATTGGGTTGAAGCATGAATTTCAAAATTGGGAAATGTTTGTCTTACTAAAGATATCATTCCTATATCTTGCATTATTAGTGCATCTACTCCGATTTGATATAGATATTTTATATATTCTATAAAATCATTTACTTCATTATTATATATTATTGTATTTACTGTTATATATATTTTTACTCCATAAAGATGAGCATATTCTACTGCTTCTTTTAATTCTTCATTGGTAAAGTTTCCAGCAAAAGCTCTAGCTCCAAATGATTTTCCTCCTAAATAGCAAGCATCTGCTCCATTATTTATAGCGGCTTTTAAACATTCTATATTTCCAGCGGGACTTAATAATTCTTTCAAGTTTTCACCTCTTTCATATAGTATAGCATATTTTTAGGCAAAATAAAAGAATGCATTCTCTGACAAGTAATGCATTCCCAAGTTTCTGAATAACTACTCGGAATTAATGTCAGTTAATTCAAAATAGCTTCTTATCTTCGAGTTTCTCTCTCATACATATATGTACATCCAATAGATAGATAAGAATTAAGGCCTCTACCTCAATACCCAAACAAATATACTCGCAAAGCATAAAATTTCTAAACAGTAAAACTTCTACCATCAAGATTTGATACCCTTACAAATGTTATCTTTATTGAAGATAAATTATAGGTATTTTTTTATGCTTTGCTTTGTATGTTTATCTATTAGACAATTTAAGTGTAAACCATTTTTTTGTAAATGTCAAGTGTTTTTGATAAAAAAATGAAAAAATGTCATTTTTTTTCTATTTGTTCAATTATTTGTCTTATTTTTCTGAATCTATGATTTAGTCCTGACTTACTTATTTCATTTCCTGTTTCTAGGGATATTATTTCTGCTAATTCTGATAGAGAACTCTCTTTATATTTCATACGATATTCTATTACTTGTTTTAATTTATCATCCAATAAATCTACCATATCTAATTCATATAGTTTTTCTATATCTTTTATTTGTTTATTAGCGGTCATAAATACTTTATCAATATTTGCTTGTTCACAATTATTTAGTCTGTTTGTCATATTTTTATGATCACGATATATTCTTATATCTTCGAAGTACATTACTGCTGAGAAGGCTTTTATTATTCTTAAGAAGTCGGATATTTTCTCAGCTTCTTTTATATATACTGTGTAATTTTTTTCTCTTTTTATTATTTTACTATTTAAATCATAGGTATTTAATAGTTTATTTACGTACTCTGAATATTCTTTTGTATCTAATATGAATTCTAAATGATACCTTGATGTTTTAGGATCGTTTACTGAGCCTGATACTAGGAATATTCCTCTTAAATATGCTCTTAATGAATCTTCATCTGATGTTATATATTCTTTTGGTATACTTAAATATTTGTTATTATCTATTATTGAGAGATCCTCTAGTAATTCTTTATTTTTTTCAGTTATATTTAATATATATGTAAAGCCTTTACCTAGTTTTTTATTTCTTATGGTTATTTTTGGTGTTATACCGTATATATTTTTTATTAATTTAAATGTTCTTCTGGCAACTGCATTGCTTTCTATTGTTATACTTATATTTGGCGTTATGGTAGCAGCTATACGCATGATAGCTGATAGTTCTGATATATCTTCTAATCTTGTTGTTTCTAGTCTTGATACTTCTTCTTTTACTGTACTTGTAAAACTCATATTATTCTAACTCCTTTACAATATAATTAAATATAGCTAAAGCAGTACGATATGGATTATGTCTTACTTTATCTTCTTCTATTTCTAATAGTTTATCTTCTAGAATTTCAACATTTAAGTCTTTTAATTTTGCATAATCTGTTTCAATAGGACTTGCTTGTTCCTTTACGTATCTTTCTTTTATATTATCTGGTACTACTTCATTATTTACTAATACAGTATCGATAAAATTATCTTCAACATAGGAATTTATTTTGTTTATGCAATCTGATACTTTATAATTATCTGTTTCTCCGTGTTCGCTCATTATATTGCATACATACATTTTTTTAGCTTTAGAGGTTTTTAATGCTTCTTTTACTTCTTCAGATAACAAGTTTGGTATTATACTTGTATATAAACTACCTATACCTAATATTATTAAATCTGCTTCTTTTAGAGCATTTAATACTTCTTTGGTTGGAGATACTTTGTTTTTATATTCTATATAATCTATTTCTTGTCCTGCTTTGGTTATTTTGCTTTCTCCTTCTATTATACTACCATCTTTAGTATGAGCTATTAATATTGGATTATCTTCAGTAAATGGTAATATTCTACCTTTTATATTGAATATTTTTGATAATGATGTTAATGATTCTGTTAAATTACCTGTTATATTATATAGAGCCGCTAATAAGAGATTGCCTACTGGATGGTTATTTAAATTACTATCAGTAGTGAATCTATATTGTAATAATTCTTCTATTAATGGTTCTACTTCTGATAATGAAACTAATACATTTCTTATATCTCCTACGGCAAATATATCAAATTCTTCACGTAATTTACCACTTGATGATCCGTCATCTGCTACAGATACGATAGCAGTTATATCTAAAGGAAATTGTTTTAAGCCTCTTAGTAGTACTGATAGACCTGTTCCGCCTCCTAAAACAACTATTTTTTTCATATTCCACCTCTTAACCATTATACTATAAATTATTTTAAAAATAAAGTATTGTTACTTATATGAAAGAAAAAGAAGATAATTTTGTTAATTTTCTTCTTTTGATTTTCTTTTTTCTTGTATTTGGGAATTTATATCTAATATTATTTTAGATGGTACTATTTTGATTAAGAAGCGATTTAGTTTCATGTTTGGTGGAACTATTATTAGTTTATTTTTGAACATACCATCTATAGCTATTTTACTTGCATAATCACTTGTTAATGATGAGATGTTAAACTTTACATCTGCTACATTATTGAAATTGGTATCTACGGGTCCTGGACAGAATATGGATATTTTGACATTTGAATTATCTTTTCTTAATTCTTCATATATTGCTAATGATAAGCTTACTATATAGTTTTTAGTAGCGTAATATGTTGCCATATATGGTCCTGGCATTAATCCTGCCATTGAAGCTACATTTAGGATTCTTCCATAATTTCTTTTGGTAAAATCTTTTAAGAATAGTTTTGTTAGTATATGATATGCTTTTATATTTAAATCTATCATATCCATTTCTTTATCTAAACTTGTTTCGGTAAATTTACCTGCATCACCAAAGCCAGCATTATTTATTAATATATCAATATTTTCGTCTTTTACTTTATTATATAATTCTATGCAATCTTCTTCTTTAATTAGATTATAGCCATAGGTAGCAATGACATTTTTATCATCTTTAAATATTTTATCTAAATTTTTTTTATCTTTGGATACTAATATTAGTTTGTAATCAAAACTAGATAAATACTTAGCCATATCTCTTCCCATTCCAGAAGAAGCCCCTGTTATTAATACTTTCATTGTTAATCCTTTCTATTAAAAGAAATAATCACTAGTGATTATTTTTCTTCTAATTTATCTATTACTTCTTGTGCTGCTGAAATTACTTTTTCTCTTAAATCGTTAGCCATTCCCTCAAGCACTGGAGTACCTTTTTCTTTAGCTAGTTTTACTAAATCTTCTGCTTTATCTTGTAGTTCTTTTCCTTTTTTCTTAGCAGCTTTTAGTACTTTTTCTTTATTTAAATCTTCGATACCATTTGTTACTTCTTCTACTTTATCTTTGAATTCTTTCTTGATATCTTCTACTTTCATTTGATCAACATCTTTGATGATATCGTCAATTTTTTTCTTGATATCCCTTCTTAAATCTGATCCTTTTTTAGGGGCAAATAATAGTGCTAATCCTGCTCCTACTGTTGCTCCTAATGCTATTTTTCCTAATCCTTTTTTACTCATTTTTATCTTCCTTTCCTTTAAATAGTTTTTCTATTAATAAAGCTACACCATCTACTATTCTATCTGTTATTGCTGTAAACTTTCCTGTTACTAGGCCAACCATTTCAAATAGGCCATCTAGTGTTTTTACTTTTCCACTAATATTATCAACAACTTTCTCTATTTTATTCATTGTAATGATAAGCTTTATAGTTAATATTATTAATGTTACTAATAATATAGCACCTAAAATATATAATATTGTTGGTAAAACCATTTCCACTGTCATTATTTCTTATCCTCCTCTTCGTCATACATTGAATCTATTAGATTAAATATATCATTTGAATCATCGGTTTGTGTAATGTCTTCAGTGCCTTTTAATATTTCGTTTATATCTTCTTCATCATGAGTTAAACTTTCGAATTCTTTAGTATCTTCAAGAAAATCTTTATCTTCTAATTTCTGTTTATTTTCTTTAGCTTTTATTGTTTGTCTTGTTTCTGGTTTTTCTTTTACCTCTATTTTTTCGGCTTTAGATTCTTCTTCATTGTGATCTACTATTTTTACTTCATCTGTTATATCTACTGTTTTTGGTTCTTCTTTTTTTGGTGGTTCATAACTTACGCCAAAGTCAAAATAGTTATCTTCAGCATCTCCTAATGATATGTCCTCTGCTGGGCCTTCTTCAGTCATACTTGCTAAAAGATTACTATTATCTATCTGTGGTTTTCTATCAGCATTTTTTGTTATTTTTACCTCTTGATATAGCTCACAATTTTCACACATAACATTTTTTAAATCATCAGTTAATGTACCAAAAGCTTTATTTCTTACTGTTTCGAAGTCAACCTTTCTAGATGGTCTTTGTATTTCATAAGAATTTTCATCTTGAACCTTTACTTCATCTTTAGTATAATTTTTATCTAATACTCCATATACAGGAGATATGACTGGAGTTGGTCTAAATTTTTTTGGTTTTGGTTCTTCTTTTTTAGCATATAACTCCGCTATTGGCTTTTCTCTTTCTCTTTCTTTTTGTAGAACATTTTGTTTACTATATCTTAAATCTGGAACTAAATCAGAATCATCCATATCAATTGGAAAAGCAAAGTTATTAGAAGTTCTTGTTTTTACAATTTCTCTATCACTTATAACATTTGTTTTAGGAACTGGTTCTTCTCTTTCTTCTCTTACTTTTCTTGCTTCTTCTCTTTTTTGTTCTTCTTCTATTTTATTACGCATAAAAGTAGGAAGTTTATGTTCTTCTTTTTCTTCTACTTCTATTTCTTCTGTTTCTACTACTTCTTCTTCATCAGAGAATAAGTCTTTTACTTTATCAAAAAATTTCATACTGTCTCTCCTTTTTAATATTCTGGTAAATCTGGTGTCTTATTTTCTTCCTCTTGAACATATTCACTTAAATACTCAGAAAACTTACTCTTGGTATTATCTGGTTTTTGTATTTTATATTCTTTATCAACATTTGAACCATGCTCATCTTCCAGAATTTTCTTTATTAGATTGTCATTATAATTGATACTATTTAATATAATCATACTATTTGCAAGAACATTCTCGATTTTTGTCTTTGGTACATAAGATTCTATTTTAGCATAATTATAAACTACTTTTATAAAGTATAAATCTTTATCTTCTGTTATAACTACATATCCTACTTTATCATCTTTATTTATTTTGTGATAATAGTAACTATTATTAATCATATTATCATCTAAGTTTAATGTATTGTGATAATAATAGCTCACAGAATCAACATATAAGTACATAAATGTATCTTCTGTTTTTAATTTTTGGTTATAATCTTTATCATATACCTTTGATACTCCTAAAGGCAAATAATATGTATATCCTAAGGATGTTGTATTTTGATTATTATAATTATTATTTATAATTTTATCTATAATAATACTATAGTCATTAACATTGTCTATTCTAGTACATCCTACACATAGTATCAGTATTAATAATAGTATAATTTTTTTTTTCATATCATACCTCTTCTACATTATAACAAAAAAAGGTGGAAATTGAAATAGTTTTTTTTATTTTTATATAAAAAGGATAGTATTTATAGTACTTTAATTAATAATGTTACAGTTTGGAGACCTTAGACTCTAAACTTTTTCTAATGACCTTAGGCATTAGAAAACGGCGAGCAACAAAGTGTGAGACGAAAAAAAGCTTATTATTATAAGCTACTTTAATATTTTTACAAAGGATAATTCTATAAATCCTAAAGACATTAATATTAAACTATTAAATATAAATTTATTTTGAATAGTATTTGCTATGACAGATAAATTTATAGTACTAGTACTATTTTTTATCATATAACTTAGTACTATACTTATTATAATAGTTAACATGCTAGATAATATAGTTATCTCACCAGTTAATTTTAATACTAATTTTTTATCTTTAGTTACTATATATAGTATTATAGTTATGATTATTATAAATAATATTATATATAACATATTAAGCTTCCTTCACTGATACTTCTAAATCATATAGAAAATCATTTATATCATCAGAATATATTTTACTATTTTCTAGTACTTTTTTCTTTAAATAGTATGGAATAGTATTATCATTATTAGTGGCTTCTTTAATCATATTATATATTTCATCACTTGTTAATTTGGAATTTATATTTTTATTTATTTTGTAATCAACTATTTTATTTAATACTATTTGTAATTTCTTATCTAATTCTTTAGAGTTTATTAATATATTCATTTCTTCTTCAGTAATATCCAGGGTATTTTTTACATCATAATATGTTTCGTTATATTCATTATCATCCCCTGTTAAAAGATCTTTAATGGTTATTTTATTTATTATTTCATTAACACCACTTTCACTTTTGACATTTATTATTACGGCATAAGTACTTGCTATGGTATATGCTAATGTTAATAATATTATTAGTAATACTATTAATAGTCTTTTTTTCATGTTATCACCATTATTATTATTTCTTTATTTATATTTATTATACAAAAAAAGAAATATAGTTTTGTTCTATATTTCTTGCATAACTGTTATTATCATTGGTTTGTTACCAGTTTCTTTTATTAGGTATTTAGATAATTCATCTCTAATTATATTTTTTACTTTGTTGTATTCGATATATTTTACTGATTTGGTATTCTTTATTATTATATCTTCGGATATTTTCTTTATTTCGTTTATTAATTCATATGAATCTCTTACATAGACAAAACCTCTTGTTAATACTTCTGGTCCAGATATTATCTCTTTTGTTTGTTTATTTAACGTTACGGATATTATCATTATACCGTTATCTGATAACATTTCTCTATCTTTTAATACTACTTCGCCAATATCATCTGATGAGTTTCCATCTATTAAAATAGATCCTGACGGTACCTTCTCAAAGGTATCTTTTAAAATACCATTTTCGATAGTTACAACATCGCCATTTTCTTTAAGTAATATATTTTCACTTGGTATACCCGCTAAAGAAGCAATATTAGCATTTTGAACTTGATTCTTATACTCCCCTCTTATTGGGAAATAGTATTTTGGATTCATTAAATCTATCATTGTCATTAAATCTTCTGATGAAGCATGATGTGATAGATATTTTTTAGGGGATAATGTTACTACTTCTGCTCCAGTCTTAGATAATTCATCTAATAAATGGTAATATGTTTTTTCTCTATTTTCATAGATTGGTGTTGCTAATAACACTGTATCTTCTTCATTTAATTTTATGAATTTATCATAACCATTAGCTATTTTCATAATGTTATAGTATGGTTTTTCTTTCTCATTAGCATTTAATATTACAACATTTTTATCATTTATATTTGATAAGTCCCCTATTATTTTTTTATCAATAGTTAAGTATTTGTTTTCTAAAGCTGTATCTATTATACTTTTTAGTCTTTTACCCATGATTACAACTTTTCTATTTGTATTTTCTACTTCACTAAATAATTCTTGAATACGATATAAATGTGTATCTGTTACGTTAAATATTATTCTTCCTTCGCTGGTATTTAGTGTTTCTCTAATTAGATTACTTATACGATGCTTAGGAGATGTGAATCCTTCTTTATCAGCATAGCATGATTCTGTTAATAAACATAAGACATTTTGTTTTCCTATATAGGCTAATTTTCCTATATCTGTCTTGTATGGGCCTTTCATTATTGGATCAATAACGAAGTCTGATGCATAAAATATTACTCCATCCTTGGTATATATGGCATAACCAAAGTTATCAGGAGCTGAATGTGATAAGGATACAGGAAATATTTTTACTCCTTTGATATCTATCGGAATATAAGCTTTTATTTCTTTTAAATTATTTGTACTTATATGATATGTTTCAAATTCTTTTCTTACGACATCTATTGTATACTTTGATGCATATACTGGGACATCCCCTAATTCAGGGACAATGTCTGATAATGCTCCGATATTCTCATCGTGAGCGTGTGTTAGAAAAATTCCTTTTATTCTTTTTTTATTTTCTTTTAAATAACTTATATTTGGTATTATATAATCGATACCTAATGTCATTTCATCGGCATATTTTAATCCTGCCTCAAAAACAAAGATATTTTTATCTATTTCGATAACAAACATATTTTTTCCGTTTTCATCTAGTCCTCCTAATGAAAACATTTTTATTTTACTCAATTTTATTTCTCCTTTCTTTACAAGTAAAAGACCTTTATAATTATAGCAAAAAAATGAAAAAAGTGCAAGAGGCATGTATTTTGTTTGCCTAGTGCACATATTTTTATTTTTTTCTTATTCTTTTCTTTACTTTATCTTTACTTCTTATAATCTTATTTACTTGATATGTATATGTTTTTGTGTCTTTGATTGTTCCACTAATGGTTTTGATGTTTTTATTACTATAGTGGTTATTATGAATACTTGTATTTAATAATAAGGTTATGGCCGCTAAGGAAGTGGATGTTAATAATGTAATGAGTGGTGGTATATTTATATATAACATTAATATTGTAATAATTAAAAAGATTAGTATTGGTATGATAGTATTATATATTTTATTTATTAGTTTTTTCATAATGTACCTCTGATAATATATATGATTATAGGTTTTAAGGTATGAAAAAAGAGGAATTGTTCCTCTTATAAAGTATTTATTTGCTCTTTTACATTCATTAAGATTTTACTTACTATAGTGGCATCTGTTCCTCCACCTTGGGCAAAGGACTTATTACCTCCTCCATTTCCTCCTGAACGTACTGATAAATCTTTTACTATTTCACCACAGTTAATACGATTTGATGTTGCTTTTGCTATATAATTAACTGAGTTATTTTCATTTACATTGGCTAATAGTACAAAATTATTATCTCCTATTTGATTACTCAAGGCTGAAGCTATTTGTTTTAATGAGGCTATATCATAGCCATTAGTTATTGTTATTATAGTAGTTATACCATTTATTTCTTCTTTTATTTCTAAGAAACTTGATAAATCACTTACTGATTTTTCACTTTTTTTAGTAGTAAATTCTTTCTCTAATTTCTTTAGTGATTCTCTTAATGTTTCTAATTCGTTTTTATTTATAACTATATCTCTGTAACTAGTTGGAATATCATTATTAATATTAAAGTTAAAGTTTAATTCAATATCTAATTCTTTAGCAGCATTTATTATTTTTTTTGCTTTATCTAATAATTTGATCATTTCATCGTTGTATTTTTTTATTTCTTCTTCAAGAACTTTAGGGATATTTGTGTCTGTTGCTCCAATTATACGATAAGTATCCGCTCCTTTATTTTCTACTATAGCAATAGCGAATTTATTTATATCTTTAGTATTTGATACATGAGTACCTGCACATAATTCAATAGATGGTCCCATTGTTACTACTCTTACGGTACTACCATATTTATCGTTAAATAAAGCCATGGCACCTTTTTCTTTTGCTTCTTTGATATTCATATATTCTATATTTGTTTCATAGCCCGCTTGTATTTTCTCGTTTACTAGATTTTCTACTTTTAGTATTAGTTCATCTGATAGTTTTCCTTGGTAAGTGAAATCAAAACGTAAACTTTCTTCATCTACTTTGGATCCTGCTTGATGAACGGCATCTCCTAATAACTCTTGAAGGCTTTTTTGAAGTAAATGTGCTGCTGAATGATTCTTCATGATAGCTAATCTTTTTTCTTTAGATACATGGGTTAGTATTTTATCACCTTTATTTATTGTTCCTTCTAATACTTTAACTTCTAGTAAGTGTTGGCCATTTGGTGCTTTGATGACATTTGTTACTTCTAATTTACATTTATCATTTTTTAAATATCCTGAGTCTGATACTTGGCCACCGCTTTCGGCATAGAATGGATTTTCTTTTAAGAATATATAGCAGTCTTCACTACATGTATCTACAAAGTTATTATCTTTCATGATGGCTAGTACTTCTGTTTCTAATCCTAATTTATCATAGCCGACAAACTTACTTTCTTCTTTATAATTTATTAGTAATTCATTTTGAAGATTCATACTACTAATTAGTTTTCTATTTTTACGAGCTAACTCTTTTTGAGCGTTCATATAGGCTTTAAACTCTTCTTTATCTACAGTAAATCCTTTTTCCATAGCGGCTTCTTCTGTTAGTTCTATTGGATATCCATATGTATCATATAATTTAAAGGCATCTTTACCACTAATAACTTTATTTTTGTTTTTGAATAATTCTTCTAATTTCTTTTCTCCTGATAATAGGGTTTTTTGGAATAGTAATTCTTCTTTAGATATTAGTTCTTTTACCTTTGGCATTGTTCCTACTAATTCTGGATATATTTCTTTGTAGTTATCCACTACTACATCTACTAATGGTGATAGAAATTCTTTATTTATATTTAGTTTTCTACCCATTCTTGAGGCTCTTCTTAATAGTCTTCTTAATACATAACCTCTTCCTACGTTTTCAAATACTGCTCCATCTGATAAAGCAAATGTTAAAGTTCTTATATGATCTGCTATTACTTTGAACTGCATTTGACCATTATATGGAATGTTACATATTTCTTCTATTTTATGCATTATTGGCATAAATAAATCTGTTTCATAGTTTGTTTCTGTCTCCTGTAGAATACAAGCCATTCTTTCTACACCCATACCTGTATCAATATTTTTATGTGGTAATTCTGGATATTCTTCTCTTGATAGTCCTTCAGTAGCATTAAATTGGCTTAATACGTTGTTCCATATTTCTATATAACGATCGTTTTCTTCTTCGTTTTGAAGCATAGATATGCCTCTTTTTTGTTTATCATATTTTTCTCCTCTATCATAGAAGATTTCGGTATCTGGGCCTGATGGGCCTGGTCCTATTTCCCAAAAGTTTGTATCTAGTTTTATTAGATGTGATGGTTTTACTCCTAATGACAACCATATATTATATGTCTCTTCGTCATGAGTATATACTGTTATGTATAATTTGTCTTTATCCATTGCAAAGTATTTCGGACTTGTTAATAATTCCCAAGCCCAAGGAAGAGCTTCTTTTTTAAAATAATCGCCGATACTAAAATTACCTAACATTTGGAAGAATGTATGATGTCTAGCTGTTTTTCCTACTTCTTCAATATCACCAGTTCTAATACATTTTTGGCAACTTACTAGTCTTTTGTTTTTTGGTACTACTGTTCCATCAAAGTATTTTTTCAGTGGTGTTACACCAGCATTTATCCATAATACTGTTGGATCATTTTGTGGAATTAATGATGCTGATTCTATATATGTGTGCCCTCTTTCTACAAAAAAGTCTATGTATGTTTTTATTATTTCATTTCCTGTTAACTTTTTCATTTTGTCTCCTCCTTATATATTTTATATATATCTTTTTCTAATTGTTCTAATGTATCATTAGTTACTTCATAATCAAAATTGGTATAATTGTCCATAGCGGTTTCTGTTATATGGCTTTGTTGATTTGAAGATAAATCTGATTCAAAATTTATTCTATTTATGTGGATTGCCACTACATTATCAAATTTTGCTTTAACACTATCTATTTCTTTTGGTAATCTTATATCAGGAACTATTATAGCATCATAAAAATATGAATATATTTCTATATCATCTAATTGTCTTTCTATCAACATATCAGCTTTATTTAGCTTATTTCTAATAACATCAGTTCCTAATTCCTGCAACAACTGTCTTGGTTTTGTTTCTTCTTTGCCATCCCAACCAGTCATTTCACTAGCATAAAATTTTATATATTTTCCTGCTCTAGAATATATTACTTTTTTTCCATCAGCTTCATAAAATTTTTTTAAGAATTCCGCGGTAGTATCCTTACCATTTCTTGCCTTTCCACTTAATAAGTATATTTTTGGATGTTTATTTGTTATTTCCATATTTACCAGACCTTTCATATTTCTTTTTTATTATACCAAATTATGACAAAGAAGTAAATTATTTTTATTTATTTAACTATTATTTACTTTACTTATCTTGACACTATTATCTTTGTACTTACTATGGTTTAGTATTTTTATTTAAAATGTTATATTTTTTTCTTTACCAAGTTATACTTAAATGGTATAATGAAAATATGAGGTGGCCAATATGAATAAAAAGAATAAATATGGTAAGGCTATATTAGTTACTGGCTTTATTGCAATTGTTGTGGTTACAATTTGTGCTTTTCAAAAGGATAAAATTGTTTATAAATATTATGAATATACAATAGATAAGAAATATTCTAAAATCAATATTAATGATTATTATAAAGATGATAATTTTAATTATGTTGATGATTATACTGAAAGTGGAATTAAGAACAGAAATGATTTAATAAATTCTATTTACTATGCTATTAATAGTGGTACTGATTATATTGAAAGATATATTGATAGTGATTATACTAATTATATTAATGATATTAATACATTAACTGCTTATAATGGAGCTGAATTTAAAAAGGTTATTTCAACTCTTAATAATTTTGTTCATCCTTATAATAGTTCTAATAATGTTAAAATTAGTTATGGTGGGGATTATAAAATAGGTATTACTATTAATAGGGCCTATACACAAGATGAAATTAATGAAATTAATAATAAGGTTGATAAGATACTTAATGAAAATGTTAACAATAATATGCCCCCTAAAGAAAAAATTAGAGCTATTCATGATTATATTATTGATCATACTGAATATGATAAGCTTAAATATGAAAATAAAAATGATGATACTTATAAATCTAATACTGCTTATGGTGTTTTAATCGAAGGATATGGTACCTGCAACGGATATGCTGATGCTATGGAAATATTCTTGGATAAAATGAATATTATTAATTATAAAATTAGTAATGAAGAACATATTTGGAATTTGGTTTATTTAGATGGTAAATGGTATCATTTGGATCTTACTTGGGATGATCCTATTAGTGATATTAATATTAATAGAGATACTTACTTTTTGATTAGTACTAAGACATTAGAAAAAATTAATGATGGTACGCATACTTTTGATAAAAATATATATAGCGAAGCTGTTTAAGGCTCCGCTAATTTTTTTATTATAAATAATAACGCTCCTAATAATGCACATATCATATCTTCCATCGTATCATATAATCCTATATCTATATATCCACCATATTCTTGAATAAAATCTATGTTATTTATATAAAGAGAATTTATTTCTTTTTTTACGGCTTTATTTTTATCTGGGGAAAATAATGTTGATGTTATATTATTTACAACGGTATCTTTTTGCATGTCTTTATTAAATACATTATCAATAGTAAATTCTGTTATTTCCCAAATAGCCGCTACGGCCATAGATAGTAATAGGGAAAATACTACTACTAATTTTTTATTGTTATCTTTGGTTATTTTATTTAATATGTATATTGATAATGATGCTACTATAAATGAGCTTAATGTATGCATTATATCATCATAGTACCATACTTTATTATATAGGTTATGTATTTCTCCTAATACTTCTGTTCCTATAATAAATATATATATTAGTAGTTGTAATTTATATGGTATTTCTAATTTTTTTTTGATATAGTCTGTTAAAAACAATAGAAATAATGTAAATAATGATAAAAAAATAGTAGTTAAATTGAAGTTCAGTAATGCTACTAGTAACTCAATAATAACTGCTATTTTTATTATATTTAGTATTTTATTTTTCATATACTCACCTATCATAAGTATATGATATTTATTTTTTTATATTATTTGTTTTCTTTTTCATTTATTTTAGGTAATGAACTAAAGTCATTATCTAAAATACGGAAACTATTTTGATATATTACTTTATCAAGTGTAACATCTATTTTATAGTAATCATTTGAAACTATTACATTTTCATCAGTTAAATCTATTTTTTTATACGTATCATTTGCCTTATCATAATACTCTAATAGACTTTGATATGAACAGTTTAAATATGACATTGGACTTAATTCTATCTTTTGACTACCAACTTCAATAGTGGTAGCTTCAGGGAAAAAGTATAGGTCAATACCATCATAATAAAAGGCATGATCTTGAGAGGTATTTATATTTTTTTGATTTAGATAATATAAATTATTTTTTTTATATACTTCTGCTAAAGATGATATGCTATATACTTCATCTTTTATTGGAAATATTATTGACATTGCTTTAGGGAATATTACATTATCTTTACTTTTTATGTATATTGGTATGCTACTTAAATTTACTACTTCATCTTTGGGTTCATACTTTAATATAACATTTTTTTTGTTACGGGATATTTTTGCTTTATATTCTAACTTTAAACCGGAAAAATATTGATATACATCTACTTCTTCTGTTTTGGCATATCTATTATTTTTATATTCTCTAGCATATAGGAATACCGCTATTAAAATAACTATAATAAGAAATACTGGTATTAATATGTTATATTTTTCTTTTATGAATTTTTTCATTTTTTCACCTTCTTAATATCTAAATTTATAGTTAGAACTTAAATCTTTAATTACTGTTTCATTTGATTTTATATTTGTTAAACTTAGAGATATGGAATCTTCTTCTTGTAGTCCTGTAATTGGTACATGTCCTACTGTATTTCCGTTTAATGTTATTTCATTTGTTGATACTACTTCACCATTCTTTGTTATGGTTAATGTACCTGATGTTAATGGATAACTATTGTCTGTTGTAATTAGATAATCTATTCCATCTTTACTTGTTCTTGTTACTTTTAATGATACTTGTGGTTTTTTAGTAGTTATATTAACTTTATCAAATGTTTCAACGTGCATCTGATTTTCATCATCTATGTAACTATATTTAAATGTTAATTCATAATTTGTATTTGGAAATACATTATTACTTATTTCGTATGATGTTGAACCACTATTTAAATATATGGTATCAATATTGCTTGAATTTTCTTTTTTTACTTCCATATATACTGATGAATATTCTTTTTTAGGATCATATATTACATAATCAACACTAATTTTATTTACAGTACTTGTTACCGCTATGACGGATGTTCTTTTAGTAGCTTTCTTTATTTCTTCAATAACTACATTATTTTTGCCTGTATTACCTTTGCTACCATTTCCACCATTAGTGGTATTATTTCCATTAGCTATACTATTATCGGTTACACCAGTTACACCATTATTAGCAGTTGTATTGCTTTCAGATGAGTTTCCTTTATTATTATCTTCTTCTGGTATTAAATCTTCTTTAGTATAGGTATTAGAAGATCCTATTATTTTCTTTAAATCTATTTTATCGCTACCATATACTAATATTTCATTTGCTATATCAAATGTGTAATTTGATGTTACGATGGTAGTGGCAGAGAATGTTTTTAGATTTACTTTGTGATTTGTAAGTGTTGCATTTCCTGCCTTGTCTAGATCAATCATTAAGAAATCACTTGTTGATAATAATCCATCTGCTGATTTTATTTCTTTATCTACTACTAAATATTTTCGGTCTTCTAATTTATAGAATTTTGTTAAAGCGGTGCTTTTAATTACTGTTTCACCACTAGTTATATTTATTTCATCACCACTACTAATTTCATAATATTTTCCATAAAGTTTCAAAACTCCTGTATCTTCATTATATGTAATAGCGGTATTGCCTAATTCGGTACTTATTTTATCTTGAATTAGATAATATTTTTTATTCCATTTGGTCTTTATAACTGCTGGTTTTTCTGTTTTTATTATGGTTTTATCTTTATCAAATACTAATGTTTTTTCTTCTACTTTATATTCGTTTTTATCTCGTGATAAAAATAGGTTGATAACTAGAGAAAACATGACAATTATCAGTGCTGAAATTACTAATATTATGCCTATATTTCTCTTGTTTTTTTTATCATATTTTCTCATTTATATCATCCTTTCTATTTTCCTTCATATTTGAATGTCTTAGAATCACTAGTACTATCCCCTATTTTTAGAGCAGTTATTTTTCCATTTTTATCTTTATAATAGTATATTAATTTTATATTGTTATTTAATCCTAACTTTTGATTCTCATCTGTTGTTACTTCTATGGTTGGATATTCATCTTTATCTAGTTTAAATACTAATTGATTACCAGTAGTAGTATTACTTTGTCCTATTAAGCCCGAACCCACTTTACCAAATCCTTCAACTGTCATTGAGTATTCAATACCTGCTATATACTCTTGTAAATTAGTTGCTCCTTTAAATGTTATTAATACTTTATTGTTTGATAGTGCGGTTGGAGTTACTGCTCCTAGGGAGAATCCTAATTCACTCTTTGTATATTGACTCTTTCTTGCATATATTTTTGTTTCTTTTTCTTCATCTGGTAAAGAAATATTATTTCTATATATATCTGATGATACATAAATTGAATAGTTGGTATCTGGTTTTAAATTAGTGAATGTTATTTCTATTTGATTGCTACCATATTTAGCTAAATTAATAGTTTTGCTACAGTTATCTTCATTACCCGCTGGACATACATGGTTGTAATCAGCATCTTGTAATTCTATAAATAATAATCCATCTTTAATTACTTTATCTCTATCTTCTAATGTGATAATGTATTTAATTCCATATGTGAATCCTGAATCATTTTTATTTACTATTGCTTCTTGTTTTATCGTAAATGATGGTTCTTTTAATTCGTGGAAGTTTTGACCCGCTGTAATATTTTTATCAGACATTGTGTCTTCGAATAATTTTAATTCTTTACCTTTATCTGTTGTTATAGCAGTAACGGTAAGAGTATAATAATCGTTTCCATATACTAAATTATCTTTAGTTATATCTCTTGATAATATTGCTTTTCTTCCTTTACCGATGTTTTCATCATTTATTTCTTCATTAGTTACTTTTCCATCAAATATTAATTCTCCATCTGGATTATGTACTTCATATTTGATATCAAAGTTTTTATTATTTTTCAAATATGTTGTTAAGTTCATTATTCTATTTAGGTATACATTATCTATTGTTTTTGAATCATAATTATAGGCTACTCTATCAAGTATTTCTTCTGCTCCCAGGGTTTTAAAAGTACCCATATATTCTACATAGCCTTCTTTTTCATAATCGAATAATGGTGTTTTTACATTTTCTCCATTTTTATTCATATCAGCAGATATTTTATAATAATATCTAGTATCTGGATCTAATCCTGCAAAAGATATCTCACTTTTTAGACTTTCATAATCTGTTTCAATTGTGTCTACATAAACATATTCTTCTTTACAATTTTCTTCATCTTCACCGCAAGTTTTCATAGTATAAATATCTATATAGAATTTATATTTGCCATCTGTTTTAATAAAGTCACTTTCTAAAACGCTATCACTTGCAGATACATATACGTTCATAGCAGTTCCATTAATTGTTGGTGTTGGTTTTGATGTTGATACTTTAGGTGTGATACTTGTAAATTTGAATTTATTATTATCTGTTTGAATATTTATTTTGTCTAAAACTTTTGGATTTAATGTATATTTAGTATTTTTATCTCTAAATCCACTTAATCCTAAGTTAGCTATACCATCTTTCTTAATAAAGTCGCCATATTTAATAAATTGATTTTTACTTTTATCAACAATATCAGTTGATGTTATATACCATACATCATTTTGATTTTTTTCTGTTTTTACTTCATAGCCAAATATTCCTGTAGGTTTGTTTGAAGTTGCATATGAGCCATTTGGATTTAAATATAAATATTGTCCTGGCATTTCTAATGATGTTGTTTGGAAAGCATATCCTAGTTTAGAAGCATCTTTTTCTCCTACTACTCCTAAACTTTGGAAGTAATCTCCTAATAGTGATTTTTGACTAAATCCTGTATATCCTGTGTCATAAAATCCTACTAATGAAACTTGAATATCTTTACCTTTGAATGATTCTATATCATTGTAATCAAGAATAATACATTTATTATCATCACAGTCAGATAAGTTTGATATAACTTTTTCATATTTATCATTACCTGATGTTAATGTTAGAAGGTATGTTGATATTCTATTTAAAAATTCATTGTCATCTAAAACTATTTTTAATCTATTATCAAAATTGCCATATACTAGTTTATATCCTATATTATAATCTTTTGAATTATAATAACCATCAAAATAGTATTTTCCTATTGATATTTTAGTAGGATCTGATGTTTTGGTATTTGCTCTTTTATAACTTAAATTATATATATCAGAATTATTTAAGTTTGAAATAGTAAATGTTTTTATATCACTACTTTTTTCAAATTCAATACTATTTTCTTCTTCACTATCATTTACTTTGTAGTAGAAGTTATATTTATCACCTTCATCTTTAAATAAGGCATTATCGATATCTTCAACATAGTATTTATATGTTATTGAATCTTTGGTACTATTATCAACATATAATTTAAAGATTGGATCTTTTTTAATTGAAGTGAATGTTTTACTTATTGGTTTATTTGATGGGAATACAGAATCATCTGCTCCATCGTTATTGCTATCAATACTTATATCATATGAAAAGCTATATGTGTTTCCTCTAGCTAATTTTTCATCTTCTACTTTATAATCAGTTCCATAGTCTAAGAAGAAATATGCTGTATAATTTTCTGTAGTTGTAAAATCAATTGTTTTTGTTTCAATTAATCTATTTCTTTGATCTTTGGCATAAAAGTTTAATTTAGTAATTGGATGTTCACCTTGGAAGTATGTTTCTATTTTAGCTTTATCGAATATTGCATTTACTTCATAGCCTATTATAGTTGAACCATCTAATTTATTATCATAACTTACACCGTATTTTGCTTGCATATCGGCATCTTTTACAGTATCGTTAGTTATTTCTGTTACCGCTATGGTTGGTTCTGCTACTTCATCTTCTAGTAATAGCATAGCGGGTGTTTCAAATACATATTTGTTATTTAATATATCAAATTTATTGGTACCGCTATTATCATAGGCATCTGTTACTTCAAGTGTATAATATCTACTTAGTTTTCCTCCGGATATTTCTCTTAAAGCATCTAGATTTTCTATACCAAACATTTTTGAAGTTAAATCAAATTCTTTATTATAATATCTTGATTTTATATCTTCTGTTTCGGTAAAGCTTCCTATTGGTGCTGTTTGAATATTATTCTTAGTATCACCTTTATATAAATTAAATGTTATTGATGATATTTTATCGGCATAATCACTTTCTGGTACAGTAGATATCATTTCAGTACTAACTACTATTGGGTTTTCAAAACTATATTGTTTTTGCTTCCAATTTTGCATTTGCAATGCTTCTATTCCTTTTGTAGTTACCGCAAAGCTTCCTATGTATTGACCTTTTTGTAAGCCTTTACCATTATACATATCTATATCGGCGTATACTTCAAATGTATATAAAGTATTTTCTTTTAAACCACTTAATGCTAGTTTATATTCCATTGTTTCAGGATCAAACTTAACATCTTTTATGGCTATTCTTGTAGTTGAATTACCACCATAATATCTAATTATAAAGTCATTAACTTTATTCATTTCAGGCTTGTCTTTACATTCTCTTCCTTCATTTGGTATTGTACAGCCTTCATCTTTTATTTTTACTGTTCCGACTATTTGATCAAAGTCTACTAATTCTTCTTTGAATTCAATTGTTGGTCTACCTATTACTTGGAAATAATTACTTAGTCCTGTTTCTATTTCGTTATATTTATAGTTATCATTATATTCTACAATCATTTTAAAACAATAATCTGTTTTATCTTCTAAATTATTTTCCCCTAATTTTAATTTTTGCTCTTTTAATGTATCACTACTAAAAGTATATACTGGCTTAGCATTTAGTATTTCACCATCAGTTAAATCTTCTGCTTTATATATTTCATAAGTATATTTTGTTATACTTGAGTCCTCATCTTGTGGTTTTTCCATTTTTAGAGTAAAGCTTTTATTATCATTATCGGTATCTACAGAAATACTACCAAGAGTCGGTTTATTCTTTAATGTTTTATCAGATGTTTCTATTGTATATATATTTGCATAATTAGTATTTTTTAAAATAACTGAATCTACTTTTACTTTATATTTTGTATTGTGTGTTAATTCCTTAAAAGAAATATTATTGTCTTCACCATTAGTTATAGTGATTGTATTGCCTACTTTATTTCCTTCGGTATCATATAATGATACATTAGCGGATTTGATATCATTATTTTCGCCAAATTCTAATGAATATGATAATGAATTTTGTGTTACCATTTCACGAACTAAATTTAGTGTTAAACTTTCGGTTTTAAATGTTTTTTGAAAATATTGTGTACCATTATTATTATTTTGTTCTGATATTGTCATTAGATAATCACAATTTGGTGATAATGAATTTATATTTACTTCTTGTATATCAGGAGCATTAGCTAATATTTTAGAAAACTCTCTTTCTCCTGTAGTTATGTTTGTCAATGTCAATAATAAATCATCTTTAATAAAATTACCGGTATCTATTACTTGGAAACTTGCATTTAAACTATGAGTATCTACTTTGGCAGAAATTAAATCTATTGATACTTCTTGCTTTAACACTGAATTTGTTGTATCTCCTTCGCCTGATTCTCCTCCTGATGGTTTATTTTCCTCATTATTTTCAGGATTATTTTTTACATCAGGTTGATTTTCACCTTTATTATCTCCACTACCATCAGTAGTGCCATCAGTATTTTTCTTGTCATCATTTGATTTTACTTTACCATCGCTAGGTTTGATATCTATATTTTCATTACCATCAATAGTCATCTCAGATAAAGAAAGTTTTGTTTCATCATTATAGATAACATTCTTATCGCCAAGATTTATTTTTGTATTATCTCCTATAAAAATAGTTGTTCCATCCGCTACGGTTTGATAGCTTCCTTCTTGGTTTTCTATTTTTACTATACCATCTTCTACAAATAGTATTTCAAAATAATCTCCACTAACAGTGTTATCATTACCTGCTAATTTAACTCTTATATCTTTTCCTACAACAATATATTTATTTTCAGTTATTCTTCCTAAGAAATTATTAAATATTAATGTTTTGTCGGATGTTTCAATGTAATAACTACCATTATTATATTTAATTATCGATTTATCTGTAATATTGTAATATGGAACTAGATTTTTATTGAATTTATCTAAGTCAAGGATAACACCATTTTTCATAAATGACATTGATTTATCTAAATAATGAATAAAGTTTTCTTTGCTGGTACTTACTTCTTTATTGTCTGCATTCTTAAAAACATATTCTTCTTTTACGTTTTCTTTATAAACTGTATTATCATTGAAATATAGTTTTTTGCTGCTTGATGCAGTACTATTTATTATATATCCTGCACTATAAAATTCTTTTTCTGAATCTTTTGTTAAAAAGATTACTCCTATAGTCAAAATTGTTAAAGTTACAATGCTTATAATTAAAATTATCCAAAAACTTTTATCATTTATTTTCTTCATTTTTATCACCGATACCTATCATATAAATTATATCAAAATGGTACTTAAAAGTCAATTAACTCATTATATTTTGCCATGATAATTTTGATGATATTTTTATAATAATTTTTGATAAATTTTGAGTTTTTTTTAATTTAGTAGTTTACAAATGGAAAATATATGGTATAATATTGATTGTGTTGGGGCGTTAGCTCAGTTGGTAGAGCAACTGACTCTTAATCAGTGGGTCTAGGGTTCGAATCCCTAACGCCCCACCATTTTAATTTTTTTTATAAAAATCTCTTGTAATGTTGGTTTTTATATGATATAATGTAGAAGCAATTCAAAAAATGGGCTTGTAGCTCAGGTGGTTAGAGCGCACGCCTGATAAGCGTGAGGTCGATGGTTCAAGTCCATTCAGGCCCACCATTTTTTGGCCAGTTGGTGAAGTGGCTTAACACACTGCCCTTTCACGGCAGCATTCATGGATTCGAATTCCATACTGGTCACCAATTTAAAAATTAAAAAGCCTTATGGCTTTTTTTATTTTTCTCTAAATATAGTGGATATTATTATTCCTATTGTTAATACTATTAGTCCTAATATAAGCGATGGTATGGTTACTTTATATTTGAATGATTTTATTATTAATAATATTATGCTTGATACTAATATTCCTAATATTATGCTATATATTTTTGTATTATATTTTTTTAATAAATAGTTTATTATTTTTATAGTTATTATTAAACCTATTATTAATCCTATTATGAATGGTATTATTACTTTTATGTCTATTACATTGGCTATAGCTTCAATTATTATATTATATGTTCCCTCTATCATTAGGAGTGCTGATGAGCTTACTCCTGGGACTACTGTACCTATTGCTTCTGTTATACCTGATATGAAATATACTAATGAATCTATATAATTATTTTGTTTTATATATGTGTTATCTATATTACTTATGGATATGAAAAAAAAGATAAGAAAGCTTATTATGACAAGATAATTATCTTTTTTTTCTGTTTTATTGATGATTGATGGTGTTGTTCCTATTATTAATCCTATAAATAACATCATTACTTCAAAATAATATTTACTTAATGTATAGTATATTACTTTACTAAATAATATTATTGATAATAATATACCTATTCCTATCGGAAATAGGTATTTAATGCTTTCTTTTTTATTTCTTTTGAAGTTTATAATATAATCTATTGATTTATCATATACTCCCATAAGTATTGCTAATAGGGCTCCTGAAACTCCTGGTAATATTTTTCCTATTCCTATTATGAATCCTTTAATTAGATTATTCATTAGTGGATTTCCTTACATATTCCTTTTTGTGGTTCATAAAAGCAATGATTTTTATATCTTCCCGCTAAAGGCTGATCCCACCAAGTACTGGTACATGCTGTATTTGCTTTTGGCGCATAAAACCATAATGCATTTGTAGCGGGATAATAATACTCACCTCTTATTACTCTTTCTGCTAATGATTTTTCTAAGGCTGTTGGATTTCCATAAAATAATGATGATGATGTTCCGGAGAAACCTCCTGGTTTTTGATATACCATTTCTGATATACTTCTGATATCTTTGAATGTTAAGCAATCTGCTAATACTCTATTTATTCCAACATTACCTACCATAAGCATACCGAGGTTGCCTTCACCAACAGCTTCTGCTCGCATTAATCTGGCTAGGATTTCTTTTTCTTTATCAGTTGATTTTACTATCATATTTATCACCAATTAATTATATGAAAAAAATAGCAATTATTGCTATTTTGTTAATAAATTTAATGCTTCATTTAATTGATTATCATTTTCAATGGTTGGATTATTGTAATATTCTTCATTTAATTTTACTTCATTAGTTGGTGTTACACCTTTTTCGTTGATAAAATTACCATCTGGTGTAAGCCATTTTTGCGTTGTGTATTTTATCATACTTCCATCTAGTAATTTTTTTGTTTCTTGAACAGTACCTTTACCATAACTTGTAGTTCCCACTACTAAACCATTATTATAACTTTCTTTAATAGCGGATGCTAGTATTTCGGAAGCTGATGCCGAAGATGAATCTATTAATACCGCTACTGGATAAGTTCTTTTTTCTTTAGTGGTATCTTTTTTCTTTGTTTTTCCTGTTGAATCTTCAAGTTGATATATTACTTTACCTTTTTCTAAGAATAAACTACTAATATCGGTTACTGATGATAAATAGCCACCACTATTTCCTCTTACATCTATAATTAAACCATCTATATTTTCTTTTTCTACTTTATCTAAATTACTTTTAAATTGTTTATATGAATTACTAGAAAATAGTGATATAGCTATATATCCTATTTTTTTGTTATTTTTTTCTAATACTTTACTTGTTACATATGGTATTTCTACTTTACTTAAATTAATAGTTATATCTATTTCTTTATTATCTCTTTCAACTGTTAATATTACTTTATCTTTTCCACTATTTTTGACATAGTTAGATATATCTGAGCTTTCTTTATCGGTATAATCTTCGCCATCTACTTTGATTATTCTATCCCCTACTGATAGTCCTGCCTTTTCTGCTGGAGAATCTGGAAATACTTCTATTACTTTGATTTGTCCATCATTATATTTAGCTATAGAGCAGCCTATACCTTCATATGATCCCTTGATTGTTTCATTGAAGTTTTCTGTATCATTAGTATCAGTATAACTTGTAAATGTATCTCCTACCTTAGATATCATTCCTTCTACTGCTCCATCAACTAAAGCTTTTTTATCTAGATTTCCATAATAATTATCTACTATAGCATAGTAGGTATCTACTACTTTAGATAAATCTTTGGTTACTCTTAAATAATTTTTACCAGTTATTAAATTTATACATCCTAGACACATAAGAAAACCTATTCCTATAGAAAATAGCATTACTATTATTACTTCTTTAGCACTATATTTTTCTTTTTCCTTGTTATCTTTCTTCTTATTTTCTTTTATTGCTTTTTTCTTGGTATCTTTTTTTCCTTTTAAGTTATCTTTTTTATTTTCTTTTTTTGCCATAGTATCACCTAATAATAATTTTATCATAAAGAAAGAAAAAAAGATATAATTAATATCTTAATTATACACTTTTATTATTACTTTTCATAAATAATTGTTTAATCATGAGACTATAGGCTCATGATTACCTCGAAAGACCTTAGGCTTGCGAGGATATAACTTAATGTTCTACATCAGGGCCTACAGTAAATTTACCTGTTCCACTATTGGTATAGAACTTATTACCTAAAATATCATACATACCTGCTACTTTGTCACTTTTTCTATAACATGGTACTAAATCCATTCTTAGAATATCATCTACATAGACTTTTCCCCTTTTTAAATTAGCTTTGACACCAGTACTAGAATATGCACTTGAACCATTGCCAAGATTTAAAAACATTACATTACCACCATAACTTGAATCCGTCCATGTACGTGAAATTGATTTACCAGTACTTTCTATAGTAACTGTCTCTATGTGAGTATTTCCATCGTATGAAGCTGTAATAGTGTCATCATTTGAAATTGTTAAGGCAGTATTTTGGCCATCAGTAACTGTCGATGAGGTAAACTTATGTTGTAGATAAGCATTAACACCATTCCAAGCATCAGTATTACCTAAATTAAAATTACCTGATGATTCCATCTTTACTGTATCGTTATAATTACATGTTATATTTGTTTTTATATATTGTGTTCCAGTTCCCCCTATATACTCAACTTCTTGATATGCTTCTGGTAAATTATTATTATAAGCATCATAATTACTAGTGGTATATATTGATTGTCCATCTATTACTATTTGCGAATTAAATGTTTTTCCTATTTCGGTATTAGGTGTATCTTTACTTAGCCATACTCTTAGGGTTATATTAATACTTTCTTTGGCTTTTACTACAACATTACTTTTAATAATGCTATTTGTTAATGATGATAATACGACTGGATTATCATAGTCTATTTTTAATTTTATATATTGAGAATTTATAGTATTAGAACTAGTAGATAATAGTTTTACATCAAATTTATAATCAACGTTACCAGTATTTTTAATTGAAAAGACATATGGTGTTGTTTCTATTCCTTCTTCATCTGTCATAGGAAGAGCACTATCTAATGATATTGTATCTGATAATGATGTTGCTTCTATTTGTAATATTCCGGTGCTATAGTTACTTAGATTAGCCGCTACATCTTCTTTATAGAATAGTGAGTATGTAGTTGTAAATAAGGCTGCTAATACTAATATTATTGATGATACTATTATCATTATTTTCTTTTTGTTCATATACTCACCACCTATTATCCTTTTTAATTATATCATATTTATTTTTTTATGTCTATTATTCTATATATACTTTTACGGTACCTATGAATGCTGAATTCATATATTCATTTGTAATGGTTTTATAATCTACCCACATACCTATTTTTATATTAGCTTCTCCTGATTTTGGTAATTTTCCTTCATATATTTGATAGGCATTATTAGTTAATTTTAAACCTTTTGTTTTATTAGTACCTTTTATATTATTATTTAGTAGTTTTATATCTTGTTTTTTATTATTAATTGATACTAAATATTTTATATATTCGTTTGGTAATCTTTTAGATACGTTGTATTTGTTATAATTACTTGTTTCTTCTATAAGTATTAAATAATTTACTTCTTTTTTATTATTGTTTTTTAAGTTTATATTCTTAATATCTATTAAATTATCAGTATTTACTTTTTCTTCTTTTGTATTATCTATTATCTCTAAGATATTGTTATCATAAATAATATGATCACTTTTTTCTACTATAATACTTTGTTTATCTTGAATTATTTCAGCAAAACCGTTTTCATAGTATATTATTGTTATATTATCATGAATTTTCTTTGTTTCGGTTGATTTTATTTGTTTATTGTCCACTAATAAGTAGTCATTTTCTTTTATTGTTCCATTTGAATAATATGTTTTATTTGATTCTTTCTTTGTTGGAAGTGAAACGATACTTAGATTAGTATAGAACTTATCTACTGATGATGTTATATCGCTATCTCTTACAAAGAAACATACATCACCCTTTGTTACTTCAAGGCTACCATCAGATAAGTATAATAGTTTTATTCCTAAATCTTTATTAGTTATCTCTTTAGCGGTTACTTTTCTGGTTTCTGCTTTAGCCTCGAATGTTCCATTTTCTTTGACACCATAATTATTATTTACTCTAAATACTCTTAAATATGTTCCATCTTTATATTTTATTAATGCTGTTTTGTCAGAATAAAATATGATGATTCTGTCTTCTAATGTTTTTTCTTTTACTTTTATTACTACGCCGGTATTTGCTGTATTTATTTGCCTACTACTATCAAATAGTTTAGTGGCATATTCTTCAGTAATTGGTGTTGTATTATTTAGATTACATTCATCAGATATATCGACTGTTACTACTACATTACTATTATCAGTAGTAGTATTAGTATTATTTTTATCTGATTTATATGTTGAACCAAGCATATTTCTGAATACTAATGATGTTGATATTATCAAAGTTGTTATTGATAATAATAATGTTATTATGAATATTAATCGACCATTAGCTACTAAAAACAGTATAAATGGGGATTTATAATTTTTTTCTTCCGCTACAGTGATGTTGTCTTTTTTTATTTTCTTTACATAGAATTTATTATTCTTGGACATTATATCACCTTCTTACTACTGTTACGTTACTCTCTTCTTTTTTCTTCTTTTTACCGATATTTCTTCCTAATTTTACGATATCATAAGATAGTATTGCTAGGCATGGTATCAATACAACAATTATTAATCCACCTTTTGTAGCTAATATTTGTTGGATATAGCCTATTTTTGGTATTTTAAATATTACTTTTCCTATTACATTTTTATCTTCTGCTAAAGTGAAGTCTTCAGTATTATTGGCATCTCCTTTAGTTTGATATGTATATTTTCCGGTAGTTGAATCGTAATACTTATTTTTTATTCTATGTGTTACTATTATATTTGATAATCTTGGATCAGAAGTTACAAATGTTATTATATCCCCTACTTGTAATTCTTCTGCTGATTTCTTCTTAGTTATTACTACATCATTAGGCATTATCTCTGGTACCATTGATCCTGTTAGTACTACGTAAGCATTATATGTAGGTGGCGTATTATCTCCTTTAGCTGCTCTTATTTTGATATCTGCTATATATACTAGTAGTAATGCACCTATTAATAATAACCAGATAAATATTGCATATGATATGATACTAGATATCATTTTTAATGGTTTCATTCTTTGTTTTACGACATGTACTTTATAATGTCTTACTCCAAAATAATTATTATTATTTGTATTTGTATCCACGTTAAAAACACCTCATTTATTCTAATGTAATTATACATTAATTTTCTCAATATTACAATCATTTTTATTTAAAAAATTTGACAAATAAATGTATGAATGTTAAAATATTTATGTAATGGGGTCGCTTTTGGCTTCGACGGAAATATGAGTGTTTAATTAGCAAGACGTATTTCTCTACGTTAGTGGGATAAATTAAATATAACTGGAAACAGCTATAAAAACGCTGTTGCTTATGCCTAACCTATAGGTAGCAACAGGTTCTTCTAATTCTTTGTCTGTGAGGATTAGCAAGGACTTATAAAGCAGACTATATTGTAATGTTTGTTTAGGCATTATGATGAATAACTATAAACTAGCGAGTAATTATGATTGTGGGTTGTCTATTTACTTTGCGAATTTGATAATCCAATAATCTTGTAGAAGGTTAAATGACTTTGTTTTCGGACAGGGGTTCGAATCCCCTCGGCTCCACCAATATTGATATTAAGTCTTATTTATAAGGCTTTTTTTATTTTATATATAAATATTAATAATAAAAAGATTATTAATTTTTTATTCATTAATAATCTTTTTTGTTAGTTTTTTTATTTTTGATAATTCTTTATCTTTGTTAAATTCATCTATTATATGATTCTTTGATTTTTCTATTGAAAGTTTATAAAGGTATTGATAATATAAATTGCGATAATAAGTACAATCATGATGTTTATCATAATTTTTTAATACATAGTGTTTGCTTTCAAAATCTTGCCAATTTGATACTTTAACTGACTTTCCACATTCTAAGCACATATAACGATTAAATTCAAATTTTTCATTTGTTTCATTTGCCACTAGTGATTCATATTCACAATCACACCACAAGTCACTTTCCATATAATATGAACCTTGATATAGCCATATATCATGATTACATGGTGATATTTGTTTATCTTTTGTTCTATTATTTAAAGCTCTATTAAATTCTATATTTATAGTTTCTTTTAGGGAATTTTTAAAGATACTTTGTCTTCTTTCTATTTTCTTTATATCTTCAGATAATGATATATATGCTAGTACTTGAGGATCCATTAATAGATTTTGTAGTTTATTATATTTCTCTTGTAGTAACTTTCTTTCTTCTATATCTTTTTGTATTCTTTCTACTATTAACTGTCTATCTTTTTCTTTCATCTTATTACCTCCTGCTATATTATTTTAACATAGAGTTTATTATTATTCAACTATGTAATGAATATTATATACTATGAATAAAGATAAATTAAGTAAATTAGAGGATATTCGTGAAGAAAATTTTATATGGATAATATATTTAATGATTATTATACTTAGTTATTATGCTAATAGTAAGGAGACTAAGTATTTATTATTTGATGATGAAGAAAGTAAGAAGGAATATCAAGGTTTACTTATTCTTATTTTTTCTATATTAGTTATCGTGTATTATCATTTTGCTAAAAGTAGTTATAATGATTATAAGAAATTAGATGATAATGTTAGTAATGATGTTAAAAAGCTACAACTGGCTTCTTTTATTGGTTCATTATTTGTACTTATTAGTGGTATTATATTTTTATATATTGCTATTTGTGATAAGAATATTGATGTTGAAATTGCTTTTAATTAGAAAAGAGGATAATTATTTTTTATCCTCTATAAATAGTGTATTAATGTTTTTTGATGGCATTAATACATGAACATCATGATCTATTTTTATTTCGTATTTACCACTTAAGTCTGGTAATGATTCACCATCTATGCATAAGGCTTTCTTTAATGGTTTGTTAAATTTTATTGTTAGGTTATCTGTTTTATAGAAGTAAAATCCTGGTATTCTACTGGCATCATACTTTGTAAAAAAGTATAAAGCTTTTACTAGGTCATGTAATCTAGTTATATTACATAATAATACTTCAAATTTATTGTCATTTAATTTAATATCTTTATAGAAGTTATTTATACCCGCTACACGATTTGCATTAGTTATAATGGCAAAGGAGAATAAACCACGATACTCTTCTCCATCTATTTCATATGTTACATCATATGATTTTACCTTTCTGAAGAAATCTTTTATTCCTTCTTTAATATAAGCTAAGTGACCAAGTCTTTTTTTTAATTTGCGTGGTGTTTCATATGGAATATTCATAAATTTACCAAAGCCAGCAGTATAGACAAATGGTCTATTATTTATTGTACATACATCTATTCTTTTTACTTCTCCATCTAAAGCTAATTTTAAATTATTAATTAAATTTTTTCCATAGCCCCACATAGCTCCAATATCATTTGTTGTTCCTGAAGGTAAATGGCATAATGTTAATCTTTCTTTTCTTTTAAAATTACCAGTCATTACTTCATTAAAAGTTCCATCTCCTCCAATGGATATTAATAAATCACAAGATGGATATTTAGCCACTATGGAAGTGGCATCACCTTTACTTCCTGTTTCTTTGATATCTACTTCATAATTATATTCTTCAAGTATTTTTTTTATATTTGGTAGAGTTTCTTTTTTGTTGTATTTACCCGAATTTGGATTATATACTACTAAACATTTTTTCAATTTAATCACCTATATATATTCTAACATACTTGAAGAAAAAAAGGAATATGCATTTATTCCTTATTTTTTGTTTCTTTTTTTGATTTTTCTTCTACTTTGGAAGTATTTTTATCTGATGATATATTATAATGTTCTCTTACTTTCTTCTCTATTTCAGCAGTTACTTTTGGATTTTCTTTTAGATATAATTTGGCATTTTCTTTTCCTTGTCCAATTTTATCACCTTTGTAAGCATACCAAGCCCCGCTTTTTTCTACTACTCCTATTTCTGAGGCTAGATCTAATAGTTCTCCTTCTTTTGATACTCCTTCTCCATACATTATTTCTACTACTGCTGTTTTAAACGGTGGAGCAACTTTATTCTTTACTACTTTTATGGTAGTTTTGTTTCCAATAACTTCTGAACCTTGTTTTAATTGTTCTCCTCTTCTTATATCTAATCTTACTGAAGAATAGTATTTTAAAGCTTTACCACCAGGTGTTGTTTCTGGATTACCAAATAAGACACCTACTTTTTCTCTTAATTGATTTATAAAAATTACAATTGTATTTGTTTTATTGATTGATCCAGATAATTTTCTTAAGGCCTGACTCATTAATCTTGCTTGAAGTCCTACATGGGAATCGCCCATTTCTCCATCTATTTCTGCTTGAGGAACTAAAGCCGCTACGGAATCGATTACTATTATGGATACTGCTTCACTTTTTACTAAAGCATCACATATTTCTAGAGCCTGTTCTCCTGTATCTGGTTGTGATAATAATAGTTCATCAGTATTTACTCCTAAATTATGTGCATATACTGGATCTAATGAATGTTCTGCATCAATGAAAGCTGCTCTACCGCCTTCTTTCTGTACTTCAGCAATAGCATGTAAAGCAAATGTTGTTTTACCTGAAGATTCGGGACCATATATTTCTATTATTCTTCCCTTGGGATATCCTCCTACTCCTAATGCTATATCTAGACTTAGTGAGCCACTAGAACTTACTTTTACTTTTGTATGTTCTTGTTCTCCTAATTTCATTATTGCTCCTTTACCAAATTGTTTCTCTATGTCTGCTAATACTTGATCTAAAGCTGAATCTGTTTCTACTTTTTTTGCCATATTTTTCTCTCCTTCTTGTACTTTCTTTAATTACATTATAATTATATTATAGTTTTTTTTAAATGTCAACACCAAAAAGTACATTTGTTCGTGTTTTTTGTTAAAAATAAAAATAAATAGTATTTTGAATACTATTTATTCTGTAAATATGGCTTTGCCATTATATAATATTTTGCTGCTGATATTATAGATAATACTGCCGCTATAGCCAATAAGAAGTCTGATATTCTTAGTGATATTAATTCAAATGGTAAATTACTAAATAGTGTTAAAATGATACCAACCATTAGAGTAGCAGTTTTTACTTTGGCTAGGCCTATTGCCGCTACGGCAGCACCTTGGTTTCCTATTACCATTTTTATTGAATCTACAACTATATCACGCATTACTATTACTACTGCAACGATAGTGCTTATTTTTCCATTGCAGGCTAATATTATTAATACTGAATTTGTTAATAATTTATCACTTATAGCATCAATCATTTTACCAAAATCAGTTACTAGATTATATTTTCTAGCTACATAGCCATCTAAAAAGTCAGTAAGTGATGCTATTATAAATAGAATGCCCACTATTATATATTTTAAGTCTACTAATACTTTGCCCCCAACTAGATATGTAGGAAATTCTAATCCCACCTCATCGAATGGAAACAACAATAATAATATTATTATCATAGACATAATTATTCTTGTTATTGTTATTTTATTTGCTTTATTCATTTTTATCTCCTTATACTATATGTTATATTGTTATCACTAAAGTCATTACCTTTATAATTACTTGCTATTATGTAACCTACTATAATTAGTATTATTAGTATAAATAATCCTATTATTATTTTTGGTATTTTAATTTTATTTTTTTCTTTCTTTGTATATGGAGATGATAACTCTTCAGTGTCTTCTTTTTTCTCTTTTTTAGCTTGTTCTATGATGTCTATAGGTATTTTTGATGTTTCATCAAAAAGATACTCATTAAATTCATCTATTATTTTTTCACTATCTAATCCTAAGTATTTTGCATAATCTCTAATGAAATATTTTAAATAGAAGATATCTTTAAAATCATCCTTTTTTCCCTCTTCAATACTTGTTATTTGGGATGGACGCATTTTTAAATCTTCCGCTACCTCTTCAATAGATAGACCATTTTCTTCCCTTTTTTCTTTTAATTTAAGTCCTATATTTTTCATATTACTCCTTAATATAAATAATTAATCTTATAAGCCATGTTCTGTACCTATTTCTAGGCGGTAAATATTTATCTATGACAATGTCATTCTTCCTTGAATTCAATTTTTCTTAGAAGATTCCCCTACCAAAATTTGGGTTTCTCGCTTGTGGGGTTTACCTCGTTTCATTCTAATTATTTCTAATTAGACTCGTCTCTGTGGCACTTTTATATCTACTTTATCATGGTTACCTTTAGATAAAGTAAAAGCCGTCAGTTACCTGCCTTAGGTTATTTTTTCCCTAAGCACAAACACTACTATCATCGCAGATAGTGCGAGCATGGACTTTCCTCTACACATAGTGCAGCATTTACCCAGATAATTATTGTTGTGATTTTCCTAATATTATTTTTTCTAATTGTGATACTCTTCTTAATAGATCCACATTGGTTATTTCTTTGTCGCCTATTTTAGCGGCTTCAATGCTTGATTTTAGATTTCTTACTTCATTTTTTAAAGCTTGATTTTCTTCAATTAAGGTTTTTCTATCTTTGTCTAGAGTTCTTATAATATTATTATATTCATTATAATCTTTTATGATTATATCTAAGAACTTATCTACTTCTTGAAGTCTATAGCCACGAGCATCTATTTTGAATTCTTTTTCCAAAATATCTTGCATAGTCAAAGTTATTTTATCTTTGTACATATATACTCACCTCTATATTAAAATTATCTCAAAAAATGAATATTTTGTCAATTAAAAAGAAGTTCTTTTTTAGGCAAGTTTAATTTTATCATATATTACTAATTTTGTCAAAAAAAGATGATAGATTTTTATTGTTAATTTCTACCATTCTTCTTTTGTTTATTTTTGTATTCTATTTCTTCATAAGCTTTTCCAACTACTTGAAATGCAATATCTTCAATACTTTGATTTTCTATATTTATGCTACTACTAGCCTGTTTTAGAATTATTTTTTGTAATAGTTCTGGTGAGGTAATAAATCCTAAGTAGCTTCTTGCATTATTAGTATTTGTTAAGCCTTCAATACTACCTACATCCACTATTCTTTCTACTGCTTTTATAACTTGTAATTCACCATACTTTTTATATGTTTCGTCTATACTATTTACTAAGGCACTCCATCCCATTTCATAGAGTGCTGTCCTCATCTGCTCTACTGGTAGGTGCTCTTCAACAAATTTTCTTATGCCATTTTGTCTAGTGAAATAATTTATATTACCGGTAGCTAAATACATTTCTATTCTTTTATGTGTTTCTTCTAAATTATAGAAAACATTTAAACCGTTTATTAAACGTAATATATTATTTCTATCTTCTTCTGAAACTTGAGTTACTCTATTGTCTACTACTAATTTTTGATTATAGCTTAATAGTTCTTCAAGTGTTAAAGTGTTTTCTAAGTTTTTTATAATAAGATCTACTATCATATATTTATTTTTATTAGAAGATGGTATTTTATTTATTTGTTTGTGCATAAATTTCTTGAAGTTTTCTAATGTTACTTCTTCTCTCTCCGATTTTAGATATTCTGTTATATATTCAGCTAATACTGTGTTATATGACATCATTCCGTCTTTGGTTATACTTACTCTTCCTACATTTAGGGCAAATGGATTTGGTTTTGATTTTGAATTATAATCTAAACTATTTATGTAATTTAATAATTTATCTAATTTATCTTTGTCTAAAACTCTTATTACAAAGACATCACTACGCGTGTTTTTAGCTATTTTGGCTTGAATATGAATACCTTCTTTTATTATGTAATCTAGTACTTTAGTTGATACCTCATATATATTGCTAGCATCTACTGGTAAGTATAATTTTATACTGTCCTTAATGTCTTCATAGAAATTTTTATCTTTCATTTGTCCTCTATTTTCAATGACCCAGAAGACATTATTTGGCTTTGGTCCAGTAAATGTATTAATTCCTTCTAATCCTTTGTATTTTTCATTTAAATGTAGTTGAACATTTACTAAGCTTTCTCTTGGAATGCCTTGTAAATAGCCATCTTTGGTAGTATGAGATGCTAAATATGAATATATATATTTTTTTTCTAATGGAATGTTACTATTTTTTTTGAAATAACTACTAATGGTTCTTAAAAATACTTCTCTTTCTTCATTTACTGTCATTTTCTTTTATTTCCTTTATTACTTTCTTTAAATCTATGGTGTCATCTAAGTATGTTTTTAAATTATTATCTTCTGGTACTTCTAATTCTAATTTTGGTAATTCTTTTTCTTCCATATTATTCCTCACTTATTTTTTTATAGTAGTTATATCTGCTTATAGCCCACTGTTTTTGTTTTTCTAGTATTTCTTTAGCATGATCTTTATTTACTCTTTTTAAATTGGCAAATCTATTTTCGGTCATTAAGTAGTCTTCGTATTTGGTAAAATCTGGATTTGCTGTATCTAATGTTAATTTATTTATATCAGGATTATATCTAAATGTTATGAAGTAACCACATTTACTTGCTAGATATGCATTTGATTGTGAATGTTCCATACCTGTCTTAATTCCATGTTCTATACATGGTGAATATGCTATTACTAAGGATGGTCCATTATGTTCTGCGGCTTCTTTTAATACTTTTAGGTATTGTTCTTTATTATATCCAATATTAGTAGTAGCTACATAGACATGTGGATAACACATAGCAATACGTGCTAAGTCTTTTTTATAGTTTTCTTTTCCTTTTGATGTAAATGATGCTATTGAACCTAGATTTGATGACTTGGATGATTGTCCACCAGTATTTGAATATACTTCGGTATCTAAGACTAAAATATTTATATTTTCACTTTTTGATAATATATGGTCTAAACCGCCATAACCAATATCATAAGCAAAGCCATCTCCTCCTAAAACCCATAATGATTTTGGTACTATGTAGTCCTTCATTTCTAATAGATATGGATGCTTTTTATAATTGATTTTTTCTTTTACCTCGGTACATATGTTGTAATCATTCATATTTTCTAACCATGTTTTGAATGTTTTATTTCGTGGATATTCTTCCATGTATTTTTTTATTTTATTTCTTTTTAGATTTATACCAGTTAGAATTCCATAACCATATTCTGAATTATCTTCAAATAATGAGTTGGCCCATGGAATGCTGTATGGCATACTAGGTACACTTCCTCCATATATTGATGAACATCCAGTAGCGTTCGATATGATTAAATTATTTCCGAATACTCTGGTTAAATTTGTTATATATGGTGTTTCACCACAACCAGCACAAGCTCCTGAATATTCAAATTTTGGTTCTTTAAAACTTATATTTTTGACATTTAATAGTTTACTTTCGTTTTGATTGTTGCAGTTATGTTTTAAAAGATAATCGAAATCTTCATCATGTCTTTTATTTGGTACCATTTTTAAAGCTTTATTTCCTAATTTTCCAGGACATGTTTCAACACATACACCACAACCAGTACATGCTTCATAATTTATACCAATAGTGAATTCTTTATCTTTAGGCATTAATGATGGGATACTTTCTATTTTGTCATCTTTTTTATCTAGAAGAAATGGTCTTATTACTCCATGAGGGCATGAGAAGGCACATTGATTACATTCTATACAATTTTCCTTTATCCACTCAGGAATATTTTCTGCTATATTTCTCTTTTCATCCTTCGTAGTACCACCTTCAAAGATACCGCTTTTTTTATCTAAGAATCTGCTTACAGGAAGGCTATCTCCCTTTAATAGATTTATTGTTTCATTGAATGTTAGTTTTTTGTTATCTTTATATTCTAAATTTTTCCATGCTGGATTTACTTCTAATTCTTTTAAGTATCTAATTGAATTATCTATTACTTTATTATTTATATCAATTATATTTTGACCTTTAGAAATAAATCTTGTTTTATTGTTATCTTTCATTACTGATATGGCTTTATTGATATCGTAAACATTCATTATTTTAAAGATACATGTTTCCATGCAGGTATTTATTTTATTTTTTAATCCTAATTCGTTTACTAATTTATAGGCATCTATTATATATAGTTTGGCTTTTTTTAGGGCTAATAAATATTTTACTTTATTTGGTAATGATTTTATTAGGTCTTCTTCATTTAGATTTGTATTTAATAATAATATACCATTTTCTTTTAGGTTATCTAAAATATCATATTTATACATATATGTATCTTTTGATACTATTATAAAGTCAGGATTATCTACATAATATGTACTTTTTATTTCTTTATTGGATATTCTTAGATGACTTCTAGTGACACCTCCTGATTTTTTTGAATCATATTGAAAATAACCTTGAACATATTTTTTGGTATTATCCCCTATTATTCTTAGAAGATCTTTAGATGTCGATACCATACCATCTGAACCATAACCATAAATTATTATTTCATAATTTTCATTATCTAGATGGAAATTGTTATCTACTTTTAAGCTTAAGTTTGTTACATCATCTTCAATTCCGATAGTAAAATTGTTTTTCTTTTCTTCTTTTAAATTATCATATACTGCTTTTATCATTGATGGTGTTGTGTTTTTTGATGATAAGCCATATCTTCCACCAATAATATTTATATTAGTATCTTTTAAAGCATTTACAACATCTAGGTATAATGGTTCTCCTACACTTCCTGGTTCTTTTGTCCTGTCTAGTACAGCTATTTGTTTTACTGTTTTTGGTAATACTTCTTTTAAATGGTTTATACTAAATGGTCTATATAGATGTACTTTTACTAAGCCAACATTGTAGCCTGTTGTATTTAGTTTATCTACTACTTCTTCAATACATTCACATACTGAACCCATTGCTATAATTACTTTATCGGCATTTTTACTACCGTAATAGTTAAATGGTTTGTAATCTTTTTTGGTTATTTTATTTATTTTATTCATGTAATTTTCAACAATTTCAATGGCATTGGTATAATCTTTGTTTCTTGATTCTGCATGTTGAAAATATACATCTTCATTTTCAGCGGTACCTCTTGTATTTGGATGGGCATTAGATATTGCTCTATCTCTAAATTGTTTTAGAGCATTTTTATCAATTAATGTTTCTATTTTTGCTAGATCTACTTCTTTTATTTTATCTATTTCGTGGCTTGTTCGGAAACCATCAAAAAAGTTTATAAATGGAAGTGATGATTTTATACTTGATAGATGAGCTATCATAGCCATATGATAAGCTTCTTCAGGAGATGCTGATGATAACATACATACACCGGTTTGTCTTACAGCATAAATATCTTGGTGATCTCCAAAAATACTTAATGAATGAGTTGATAGTGAACGTGCTGCTACATGTATTACTCCTGGTAACATTTCTCCTGCTAATTTATATAGTGTTGGTATCATTAATAATAGTCCTTGACTGGCAGTGAAGGTACTAGATAATGCTCCACTTTGTAACGCTCCGTGTACCATAGCAGCTGCTCCAGCCTCTGATTGCATCTCAACTATTTTTACTTTATTTCCCCAAAAGTTTATTTCGTTATTACTACTTAATACATCTATTTTTTCGGCCATTGGTGAAGCTGGTGTAATTGGATATATTCCTGCTACTTCTGTAAATTTATAAGCTACTCTTGCTACTGCTTCATTGGCATCCATAGTTTTATATTTTGACATAGTATTCCTTCTTTCTATCTTATATATTAATATAATTTTATCACATTTATGACAAAATAACAATTATTTGAAAGAAAAAAAGAACTCTATATTAGAGATCTTTACTTACAGGTTAAACCACGACTTGTGTAATTGTTTTTTAATGTAGTATAATCTTTGTTTATTCCTAATGATGTTATGTCAGAATCAGATAATTGTTTTAGATCATAGGTGTATGTTATTTTATAATCATTTTCGTTATCTACATCAACTTTAGTAGTTACACCTTTAATACTACTATAGGTACTTATTTTATTATTATGTGTTCTTTTTATACCTGCTATATCTAGTATTCCATCTGCTGCACCTGTTACTATATCATCTAGTGCTTCGCCTGTTACTCCACCTATAAGTCCGTCATTATCTGTTGGTGTTTTAGTTGTATTATCGTTTTTGTTATCATTATTGGTGGTATTATTATCTTCTTTATCTTTAGTAGTACCATCGGTACCTGTTCCTACACCATCAGTATGATCATCACGATAGTCATAGGTAAGAATTACTTTTTTTACATCATTATTTTTGTGTTCTATTTCATATGTTACTTTTGATGTTATGTTACCTACTTTGTTTTCATTGGTACATGTTGTTTTTTCATTGGTACCACATCCTGATAATACTATTAATGCTGCTAATACTATTAAACTTTTTTTCATATTATTACTCCTTTCCAATTATAGTATTTACAGATATAGGTAATATATAATAATAAAACAAATAAATTTACTTTCTTTATAGATATTAAAAAGATAGTTATTTCTAACTATCTATTATTAATAATCACAATTACCAGGTGTTCTTGGATATGGTATTACATCTCTTATATTGTCTACTCCTGTTAAATATATAATTAATCTTTCAAAGCCCATACCAAATCCTGAATGGATACATCCACCATATTTTCTTAGATTTAAATACCATTCCATTCCTTCTTCTTCCATATGCATTTCTTTCATTCTATTTATTAATTTGTCATAGTCTTCTTCTCTTTGACTTCCACCTATTAATTCTCCTGCTCCTGGAACTTCTAAGTCAACAGCTGCTACGGTTTTACCATCTTTGTTCTGTTTCATATAGAAGGCTTTAATATCTTTTGGCCAATTTTTTATAAATACTGGACCATCAAAGTATTCTGTAATATATTTTTCGTGTTCTCTTGCTATATCTTCACCATATTCTGGTTCGAATTCCCAATTTACTTTTGCTTCTTTTAGTATTTTTATGACATCTTTATGATCAATTCTAACAAAATTACTGTTTAATAATTTAGTTAATTTTTCTATTAATCCTTTTTCTACATACTTGTTGAAGAATTCCATTTCATTTGGACAGTTGTCTAGAACATATTTTACTACATACTTTAACATATCTTCCATAATGTTCATATCTTCTTCTAAATCACAGAAGGCTATTTCTGGTTCTATCATCCAAAATTCTGAGGCGTGAGTTTTTGTATTGGAATTTTCCGCTCTAAATGTTGGACCAAATGTGTATACTTTTTTGTAAGCCATAGCAAATGTTTCTGCTTCTAATTGTCCTGATACAGTAAGTGATGCTCTTTTTCCAAAGAAATCTTTTGAATAGTCTACTTTATGTGTTTCTGCTATTTTATTTAGATCTAAAGTAGTTACTTCGAACATTTCTCCTGCACCTTCGCAATCAGCAGCGGTTATTAATGGTGCATGGAAGTATACATAGTTTCTATCTTGAAAATATTTATGAATAGCATACGCTGCTACACTTCTTACTCTGAATGTTGCATTGTATAAGTTTGTTCTTGGTCTTAAATAGGCTATTTCTCTTAAGAATTCTCTAGTTGGTCTACCTTTAGCTTGAAGTGGATAGTCGTCTGGGCAATCTCCTTCTAAAGTATATGATTCTAATGTTAATTCGAATTCTTGTCCTTCTTTTGGTGATTTGATTAATTTTCCTTTAACTGTAATGGCTGAACCTAATTTTAATTTTGTTATTTCATCAAATTTTTTTAGTTTATCATCATATACTACTTGTAGGTTTTTGAAGTAAGTACCATCGGATAAATCAATGAAGCCAAAATGGGCTTGTTTACGATGATTTCTTATCCATCCACTAATTGTTATTTCTTTACCAATATAATCTTTTTCATATAAATCTCTAATATCTATCATAATATTCCTTCTTTCTTTATTACTGATTCATTACTCTTTTGTTTATTATATTTGCAGATCTTTTTACATCTTTCAGTATTTTATTATATAAATTTGGATAATGTCTTAATTCTAATATTAAATTAACATCATCATAAGATATTGATCCTATGTAATTTTTTTCTTCACCTTCAACTATTTTTATCTCTCTACCTAAAAGGTAATCTGTTGTGGTTTCTAATTCTTCTGCTAAACTGACTAGTTTTTCTAGATTTGGAAGACGAGTTCCATTTTCGTAGCCACAAATAGATACTTTAGTTACGCCAATGGCATCTCCTAAATCTTGCTGTGATAACCCTTTTTGAATTCTTAATTCTTTTAGCCTTTTACCTATCATAATTACTTTCCTTCCTACCAGTTATCTCCTTGTTAATATTATTTTATAACAAAATTGTGAAAATGTATATATAATTGAATGAATTTTGGCTTTTTTTGATGATTTTTATTAATATTTTATGTTTTTATTCATAATTATATTGGAATTACTTGTGAATATTATTTGATATTTTTCATTATATTTACCAATAATTATTCCTTCTGTTTTGTTTTCTTTATTAGTTTTTACTTTTTTATCTATATAATGCATGGACTTCTTTATTTCTTCTAGATATTCTTTGTTTAATTCGTCATTTTTTATTTGTACTACTATATAGCTATTTTTTTTAATACTATATAATAATACGTCTATGTATTCTTGCTTACTTATTAGATAATTCTTTTTTACATATGTTATATCTTCTCCTAAAAGGGAAAGAAAATTATCTATATCCTGCAATAATAGATTTTTTAACATTTCTTTAGATATACTATTATTTAACTTTTTTATTGGAATTTTATTTTCATAGTTGTTATTCTTTATTTTTTCTCGTAATTTACGATATGATAGGTTTTCATATACTGCTAATTTGGCATAGTAATTTATTTTATTTATATCTTTTAAATCTATAAGAATAGAGAAATGAGTCCAAGAAAGTTTAGATGGTAGATTTTGCAATTCTTTATTAGTGTTTAATAGATTATAATATTCTAACATACGATATAGGTTATACCAATTATACCCTTTACCTATTTCTTCTGTTAATTTTTGGGAATATTCTTTTATTAGTTCTTTTGCTTCTAGATTTGACTTAGATAATTCTATTGATAGTAATTTGCCTACATTGTAATATACTTGCAGGTCATTAATATTTCTATAATATTCTTTTACTTCTTTATTTGTGTTGTTATTTATAAATTCTTTTTTTATTTTTTGATAGTATTCCATTATATCATCCTTCTTTTAAAACGAAAGCAGATTATTCATCTGCTTTGCGTTTTTCTTCTGTTATTTTTGTTTCTCTTTCGGAATTGTCTGCTTTACGTTGACTTGAACTTAAGAAAGTTATTTTTTCCGCTATTACTTCAGTTTTTCTTTTTTTATTACCATCAGGCATTTCTATTATTCTGTTCTGAAGGCGACCTTTTACACCAATCATATCACCGCTTTGGCAATACTCACTTGTTGATTCGGCTATTGATGACCATAGTGTACAATCTAAAAAGTCTGTATCATATTCACCATTAGCATTTTTATAATTTCTTGGAACTGCTAATGTAATAGTGGATACTTTTTTTCCTGTTTCTGTTGTTCTTACTTCTGGTGCTCTTACTATTCTTCCTACTAAAACTATTTGATTAACCATAATACCTCCTTTCAATGGCACTATAGCATAATTATATCTTTCAAACAAATATGGTAAAAATGGTTTTTAATGGTTATTAGAGCAGAAAAAAAAGATCTTTATTTTGGATAAAAATCTTTTTGGCTGATTTACAATTACTAAAACTGGTTTTTGATTAAATTTTATACTTTACACTTATTTTACACTTTATTGCTTTGATAGTTCTTCAATGATTGTATTTGCTATGACTTCGGCTATTTTATCTTCTTCTTTATCTAGTATACTTTGATCATTTTTATTTGATAAATATCCCAATTCTAGTAGATATGATTCATTACCTATATTGCTATTGTAATATGGATTTGTTCCTACTTTTTCTGGATTGCTATTATCAACATATGCTCCAGTCATATAGCCCCCTGTTTCTCTTATTATATATAAATAATTTGATGTTTTTGTTATATTATATGGTTTATAGTTTTTCTTTTTATATCCTTCTAGTGAATTTAATATTTCATTTTGACTAAATGTATGGGTATAGACACCATTATACATTTTGTACTTTTTGGCGTTGGAATAGTCGAAACTTGTATTTTTTGATAGATTATCCGCTAATGACTTAGCAAATTCATAGTTTATGTTATCCGGTGTATATACTTCTATACCGCTTGCTTTGGATGAGTTATTTTGGTTTATATGGATGGAAAAAGTATATTTTGATTTTACTTCGTTTGGTATAACAGCTCGACCATTTTTATTATATTCATCAAAGTAATCGTTCTTTGTTAGTTGATTTTCTGTATGAGTCATCTTTACTTTAATACCATTTTTTTCTAAGTTGTTTTTTATTTTGGTACTTATTGCCATGGTATAATCTTTTTCTTCTTTTTTGTCTACTACTGCTCCACTATCCATACCGCCATGACCGGGATCTATTGTTATATCATATATATTATCATCTTTATTTTCTTTTATAGTAAGACCAATAGTACTATAATCGTTATCAGTATTAATAATTATTTTTTTGTTATATTTTGATAGTGTATAATATGTTAAGTCTTTATAACTGGTACCATTATTTAATATATAATATTTATTTATTTCTTTATTCTTAGCGGTATCGTCATCATTTTCATATGTTACTTTGATAAACATATAATATTTGCCTTTTTCTATATTATCTAAATATATGCCTTCATTTAAATATTCAGATGTATTGAATATTATTTTAGTATCTTCTATACTTGTTGTTATATCATAAGTTTTTTCTTTACCATTATATAGTATTATTTTTATATCTTTATAGTTTTTATCGGTTATTTCTAATTCTCCTGCTATATTTAGATGATTGCCATATACATGATAATCTGTTACTTTGGCTTTTTCTTCTTCAACATTTAATTTTGGTATAGCATTTATATAATTGGTATATATAAAGTAGCCTAGTAGAAATAATACTAGTAATATAAATATTAGTTTAATTAATTTTTTCATTTATTTTCTCCTATGTTAAATGCTAATAATCTATTTAATTCTACTGCATATTCCATTGGTAGTTCTTCTCTAAATTCATTCATAAATCCCATTATAATTAATTCTTTAGCTGATTCTTCACTTATTCCTCTACTCATTAAATAGAATAATTTTTCTTCGGATATTTTAGAAACTGTTGCTTCATGTTCCATAAATGATGTATTGTTATTAACGATGTTGGTTGGAATTGTATCACTTTTTGAAATGTCATCTATTATTAAAGTATCACATTTTACTGCTGCTCTAGAGTTGGTAGCGTTTTTTGTTATTTTTACTTCTCCACGATATGTGGCTAGTCCACCTGATGAAGCTATTGATTTGGATACGATGTTACTTTTGGTATTTTTTCCTAAATGGATCATTTTAGCACCACTATCTTGAATTTGATCTTTTCCTGCTGCCGCTACTGTTATGCAGCTACCCCGAGAATTATCTCCTTTTAGAATACAACATGGATATTTCATATTGGTCTTTGAACCGACATTACCATCTATCCATTCCATTAAACCATTTTCTTCAACAATGGCTCTTTTGGTTACAAGATTATAGACATCAGTACTCCAATTTTGTATTGTTGTATAACGGCATTTGGCATTTTTTCCTACAAATATTTCTACTACAGCGGCGTGAAGTGAATCCTCTGTATATGTTGGTGCTGTACATCCTTCTATATAATGTAAGTCACTATTGTCATCTACTATAATAATTGTCCTTTCAAACTGACCCATATTTTTGCTATTTATTCTGAAGTAGCTTTGAAGTGGTCTATCTAGATGAGTATTTGGTGGTATATATATGAATGTTCCTCCTGACCAAACTGCTCCGTTTAAGGCTGTAAATTTATTTTCGTTATATTTTACTAAGGTATTGAAATATTTTTTAAATAATTCTGGATGTTCTCTTAGAGCTGTATCTGTATCTAGAAAAATTATGTTTTTTTCTTTTAATTCTTTATTCATATTATGATATATTACTTCACTATCATATTGGGCTCCTATTCCATCTAAATAGTTTTTTTCAGCGGATATTACTCCTAAATCGTCAAATAGGTTTCTAACTCCACAAGAGATATTATTCCAGTTATCTGTTAGTTTTTCTTCTCTTTCTTTATAATAATTTATACTATCATAATCAATATCTAACTTTGGTCCAAAGTTTGGATTACTACTTTTATTAAATGCATCAAGACTAGTTAATCTAAAATCGAGCATCCATTTTGGTTCACCTTTTATACTTGATATTTTTTTTACTACATCACTTGTTAATTTCATTTTTATCACCTTGTTACAAATTTATTATATATGAAAATAAGGCTATTGTAAAGAAAAAAGCCATCTATTTACATAATAGACAGGCTTTTTACTCGGCTATATTTGATTTTGTAGTGAAACCGTTTATGTAATAATTAGGAATTGTTCCTTGTACTACTTTCATTGCTATTGGTATACTGCATTCTATAGTTAATTTATCGCTTATTATTGGGAGAATTATCTTTGTATCTACTTTTATATCTATCATTAATTTAAGAAGAGCATTATTTATACCATACTCTACTACTTCTGTGCTGAATCCTGTTGATACATCCCCTATTAATGATAATTTTACTGGTATTTTTGGCCCGATATTATATAATAAATTTGATTCTGTTACTACTCCTAATGGTACTTCTACTATAATTCCTTTTTCTAATAGATCCATATTGTAATCACTTAAACTATTTTCTGGTAATTCAAGCATATCTATTTTTCCTTCTTCTACTGCTCGCAAGTTTAATTCTACTAAACTAGTCATGTTACTTAATATTTTTGATGATACTTTAGAATCAAAATCTATTAGTGTTATTTCACCTTTATTGTTATATACTACTTTAAATATTTCTTCAGTATCTATATTGTATACTTGTTTAGTTATGGATTTATTTATTATTAAGATAGTTAATTTTCTTACTTCTGATTCGGCATATGATTTTAAAATTGGAATGGCTTTTTTTGAATAGTAATTTATAAATAATAATGTTGATATTGTTATAAAAATAGTTATTATGATAATTACTGATATGGTTTTATTTTTCTTCTTTTTTTTGTTTTTTAAGTTCATTCTCATATTTAATTATATGTTATATATATGATTATTTGAATGATTTAAATCCTCCTTCGATAGACATAGTATTATAACCAAAAGCATTTAGTCTTCTACTTATTTCATTGCTTTGTAGTCCTTCGTCACAATATAGGTAATAAGTACTATTTTTATTTAAGTAATGGGAGTAATTGTTTAATAGATTATAGTATGGAATATTTATTGAATTTTTTAGATGTGAAATATTATAAGAATAGTTATCTCTTATGTCCACTATAATAGGATTTTTTATTCTTTTTAATGTTTCAAGTGAAATTGTATTCATACTTACACCTCACTATAATATATACTTTTTATAATATTATGAAAAGTTAATAAACACAGAATTTTGATAGAAAAAAGAACATAATCATGTTATGTTCTAATATTTTAATCATCACTGAAGAAATCATCAAAGAAGTCATCATCACTGGTATTATCTTCATACATGCGTTGGATTTGAGTGTTTTGTTCTGAAGTTGGTGATTGTTTTTCTGGTTGTTTAGTTTCTGCTGGTGTGACTGGTGTTGATTCTTCCTCCGGTTTAACATCAATAACGGCATTTTGACTTTGTTCTTCTTTCTCTATTTCTGCTATTTTAGCATCTATCTTTTTAACTAAGTCATCAATATTAAACTTTTCTTCATCTTCTGGAATATCGTTACTTTCATTAGCAAAATTTGGCATATTCATAAATGGATTTTGGCTCATAAATGGATTTCCCATAAATGGACCTGCTCCACCACCAAATGGATTCATCGATGGTTCAAAGGTACCCATTTCTTTTAGCTTTTGCTCCTTTTGCTTTTTAACAAAGTCTCTTATGTCAAATAATTGTAATTCTCTTCTCTGTCTTTCAGGTGGTGTTTCACTAGGATATGTACGTCCCCAATCAACTTCAAAGTCTGTTTGAAACCTCGTTTTATATGGGAACATTCTTCTTCTTAATACTATTATTTCAAATTGATTTAGTCTTTGTAAGTCACTTACTGTTACAAGTGGAGTTGAAGCGGTTTTTTCTTTTTCTTTTGATTTTACTTCTCCACACATTTTACTTATTTCTTCAAGAGCTGCTATTTCACTACTTATTAGGTATAGTAGATTACAGTTACCTCTAATGGTATCACCATTTTCTTTTCCATATACTTGAGTTAATTGAGCAAAGTTCTGGATAATGAAAGTAAATCTGATAAGTCTACTACGGGCTGCTGTTACCATTGTTGTTACATCTTTTAATGGTGGCATGTTAGCAAACTCATCTAGAATGAAGTTTGTTCTAAATGGCAATTTTCCGCCACTTTCTTGAGCAACATCTATTAATGTTTCATAACATTGTTTTATAAAAATGGTAGCAAGAGGATGCAATGTCTTCTTTTCATCTTGTACAATTAAAAATACTGCGGTTTTCTTTCTACCGATATCACGCATATCAAAATCACTATATGAAAGCATTTCTGATAGATTTGCTCTCTCAGAAAATAATTTCATCTTTTGTTTGAATGTTGCTATTATTCCTTGTTTTGTTTCATCAGCTGTAAATACTGTTCCGGAAGCATTTATATAGGCTGCTTTAGCGGGATCTTTGGCATTAAAGTATTCTTTAATATAGTTGTTATTTGGTCCACCAAATCTTTCTTCTCCTAAACTACTCATTAAGTTTACACTGTTTATATTTATTTGATCTTCTGTTCCATCTTCGAATAGTCCTAAGGCTAGACCTGTAAAATAGTCAGCGGCTGTTTTTTCCCAAAATGGATCACCACTTGATTTTTCTTCATAAAGAATATTTAAAGCTAAGTCGTCTAATAATTCAATGGCTTTATCTTGATTTCCTTCTTTATATAATTTATATGGTAATGTCATTGGATTCCAAGCATTACCTTTTTGAGGGTCTCTAAAATTTAATGTTATAATGTTATAACCTTTCTCCTTTAATAATGCTGCTGAAGACTCATATAATTCACCTTTAGGATCGGTTAATATCATTGATTCATTATGTTTTGCCAATAATTTTATCATTGGTTTTGCTACTATTACTGTTTTACCTGAACCAGTTGCACCCATAACTAGGTAATGGTCTTCCCCGTTATCTACCCACATTTTACCTTTTTTACTATATAAAGCTATTCCTGCTGCAGGCAATGTATCTTCTTTAATATCAACTACTTCTAATCCTTTTTTGAATTCTTTATCAGTAGCCCATCTTGAATATCCTTTTTCTTTTTTTTCACTAATTGAAAAACCAAAACCTTTATCACGATCAAAAATGTATGACTTTACGGCCATAAATATTCCTATTATAGCTACAAAAAATAAGAAAAATGTCATCCCAATGTATTTTGAAGTAAATGCTTTAAATGGTAAAAAACCATAAAATTTTCCTTCTGCTACAATACTAGCAGTGTTTAATACACCTATTGCACATAGGTATAATAGAAATACACAAAAGGCACAAAATATTATTAGATCTTTTTTTTCTACTTTTATTTTCATTAAGATATCGCCTCCAAATTACTAACATTATTATAGCATTAATAAATTGAATTGTAAACATAATTGCTTAAAAACGGCAAGCTAATACTATATATTTTTATTGATATAAAATATAAAAACAAGTACTCTGATATTTGAATACTTGCCTAGTTATAAATTTATATTTCTACTGTTGTATCATCTAGATATACTTCATATTCTAAAATGTTTTTTATTTTAAATATAAATCTATCATTATCTGATATATATACATCTATTATTTTTTTATCATCACTAATATTATATTTTTCTACTGACATATTATTTATATTTATTGTGTTTATATATGTTTTAAATTCTTCTATATTATTAAATTTTTTAGAACGATATTCTTCGTTTAATAATTCATACGCTTGATCTATATTGTTTTTTAAATAGTTGCGGTAATCGTTTAGATATATAGTTGCTAATTGTCTGTCAGTTATATTTACTAGATTATATTCGTTTACACCATATGTTTTGGGATTCATAATGTAATCTATATTTTTATCTGATGGTACTATTGTTTTTTTACTTTGGTAGATTCTTATTCCATGATATATTAGTAATCCTATTATAATTAGTACAAATAACCATATATATTTATTTTTATTTTCCACTATTTATCACCTCTATTTAAACATGCTACCATCGTATGGTTCTATTGCAAAGGTCATAGTACTTTCGTCTAGAATTACTATTGTATAATAATCTTCTTTGGTATTTGATGCATTTAATGAATCTTTTTCAATGGTTCCATATACATAGTATTTATAGATTGTTTGATTAAGTCTTTGTTGATACATTTTTTTTGGAGAAAATGTTCTATTACCTGTATTTTTTTCTATATAGTTATATATATTATCTTTAGTAATATTGTTTCTGGTTTTATACTCATTACTTAATAGTATTAATAGGTTGTCTATATTATTAGTGGCTTGATAATTTAGATATTTTGTTACACATGTTGATACTGTATAAAATCTATTATAATCATCCACTAATAATATTTCATCTGGATTTACTTTATCTTCTTTAACTTTAACTTTATCTTTAAAAAATATTTGGTTTATTCCTGCTAAAACAGCCATTATAACTATTAATGCTATTACTAATTTTAAATTTTTATCTACTGAATCTTCCATTATTCCTCCTATAAGCCAAAAATATCATATCTGATTCTGGACTTTAGTTCTATTTGGTATGCGGTATAGTCATTTTTTTCACATGTTGTTGGTTTTGATTCACTTGGACAGTTATTATAGTCATAGCAAGTTGGTACTGATGAGCAATAACCTGCTCCATATATTATATTTAAATAATAGCATCCACCAAGGCCTGTTCCTCCCGGATTATAACGATAATCTCCTATCCAAGAATATAGTGATTGCATTCCTTCAATGGTTCCTGGCATGCCATGTCCTTCAGCTTTACAGCCTGCTTCTTCTCTGATATTATTTCTATTTATTATTTCGGCATAGTTGGCACTACTGGGATCATTATAGTCATTCATTACACTAGCATATGCTATTATACCATCTTCTAGTGAATTGAAAAACTTTGAAACGCCAGCTCCATTTGGCACTGCTATACCCCAATAGTTATTGCTATTTAATGGATTTCCCCATCCTTGTTCTGTTCCTGCAGTTACCACTACTAATTCTGGATTGACATTATTATTTACTGATGTTTGATAAACTAGCTCTGCATTATTGGCAAAGTTATTACAAAAGCTTTGGTTACCACTTCTTTGACAGTAATCATTCATTTTTGATGTGAATTCACTTAATGATAATACTGTCTCATATACTGAAAAGCTTCCTGATGCTCCATATGAACTTGATCTTGGATCATCTGATTTTACATATTTTGAAGGGTCAACACTACTATCAGGAGAATCGGAACCAACTCTTATTTCAAAATGTAATTTTGTTTCGGCTGTATTACCACTACGACCCATTTTTCCTATTACTTGACCTTGTTCTACTACATCATCTGCTCTTACTGTGATACTATCTTTAGCTAGATGAGCATATAATGTATAACTTCCATCACTATGTTGAATTTTTACATAATTACCATAACCATCTCCATCAGTAGTGGTGCCATTATCTTCAAATTGTGTTTGTGAATCATCTGTTGGATATATAACAACACCTGGCTTTACTGCTATAACGTTTATTGTGTTAGGGTCAGCTTCACCACTACTTATATCAATACCTTTATTTTCATCACTATAATTATTACTAATAGTGGTTATTTGTGGATCTCCTTTGGCTAATAGGTATCCATTTTTTTCTTCTGTGTCTGCACTACCGATTGGCCACCAATAAACTTCTTTTTTTACTCTGCCAAAAGAACTTGATCCTCTATATCCACTTGATATATCATCGGATTTTATTATTCCGGTAGATATTAATGGAGCTATTATCAATAAAAGAAAAACAAAAATGAAAATAATAGCTGCGGCGGCAACAATTGTTATTGCTTTGTATTTTATTGGCAATTTTTTCCAAACTAAATTACTAGCCATTTTCATTTTTGAATTTTTTTCTTGTTCATCCATAATACTCACCCACTTATTAGTAGATTAGAATCCTCCACCAGTACCAAATGATTCTAATTCGTCTTCGGTTACTATAACATTTATTTGCATTCTTCTATTTCCACATACAAATAAGGCTTCACCTTGACTAAATCTTTTTATTGATTCTTTTTCATTTTCATTTAAATCTATTAACATTGATAAATCTTCTACTGCTTGTTTCTTTAAGCCCATTACTAAATAATAAGATGAGTTATCAAATATTGCTTTACCATGCATTAATATTCCATCTGCTACAAAGTCTGATGGTTGTTGAGTTATTATTATAGTACCTGTGTTGTATTTTCTTGCTCTTCTTTGTACTTGAGCTAAGAACTCTGCTCCTAATTCATTTTTTGCTCCTAGTAATACATGTGCTTCATCTACTGATAATACTGTATTAACGTTAGGATTTAAACATAGGCCCCAAGCGAATTTTAATATATTAAATAGTAAGGCATTTCTTATATTTGTATCTGAATTCATTAATTCTTTTATATTAAATACTAAGAAATCACTTTCAGTATTTATTGTTGTATGTCCATTAAAATAATATTGTAACTCTCTAACTAATGGTCTTAATTTTAGTTCTAGTCTTTCCATTACATCTCTTTCATGCGTTTTTTCTGTCATAGATGTTAATTTACTAGTTACTGTTACATATACATCTCCAAAGGTTGGATAATCTTTTGATGTATATTTAGAAAAATCTGAGTTAAATGTTATACCAAATCTAGCATATGTATCTTGTACTACTCCACTAAATAGGGCTAGTACATCTTCTTCAATATCTGGAGAATAATATTTCATAAATGCTTTTAATGATTGTAATGTTTTATTTAATACAGTATAACCTAAACCGTTTTTTATTTCATTTTCGTCTGCATCCATTATTACTTCTAATGGATTTACCATTCCGTATTCTCCACCTTTACCTAAATCTACGACATCTCCACCATAGGCTTTTGTCATTTCACTTATTTCGCCTTCTGGATCTACCGCTACGATTTGATAACCGTTTCTAATATGACTTCTCAATATTAATTTGGCTGCTGTTGATTTACCGCTACCAGAAGTACCTAGAATAATCATATTAGCATTATTTCTATTGCTTTCTTTTTTTAATTGATATAAGAACTGGTTAAATAGTACAACACCACCAGAGAAGTCTACTCCTAACAATGTTGATAATCCATCATCTTTTATACTATCAAAGATAAATGGATACATAGCGGCCATGGTTGGAGAAGGCATTGGTGTACCTATTCTTTGTTCTATTGGTTGTTTATCAAATATTGGAAGAATTGACTTTAATACTCTTTCTTGTTCAAATCTTAATGGTATTGCCCTTAATTCCATAGCATCCATATAATTCTTTAGATTAACTTTTTTCATTTCTAGTTCTTCTCTAGTATCTGCTGTTACCATAATGTGCATTTGAAAATCAAACGTTTTGGCTTGCGATGCTGTAAATTGTTGAATAAAGTATTCTAGGGAATCAACATCTTGTCTAATTCTTTCTTGAATTGTACGATCTTTTTCTTCTTGATATCTACTTTTTAAATCAGATATTTCTTTGTTTAACATTTTTGCAAGTACTGAAAATGGTACAGGAATGTGTTTTATTACTAATTTTACACCAGACATATTAGTTAGATTAGATAAATAACCTGGACCAATAAATCTTGGATATGATATTACTGTTAATATTGTTGCATATTTATCACTAATTACAAAGTCTGAAGGATTAAATTGCAATCCTTTAGGAGCTAATTCGCTTTTTAAATTCATTATGAAATCACCGTCCCAAAATTAGTTGTCATTCCCCCATTAAGAAAGTTATCTAATATTACTCTTAAATCATCGTTAGATACTTGTGATGCTTCTAATCCAGAATTAGCAAGTCCTGTCATTAATGTACGTAATCTTTTTTGAATTATATCATCATTCTTTTCTTTAAATAATATATAGTATTCTGTATCTGTTATATTATTGTTCATAAAATTATTAGCTTTTTCTATATCTTGATTTATTAATTTTCTAACTGCTGGATTAGGAGTTTGATTATATAGTAATTGTAGTCTAGCTAAATAATTATTTAAATCTACTGGACGATCCGCTGAAATTAACCAAAATTCAAAATCAATAGTATTATAGAAATTTTTTAAAGCTATCAAAGTACTATCTTGAACTTGTCGATCAAGAATAAAGATGTTTCTTGGTCTTATCTTAACACCAGTTACTTTTAATTTATTATCCAATAGTATAGTACCGTTGGATATTGCTTTAATAGGTATCCAATCTTCCGTATACTTTGAACTACTTTTTGCGTTTTTCGTCAACTGCGAACTTTTCATAAAAACACCAACCTCTCCATATATAATTTCTTCTTTCAGTGAAAAATTTTATTATACTTTGCATTGCACATAATACATTATGATAATTAGGTATTGGAACCACTAGCAATCCTGTTATGCCAGCAGGCATACAGGATATTAGTATCATAAGCGTATTATCAGAATGTACTATGGCTAATGCTAATAATGATATTACTACACCAGTTCCAAATAATATTAGATCAAATGGTCTAAATATATTAAATATTAATGTTCCTCTTTTAGCATTAGCAGGTACTAAATATCCATTCATTTTATATCACACTCCTTTTTTATTTTATATTACTTATTATCATTTGATTGATTCATTTGCTGAGTAATATTTTGTAATTCATCTAATCTATCATTAAATCTATTATCAAATGTTTCGTCTTGTCCCTCGGCTCTTTCTAATGCCTCATACGCCATAAGTTGTTCCTCTTCACTCATATTATCAATTCCTTTATTCTTAAATAGCCACTCAGCTTCCTCAGCACTCATCGAAGGATATGTAACTCTCACTGGTTGTGATGATGGTTGTGGTGCTGATTGAGATGGAGGTGGTGCTGGTTGAGATGGAGGTGGTGCTGGTTGAGATGGAGATGGTGCTGATGACCAACTTGGATTCTGAGAAGTTGGATGGTAGTTTGCATAGGCTTTTAATGCTTTTTCTCTTGCTGCTAATATTGGTTTTGCAGTTTGCTGAGCTTCATGTGCATCTTTGAATGGTTGGATGGCGTTTTTATATTCTTCTGTATTTTCACCATATGCTGCTTTTGCTGCTGCTTTAGCATTTTGTAAATTTTGATATGTTGTTATATAATCTTCGTCTCCAAAAACCTTGTCATAATTACCAGCTTCAAAATCAGAACCATATTTTTTATAAGTTGCATCGATATCTCTAAGCTTATCTTTATATTCATAATGTGCTTTACGATTTTCGGCATTTGTATTATAATTTGCTTTCATTCTATTAATAACTCTACCTCCGGTAGCTCCCCAAGCTCTTCCAACTGTGTTTTTAGCAACAAATCCACTAGCCTTTTTCCCAAGATTTCCCATATGACCTATTGCCTTTGCTCCTGCACCAAGTATAGGTGTTGATTTCCAAGCGTCCCAAACTGCTTTTGGACTTTTTATTCCAAAGCCAAAGCTAGCTGCACCACCAGTAGATGGGAATAGTTCTTTTAATAACTCTGGTACTTTCTTCACAAAAGCAAATAGTGCTATAATCAATATTATTTTTACATATCCTGATCCCCAGAAACTTAATTTATTAAAGGTTACTAGCATACTATCTGTATCTTCTAACTCAACCAAGGCATTGGATACTAGTATAATAAAATCCATAATTGCTAGTCTAATAAAGAAATCTAGAAATGTTGTAAGGCATTGTTTTGCCCACTTTTTTAGCTTTTCATCACCATTTGGCATTAAATACATCATAATTGGTATTGGTGCTATTAACTCCAAATATGCTAATTGGAAAACCCTAACAGCAACCTGTACTGTATATGTCATGATTATCCATAATAATACTGCACCAACTGCTAAACATATAAATCCACTAAAATCAATAATATTTAATTCTTGTTTTTCTTTAACATTTGAATCAATTGAATATTTATCATTCGTTTTTAAATTTAGACAGTACTCTGCATTGTTAAATTTATGATTGTCGTGGAAGTCATTATATATTGAGCCTCCCGAATTGGCTTCGGCGCCATTGCCTGATGAAAGCATAATTCTACAATTTTCATAATTATTATCATTTTTTGCTCTGTCATTTAAGGTATAAAATTGTGTGAAAGTAAACCATGCAAGATTTGTTCCTGCGCTATATTTATTTTCTTCTATATACGATGGGCCCAAGATTAAATTCCCAACCACATCACTTTCTATTAATTTACTTTGAAAGTCAAAAGCAAAATTGAATATATATCTTGTACTTCCAAGCAAAATTACTACTATTAAAACCTTTTTTATTATATTTCCAATGCCTTGTTTAGAATCAAGTATTTTGTCAGGATCTACTAGATATTCAATGGCAGTAAATGTTATTCTAAATACCATAAATAGTCCTAGTATTAGGCCGACTCTATTATATATCATCGAAATTGTGTCACTGCCCTCAAATAGTCTTAATTCTCCAAAATCTTCAAAAATATCAAAACAAAAAACAATCAAACTATAAATGGGCTCACATAATTTTAATAGTAACATTCTAAGCGCTGCTAATACACCATTATTAACATCTTGCCAGTTTATTAAAAAATTTATCATGTTTTACCTCCTAAGTTTATTTTATACATGTTTCTGGATTAATATCGCTCCATACTTTATTAGCTAAGTGTAACACCAAATCTACAAAAATTGGTACTATAAATACAATAATAGCTGCAATTATTCTTTTAATGAATCTATCTCTATCTTTTTTTATGTTTTCTTCACTATCAGAAAAAGTGGCTCTTAAAAAATCAGTCATTCCAAATACAATTAATAGTATTGGTACAGCAATTCTTATGATTTTCATTACGTCATCGATTATTTCGATAACTTCATCCCCAAGTAACTCTTCACAATTATTTGGCTCTGGCTTCGTTGGCTGTTCAGGAGTTTTATTATGATTTGTTTGCTTTAAAAGTGAGTAATAAGCACCTGCACCATCAAATGATACTTCTATAATTTCACTTTGGGATACATTGCTTACTTTAAGGTGATTTGGACATGAATTTGAATTGTTTTTCCAAAGTTCTTGTGCGGTAAATTTTACTTTTGGTGATGATGTAATATTTTGATTTTCAGAAATTCCATTTATTTGAAAATTTTCTTCATTGTATGATAATTCTAATTTTTGATATACTGGATATTTATCATTTGTTGCATACAAACATGTAAATTTCCAGTTTTCATTTGATGTATTTTTAAAGCCACTATAACTACTTTCGCAACTTCCATCCGCTTCTAAATTTTTAAAGTATATATTATCTCTAACATGATTAGCACATGGTGGACAATAGTTAAATTTTCCTGTGCTTACATCATAGCCCGTTGCACTTTCACCATCGTAATTTTTAAAGTTAACACTATCTTCTTCGCCGCCGTATGTCACATCAATTTTCCCTGTCGAAGATTGATTTATTTCTAATTCTTTTTGGTAGTTAAGAGCAGGGTAGTGACATTTTAATTCTTTTGTTTCGGTAGTACTTGTATCTTTTTTCACTATTTCTTTTGATAACAACTTATAATAACTATTAAAGCTTTTTCCGTCTTCTGGTTCATCATATGTATAATTAATATTTGCGGTATTATAGTCAACATATGCTGGACACCCTTTTTCTTTTAGCATTTCTTTTGCATCTACTTTTCCATGTGGCTCTAATTTGTTCTTTCCAGCAACTTTATCATACATAAAAAAGGCAGGATTTTGAATCGGATAATTATATAAATCACTGTAATTAGTGATTGTTTTTGTTGTATAGTATACATTTATATCACCTGTTGTTGATTGAGTTATCAATGTAATTCCTTGAGTACAAAAATTAATAGCAGCAGTATACAAATGCGCACAATCTTTATTTCCATCATAGAGGCAACTAAGAGATATATCTTCATCTGCATTAACACTGCCAATTAATATAACAAATGATAGTAAAAATGTAGTTATTATTAATATTTTATTTTTCATAATATTACAACTCCTTCTGGGCATAAGAATTTACTATAATTTAATTATAGCATAGATAGATAAAAAAAGAAATAATTTTTATTCATTATTTCTTTTAATTTTATATATCTGATTCTCTTTTTTTATATAATATATACGTAATTACACTCATAATAATTAAGATAATAAATGAAATCATTTTAAATTTGTTATAACTTTTTTTACTGTTAGATTTATGAATAATATTTTTTTCAAATATTTCTTTATTAATATCATATTCAAAAGTATTTAACATATTTTCAACATTGTTACATATGTAAGTTTTATTTTCATCAGAAATATTTTCTTCGGTATCACAGAAGAATTCGCCGTTATTCTTCTTACCTTCAAAAAAAATACTATTACCATTACTTATTACTTCATATGTAAAAGAATATTCACCATCAGAATATATTGGTAGGAAGTAATAAGTAAAATTATCTTTATATTCGATATATTTTCCTGATATTATGGATGAATTAATATCTATACTAATTGAAGAATATTTAGAATTAATATTTTTTTTAATGTTATCATAAAAATTTATAATAGTTATATCGCCAATGTCTTTAGTATATAAGTTTTTTTCAACATAGCCATATTCATCTTTAGAACTAATAAAGTTGTTATTTGAAAGTTGTTTTTCTATAGTATTATTTTTAGATTTAAATAATAGCAATAATATTATTAATAATATAATAGTAGATATAACTAGAAGTATCGTTTTTTTATTTTTCATAATATCACCTCTATTTTTTTGGCCATATAAAATATTGTGTACCACTAGCACTGATTTCAGATTTTTCAAACGCCATATTATTAAAATTCTTATTTACTGCATTATTTTTATTTGGATCATTTACTAGAATTTTTCCATTTGAATCAATACCGCGCAATACAATTAAATGACCACCTTGAGTAAATATTCCTGGTCCTTGTGAAGACATAACAGGATGTCCATCTTTTAAAGCTTCATATGCCTCGTTAAAATCATAGGTTTGAATAACATCACCCAAGCCATAATGTTCTGCTGCTGCCTGAGGTAATCCCCATGACATTCCAGTACCTGGAACGTAATATTGTTTTGACCAAGTATCAACAAATTCTCTAGGAGTAATATTTTCTCCTGTTAAATAAGAAACTATCATCGAAGAAGAAGTAAAACCACATCCACAACACGCAACAGTTTTGCCAGAAGATAAAATGACATCACTATAATCATCTTGGTAATATGCAGGAATATCCAATCCACCATTTACACTATTATAATTTCCTTTACTTTTGTTATTAATTATATTAGCTTCAGCAATTTTAGCAAGGCGTTCTTGTTCTATTCTCTTTTGCTCATCTTCATATAAATTATCATAATATGCGAAATCACCACTTCTGGCATTTTCTAAACATTCTAAATATCCTGTTTGGAATCCTGCTGATGTTAATAATTCCATTAAAACATTAACTATCCATGGCACACAAAATACTAGTACTGCTGATATTATTCTCTTTCCTGCCATTTTAGCACTTTTTTTAGCTGTATCATCATTTGATATTGTCGCTCTAAAGAAATCTACTAAAAGCATTATAATTAAACTTATTGGTACTATAACAAATAATGCATTTATAAGTAAATCAATAAAATATAACGCTCTAAGTACCCCGGGATTTTGACAAACTTCTATTAAAAAATACATTCTATCACCTACTACGATTATACATTAGTTTTATTATTTTTACAATAAATATTATAAAAATAATAAATTATATATCCGATTCTCTTTTTTTATATAGATAATATGTTACTGCGGATAATATTAATAGTATGATGAAACTTACTATTCTTATGCTAGTAAATGCATATTTTTTATTTGATTCTTTATATTCTATTTTTTTATTTACTTCTAAGTGTATATCAGCATTATCTTTATCTTTTATTGTCCATGTATATGTATTTTTATTTACTTTATCTGCATTATTATCAGTAATGGCATATTTACTTGTTACTGATATATTTATTTTATCTGAATACATACATTTAAATGGACCATATAAATCTATATTATAGTAATCATCTGATTCATCGAATAATACATAAGTAAAGCATTCGTTTAGAATATTTGATGATTTGTAATTGTTATCAAATATATAAGTGTATTTGAATTCTTTATATTTTTTTTTATCTATTAATTCTTTTTTATATTCTCCCTTACCATCTATTAAAGGAGTAGCTATATTTAAGCTATATGAATATATACTTACACCAGTACTGTTTGTATCATCTAATTCTTTATTTGTTACAGTACCAGTTATTGTTTCTTTGAATAATCCGTTATCTTCAATATCTAAGTTATAATTTATACTACATCCAGATAATAATAGTAGTGCTAATACTAAATATATTTTTTTCATATTTCCTCCTAATTGCTATACCAAGAACCATACCCTACTATATTAGTGTCTGTTGCAGAATGATATGTTGTATTTACTTTATCTGATGAATTTCCAGAATATACAGTTAAATTACCATTATCATTGGCTGCTACTATTCCAATATGACCGTCTTCAGCACAGGAGTGATTATTTGCTTCACCATCCCAATCTTGACCCTGTTTAAAATATATTATATCTCCTTTTTTTGGAGTATATTTTTCTTTTTCGTATTTATTTGCATAAAAATCTGAGTATTCAAAAGCTAGGTTACTATTGTTGTAAAATGTTTCAATACTCCCTAAGGCACAGGCAAACATTCTTTCTGCGGCTCGTTGTTGTTCATCAGAATTTTCTGATTTTTCAGACTCTTTTGCAATTATATCATTATATAAGTTTATACCATCATATTCTGTATTTAATACAGCCCATGCTACAAAATATCCACACCATGGTGTACCTGCTGGAGCTCCATATTTAGAACTATCTGTATTTCCTAGTTCTCCTTCAATATTGCCGATCAAAGCATCAGCCATACTACTATATTCTTCACCACTACTTATATTTGATTCATCTTGTGCTTTTAATCTTTCTTTTTCTGCTATTTCTGCTTCATATTGTTTTCTTTTTTCTTCTAGGCTTTTTGTTCTCTCTGCTTTAGCTTTTGCTTCTTCGGCTGCTAATAAATTATCATAATATGTAAAGTTTCCACTTTTGGCATTTGCTTCACATACTGAATAGCCAGTTGGAAAACCTGCTGAATTAAGGATCATCATTATTACATTTACTATCCATGGAACACAAAATATTAACATTGCATTTATTATTCTTTTTCCAGCCATTTTGGAATTTTTTTTAGCAGTATCATCATCTGATACTACTGCTTTAAAGAAATCTACTAAAAGCATTATAATTAAACTTATTGGTACTATAACAAATAGTGCATCTATAAGTAAATAAACAAAATATAATACTCTAAGTATTCCTGGATTTTGACAAACTTCTATTAAAAAATACATTCTATCACCTGCTATAATTATACATTAGTTTGACTGTTTTTACAAGAAATTTTATATAGAAAAAAAGAAATAAAATTTTTTTATTTCTTTGTTAAGTCGTTACAATTATCTTTTCCTCTAATTTGACACCAACATTGTTTCCAGGAACTTGTATTAGCATCATCAAGATTTAAATTTCCTAAAAAGTCAAATAAAACTGTTACTAACCATACTACCGCAAATACTGCTATTGCATAAATCAATCTTCTTATAAAAGTTGATTTAGCCTTTTTTACTTCATCTTCTTTGCTTGATATTACAGCTTTACCTAAATCTATTGATCCTAAAATTATCATTATTACAGGGATTCCAATCCATATTATATTTATTATGGTGCCTATTAAAGTCCATAATGGTGTCATTGATGCTTGACTACATATATTTACATCATTCATAGCTTTTCCTCCTTAATTCATAATTATATATTACACTAATTAATGATAAAAGTCAATCTTTTACTTTGAATTAAGAATTATTTTTACACTTCTGTTTTTCTATATTTGCGATAATAATATGTACCCGCTGCACTAAAGGCTACACCAAGAGTAATAAATATCCATAATTTACTTCTTGTTTTTGGGTTTTCACTTATCTCTTCTTTTGATTTATCACCTGTGTTTCCTTTAGAAATTGTATTTTTACCTTCAACTATTTCTGTTGTATCTAATTCTTTTGCATATGTAGCATCAACAGAATGGAAGATAATAGCACTCCAAGTAACGTCACATGCTCCAGATACCTTAGTACATGTATCGAGATTACAATATGATCCAAAATCACATGTATCAGCGGATTTCCACCAGTCTTGACCTTCATATTCAACATTCTTACCATTTTCACTAAAATAATATGTTGCATTGTTTTTTCCTATGGTATTTAATTTACTATCCTTGATATAAATTATTTCACCAGGATCATCTTCACTTGGAGCATTATATCCGTAACACATTCTTGAGCCATCTTCATAACTTATCGTTGTATAATTATAAGCCTTTCCAGCAGTAGGACTTTGATTGGTTTGATATGGAACTTGCATAACATTATCTATGCTAGCTTTACTAGTTGTATTACCTTCTCTATTAAATTTTAGGTACTTATAACATTTTGCATTAGATGGATCTAATACATAATCTTTTTTTTAACGGATTTAATCTAAAAGCTCCTACTACTGAATAGCTATCAATTATTTCTGTTCTCTCGGTACTACCATCAATAAAATGTCCACCATCCAAATTATATGTAAATTTATAATTATTAGCATTAATTATTTTTTCTTTATTTTCACTTTTAGGGCAAACATTTTCTACTGACTCTTCTATTGGCTGTGATTCTATTGTTTTACCCGTTCCATTATTAGTTACTGGAGGTTTATTATAATAACAAAGGGCTTTTACAGATCCATAATAATTACTACTAATATCTGATGTTGTATAAATATAACTTCCATAAACCGATACCTTGCCGCTTACTTTTTGCCACCCTGCAAAATATGTCCCATCAGGGCACCAATTATACACTTTATTCCAACTGCATTGTGCCTGTTTACATATTTTTGTATCATAAGATTTGCCTCCTGCATCATTGACATATATAACGGTTGTATATGTTACTTGTTTTTTATCATATTTGCAGTCTGGTTTTGTCTTCATTGATGATGCTTTTCGATAACATTTGCTTGAATCGCCTGGGCAGGTTGTTAATCCTTCTGGACATTTTGTTATTGTCTGTGCGTTTACGATACTACTACTAGCAATTAGTATACAGACAAAAAATACTAATTGTTTTAAAATTTTTTTCTTTTCTACCATAATTTTGACTCCTTTTAATATACTAATAAAAAAACTACGAAAAATTACTAATATTTCTATTAGTTATTTCATAGTCTTTTTTATTCATATATTTTCTTATATTATAAGGATTTACAAGTAATAATTTACATTCCCCCTCCTGATTAACATTTGGTTAACATTTTTAACTAATATATTTTTCATAAGAGGGGCACTCCTTTCTTTACCTTATATATTGATGATACCATAATACTACAATTATTTCAACCATTTTGTGTTAAAAAAAGAAGATTATTTGAAGAAATCAAATAGTCTATTTTTTCTTTTAGGTTCTTCTGATTCTACAGATTTAACATAACCTAACTTTTCTAATAATGGTAAAATTATATTACTATTGTCTTTTTTATCATTTACTGGAGGTATATTATAGTATACTTTTAGATCTGATTCTACTTCAAAGTCAGATATATCATCTTCAGATAATAAGCTCTTATTTAGTATTAACTTTTTACCTTTTAATTCTCCAAATACTTTTGGATTTATTACTGATAATTTATTTAACTTTATAGTAGTTGGTTCTATTAGATATAATACATCGGTACATAGATGTTCTTTTTGAGATTTATTTAAATCTACTAAAAAGACATCTACTGAATAATACTTATCTAATGTACTTTCTAATTCACTATCTTTTATTGATAAACAATCTTTATCTTTTAAATATACTAAATCTCTTCTATCTAGTTCTATAGCCATAGTACTATAATAACTACTTAGTTCTTTCTTTAATAAATATATTAAAGTTGTTGCTCCAGCAGAATCTGTAATATTTTTAATACCTATTACTTTACAATCAGGTCTTGAATGAGAGATGACATTAGGTTCACTACTGGGTTCTTCTTCAATATTTTGAAGATATGCTACATCACGATAAACATTGGGATTATTATATAAATACATAAGACTATTTGAATCTTTAGTAAAATTATATATTCCCATATTTACTAATTTTGATAAGAATGTTTTTGAATCACTAATGGCATCATCTTTATCTAATAATAATATTACTTTATCCATATTTATATTCATAGATAATTTTTGTAGATTAGATAAATCTTTATAATCTTTTATTGCTGTTATATCTAAAAACATCTTATTAAAGAAGAAATTTTTGAATGTAGATACTATTTCATCTACATCATATTCTCCTTTTAATCTCTTAGATACTTCTATATCTAGAGAGTTAAATACATCACTATACTTGTTTGATATTACTGTGTCCATTTATGTATTTATCCTTTCTATTTTACGTGTTTCTCCTTGTATTGGGATAGTAAAGCTTAAATTGATAACCGGAAAATCGATTGTGACAAACGTAGTTACTTTGTAATATTCTGCATTTTTATCAATATTTTCTATTTTTGTTATGCAATAACCCCTATCTGTATTTATATATTCATATCCAATACATTTTTTTTCTATGGAACCTGTATTTATTCTATAATGTACATCATTCATATATTTATTTATTTGTCCTATGGCTGTTCCTTGGCTAACATCATTATAACTATTTATTCCTTCGTTTTGTTCTATAATATTTAATATCTTATTCTTTACCCTAAATGCTTTGGCATAATTTAATGCTACCGCGATAAAAATTGTATATACCGCTAGGAAAATCAATAATAGTTTTATCATAAATGTTCCGCCTACTGCATCTCTCATTTTCTCTCACCTACTTTTCCCACTATTCTTTATTCTGCTCCTGTTTTTTCTTCAAAAGTATCTTTAATCCATTTTTTAGCTGGTGCATCATCTCCAGCAAATAGCCAAGTACCAATTGCTACTAATAGAGCTAATATTACTATAGTAATAACTGTCATTGAAACTTCACCTGTTGCTTCTTTCATTACTTCTCACCTTCTTTCATATATGTATTTTTTTATTCTTTTTTTATATTTCAAATTTATACAGTCATAATAACCATAAAAATTGAAATCAATAATAGTACTAGAGATCCTCCACCAGTTACAACCATCATTATCATTGTTCTTCTTTCCATGCTATATAATCTGGCTTGATATTTTTGTTCTCTTGCTTTAGCTTGAAGAGAAGATACGGATTTTGAAAATGATTCTAGTTGTTGGTGTTTCTTTTCTTGTTCTCCTAAACCTAATCTATATAATAATCTCATCATTCTCATAGAGTCTCTTACTGGGTACTCTTTTGCAAAGTCCATATAAGGATCTATTGATGAGTCACCTGCTTCTATTTTGCTTACTAATTCTTTTAGTCCTGGTTTGAATACTTCAGGAGCATCATCTATACTTTTAGCTAAGGCTACTGGTACTGTGTAGTGATGAATTAGTACTTCTATTGTTTTTAAGTAATATGGTAATAAGGAATCTATATATGTTAGATGCTGTTTATACCATTTTTTTAGACTTAAATATTGATTTTTATACACTATAAATCCTATTACTAACGCTAATATTATACTTAGATAACTCATATTGGTTATAAAAATAAATATTATAGCAGCGGAGGTTAATACTCCTTGTTTTACTCTTTTCATATATACTTCGTTTGGATCATATACTCTATCACCATATTTTGCTATTAATAGAAAATCATAATCTTTTTCTTTTAATAGATTACATAGTTTACTGTTTGTTCCAAACATACTGTCTTTGTTTATTTTTCCATTAACAATAAATATATATATTACTATTATGGCTACTAATAATAATTCTATCATCATTATTCAGCACCTACATTCTCGTTGTAATATTTTTCTCCTGATAGGAGAAACCAACTGTTTATTAATACTATAATATGAACAAATATTCTTATCCATATATTATCTATCATTGATATATATGTCTCTTGTCCTATTAGTAATTGTATTAAGGCTATCATACCATATAGTGATACACCAAATGTTATGAATTGTTTATGGAATGCTGCTCTATCTGATCTATCTCTATATACGCCTTCTACTAATACATCTATGTCTGTTAACATATTTTCAAATGTTTCTTGAGTATCTTTTGCACCTTCTTTTGTTACTTGTAAGAATAATTGATGCATATTTTTTACCATATAGTATGGATATTTTGTATCCATATATTTTATTGAGTCATAGACATCACCTTTTTCATATGATAGTGCTATCATTGTTTTTACATCCGATAATAATGGTTCTTCTAAAACTCCTGAAGCTACTACTCCTTCCAATGATTTTACAAAAGCTTGTGTAGTTGAAAATTCCATTATTGTATTAGTACAATATACTTGTACTTGTTCAAATATATATTCACTATATTGTCTTTTACATCTTAGATAAGTGATGTATGGAATTACTGATACTGCTAATACCATATATACTATTGTTATAGCTAGATTATAGAAATATAGATAACTTATGCCTCCTGACAATCCAGCAAAAGCCGCTATTTGAAATAGATATTGTCTTGGTGTATATTCTAATCCTAATTCTTTTACTTTTTCCCTCATTGCTTTAAATGAATAAGGTTCCATTTTTTTATAGGCATTTACTGCTTGTTCGGATATAAATTTATATACTGATTCACCTTTCTTAGTACGATAAGAAATTATGAATATTATTATTAATCCTATTAAAATTATTTCCATTATATCACCTACCTTTATACTACATTATTATTATTTATACCAGTTATAGTAGCTTGATGTGGTATATTATTTGCATATATATTTGGTATATTATTATAACTATTTGTATTACTTTGAACTATATTTGGATTTGACTGAATAGTTTGATTTGGTTGCATAATATTAGTGTTACTTATAGTTTGATTTGGTTGCATAATATTAGTGTTATTTATAGCTTGTTTTTGCTGATTATAGTTACTTGTATCTACTGCATAGTTATTATTTGTATTGTCACTTGAAGCATCTCTAAACTCTTCTTTTACTAGTACGTCTTGGGGCATTATTACACCTTGACTTTCTAGATATTCTATTAGATGTTTAGTTGGATTTGCCGTTGTTTCATGTCCATCTGGTGTTTTTTTATAAAGTATCTTGTATTCTGCTTTATTTTCATCGGTAACATAGAATTCTACTACTTCTGATACTTCTCTATGAAATTTTTTATATTTTTGGCTATAATATCCTTTTATATGTACACCTAATTGTACATAGCGATGTATTGTTGCTAGGAACTGACTTACATCTTGATTTGTTTCTAGCAGGCTATACATTCTACTTGGTATTGATTCTGCTTTATCAGCATGTATTGTGGAAAGAATATTATGTCCTGATGATATGGAGTTACGAACGGCCATTACAGCTTCAGCACTTCTTACTTCTGATAGTAATATCCATCTTGGATTTTGTCTCATACAGGTTACTAATACGTCCGAATATGAGGCTATATTATTAGTTTTCATTGCTACAATATCTCTATGAGGAAATATTTTATCTAAATGAAGTTCTAGAGTATCTTCAATAGTTATTATTTTCTCATTTTCTTTTGTATGGGCTGCTAAATATTTTATAAACTCTGTTTTTCCTGAGCCTGTTTCTCCACTAACTATAATGTTACAATGGCCTTCTACACATTTTAATAGAAAATCATGAATATTTAATCTAATATAATCTTCTGCTATTATCTTATCTTTTTCAAGTCTTATTTTAGCAGGAGTTTTTCTTATTAAGGCTGCTATCCCATTTTTAGCTATTGAGTCATGAACAAAGTTCATTCTTAATTCTGCTGATTCAGCATCAAGGAATGGATTTGCCATATTAAATGACTTTCCCATAGAGTTAGCGCATTGAAAGGCTATTTTTTCCATTAAAGCATTATCTATACCAGTATTTTCTACCCTATATACACCTTGAGATAATGTTTTTAACCACACTTGTCCACCATTACTATATGATATATCTGTTACATCGTCATTGGCTAAGAATGGCTTTAATGGGCCAAAATCTATTTGGGTAAATTCTGTTTCCATGCTTTGCCCTCCTTATTCTTTTTTATCTATTTGTTTTTGTATCATTATCTTTTTTATCTGTATCTTTTTTATCTGTATCTTCTTTTACTTGATCTTCTACTTTAGGTAATTCATTTACTGATACAAAGGCAGTCTTTGAATTAATAAAGTTTTCGATATCATCACTACTTACTTGTACTTTATCTTTTTCAGTAAGTGTTGTTGTATTAGGTACTAATATTAGTTCAACAGCATATTCTTTTAGATATAATGCTTTTCTTAATAATAGATGTGTTTCTTCAGGAACTGCAAATAACATATATGCTGGTGTTCTTGTTTCTTCACTATTTTCAAATACATGTTGTCCTGATGAATCTTTAACATCTAATATTTTTATATTACTAATGAATTTACCAAACATTACTTCACCTTTATCATTTAAAGATTTGTAATAGATATTTATGTAGCTACCTGGTGCCATTGAATTAGCATATGTACTTGCTATATTAACAGGATAGTTGATAACTGTATATCCTTCAGGAACATCTTGAAATGCTGAGTCTGGTAAATTTTCTTTGGATGTTACTAAATCCGCATAAAATAAACTTCCTTTTGCTATTATCGTATTATAGTTTGAATATTTGCCTACTATATTTTGTTTTTGTGTATAATAGTTTCCTACTAAAAATGATTTTGGTACATTCATAATGCCTACCATACTATCTTTTATATAAGTTCTTGGTTGAATTGTTTCAACTGCGTATGGTACTTGTACTAATTCAACTTTTGAATTTATACGATAGTTGTAACCTATGGCTAATATTACTAAACATAGTAGTACCCCTAATATTGTAACTGTATTTTTGTTACCTAATAATTTTTTCATCGAAGCTTTTAAATTATTCATATTTTTTCCTCCTTTTATTTAAATTCTTCTTTATTCATATTCATATTTTTCATAACTCCATATTATGTTATATTTTAGAGCTACTTTTTTATTTTCATTATTAACTCCATCTATTATTATCCATGGTAAGTTATAATCTTTACATCTTACTTCATTTGCTTTTTCGCTGTTGTTACTGGTTTTATCTGAGCAATTATAATAATATATGCCATATAATGTGATACTATCTGAATAACTTTTTATATCATTATTTTCAAAATAATCTGTTTTATTTGTAGATGCACTTGCCCAATCAATTTCTCTCCTTAATTTAGCTTTCAATAAATCACCTTGTTCTGTAACTACGACTGGATCTGATACAGCTATTACTTTTTGATTTCTCATATTGGCATCGTTTATTTCCTTTGGTATATTTATTGCCTCTCTAATATTGATTTCACCATTTTTAATTCCTGGCATTGAATATACTTGTTGTGTATACGTTTCTTTTTTGTATATTTCTTTTCCACCATTATCATTTATACTTTCTTTTCCAGCAAATTCTAATATACCAGTTAAATTATTAACTACATTATAATCACTTACATCATTGTATATTCTATATTGTTCTAAACCTGTATCAATCTTTATTGTAACCTTTGGTGGTACTTCTATAATATCAAAAAATGATATTGTATATTTTGTGCCTATAAATAGAGTTGACTCTGAATATCTTCTAGTAAAGTTTTCTACAAATTTTTCTTTTACTATTTTTAAATCTCCTGTTTCTCTATAATATTTTAAATCTATTGATTCTATCATTGATGCTTCCGTTATTTCTTTAAGCAAATAATAATCATTTTCATTAGAAGTGGTTATCTGTTGAAAGAGTACAATAACCATTACTCCTATTATTCCTAGCACAATCATTCCTACTGAGGCAAAAGACCATTTCATGGATTACCACCTTCTTGAATGCGAACTATATTATATTTATCTATAAATTCACTTTTTTCTGTTTTTTTATTTATACCTGTCCAATCTAAATAATTATTATTTTTGTCATTGTTATATTCTTTGATTTTAGAAACGCTTTGATTATCTAATATCACTTGATATTCTTCTTTAGAATATGATGATTTTAATCTTTCTTTGTTAGCCGGTATACTATACCAATCATACCAATTTACACCAGCATTTCTATTTGGAAATGGATTGTTTATATCTATTGGTCTGTATATGAATGCATACTTATTGCTTTGATCTGGCTTATATAATCTACTAGTAACATTAACTTTGCAACTATCATCGTTTTCCCCATCATATTTTAATGTCCAGTTATTTGTCCAGCCATCAACTTCTTTTAATACACCGATATTTTTTATTTCGGCTTCTAAAGATAACTCACCAGTATATGTTATTGGAGTATAATACTCATTATTTATACCTTGACCTGAACTATTATTATAATCCACTTTACCAGTTCCTAATTTTACTATAGACTCTGGTAATAAAAATGTGCATGTTGTTGTGACTGTTTTTCCTTCTGTAAATTCACCCTTTTGTTCACATTTTTTTTGAATGTTGTCTATCTTACCAATTTCATCACCATTTTTATCTTTTAAAGACACTTCTACTACAATGTCATTTTCTAGTTCATCTAGTTTTTTTAATTTTGATTCTAATAAACCTCTTATTTCACTATCATCGTTACCATATTGTTCATCATCTGTAAATTTCCATTTTACTGTGTTATAATACATAAAGCCTAGTTTTATTCCACCACCTTGATATATTTTAGTTGGTGTTAAAATATTTGTCAGTGTAGCTGTCTGATCTAATTTTACATCTCTTCTATTTTTCCCTTTTGTTATTGTTTTTAAACATTTTACATTTTCCATTTTTGCACTTTCGTTGCATTTAGCTGAACTCGTTTTTTTGATTTCAACGCATTGTTTTTCTGTTGATTTTGCTTGAGCATTGATTAAAACAACAGAATGAACACCATTATCCATTGGATATGTTCCGCCACAACTGGTTATGTTATTATTAGTATGAGGTGGCATTTTACTATTCCATTTGATCCCATCATAGATGTCTTCGAATTTTTTATTATAATCTCTTACAATTTTAACAACCGTTGATTTGTCAACTTCAAGAATATCATCTTTTTTTATTTCTTTTTCTGTTTGATTTTTTTCATCGTAATAAATCAAAGAAACCTTATTTTCAGTTGGAATTGAAGAACATATTCTTTCCCAGTATTTGTCTAGGCTATTGACGTTTTCATTATCGAGCTCTCCTTCACACCTAGGTTCATGGTTGTCTTTGCATGTAGCTTCTTCAGTTACAATTGTCCAAGGATTTGTTATTGGTGCCGGCTTATATGCACTATGACCATGGTATACATTATTACTATATATTTTACTTTTTAGTTCCCTACTATATATTCCGCTTCCTTCAGATGTTTCTACAACTGTTCCTATATCATAAATTTGATCTGCAATATAATAAAATCTTGCATATGGCCAGCAATTTTCAGTTCCATCAAATTTAGTTTCGTCACAACTCTCTTTAAGCGGTATTTCCTTTAATTCTGCAGAATACCAATCATTTGCAAAATTGGTAAATAATGTATAATTTGTTGTTTCTTTACCTAGAGGGTTAGAGGTAGATGGTTCATCAAATAAATAATAATTATTAGAGACTACAGTAGTCGTTGATTTATATTCATATCCATCTTTTTCTTCTGCTAAAGTTATTGTAGGAATCAAGATAAAAAATGATACTAATGATATTAATGGTAACTTTTTCATATTGATTCCTCCTTTTTTTATTCTAATATTGTTCTTTTCTTTTTCTTTTTAATTATTAATACTAATAGCGATATTAGTACTATTATTCCTATTCCTATAATTATATAAAGATAATATTCTAATAGAAAATCTACTATTGGCTTTAAATAATCTTTTTTCTTTACGTCATTGTTATCTGTTTTTTTATCATCTAGATGATTTGCTAGACGATATTCTTTTACTTTTCTTTCAAAAGTTTCTCTTGGTATCTCACCATCATAATATTTATTACAATATCTAAAGTATTCTCCATCTATGCCTTCACATAATGGATCTAAAGAATATTCATTAAACTTTGGTAATGTTACTGTTATATCTTTTAATGTTTTATCACATTTTTCAGAGTACATATAGTAATGCCATGTACCAGTTGTTAGTTTTAGCTTTAAGCCTTCAGATGATTCTTCAAATTGATCATCCGTAAACGGATATAGTTGAACATATACTCCATTTGGAATATTTTTAGCGGTTACCATGAATTCATTATATGTTTTTGTACCATCTTCTTTTGTAACTTCTCCTAGATGTTTATATACTATTTCTATTTTATCTATTTCTTTTTTGATATTATTTTCTTCTTCTGTAGTGCATTCTGCTTTAACAATATTTGTACTAAATATTGTTAACATCAATATGAATAGTAGGCTTTTTCTTTTATTCATGTCATTCCTCCCTACCCTATGCTATAATAATTGTAACACTTTTTTTGCTTTTTTCAAAGTGATTTTTGCTTTTTTTATTAAAAAGTGTTATCATTGATTATGGTGATTTAATTTATGAAAGATAAAAAAAAGAAAATTATTGTTATAATTGCTAGTATTTTAGTGGTTGCTGGACTTATTATTTATTATTTTATTCATTCATATGATAGTAATCTTATTGAAATCAATTATAATGAGCTTAAAGAAAAAATAGATAATAAGGAAGATTTTGTTTTGTGTGTTTCAAGAACTACTTGTATTCATTGTCAGGATTATAAACCGAAGCTTAAAAAGGTTGGATATAAGTATAAAATTGATATTTATTATATTGATGTTGATTTACTTAATGATGATGAACTTAAAATGTTTAAGAATACTGTTAGTTTTGATGGTAGTACACCTATTACTATATTTTTTAAGAATGGAGAAGAAAAGACTACCGCTACTAGAATTGAAGGCGATGTAAGTGAAGAAAAACTTATAAATAAATTAAAAACGAATGGTTTTATTGAATAAAACTATTCGTTTTTTAAATAATCTTCTCCTTTAAACGGATCGTATGTTAATAATCCAGGAAAGTTTTGCTGTCTTAATGCTTCATATGTTACTAAAGCAACACAATTTGATAAATTTAATGCTCTAATATTATCGCTTGTTGGTATTCTATAACATTTATCTAAATTATTGTGTAATATTTCTTTTGGTATGCCGGTGCTTTCTTTGCCAAATATTAAATATATATTTTTATTTTTATCCTTGAAATCTATTTCACTATATGGTTTTGTTCCATATCTTGTGAAATAATAATATTCACCTTTATTTTGGGTGGTAAATTCTTCATAATCAATATATGTTTGATAATGAACCTTATCTATGTAATTTACTCCACTGCGGCGTATTCTTTTTTCATCTAATATAAAACCTAGTGGTTCTATTAAATGTAGTTTGCTATTGGTTCCAGCACATGTTCTCATTATATTGCCTGTATTTTCTGGTATTTCTGGTTCATATAGTACTATATTAATCATATATTATATCTTCTTTCTCTAAGAATTCTATTAGACTATCTATATTATAATTATTATCTTTAATATTATAAATTCTTATTACTTTATCATTATTAAAAATTATTATTAATGGATCTTTGATATTGTTATTTAATTCTGGATATTTTTCTAATAATTCTTTTTTGATTGTTTTGTTTTTTACTACTTCAGTTAAATCAAGATATAAAATACTATTTTTTAGTGAATTATCTTGGATAACTTTAACAAACTTCTTTTCAAAGTTACTTGTTTTTTGGCTACCTACTACTGATGAATATATAACTGTACTTTTGTTTTCTATTAGATAATTACTTAATTCATTATAATTTATTTTTTGTATATATTCATCCATTATAATAGTATTTTTTTTACTTTCTTCATATGCTTTTTGCCATAAGTAGAAATATATAACTAATATAACTGTAATAATTAATGTTACCGCTAATATAATATAATTTTTTAAGGGTATTTTCTTTTCCATATTTGCCTCCTAATTTATTGTACCAATTTATGGTTATTTTTTCAAGATAATATATTAAAAATATTTTTATTATGTTATAATATATGTGCTTATGTGAGGTGAAATGACTATGAAAGAGAATTATAGTGTTAAGTGTGAAAATATTTTGAATAATTTAGATAGTAAGAAAAAGTTATTATTACATAGTTGCTGTGGTCCTTGTAGTAGTTATGTTATTAGTTATCTTACTAATTATTTTGATATTACTATTCTCTATTATAATCCTAATATTTATCCTTACGATGAATATTTAAAAAGAAAACAAGAACAAATAAAATTGATTAATGAAATTGATTGTTCTAATAATCTTGATATAATGGATTGTGACTATGATAATGATTTATATGAAAAATGTATTATTGGTTTAGAGAATGAACCTGAAAGAGGAAATAGATGTATGGTATGCTATAACTTAAGAATGGAAAAAACCGCTAAGATGGCAAAAGAGTATAATTATGATTATTTTTGTACTACATTATCTGTTAGTCCTTATAAGAATGCCGAATGGATAAATAAAATTGGTGAAAAATTACAAAATAAATATAATGTTAATTGGTTGTATTCTGACTTTAAGAAAAAAGATGGATATAAACAATCCATCTTATTATCTAAAAAATATAATTTATATAGACAAGATTACTGTGGCTGTATATATTCTAAGCCCCATTAATCTTTTTTTGTATTAATATATAAGCTACTATTACTACGGCTATTGCAAGCAATATGCAAACTGTTCCTATAACTATATATTTATTTAAAGTAAATCCTGCATTTTTCTGCTTGCCAATATTTGGCTGGATATTCAAACCTGATTTTCCTAGACTTGGATCAGATACTACGGCAACATTGTTAAGTTTTTCTGCCTGAGGATTTGGTATATTATTCAACTCTTGGCCTTCAATATTAGGAATTTGCACAGTCTTTGGGGTTACTACTTGATTTGGTGTTTCTATAGTAGGATTTACTATATTAACTGGTTCTGCTGGAACAGATTCAATATTATTTGATGTAGCATTAGGTATTACAGGCTGCGGATTAGTTTGGGGCATAGCATTAGGTATTGGTGAAATATTTATATTGTTTTGCATTGGTTCCTGATTAATACTTGGTTCATTAATTGCTACTGGTTCTTCTGTTGGAATTGTCCATGTTGGAGTTACTGGATTTTGTTCTTGAACTTTTTCCATATTTAAGTTATCATTATAAAATTTGATAGCATCTTCTACAAATTCTTTATTTGTAATTGCTATTGAACAATTGGCAAAATATTCTTGACTTCCTAACTCTGGTATTTCTAAGGATAAATTTACCATTAGTTTTTCTTTTATATCTTTTAATAGGTTATTTGCTAATGCTCCTTTTTTGAAATTTGATGGTGTCAAAATTATAATATTATATACTACATTACTTAATTTATTTTTTTCTTCTGGTAAAATATTATCTATAAAACTTTTTCCTTCAGAGTTTAAAATTAGTTTTGAAACAAATATTTGTTTATTTACTTCATTTTCATCAATGCTGTAAATTAAGTAGTCATTATTTTCATAATTGAATTTTATAACTGCTGTAGCATTTCTCTGTGTATTATTTGTTTTGTCCATCAATACAAAATTTTTATTCATAAGAAAATCCTCCTTGTTGATAGTTTCGGACTATCATTTATTCTGTGCTAAGTATATCACATTTTTTAAATTGTTACAATAGTTATCAGAGCAAAAAAAAACTTTCTACTAATTATTGTAAAGTTTTTTTCTGTGAATTTAGCTTTTTAACTCTTGTTAATATTTCTTTATTGGTTTTTTTTGTGCTATTTAAATTTTTCTTTATATTATCTATCTTTTCTTTGTTTTTAATAATGCAACCCTCAATTAAAAGGATTTTTTTATAAGATTTATCATATTCATCTAAATTATAACATAAAAAATTTCTTTTAAATTCTTCTTTTAGTTTGTTAACTTCGATATATGCTTTATCTAAATTATCTTCGACATTTGTTATACTATATATTTTATTATCTATTTCGTTTATATAATCATTAGCACTATAAGTTACTTCATTTATTTTCTCGTAATGCATATTATCTAACATACAATTCAACATTTTTCTAGTTGCTTTAGTTTGTTCACTTATTTTGGGGATAATTCCTTTAAATGGTGTTAAAGCAATTAATCCAATATAATGGCAAGATAATGATAAAAAATTATCCATTCCTCGTAGTTTATATTTTGTGTACGTTTTAGAATCAATTTTATTTACTTTCTTTAGTAATTCTTTCTCATAGTTTATATAATCCTCTATGATTTTGTTACAATCGCTTTCTATTTCATTTAAATTTTTAGTTTTAATTTTAGCTTTATTATATTTTTTATCTCTATTTTGTAATTCTTTAACTCTTAAACTTTTCTTTTTGTTTAATTCTTTCGTTTTATTTGTTAGATCTTCTAATTTATTGTTTAGTATGGTATATGTATTTAAAAGTGTTAACTTGTCTGGGATTTTATTATAATTTAATTCATTTATATGATTGCGATAATTGACAATATCATCAATTATTAATGAGTCATCTAATTTCAAAGGATCTTTAATTATATTTTTATTACTTAATATCTTATATTCTTCTTCTATTTTAGTTAATTCAAATTGCAATTCTTCTATTCTTGTTTGTATTTTTTTTGCCTTATTATATAAATTTTTATCATCAGCGTACTTACTTATTAAATACTCTTCGCTTTCAATTTGCTTTATTTTCTGATTTAAATTATCTAATTTCTTTTTAATCTTTAAATATATCTTTTTTTCTAATAAAAGGCATTCATTATCATTGGCAACTATAATAATAGATTGTTTATTAAGATCATTATTTACTTCTGTTTCAATATTGTTATTACTTTTCTTTTCTTGAGTACTCATTATATTTTCTTTTATATATTCTTTATTTTTTTTCGTAATAATTATATTGTTATCAACATTATTATTAATTTTATTTTTAGTGGCATTATTAATTGTTTTCTTATTATTATTTTTATCAATTATTTGACCTATTGTTCCAAAAACTAATAATGGTGAAAATACTATTATTTTTCCTAGCTTTAATAATGGATTTTCTTCATCTAATTCTTTTTTCTTCATATATGAGTATTTTCTTTCTTTAAATCTTTCCCTGCTTGCAAAAGTCATAAAATCACCAATATATATTATAGCAAAAAAAGAAAGTTTTTGCACTTTCTTTGACTTTTTTACATAAAAAAAAATATTGGCAACGTCCTATTTTAGCAAATTATCACTATCGTCGGCGCTG